>ENA-ORXB01000027-ORXB01000027.1-sediment-metagenome-genome-assembly--contig:-NODE-27-length-415095-cov-8.006400_pt1 | contig 415095 bp, 372 predicted proteins | sample MGYA00237863_ERZ511475 | MGnify/ENA primary metagenome ERZ511475 (study PRJEB26305, sample SAMN06343858) | sediment metagenome | isolation source: hot spring sediment | place: Canada: British Columbia...
CACCTTGCTTTGGTAGAAGGGGGAAGCCCACCTCTAGCTCGGTTGCTTCTGGGCTGACGACAAGGGGTTTTGCGGTACCGCCTCGACCGGCGCATGTTTCGACGCTGCTCAACATGCTCTCTTACCCAAGTCACTGCATCCGCTTGGATGTTGAGGTAGGTATGCGCGGCGGATTTAACCGACCACCCCTCTTTCTTGCTCCCTGGGTCAATACCCACAGCTATCGGTTGTACCTTCCGGTCGGAAGGCTCCACATTAAGCCGGACGCAAAATACTCCTTTCTTCCAAAAAGGAGTGGCTTTGCCGGCCTTAATCCAACGCCTAGCCCTTGCGGGGGTGGTAGGCATCAGAGGTTGTTGGTTGCGGTCTACTACGGGTACAAACATGCGGTAAGCCTCCTTGCAGAGTGTGTACATCCCTTCGCCACTGGCCGACGTAGAGGTAGCAAACTAGGGAAGCATCCGCTACGTACTTTGGGCTGCCACGCCCAGTCGGCTCAGTTTCCTTCTAACGCCCCCTGGGTTACCAGGTTGCTCGGACAGGCTAGTCTTTCCTTACCCTTGTGGTTTCCCGCTGGCAGGCGGTACTCCCACAAGCTCCCAGCTTTAGCTGGGGGTACTTGACTCTCACTTGTTGTGGGTGGGCTTGCCGTTGCGGTCAATCTTGTCTTTACCTGACTTCTGGGGCGGCAAAGGAAAAGGCCCAGAGCAGCGTTTCGCGCCACCGGGTTCGCCGGGAGCCGGGCTTGGGTTATTCCCTTAGGCTAGCACCAAAAACGGTGCCCGCCGGAACCTGGCTCAGGGTCACACCACCAGCAGAGAGAGATCCAAGGCCTTGGCTGAGTGGGTGAGAGCCCCGACGCTGACGTAATTGACGCCTGCCTCGGCCACTTGCCTGGCTCGTTCCGGGGTCATGTTGCCGCTGGCCTCTAAGGGAACTCTCCCGCCCACCCGTTGGACGGCTGCCTGCGTCTCTTCCAGAGTAAAGTTATCCAAAAGGATGAGATCGGCTCCTGCTGCCAAAGCCTCTTCCAGTTCCTGGAGATCCCGCACCTCCACCTCCACCTTGAGGTGGTGGGGAGCACCTTCCTTGGCCCGCTTGACGGCTGCCAAAACAGCCCCCGTGCCGCGGTCGCGACAGCGTTGCGTAGCAAGGATGTGGTTTTCCTTGATCAAGATGCCGTCGAACAGCCCAAAGCGGTGGTTTTTGCCACCCCCTACCCGTACTGCGTACTTCTCTAGAGCGCGCAGGCCGGGAGTGGTCTTGCGGGTGTCCAGAAGCTGGGTTGAGGTTCCCCGGAGAGCCTCCACGTAAGTGCGGGTGAGGGTAGCAATGCCGGACAGCCTTTGGAGAAGGTTGAGGGCCAGCCTCTCTCCTGCCAGGATGCCCCGCAGGGATCCCTTGAGGTGGGCCACCTCTTGGCCAATAGCCACCCTGGCCCCTTCCTCCACTCCAGGGGTAAACTCCACTTGGGGATCCGACAGCCGAAAAACCCGCTTGGCAACCTCCAGGCCAGCCAGGATCCCTGCCTCCTTGGCCAGGATTACTGCTTCACCCTTCAGTCCTGGGGGTAGGGTCAGCTCTGTGGTGAGGTCGCCGTGCCCCAGGTCTTCCCACAGCCAAGCGCGAAGGGTCTCCTCTGGTAAGTAAACTTCCTTCATTTTCGGTTTTAGCTTCCAGGGTAAGCTTCACCTCTCAGGCCGGACAAGCAACCAGAAAAACTGCTACGGGGTGTCTTTCGGCGTTTCCTCTGCAGGGCCGGGTGCTGTATCCGGCTCTTTGGCGAGCGCAGAGTCCTCAAGGCTGGGTAAGGACTCCGTCCCACTGGCGCGAAGGGCTTCCGGGGAGGTTTCTGGCTCCTCGTTATCGCTAGGCGACACTTCGGCGAACCCGTCAGCAGGGTGTGGCACTGAAGCGGGCTGGGCGGCAACAGGTTCAGAAGCAGAAGGGGGAGGTGCAGCCGGGATCCCGGCTGCTTCTTCAGGAACAACCGCAGGTGGTTGAGCAGCTTCCTTTTCCTTTTGCTGTTCGTAGCGGCGGCGTTTGTTGCCCTCGTCCACCAGCACATACACCAGGCTGAGGAGAGAGAGCCCCGCTGTTCCAATCAAAACCCAAAGTAAATTGTTGTCTATGGTCATGGGGTGAGCTCCGTCAAACGCTGCTGGCGGTGGAGGGATGTTGCTCCTTAAGGCTTGATCTTACCGTTGAAGCCGCTCTGCCAAATCTTTCTGCCAAATCTTAAAGATTGGAAAGATTGGGTTCACCAGTTTTGTCATTTTGTGTGTCATGCGCTATCTCAAGTTTTACAAACCCTATGGCGTGCTCACCCAATTCACCGACCAAGCGGGACGGCCCACCCTCAAGTCTTTTATCCCGGTGCCCAAAGTCTATCCGGTGGGGCGACTGGATCGCGACAGTGAAGGGCTGCTCCTGCTGACTGATGATGGCCGCCTCAATGCCCGCTTGATCGATCCCAAGTTTGGTCATGAGCGCATCTATTGGGTTCAGGTGGAAGGGAGCCCCACTCCCCAAGCCCTGCAACAGTTGCAACAGGGCCTGATCATCCAAGGGCGAAAAACGCGCCCGGCCCAGGTCAAGATCCTCACCGAGGAACCCACCCTGCCGCCACGGGATCCCCCTATCCGCTTTCGCCGCTCCATCCCCACCACCTGGCTGGAACTGACGCTGCGGGAGGGTCGCAATCGCCAGGTGCGCCGCATGACTGCCGCTGTTGGGATCCCAACTTTGCGGTTGGTTCGGGTTGGACTAGGGCCCCTCTCTCTGACGGGGCTTGCTCCCGGCCAGTGGCAAGATCTCAGCGAGGCAGAACTGGCCCAACTGCGGCAATATTGTTTTTTCCAAAAAATTGATTGAGCATCTTCAATCGCCAGATCAGCCAATCACTGTCCTTGTCCCCATTGTTCTTAAGCCCCCTCAGTCGGGCATGAGGGCATGAAGGTGCTTGCCACCATTCGGATAGAGAAGGGCACGTTTGGGACCGTGGATGGGATCCTCGACGATGATCGTCTGGTCGCGGCTGGCCCCCAGAGAAACAATGGCAATCGGCACCTGCATCAACTGCGCCAAAAACTTCAGGTAATCGTGGGCTTCGGGGGGCAAGTCTTGGATGGAGCGGCAATCTTTGGTGGAACATTTCCAGCCCGGCAGGGTTTCGTAGATGGGTTTGCACTGGGCGAAAACACGGGCATCACTGGGGAAGTGACGAATTTCCCGACCCTGGTACTCGTAGGCCACGCACACCTTGATCTCATCCAAGCCATCCAGCACATCCAGCTTGGTGATGGCCAGGCAGTCTAAGCCATTGATCCGCACCGCATACCGCCCAATTACCCCATCAAACCAGCCGCAGCGCCGTTGTCGCCCTGTGGTGGTGCCAAACTCGGCACCGGTTGCCCCTAAGTAAGCACCGATCTCATCCTTGAGCTCGGTAGGGAAAGGACCTTCCCCAACGCGGGTGGTATAGGCTTTGGCCACCCCAATCACCCGGTCAATGCTGGTGGGGCCGATCCCAGCACCAATACAAGCGCCACCGGCAATGGGATGGGAGGAGGTGACGTAGGGGTAGGTGCCGTAGTCGAGATCCAACAGGGTGCCCTGAGCCCCCTCAAACAGGATGTTCTCCCGGTCTTCGATGGCTTGGGTCAGAAGCAGGGCAGCGTCAGTGACATAGGGGCGCAGCCGTTCGGCATAGGCCAGGTATTGCTCGATGATGGGTTCGGGATCCAAGGGGGGCAAGTTATAGATCTTTTCCAGCAAGACATTTTTGTAGGGAATGGCCCAACTGAGGCGCTCCCGCAACTGGTCGGGGTACATCAAGTCCACAACGCGAATGCCCATGCGCTCTGCCTTGTCGGCATAGGTGGGACCAATGCCCCGTCCGGTGGTGCCCAGCTTGTAAATGCCGCGCCGCTCCTCTTCTGCAATGTCAATGACCCGGTGGTAGGGCAGGGTGACGTGGGCCGTTTCGGCGATGAATAGGTTGTCGGTGGAAATGCCCAATTGATGCAGTTGGTCGATCTCGGCCAGCAGAACTTCCGGATCGATCACCGTGCCGCTGGCGATGATGCAGCGTTTGTCGGGGTAGAGAATGCCGGAGGGGATCAGGTGTAGCTTGAAGGTTTGCCCCGCCACCACCAGGGTATGCCCTGCATTCACCCCACCTTGATAGCGGACGACCACATGCGCCTTTTCACTGAGGAGGTCGGTGATCTTCCCTTTTCCTTCATCGCCCCACTGGGCACCGACAACCACGACGTTTGCCAAGAGCTTCTCCCACAGTCCGTAGACGGCACAAAAAATCCCCTTTGCGGGGGTTGCTGCACTAATCTACCGCATCGCTCCGGGCGATGTTGAGGGATCAGGACAAAAACGTTAACAATCGATTAACTTTTCTCCAGCAGGGAACAAGGTGGCGATGGGTGGGATCCCCCACCTCTCTGACGGGTAAGCAGGGATTCTGGGGTCGCTCTCGCTTTTAGCTCCCCGGCTTGAACAGGCCAATGGCTGTGACCTGGTTGGATCCCACCTCAAAGGCAAAGGCCAGGCCCAGAGCATCGTAGTTGACGTAGTAGCGGTCGTCGCGCAGATACTCTCGGCTCCCCTTGGGATAGGGCACCACCTCGTTGTAGCCGTTCTCGCCGGGCCCACCGTAAACGGCGATCACTTCCGAGTAGGTGGAACCAATGCGGATCCCTTCACCGGTCATGGCTTCCGGGTGGGTTGTGTAGATGCGGTTGGCGAAAAAGCTATCCACAATGCCCGGATGACGGTAGGTGAAGAAGATGTAGTCCTGCAGGTAAAAGATCTTCAAGTCGCTATTGGGCTGAAACACGTTGGCTCCGGAGGCTGCTGGGATCTGATCAACGTTACCCAGCAGGTGGGTATCGACGTTGCGGGTATCCATGCCCAGCTCAAAGCGGCCAACTCGACCCTCTTGCACCAGCACAGTGGGCCGCGGGGGTAGGGCAGGTCGCCGTGGAGGTAAGGCCAGTGCTTGCAGGCCGGCCTTCAGCCAAGCATTGTCATCTCCTTCCACCGTCTGCAAAGGCACCAAGCCCCGCTCCAAAGAGCGACCATCTCCTGTTTTCCAGGTGGCTACGGCCAGTTCCACCGCCGCGCCGGAGGGGAGAGCAAAGAAGCGGGTTTGTCGTTCACTGCCTTGGGTGGGTTGACCCACAATAAGGGTGCTGCCGCTGGATCCCAACTGGGCAGCCAAGAGGGTGGCCCCCTGGCGGGTGTTGCCATCCACCAAAACAACCAATGGGATCCCGGCGGCAATGGGCAAATTTTCACTGCTCCAGAGGGTAGGCTGCCCGAATCGGTCTTCGGTAATCAGCAGCGGCTGGACGGAGCGGGGCAAAAACAAGCGGGCCACATCCGCCACCACTTGGGGGTCGTAGCCCACCGAGCCGCGCAGGTCGAGGATAATGCCCTGGCTGTAGTCTTGGGTGTAGAGGGTTTGGCGGATCTGCTGAGCCGTGGCCGGGGTGAGATCCGGCACAGCCAAATAAACCTGGCGCGGGCCGATCCCGCGGGCTTGTACGGGAGGACGAGGACGGTTGAGCAAGTCCTTAAACGCTTGCGGATCCCAGAAGCGATCGGCGGGATCCCCATACTCCCGCAGGATCTCTTGAATGAACTCGTACTCCACCTCAATGGGGGGGCGAGGATCCCCGTAGCTTCGGGCCAACAGGCGGGTGTAGAGGTCGTTGTAACTGACTGCAGCAGCTTGGCTGCCCGCCCCCAAAGACTCGTTGATGAACAACCCCACCAGATGGCGCAGATCCAGCCCGATCGGCTCACGGGGAGGTGAAGGGGCTGCCGGGATCCCCAAACCTGACGGATCCGAGGGTATGACGGGCACAGGGGGCAAGGCTGATTGGCCCACGACACTGCCGGGCAAGATCCCGGCCATCAGGGTGAGGATCCCCCAAGCCCCAAGCGCGCGCGCAAATCCCTTCATGGCAGCCTGACCTCTTGCAGATGTTGCGAATAATAGGATAAACCCTAAGCGCTCCCTGCTGCCACTGTCAGCAGTGTCGGATGTCTGCTTTTTAGGTCTTAGAACACTAGGGGTGACTACCGCGCCTCCTTCTTGATGGGAACCTTCCCAGCTGGGATCCAGAAAAGCCCCCAGCACAGACCTGGCCCCGCTTATTCGCCTACCTGCCTTTTTTGCCCTTTTTGCTTGGCTTGGGCTCTTCTGCTGCCGGGATTTCTACAGCGGTCTCCTTCGCCTTCTCCTCAACCGGGATCGTTGCCCCTGGTTTTGGATCTGAGTCTGAGAGAGTTTCCGCAGGGGATGCTTCCACAGCCTCTTCTAGAACCGGTTCGGCTTCCGCGGCTACCGCTTCTCCCTCAGTTTCTGCGTTCGTAGCCGTCTCTGAGGAGGATTCAACAGCCTCAGGGATCCCGGATATCTCTGGCCCATCGGCCTCAAACTCGGCCTCTGGCACTTCAACCCTCTCCTCTAGGCCTGCCCAAGAAGTAGGTGCCTGGGTTGGATTTCCCTCGCCATCGACCCAGTTGACCGTGGTTTGCGACTTCAGCCAGGCCATCACCTTGTCGATCAGCAAGCCTTCATAGACGGTTTGGCGTACCCGTTCCCGATCCAGCTTCTGCCCTTGCTGGGCATAGGCCGCCATCACTTCTTCCACTTCCACGTCCAACTCCGTAGAGTCTACGGCAATTTGCTCTTGCCGAACGATGGCACTCAGGGCCAAGGTGCGTCGTAGCCGGTTGATGGCTTCGGGTCGATGGCGCTCTTTCAACTGGTTGAGGGTTTCGGGAGGCAATTCGGACAAGAACTTGCGGATCTCCCCTGTCTTGATGCCTTCCTGCCGCAAAGCTTGCAGACTCTGGGCCAGCAGTTGTGTCATTTCTTGTTCGATGAGGGTTTCGGGCAGATCCACCTCGGTGGTTTCCAAGATGGCGTTGAGGATGGCGGTTTCCAGGTTCTCCTCAGATTGTGCCAGGGCATCCTGTTCGAGGCGCTTTTGCAGGTGTTCCCGCAGTTCGGCCACCGCTTGAAAGCTGCTGATCTCTTGCACAAAAGCATCGTCCAATTCGGGCAGCTCTTTGGCCTTGATCTCCTTCAGGCAAACGGTGAAGGTAACCGTTTTCCCGGCCAACTCTTCTCTGAAGTAGTCGTCAGGGAAGGTGGCTGCGATCTCCTTGGTTTCGTCGAGCTGCATGCCCACAATGCCCGCCACAAAACCGGGGATGAAGTTGTTTTCCTTGAGTTCCAACTGGAAGTCCTGGGTGGCCATCTCGTGGAGGGGATTGCCTTCTGCATCGCGGGCCTCAAAATCGATCACCACCACATCCCCCAACTGAGCAGGCCGATCTTCAACCGGCAAGAGAGTGGCCCGCTGATCCCGCCACTGGTCGATGAGCCGGTCAATTTGCTCGGGCTTGACGTCAACGCGGGTTGCCGTAACGGTCAGCCCTTTGTATTGGCCAACGCGGGCTTCAGGGTACACCTCAACAGATCCCGAGAAGCTGAAGTCTGCTTCGGGGTTGAACTGAGCCAAGAGCTGCCCCACCTCATCATCCAACTCGAACCGGCTGATGGGAGTGAGCCGAGCTTCCTTGAAAGCCTGTTGAATGGCTTCGTTGATTAGGTCATCGACAGCACTGGCCAGGATGCGCTCGCGGCCCACCTGACGCACAACGAGGTTGCGGGGGGCCTTGCCCTTGCGGAATCCCGGAATCTGGATATTCTGCTCCAGTTGGCGCAAGGTTTTTTCGTAGGAGCGCTTCACCCGGTCGGCTTCTACCACAATTTTGAGGCCAACCCGGCTGCCAGGGCGTTTTTCTTGTGTGACCTGCATAGGAAGTATGGGCTAGTGAGAGGGGCAAGCAGAAGTTCAATTCTATCTCAACGGCCTGTAGTTCAACTTAGGGATCTCAGGCAGGGGATCCCTCGGTAGTCACTTCTTTCACGTCCTGGATGTCCTCTTGGGGTTCGGCGCGCTTGCTGGGAGGCAGTTGCTTCACTTTGGCTTCCAGCTCCACCACCATTTCCTTGAGTTCGGTGATGGTGACTTCCTTTTCCTGCAGTTGGCGATTTTTTTCGCGGGCTTCGATGCTGAACTGGACACGCATCCAGAGGCTATACAGCCAGGCAAGGGCAGCTCCAATCCCGGCAGAGGCCAGAAGCTCCATCACCAGAGGGCTTTCGATGCTGACGCCAGGGGCAAAGGTAACCGTGACCGGGGTGGCGTTTTGCATGGCAAAGAGGGCAATGGCCAGGAGGGCTGAAAACAAGATTAGGTAATTGAACAGTCGCATCGCTTTTCTCCTTGAAGGGATCCACTACGGCTTGCCAGCACCAGAATACCCATAAACTCGGGCCGGTTTTTGGGAAAAATCCCCTCAGAAAAACCAGCCATAACTGTGCAAGCCTTTGCCCAGAAAGTTCACTCCCAGGTAACACACCCAAACCACCCCAAAACCTATGCTGGCCAAGAGGGCGGGGCGTCTGCCTTGCCAGCCTTTGGTGATGCGGGCGTGCAGATAGGCAGCAAAGACCAACCAGGTAATCAAAGCCCAGGTTTCTTTCGGATCCCAGCTCCAGTAGGTACCCCAGGCTTCGTTGGCCCAAACGGCGCCGGCAATGATGCCAATGGTCAGCAGGGGAAAGCCCAGCCCGATCAACCGGTAGCTGGTGTTGTCCAAGATTTCTGCCAGGCTCAGCCGTTGCCAGGGGATCCCTTCTGGGGCGGGTTGGGGGGGGAGTTCAGCGGACGAGGGACGGGAAGAGCGGAGACCGGCGTAGGCCAGTTCTGAAGCGGGGGAGGGCAGGGTGGCTTCCGCCCATTCGGGATGGGTTTGGGGTTGGGGAGGGCGAAATTGCAGGCCGAGGGAGTTGCCCTTGAGCTGCACATCCTGACCGCGGGTGACGATGAGAAAGCTGATGGAGAGAAGGGATCCCACCAGCAGCGCCGCGTAGGCCAGCAACATCACGGTCACGTGCATCATCAGCCAGTTGGATTGCAAAGCCGGGACGAGGGGCTGGGCCACCTGCATATCTTCCGGCAGTACCAAAGCAGCAAAGGCCACGATCCCGGTTACAACCGGGGCAGTCATAATCCCCACCCAGCGGCTGCGGCTCCAGTGGAGAGCCACCAAGTGCAAAGCGGTGATCCCCCAGGCCAGGAAAAACAGAGACTCGTACAGATTACTCAAGGGAAAGTAGCCTGCATCAATCCAGCGGGCGGTCAACAGGGCTGCTATCGTCAAGTTCGCCCCGATCATCCCCGCCAGGCCCAATTCAGTTAGAAGCTGCACCTGGGGAAAAGCTGCCCCACCCCAGTAAAACAGCATGGCCCCCAGACAAATGGCAAACGCCACATTGTTGAGCAGAGCTTGCCACTGGGCCAGATCCATGCCCGCCAGGGCTGTTATCGCCAACAGAGCCATACATGACCTCAAAAGTTTTTCCGACCCGGCTGGAGCCAGGCCAGTTGATAGTTGATCCCATTCTAGGGCGGGGGAAGGGATCTTCCCCAAAGGACACATGCTGGTAATGTGGGGATGGCTTGTCTGCGGCTCGGCAGGATACCGAGAGTGTTGGGATGTAAGGCTCATGCAAGAACACGCGGAAAATGCCAGGTTGAAAAGGTGGGGGTTGTTGAGATGGTGGATCTGTCTGCTGGCTGCCCTCGTTTTGGCCTCTTGTGGGGGATCCCCGCCTGAACCCCCGCAGGAACAGCTTCCCCAGCTAGAGCGTGTGCCGGTTCCCCCGGAGATTGCCAAGCTGGATGCCCATTTGCAGTATTATCGCCCGCAGGTTCAGATCCTCAGCCCCAAGCCAGGTGAGGTGTTGTCAGAGCGGCAGGTAACCGTTCGCTTCGCGGTGCAAGGGTACCCGCTTTTCGAAGATCCGCAATTGGGTCTAGGCCCTCATCTGCACGTGGTGCTGGACAATCGGCCCTACATCGCCCATTACGATGCCGATGCTCCCCTCGTTTTCAAGGATTTGGAGCCGGGATCCCATACTCTGCGCGTGTTTGCCGGTAAACCCTGGCACGAGAGCTTCAAAAACTCTGAAGCCTACGCCCAGGTCAGCTTCCATGTGCTGGCTCCCACCCCTGAGTACGTGCCGCAGCCGCAACTGCCCCTGCTCACCTACAACCGCCCCACAGGCAGCTATGGGGCCGAGCCGATCCTGGTGGATTTCTGGCTGGCCAATGCCCCAGTGCGGGAGAGCCTGCTCAGCGACCTGCCACGGGATTGGCGGATCCGCTACACCCTCAACGGCCAATCCGGCCTGCTGGATCGCTGGGAGTCTTTTTACCTGAAGGGCTTCAGGCCCGGTCGCAATGTGATGGTGCTGGAACTGGTGGACAGCAAAGGGGATCCCATCCGCAATGTGTTCAACAGTGCCGCCCGCGAGATCACCTACACCCCTGGCGGCCAAGACACCCTCTCTAAGCTGGTTCGAGGGGAGCTAAAAGCCGAAGAGGCCCTGGCCATCGTCCAGCCCCAGCCGACTCCTACCCCGACTCCAGAACCCACGCCCACCTCAACACCCAGTCCGACACCCACCCCCACTCCGACACCGACTCCAACGCCTAGCCCGACACCCACCCCCACTCCAACACCGACCCCAACGCCCAGTCCGACACCCACCCCCACTCCAACACCGACCCCAACGCCCAGTCCGACACCCACACCAACGCCAGAGGCGACGCCCACGCCTGTACCTCGTCGCCAGCCGCGCTTTCAACTGGGCCGCCCCCGTCCGACCCCAGAGGGGATCCCGGCTGTTCCAACGCCACCGCCCGTAGTGGCCACTCCTGAACCTGAGCTTACGCCTGAGCCCAGCCTAGAGCCCTCTCCGCAACCTGTGCCCACTTCAACTCCCCAGCCTGTGGCTACACCTTTGCCGCGGGTAACCCCTATCCCTTTCCAGGAGCGGCGAGTACGCCAGCAGGGGTTGCGGCTTTTCCCGCCAGGACTCCACAGCCCAACCCTCTCAGGTGAGCGGTAGCGTCAGTATGGAAATCCTGACTCTACAGGTAGTGTCAAAAGTCGAGCATTGACAACAATTTCCTCTAGATTTGGAGACAGAGGTAGAGAGCTGTCCCGCAGGGATCCGTCCTCATCTGTCTCCGGCTGGGAGCGTCGGTGATGATGTGCCCAATTAGCCTCAAGGCGTTCCAAAAACGCGCCGATGACCCTTGCCGTGCCTTGCCGAGTAAGCTTTTCCGATGGCTCTGCAAACAAAAATACTCATCTCTAGTCCCACAAACTGGATGGAAAAATTACTTTTTTATCTCTTGACGGTCTAATTTATCATCAAAAACCTATCGAGTAGGCGGAACAATTTTTTCTCAATCTGTATAGACCCTAAGCTTGAATTTATAAAATGGTTGATTTCTTCGTCGCTCCTTAGGGTAGAGTTGCTGCACAGTAGAAAAAGGTCGTAAGCACTGCCGGTAGTGTCTAGTGAGACAGCTTCAATAAATTTAGTGAGTCTAGCAGCAAGATCTGGATTGGATTTTTTGGAGTCAAAACCTTTACGAAAAGGCTTTTGTGCTGGTATGAATAAGGTGCTGTTTGCAGAAAGGTCAGCTTCGTGTGCAGAAAGAGGGCCCGATGCAGCAGGAGAAGTAGAGATTCTGACAGGACATGAATTTATGGTGTGGGGTTTGATATGTCGGAAAGTCTTGACTTGCAAGATGCGGTGGGGCGTTTCTTGAAGACGATTGGCCGCTACTCGTTGCTCACTGCTGAAGAAGAGCTCCGTTTGGCTCACCAGGTGCAGCGGATGGTAACGCTCTTGGAGCAACGGCAGCCCCATGAGTCGGTGGAAGATTGGAGCCGGCGGCTGGGGATCCCCTTAGGGGAGCTGCAGCAGATCCTGCGGCAGGGGGAAGCAGCCAAGAAACGAATGGTGGAGTGTAACCTTCGCTTGGTGGTGTCGATTGCCAAGCGCTATCGCAATCGCGGCTTGCCGTTTCTGGATTTGATTCAGGAAGGCACCATCGGCCTTACCCGCGCCGTGGAAAAGTTTGATCCCACCCGCGGTTACAAGTTCTCCACTTATGCCACTTGGTGGATCCGGCAAAGCGTGAACCGGGGCATCCAAAACAAGGGGCGGATGATCCGTCTACCGGCCCACATGTACGAAAAAGTCTCCCAGGTGAAGCGGCGCTACCGCGAGCTATCTGCCGAAAGGGGATCCCGCCCCCAGGCGGAAGAGGTTTTTGATTCTCTGGATATCGGCGATAACTACCGTGAGCTGATCACCCGCCACATGGCAGAGATGCGTTCTTTGAATGTGGGGATAGGGGATGAAGATGGCACTGAGCTGCAGCACTTTATCCCAGATGAAGACAACGACCCTGTTGAACACCTGACTCAGGTTGCCCATCGAGAGGAAGTCCGCGCTCTGGTGGGCCAATTGAGCGAACGGGAACGACAGGTGATCGTGGCTCGCTATGGGCTGGATGGATCGAGGGGCCTAACGCTGCGGGAAATTGGGGAGCACATCGGTCTTTCGCGAGAGCGGGTACGACAGATTGAGCGGCGGGCTTTGCGGAAATTGCGGCGGCTGCAACAGGAATACTCCACTCCCAAGATGGGTAGGCTCAACCCCCTGGGCTAAGGGGAACCGTGCCCATTCGCGTCAGCGGTGCGAAGCCCTGTAGAAGGGTTTTTTCACCACTTCGGCAGGCTGGCGCTGCCCCCGAATCTCTATCTCCAGGCGGGATCCCACTTTGGCCCAAGCCGGGGGAACATAGCCCAAACCAATGCCATAGCCCAAGCTGGGAGAATGAGTACCGCTGGTCACTCGTCCAATCGGCTCGGGGGAGTTGGGGGCGCAGATGGCATAGCCGCTGCGGGGAACGGCCCGTTCGCGATAGGGGTGGGGAGCACTTTCCAACATGCGGAACCCCACCAGTTGGCGAGGGATCCCTTGCTCTCGTTGGCTTTCGATGGCGGGCTTGCCGATGTAGTCCCCTGGGTTGTTCACCAACCAGCCCAAGCCAGCTTCCAAGGGAGTGGTGCTCTCATCCATGTCCTGCCCGTAGAGATGGAACGCGGCTTCCAGGCGCAGGGTATCGCGGCAGCCCAGCCCACAGGGTTGTACGCCAGCCTGAATCAGTTGCTCCCAAAGGCGGATGCCGTCTTCAGGGCTGAGCATAACTTCAAAGCCATCTTCTCCGGTGTAGCCGGTGCGGGCTACAAAGATAGACTCTCCCAAGGTTCCCGCTGCTCCGGCAAACTGACCGTGCTGAAACCGGCGCAAAGCCTTCAGGGATCCTTCTAAAAAGGGCTGGAGAGCCTGTTCGGCTGCCGGCCCCTGCACTGCCAACAAGACCTGGGTGTCAGAGTGATCCTGCAGGTTGACCCCAGGGATCCCTTGGAAGTGGTGGTTGAGCCAATCCCAATCCTTCTGCCGGGTAGCTGCATTGACAATCACGCTCCAGTGCTCCAGCTCACCCTCAGATGGATGCCGGTAGAAGATGACATCATCCAAAATGCCCCCCAGCGGATTGAGCAGGACAGTGTAGCGACTGGATCCCACAGGAACAGCACTTAGATCGCTGGGAACCAGACGGCTGAGATGGGATCCCAGATCCGTTCCCCAAAGGGTGAACTTGCCCATGTGGGAAATGTCGAATATCCCCACCCTCGCCCGTACTGCCCGATGTTCCGCTATCACTCCCTGATACCGCACCGGCATTTCCCAGCCGGCAAAAGGGACAAATCGCGCCCCCAAAGCTTGATGAAGGGGGAATAGGGGGGTGCGCCGCAGTGGGGTGGGGTTCATAAAGGGGTTGTCACCGGCAGTGTTGCCTAGACCCGGCAAATTTGGGATCCCCGACCTCAGTTGGCGGATCCCCCTACGGTCAACTGGCCTAGCACGTTGATGTCAAAGGTGAAATTAATCGTCACCGAGTTGCCCTCATAAGCCTCAGGCAGGGGCGGGAAGGGAGCTGCCCTCTGGATAGCGGTCAGCGCTGCATCGTCGGTTTGCTGACTGCCGGATGTGCGCGCCAGGCGAATGCTCTGCAGATTGCCAGCTCGACCCACTGTAAAGACCACCACTGTACGACGCGAGGTGCCGGTTTGTCCAGGAATCCAATTTCGCTCCACTTTCCGCTGTAAATCGGCCAGCCAAGGGCCCCAATCCACATTGGCCCGCGCTGCCACATTGGGGGGGTTGGGAGCCGATTGGGTGGGGTTGGCCAATCCACTGGCTCCACTGCCCTGGATCCCGGCACCATTGCTGGGAGCAGAAGCACTGACCGGGGGTCCCAATTGGGAAGAGGGCCGCTGGGCGGGAAGAACCTCTGTCACCGGTTGCGGAGCGGGCGGAACAGGAGCCAATTGGCTGGGATCCGAAACCCGCTCGCTTGGCTGCACAGGCAAGGGCTCCGCAGTTGGCGGGGGAGTGGGCCTTGGGGATGGAGCAGCCGCCACAGGGGGCGGGGTTTGGGTCGGAGTAGGTCTGGGGACAGGCGTGGCAGGTGGCGGTGCCGCAGTCGGGGTCGCGGTAGGCTGAGGGGGGGCGGGGGTTGGGGTAGGCGTGGGCTTGGGTGGGGGGGTCGGAGTTGGGGTTGCCAGGGCAACTGCAGCCGGGGCAGGTGGTGGTGGAACAGGGGCAGGCTGCTGGGGTGGCGGCGGTTGGGGTCTTGGTGACGGAGGAGGGACCTCCTGGGGAGGGGCGGCCTGAGATTGGGGTGGACTGCCTTGAGACGGAGGGGCTTCCACCCGCTCACCCCCATCACGGGAATCAACTTCTGAAACCAGATCTGCTTCCTCTGGGGGCTGCAGATCTTCTGGATCCAGAAGGATAAACTCAATGGCCTCCTGTTCTGGTTCGCGAATGAGCCAAAGCCGCCCCAAGTGGAGCAATCCCAGTAGCACCAGCACGTGCAGCAGCAACGACAGCGCCACCATCCAAAAAAAGTTGCGGGATTCATCCTCGCGGCGGCGCTGCTCAACCCAGATGCTGGTCATGGCCAAGATTGCCCTTTTGTGTCTTCAACGCTCTCAACACACCGAGCTGTCTGTTGCAGACTCGGCCACGTGGGTAACACACTAGCTAGTGTTATAGCATCCGAGCAGTGAGTACTCCTGCGCAAAGGCGTACAGTCTATCTCGGGCTTGAGAAGGGATCCCACCTTGCGGCAGCAGCTCTAAAATCCCCTACCTTGATTAAAGGATTGAAGAGCGGGGATCCCATTAGCCGGGGGAAAAGCCCCACAGCCTGGGGTGCTGGTTTTGAAGTCGACTGGTGGGCACTTTTGGCAGATTCTTAGGAGTGACGTTATGGAACCCATCCGCTTTCATCTGGCCTTTCCGGTTGCCGATATTGCCTTGGCCAAGGCCTACTACGGCGACGGCTTGGGCTGTGAGATCGGTCGAGAAACCCCTGCTGCTGTCATTTTCAACCTGTACGGCCATCAAGTGGTGGCCCACCTCACCCACGAGGAGCTGACGCCCCAGCGGGGCATCTACCCCCGCCATTTTGGCTTGATCTTCCCCACCCAGGCGGATTGGCAGGCGCTGGCCGACCGTGCTTTGGCGCGGGCCTTACCCTTCTATCAAAAGCCGCGTTGGCGCTTTGTCGGCACCCCTTTGGAACACGGCACCTTCTTTTTGCAGGATCCCTTCTACAACCTGCTGGAGTTTAAGTACTACCGCCACGCTTCCGCCATTTTCGGGGAGCGGGAGTTGGCCTTGGTCGGGGACAGTGCTTCTCACCGCTCGCGCGAACGATCCCCAGCTCACTCCAGTGGCACGTAGCGCAAACAGGAGGGATCCTTTGGCTACTCAACCCCTGCGTTCTGGCCCTGCACGCGGCCCTATCTGGCAGATGGATTTCAACGCCGTCCCCTTGCGGGATGAGCAGAACCGACGGGTTTGGGAGCTGTTGGTGTGCGATCCCACCGGGCAGTTTCGCCAAGCGCAGTATTGCAGCAACCAAGAGGTGAACAGCACCTGGGTGGCACGACAGTTGCGGAGCTACCTCGAAGCTGCCCCACAGCCTCCCTCGGCCATTCGCGTGTTTCGAGCCCGCATGAGCTCGATTCTGCAACGGGCCTGCGATGCGGTTGGGATCCCGATGCTGCCCAGTCGTCGCGTCTATACCCTCAAAGCCTGGATGCGAGAACGGGCAGAGCAGGTTTACCCCCAAGAGACTCAGTTCACCTACAGCCCTGAGCCTCCTGTGGATCCGGATCCGCCGGATCCCATTCGTCTGCCGGACAAGTTGCAGGGAGAACGCTGGGCCTTTGTTACCTTGCGAGCTGAGGATCTGCAGGAAGCTGAGGCCTGGCCCATAGCATTTGGCGAGCTTTTTCCCGTTGCCTGGGACACTTTGACGCCCGACCCATTCGCCTCAGGGGTACGGAGCACCCTCATTCCCGGCTTGGTGATCATCTCCCAGCGAGCTTTGCCGATGGCAGCCTGGATGAGCGGTATGGAGCCTGCTTACTTGACTGTGGCAGACGGACGGCTACTGTTCGAGGCAGGCCTCAACGATTGCTACCTATTTACACAACTGAGAGATGAAAAACTGCGAACAGAGGCAGAAGTCTTTGCCCAGCGCCAGCAGCAGGCTCAAGGGATCCACTTTCTTGCCATTCAAACCGATCTCGAAGCCCAGTCCTTTGCTGGCTTCTGGCTGATGCAACATCCGTTGTAAGTAGCAGCCTTTAGCTTGAACAACTGGAGAGACCACATCGCTGTTCCAAAGGGGAAACATACTCGCGAAAGCGGGACGAGATCCCTTGCAGCAAGTGCTGTCGTGGAACCAGTAACAAGAATCCTCGCTTTACCAAAAACCTGGGTCTAAAGCCCCGCCCTCTCGCTTTAGCGGCGCGGCTGCGCTTAAGCCTACGGCTCGCTGACGCGACTAGGGCGGCTTTGTGCTAAGCTAAAAACAGAGGTGAGGGTAATCAACCTCTCTAAAAACCCAATAGCCTAACGGCTAAAGAACTGGCCTAAGTTTTTTTGTGTTGGTTCAACGGTACCTTAGGGCATAAGGGAACCGACCCGCACTCGCGTCAGCGGCGCGTAGCGCTTGGGGGAACGCTTGGGGAGATAAGCACCTCTGTCGTGGAAGGGCGACCTGTTCGCGTCAGCGGCGCGTAGCGCTATACGGTAAGTGCTGTCGCGGAACCAAGAACAAGAATCCCTGCCCTTTAGGGCAGGGAGTATGTCAACGCTAAAGGAAAGCAAGCTGGTGGGGCAGGGAGCATGTCAAAGCAGGTTGCTCAGGCGGCTGTGAAAGGCTGGGTAGATCTCTGCGTAAGACTGTGCCCATTCTGGATGGGGTTGAACATAGCGTTCCACCTGCACCAATCGATCGGCAGCCTGTTGGACAGAGCAGCACCAATAGGCAGAAGCGGCCAAGATGGCTGCTCCTACAGCCGGCTCCGGGTGTTTCACCACAGCCAAGGGACGAGCGAGGATGCTGGCGCGTAGGCGCAACCAGAGAGGACTTTTGCTGCCCCCGCCGGTGGTAAAAATCGGACTCTGCTCTAGCATCGGGATCCCTTGAGCGGCTAACGTTTCCAGCCCCAGCCGCTCGACCATGGCCACCCCCTCCAACAAAGCAGCGTAAAAACGGGGGGATCCCTCTTCTGCCTCCGGTAAGAACCCAGCAAACCGGGGATCGACAATGGGAAAACGCTCTCCCGGCTGACAAAGGGGATAGCTGACCAGCCCGGTGGGCAGATGAGCCTGGGCTTGCTGATCCAGCATTTGTAGGTTGCCGTTGGGGAAGTAATGGGGTAAAACTCCGCCCCCACAAAAGGAAGCTGCTCCCGGCCACCAAACTGTTCGTTCGCGATAGCGGTACGGAGCACTGTCCGGGTGTAAATGGGAATAGATGCTTGGGGTTTGGATGGGATCCGGACTGTTGGCCTTGAAAATAAGGGTTGTTCCCAAGCTGGTGGAAACCTGACCTAAGCGGGTGGCCCCTGCTGCCAATTGCCCGGCACAGCCATCCGTGATCCCTGCCGCGATCAGCACTTCCGGCCCCAATCCCCAGTCGGCTCGCACCGTTCCCAAAACTGTTCCCGGCGGCACCACCTCAGGGAAACGCTTGGGATCGAGGCCCTGCCGCGCCAACCACTCCTGAGGCCAGGTGTAGGTCTCCAGGTCGAAGCCACTTTTGAGGGCGTGGGTGTGATCGGTCACCTGCCTGCGCCCCCCCAGTTGGCTCAGCAAAAAGTCCGCCGGATGGGCTAGGTAGCTGTCTCGATACTGATCAGGATGGGCTTCCGCCCACCACAGCCAACGGCTGAGGCCCCAACTGGCAGGGATCCCCAATTGCTTGGCCTGGGCCTGGCCCCGCGGGTCAGAATACAGCCATGCCTGTTCCAACGGCATGCCCCGGCCATCCACCGGCAGAATAGTGCCAGAAGTGCTGCACGCACTCAGGGCGGCAATGGAATACTGTTCCCCCAGTTGCGCGGTTAGGTGTCCTAAAAGGGCTTTCAGGGTTCGCAACCAGCGGCCTGGATTGGTCTCCGGGGAATCCCACCGGCGCTCGCTTTTGGCCACCACCTCCCCTTGTTCTGAGAGGGCCACTACCCGCATCCCAGAAGTGCCCAGATCGATCCCAAGAAACACAGGGGGCATAGGAGTATTCATCTCATCATCAGCTCATCTCATCATCAGGAAAATGCCTTGTCATAATGAAGTGCCCAAGAATGCTTTGTATAGATGGGGTGGCCAAGTGGCCCAAGGTGGCTTGAAAGACGGGAAAGGACTCCGTCCCGCTGTCGCGGTCACAATTTCAAAACTCCTGGCTGCTCCGAGCCAACGCTTCTTGGATATCCAGATCCAGCCCTTTCACCGATTCCAGCACCGAGCGGGTGATCAGCTTGCCCTCCTGCACCAAAACCGCGCCGGTTATAGGGTGCAAAAGCGGCTGCTCCGCCCGCCGCCCGATCAGTACCTCAATATCCTGAAAGGCGTTGATGTACATCCCGGCAGGCAATTCCACCACCACCCCCTCCCCCAGCACACGCGCTTGGCAGGCCAGGCGGGAATTGGGCTTGCAGGTGGTGATCACCTCTAGGGTGCGCTGTTCCCGCTTGCTCACCGGGGACAGAGACTCCATCCCCTCCTTAACGTACACATGACAGGTGGCACAGAGGCCGCGCCCGCCGCACTCTTTCAACACATTCAGCTCTTCCTGCAACAGCACCGAGAGCAAATTGCTGTTGGTGGCGATTTCAGACACTTGGGCAATGGGATCCAACCGCACGCGCTTGACCATAGTCTCCCTCTGTTACACGCCTTAACATTAGCTTGTCCATGAAATAAAGATCCCAGCCGCGTCCACTTGTACTATTGGCTACCTCGGCGGGCAGGTCGAGCCTCTTTTGGGGAATCGGGCTAGATTGGATCCCACTGCTGATTTCTGCTGTCCACTTCTGGGGTTCTGGCGGCATGGGTTCTCCGGCCATCCAGTGGTATCCGGGTCATATTGCCAAGGCGATCGGCCAGTTGCGGGAAGAGTTGCAGCGGGTGGATGCGGTCATCGAGGTGTTGGATGCACGGATCCCGTTGGCCAGCCGTCATCCTGAGCTGGGCCGGTGGCTGGGGGAAAAACCTTGCCTCCTGGCTCTGAACAGGGTGGACTGCATTGAGGTCGGGGATCTGAAAGCTTGGCAGGAGTATTTTTTACGGCAAGGGATCCCTGTCTATCCCACCAATGGCCGCTCAGGAGAAGGGGTGAATCGCCTCAAGCAGGCGGTCTTGCACTTGGGGCAATCGGTCAATACGCGGCGTCAGCAGCGGGGCATGCGACCGCGGGCCGTTCGGGCGGTGGTGGTGGGCTTTCCCAATGTGGGCAAATCTGCTCTGCTGAATCGGCTTTTGGGGCGGCGGGCAGCCGAGAGCGCAGCACGTCCTGGAGTGACGCGGCAACTGCGGTGGGTGCGGCTGGGGGGAGAGTTGGATCTGTTGGACTCGCCGGGCATCCTACCGCCCTCGCTGCCGGATCAACAGGCGGCCTCTCTATTGGCCATCTGCGATGACATTGGCGAAGCGGCCTACGATCCCGAACGGGTGGCGGCCTACTTTTTGGATCACGTGCTGAGGGTGCAGCCCCAAGCCCGATCTCTCCTGCAAAGGCGCTACGGTTGGTCGGATCCGATCCCTCCCGGTGGTGCCGCAGTGCAAGAGTTGGCCGAGCGGCGATATCAAGGGGATCCCGAACGGGCGGCCCGGCAAATTCTCAACGACTATCGCAAGGGCTTGCTGGGGCCGCTGGCCTTGGAACTTCCTCCCGATGCTTGAGTCCCCCGAAGGAAAGTCACGTTGTTGCTGTGGGCAGAGGAACCGCAACGCTGTCGCGATAGGCCGCTGTGGGACTTGCTCGCCTCGATGTGCAGGCCCTTCAGTTGGGGAATAGCAGCGGGCATAGAAAAAGCTTGGGCCGAAGTGAGCCGAGGGCAAATGGCGGATCCCCCACAAGCGCCAGCTAATGATACGCTGCTTAGCTAGACCGCCGTTCGCGCTAGCGGGACGGAGTCCTTGAAGCCCCGCCCTCTGTCTGTAGGACGGTCACGTAAGGGCCGCGTAGCGTTGCGTAGCAACAGTAGCAACACAGGGTCGGGATGAAAGGCGGACATCTCCTGTTCTGTCGCGTCAGCGGCGCGTAGCGCTGTCGCTTTAGCGGTGCGTAGCACTGTCGCTTTAGCGGTGCGTAGCACTATAATCAACTTGGTTGTACAAAACGGCATTGCCGGAATCTGGTACAGCTACGCGGTGAGGCATCCCGTGTCTGCTCGTGGAGGGTTCTTGTGTAGGCTCCCCGTTGAAGCGAGAAGCCCGCACTTTATGCGTCAGCATGAATGCAGGAGTATGTCACCAGGTTAGATCCGGATCGGAGTCATCGCAATGCTGAAATGCACCACTCGCCACGTCCATATCTTTGCCGGTGAAGTTACTGCCGACAACAACTTCGTGCCCCGCGACGACCTGTTTACCCTCGACGTGGATCCGGACAATGAGCTGGTCTGGACGGATGCTGCGCTCCAGAAGGTCTATGCCCGTTTCGAAGAACTGGTGGAAGAGTACCGAGGGCGAGATTTGACCGAGTACAACATCCGCCGCATTGGGTCTGACCTGGAACATTTCATCCGATCCCTGCTCAAGCAAGGGGAGATTGCCTACAACCTGCAAGGGCGTGCCCCCAACTTCAGCATGGGCTTTCCCCAGATCCCTGCCGAAGAAATGGTCGGCCAGTACATTCCCAAGGGCTAGCTCTTTGCCGGTTCTGGGCAGAGTTTTTGATGGTTTTGCATCTGAGTCTTTCACCCATCTCATTGTCGGAGCGTTTCCCTATGTCTGGAGAACCCACCCCCGAAGTTGCTGCTACCGAGAAACCTGCTGAAGCTGCCAAGCCTGCTGCTGAGGATTCCCCCAAAGCTGCCGGGAAAAAAGTCGCTAAGGAAGAAAAGCCTTTCGAGCAACAGATCACGGAAGAGGTGATCCCGGCGGCTATTGCAGCTTTTCAAAAACGGGGGGTCAACGATCTGGAGCTGCGCCTAGAAGGCAAGACGCTGATCGGGGCGTTTGCAGGAGGCAAGAAGCAGTTCAGCGTGCTGTTTGCCGAGGGATCCTTGAATGGTCGCAAGTTCTTCCGCTGTACCACCGAAGGATCCCCAGCCAGCACCATCGAGTCTTTTATGATCGACGAGCGGCGCGTGGATGTCAACCTATTTGTGTTTTATTTGGTGCAGCGCCTTTACGCTCAGCAGTGGTATTGAGTTCGGGTGACCTAGGGGGATCCCTGCCTGAGGAATTGTAAACAGGTGCCACCCCCTATCGACATTGCTCATGGACCCCATGTAGAAAATGTTTTGGTTTGGCAAAGGCGGGATCCATCCGGCGATATTCTTTGGCTTGCCTGCGATCCCAGAGCGAGCACTGCTGCTGCTGCTTTCTCGGGGGATGAGCTGCGCACTTGCATCGAGGAACAGTACTGCTACGCCGAGATCAACGGTTTATAGTCTTTCAGGTTAGGGTGAAGCACCCGGGCTACTGTGTTGCTACGCAACGTTGCCGCGACCATGCCGGCGGGACGGAGTCCTTGAAAAGCCTTCTGGCCCTTGCATCCAACGTTTTAGGTGGGGGCGCAGTGCCCTAGTTTGAATCAAAGTGACCCCAGTTCCGTAGAGAGCTGCTCCTGGAGTTCAGGTCTCCAGCACATGGCTTAGTTTGAGCCTGAACCCAGTTGGCCCAGAGGTTGTTCAAGGTAGGGATCCCCAGTGCAGGGATCCCTTGCCATTGCAAGGAATGCTCTATCGAGACCAAAAACGATTATCGTTTGTAAATAAAGGTAAGGCTCTGCTACGGGAGGTCTCGAAATGTACATCGTGCAGATTGCGTCTGAATGTGCCCCGGTCATCAAGGCAGGGGGACTGGGGGATGTGGTGTACGGCCTCAGCCGAGAGCTGGAAGTGCGGGGGCACTGTGTCGAGCTGGTTTTGCCCAAGTACGACACCATGCGCTACGACCAGATTTGGGGCTTGCACGATGCCTATCGCGATCTCTGGGTGCCCTGGTACGGGGGAGCCATTCACTGCTCGGTGTACTGCGGCTGGGTGCATGGCCGCCTTTGCTTTTTCATTGAGCCCCACTCAGGAGACAACTTCTTCAATCGCGGGTGCTATTACGGCTGCCCGGATGACAACATGCGTTTTGCTTTTTTTAGCAAGGCGGCTCTAGAGTTTCTCCTGCAAAGCAACAAGCGCCCAGATGTGATCCATTGCCACGACTGGCAGACAGGGTTGGTGCCGGTGCTGCTGTTTGAGATCTACAAGTACCATGGCATGGGAAATCAGCGGGTATGCTACACCATTCACAACTTCAAGCACCAAGGCTTTGGCGGCCCAGAGATTCTTTGGGCTACCGGCCTCAACCGTGAACCCTATTACTTCCACTACGACCGTTTGCGCGATAACTTCAACCCTTTTTCTCTCAACTTTATGAAGGGAGGAATTGTTTTTTCAAACTTTGTTACCACAGTCTCTCCCAATCACGCGCTGGAGGTGCAATTTGGCGACTACGGCTATGGACTAGGCCATACCCTCTACCTGCACCGGCACAAGTTTCGCGGCGTTTTGAACGGCATTGATTACGACATTTGGAACCCGGAGATCGACCGCTTTATCCCCGCACGCTACACCGCTCAAACGCTGGAAGACAAAGCCAAAAACAAAAAAGCCCTGCGGGAACGGCTGCTATTGCAAGATGTTAACAAGCCTATTGTTGCCTATATCGGGCGGTTAGACGAGCAAAAGGGCGTGCATTTGGTGCATCATGCCATCTACCGCTCGCTGTTCAAAAATGCCCAATTTGTTCTCCTGGGATCCGCTACGGAGCGAGGGATCGGTGCTTGGTTTGCCCACGAGAAAAGCTACCTCAACGACAACCCCGATGTTCATCTCGAACTGGGCTTTAACGAAGAACTCTCTCACCTGATCTATGCCGGCGCGGATGTGATCGTGGTGCCCAGCCACTACGAACCCTGTGGACTCACCCAGATGATTGGCTTGAAATATGGCACGGTTCCGGTGGTAAGAGGAGTGGGTGGCCTGGTGGATACCATCTTTGACCGCGACTACGATCCCCACAAATTGCCGGAGCAGCGCAACGGTTACGTCTTTTATCACACAGATCCGGCTGCTTTGGAGTCGGCTCTGGATCGGGCCATCGATCTTTGGTACACCGCTCCCGACCAGTTTCGCCAACTGCAGATGCAAGGCATGAGCTACGACTACTCCTGGAACTACCCTGGCAAGGAGTATCTGGAGATCTACGACTTCATTCGCCACCGCTGAGCCTGACGGCGATCCCCAGCGATCCCAGCCCTTGACCCCAAGGATGAAATGCTGGACGATAGGTAGCAATCGCGGGCTTAACCTTCTCTACAGATTTGCTGCTGAAGTGAAGAAGGGAGGCCTGCTCCGTTATCTTTTCCTGCTTGAGGATCCCTGGCTGCTATGGGTTATCTCGCTTTGGTGCTCCACGCCCACCTGCCGTTTGTGCGCCACCCTGAACAAGACTTTGTGCTGGAAGAAGAATGGCTCTACGAAGCCATCACGGAGACCTATGTCCCCCTGCTGCACATGTTCGAGGGGCTACAGCGAGATGGCATTGATTTTCGTTTCACCATGTCCCTGACGCCACCCTTGGTGTCGATGCTGCGGGATCCCTTGCTGCAGGAGCGCTACGACCACTACTTGACCAAGCTGGAAGAACTGGCCCAACTGGAGTACGACAAAAACACCACCAACGGCCACATTCGCTACCTAGCCGAGCACTACATCAAGCAATTTGCCATGGTGCGGGATCTCTGGGAGCGCTATGACCGGGATCTGGTGCGGGCCTTTCGACAGTTTCAAGACAGTGGCAACCTGGAGATCATCACCTGTGGGGCTACCCATGGCTACCTGCCCCTGATGCAGATGTACCCACAGGCGGTTTGGGCCCAGCTCATCGTTGCCTGCGAGCACTACAACGAACACTTTGGCCAGTGGCCGCGGGGGATCTGGCTGCCGGAATGCGCCTATTACCAAGGGCTGGAACGGATGATCGCCGATGCCGGCCTGCGCTACATGATCACCGACGCCCATGGTCTTCTCTACGCCAAGCCACGGCCCCGCTACGGCATGTACGCCCCCATTTTTACCGAGACCGGTGTTGCCGTCTTTGGGCGAGATCACGAATCCTCGCAGCAGGTGTGGTCGGCGGAGGTGGGTTACCCAGGGGATCCGGTTTACCGCGAGTTCTACAAAGACCTGGGGTATGAAGCCGACTACGAGTACATCAAGCCCTACATCATGCCCAACGGCCAACGAAAAAATACTGGCATCAAATACCACCGCATCACCGGGCGCAATTTGGATTTGGGGCAAAAGCAGCTTTACGATCCCTACTGGGCGCGGGAGAAAGCGGCAGAGCATGCGGGCAACTTCATGTTCAACCGGCAGCGGCAAATTGAGCACCTCTACAGCGTGATGGGACGTCCGCCGCTGGTGGTGGCCCCCTACGATGCCGAGTTGTTCGGCCACTGGTGGTATGAAGGTCCCTGGTTTTTGGATTTTCTCATCCGCAAGAGCTACTTCGACCAGTCCACCTACCGTATGACCCACCTGGCCGAGTACCTGAAAGAGAACCCCACCCAACAGGTGTGCAAACCCGCCCAATCCAGTTGGGGGGCGCGCGGCTTCCATGAATACTGGCTTAACCCCAGCAACGCTTGGATTTATCCCCATTTGCACAAGGCCACCGAGCGGATGATTGAGTTGAGCCGTCGTGAGCCCGCCGATGACCTGGAGTGGCGAGCCTTGAACCAGGCGGCGCGAGAATTGCTGCTGGCTCAATCTTCCGACTGGGCTTTTATCATGCGTACGGGGACGATGGTTCCTTATGCGGTGCGCCGCACCAAGTCCCATCTGCTGCGCTTCAATCACCTCTACGAGAAGATCAAGGAGGGTCGGTTTCGGCGGGAGAAGGCCACTCCTGAAGAGGAGCAGTGGCTGGCCAAGGTGGAATATATGGACAACATCTTCCCCAATCTCAACTACCGAGTTTACCGACCCCTCTAAGCAGTGTTGATCCCAACTCTCCTCTCCCTTTGGGAGAAGGGCTGAGGGTGAGGGTCAGGAGTCGGCAGAGAGAACTTGGGATCCCAGCTTCCCCAGCCGAATGGCCAGGCTGCCGGTTCTAGAGCTTGGTGCCGCACTCGGCGCAGAACTTATGTAGGGTAGGGTTTTTGGTGCCGCAGTTGGGGCAGTAGATCAGCTCTGCCGCCTGCTCCAGTTGCCGCTTCTCCGGCAGCCCGATCATCTGATAGTTGGCTTTGCCAGCGGGCACCATCGGGTAGCAGTTTTCATCCCGCTTGACCACAAAGTCGGCCACTACCGGCCCCTCGTGCTTGAGGATCTCCTGGATGGCATCTTCCAGTTGGTCGGGGTGATCGACGCGGATCCCTTTCACCCCAAAAGCCTCGGCCAGCTTAACAAAATCCGGCATGCCGGGGGACATATCCGAGTGGGAGTAGCGCTCGCCGTGGAAGGCCTGCTGCCACTGCCGCACCATGCCCTGCCAGCCGTTGTTGATGATGGCCACCTTGGTGGCAATGCCGTACTGGGCCACCGTGCCCAGCTCTTGCATGTTCATCTGGAAGCTGGCGTCGCCGCTGATGCAGATCACCTCTTGATCCGGCAGGGCCACCTTGACCCCCATCGCCGCCGGGAACCCGTAGCCCATGGTGCCTAGCCCAGAACTGGAGATCCATTGGCGCGGCCCATTGCGCAGAAACTGTGCGGCCCACATCTGATGCTGGCCAACATCGGTGGTGTAGTAAGCGTGGGGGGCATGACGACGAAAGGCATCGATCACCTGTTGAGGAGCAATCACGCCTTCGTAGCTGGGCACCTGCAGGGGATAGTCCCGCTTCCAGCGCTCGATCCGATCCAGCCAAGCCTGAGTTAGGCCGGGGGTAGAAGGCATTTTGCTCAGTTGGGCCAACATCTCCACCAGAACGGTGCGCACATCCCCCACAATCGGCACATCCGGGGCACGGTTTTTGCCCACCTCGGCTGGGTCGATGTCGATGTGAATGACTTTGGCGTGCTTGGCAAATTCGTCCAGCTTACCGGTCACGCGATCGTCAAAGCGTGCCCCCACCGCAATGAGCAGGTCACACTCGGTAACGGCGAAGTTGGCATAGGCCGTGCCGTGCATGCCGAGCATCCCCACCGACAGGGGATCGTTCTCATCGAAGGCCCCTTTGCCCATGAGGGTGGTGGTTACCGGGATCCGATAGGTGTGGGCCAGCTCGGCAATTTCGGCGTGGGCACCGGAGATAATCGCCCCACCCCCCACATAGAGCAAGGGCCGTTTGGCCTGTAGGATCAGCTTGGCCGCCGCGTGGATTTGCCGCGGGTTGCCCCGCACGGTGGGCTTGTAGCCGGGGATATTGACCTCGCTGACAGGTTGATAGTCAAACTCTTCCAGGCCCACATCTTTGGGGATGTCAATCAACACCGGCCCAGGCCGTCCTGTCCCGGCAATGTGAAAAGCCTCTGCCACGATCCGAGACATTTGGCGCGGATCCCGTACCACGTAGGAGTGCTTGACAATCGGCAGGGTGATGCCAAAAATATCCGTCTCCTGGAAGCCGTCGGTGCCGATCAAATGGCGGGGCACCTGCCCGGTGATAACCACCATCGGTACAGAGTCCATCATGGCGTTGGCAATGCCCGTCACCAGGTTGGTCGCCCCTGGGCCAGAGGTAGCAAAACACACTCCAACCTTGCCAGTGGCGCGAGCATATCCATCGGCAGCGTGGGCAGCCGCTTGTTCATGGCGAACCAGGTAATGTTTGAGCAGCCCCTGAGACTCGGCTTTGTACAGCTCGTCGTAGATGGGGAGGATGGCTCCCCCTGGATAGCCAAAGATGTGTTGCACCCCGTGCCGGTGCAGGCTATCCACCAACGCATATCCACCAGTCGCCACGATGTCTTCTCCCCACTGAGATGACCGGATGTTGAGCGCCTGCTTTCAGGAGCGCCGGCGCAGACAGGGTAGTGGCCAGCAGTTGGCCAACTTTGTATTTAATTCTACAGTCTAGCAGCGGTCTGCTCTGGAATCCCTCAGACTTTCCCAGTCGGCTAAAGTAACACTGGGGATCCCTGGGGATCCTTGCCGGATGTGTTGAAGGTGCCCCATCCATGACTGGAGAGCCAACCCCCATTGACTCCGGGCCCGAGCGGTCTCAGGGCAGCTTGCTGCTGTCTGGGCCCATCCTCGGATCCCCGCACAGTGCTGTGGGATCCCGGCAGTGGCTGGTATGGGGAGCGCTGGGGATCTTTCTGGTGGGCCTGGGGTTGCGCCTGTGGCGGCTGGACGAGTTCCCGGCACCCGTGTTCGATGAGGTGTACTTCCCGGAGTTTGCCCAGAATTACCTGGATGGCAAGCCTTTTTACGATGTGCATCCCCCCTTGGGAAAGTACTTCATTGCCCTCAGCATTCAGGTGTTTGGCCGCAATGAGTGGGGGTTCCGCTTCGCCACCGCTTTTTGTGGATCCCTGATCCCGCTGTTGCTGACCGGCTTGGCCTACCGCCTCACCTACCACGTGGGCTTTGCCCTATTGAGCGGGGCTTTGCTGCTGACCGATGGGGTGTTTCTGGTGGAATCCCGCTTTGGCCTGATCAACGTGTATCTGGTGGCCTTTGGGCTGGCGGCGACTATTCTGCTGCTGAAAGGTCTAGAAGAGCAAGGTTGGCGGCGGGCTGCTTACTTTACTTGCTCCGGGATCTTGTTGGGGGCGGCAGCTTCGGTGAAGTGGAATGGCCTCTGGTTTGCCTTCATGTTTGCTCTGTTGGGGATCCTCGTCTGGGGGGTGGTCTGGCTGCGCCCGCAGTGGATCCCACGGCTGGGCCTTTTGATCCAGATTCGTCATCTGCGCTGGTGGCACTATGGGTTTTGCTTCATCCTTGCTCCGCTGGCCTTTTACGCCATTCAGTGGATCCCACACCTGCAACTGAATCCCCAACAGGGGCTAACCCTAGATTGGAGCTGGACGGGCATCCAGAATTACTTGCGATCCCTGGTGCTCATCAACCAATCCATCTACGGTGGACACATGGCAGCTCACCTGGTGGTGGACGAAGAGACACCCGTCCACCCCTACTGCTCCACCAGCTTGCGCTCCCTGGTGGCTTGGTTCCCAGCTTTGCGTCCTTGGCTGACCACGCCCTTAGCCTCGGCAGGAGCTTGGTCCTGGCCAATTCTAGGCCGCCCCGTAGCCTACTACTTCAGCAGTCAGGGCAACCTCTGGCAAGCTGTTCATGGCCTGGGCAATCCTTGGCTGTGGTGGTTGGGCACGGGATCCATCTTGGCGCTCGTCTGGCGAGGGATCCGCCATTTTCATGGTCTCGAAGCCTTCATCTTGATCGGCTATGCAGCCAACTACCTGCCTTGGTTTAGGGTCAGCCGCTGCGTTTTCATCTACCACTACATGAGCGCTCTGGCGTTTAGCACCCTGGCCCTGGCTTGGTTGGTGCTGCTGGGCTGGCAGAGCTATCGCCGCTTTGGGCGCGGGGCGAGCATCACGGCAGTGGCCTTGGTTTTGGCGTCCTTTGTCTTCTTTTTCCCCGTTTGGCTCGGCCTGCCCCTCAGCCCAAGTGGATTTTACGCCCGCATGTGGTTTCGCTCCAGCCCGGTGCCGCTGTTCTGTTTCAGCCCTCAATCTTGCCAACAGCCTCCGCTGCGCCTGCCGCCCATTCCCGGCTTGAACTGGATCTGAGGGAGGCATGGTAAGCTTTGTGAAGTTTGTTTCGTGAAATGCCGCGCTCTGTTACCGGAAGATGGGGTGTGGTTCGCGAAACCTTTGTGGTGGAGGTAGTGGAAACGTCATGGCCCGATCCTGCCCGAGTTCTGCCAACTCTCCCCGCCGTCCACTGGCTTACCCAGAGCAAGCTGTCCCGGTTGGGGTGATCGGGGTAGGCAACATGGGCCAACACCACACCCGTGTGTTCAGCCTGATGAAGGATGTGCGGGTCGTGGGGGTAGCGGATATCAATGTAGAACGGGGATTGGATGTGGCCAGCCGCCACCGTGTTCATTTCTATGAGGACTACCGCGATCTGCTGCCCCACGTAGCTGCTGTGGCCATTGCCGTACCAACAGCTTTACACCACGAGGTGGGTATGGCCTGCCTGGAGGCCGGGGTTCATGTGCTGATCGAAAAGCCCATCGCCGCCAGCATCAGCGAAGCAGAATCGCTGGTAAACCGAGCTGCCGATTGCAATTGTATCTTGCAGGTGGGGCACATCGAGCGCTTCAGCCCTGTTTTCCAAAAGCTGGGCCAAGTCTTACAGGCGGAGGAACCTCTGGCTTTTGAGGCCCACCGTCTCAGCCCCTATTCCGACCGCGCCAGCGATGTGTCGGTAGTATTCGACTTGATGATCCACGACATTGACCTATTGCTGGAGCTGATCCCGTCTCCGGTGACTCAAATTACCGCCAGCGGCAACCGTGTCTCCAAGCTGGGTTACCTGGACTACGTCACGGCTACTCTCACCTTTGCCAACGGTGTCATTGCCACCCTCACTGCCAGTAAGGTCACCCACCGCAAGGTGCGCAAAATTGCCGTCCACTGCAAAAATGCCTTGGTAGAAGCGGATTTTCTACACAACGAGATCTCAGTGTACCGCCAGGGATTCGTCAGCAGCACCAGCGACTACGGCCAAATGCCCTACCAGCGGGATTGTTTGATTGAGAAAGTCCACACCGAAAACATCGACAAGCTCCATGCCGAACTGGAGCACTTCATCAACTGCGTGCGGGGGGGCAACCAACCTTCCGTGGGTGGCGAGCAGGCCCTGAAAGCTTTAAGGCTGGCCTCGGAGGTTGAGCGGATTGCTTTGGATGGATGTGCCTGGAGCGAAGCCAAGCCCCGCCGTAGTCTCCTGTCTTAGTCTTTCAGCACAAGCCGCTTACAGTAAGTGCTGTCAGCCTTTACCCAGTGTTGCGAAGAATACCATCAACAAGAATCCTCCTCCTTTAGGGCGGGGAGTGTGTCAAAATTCGGCAAGACCCCTCGAGTGGCCGCAATGATCCCACCGGATGGATCCCCCCTTTCCTCTGTCCCTGCCTGGCATAGCCTCACCCTCGCCGCCGCCATCGAAAAGTTGCAGACCGATCCCGATCGTGGCCTCACCACTCAGCAGGTGATCCAGAGGCAGCGGCAGTATGGCTCCAATGAGCTAATCACCACCTCTGGCCGTAGCTCCTGGCAAGTCCTGCTGGATCAATTCCGCAACGTTATGCTGCTGATGCTGATTGCCGTAGCGGCAATCTCGGCTACTTTGGACTTGCAAGAAGGCGAGTTTCCCAAAGATGCCCTGGCCATTATGTTGATCGTCGGCCTCAACGGTGGCCTGGGCTATTTGCAAGAAAGTCGGGCGGAAAAGGCGCTGGCAGCCCTGAAAAAACTGGCTTCCCCTACCGTTCGGGTACAGCGGGATGGCCTGTGGCAAGAAGTTCCGGCCAGCCAACTGGTGCCAGGGGATCGCGTGTTGCTGGAGGCGGGGGTACAGATCCCAGCCGATGGGCGCTTGGCTGAGGCCGTGAACTTGCAGGTGCGAGAAGCAGCTTTGACCGGAGAAGCCACCCCTGTCACCAAACAGGCAGATTGCCTACTCCCGCCGGACATCGAGCTGGGGGAACGTCGCAACATGGCTTTCATGGGCACCGAAGTGATTCAGGGGCGAGGGATCCTCTTGGTCACCAGCATCGGGATGAATACCGAGCTGGGCAAAGTGGCAACCTTGCTGCAATCGGTGGAGACCGAGCCCACCCCTCTGCAGCGGCGCATGAGCCAATTGGGGAAGGTGCTGGTGTCGGGATCCCTGGCCTTGGTGGCCTTGGTGGTGGGGATAGGGCTGCTGCAAGCCGGGAGTATGGCCCCTTTCACCTCGCTGTTGGAAACCTCTTTGAGCATGGCTGTGGCCGTGGTACCGGAGGGGTTGCCTGCGGTGATCACTGTCACCCTGGCCATTGGCACCCAACGCATGGTGCGCCGCCACGCCCTGATCCGCCGCCTGCCGGCAGTAGAGACCCTTGGGTCGGTGACCACCATCTGCTCCGACAAAACCGGCACCCTCACAGAAAACAAAATGGTGGTAACGGACATCGTCACGCCAGATCGCCACTACCACGTCAGCGGCACCGGCTACACTCCCAAGGGATCCTTCTACTGCGGCGGCCAGCCCATGGATCCGGAGAGCGCCCCGGATTTGCAGGCCATCCTGCGGGCCGTAGTGTTCTGCAACGATGCTCTGTTGCAGGCCAGCCTCCAACCCGTTGCCGGGCGCAACCCTCGGTCTGCAGTTTCTTCTCCCCCGCCAACGCCCACCTGGTCTATCCTGGGGGATCCGACGGAAGCGGCCCTGCTGGTGGCAGCCGCCAAAGCCAACCTCCACAAAGGCTCCTTACAGGAGCGCTACCCACGCGTGCAGGAGCTCCCCTTCAGCTCGGAACGCAAACGCATGAGCGTGGTGATCCAGGAAAACGGCGGCTATTGTGTCTACACTAAGGGATCCCCAGAGCTGGTGCTGGAGCGGTGTGATCGTATCCAGAAAGGGGGCGTTTGGCAGGAACTGTCGGAAACGGCTCGCCAGGCCATCCTCAGCACCAATAACCGCCTGGCCGCCCAAGGCATACGGGTTCTGGGGGTAGCCACCCAGAGGCTAGAGCGGATACCGGACAACGGGGAAGAGGTGGAGCACAACCTGGTTTGGCTGGGCTTGGTGGGGATGCACGATGCTCCGCGACCAGAGGCGCGAGAGGCCGTGGCCCGCTGCCGAGAAGCCGGGATCCGCACCCTGATGATTACCGGGGATCATCAGCTCACGGCTGTGGCCATTGCCCGTCAGCTGGGCATTCTTGAGTCCGAAGATCAGGCCATCGATGGACGCACCCTCTCCCGCCTCAGTCTTGAGGAGCTGCTGCAAACAGTGCAAACGGTCAACGTCTATGCCCGCGTGGCACCTGAACACAAGCTGCGCATTGTGCAAGCCCTGCAAAAGCAAAACGAGTTTGTAGCCATGACCGGGGATGGGGTTAACGACGCGCCTGCCCTGCGCCAAGCGGATATTGGCATTGCCATGGGCATCACGGGCACCGATGTGAGCAAAGAGGCCAGCGATATGGTGCTGCTGGACGACAACTTTGCCACCATTGTGGCCGCTATTGAAGAAGGGCGAGTGGTCTACAGCAACATCCGCCGTTTTGTGAAATACATTTTGGGCAGCAACATCGGCGAAGTGCTGACGGTGGCTGCCGCCCCCATCCTGGGCTTGGGAGATGTGCCGCTGACACCCCTACAGATCTTGTGGATGAACCTGGTAACTGACGGCTTGCCCGCTCTGGCTTTGGCTTTGGAACCGGCGGAACCAGGGGTAATGCAGCGCCCTCCCTTCAACCCCAAAGAAAGCATCTTCGCGCAGGGGCTAGGAGCCTACATGATCCGCATTGGCGTGGTCTTCGCCATCTCCACGATCCTCATGATGGCCATTGTGGAAGCCTACATCCCCCACTGGCGCACGATGGTCTTCACCACCTTGTGTATCGCCCAGATGGGCCATGCGCTGGCAGTGCGCTCCAACGAGAAGTTCATTATCGAGACCAACCCCCTCTCCAACCCCTACCTGCTGGGCGCCGTGCTGACCACTCTGCTCTTGCAATTGGCTCTGCTTTATGTGCCTTTCTTGCGCAGCTTTTTTGGAACAGAGGAGCTAAGCCGTACTGAACTTTTAATCTGCCTGGGCTTCAGCACTGTGGTCATGGTTTGGGTGGAGCTGGAAAAGCTCTACTGCCGATGGCGCAAGGGATCCCGCTGACGCTTCAACAAAATTATTTTTCACAATGAAGCATCTTCGCAACAAAAAGCCCCTCTCCCTGCTGCACCCAGAAACAAAACTTTGAGCCAAGACTCATTTCCCCAAAAAGTCATTCCTGAGGAATCCTGCCAATTTATTTCCGCAAGTTAGCCGAACTCCCTCTTTTGACTTGCAGGATAAGCTGGAAAGACTTGCTGGGATACTGTGGAAAGAGGGCAGGAACCTCTGGATTCTATGCACAGGGAGCTGTGGGCAGCAGGGAAAACGGTGGGCCTGGTGGATCCCCCTAGCCTTGGCTTTTGGATAGTGGGATCCCTCTTCTTGGCTCTCCTGTTGTTCGGTGTCAGCCTGGGGGAAAGTCAGCCGCTTTCTGTCTTCAGAAGGATCCTAAGATCCCTTTCTCAAAGATTTCCCTTCCAACCTCCTAGAGGCACCCCCAGCCCAGAGGCTCGCTTTCGGGCAGCCCTGGAAGCCAGCTTGGATGCTATTTACCTGCTGGAGGCGGTGCGGGATCCCGTTACCCGCGAGATCTGCGATTTTGTCTTTGTGGATGTCAACGCCAAGGGGGAAGAGCTCATCTCCCTTAAGCGCCACCAGATCATCGGCCAGCGGCTGTGCGAGCTGCTGCCCATCAACCGCTGGGGGGGCTTTTTTGAGAAATACAAGCGGGTGGTGGAAACCCGCATTCCTCTGGAAGAGGAGTTCCCCATTTCCGGCCAGCCGGGCTTGAAGGCCAGTTGGATCCATCACCAAGTGGTGCCGGTGGGAGACGGGATCCTCATCACCAGCCGCGACATCAGCAACCAGGTCAAGACAGAGCAGGCTCTGCAGGAAAGCGAGTCTCGCTACCGCGCCCTCTACGAAGCCATTCCCGATTTGATTTTCGAGCTTAGCGCCGAGGGAGTCATTCTTCACTGCAAGCCTTCCCCTTACGTCCCCACCCAGCATCCGCCTGAGTTTTATGTGGGTCGCCGCGCTCAAGACGTGTTTCCCGGCTCTCTGGGAGAGCAGTACCAACTTTTGGCAGAGCGGGCCTTGGCCAACCAAACGCCGCAGTACCTGGAGTACAAAGTTGAGATTGCGCCGGGGATCCACTGCTATCAGAGGGCCTGCATCGTCGCCTATGGCAAGAGCAGGGTCTATGTTCTGGTGCGGGATATTACCGAGCGGAAACAGGCGGAGTTGGCCCTTAGAGAAATGGAAGGCACCCAGCGAGCCATTCTCCAAGCCATCCCCGACCTTATTGTTCGCCTAAATAGCCAGGGTATCCGCTTGAGTTTTATCTCCGGCGGCGATGTCCACCTTTACTGCCCAGGAGAGATCCAGCTAGGGCGATCCCTCCAGGAGCTTTTGCCACCGGAGTTGGCCGAGCAGCGGCTTTTCTTTGTTCAGCAGGCCCTGGCCACCCAAACCCAACAGCGCTACGAGTACAGCATTGAAGTCCAAGGGGAAGTGCGTCATGAAGAGGCCCGCATTGTGCCTTTGAACAGCCAAGAAGTGCTGGTGATCGTGCGGGATATTACAGAGGCCAAGCAGGCGGAGCTGGCCTTGCAGACTGCTGAACGGGTGCAGCGAGCCATTCTGGAAGCCATTCCCGACTTGATCTTTCGCCTCGACAGCCAGGGCATTTGCTTGAGCTTTGTCTCGGGGGGCGAGGTTCTTCCCTACGGCTCACCCGACACCTACGTGGGCCGATCCCTGCAGGAGCTTTTGCCACCGGAGTTGGCCGAGCGGCGGCTTTTCTTTATTCGGCAGGCCCTGGCCACCCAGACGCGGCAGCGCTACGACCAAAGCATCGAGATTGAAGGGGAGACCCGCCACGAAGAGGTGCGCATCGTGCCCCTCAACCCCCAAGAGGTGGTGGTGATCGTCCGCGATGTTACCGACAGGGTGCGATCCCAGCAGGCCGTCCAGGAAAGCGAACAGAAGTTCCGGGCGCTGTTTGAGAATGCCGCTGTGGCTATCCTCATCCGCCACGGGGAAACGGGGGAGATCCTAGAGGCCAACTCCCAAGCCATTGCGGCCTATGGCTTCTCCAGCCTGGAGGAGCTGCGGGCCTTCGACGCTTCGGAGCAGTCTCCCTATCGCCAGGCTTTGCAGGGAAGGGGGTTTGCCTTACAGCCTTACCTGGAGGAGGCTCGATACCAAGGATCCGCTCGCTTTGAGTGGCAATGGCAGCGGCAGGATGACCGGGTTGTCTGGGAAGACGTGTTTGTGCAGCCCCTTGTCCTGCGTGGGATCCCGTGTTGGGTATTTACCGCGGTGGACATCACTGCCCGCAAGTCGGCAGAAGCGGAGCTGGAGCAGTTTTTCTCGGTGGCCTTGGATTTGCTCTGCATTGCCGATGCCCAAGGGTACTTTCGCCGTCTTAACCGCGCCTGGGAGACCACGCTGGGCTATTCTCTGCAGGAGCTGCAGAGCCGACCCTTTTTGGAGTGGGTTTACCCGGAAGATGTCCCCGCCACGCAGGCGGCCATGCAGCAGCTCTTAGAAGAGAAACGGCTGGATCACTTCGTCAACCGCTACCGCACCCAGGACGGAAGCTATCGCTTCATCGAGTGGCGAGCCTTTTTGGACGGATCCCTGGTTTACGCCGCCGGGCGGGATATCACTGTGGCCAAGCTGGCAGAAGAGCAGATGAAAGCAGCCAAGGAAGCTGCCGAAGCTGCCAGCCGCGCCAAGAGCGAGTTCCTGGCCACCATCAGCCACGAGATCCGCACTCCCATCAACGCCATCCTGGGAATGGCCAACCTGCTGCTGGACACTTCTTTGGATCCGCAGCAGCGGGATTGGGTGCAGACCATCCGCTATGGGGGCGAGGTGCTGCTGAACTTGATCAACGACATCCTCGATTTCTCCAAGATCGAGTCCCAGAAGCTAGAGCTGGAGGAAATGCCCTTTTCCTTGCCGCAGTTGGTGGAGGAGCTGCTGGACTTGATGGCAGCTCAAGCCCAGAGCAAGGATCTGGAGCTGATGGCCTGGGTGGATCCCAACCTGCCGCCAACCTTGATAGGGGATCCGGGACGCCTGCGGCAAATTTTGGCCAATCTACTCAGCAACGCCATCAAGTTCACCCCCCAGGGAGAGGTGGTGGTAACCGTCGAGGCCGGGGAGAGGGATCCCGAAAAACAATGGGTCAACGTTCAGGTGCGGGATACCGGCATTGGCATTCCCCCTGAAAAACAGGATCGCCTCTTCAAGCCCTTCAGCCAAGTGGATAGCTCCATCAGCCGCCAGTTTGGGGGCACCGGCCTAGGCTTGGCCATCAGCCAGCGCCTTTGTCAGCTCATGGGGGGAGCAATCGGGGTGGAAAGTCAGCCGGGCCAGGGATCCACTTTTCGCTTTCGCATCCCCCTAAAGAGGCCAGACCAGGAGCTGTTGCCAACCGCCGCACCGGATCCCTGCTTAGCCGGCAAGCGGGTTTTGCTGGTGGAAGATAATGCCAGCCAACGGCAGTTGCTATCCCGATTGCTGAGCGCTTGGGGCTTGGAGGTAACCTGTTGTGCCTTGGCAGCAGAAGCCCAGGCTGCAGCTAAAACCCATCCTTTTGACCTAGCCCTGCTGGATGCCACCCTGCCAGACCGGGATGGCTTGACCCTGGCGGCTGACCTGCAGACAGCGCAACCCCACCTGTTACCCCTAGTGCTGACGGGGCGCAATTTCATCTCCACAGCGGCTCCTTTTCCCACCCTGGCCAAGCCGGTCAAAGCCTCCCAACTACAGAAGTTGCTGCTGGGGCTTTTGGGAGAAAAGGCTCCTCTCTCTTTATCTTCCTCTCCCGCCGCTCCTCCCTCCATTTGGGACGCAACCCTGGCCAGCCGCCACCCGCTTCAGATCCTGGTGGCAGAGGATAACCCGGTTAACCAGAAGGTGATTCGCCTCATGCTGGAGCGATTGGGCTACCGACCCGACATAGTCGGCAACGGCCTAGAAGCCGTCCAAGCTCTGCGCCTGCGCCCCTACGATCTGGTGTTGATGGATATGCAAATGCCGGAGCTGGATGGTCTTTCGGCCACCCGTCGCATCCGCGCTGAACTGCCTCCTGAGCGCCAGCCTCGCATTGTTGTCCTTACGGCCAATGTGTTTTCGGAAGGCCGTGCCGCTGCCGAAGCTGCTGGGGTAGATGGCTATCTAACCAAGCCCTTGGAGCCGGCCACCCTAGTGCAAGTTCTTCAGGGATCCCCTCCCCTTCCCAACCCGGCCAGCCAAGAAGAGGATCCGCCCCTCGACCCCGTTATCCTCGCCCAGATGCGGGCAGTGCTCGGCTCCCCAGAAGCCTGGCAGGAGATGATCCAAACCTACCGGCAGGACAGCAAGGCTCTATTGGGATCCCTGCGGCAGGCCCTGGAGCAGCGGGATCCCCAAGCCATTGCTCGATTGGCTCACCGCCTCAAAGGCGGCAGCAGCACCCTGGGCGCCAAACGTCTGGCTGAGTTGTGTCAGCAGTTGGAGAAGCTGGCTCACGCCGAGCCAGCCAGTTCTGTAAAATGGGATACTCTAGAGCAAGCCGTGCAGAAATTGGAGGTGGCGTATCGGCAAGTTATCCTCAGTCTCTCCCCCTGAGTGCAGAGCTTTTCTTCCTCTCGTCGCGATGCCTATGCTGAGGTCTGATCCCCATCCCCCAGGTAACTCGCCACCGGTAGCCCCCATTCCTGAGACACAGGCGGGATCCCCCTCTCTTGGAAGGAAGCCGTTGTTGTTGGTTGTGGACGATGAGGCTAGCCAGCGGCTTTTGGTTCGCTACGCCCTTGAGCGAGAAGGCTACCAAGTGCTGGAAGCCAGTAGTGGCGAGGCTTGCCTGGAGCTAGCCGCTCACCATCCGGTAGATATGGTGTTGCTGGACGCGGTCATGCCGGATGTGGATGGGTTTGAGTGCTGTCGCCGCCTCCATGCTCAAAACTCGGATTTGCCCATTCTCATCGTCACGGCGCTGGAAGATGAGTCCTGCGTGGATGAAGCCTTTGCTGCCGGGGCCAGCGATTACATTTCCAAACCGATTCGCTGGTCGGTTTTGAAGCGGCGCATCCGCCACCTGATCCAGGCCAGCCAAGCCCAACGCCACCTACGGGAACTTAACCATGCCCTAGAAGCCAAGGTGCAAGAACGCACTGCCCAGTTGGCCTGCCAGGTGCAGGGTCTGCAGCAGCTCAACCGCCTTAAAGATAGCTTTCTGGCCAGCGTTTCCCACGAGCTGCGCACCCCCCTTACCAAGATCAAGCTAGCCCTGGAACTACTGGGCCGCACGCCTCTGGACGACAAGCAGCACCAATACCACCGCATTGCCTTGGAAGAGTGTCAGGCTGAAATTGAGCTGATCAATAGATTGCTGGATCTGCAGAGCCTAGAAGCCAAAGAGTTGAGCGCTGCGGCTGCCGCCATCGATCTCCACAGCCTTTGCACCAGCCTGCTTGATGGGGTGCGGGAACGGGCCCAGGCCCGGAAACTGAAGCTGGAGATGGCGGAGCCGACCGCATTTCCCGCAGTGCTCTACAGCTACCCGCAGCAGCTAACCCTGATCCTAAAGGAACTGCTGGAAAATGCCTGCAAGTTTACCCAACCGGGCGGAACCCTTCGCTTGGAGGTGCAAGCCTTTCTCGGTGGGGTTGAGCTAAGGATCGGCAACACCGCCCAAATCGAGCCTGAACATCTGCCCCTCCTTTTCGAGCGCTTCTACCGGGTGCCCTCTGAGGATCCCTGGGCACAGCCGGGCAGCGGCCTTGGACTGGCCTTGGTGAAGCAGTGGGTGGAGTATCTGCAGGGCCAAGTCCGGGTCACCAGCCAGAAGGGATGGACTTGGTTTGTCCTTTGGCTGCCCAGCCTAGAACCGTCCAGCCCTTGAGGCAGCTTGCCCAGAGGCAGATGGGATTGAGCTGTTGAGACTTTAGTGGCCGACGGCAGCAGCGGTCTCGGCAGTGGCAAAGGAGGTGCCACACCCACAGCTAGCGACTGCGTTGGGGTTCTTGAAGCGGAAGCCACCGCCCAGCAGATCTTCAGAAAAATCGACGGTGGTGCCGCTGATCAAAGTCATGCTCAAGGGATCCACCGCCACCTGGATATCCCCAAAGTCGAAGGTGTGATCGTCAGGGTTGGCCTGAGACTCGAAGTTCATCACATAGGAGAGGCCAGAGCAGCCGCTCGGCTTGACTCCCAGACGCAGGATGGGCTGGGATCCCTCTTTTTCGTACTTGCTGCGCAGGCGCTTCAACTCTTGGACAGCGCTATCGGTCAGGGTGATCATGACGAGAAGGCTCAAGGGTACAGTCTACTTCCCATCGTATCAGGGGTTTTTTCTCGGCCAGCGGGAGCAGTTGGTAAGCTAGGGATCCCAATCCCTAAAGGTTTTGCCCCTGTGACAGATCCCAACGCCATTCGGATCACCTTTTTGGGCACCAGCTCCGGCATGCCCACCCGCCAGCGCAATGTCTCCGGGGTGGCAGTGCAGTTTCCCCAACGGTCGGAATGGTGGCTGTTTGACTGCGGCGAGGGCACCCAGCACCAGTTGCTGCGCCTAGATGAGCTGCGCCCTAGCCAGTTGCGCCGCATTTTCATCACCCACATGCATGGGGATCACATCTACGGCCTGCCGGGGCTGTTGGCCTCTTGTGGTTTGGGCAGCGCCCCTGAGCACATCGATATCTACGGCCCGCCAGGTTTGGAAGAGTACCTGAAGGCGGTGTTGCGCTACAGCGAGACCCGGATCCCCTATGGCTTCCGCGTTCACACTGTAGAAACTGGTCTCATCCTGCAAGAGCCGGAGTACTCTGTCTTCTGTGCGCCCTTGGATCACCGGGTACCCGCCTTCGGCTACCGCGTGGTGGAACAGGATCGGCCAGGCAGCTTTAATGTGGCCAAAGCCCAAGCCGACGGGATCCCCTTTGGCCCTCTGTATGGGCAGCTCAAGGCCGGCCAATCCATCATCTGGCAGGGCCGCTGCTTTCACGGACGGGATTATGTCGGGGATCCCATTCCGGGCCGCAAATTCTCCTATTGCACCGACACCACCTTCTGCCGCAACGCCGTCGATCTCTCCCGGGCTGCCGACCTGGTCATTCACGAGGCCACCTACGCCCAGGCTGACTGGGAGCTGGCCCGCCGCTCTAAGCATTCCACCGCTGCTATGGCCGCCCAAGTGGCCGCTGAAGCCAAAGCTCAAGCCCTCATCCTCACCCACTTCAGCCCCCGCTACACCCCAGAAGCCCCCATTACTCTGGAAGACCTACTGGCCGAAGCCCAAGCCATTTTCCCCAATACCCTGCTGGCTCGCGATCGGCTGACCTACGAGATCCCTCGTCGCAGCCCGGCCCCCCTGCCCGTGGGTGTGGGCTTGCCTCGCTAGAATGGTAGAACTGACTGTCTCAACCGGCAATGACGGATCCCAGACCCTACCCCAAACAACCCCAATTTCCAGAGCGGCCCAAAACCGAACAACTGGATCAAAGTGCTGGTGAATGGCAAGCCTTTAGCGCTTTGCCCCCTGCCACCTCTCTGCCCCCGGTTCAAGCCGAGCGGCCAGTCCCGCAAGCGGCTGCTAAGGGGGAAACTCTGCCCAAATTGGCTCCCTGGAGTAAACGGATCGGGGCCTTTGCCCTCGACTTTGGGCTGGGGTTGGGGATCTCCTATCTGGCTCAGGGCTTGGCTGCTCTGGTGGGATCCGATGCAGGCGCGGTGGACATGGTTGGCTATGTCGCCTTCTTCGCCACCTGGCTGGTGAACCGTGGCTATTGCCAATCCCGTCCTGAGGGCCAAAGCCTTGGCAAATGGCTGCTGAACATCAAAACCCTGGATCCCGAAACCGAAGCCTCGCCGCACCTGATTCGTTCTCTGGCTCGAGAGGGGGTGCTCTCCCTCTTTGTGCTCACGGAGGCCCTGCTGGTGCCTCTGGCTGCGGATGGGCTGTTTGCCGTCTTCGACAAGGAAAAACGCCAAACCATCCACGACCGGGCTGGACGCACCTTGGTGGTGGAAGCAGAGCGGGGCTACCACCTGGATGAAAAAGTCTTGCGGTTTTTGCAGGACATCCTAGAGGGGGACGCTGCTGACGACGTCAAATCGGCTGCTCGCGACCTGCTGCGCCAAGCCCAACGCAATGACGCCGTGCGGGATCTGTCCAAGCAGTTGCAACGCCTGAGCAAAGATGTGGATCGCAATGCCCGCAGCCTACGGCAACAAACGGGCAAGCACGTGAAAACTTGGGTTGATTCCGTCAAGGAAAAGTTGGATAATTGGTGATCGCGCTTGTTGAGGCAAACCCATATCTCCAGCCTTAGGGCCTGGGATGGCGGTTTCCTCGTTACTGTTTACCTTTGTCCTGGGATCCGTCATGGCTAAAGCAAAGGGTGCCCGCATCATCATCACCCTGGAGTGCACCGAGTGCCGCACCAACGTCAACAAACGTTCTCCAGGCGTGAACCGCTATACCACCACCAAAAACCGCCGTAACACAACAGCTCGCTTGGAGCTGAAGAAATTCTGCCCTCACTGCAACCGCCACACCATCCACAAAGAGATTAAGTAGTTCAAGCCGTTTTGCCGTTCTCCTACCCTATGGTTTACACTCGTCGCCGCCTGTCTCCCATCAAGCCGGGAGAATCTATTAAATACACCGATGTTGAGCTGCTCAAGAAATTTGTAACCGAGCGCGGCAAGATCCTGCCCCGTCGCATCACCGGCCTGACCGCCAAACAACAGCGGCAACTCACCGCTGCAATCAAGCAAGCGCGCATCATGGGTCTTCTTTACTTTGTCAACAAAGAGGGATAGCCTTCTCCGGATCTCGATGGGCCTACAGCTTTCGCCGGAACTCCAAGCCCGCCTATCCCCGCCCCTGAATATCGGTGGGGTGAAAGTCTTGAGTCGCGTTTTTCAGGCGCCGCTGTCAGGGGTAACCGACCAAGTCTTTCGAGGGCTGGTGCGCCGTTTTGCCCCCCACAGCTTGGTTTACACAGAAATGGTCAGTGCGGCTGGCTTGCACTATGCCCGCCAGTTGCCCCGCATTATGGAGGTTGGCGAGGGAGAGCAGCCTATCGGCATTCAACTGTTCGATTGTCGGCCTGACTTTCTGGCAGAAGCAGCCCGCATGGCGGTGGACGAAGGGGCGACCTTGGTGGACATCAACATGGGCTGCCCGGTGAACAAGATTACCCAAAACGGCGGTGGCTCTTCTCTGCTTCGCGATCCCGACACGGCAGCACGAATCGTGGAGGCGGTGGCCAAAGCGGTGGAGGTGCCCGTAACCGTAAAAACCCGCCTAGGCTGGTCGGATCAGGAGATCAACATTTTGGATTTTGCCCACCGTCTGCAGGAGGCAGGGGCACAACTGCTCACCTTGCATGCCCGGACACGCGCCCAAGGCTTCAACGGCAAAGCTCGCTGGGACTGGATCCGCCGCGTCAAACAGCACTTGCGCATTCCCGTCATTGCCAACGGGGATATTTTCTCGACAGCCGCAGCGGTGAAGTGTCTGGAGGAAACCGGAGCCGATGGGGTGATGTGCTCCCGTGGCACCATGGGCTATCCCTTTCTGGTGGGGGAAATTGATCACTTCCTGAAAACCGGTCAAGAAAGACCGGCTCCTACTCCCCTGGAGCGGATTCAAATGGCTCTAGAGCACCTGCGCGGTCTCTGGGAGTACAAGGGGGAACGTGGCATTCGTCAGGCCCGCAAGCACATGACTTGGTACGTCAAAGACTTTGCCGGGGCCTCTCAATTCCGCGCTCTCCTCTGTCGCATTGAGACGGTGCAGGAAGGGGAAGCCCTGCTTCTTCAGGCTATGGAGCGCTGCCAAGAAGCCACACCTCAACCGGAAGGGACTATGGAAGAGGCCGATCTTCTCCCTGAGGCCAGTTGAATGATCTTTGCAACTGAAAATCGCTGCCTGCCTGCGCTGGCTGTAGCCGCGTCCCTGAAATCCCTGAAAAAGGCTATTGCGCCTGCTGTTGGGACAGCGCTGCCACCAACTTTTCTCCCATTTCCTGACAACCCACCAAGGTCATTCCCTCAGAGTAAATGTCTGGGGTACGGTACCCTTGCGCCAAAACGGCCTCTACCGCCTGTTCGATACGGTCAGCAGCTTGCGGCTGATCCAAGGAGTAACGCAGCATCAGGGCGCCGGAGAGCACCTGGGCAATGGGGTTGGCTTTGTCTTGTCCGGCAATATCGGGGGCCGACCCGTGTACCGGCTCGTATAGGCCGGGGCCAGAGGATCCCAGAGAGGCAGAGGGCAGCATACCAATGGAGCCGGTCAGCATGGCCGCTTCATCGGAGAGGATATCACCGAAGAGATTGCCCGTGAGGATGACGTCGAACTGCTTGGGCCAGCGCACCAGCTGCATAGCGGCATTGTCGATGTACAGGTGGGAAAGTTCCACATCCGGGTAGTCAGCCGCAATGACATTGACCCGCTCCCGCCACAGTTGCGATACCTCCAGAACGTTGGCTTTGTCCACCGAGCAGAGCTTGCGCCGACGCTTGCGGGCCAGCTCGAAGGCAACTCGGGCGATCCGATCCACCTCAGCTTCGCTGTAGACCATGGTGTTCACGCCACGCCGGGATCCCTGGGCATCCGTGAAGATTCCCTTGGGCTGGCCGAAGTAGATGCCCCCCGTCAGCTCTCGCACCACCACCAGATCGATCCCCAAGACCACCTCTGGCTTTAGGGAGGAGGCCCCCACCAGTTGAGGGAAGACTTTTACCGGGCGCAAGTTGGCAAACAGCCCCAGCCCCGCCCTCAGGCCCAACAAGGCCCGTTCTGGGCGTTTCTCAGGAGGCAGAGTGTCATACTTGAAGTCGCCGACAGCAGCCAGATAAACGGCATCGCTCTCTTGAGCCATCTTCAGGGTTTCTGCCGGCAAGGGATCCCCGGTCTGTTCGTAGGCAGCCCCGCCGATCAAACCCTCTTGCCACTGCAGAGCAAATCCCATCTGCTGGGCAACCGCATCCAAAACAGCCCGCCCCACCCGCATGATTTCGGGGCCGATCCCATCTCCGGCAAGGGCTGTGATCCGATAGGTTCGAGCAGTTGAAGAAGGAGCGCTCATGAGCAGTCAAGCTAAAACGAGGGCGTAGAGATACTACCACTTCGGCGGGCTGGCCCATCCCTTGGCACACAGGTTTGCAGACAACTTCTCCAAAAAGCTCTCCAAAAGACAAAGTGCAGCCCGGCCACCGACCTGCTGCACTGTGATGGTGATGATGACAGTTAACCCATCAAGCTGGAGTCCCAGATGTTCCTTTAGAACAAGCCCAAGGTGACCCACTTATCCAAGGGCAGAGTAGCACCAATGCCCAGGTAGAGAGTGACCAAGGTGCCGATCAAAAACACCGTTGTCGCCACCGGGCGGCGCAGGGGGTTTTGGAACTTGTTGACGCTTTCGATGAAGGGCACAAACAGGAGACCGACAGGAATGGCAGACATCAGAGCAATTCCCAACAGCTTATTGGGAGCAATCCGCAGAATATGGAAGGCGGGGTAGAGATACCATTCCGGCAGAATTTCCAGAGGCGTAGCAAAGGGATCCGCTGGCTCACCTACACCTGCAGGATCCATGACCGACAGGCCGACGATCACCCCAATAGTGCCCAAGATCACCACCGGAAACATAAAGAGCAAGTCGTTGGGCCAAGCGGGCTCGCCATAGGTCATGTGGCCCATGTTTTTCTTCAGCTTGGCTACAACTTTGGGGTTGTCTAGGTCAACCTTACGGGTAATGGCCTCAGTTGCTATCACCTGTTTTGAGACAGCCATGAGAGTTCTCCTTATCTAGGGGCAAAAGGTTTTGAAAAAGTGGCAGCTTAGAGATCCCAGTTGCCGGGACGGTCAAAGCCGGCTGGGAGTCAAACCTTGCTCACAAAGGCCCAGAAATACCTTGGCGGCGAATCATCAAAAAGTGCATGGTCATAAAGACCGCAGTCAGCCAAGGTAACACGAAAGTGTGCAAGCTGTAGAAACGAGTCAGGGTAGCTTGACCCACTGCTTCGCCGCCCCGGATCAGTTGCACCAACGAGTCGCCCACCACCGGAATGGCACTGGGCACACCGGAGACGATCTTGACCGCCCAGTAGCCCACCTGATCCCAGGGCAGGGAGTAGCCGGTAACGCCGAAGGAGACAGTCAGCACCGCCAAGATCACACCGGTTACCCAGGTCAGCTCGCGGGGCTTCTTGAATCCCCCCGTCAGGTAAACCCGGAAGGTGTGTAGGATCATCATCAGCACCATCATGGAGGCACTCCAACGGTGGATGGAGCGCAACAGCCAGCCGAAGTTCACCTGGGTCATGATGTAGTTCACCGATTCAAAAGCCTCGGCCACCGTCGGACGATAGTAAAACGTCATGGCAAAGCCGGTGGCAAACTGGATTAAGAAGCACACCAGCGTCACCCCGCCAAGGCAGTAGAAGATGTTAACGTGAGGCGGAATGAATTTTCCCGTTGCATCGTCGACGAAAGGCGTAATCTCTAGCCGCTCGTCCAACCAGTCGTAAACTTTGCTCATAATGCCTGCAATTCTTGAAGTTGGATCTCAGGGGCGGGGCAAGCCCACTCCTCAATGTAACACAATCCTTTAACACTATCCTGGCGTCGGGCTCAGCTTGGGGACGAAGATCTCGATCCCAGCAGGCCAGACGAGTCTTTGATATTGCGTTTTGTTCATGTTTCTTAACGTTTTTTGGGATCGATGGTTGTGCAGAAGCCGAGATACACAGGGATCCGTTGGTGGGGGATCCGCCTTGTCTTGCTTGGGTGTTTGCTCTGGGCGAGTTTGGCCATTGGCCCCTGTCCAGCACAGGCCAGCCGCTGGGGAGAAGAGCAGCAACTGCTGGCGCAGGCTTGGGCCTATGTGGATCGGGCCTATGTGGATCCGGGGTTTAACGGGCAAAACTGGTGGCAGGTGCGACAACGGTTTCTCTCCCGACCCTTGAAGGAGCGCAAGCAGACCTATCAGGCCATCGAGGAGATGTTGGCCACTCTGGGGGATCCCTTTACCCGCTTTTTGGACAGAGAGCACTACCTTAGCCTGCAGACCTCTACAGCCGGCGAGCTGAGTGGTGTCGGCTTGCAGATTGCCATCGACGAGGAAGGCGCTGTGCGGGTGATTGCCCCCATGGAAGGCACTCCTGCCGAGCAGGCCGGGATCCAACCTCAGGATGAGATTTTGGCGGTGGATCGGGTGCCGGTGGCGGGGTTGAGTCTGGACGAAGTGGCCGAGCGGATGCGGGGGCGCAGTGGCACGCCGGTTACCTTGAAGCTGAAGCGGCAGGATCGCATTTGGGAAGTGGAGCTGGTGCGCCAATCGATCACCATCAACCCCGTGCGCACCCGTTTTTTTGAGCTGCCTCAGGGATCGGTGGCCTACATTCGTCTCAGCCAGTTCAACGGCAATGCTGCCGCCCAAGTCCGTCAAGCCATTCGAACCGCAGAAGCTCAAGGGGTGCGGGGCTACATTCTCGATTTGCGCAACAATCCGGGGGGACTCTTGCAGGCGGCTATCGAGATCGCCCGCTTCTGGATCCCCAAGGGCGACATTGTGCTGGTGACGGATCGCCACGGCATTCAAGATAGCATTCCCGCCACTGGCGAGGTGCTCACAGAGGCGCCGCTGGTGGTCTTGGTGAACCAGGGCAGCGCCAGTGCCAGTGAAGTGTTGGCCGGGGCACTTCAGGATAGTGGGCGAGCCCAACTGGTGGGAACCCGCACCTTTGGCAAAGGGCTCATTCAATCGCTGCTGGAGCTGGCGGATGGATCGGGGCTGGCAGTGACCACGGCCAAGTATCTCACCCCCAAAGGCCACGACATTCATCGCCAGGGGATCCAGCCCGATGTGGTGGTGGCGGAGGAATCCGTTCCCCTGACGGCGGAAACCTTGGCCGGGCCGGAGGACATCCAGCTGCAGCGAGCCCTGGAGTTGTTGGGGCAGCTGCAAGGGATCCCGGTGGCCAAAAGCCGGTGAGGAAGGGGATCCCACTGTAGATCTCAACAGATCTCAATCGTTGGCATTCAGGATTTGGATTCCTGGTTGTTTTCGATTCGTTTTAGGATCGGAAGCAGGGTTTCCTACCCAGCGCCGATCTCTGACTCTGTCCGCTCCCGCCCGCATGAACGCCATCCAGCAATTTCACCACTTTTTCAACTGCTGCATTGGGGCTTGGCGCACAGAGCGCACCTACCATTACCTAGACCGTGGCGAGGTGGAGCGCTCCCGCACCGAGTTCACCATTCGCACCCTCACCCCTGAGCTCAAGCACAAGGTGCTCGCCGACAACAACTACCCCAACCACAACGTGGATGGTTTTCTGGGCTTTCACTTGGCTTTTGAGACGGTTTCCGAAAAGGGTGAGGAGGCCGGGCAAGAGCTGAACATGCTGTTTGTTCCTCGGCGGGAAACCCCCTTGGGGCTGCAGGGAGACTATCTGCGGGATCGGGCTTATGAGGAAGATCGCCCGATGGTGGCGGCTTTCCGGTTCGATCCTGGATCCCTGCAACTGGTGATGACCACCACCTACACTCGTGTGGTTGCCGTAGATACCATCACTCTACTGAATCCGCGCCTGCGCCTGCGGCAGATCCTCACCTACCGGCGTCCTCCTCAGGGTCAACCTTTGCAGGAGCTGTTGCTGGTGGGGTTTGGGGTAGAACAGAAGCTGACGTGACCTACTCCTGCACTCATGCTGATGCATAGAGGGCGGGGCTTCTCGGCGGTCTAGCTAACCTGCGGATCCTGAGCATGACGCTTCCCGAAGACTTGAGATTGTCCCAGCACTTGGCCCTGATCCAGTTGAGGTTCGAGCGAGGACAATATCGGCAGGCGCTAGAGCAGGCCAAACAGGCCCAAAGCCGCTATCCACAGTCGGGTAAGCTACGGCTCTGGCAGGCCCTGGCCCAAGAAGCCCTTGGCGAAACGCAGGAGGCTATCCTGTTGGCCCAAACCTTACTGCGCAACCCAGATCCAGAAGTTGCCCAGCAGGCTCGCTATGTCCTGGGCATCTGGCAAGCCCCTCGTCTGCGGCGTCCGGCGGAGTGGTTGAGCGAAATTCCCGATCTCAGCCGGCTGGAAGAAGCCGATCCCCCGGAATACCGCTTGCTCCATGGGCACTCTCAACGCAAAGGCCCTTCCCCAGGATCCGGCGCTCCTTCTGGGGATCCCCTCAGCCGCCGTGAAGCGGATCCCCCATTGGATACCCAGCCCCTCATCTGGGTGTTGATCGGGATCCTCTTGACCCTGCTGGCCGTGATGGCTTGGCTGCCCTAGAGGGGGACACAACCCTCGCCGCTGCTGGGTTAATGGGGAGATACTGGGAATGGAGGAGACGATGGGTCTAGCTCAGGGGAGCGGATCTGCGTCCAGGGATCCCAATAGGCTCCTCGGCAGTTGGGGCGGAAAGCGGAGGTTAAGAGTGGCTACACAAACAGTGGTGATGGATGCAGTGGAACAGTTGGGCCTGCGGGTGACGCTGGGAGATATTGCATCCAGCACAGGATTGGCTTTACACGAGGCCAAACAAGAGCTGCTGAATTTGGCCCAAAAGGCGGAGGGGCATCTCCAGGTCTCCCGGCAGGGGGAGATTACCTACGTCTTCCCGCCGGATTTTCGCAGCATTCTCAAGCGCAAGGAGCAGCAGGATCGGCTGGCAGCCCTACGTCGCCGGTTGTGGGGGGGCTTCCTCTATGGGTTGCGCATTTCCTTCGGCATTCTGCTGGTGGTGTCGATTGTCTTGATTGTCCTGGCGTTGATTGCCTTGCAGATGGCCAGTAGCCGCGAGCAGGACAATCGCAGCCGGTCGCGGGGAATAGGGTTTTACTACTTCCCCAACCTTTGGATCGGCAACCCCTTCTGGGATCCTTATCCCTACTATGGGAGCTACTCCGGTCGGACGCGCCCTCACCAGCCGCAAAAATCCGAGATGAACTTCCTGGAAGCAGTGTACAGCTTCCTCTTTGGGGACGGGGATCCCAATGCCGACCTGGAAGAGGAGCGCTATGCCCTCATCGGCCAACGGATTCGCGCCAATGGGGGGGTGATCGCAGCGGAGCAGGTGTTGCCCTATCTGGACGTGGAGCCGGGATCCCCCGCCCTAGAATACGAAGATTACATGCTGCCCATTCTGCTCAAGTTTGACGGTCAGCCGGAAGTCAGCGAGGACGGGGACATTGTCTACCGCTTCCCAGAGCTGCAGGTGGCCGCCTCAGAGCGCAAGCCCAAGAGGATCCCTGAGGTGTTGCAGGAGAAACCTTGGGTGTTCAGCCGGGCCACGCCTGGTCAACTGACCCTGGCAGGGGGCTTGGGAGTTCTCAATTTCTTTCTGGCCGCCATTCTCTATGGGGCACGGGAGGAGGTGGCAGCGGCAGCCGGCAGCAATGCTTTTTTGGCCTTCATCTACCCGTTGATCGGCTTCCTCTTCCTCTACGGCACGCTGTTTTTGGCGGTGCCCGCTGTTCGCTGGCTAGCCTTGCAAATCCGTAACCAGGGGGTGGAGCGTCGCAATCGTATCCGGCAGCTTTGGCGAGAACATCTGCAGCATCCCACAGAGGCGCTGCTGCGCAAACTCAACTTTGCCCGCCGCTTCCGCCGCCAAGAAGTTGTGCAAGAGTCGGACACCATTTACTCAACCGACCGGGATTTGATCGAGCAGCGAGACTACCGTCTGGACGAGCCGGTGTTCCGCCAGCTTTTGGAATCTGAAGCTCAGCAGGAGCACCCGGAAACCGAACAAGTGCGCAAGCCGCGTCCCCTCTAGAGAGGTCATGGCCGTTGGGCAAACTCCCGGTCTGCCGTTTGAGCCGAGACCCATTCGAGTTTCTTGCCCAGCCGGAGAATCCGGCGCTTGGGTTTGCTTGGACTTTTTTCTCCCCCGGAGAACTCAAAGCAACCACTCCGAGACCCGCTCCCCCACCTTCTGCAAATCCAGAGGAATGGCCACCGCCTTGCCCATACGAGGTCTCTGACGGGTGGACTCGATCTCCCGGCGCACCGATTCCCACACCCCCCAAGCCTGCAAATGGGCCAGCACTCTCTCCAAGTGGGCCAGATACTCCGCCTCGCTCAAGGGAAAGGAGGGCTGCTCCAGGTAGCGCCACATCACCAGCAGCACCACCTTCTGCTGGATACGGCGCAACTGTACGTCGTAGGAACAGCCCCACTTCTCGCGCAACAAAGCTTGAAAGTCGGATCCCTTCATCAGAGTTGCCTGAGACTGGTTTGGATCTGGCTCCAACCTTGCCGGGTGGGCCGCTCACCTTGGGAAGGAAGGCTACGGCCTCTTCCAGCGTTGCATTTCTTAACGATATTGGCCAGAGGGGTCGGTTAGGATGGTGTCGTTTGTCAACGAACGTTAAAACTTTTCAGGTCTGCATTTGCCATTATGACGGAAGCGGTTAGCAACTTTGAAGCGCCCCCCATGAGCCGGCGGGTTCTTCTCAATGCCCTGCTCAGTGGCTCTGTGGGAGTCGTGGTGGTGGGCGCCCTCTACCCGGTGGTGAAGTACTTTATCCCGCCCTCTTCCGGTGGAGGGGGTGAGGGCCTCATAGCTCAGGACGCTCTCGGCAAGCCCATCAGTGTCAGTGAGCTGTTGGCCACCCATGCTGCCACGGACCGGGTGCTGGCCCAAGGCTTGAAGGGGGATCCCACCTACATCGTGATCGACAATGGGGCGGTGGCCAACTATGGCCTCAACGCAGTTTGCACCCACCTTGGTTGCGTGGTGCCCTGGAATGTGGGGGAAAACTTGTTTAAATGCCCCTGCCACGGATCCCAGTACGCGGCCAATGGCAAGGTGATCCGGGGGCCGGCTCCCCGCTCGCTGGAGCTGGTGAGCGCCACGATAGATGGAGACAACGTGCGCTTCAGCCCCTGGCAAGGCCCTGATTTCCGGGAGACCTAAAGGGCAAGGGATCCCGCCAGTTCTGCCCAGGCAATTGCGTCAGCGGTGCGGAGCACCTTTCCAGTCCAACTGTTGACCGACCCCTGGTTCAAGGATGGTGAGGAGGGATCCCGTTGGCTGTGCGGGCTTTTGTCCAAATGATTCGGGATAAATTGCCGAGATTGCTACTCTGAGACTGTGTCCTTGAGCTGTGATGGAAATCCATTTTGAGCTGAGAGTTATGAAGCGAATTGGCTTGGCCTTCTGCGCGCTGCTGCTGCTGCTGGGGATAGGGGCGCGCCCGGTGGCAGCCTACCCCTATTACGCCCAGATGGCCTACGACAACCCCCGCGAGGCGACCGGAAAAATTGTCTGTGCCAACTGCCACCTGAATGCCATGCCCACTCGCGCCGAGGTGCCGCAGGCAGTCACCCCCGGCCAGGTGTTTACCATCAAAGTTGGGATCCCTTATGACTTGAGCAAGCAGCAGGTGCTGGCAGACGGCAGCAAGGGCGGGTTGAATGTGGGTGCCGTAGTGGTCTTGCCGGAGGGCTTCCGTTTGGCCACCGAAGCCGAGATGACCGAGGAACAGCGGCAGGAAACTGCTGAGACCTACATCACCCCCTACAGCGACACGAAGCCCAACATCCTCTTGGTGGGGCCTTTGCCGGGCGAGCAGCATCAAGAAATCGTCTTCCCGGTGGTAGCCCCTGACCCGAAGGAGGATCCCTCAGTGGCCTTCATGAAGTATCGCGTTTACATTGGGGCCAACCGGGGTCGCGGTCAGCTCAACCCTGATGGCAGCCTCAGCAACAACAACGTCTTCCGTGCTCCGGCTAGCGGGCGCCTGGTCAACATCGCCACCCTCAACTCCGACATCAGCGATTTGCCTGCTGAATTGGCCAGCCTGGTGCCCCCGGAATATGAGCTGCCAGGCACGCGGATTCTCAGCTTCGAGACCGAAAGCGGGATCCAAAACCTGGTGGTGCCACCTGGGCCGGAACTGGTGGTTAGCATTGGCGACAGCGTCAAAGAAGGGGATGCCGTCACCAACAATCCCAATGTGGGCGGCTTTGGCCAGGTGGAGCGGGATCTAGTGCTGCAAAGCCCGGATCGGGTGAAATGGCTGGTGGCTTTCCTGGCAGCCATTACCATCACCCAGGTGCTGCTGGTGCTGAAGAAAAAGCAGGTGGAGCTCATTCAAGCCGCCGAAATTCTCGGCTAGCTCAAGCTCTTTCCTAGCCTGCACCTCGGAAGTATGTCCGGGGTGTTTTTTGTTCGGTAGGGCTCTAAGGTAGCCTCAGCTCTCCTCTGATCACCTGCACAGCCTGCCCGGCAATCTCCACGCGCGAGCCGAGATCGCGACACCAGAGCTCCCCACCGCGGTTGGATAGCTGGTGAGCCCGCAACTCAGAGCGACCCAGGCGTTTGGCCCAATAGGGCATCAAAAGACACTGGGCGGATCCCGTCACTGGATCTTCTGGGATCCCCAGCCGAGGGGCAAAAACGCGGCAGACGAAATCCGGCCCATCTCGCAGATCCGCCCCAGAGGCTGTGACAATCAATCCCGGAACGGGGAGCGCTTGAACCTGGGTCAGATCCGGCTGCACCTGCTGCACCTGTCCCGCCGAAGCCAGCACCGCTACCCCCATATCCCCGCGGTACAGCTCCACGGGTGGGATCCCTAAAGCCGCTGCCACCTGCTCTTTGGCTTCTGGCCAAGGTTCCGGACTTCGAGCAGGAAAATCCATCGCCAGACGATCCCCCTGCCACCGCACCTGCAACAGGCCACTGCGGGTGGAAAAGGCTACCCTCTCTGCCTGGGGATGCACCTCGGTCAACAACACATAGGCGCTGGCCAGGGTGGCGTGGCCGCAGAGATTCACCTCGGTGGTGGGGGTAAACCAGCGCAGCCCATAGCAGGGAACCTCGCCCTGGGATCCCTGGGGAAATAAAAAAGCCGTCTCCGACAAATTGTTCTCTGCGGCGATGGCTTGCATCAGTGCCTCTGGCAACTCCTGGGGCAGCAAACATACCGCCGCCGGATTGCCGCCGAAAGGCGCCGCCGTAAACGCATCCACCTGAAAAAACGGGATCCGCACGTTCTCAACTCAGCCCAACCCAGGTCATGATCCCACAGCGGTGCCAAAAGTAGGGGGATCCACACCCCGACCGTACCTGCCAAAAGCGGGATCCCTTCGACAGAGGCTATTGTCAGGCCAGAAAGTTGGTTGATAAACTAGCACTCGTAAGTCGAGAGTGCTAAATCCTCGATTTGCACAAGCTTAGGTTCCCGGTTCACAAATCCTTCAGCTTCGTGCTTCAAGATCACGGAGGACATTTGTCATGGCTGCAGTAGCTCTTAACGTCTCTACCCTGAAACCGCTGGGCGACCGCGTACTGGTCAAAATTGCTCAGCAAGACGAGAAAACCGCAGGTGGGATCTTCCTGCCGGACACTGCTAAGGAAAAGCCCCAAGTTGGGGAGGTGGTCGCTGTTGGCCCTGGCAAGCGCAACGACGACGGCAAGCTGATCCCGATGGAACTGAAAGCCGGCGATAAAGTGCTCTACTCCAAGTACGCTGGAACCGAAGTTAAGCTGGGCAGCGATGAATATGTGCTGTTGGCCGAGCGGGACATTCTCGCCATTGTTCAGTAACCATTCAGTGATTTAGCAGCAGTTCAACGACCGATTGAACCCTTGAGATTCTGTTTCACCCTTACCTGCGTTTGCATCGGAGAGGTTGACTATGGCGAAGTCGATCATTTTTAGTGAAGAAGCCCGTCGCGCTCTAGAGCACGGCATGGATATTTTGGCAGAAGCCGTAGCCGTTACCCTAGGTCCCAAAGGGCGCAACGTCGTGCTGGAGAAGAAGTTTGGTGCCCCCCAAATCATCAACGACGGGGTAACCATTGCCAAAGAAATCGAGCTGGAAGACCACATTGAGAACACGGGCGTTTCCTTGATCCGGCAGGCGGCTTCCAAGACCAATGACACGGCTGGAGATGGCACCACCACGGCCACGGTCTTGGCCCACGCCATGGTGAAGGAAGGTCTGAAAAACGTGGCTGCCGGCGCCAACCCAATTGCCCTGAAGCGGGGGATCGACAAGGCGGTGAAGTTTTTGGTGGGCAAAATCGCCGAACATGCCCGCCCGGTGGAAGATTCCAAAGCCATTGCCCAGGTGGCGGCCATTTCCGCCGGTAACGACGAAGAAGTGGGCCGCATGATCGCTGAGGCCATGGACAAAGTGGGCCGCGAAGGGGTGATCTCCCTGGAAGAAGGCAAGTCCATGACCACCGAGCTGGAAGTGACGGAAGGGATGCGCTTCGACAAGGGCTACATCTCCCCTTACTTCGTCACCGATACCGAGCGGATGGAAGCGGTTCTGGAAAACCCCTACATCCTCATCACCGATAAGAAGATCACCTTGGTTCAAGACCTGGTGCCGGTTCTGGAGCAGGTGGCTCGTGCCGGTCGTCCCCTGCTGATCATCGCCGAAGACATCGAGAAAGAAGCGCTGGCTACCCTGGTGGTGAACAAGCTGCGGGGTGTGCTGAGCGTGGTGGCGGTGAAAGCCCCTGGCTTTGGGGATCGCCGTAAAGCCATGCTGGAGGACATTGCCATCCTGACCGGTGGTGAGGTGATCAGCGAAGAGCGCGGCCTGAAGCTGGAGAACGCTCGCCTCGATTCCTTTGGCACGGCCCGTCGCGTCACGGTGACCAAGGACAACACCACCATCGTGGCGGAAGGCAACGAAGCGGCTGTAAAAGCTCGTTGCGAGCAAATTCGTCGCCAAATTGAGGAAACCGACTCCACCTACGACAAAGAAAAACTGCAAGAGCGCTTGGCCAAACTCTCCGGCGGTGTGGCGGTGATCAAAGTGGGTGCGGCCACTGAAACCGAGATGAAAGACCGCAAGTTGCGCCTGGAAGATGCCATCAACGCCACCAAAGCGGCGGTGGAAGAAGGGATCGTTCCCGGCGGCGGTACTACCCTGGCACACCTGATCCCGGTAGTAACCGAGTGGGCGCAAGCCAACCTGTCCGGCGATGAACTGGTGGGGGCCAACCTGGTCGCCCGCGCTCTGGGTGCTCCGCTGCGCCGCATTGCTGAGAACGCCGGCCAAAACGGCTCCATTGTGCTGGAGCGGGTGAAAGACAAGCCCTTCAACACCGGCTACGATGCTCAGAACGACGCCTTCGTAGATATGTTCGAGGCGGGCATTGTAGACCCGGCCAAGGTTACCCGTTCTGCCTTGCAAAACGCCGCTTCCATTGCCGGGATGGTGCTGACCACCGAAGCGATCGTGGTGGATAAGCCGGAGCCCAAAACCAACACGCCGGCAAGCAGCGGCAGCGGCATGAGTGACTACGACTACTAATCGGGTGTCACCACAGCGAGGCGGATTCCTTAGGCCCACTGCAGAGTCTGGGGGTACTCCGCTTCCGAGCTAGACATCTTGGGATCCCTTAGTGGGATCCCTTTCTTTGTGGATTTTTATCAAGGCACAGACGAGCTGGCAGGAGCATTTCCAATAGCCATGCAACAGCAGCACAACTGTCCGTGACGCTGACCCCTAACCCTTTTGCTCAGAGGGAGAGGGGCTGAGGGTGAGGGCGCTAGAGCCATGCAATTGGGAACTGTCTCAAACTGGTTTTTTGGTTTTTATTTGATTTTGATAATGAATTTGATTCCGTCTAATCCGTCTAACTTGAAGAGAAGGGGAAGGGGTTTGGCTCAGTTGATTTGCATTGGGCTGGATCTGGCTTGGTCAACCCGCAACCCTTCCGGTCTGGCCACTCTGCGAGTCCAGCTCGGGGATCCCGGCAGGCAGAACTTGATAGCCCATCTGGTGGATAGCCGCGTTCTCCAGACGGATGAGGAGATCTTGGACTACATTCAAGCTCAGGCAGGAAGGGATCCCTGCTTGGTGGCGGTGGACGCGCCCTTGCGGGTTCCCAACCTCACGGGGCAGCGGCGGGCCGAGGCCGAACTGAACCAGGTGTTTCGCACCTATGCAGCCGGGGCTCACCCGGCCAACCGCCGGTTACTGGCAAAAAATGGACAGGTGAGAGGGGAAGCCTTGGTGCAAGCCCTATCCTCCTATGGCTTTCGGGAGCAGGCCAGCATCGAGCAAGGAAAACTTACCCGCCAAGTGACCGAGGTCTTCCCCCATAGCGCCTTGGTCGGCCTCTTTGGCCTCAGCCGCACCCTAAAATACAAGGCCCGCCCCCGACGCTCCTGGTCGGAACGGCAACAAGCTTGGCAACTTTACCAACATCATCTGCGCTCTCTAGCTGCCGCTGACCCGGCTCTCCAGGGCCACGAAGAGCTGCTCCAAGTGCAGGTGGGATCCCTCAAAGGCCGTCGGCTCAAAAACTACGAAGATCAGGTGGATGCGTTGATGTGTGCCTACATCGCCCTCTACGGGTTCCGTTGGGGATCCGAGCGCTGCCGCAGTTTTGGCAACCTGCAAGAAGGGCACATTTTCACGCCCCTACCCCCTCGAACCTCTGGGGCGGATTGAGGCTGGCTTCGGGATCGCAGGTGGAAATCCCGGCCAGAAGAACAAAACTCTCGCTGGCCTTGGATCCCCCCTTGGCGGCATGATAAGAACAAAGATCCGCAGAACAGGGGAACAATGGACGTGCAACTGGGCCGCAATCGGCAGGCGAGACGAGCTTATGGGCTGGATGAGATCGCTCTGGCTCCGGGCAGGCGAACCCTGGATCCCAGCCTGGTGGACACCCACTTCACCCTGGGAGGGATCCAACGGCAAATTCCCATCATCGCCAGCGCCATGGATGGCGTAGTAGATGTGCGAATGGCCATTTTGCTCTCGGAGCTGGGGGCCTTCGGGGTGCTGAACCTGGATGGGATCCAAACCCGCTATGTCAATCCCGATGAGGTGTTGGATCAGATTGCGTCAGTAGGCAAAGACGAGTTTGTGCCTCTAATGCAGCGCCTCTACAGCGAACCTGTAAAGCCGGATCTGATTCAAGAGCGCATCCGCCAAATCAAGGCCGGTGGTGCCATTGCAGCAGCCAGCAGTGTGCCCGCCCACGCCGCCCAATACGGCCCCCTGGTGGCTGAAGCCGGGGGGGATCTGTTTTTTGTCCAGGCCACGGTGGTTTCCGTTCACCACAAGGTTCCTGAAGGCATGGAACTGCTGGATCTGGCCCAATTTTGCCGGTCGATGCCCATTCCTGTTGTGGTGGGCAACTGTGTTACCTACGATGTCGCCCTGGAGCTGATGCAGGCCGGAGCTGCCGGTGTCTTGGTGGGGATCGGCCCTGGCGCTGCCTGTACTTCCCGAGGCGTGTTGGGGGTGGGAGTGCCGCAGGCTACGGCCATCGCCGACTGTGCCGCTGCACGGGAGCAGTTTTTGGCAGAAACCGGCACCTATGTTCCTGTGATTGCCGATGGCGGGTTGGTGACCGGCGGCGACATTTGCAAGGCCATCGCCTGTGGGGCCGACGCAGTGATGATCGGATCCCCCTTAGCCCGCGCCTATGAAGCCCCCGGTCGCGGCTTTCACTGGGGCATGGCCACCCCCAGCCCCATCTTGCCCCGCGGCACCCGCATCCGCGTGGGATCCACCGGCACCCTAGAAGAAATCCTACGCGGCCCCGCCCGCCTGGACGATGGCACCCACAACCTCTTGGGCGCCCTGCGCACCAGCATGGCCACCTTGGGGGCTGCCAATCTTCGAGAAATGCAGCAGGTGGAGATCTGCATTGCCCCTTCCCTGCTCACAGAGGGGAAGGTGTACCAGAAGGCGCAAAGCCTGGGCATGGGGAAATAGTCCCTTGGGAATGCTAAACTCAGTCAGCTGGGATCCCTCGGGGGCGGTTAGCTCAGCGGTAGAGCGCCTGCCTTACAAGCAGGATGTCACTGGTTCGAGTCCGGTACCGCCCATCTCCACCTGGCCCGCAGCTTAGAAGCTCTGTCCTAGTTTGAGATACACCCGCTGGCCAGAGCCGGATCCCTGAGGTAAAGTAATGGATATCGAGCCTCGATCTTCTACCGCAGTTGGGTCTCGCATTGAGTCTCGCGCAGAAAGTGTGTAAAGTGGTAGACGATGTGGACTTCGGCTGTATCATGTCTTCCCAGAGTCCGCGATTGCCAGGCTCGTCCTTGAGGTAGGCAGTTTGTCGCTTCTATGAGGACATCCCTACAGCCAAAAAGGTGTGAGGAAAAGAACAAGGAGAGAAACATGCCCGCGAAACACGCGAACTACTGGAAAACGCTGCTGGCTGGCACTTTGGGTGCAGCAGCGATCTTGACCCCTGGAGTGGCTTATGCCCAAGCTACCGGGCCGGTCACCTCCATCTCCGAGCTTTCGGATGTGCAGCCCACCGACTGGGCCTTCCAAGCCCTGCAATCCTTGGTGGAGCGCTACGGCTGCATTGCCGGCTACCCTGACCGCACCTTCCGCGGCAACCGGGCCATGACCCGCTTTGAGTTTGCCGCCGGTATGAACGCCTGCTTGGATCGCATCAATGAGTTGATTGCAGCCGGTTTGGCCGACAAAGTCTCCAAAGAAGACCTGGCCACGCTGCAGCGCTTGCAAGAGGAATTTGCTGCTGAGCTGGCGGCCCTGCGCGGGCGGGTGGATGCGGCGGAAGCCGAGATCAACGATCTAAAAGGGAAGATCTTCAACCCAGTCACCAAGCTTAACGCCCAGGTGATCACCGCAATTCTCGGCAGCGCTCTCACAGAAGACCGAGTCGTGCGAGGGAGAGTGGTAGCCGAGCAGAATCAGGCAAACATGACTCTTCCCTATCGGGTACGCCTGAACTTCGATGCTTCTTTTGTGGGTCGGGATCGCCTGCGCATTCGTCTCCAAGCTCGCGATGCAGTGACCTCCTTCTTTGAAGGTGACCCAGGCGTTGGCTTCCAAGGAGGCGCGGGCGGTACTTTTACTCTTGCCCAGCTGGTTTATCAATTTCCTGCTTTTGACCGCGCTGCTACCATCTACACAGGTATTACAGGTACAGGGGTGTCCAGTGTTCTGCAGTACAGCACGCCCTTTGATGCCCTGTCGGACTTTGCCGATGCTCCCAACTCCACGGCGGATCTGCCCAGCGGAACCGTATTTGGCTTCCGCTACCGCCTGAGTGACCAGTTTCGTTTGTCCTATGCCTACAGCACCAGAAGAGGGCAAGCCTTGGGGAGAGGCTTTGGCGACAGTGGCTTGACAGGTGATGATAGCGCCCACGTCGTTGAGCTGGGCTTCTTGCCGACAAAGGGCCTGGAGTTCTATCTCCAATTTGCTTCCACCTACCTACAGCAAGCGAACGACGGCCCCACCTTCCTGGCCACGGGTAAAAGTCTCTTCCGTGGACCGGTACGAAGAACTCAGGTAGATGTCTCTGCGCGGGTGAATGCTTTTACGTTCGCAGCCAACTGGGAGATCAGCCCTCGCATTACCTTGTCTGGCTGGTTTACGGCTGGCAATGTGGATTACAACTTGCCCAACGTGGTGCCGGCTGGCACTGTTGATCCGGGTGATGAAGATTTCAACGGCCTTCTTCTTGGCTTCGTTTTCCCCGACCTGTTCGTGGAGGGTGCCAAAGGTGGCATTGTGTTTGGCCAGCCAATTGTGACTGCCGACAACGATGGAGTGTGGGACACTCGTCCCTTCGTTGTGGACATTTACTACAGCTTCCCGGTGAACGAGTACATCACGCTGACGCCTGCTGCTTACTTTGTGAGCAATCCTAATGGGGGCAGACCCGGAGACAACGATCCGACCATTGGCGTGGGCGCTCTGCGAGCTGTGTTTACTTTCTAGTTCCTAGCTCCTCACGCTGACAGCCAAATTGCCAGGCAGGGATCCACTGCAGTGGATCCCTTTTTTTTAGCTCAAACCTTTATGGTCATTTCGATTCAGACCGGGACACTGCACCCACGTCTGAAACGTTGAGTGCACGTAGCCAAAGGCTTTTTCTCTACAGCCCATGTGTCTCACCCTAATCTGAAACGACTACAACTCCTCTGCGGAGACTGCTGGCTCTGGAGAGCCTGAGGTCGGGCTCAAGACAAGGCTAGGGATTACAAAAGGCACACTGAGCGGGATCCGCCCAAGGCTCTGCCACAGGCTCGGTGTGGGTGTGAGAACAGCGGGAACAGCCATATACCCATGCCTTGACCATGGGAGTGGGGGCGCCACATTGACCGCAGGGCAGTCCAGAGACCGAGCGGATCCGCCAGTAGCCGGGAGTGCCGCAGGCCGGGCACAGGCTTTGAGCCTTGGCAATTAGGTTTTGGGTGGCGGCTGCAATCACCTGGAGTCGAGTTGGGTTGCACATGGCCCGCATGTCGGTTTCTAGGTGAAGGCCTCCTTGCCGAGCCAGCATCTCCCCCACCACCTGCTTCAGGGTCTCTTCATCTTGGATCCCTTTGTGGATGACCTGGGGCTTTTCTGGCCGGTCGAGGGCAATCAGGGCGTGCTGGGGAAAACCCGCCTTCTGGGCAAAGTCCAGCGCCTCTGCAAAGCTGTGTACCCAGCGATGGCCGAAATTGGTTTGGGTGCTTTCCGCATAGCCCACCAGCTCCAAAGGCTCTGCGCCAGGCTCACAAACCCTGAGCATGACCCATTCTTGGTTCCAAGGGATCCAGGGGATCTGAGGGTGGGGGCCAAAGGATCCCTCGCTGGCCAAGCCCAGAGCTGCAGGATGATCCTGTAAAGCCCTTGCAATCTTCAGGCGCAGGGTGTGGAGGGGATCTCCCGGTCGAGGCCGCTCTCGCGAGAAGGTGCCCAGTTGGTCGGTGTCAAAAGTTACTACCTGGACTTGGATTCCCAAATGTTCGGCCAAGAGAGGGCCGATGACCTGCTCTTTGCGATGCATGGTCGCCAAGTAGGCGACCCGACCCTTCCATTGCATAGACTCAGACTTAACCTAGATCTGGCAAACGGATCCCGCAGCTTTGTGGCTCAGGCCAATAGGGATTGCTCAAACCAGGGGGCTAGTTTCCAGGGGCAAGCCCAACTTGGGCAACGGCTTCAGCCAAAGCCACCTCACGGCTGTCCACAAACCGCTCTGGGGGCAGCGGCAGATGCAGGTTTTCCAGGCGCTGCCGGATCCGGCCCTTGGCCCCAACAATCCACACCTGTTTGCCCCGATCCAGGGCCTCGCGAATGGCATTTTCCAAGGATAGCGTTGCGGAGACGCCCAACATCGGCACATCCGACAAATCCAGCACCAAAGCTTGGCAGGAGGCCACCGCCTGGTGTTGGCGGGAAATGGCTTGGGAAACCCCAAAGATCATCGGCCCGCTCAGGTAAAACAGCAAGACCTGGCCGCGTCCCTGTCGCAACAAATCCCTCTCTTGCGGGGTGAGATCCACGGCGTCATCCGCATCGGTGATGGCTTTTACCTCTTCGGAGTGGATCTCGCTGAGGCGTTGAATGGTGAGCAAGTTGGCCACAAACACCCCCACCCCTACGGCGGCGATGAGATCCACAAACACCGTCATGAACATCACCCCGTACATGATGGCAGCCCCTTTGAGAGAAAGCCGGTGGGCCCGTTTCAGGAAGCTCCAGTCGAGGATATCCACCCCCACCTTGAGGGCGATCCCTGCCAGCACCGCCATCGGTATCCCTTGCGTGAGGGGAGCCGCAAACAGCACCACCATCAACAGGATAAGGGCGCGGGTGACGCCCGCCAGAGGGGTACGCCCCCCCGACTGGATGTTCACCACCGTGCCCATGGTCGCCCCCGCTCCCGGCAACCCTCCCATGAAGCCGGAGACCAGGTTGGCGATCCCCTGCCCGATCAGCTCTTGGTCGGAGTCGTGGCGGGTGCGGGTGAGGTTATCGGCAATGACTGCTGTCAAGAGGGTATCGATGCAGCCCAGCATCCCCAGCACCACCCCATCCAGCACCAGGTTGGCCAGGGAAGCAAAGGGCAACTGCGGCCACTGCAACTGCGGCAAACCGGTGGGGATAGGGCCAATGCGCCGCAAATCCCAATCGGCCATGAACAAGCTGGCCACCAGCGTTCCCACCAGCAAAGCCACCAACTGCGGCGGCACCACCCGTCGCCAGGGCTTGGGATAGCCAAAAAGGATGGCAAGCGTCAGCAGCCCCAGCCCCAGCTCTGGGATCTTGAGGTTGAGTAGGTAGGTCGGCAGGTTCTGCACCGCCCCGATCACTCCCCCCTGGCTGGCGTGGCCCAAAAGCGGCGGGATCTGCAGCAAAATCATGATCCAGCCGATCCCAGACATAAAGCCGGAAATAACGCTGTAGGGCATGAGGGTGATGTATTTACCCAGTTTCAGGGATCCAAACAGGATCTGAAACAAGCCCCCCAGCATCACCACGGTGAAGGCCGGCCCCAGCCCCTGCTCCGGGTAACGAGCTGTAACATTAGCAACCACCGCCGTCATCATCACAGTCATCGGCCCGGTGGGTTCGGAGATGAGCGTGGGCGTACCCCCAAACAGAGCCGCAAAAAAGCCCACACACACTGCCCCGTATAGACCCGCCACCGGCCCTGCCCCCGAAGCCACCCCAAAGGCCAAGGCCATCGGCAAGGAAACAATCGCTGTCGTCAGCCCGCCGAAGAGATCCCCGCGCCAGTTGTCTAGGCTCAGACGTCGGTGCCAATCCAGAAATCTCCTGTTGCCCGACCGTTGTTCTTTCACTTGGCTCAGCATGCCCCAAAGCCCTCCACGCTATGGGCAGCCTATCATTGAACGTTACTATAGAGATCACGCTAGAGAATAGATTTTCTTCTATAATTTCCCTCAAGGATCCCCCTCCAAGTGAGGGCATGGGGCTTGAGCCGGCAGGGTGGTATGAAAGTGGGAGTAATCCACATAGCGATGCCCATTGCTGTCCAGGTGGAGAATATCGGCAAATCGGTGGTTCCAGAGAATCTCATCGGCCAATTAGGAGTGGCGAGCATGGGTGGTTTGGGAAAAGGTATCGTCAATGCCGGTCAGGGTGATGATCAGCTCCGCTTGGCCCACCTGTAAATCTTGATCCGTGAGGCCGTAGAGAGAGCCACCGATGAACCACTGAGCATGTCTCGCTGGAAGTCAGCCAGCCTTCACGAAGGGCAAATGGTAGACTAGGAATACAAAACTTCTCTGATTAACTCAATCACTCTCAAATCACCCTCAGTCTGCCACGGTCAGGGTTTCCTTCTCGATAACCTTCCATGAACCCACTGCGCCAAGGCCGACTGGGATCCCTTAACGATAACCCAACCCCATGAGCGAGAACGAATCGACGGCGCGCATCATCTCCACCGATCTGCAGCGGGAGATGTCGCAGTCCTACCTGGAATACGCCATGAGCGTCATCGTCGGGAGGGCTTTGCCGGATGCGCGGGATGGCCTGAAGCCGGTGCACCGCCGCATTCTCTACGCCATGCACGAGTTGGGCTTGACGGCGGATCGCCCCTTTCGCAAGTGTGCCCGCGTGGTGGGGGATGTGATTGGGAAATACCATCCCCACGGGGATCAGGCCGTCTACGATGCGCTGGTGCGCATGGCTCAGGATTTCTCCATGCGGGAGCGCCTGGTGGATGGGCATGGCAACTTCGGCTCTGTGGACAACGATCCGCCGGCGGCCATGCGCTATACCGAGTGTCGGCTGACCGCCTTTGCCCAGGAAGCCCTGCTCCAAGATATTGACGCCAACACCGTCGATTTTGTCGGCAACTACGACGGATCCCAGCAAGAGCCCCTGGTGCTGCCGGCGCGGATCCCGCAACTGCTCTTAAACGGTTCTTCCGGCATTGCCGTGGGCATGGCCACCAACATTCCGCCCCACAACTTGGGCGAATTGGTGGACGGCCTGATTGCCCTCATCCACAACCCCAACCTAACCAGCCTGGAGTTGATGCAGTGGATCCCAGCCCCCGACTTCCCCACCGGGGCGCTGATCATGGGCCAAGAGGGCATCCGCGAAGCCTATACCACCGGGCGCGGCTCCATCACCCTGAGGGGGGTGGCCACCGTCGAAACCCTCGAGCAGCGGGGCCGACCGGTTCGGGACGCCATCATCATCACTGAGCTGCCCTACCAAACCAACAAGGCAGCCATGATCGAGAAGATCGCCGAGCTGGTCAACGAGAAAAAGCTGGAAGGCATCGCCGACATCCGTGACGAGAGCGACCGCAGCGGCATGCGAGTGGTGATCGAGCTGAAGCGGGATGCCCAGGCCCAGGTGGTGCTCAACAACCTCTACAAGCAAACCCCCCTGCAGGCCAATTTCGGGGTCAACATGCTGGCCATTCTCAACGGCGAGCCGCGTACCCTGACCCTGCGGGATGCTCTACAAGCTTTCCTGGACTTCCGGGAGGAGGTCATTGAGCGGCGCACCCGCTACGAGCTGCAAAAAGCCGAAGATCGGGATCACCTGCTGCAGGGCTATCTCTTGGCTTTGGGGCAGTTGGATCGGGTGATTGCCCTCATCCGGGGAGCCGCCGATACCGCCACAGCCCGAGAGGAATTGCAGGCTGCGTTGGGCCTGAGCGAAGCCCAAGCCGACGGGATCCTGCAAATGCAACTGCGCCGCCTGACCGCTCTGGAAGCGGAAAAAATCCAGGCCGAGCACGAAGACTTGGTGAGGCAAATTGCCGACCTGCGGGATATTCTGGCCCGCCGAGAACGGGTGATGCAGATCATCAGCGAGGAGCTGCAGCAGCTCAAAGCCCGCTTTGCCAGCCCGCGCCGCTCCCGCCTCTGTCTGGAAGATGGGGAGCTGAGAACGGATGATCTGATTGAAAATCGGGAGACGGTTATCTTTCTAACCGAGCAGGGCTACATCAAGCGCATGGGCCTTGAGGAGTTCCAGGTGCAGGGGCGAGCCACCCGCGGCAAAGCTGGCGCCCGCATCAAGGAAGACGATGCCATCGAACAGGTTTTTGCCTGTCGCAGCCACGACACCATTCTCTTTTTCACCAATCGAGGGGTGGTCTATACCCTGCCTGCCCACCAGATCCCCCAAGGGAGCCGTACCGCCCGTGGCAGCGCCATCGTTCAGTTGCTGCCGCTTACCCGGGAAGAGCGGGTTACTTCCATGGTGCCCGTGAGCAAGTTCAGCGAGGACGAGTATCTGGTGATGCTGACCCGCGGGGGCTACATCAAAAAAACGGCCCTCAGCGCCTTTGCCAATGTGCGCTCCAACGGCCTGATCGCCATCTCTCTGGAAGAAAACGACGAACTGCGCTGGGTGCGCCGCGCCCGCTCCAGCGACGATGTGGTGATGGCAACCCGCCAAGGCATGTCCATTCGCTTTCGGGCGGATGACGAGCAACTGCGCCCTCTGGGACGGGCCACCCGGGGCGTGCGGGCCATGACCCTCAACTCCGACGATAACATCGTCAGCATGGATATTATCTCTGCCGAGTCGGTGATGGCTGCCGAACAAGAGGGGGAGAGGCTAGCCAACCCTTGGGTGCTGGTGATCACCAAAGAAGGGCGGGGCAAGCGCTCGGCCATCGACCATTTCCGCCAGCAAAACCGAGGTGGCAAGGGGGTGATCGCCACCAAGTTCCGGCAGGACTCCGATGAACTGGCGGCCTTGCGCATCGTCAATGCCGAGGACGAGATCCTGTTGGTGACCGCCAGGGGCATTGTTATGCGCCAGTTGGCCAAGGCCATTCCCACGCAATCTCGCGAGGCGACAGGGGTGCTGGTGCAACGCCTGGATCCCGAAGACAGCATCGTGGGGGTAACGGTGGTGCCTGCCTCTTTTGTCGGGGATCCCACCGCAGCCGAGGAAGAGCCCACAGATGAACCCTTGGAAGAAAGCTGTTGATCCTGGAGCCACAGCTTCGGCCCTCGATATGAGGGATCCCAGGTACGGCATTTGCCGCCGCAGAAGGGTGGGATCCCGTACCGAGGGGGGTGAAGATGGGGTGTTAGCTTTGATATAGCCCAAATTTCGGGAAACATGAAGGTCTGTGGGATCAGGCCAAGCGGCCCGGTTTGGGTTGCATCTGCTGTGTTTGTGGAGCTTGATTACTCCATGGCAAGCCCGTTGAATTTCATCCCTGGTTTTGAGGCAGTGCAAACTCCGAGCCCCGACAACCGACTCTGGCAGTATCTGCAGTCTCAGGATCCCAGCGTCTTCCAGGATATTGCCCGCAATTCTTCCCCGGAAGTGCTGGAGATCCTGGGCCACAACATCCGCAGCTTGGTGGGGAGCTTGCCCTCCGATCAATTCGGGGTTCAGATCATCACCAACCGCGAGAGCTTAGCCAAAATGCTCTCCGGCGCGATGATGGGCGGCTATTTTCTGCGGGTGATGGAGCAGCGTCTGGCCCTGGAGCAGTCCTTGGGCAGCTCGCCCGCTTCAGATCCTTCTCCGCAGCCGGAAAGCGACCCTTCCTAGCTGCCTGAGCTTAAGCTACCTGCCTCGTCATTCTCATCCATTTTTCGGTTTTCCGCCGGGAGCTGCTGCAGATTAGGCGTTGAGTCCATCGAGTTCGGGCTAGGAGAAATGAGATCCGGATTCGAGCGCCCGCCCCGGCGGGTTTTGATTTGCCCGGATAGCTTTAAGGGATCCCTGAGGGCAGCAGAGGCGGCAGAGAGCATGGCCCGCGGGATCCAACAGGTGCTGCCGGAAGTTGAGGTGGAGCGGATCCCCTTGGCGGATGGGGGAGAGGGCACCCTAGAGGCACTGCTGCCGGCGTTGGGGGGAGAGAAAAAGGGTCTATGGGTTATCGGCCCGCTGGGGGATCCCGTGTGGGCGGAATATGGGGTGGCGGGAGAGCTGGCCCTGCTGGAGCTGGCCCAGGTGGCTGGCCTGACTTTGGTGCCAGCGGAGCGGCGGGATCCCACCTGCACCACCACCTATGGCCTGGGGGAGCTGTTGCGGGCTGTCTGCCGAGAGCCCGTCGCCGAGATCTGGATAGGGCTGGGGGGATCCGCCACTGTGGATGGGGGAGCCGGCATGGCGCAGGCCTTGGGCTATCGCCTGTTGGACGAGGCCGGGGATCCCATCGGCTGGGGCGGGGGAGAGCTGGCCCGTTTGCGGCGCATCGAGCCTCCTGAGCAGCCTGTTTGGCAGGGGAAACGCATCCGCGGCCTGTGCGATGTGCAGAACCCCCTCACCGGCCCGTTGGGAGCTGCCGCCGTCTTTGCGCCTCAGAAAGGGGCTACCCCTCCGCAAGTGCAGCAGTTGGAGCAAGCCTTGGCGCATTGGGCAACGGTGGTGGAGCGAGACCTAGGCCAGGCAGTGGCCGGGATCCCAGGGGCCGGAGCCGCAGGGGGAGCGGGGGCAGGGTTGGTGGCTTTTTTGGGGGCCACCCTGGAGTCCGGGATCCGCTTGCTGGCCCAGCAATTGGCTCTGCCGGAGCGCATCCGCCGCTGCGATCTGGTCATCACTGGAGAAGGCCGCCTCGACGAACAGAGTGCCATGGGGAAGGTGGTGGGGGCCGTGCTGGAGCAAGCCATCCGCGCCCAAAAGCCCCTGCTCATCCTCTGTGGCCAGGTGACTCCGGCAGCACGCGCTTGGCTGGCAGCCCAACCTCTTCCCCTTCGGGTTGGCGCCCTGTGCGACCGGATCCCCGATGTGGCAGAAGCCCAACGGCAGGCAGGTCATCACCTGGAGCAGATGGCAGCCCAGGAGCTGAGAGATTTTCTGGAGCAGGGCGCAGCGATGGGCCAGCTATAATGGCTCAAATGTTTGGGTTTGGTTAGGACATCATGGCCAGTATCGAGTTCTCCCCCGGCATCCAAGAGGTGCCCACCCAGGTGCGGGTGCTGAAATCCAAGACCGGCAACCGGGGATCCGCGATTTTCCGCTTCGAGGAGCTAAAATCCGATACGCAAAATATCCTCGGCATGCGGATGATCGATGAGGAAGGGGAGCTGACCACCCGCAACATCAGGGCCAAGTTCCTGAATGGGGAATTCAAAGCCCTGGAAGTGACCTACGACATGGAAACCGAGGCGGAGTGGGATCGCTTCCTGCGCTTTATGGAACGCTTTTCGGCGGCCAACCAGATGGGCATGGCCTAGTTTCCACCTCTCCTTCCTCAGCCCTTGGATTTTTTGCTGCCTTTGCCGGACTTGCTCTTGGCTTTGGGCTGGGCGGGGGCAGATTCCTTAGGCTTTTCCAACGGGGGGCGCTGTCGGTGCCAGTCGGTGCTTTGCTCGTAGGCGTAGGCCACGCGGAGCACCTTGCTCTCCTGTAGGGCGTTGCCCACAATTTGCAGGCCAATGGGCAGGCCATCGGCAAACCCGCAGGGCAGGCTCAGCCCCGGCAATCCCGCTAAGTTCACGGGGATCGTCATCAGGTCGCACAGGTACATGCTGAGGGGATCCTCCCGCTCCCCGATCTTGAAGGCCGGGGTGGGGGTGGTGGGGCTGACCAGCACATCCACCTTCTCGAAAGCCCTGAGGAAGTCCTGCTTGATGAGGGTGCGCACCTTCTGGGCCTTGAGGTAGTAGGCATCGTAATATCCCGAAGAGAGGGCATAGGTGCCGATCATGATGCGCCGCTTCACTTCCGGCCCAAAGCCATGGGCGCGGGTCTTGCCATACATCGACAGCAGGGAGTCGGCAGGTTCCCGCAGGCCGTATTTCACCCCGTCGTAGCGGGCCAAATTGGCAGAGGCTTCCGAAGGGGCAATGATGTAATAGGTGGCGAGGCCGTAGCGAAAACTGGGGCAGTCGATCTCCAGGATCTCGGCCCCCAGTTCTTGCAGATGTTGAATGGCTGCTTGAACGGCAGCGCGGGTCTCCTCCCCGCATCCTTCTCCCAACAATTCGCGGATCACCCCGATTTTGAACCCCTTGATCTCAGGGATCAGGGCTTGGCTGTAGTCCGGGATCCGCACCTTTAAGCTGGTGGAGTCCATCGGGTCATGGCCGGCGATCCCCTGCAGCAGCAAGGCCACATCCTCCACCGTGCGCCCAAACGGCCCCACCTGATCCAAAGACGAGGCAAAAGCCACCAGCCCGTAGCGGGACACCAGCCCATAGGTGGGTTTCAGGCCCACCACTCCACAAAAAGCCGCAGGTTGACGGATGGATCCCCCTGTATCCGAGCCCAGAGCCACCACCGCTTGGTCAGCAGCCACTGCCGCCGCCGATCCCCCAGAGGATCCCCCTGGCACCCGCGTCAGATCCCAGGGATTGGCGGTGCGCTGAAAGGCGGAGTTTTCCGTAGAGCTGCCCATGGCAAACTCGTCCAGGTTGGTCTTGCCCACCGTCACCATGCCCGCAGCCGCCAGCCGCGCCGTCACCGTCGATTCATAGGGGGGAATGAACCCCTCCAGCATCCGGGAAGCACAGGTGGTGCGGATCCCTTGGGTGCAGAGGTTATCTTTTACGGCAAGCGGGATCCCGGCCAAAGGGCCGATTGCCTCCCCAGCCCGAATGCGGGCATCCACCGCCCTGGCCTGTTGCAGGGCCAGTTCCTCGGTGATGGTAATAAAGCTCTTGAGCTGCGGCTCCAGTTGGGTGAGACGCTCCAGATATTCGCGGGCAATCTCCTCCGCTGAGCGCTCTTTGGCTAGCAACTGGCTGTGTAGGGCGCGAATCACAGACATAGGCAAACTCGCAGGGAATGGCAAACGCCGATGGGGCCAGACCAAGTTCCCTCTAGACTAATCCAGATGGGATCCCTTCCTAGTCCTAACTCCCCAAAGATCTTGTGGATCTTCTCCTCCCGGGAGCGGGGCTGTGAGCGCTTGGGCCAGGGTTGGATGGAAGCTAACGCCGTTCCAGAAAATCGCGGCGCAGATCCCGAATCTCCTGCCGCATCTCCCTCATCTCCTCAGCCATCTGGTCGGTACGCCGTTCCAGCGCTTCGGTGCGGCGTTCGATGGCCCGAGTACGCTCGTCAAACCGATCCATTGACTCGCGAAAAAACTGCGCCAGCATCGCCTGTCCCTCCCGCAGCTCTTGAATCAAAACCTGCTGGTTTTGCTGGACAAGACGCAGCTCCTGCTGGGCAGCTTGCAATTCTCTCTGGGAGGCTTGTAACTCTTGGATGGCTTGAATCAGCCACTGCTCTTGCTCGGGCGTCATGGTTACTGAAACACTACAGAATAAGGAAATCCTACCACCACCAACTCTTCTCTCCTCCTGGGAGAGGGATCGGGGGCAAGGGATCCAAAACTCTAATGGAGAGTAGGGAACTCGAATCCCTGACCTCTGCGGTGCGATCGCAGCGCTCTACCAACTGAGCTAACTCCCCATAGCATTACCAGAATAACCCGAATCCGCAGCCAAGATCTCCCCCGCCTGCAACTCCAGCTTGGGAAAGACCTTTGAGGATACCGGATCGGATCCCTTCAGCTCCAGCACATCGTACCAGCCTTCATGAAGCGGCAGCAGGCTTACCTTCTCCTCCAAGGGATCCACAATCCAATACTCGCTGATCCCCAAAACGCAGTACTCTGCCCGCTTGGCTCGGTAATCTGCTGCCCGACTCGACTCACTCACCACCTCCACCACCAGCAGGGGAGGCGGCTCCTCTAGGCGGATCAACGCCTCCCGGGATCCCATCCCCTGCCACTGTTCCAAAGGCAGCACCACCACATCCGGGATCCGCACCGTATCCCACCGATTGCCCCGCGGCGACTGGATCCCCAGGCCTCCCTGTATCGTTGTCCAGGGCAACTGCTGCCGTGCAATCTCTGCCTCAAAAACTTGGCTGAGAAACTTTTGAATTTGCACGTGCCGTCTGGTTGGAAGAGCCATAGGAACCAACTCCCCCGCCACCAGCTCATAGCGGGTATCACTGCCATCCGAATAAATAAGGTATTCCGCCAAACTCAGGCGAGCTGTTGATGGTGCAGAAATGGATCCCGTTGCCAAAGCCATAAACTGTCTCGGCCAAAAGTTTCTCTGTTGCCATGCTAGCCCTGTATCTCACACAACCCCCCTCTTTCCCTGGGGGTGGTCGCGTCAGCGGCGTGGAGCACTTGGGCTAGGACTTGTAAAAGTCAACGCCGTTCCAGAAAATCGCGGCGCAGATCCCGAATCTCTTGCCGCATCTCCCTCATCTCCTCCGCCATCTGGTCGGTGCGCCGTTCCAGTGCTTCTGTGCGCCGTTCCACAGCTTCCGTGCGCCGCTCAATGGCCCGGGTGCGCTCATCAAACCGATCCATTGACTCGCGAAAAAACTGGGCCAGCATCGCCTGCCCTTCCCTTAGTTCTTGAATCAAAACCTGCTGGTTTTGTTGGACAAGGCGCAGCTCCTGCTGGGCAGCTTGCAATTCTCTCTGGGAGGCTTGTAGCTCCTGGATGGCTTGAATCAGCCACTGCTCTTGCTCAGGGGTCATGGTTAGCGGGTACTACAGAATAGAAGAATCCTACCACTGCCAACTCCCCTCCCCCTCTGGGTGAAGGCCGCAGCGGTGCGGAGCGCTCGAACACCCCCTTGGGCCACCCAAAACAAAAACCCCTCTCTCTTTGGAAGAGGGGCTGGGGGCGAGGGCGGAAATTCAAGCTCGATCAGTAAAGGGCTTCTTCTTGGTGGGTGATGATGGTGCAGTCGGAAGTAGGGTAAGCCACACAGGTCAGCACATAGCCCTGCTCGATCTGATCATCATCCAGGAAGGACTGATCGCTTTGATCCACCGTGCCGCTCACCAGCTTGCCGGCACAGGTCGAACAGGCACCGGCGCGGCAGGAATAGGGCAGCTCGATCCCTTGCTCTTCTGCCACGTCCAAAATGTACTCGTCATCCGGCACATCGATGGTGACGTTCAAGCCTTGCTCCTCGTTGATCAGAGTGACCTTGTAGGTAGCCATCCTGGGTGTGTCTCCAGAAAAAACATCCACTCCTCATCCTGCCACCCTTCTGCCCCGGATCAAGCACCCTTTTTGGAGGAAATAGGCAAATCTTCCGGTTTTTTGCGAGTGGATCCCTGAACTCTGTGCCGAGCAAGGACTTAGGTTGTTGCCCCGCTAAGCTGACAGGCTGCCTATCCCTCCTGATCCCGACCCAATGCCTTCGGCGTGTGGGTGCTCAGCCTCTGCCATAGCTAAACAAGCCGCTCCCCAGCCCAGAAGCAAGGCCAATGGCTAGAATCGATCACGGCAATGCTGGGTAAAGCACAAAAACCCTGCCTGGGAGGAGATCTTGAAGATCTGGCTCCACCAGCGGCTTGCAGTTGACCTGGGGTCAGGATCCTGCTCAGCCAGAGACCTCAGGTGAGGTTGGCAAAAGCTGTACCATAGCTAAGGCCAGTCCCGGAGTGAAACCCCATGACCTTTGAAATTAGCGCAGTCCTTGGCTCAGCGATGCCCACCATCAAGGTTGTGGCAGTCGGGGCTATGGATCTTGGATCCCCAGAGATATACACACCCCTGCTTGAGAAAGGGATTGCAGAGGTCATAGGATTTGAAGCTAATGCTCGCGAGTGTGAGAAGCTCAACAGAGCAGCTTTGTTATCAGACGGTGCCCGACAGACCAAGCGGAGATATTTGCCTTACGCTGTTGGAGACGGTTCTCGGCGTACCTTTCATATCACCAACACCGGGTACACCTCATCGCTTTTTCCTCCCAACATAAAGCTGCTTTCTGAGTTTCATGGCTTGGCTGAACTCTGCCAGGTGGTTGAAGTACAAGAAGTGGATACGGTTAGGCTAGATGACGTAAAAGAAATTGAAGACGCAGACTGGCTGGTGCTGGATGCTCAAGGAGCTGAAGTTGATATCTTGCGCGGAGCAACTCAACTCCTAAAAAAGGTTGTTGTCGTGCAAACCGAGGTGCTGTACATCCCCCATTATGAGGGTCAGCCTCTGTTTGGAGATGTAGATGTCGAGCTGCGTAAGCATGGATTCTTGATTAACGGCATCACTCACTTTAGCTGCCCACCTATGAAGGCTCTCCCTGCACAGCCTTACCGACCTCAGCTTGGCTGGAGTGATTTCATTTATGTCCGAAACTTTATGAATCTGCGGGAGCTGGAAGACCGCAAGCGACTGGCTCTAGCCGTCATCCTTCACGAGATCTACGGATCCCATGACCTGTGCGCCCACGTTCTAAAGGAGCATGATGCTGTGACCTCATCTGGGTTCTACGGGCGTTACCTTGCCAAGTTTATGGGATCCTAACGGGCGGATAGACTTGAAGCTACCCCGGTCGATCCCTGTAAACCCTTTGCTCAGGAGGCAGGATTTGGATACTTTCCTGGATTGCTTCCAGATCTACAGAGATACCATGCCAAAGGAGCCGGTTCATCCCGCCAACAAAGATTCTCCCATCATAGCCTTGAAAGACGTATGTCCAGAAGTGATAGTTTTGATTCATCTTCCAAATTGAGTTATCGGAAATACCAAAAAGGGAGAAGTATTCTTTATCAACAAAGATCCCGTTCCATTCCGTAGAGCAGATCAGCTCATAGCCCTTTCGCTTGCCCAACTCAACCAGTGCCAGAAGCGAGCAGCCCTGATTCACGCTCATGTCGCAGCTCTGCACAAAGCTGACGTAGTGCGGAATAGTTGGATTAAACTCAATAATTAAAACCTTGGGTCGATACTCTTGAAGTGACTCCCAAATGTAGTAGTCGTTTCCATCAATGTCAATAGATAAAAGATCAAAATCTTTGGGGATAGGCGCTCGAGAAAGAACACTATCTAGGGAGTTAGAGCCCTCAAAGGTGATGAGCTGATTCAAGCATATCACCCGCTCATTTCCTGAATGAAGCCGCGTCAAGGCGAGAAACCGACCGAGATTAGCCTCAATCTGGATGGAGTACCAGCCGTGGTTAACAATCAAGTTGTAAGTATTGCTTAGGTAGTGCCCATCTCCCGCGCCAAACTCAACGCACCACCGCTTCTCTTGGGGTGGGAGCAAGCTGAAGATTTCTTCAATAATCCCGTCCTCCCCAAGCTGGGAAGTGACGCTGCGCCTGTGTGCAAGCAGCCAGTCGCTGGGCTTTGAAGAGGAGCTTGGGTGGATCTTGCCGGGTGCTCTTTTTTGGGTCATGCTGACCTGTGCCTGTTCGGTACGCCCCAAGTCTACGATACACGACCGGGAACAAGCTGACACCGCAAAGCCGACCGCAGTTCCCAGGGCACGCCGGAAAGATTTTCGAGAAAATCCCTCGGGGCTTGTCAAACTGGCCCAAGAGGCCGGTATAATCCTCTGAAGATGTGCACCTTCCGCGTTGAGACAGGTGTCTGTGCCCCTCTCCAGCAGTGGCCGTCTTGGCAAACTTGTTGCCTTGCTGAGGTGAGTCGGGTATGTTTGGGAAGGTGTTCAGCCGAGCGCTACTTTATTCGGTTAAGAGGAGAACAATGAACGGAAACAAAACAACGCACAAGTGGCTGCTGAAGTCACTGGGGTCTCTGTCTCTGGCTTCCACAGCCGTGCTGCTGCCCTTGTTGCTTACCGGTTGCGGTGAAAGCAGCACCGGCACTGTTACCCCTGTACCGCCTCCACCACCCCCACCGGCTCCCCCGGCTCCCCCGGCTCCCCCTCCAGCGCCTACACCAACTCCCACACCGGTGGGTCGGGTTATTGCCATCATCCCAGCAGATGGCACCGTTAACGTCTCCACCACCACCACCATTGTTATTCGCTTCAGCGAGCCGGTGCGCGAGGGTCCCCTTACCCAAGCTCTAAGCATCACCTCGGTAGCCCCCCAAGCGGGAGTTGTGCCAGCTCGCGACTTGGCCTTCAACGCCGATCGCACTCAGGTTACTATTACCTTCCGCACGCCCCTGACCAATGACGCAACCTATCGGGTCACCATCTCGCGGGCAGTGCCGGACTTGTTTGCTTCTGGGCGCAGCCTGCCAGAAGACTTTGTGGCCACCTTCACCACCGGTACCGTGGCAGCTGCGGAAGGCCCCCTTAGCCTGCTGCCGACGCAACTGGCAGCCATCACTCCAGGTGGACAAGTTTTCTCCAACCCGGTTGTGGTGCCAGTGGGCTTTGGCTTGGGCCGTGCGGGTGCGGCTGAGAACCTGCCGGTGGGCGTGCGCACCGACTACCGCGCTGTGCTCTCCTTCCCAATTCCCGACAGGGTGCCCAGCAACGCAGTGGTGCAGAGTGCAGAACTGACCCTGGTGCAGTTGCCCTCTAACGACACGGCCACTGTTCCTGGCTTTGGCAGTGTGGGCTTGGGCTTCTTCTTCCTGGATCCGACACCGCACAACCTGCCGTCCAACAGCGTGGTGTTCCAAGAGGTAACCTTGGGAGCGCCCAACAACGTGGTTTCCAGCGACTTCTTTGCGCCGGCGACTTCTGGCTTTGTGGCCCAGAGCTTTACGGGCAACGTGCTGGGCGGGGATGTGTCGGCGGGGCCGCGGAGTGCGGACGTGCGGCCAGGGGTGCAGCGAGCGGTGTCAGGCTCCCGCTTCTACCAAGTGCGGCTGCAGTGTGCTCGTGAGGTGTGGAACAACCAGGCCACTCCGGTCGTCGTTTCGGCACTGGCCACAGCAAGCGCAAGCGTTAGTGTGGCTGCTCCCACCGCTTCGGCAAGTGGTCCCCTTGGGCCGGGCATCCTGACGGGTACTCTTCAAGTTATTGCTAATGCCACTGCTGCTGCGACTGATACGGCTGCTCAAGTTGCCGCCGCTGCCATTGCTACTGCAACGCTTGACGTTGCCGGAGGCAGCACGCAGGTTGGGTTTAACCCGTTCACCGCGACGGTAAGCGTTTCCAACGCTCTGACGGGTGGGGGCACCGTCTCTGCAAGCGTCTCTCTAGCTTTTGGCTCCTTCACCCAGAGCGTTCAGCTTCCATCTACTCAGGTAACTCAAAACTTCAACGCCGGCTTCCTCTCAGGCATTCCCGCGGGTACGTTTCAAGTACCCAAGGCTACTGGTACAGCATTGGCTGCAGGTGCTACCTTCACTGTTGCCTTCGGGCCCCTGATCGCTCCGGCTGGCTTTGTGGCACCAACGGCCTCCGCATCGGCAAGTGCCTCGGTGTCGGCCTCGGTTTCGTTTAACGTGACCACCACTGTCAACTTTGAAGTGAGCCAAGGTCCGGCTGGGGTTTGCCGTGCTGAGTTTGACAGGGAGCCTGCGCCAGGCACCGGTGCTGCGCCCATCACCACGGCTCGTGGCCCACGCCTAGATCTGCGTTTCACCATCCCGCGGTAACGGGCTGGTTGGCAAGACCTAAAAGCGGGGTAGGGTATCAAGCTCTACCCCTTTTTTTAGCTCTCTGTGGCTTACAACACAGGTAGAATACACTAACAGTATCTAAACCTGGGCCAAAATGACGGCAATCTCTGGCAAGGAAATCCAGGAAACGCTCCAGCACGGCATTGAGCATCACCAGCTTGGCCATTTGGCGGAGGCAGAAGAGTGTTACCGGCAAGTTTTGGCAAGACATCCCGATCATCCCTTGGCAGCCGAATACCTGGGCATTCTCTATTATCAGAAAGGGGAATATACTCAGGCGGAAGAACTCCTGAAACAGGCCCTGGCTGCCACTCCAGAGAAGGCTTCTCTACATGTCAACATTGGGGCCGTTTACCAGCAACTGGGCCAACAAAGCAAAGCCTATGAGCACTACCTCAAGGCAACGGAGCTTGAGCCAGACAATATCTCTGCACTGCTGAATCTGGCAGCTTTACAAGTTAACCTAGATGAGTTGCCAGCAGCCAAAGAAACCCTGAGGCGAGTTTTGGCAGTTGATGCCAGCCTTGTCGAAGCCCATCTGGATCTAGCCAAGCTCTACGCTTATGAGAAGCATTGGGAGCAGGCAATAGACCACTGCCAAGCTTGTCTACGGCTGGATCCAAACAATCTCGAAGCTGGGCTGGTCTTGGTCGATGCCCTAGAAGCATTGGATCGAGTGGAAGAAGCCATCGCGCAAGCCCAAAAGCTGCGGGCACAACATCCGGATCAGGTACGGGTGCTGCAATCTCTGGGGCTGCTGTTGTCGAAAGCCAATCAACTGGACGACGCAATCCAGACATTCGAGAGAGCCATCGAGATCGATCCGTCTTGTGCCAGCGCCTACGTCAATTTGGGCATGGTTTACGGCAAGAAGGAGCAGTTTGATAAAGAAATAGATTGCTACCACAAAGCCCTGCAAGTGCGGCCAGACTATGCCAAGGCTTACAATAATTTGGGCGCAGCACTCAGCCGCAGCCTACTTCGAGAGGAGGGCACCGACATTGCAGCAGAAGAACAAGAGATTACAGCCAGAGATCTGCAAAAAGATCGGGAAAAGCTGAATATCTATTTTCGCGCCTGTGATTGCTTCCAGATTGCCCTGGCCCTAGACCCAGATTATGTAGAAGCCCACCACAACCTGGGGATCCTCTACACCAACGTTCGGCGAATCCAGCAAGCAGGTTTTCATTTCAAGATTGCTCTGGAATTGGATCCAGATAGGGCCGAGCTTCACAACAGCTATGGCTGCTATCTGCTCGATATCGGCCAACTTGAGGAGGCCATTAGCAGTTTCAAGAAAGCAGTGGAGCTGGAACCTAACTTTGCGAAAGCCTACAACAATTTGGGCCGCGCTTACCAACTGCAGCAAAAGGAAGAAGAGGCGCAGATCTATTTCCAAAGAGCGCTTGAAGCGGATGAAGAGATGGCAGAGGCCTACTGCAATATTGGTGCCATTCTGCTCAACCGGAAAAAATATGAGGAGGCACTGCTCCATCTGGAGGAAGCCATCCAACTCAACGAGAAACTGGCGGACGCCTACTTCTATAAAGGTGTGGCATTGTCAAAACAGTCTCTGACCCAGAAAGCGATCGACAGCTACAAGATTGCCATAAAACTGAACCCCAAGTTTGTGAACGCATACGTCAGCATGGGAGGCGCTTACCTTGAACAATGCAGGCTGGACAAAGCTCTGGAATGCTATCGCAAAGCCAGAGACTTGGCACCGCTCTACCCAGTCTCTGATTCAGGTATCTTAATGTGCATGCACTATTCCGACGACTTTGACCCAGTCAATGCCTTTTTGGAGCACCAGCGTTGGGGATATGCCTACCAGTCGCGGTTTACCCAGTTCTGGTATCCCTATCCAAATGATCCAGAATATTCCCGGCCCCTCAGGATAGGGTATTTGTCCGGTGACTTTAGGATGCACTCTGTCCACTTTTTTATGGAGGGAATATATCAAAATCACAACCAGGAAGCCTATCAAATATACTGCTACTCAAACGTGGAGCAACCCGACGATGTGACCTACAAAATCATGGGAATAGCCACTCAGTGGCGAAATATTGTAAAGACGCCGGATGACAAGGCCGCTGAGCTGATTCGCAAGGATCGCATCGATATTTTGGTGGATCTAGCCGGACACACAGGCGGGACAAGAGTTCACTTGCTGGCCCTGCGTCCAGCTCCCATTCAGGTAACCTACCTCGGCTATCCGGATACAACCGGGATGTCTGTGGTGGACTATCGCATCACCGATAGTTTGGCGGATCCTGTCGGTGTAACCGACCACCTGCACTCGGAAAAGCTGGTGCGCATGCCCCACAGCTTTCTATGCTACTGGCCTTCCGAGGTGGCTCCGCCGGTTGTTGATCCGCCTGTGCTGAGGAATGGTTACATCACTTTTGGCTGCTGCAACAATCCCTCTAAGATTACGCCTAAAGTTCTTGAGCTATGGGCAAAGGTTCTACAAGCAGTTCCCAACTCCAGGCTACATCTCAAAAACCAGAGATACAGAGACGAGAGCACCCGTGACTTGCTCTGGGAGCGTATTGGTCGGCATGGGATCCCTAAGGAGCGGGTTGAGCTGGAGTACGAAAGAGTAGGTTTCATGGAGCATTATGCAGCTTATGGTGATGTGGATATTGCACTAGATCCATTTCCCTACAATGGAACCACCACCACATGCGAGACCTTATGGATGGGAGTTCCCGTTATTACTTTAGCGGGGAATGCCCATGTTTGTAGGGTTGGCTACTCGATCCTGACAACAGTGGATCTCAGGCAGTTAATAGCTCACAGTGAGCAAGATTACATCGATATTGCAAAAAGGTTGTCTCAGGATATCGACCTTCTGATCAAGCTCAGAAGAACAATGAGAGACCGACTTAGGGCTTCTCCATTGCTGAATCACAAGTTTTTCACACTTCGCCTGGAAGCTGCCTATCGGCAAATGTGGTATCAGTGGCTGCATAACTGCAAGGGCAGTATCCAATTCTGGGAACTGCCATTCACCTATTCTCTTGACTAGCTACTCTGCAACTCTTGGCTGTAAAATACGGCTTGCTGTTATTGTGGATCTCCAGAATGCTAAATCTACACATCGGCGGAAAGCAGCCTCACCCTGACTGGAAAATTCTAAATATCCTTCCAGGGCCTGAAGTGGATTTTGTTGGCGATGCAATATCTTTGAACCAGTTTGAGGATTCGTCGGTTGACAAGATCTATGCATCCCACATTCTTGAGCACTTGGATCGGCAGGGCGCTCAGAAGGCGTTGCGGGAATGGTTTAGAGTTCTTCGCAAAGGCGGTGTTTTAATGGTTGCTGTTCCCGATCTTGTGGTTCTGAGCAGGCTTCTTTTGAGGTCTGATTTGTCTGTAACAGACATGATGAAAATTACGAGTATGATCTTTGGCGGTCAAGTTGATGCCTATGATTACCACAAGTGGGGCTATCGCATGGAGACATTGTGTTACCTTTTGCGCTCTGCAGGGTTTGGCACGATCTATAGGGTTGAGCAATTTGGAATCTTTAACGACACCAGCACCATGATGTTTTTGGAGGAGCCCATCAGCCTCAATGTCGTCGCCCACAAGGATCTTTCATGATGGGACTCCTTTCGAGTTTTTCAGAAGGCGCTCTCTGGCAATAGTTTTTTTCGCAAGATCCCAGATTTTGTCGGCAGCCGCTTTCCAGGTCAAATCTCTTGTAAAGGACACTGAGCGATCGGATAGGTTATTTCGGTAAGTGGGATTTTGCAAGTCCTGAATGGCTTTTGCTATTTCTTTCGGCTCAGACTGCACCAGAAACCAGGGGTAGGCTCCTCCCATCAGCTCTTCGGGCGTGCTCTCACCACCGGCCAAGAGAATCACCGGGCAACCGCAGCGCATGACCTCTGCGAGAAAGCTTCCTAATCCCCTATCCGGCTCGATCTCAACTAAGGCAAGCGCTCCTGAATAGAGGGTAGGAAGGGCGTCAGGGGGTAGGGTCATCTCACTGATTTTTGCTCGCACCGGCTTCGTCAGTTCCAAGACTTCTTTGAGTGGAGTATCGAGGTTGCTTCCCTCAACAGAGAAGTACACAATTTCAGGAACAGACTTGCTTGTGATTTCAGCAAGGCTATCTATGAGATTGAGAAATGCTTCTTTTCTGGCAACTCCTCGGCCAGCCCGAAAGAGAATGTATGACTTTCCAAGGTTATTATCCTCCCTAAACTTTCTGATTTTCAATGTTGATTCGGGTTTCAAGTCTGGATGTATGCCTGGGTAAACCACTGCTATGGACTCTGCTGGGATCCCTGGGAGCTTTTTCTTTAGCTCATTGGCGACCCAATCTGAGAAACACACATATCCTGAAGCTTGTAGTAAGCATTCCATTTTTTCTCTCGCATGTGGGTCAACTGTATCTGAAATACCAAGATCATAGACTATTGCCAGACTTGGCGTTGTAAGAGGGGTGGTGTAGTAGGAAGATAGAAACAACTCCGCATCTAGCTGATCACATACGCTTTGAAGACCGTACCGATCCTGATTCGCTTCTTCCAGACGATATTCTGGAATAACTGTGTAAACTGTCTCGCCCGGTACGTGTGCAAAGTTACTTCCTCGAATTAGGACAACAAACTCTTTCGCCCTTCCCGCTGCTACCCACTCTTCTATGATTCGTAGCCAGGCCATTCCTATCGGGGCAGAAACCTTAAGACTGGCTTGCCATGCCAAGCTATCCAAAACGATCACGCTACCCCTCCTCCAAGATTTGAGCTGAGTCCGGAACTAAGACTAGCTAGTTTTGCTGGTTTTTTCGACTCAACAGTCCCTGATCAACCAGGCTACTTACTCTTTCCCTAGGCACAGCAATTAAGTTTATAGACTGGACAGAAGCAACACTTTTGCCTGCCGGGGCTAGTTCATTGAGGTAAAAACTGTAGCTATAGAGCTGATATCCCAGAGACTTAAGTATCTCTTTAGCTTCTTCTCGGATCAAACTATCTCCCTCACGTTCCAGAATTATGACGGGTTTTTCGGATTCTAGCAATTCCCTAGCTCCTCTTAAGACGGGAAGGGAACTACCCGCAATATCAATCTTTACCAGATCTATACGGCTTCTGTTTGTAGAGCTCCACCATTCATCAATAGAGACTGTATCCACATGCTCTATCTGACTCACTATCCCAGCCAGTCGGTCTACTATCTTGCTAAAAGCACTGTCTTCGCCAACAGATAGGTAGGCTTTTCCAGAGCGATCTGATACTGCGAGTCTCAAAGGACTGATGTTCCTAGTAAGAGAATTCTTTCGAATCGTTTTTTCTAAACAACTAAAAGCACTGGATGCAGGTTCAAACGCAAAAACCCTGCCGCTTTTGCCGATATATTTTGCGGCAAGCATCGTATACAAGCCGATATTTGCTCCAATATCTAGAACAGACATGCCTGGCTTAAGATATTGCTTGCAAAAGTCAATTTCAGGATCCAGCCATCTTCCATCAACTAACAACGTGTGTGTTGTCACACAGCTCAAGTTTGCTTCTATCGCTAAGTCAAAGCCTTCGTAAGGGAAGAAAATCTCATCTTCTTCGGAATTGGAGCCTTTGTCATTGTTTTTACTGTCTAGTTTCCTTTTGACAAGACTTTTGCATGCGCCCAGCCACTGACCTGCCAACTTGCTTTGAGGCTTGATGCCTTGATCAAGCAGGTGAAGACCTTCCACTTGCTCCTGTTTCACAAGATAAGCACCTACTGCAACGCGGGCTTTGTTGTCTTTGGGATCTATCGTGTACGCAAGCCTCCAAATAGGGAAAGCTTCTGGGCGGTAGGGAGGGCCACTATGGTGGGCAATCCACCTAGCAAGGTAATGGACGTATTTATCAAGAGAAAAATCCCCTCTAGATCTTTTTCTAGCTTTTTTCTCGAAGAAAAGCTTTGGTGGTTCCCAAACCAGAGGATCATATAAGCTATGGACTTTTTGTTCTTCGGAGAAGTTACTTTTCCAAAATTCTGGTTGAGTCTTTAGACGTGCTAACAAGTCGTTGGCTTCCTCCATAACTGAGAAAGAATTTCCCAAAACTCGAAGTGCATGTATTCGATTGAGTTGACAAAAGAGATCAGTGGGGCAGTCGGACAAACCCTGATCCCAGTAGTACAACGCAATGGCCCATGCAGCCCTTCGAGCCTCGGGATCCGCTTCCGAGGAGAAAGATCGAATGCGATCCAGAGCTCGCTGGTTCCAATCTAGACTTGAAGCAACAGGCACAATCAAGTTCCCAAATCTAGACAAGTCATCATACCATAGGCCAAGTTGTCGCTATCTATTGCAGAGGCTGGATTTAGCAGGAAGGTTTTGGTAAACTGCAAGACTGGTCAGGTTCTACCGAAAATCGGATTCGCTTAGGGTGTGGAGGAGTGTTCATGGTGCGTCGTTTCCCTGTCTGGATTGCTGCTGCCGCCTTGGCGGGAGGGATCGCCTTCACCCAGGCAGCTCCCGTACAAGCTCCTGACCAGGTGGTGAGAACGTTTATCGCGGCCACCGAGAAGGGGGACTGGGGCACGGCAGACAGCTACCTAACGGAGCGCTTCAGCAATGCCCTCAGGCCGGGATCCCTGCCTTCAATTTGGGCCCTGGTGGGGGAGAATGTGCAGTTGCGCAACCAAGAGGTGACCGGGAAGACGGCCTATGTTTGGGTGGAAGGTACAGACTCCCTGGAGGATGCGGCCCAGCGCCTGGGGCTGGATCCCTTGACTTTGCGGAAGTACTTGACCCAGCCGGATCTTGCCGATCCGACCTATCAGCAGTTGGCCCCTCAGTTGGTGGGCCTGCGCCTGGAGGGAGACACGGTGACCTCCCGCGTCAAGATCACCCTCTACCAGCAAGACCGTGGCTGGCGGATTGAAGTGTGGCAGCCGGATAAGCCACCTGCTGCTTCGGGATCCCAGCCGGAAAAGCCAGAGGAGGCAGAAGCAACGGATCCCGCGCCATCTCCAACCGAGAATCCCTAGGGCTGTTATCTGCAGGGAGATCTGGGAGCAAGAGTCGTCTTGGGGAGGGTGTGGATGTGAGGGCGTGGTTTTGCTTGGTACTGGCTTTGCTGCCCCTGGGAGGTTGCTGGCAGGCCAAAACGGCGCAAGAAACGCTGCAGAAGTTCGTGCAGGCGGCCAATGCTCGGGATTTTGCCGCCGCAGAAGCCTTACTCACCCCGCGGCTGCTGAAAGGGATCCCTCCGGGGGCTTTGGATCAATCGTGGCCCTCGGCGGAGGAGTTCACCCTCACCCCTATCCAAGAGGTGGGCAATACGGCCATCTTTCGAGTGGACTCGATTCTGCGGCCAGAAGCGGTGGTGCCAACGCTTCGCTTCCAGTTCACCACCGAGGAGCTGCAACAATTTTTAACAGACCCGGATCGGGAGGATCCCCGTTTTCGTCCTTTTCGCTCCCAGTTGGGCTTTTACGAGCCTTTGCCGGGGGGCCGTCTGCGCTCGGTTATGGAGGTCACCCTCTATCGCCAGGCCCAAGGGTGGCGGGTGGAGTTGGCGCGCCTGCAGCCTTTGAATACGGTGGTTCTCCGTGAGCCGATCCAGTTGGCAGAAGAGGCTCAACCTTTTCAGCTAACGGGAACGGTGCGGCTTCTCAACCGCAAGGAGGGCTGGATTGGGGTCAATTTGGAGAAGGTAAGCCCCAGCTTGGAGCGCTACGCGGGCACATGGGTCTCGGTGGTTCCTGCTGAGGATGTTCAAGTAACCCGCCTTGGCCGCTCTGCCAGTTGGCTGGATCTGCGCCCAGGCGATGCGGTGGAAATGGAAGGCACCGTTCGGTTTGCCGTCAATGTCGATGCGGAAGGGCGGATCCCGGCAGCCATTCGGGCCAAGCAAATCAGGGTACTCAAAGCAGACTCAGAGGGATCCGGATCCCAGCCTTAGACGGGACAGTATATTTCGATCACAATTCCTGATTCTCTGCAAGCCACGTCCACAACTCAGGTCAGTCTCTCCTCACCCCCTGCTCTCTCGCTCCCAGCTTCTCTCCCAAAACAGGAGACAGGAAGGCCAGTTCCTGAGGGGAAAAATTCCTGTTCAACGCAGGGGAGAGTCCAACAACACCACCAGCCGCTCTTCCAGAAACTTCAGGTTGGCCACCACTTGGTTAAAGGCTTCTTCTGGGGTCCAATCCATGAAATCCAGGGCCTTGGCCACCAGAGCCTGCACAGGCACAGGTTTCTCCCCAAACACATCAACCAGCCAGCGCACCGAGAAGGGATCGATGGCGATATTGCCCTCGGAGCCGGGCCACCCGTTGATGTTGACCGGGCCATTGTCGCGGATGGCATTCTCAAAGGCAGCCTTGGCATTGAGCCTCAGCAGCAGGGGATGGGCGTGTACCGAGCCATCTCTCCATTCCTCGTTGCTGAAGGGTTGAGGAGAAGTGGCCCCGGCGGGGTGGCCACACCAGAAGTCGATCAGGCGGGTCAGGTTGGGAAAGATCAACTCGATGAAGTGCAGCAGCTCCTCCTGGCTGAGCTTTTTGATTTGCCGCATGGCGTAGGGAACGGGTTTGTTGAGAACTCGCTCCAGCTTCCACTGCTGCCAATTGACCATGCTGATGAACTCCAGCCCAGCTTGGCGGAGCATCTCGAAAACCTGAGGTACGGTAAAGCCTTTGTCGCTGCGCAGCAGAAAGTTGGCCAGGATCCCATTGGTGGTTTTGATGGCATCCCCCTGCCAGTGGCTTTTGACGAAGCTGCCCTCATGAAGGGCGTCCATCACTTCCCTCAAGATGGGAACGGCTTTGGCAGCCGGCTCATCCATCACCCCCAGCAACTCCATGGCATCCTGCATGTTGAAAATAAACTGGCGCTGGTAAAGGCTGTGGACATTGGTGCGGATGATGCCGTCCGGTTTGAGCACTTGGCGCATGCCTTTCAGCCCTGCCACCGGATCGTCCAGCAGGTAGAGCACATCATTGCAGGCGATGAAATCGAATTGCTCCCCCAAGGGCCTCAGGTCGGTGATGTCCATCACCTCGAAGCGGGCGTCTGGAATCTGGTGAAATTCAAAGCGCTGCCGGGCCATTTTTAGGGATTCTGCCGAGATGTCCACCCCGACGAAGGTGGCCCCCGGATTGGCCGTGGCCAGCACAAGGGTCTCCCAGCCGGAGCCACAGCCGGCATTGAGCATCACTTTGCCCTCTGGTTTTATCACCTTGCGGTTGCGGCGATAGTAAGCGGTGGTGAGGCTATTGGCAAACAGCGCGAAGTTATCCGTAACCGTTTGCTCAATCGGCACATTGGGGTACGGAAACTCGTCAAACTGTGCCTGAACCAAGCGGGATGTAGATTGCTCCGGCATAGGGATCCCTGCCTTTCTCAGCTTATCTAGGATTCTAAGGCGATCCCAGGGTTTATCCCAGGCGCTGCTCGGTTTCGGGGTCGAACAGGTGGAAGCGATCCATATCGAAGACTACTTCCGCCCAGTGGTTGACGCGAAGCTGGGTACGGGGATCCACGCGGGCCACAAACTCCTGCTCGGCCAGGATCCCTTCTCGGTCGGTGGTGCTGAGATAGAGGATCACTTCATGGCCTAACAGCTCCGCTACCGAGACCTTGGCCCGCACTGGGGCAGGTTGGATCCCTGGGGGTTGGTACTGGGGATCGTGGATGTTTTCCGGGCGGATGCCGAAGATGACCGACTTGCCCGCATAGGGCCGATAGGGATCCGCCTGGTAGGGCGGGATGGCCACGCGGAAGGCGCCGGTATCCACCCAGAGGGTGCCCTCCTGTTCCCGCAGCTTGGCCTGGAAGAAATTCATGGCAGGGCTGCCGATGAACCCGGCCACAAACAGGTTGGCAGGGCGGGTGTAGAGGGTGTGGGGGGTATCCACCTGCTGCAGGCGGCCATCCTTCATGACGGCGATGCGGTTGCCCATGGTCATGGCCTCCACTTGGTCGTGGGTGACGTAGATGAAGGTGGTGCCCAGTTGCATGTGCAACTTGCTGATCTCGGCCCGCGCCTGTACCCGCAGCTTGGCATCCAAGTTGGAGAGGGGCTCATCCATCAAAAACACCGCCGGATTGCGCACAATGGCCCGCCCGACAGCAACCCGCTGCCGTTGCCCACCCGAAAGTTCCTTGGGCTTGCGGTGGAGGAGGTGCTCAATCCCAAGGCGTTTGGCCACCCCTCTGACCCGGCTTTCGATCTCTGCTTTGGGCAGGCCGCGCAGCTTGAGGCCAAAGGCCATATTCTCAGCCACGGTCATGTGGGGGTAGAGGGCATAGGATTGGAAGACCATGGCAATATCCCGATCCTTGGGGGGGACATTGTTCACCACTCGGTCGCCGATGTAGATGGATCCGGCGCTGATCTCTTCCAACCCGGCCAACATGCGCAGGGAGGTGGTTTTGCCGCAGCCGGAGGGGCCTACAAAAACGAGAAATTCCCCGTCCTCGATGGCAATGTTCAGGTCGTGGACGGCGGTGGTGTCTCCGTACCGCTTGGTGACGTGTTCGTAAGTAACGCTGGCCATGCTCTCAGCCTTTGCTCCGTTGCGCACTCAAACCCTATCCAAACCGGCAGGCAAAAGTCAAATGGGTTCGGGTTGAGCTTGCTAGGGAAGGCTTGGGATCACTGCAGCGAACCCGATTTATTGCTGCTTGAAATGAGCACAAGCTGAAAAACCAAAACGCAAAAAAAGACTGCAAAAAAGACTAAAAAAAGGTAGGCTCACTGCCTACCCTATGGGATCCTTTTTCCCATTGGGAAATTGCCCCACCTCAGAGCAGCTTCAGCTCTGCCCATCAGGAGACAACGCTCACTTTCACCACTTGGGCTTTTTCAGAATCTGCCTTCGGCAAGGTGAGGGTGAGGATCCCATCTTTGTATTCGGCTTTCACCTCAGCGTGTTTGATCCGGCTCGGCAGCGGGATCACCCGTTGGAAGCGCCCATAACGGAATTCAGTCCGGGTTACCCCTTTGTCTTCAGAGCGCTTCTCAAATCGCCGTTCCCCAGTGATGGAGACCGCTTCGGCTGTAGCTTGGATGTCCAAGTCGTTGGGGTTCAAGCCGGGCAGCTCCAGCTTCAGGGTAATGGTTTCGGGATCATCGTGCATCTCCACTGCCGGCATGAAGGCAAAGCCGTCGGCCTCGGTGGTGCGAGGGATCAACCGGTCGAACATCCGGTTCATTTCCCGTTGAATTTCGTCAATTTCGCGAAATGGATCCCAGCGGACAAGAGCCATAGAGCATCCTCCTCCTCTCTTTTGCTTTTTTTGACTTCTATTTCGAGTTTTGAGCTTAGCTTTTGGGGCTCAACTTTAGAGGTGTCAGCCAAACCTCTATGCTTCTAGTGTAGTCAAAGCCATTCCCAGAAATGTAGGGTTTTCTGGAATGTTTCTTAGGTATTTACCCTACAGGTTTATCCATCCAAAACCTTCTAGGACTCCGTATGTTTAGGGCGGCGATGGGGTTTTGTTGGCAACCACATACTGAGGCCGGTTGCCACCATCACCAACAGCCCCAGTCCGTTTAAGAACGGGTAAACCGCCTGCAGATCGAGGGGGCCCCACTGCCCTTTGTGGATTTGGATCAGCCAGTAGTAGTCGAAGTTTTCGTTAAGGCGGGCAATTTGATAAAGGGATCCCGTCAGCACCGTCACCACCAACGGCAAGGCCAGAATGGGGGCAAGGGTGCGGTGGATGCGGCGGATCATCTTTGGATTGAGGGCCATCGGGCTTTCTCCAGAGCGATGGGGCGATCCCTGCCATGGTATCAGGGCGACCCAGGCCAGATTTGGAATCCTACTCCACCCTGCTCAAGAACGGATCCCGAGCAAATCTTCGATCTTGGGCATTTGCTCAGGGGGGATAACCCGCCCTTCATCCTCAAAGCCGGGGATCTCGTGGAAGTTGAGGTAGCGATACAGCTCGCCGGCAAAGGGTTGGATTTTGGTGGAGACAATCTCTTGGTATTCCTCAGGGGTCGGGATCCGTCCCAAAAGGGCGCAGGCGGCAGCTAGCTCAGCGGATCCCAGGTAAACCCGCGCGTCTTTGCCCATGCGGTTGTTGAAGTTGCGGGTGGAGGTGGACATAACGGTGGCCCCATCTTCTACGCGGGCTTGGTTGCCCATGCACAGGCTGCATCCCGGCATTTCCGTCCTGGCCCCTGCGGCAGCAAAGGTGCCATATACCCCTTCCGAGCGCAGTTGCGCTTCGTCCATGCGGGTGGGCGGACAGATCCAAAATTGACGCACCTTGGCCCGCCCTTGGCCTTCTAGGACTTTGGCAGCGGCACGGTAGTGGCCGATGTTGGTCATGCAGGAGCCGATAAACACCTCGTCGATTTTGATGGGGGTGTCTGGATTGCCTGCTTCGTGTTGAGCGTGGACTTCGCTCAGGGTCATCACCTTGTCGGGATCGTTGGGGGCACAGACAATCGGCTCGGTGATGGTGCTGAGGTCGATTTCGATGACTTCGGCGTATTCGGCGTCGGGATCGGCTTCCATCAGGCTGGGGTTGGCCAGCCACGCTTCCATTTTGGCGATGCGCCGCAGCAAGGTTCTCGCATCCTGATAGCCACGGGCAATCATGTTTTTCAGCAGCACCACGTTGGAGCGCAGGTATTCTGAGACCGTCTCAATGCTTAGCTTGATGGTACAGCCAGCACAGTTGCGCTCTGCCGAGGCATCGGTAAACTCGAAGGCTTGCTCCACCTTCAGATCCGGCAGGCCCTCGATCTCCATGATGCGCCCGGCAAAGACGTTTTTCTTGCCTTTTTTCTCAACGGTCAACAGGCCCCTCTGAATGGCCACGTAGGGGATGGCGTGGACAATATCCCGCAGGGTGATCCCCGGCTGCAGTTGCCCCTTGAAGCGCACCAGCACAGACTCCGGCATGTCCAAGGGCATCACCCCCATGGCAGCGGCAAAGGCCACCAGACCGGATCCCGCCGGGAAGGAGATCCCCAAGGGGAAGCGGGTGTGGGAGTCGCCCCCTGTGCCGACAGTATCGGGCAGTAACATGCGATTGAGCCAGGAGTGGATGATGCCATCGCCGGGACGCAGGACAACACCCCCGCGGGAGGCGAAAAAGTCAGGCAGCTCTTTGTGGGTTTTGATGTCCACCGGCTTGGGATAGGCAGCGGTGTGGCAAAAGCTCTGCAGCACCAGGTCGGCGTTGAAGCCCAGACAGGCCAACTCCTTCAGCTCATCGCGGGTCATGGGGCCGGTGGTGTCCTGGGATCCCACGGTGGTTATCAGGGGTTCGCAGCTTGTGCCCGGACGCACGCCCGGCAGCCCACAGGCTTTGCCCACGATTTTTTGCGCCAGGGTATAGCCCTTGCCGGTGTCTGCCGGTGGAGTGGGGCGAATAAACAAGGTGGAGGGAGGCAACCCCAAGACTTGGCGGGTTCTGTCGGTGAGGGCACGGCCAATCAACAGGGGAATGCGTCCCCCCGCCCGCACCTCGTCGGGGAGGGTTACAGGCCGAAGGGAAAAGGTGGAGAGAACTTGGCCCGTCTCAGAGCGGATCACGCCTTCGTAGGGGTATATCGTGACTACCATGCCCGTTTCCAAGCGGGAGACATCGCACTGGATGGGCAAGGCCCCGGCATCTTCGGCGGTGTTGAAGAAGATGGGCGCAATGGTGCCCCCCAGGATAACCCCGCCGGCCCGCTTGTTGGGCACATGGGGAATGTCGTGGCCGATATGCCAGAGGAGGGAGTTGAGGGCGGATTTGCGGGAGGATCCCGTGCCTACCACATCTCCCACAAAGGCAACCGGATGGCCACGGCGCTTCAGCTCGGCAAGGGTGGCCAGGGATCCGGGAGCGCGGGACTCCAGCATGGCCTGGGCGTGGAGGGGGATATCTGGGCGGGTGGTGGCGTGGGCGGCAGGGGAAAGGTCATCGGTGTTGATCTCGCCGGCCACCTTGAACACTGTCACGGTGATGGCTGCCGCCAGGGGGTCTTTGGCAGCAAACCATTCGCCATTGGCCCAAGACTGGATCACCTGGCGGGCATAGGCGTTGCCGGATTGGCTCAGCTCCAGCACATCGTGAAAGGCATCGAAGATCAGCAGCGTGTGGCTGAGGGCGCGGGCTGCTGCCGCTGCGATCTCCTGCCGCGCATCCTGCAACAGCTCCAGCAAAACCTGGACGTTGTAGCCCCCCAGCATCGTGCCCAGCAACTCCACCGCCCGCACGGGAGTGAGCAACGGGGAGGCAACCTCCTCCTTGGCTACTGCCGCCAAAAAGCCCGCTTTCACATAGGCTGCTTCATCGACTCCCGGTGGGACGCGCTCCGTGAGCAGGTGCAACAAAAAGGTTTCTTCGCCGGCAGGCGGAGTCTTCAGCAGCTCGCACAACTGACTGGTCTGGGCTGCATTCAGAGGCAGCGGCGGGATCCCTTGCGCCTTGCGGGCAGCGGCGTGTTGGCGGTATTCAGCCAGCATAGGGAGTCTGGGTACTCAACATGAGTATCCATTCTATCGCCAGCTCGGTAGAAGAAAGGTGCTCAACAAGGGATCCCCTCCGGCCAAAGCCAGCCTAGGACAACTCCGCCAGCAGCTCTTTCTGGTAAAGGCCAATACAGGCTTGGATCAAGTCGTCCAGCTCCCCATCCAAGATGGGCTGCAGCGGGAAATTCTGGTTGAGGCGGTGGTCGGTGACTCGGTTTTCTTTGTAGTTGTAGGTGCGGATTTTTTCCGAGCGGGATCCCGTTCCCACCTGCATGCGCCGGGCAGAGCTGATGGAGGCCTGCTGCTCCTGCAACTTCATCTCGTAGAGTTTGGCCCGCAAAATCTGCATTGCCCGCTGGCGGTTTTGGAGCTGGGAACGCTCTTCGGTACAAAACACCCGGATCCCCGTCGGCTTGTGGATGAGATCCACCGCCGTCTCCACCTTGTTGACGTTTTGGCCGCCTGCCCCTCCGGAGCGTGCCGTTTTGATTTCGATGTCTTTTGGGTCGATCACCACCTCCACTTCATCCACTTCCGGCATCACCGCCACCGTTGCCGTCGAGGTGTGGACACGCCCTTGCGCTTCCGTAACAGGCACCCGCTGCACCCGATGCACGCCAGCTTCAAACTTGAGCTTGCTGTACACCTGATCCCCTTGAATCTCCAGGATCGCCTCTTTGTAGCCCCCCAGCTCTCCTTCGGAGAGGCTGGCCAGACGCACCGACCAGCCCAGCTTCTCGGCGTAGCGGGTGTACATGCGAGCCAGATCTGCCGCCCACAAAGCGGCCTCCTCTCCCCCCGTGCCGGCGCGAATCTCCAACATGATGTTCTTGTCGTCGTTGGGATCCCGAGGCAGCAGCAGCAGGGTGAGTTTTTCCTCCAGTTGCTCTTGGCGGGCACGCAGTTGCTCCAGTTCTGCTCTTGCCATCGCCTCCAGCTCCGGGTCAGAGGCCGATTCCCGCAAGAGCTCTTCTGTCTGCTGCAGATCGCGGTTCAGCTTTTGCCAGTCGTGAAAAGCCTCGACGGTGGCCTCCAGGGAGGAGCGGGCCTTGGCGATCCGCTGCAGCTCAGCGGGATCCGTGGCCACGTCCGGATCTGCCAGACGCACCGTCAGCTCCTGAAAGGTGGCTTCGACATGCTTAAGCTGGTCGATCAGTTGAGCAGAAGCCATAGACTTGCAATACCCAGGAATCCAAGCGTTGCCCACACTCAGACGGGGGAACCTCTACTTGGCCTTTTTGCCACCTCCCATGCCGTATTTGCGCATGAACTTCTCCACCCGGCCTTCGCTGTCGATGATCTTCTGGCTGCCGGTGAAAAAGGGATGGTTGCCCGACCAAACATCCACCTTCAGCTCCGGCTTGGTGGATCCCACTGTCATCACCACTTCGCCGTTGCAGATGACTTTGGCTTCTGGATACCACTGCGGGTGCAATCCTTTCTTGGGCATAGCCCTTTCCTCCTTTGGGTCTGTTTCTATACCCTTGTCTATCAACATCTTCCTCGGAAAAGCAATGGCAGGGATCCCTAGCGTTTGGAGTACTGGGGAGCCTTGCGGGCCTTGCGCAGGCCGTATTTCTTCCGCTCCACGGCGCGCGGATCCCGTTTCAGATAACCCTCTACTTTCAAGGGGCCGCGATTGGCTGGATCCACCTCACAGAGGGCGCGCGCCACCCCCAGCTTGATCGCATCCGCCTGGCCATGAACGCCGCCGCCATGGGCCCGCACTAGGATATCGTAGGAGTTTTCCAGACCAAGGATCTCCAACGGCCCCTTCACACTGGCCACCAGGGCTTCTTGATACTGCAGATACTGGTCTCCCGGCCTGTCGTTGATGATGATTTTGCCAGTGCCGGGCACCAAACGCACACGGGCAACAGCGGTTTTGCGACGTCCGGTTCCCCAATAAACGGCTCGTTGGCTGCTCGCTTGAGTCATGCTTTGGCTCCTGGGATCGTGTTGAGGGGATAAACCTGAGGTTGCTGGGCCTCATGAGGGTGGTGTGGCCCGGCATAAACTTTCAGCTTGGTGAATTGCCGCCGGCCCAAACGGGTGTGGGGCAACATCCCTTTGACCGCTTTTTCCACCACCCGCTCCGGCAGCCGCGCCTGCAGTTGGGCAAAGGTTTCCACTTTCATACCGCCAGGGCGACCAGAGTGGCGACGGTAGAGCTTTTGGGTGCGCTTTTTGCCGGTAACTACCACTTTTTCAGCATTGATCACAACCACGTAGTCTCCCATATCCAGGTGAGGGGTGAAGTCGGGTTTGTGCTTACCCCGCAATAGGGTGGCTACAGCGGCGGCCAGGCGGCCCAGGCGCTGATTGGCAGCATCCACCAGATACCAGCGGGGTGCTAGAGTCTCGGGGTTAGGAAGGGGAGTTTTGTTCATGGCAACCAAGGAAGCATAATCATCAGGACAAGTCAGGACAAGCTTGGGGATTGTCTGGGTCAACCGCAGGAGTGAACCAACGCAGCCGTTGACCGGAGAGCAGAGGGGGCTTCTGTGGGCAAGGCCCAAAAGGGCGGCGAGTGGGCGAACTGCTGACCGAAGGGATCCGCAGCATAGCCCACATCCGTCAGGCACAGCCCTTGCGGGGGAGCGCTGTAGCGGGTGCGCATCTGGCTCCAGTCGTTGTGTTGCCACAGGTGGACAAATTGGGCTGGGCTGAGCTCGCCTCGGCCCACCACCTCTAGGGATCCCACCAAAAGCCGCATCATCCGGTAGAGAAAGCCGCTGGCCTGCACCTCAATGCTGACCAAGTCCCCCAGCCGTTGGCAGAGCACTTCCTGCACCTGCACCCGTGAGTGGGGGCGATCGGATCCGCGCCGCCGAAAGGCTTCCAAGCTGTGCTCTCCCAGCAGGGAGTTCAGGGCTTCCGCCATCGGCTCCACCTGCAAAGGCCACCGCACCTGCCAACTAAAGAGGCGCCAGAACACATCCGGTCGCTCCCGGTTCAGGATCAAGTAGCGGTAACGGCGCCAGCGAGCCGAAAAGCGGGCATGCCAGGAGTCGGGCACCTGAGCGGAAGCCAGTACTACCACATCTTCCGGCAGACAGTCGTTCAGCACCCTCGACCACTCCGCTGCAGGAATGCCGGAGGTGGTGTCGAAGTGGGCCACCTGGCCTGCAGCATGAACCCCCGTATCGGTGCGGCCTGCCCCGTAGAGAGTTACCGGATGCCCCGCCCGCGACGCAATTGCCTTCTCCAGTACCCCCTGCACGGTACGGCGGGACGCCTGGCGCTGCCAGCCACAGAACCCGCTGCCGAGGTACTGAATTCTCAGGGCAATGCGACGGTACGGCATGGATCCCTTCCTGCTACACCAGCTCGATGACCGCCATTTCTGCTCCGTCGCCCCGCCGCCGCACGGTGCGCAGGATGCGGGTGTAGCCACCGGCCCGATCCCGGTAGCGCTCAGGAGCCTGCTCAAACAGGGAGCGCACCAGCTCCTTGTCGTAGATGTAGGCCAGCGCCTGTCGCCGCGCCGCCAGGGATCCCTCCTTGGCCAGGGTAATCATCTTCTCAGTGGTGGCCCGAATGGCTTTGGCGCGGGCTTTGGTGGTGGTGATCCGCCCTTCCCGCAGCAGAGCCGTGGTCAATGCCCGCATCAGGGCTTTGCGCTGGTCGGCGGGCTTGTTGAGGTGGGGGGTACGACGGCGGTGACGCATGGTAACCTCTACCTTTTGTCCTCCATTCTTCAGGGATCCTGACTGAGTTTTGACGCGGTCGCCCTAGCGGTGTCGATACTTTGAACAGAACCTAAACTCTACGCCTTGCCCTTTTCGCGGGTGCGGGGCAGCGTCAGACCAAAGCGGTTTTTCAAAGCCTGCACCACCTCTTCGGCAGATTTCTGACCAAAGTTTTTGATCTCCAGCAAATCTTCCTCGGTATAGAGGAGCAGATCGGCCACCGTGTTGATCTGAGCCCGTTTCAGGCAGTTGTAAGCCCGTACCGATAGCTGCAGTTCCTCGATGGGGATTTGGTTTTTCTGGTTGTCCTCGTCTAGCTTGGGCGGCACAGGGGTATCGAAACTAACGTCCTGCAGCGGCGAGAACAAGCCCACCAAAATGCGGGCGGCTTGGCTGAGAGCCTCTTGCGGCGTAAGGCTGCCATTGGTCCAGACCTCCAGTATTAGCCGATCTTTTTCCAGAGATTGGCCAACCCGAGCCGCTTCCACAGCGTAGTTCACCTTGCGCACCGGCATGAAGACAGAGTCGATCTGCAGAAAATCAATCGACATTGCCTTGCTGTCGGAGTAATCGACGGCGCGGTAGCCATGTCCCCGGCCAATCATGAACTCCATTTCCAAAATGGCCCCTTCTGCCAGGGTGGCAATGTGATGACGGGGGTTGATCACCTCCACGTCGCTGGGCAATTGCAGCTTCTCAGCGGTAACTTCCCCTGGCCCCTGAGCCACCAAACGGCCCACTTGAGTATCCGGGGAACTGGAGCGCAGCACCAGCTCCTTCATGTTCAGAAGGATCTCCATCACGTCTTCCCGCACCCCTGGCACTGTGGAAAACTCGTGGTTCACCCCAGCGATGCGTACAGCAGTCACTGCCGTCCCTTCCAAGTTAGAGAGCAACACCCGCCGCAAAGCGTTGCCCACCGTGATCCCTTGACCGCGCTCCAGCGGCCCCAGAGCAAATTTGCCGTAGTGAACGCCGTTATCATCCCGATGAGATTCAACACACTCGGTCTGGTAAGCAACAGCGCTTGAACTCGCTTTGCTGCTCAGAGGGTGGAGGGTTCGGCTGGTTTGAATCATCATAGTGGCCCCGTCCGTCTGGCTCGATATCCATTTGGAGAACTGATAAAACTTCGAGGTCATCTCACGCTTGGGCAGACCGGTGGCTAAAGCATCGCGTGGCTCTGGAGAAAACGCCTGCAGACGCTCGACCAGCCTTCAACACAGAATCTTTCAGACACGCCGCCGCTTGGGAGGACGGCAACCGTTGTGGGGAATAGGGGTAATATCTCGAATGAGAGTAATCTCCAAGCCTGTTGCCTGCAGGGCGCGAATGGCGGTTTCCCGACCGGCTCCCGGCCCGCTCACCATCACTTCGATCTGGCGCATGCCGTTCTCCATGGCCTGACGCGCTGCACTTTCTGCTGCCATTTGGGCGGCGAAGGGAGTGCCCTTTTTGGCCCCCTTAAAGCCCGTAGAACCGGCTGAGGCCCAAGACACCACATCGCCGTTGGGATCCGTGATGGTGACAATGGTGTTGTTGAAGGTGGACTGTATGTAGGCCACCCCATTGGGGATGTTCTTTTTGACTTTACGTCCGCGCCGTTGCTGCCGAGCCATGATCCATGTGTCCTTGCAATCGACTGTCTGGGGTTGGGATTCGGGATGGTGGGCGATTTGTGCCTTCCGCACAAAGCCCAGCGACTATTTCTTGGCAGGAGCTTTTTTCTTGCCGGCCACCGTTTTCCTGACCCCCTTGCGGGTGCGGGCGTTGGTGCGGGTGCGCTGACCGCGCACGGGCAGATTCAGGCGATGGCGACGACCTCGATAGGTGCCGATGTCAATCAGCCGCTTGATGTTCATCGCCTCCTGGCGGCGCAGATCCCCTTCCACCTGGTATTCGCCCTCCACCACCGTCCGTAGGGCGGCTACCTCAGCGTCGGTGAGGTCGCGGGTACGAGTATCGGGATTGATACCAGTCTTCGCCAAGATTTGGCGGGAGCGGGTTAGCCCAATGCCATAGATGTAGGTGAGGGCAATTTCCACTCGCTTTTCTCGGGGGATGTCAACTCCCGCAATCCGTGCCATAGTCAGGGGTACCTTACCAAAGCAAAATCAAATCAAACCAACTCGAACAAACTTGTCCAGAAGGATAGGATTGAGTTGCCTACCTGAGATGGGATCCTCATTCCGGGGGATGTGGCCGTGGCGATGCTGGTCTTGGGATCTATGCCCACCGAGAGGTCTAGCCAACGTTTTGCTCAGTTGTGTTGGGATCCCTTGCCTTTGTCTCCCGCTGCAGGCTGAACCCACCTGCCATCGAACCTCTAGCCCTGCCGCTGCTTGTGCTTCGGGTTGGAAGAACAAATCACCATCACCCGACCGTGACGGCGGATAACTCGGCATTTTTCACAGATCCGACGGACGGAAGGCCGCACCTTCATGGTTGATCCTGACAAAACCAGCGAATATCCATTCTATGTTGGTCTGGGCAGCCTGTCAAAATGTGTTTGGGTTTGCTGACACTCAGCGGACAGTTGGGTTGGCTATGCTGGTTGAGCAAGGCTCTCTTGAGTCAAAGCAGGCGCAGCAGTGGAGGGAGAAGGCCATGCGGTGGCAATGGCTGGTTGTGCTGGGCGGTGTGCTGGGGCTGGGATCCCCTGTGTTGGGGCAAGGGATCCCTTTGCCGGCAGCGGGCTCTTCCTCTACAGTGGGGAACTTGGCTACGAACGGGAACGGCCCGAGAACAGAGGGGGACTGGCTTCTGCCCTTGCGCAGCTCCGCCGATCGCATCGATGGGGTACCCAGTCGGGGCTGGGTTGCGGTTGGGCTGTTGGAGGAGCAGGCGGTGACTCTGCTGGATGGGGCCAGCGGGGATCCCTTGTGGCAGGTGGCAGTGGGGTTTGCCCCCAGCGTGGTGCGGGTGGATGAGGCGCGGCAGGTGGTGTATGCCTCTGGCCCCAATGCTCCTGGGTTGGTGGCCCTCGATCTGCTGACGGGGGAGCTGATTCAGGCCTATGGGCTGCCGGCAGGGGTTTTGGATATTGCCGTGGATGCGGCCACAGGGCGGGTTTTCGCTTCCATGCCTTCTGCCCAAAGTCTGGCGGTGATGGCTGCTCCCCTGCGCGTCAGTGGTGCGCAAAGTGACCCCTCAGAGCAGCCGCAAGCTCGCAATTTGCCGATGCCCGGCCCCCCCTTGGCGCTGGCCTATGATGCGCAGCGGGGATCCCTGTTTGTGGGCCTAGCCGGGGAGGATCCCCTCAGTTTGCTGGTGGTCAACCCAGACAATGGGGAGCTGTTGGCCCGTTGGCGGGGCGGTCATACTCCAGAAGCCATGGCCCTGGATGCGGAACGGCAACGCCTGGTGGTGCTCAACTCCGGCAGCCAAGATCTAACGGTTCTGGATCTGAGCCGCAGCGGCGAGGCCCTGCAGCGGGTTGGCCTGGATTGGCGACCGACGCGGCTGGCCCTTTCCCCGGATGGACGTTGGGCTTACGTGACCTCCCGCGATAGCGACCGCCTGCAACTGGTGGATTTGCAGACGGGGCGATTGGCAGCCTCACTGCGGCTGCAGGGACAACCCACAGGTCTGGTGATGTTGAACGGTCGGGATCTGTGGGTGGTGGCAGCAGGGATCCCGGCTTTGCGCCGTTTGCCGAATGTGGAAGCCCAAGCTGTCGCTATGCAGCGCTCTCGCGAACAGGCGACCCTTGCCGTCCGCAATGGCGGGACGGAGTCCTCGAATGGGGGAGCAAGCCAGCAGGAAGGAGTGGGTGTGGTAACCGGGCGGGTGCTGGATATCGCCGGCCAACCGGTTCAGACGGGGGTTTTGCACTTGGCCGCCACGACAACCCAACCCAGGCAAACCGTTCGCATTGCTGCCGACGGCACTTACGTGTTGCCGGAACTGCCGGCTGGCCTGTATTTGGTGGATGTGGAGGTACCGGGTTTTCCATTGACCAGCACCCAGGTGGAAGTCCGGGCCGGCTTTGTCTCCACTCAGGATATTCGTCTGCCGCCGGGGGAACCGACCCGCCAGCCGGAGGGCATTGGCCTTTTGCCGGATGAACCCGTTTACTCGGATGAGCTGGCCCGCCACCTGAGCATGGCCCTGAAGGAGTTGCAGCCCCAGCGACCGGTGCTGCTCTTGAAGGGGCCTTTGGGGCCGGATCCTCGGTTTGAGCCGCTTCTGCCCCTCACCCAGGGCCTGACTTTGTTGGATCGGGATGAGCGCTACACCTCCGACTTGGCGAAGCTGAAGGTGATTGGGGATGCCCTGGGATTGCGCTACATCCTTTTGACCCAGATGCAGATCTCGCGGGACTACAACCGCCAGGGCAACTCTCTGCTGAATACAGCCTTACGCTTTTTGGCCCCGACGGTGCCGGTGGAAATCCCCAATTTCACCCCCAACCAGTTGCGCAGCCGTGGGGTGGTGGTGGTGGTGGACTTGCAGAGGGATCGACCGGGGGATCGGGCTCGCTACTACGAAGCCTATGGGCGGGATGATGTGGGCGGGGATCCGATGTTTGAAGATGCGGCAGCGGGCCTGTTTCGGCTGCAGGTGCGCAACATGGTGCCGATGTTTGTCCAACAATGGCAAGCCAACAACCCCTTTTCGGGGTGAGGATCCCTGCAGCAGGATTCTGTCCTGTTCACCTCAGGGGTGGGGAGCAGAATAGAACCGACTGCTATTGTCGGATGCAGCCTTCGCCATGCCTCTTTTCTTCTTCCATCCTCTCCGGCGCAGGATCAGCTATCGCTACGCGACGCTCTCGCGAACAGGCAGTCTGGCCCTCTGCGGCTGGTTGGCACTGGCTTCAGGAGCGCTGGCTCAGGCTCCGGCCACCCCCATTCCCCGGTTGACGCCGTTGTTTCCCCTCCAAGACAAAGGGCAGCCCCAAGGAACAGCACGGCTGGTGGGGCAGGTGAGCAACAGCGTGGGACAACCTGTGGCGGGGGCCCAGGTGCAGTTGGAGGGCATGGAGAACCCCAATCAGCCGATTCAAACCGATGAGCGGGGCGCTTTTGAGCTCAACCACGCCCCAGCCGGGCGCCGGATGTTGACGGTGTGGCACCCCGACTATGAAAAGGCAGAGCAGGAGATCCTGCTGCAAGCGGGCCTGACCACCCCTGTGGATGTGGTTTTGCAGGTGCCCATTCGGCCTCAACCCCGTCGTCGCCTTGGCATTTTGGGGGTGGGAGGGCTAGAGCATACCCAACTGTTGGGCCAGCGTCTGGCCATAGAGGCAGTGCGTCTGGGCTTGATCCCCAACGGCGAGAAGGTGGTGCCTCTGGACAATCGTCGCATTCAGCCCATTTTGCAGAAGGTGGGCTGGCCCATCTACGAGCTGTTTGAGTGGGATCGCCGCAAGCCCGAAGCGGTGGGCCAATTTTTCGATTACCTGGGCCTGGAAGCCATCGTCATTGCCCGTGTCGATGTCCTCACCCGACCGGCTTCACCAACAGAGCTGAGCCTGCGTTCCCGCAGCCGCCTGGAACTGTGGCGGTTTGATGAGCAAGGCAACCTGGTGGTGGATATCCTGGCCGAGGCCGGTCGCGATCAGGTGGAGCGGGGTAACCTCAATGCTGCCGAGTTGGCCCAGCTTTATCAAATCCAAGTGACCCAAATGGCTGCTGAGGTGGGATCCCGCTGGAAGGAGAATCACCCGCTGGCCCAATACCTAGAACTGGCTCAGGGAGAAGCCCCACCCCCACGCTCTCGCCTGGATACGGCTGTGGAGCTGCGCATTCCCCCTGCCACGCCTGCTCCCTAAGTCTCAATCGGCCAGAAAGGGGTGCAGAACAGCTCCGGGGTCTCTTCTGTTGTCGTGAAAGTGATTTTTCTCTGATTGTCGTAAGCCGTTGAGTTCATCTAGCGACGGCGGGAGGAGCCGCCCGAAGAGTGACGCGAAGAGCTGCCCCCCGAGGAATGGCGAGAGGAGGAGCCGAAAGAGCCAGAAGAGCGCGAGGAACTGCCCAAGGATCCCGACGATCCCATTCCTGAAGAACGGCCAAAGCCTTTGCCCCAAGAGGAGTCAGAGTCAAAGACCACAACTGTGCTGCGGCTCCGCCGGTAATGTTCTTGCTCGGCCTGCCACAGGGATTGCTCCAGGCGATTCAAGGTTTCCTGGCAGCGCCGCAAAGCGGTTTGAGCTCGCTCTATCTCTTGCTCCGCCTGCTCGAAGTTTTGCTCGGAGAGGCTGTTCCAGCGCTGGATGGCCGGGATCCCTTCTTGGCTCACGTAGAGGAGTAGCCGCCTCGCTTCTTCAAGGGCTTTTCGATCCTCATCTGACGGGTGGCGGTAGAAGCCGGCAGGGCCGTACACATGGGTCATGCGGCCATCCAGGTCGGGTAGGCGTTGCCTAAGGGTTTGGAGCTGAGTCTGAATTCGACCGAGTTCGGTCTGGTTTTTCTGGTGTTGCTGGATGTAGGCGCGGCTGTGGCTCTCTAGGCTGTCGATGGCTCTGCGCAGGTCAGGGAGGGCGTCGGGAAGGGATCCCAGGGCAGCCTCCAGTTGGGCCAGGTTGCCGGCTTGCTGGGGGAAGCGGTAGCCCTGGTGTTGCCAGGTTTGCAGTTGAGCCAAAAGATCCAGCAAGCGGCTCCCGGCTTCGGCAAGCTCTAACCCATCCAGATCCAGGCCATTTTGCTGCAGAGATCGAACTTGGCCGAGTAGCCCGGCCAGACCAGAGAGAAGAGGGGTCGGGATCCCGGTAGGGGCTTGGCGCAGCTGGTCTTCCAAGGTGGCCAGCTTGGCGGAGAGCAGGGCGGAGGCCTTTTGTAGGCGATCCAGCTCCCGTTGCACTTGGTCGATCAGTCCAAGAATGCCATCGGCATCCAATTGGTCTGGATCCACCCGCAGCAGATTGACCTTCAGGGGACGACCTTCCAACTGTTGGTGTAGGTCTTGCAGTTGGCGCAGCAGGGATCCGCCTTCCTCAGTTGGGTCGGAGGGCAGAAACTGAACCGGGTTGAGCAGGGTTTGCAGTTGCTCCTCAGTGAGGTTGAGCAGATGCTTGCGGCTGCCCACCAGGCTGACGTAGAGGCGTTCCCAGGCTTCCACCAGTTGCTCCAGCTCTGCGAGGGTGGTGGGAGTTTGGTCAGCGAGCTGTCCCTGCGCCAAAAAAGCTTGCCTGAGAGCACGCCGACAGGCTTGCAGGGTGTCGAGGATGCGGGATCCCAAATGGGGATAGCGCTCCCCTCCCCGGATTAGATAGAGCCGGTAAAAGATCGTCTCCTCCGGCTTGTCGCTGGGCAACAGGCCTTCTAGGGCCAAGAGCAGGGTGGCCACAGGAGCTCGCAAGGCTTGGATCTGGTTTTGCAGTTGTCTGCGGCGACGCTGCCTGCGCCAGTACATCGTGCCGCCGATCACCCCTGCGGCACCTGCCCCCACCCCTGCCAACGGCCAGGGCGAAGGCGGAGGCGGGTAGGTCAGAAGATAGCTCTCCCGCAGGCCGGCAACCAGCGCTTGCGAGGGATCCCCGCGGCGGAGCAGGTCGCGCACCGCGGCCCTAATGCGTTCGTACTCGCGGTCGGCAGTGTCGAGACGGGTGCCGTAGAGGGCTTCGCCGTAGGTGATGTTGAACCCCCAAGGCAGGGAAGTATCGGTGCTGGCGGCCACGGTCAAACCACTGCGATCGTAAAAGTCTGCCTGCGACAGATCCCGCAGCCCGGCCTCCGCCTCCACGCGATCCAAACGTTCAAACCAAGCCTGTTCTGAGGGATCTCGCGCATCGGTGAGGTAAACTAGCACTCGAAAGCCTTTTGTTGCCTAGGGAGCAGCCGCCTCGCAAACTTGGTCAGCATCCACTGCCAACCTGGACTCAAGGCGCAGGGCGGCGTAGGGGCAGGTGGCCCCTTGAGCTTGAGCAGGGTCGGGAGTGAGTAGCCACGCCAGCATCAACAGAAGAGCGACAAGAAACTGCATACCCTTGACCCAGCCGACAGTCCACTCTACTCTAGCGCTATGCCCTGGAAAGCTAGGGTAGGGTTGCTGTTCTCAATGTTCTCAGGATCCAGCCCTTCTGCAGCAGTCCAAAGGAGGAGGAGCAGGATCTAAAGTAGCCGTCTCGTTTGCCGCTGCCCATGACCTCAGAGCCAACCTCTTCTCGGTGAAGAGCAAGATCCTCTAAAGATCCAGCATCTAGCAAGGCCAGAAGACCTGCTGCTGGGATCCCCTGATGGAGTTCCACAGTCATCACCCTCTGGATCCCTTGTCCCTCATCCACTCATGCCCAATAGGGATCCCGCTGGAGAGGAAAACACTCGTTGGGCCGACATATAGAACCGGCTTAAAGTTTTGCTCGTCGAGGCTGTTCCGGTGCTGGTTGCCTTGGCGGTGGGGAGCTTATCGTCCGGGATCCCTTCCGGGCTTATCCAGTAGGGTTGCACACCATTTCCTCGCCTCTGACCGACTTAGATAGGGCAGGGGGTTTTTGGCCTGTTTCCCCAAGGGTTTTGTCGAGAGAGGACTGGACGATGAGGCATCTGCAGTTTGGGGTGTTTATCCCCATCACCAACAACGGCTGGATCATCTCGGTGAATTCGCCGCAGTACATGCCAACTTTTGAGCTGAACAAGCAGATCACCCTCTTGGCGGAACGGTATAGTTTTGAATTTGTCCTGTCTATGGTGAAGTGGCGGGGGTTTAAGGGGAAAACCCAGTTTTGGGATCACGCCTTGGAGTCTTTTACCCTGATGGCGGGCTTGGCAGCGGTGACGGAAAGGATCCATCTCTACGCTTCGGTGGCTCTGCCTACGCTCCACCCTGCTGTGGCCGCTCGCATGTGTGTCACTCTGGACAGCATCAGCAAAGGACGGTTTGGCCTCAACATCGTGACTGGCTGGAACAAGCTGGAATATTCGCAAATGGGCCTGTGGCCGGGGGATGAATACTACAGCTATCGCTACGACTATGCCACCGAGTATGTGCAGGTGATGAAGCTGCTTTGGGAGCAGGGGCGTGTTTCTTATCAGGGCAAGTATTTTCAGTTGGAAGACTGCGTTTGCCAGCCTCGCCCTTCGCGGGAGATCCCGATTGTTTGCGCGGGGCACTCGGAGCGGGGCATGCGCTTTACGGCGGAAATGGGCAACCACAACTTCATCTTGGCTCCCGTTGAAGAGGCTGGTCGCATGAGCGATCGGCTGAAGGAGCTGGGCCAACGGGTGGGACGCACTGTGGGTACCTACGCTTTGTTTACAGTGGTGATGGGAGAAACCGACGCAGAAGCCCAAGCTGTTGCAGAGCACTACATGGAAGGGGGAGATATCGAGGCCCTGCTGGGTTGGAAAGGGGCGGCCAACACAGATCCGGTGGGGGTGAACGTGAAAAGCTACCAGGCAGAGGCATTTATGGGGATCCCAACCCTCATTGGTTCCTATGAAACTGTGGCAAAAGAACTGGATCGCATTGCCAGCCAAACCAGCATCGATGGGATTCTGTTCACGTTCCCGGATTTTGTGACCGATGTGCAGCAATTTGGGGAGCAGGTCATGCCTCTGTTGAACTGCCGCCCGGTGCTACAGCCAGTCTGACCAGGTCAGCGGCGCGGTTCCCCCATAGCACTTTGCTTCTGAGGCTAGCTTTCCCATTGGCTATTTCTGCCGGGGATCCCCCCTGGTTGCCCGCAGGACTCTGTCCCACCGGCGCGAAAGGGCGAGCCATCCCAGTTTTAAGGCCGGCCCCAGCACCTGCCAGCCGCGAAACCGAACCACCAGGGATCCCTGCCCGTGCCAACCGATGCGGGTGAAGGTCAAGCGCAGGTGTTGAGCCAGCGGAAGAGGTAGAGCGGCGATCAGCCCCAAGCATTGCCCCGTCAACGCCGGATCGGCAAAGCCAATTTCTACGCCGCCTTGCCAGGATTGGATGCGAAGTTGCTTGCCCAGCTTCCACAGGTAGGGCCAATAACACTGCCAATCTCCGGGGGAGCAATGTTCTCCCCGCTGTACCGGCCAACGCCCGCGAAGGCGCAGGGATCCCCAACGCCATTCCCAGCCACGGCGGCTGCCCCGCACGGCCCAGCCCCCCCACCCGTGCCATTTCCAGATCCAGGCAAGGGGGCCCTGCCAGGGTTTGCGGTAGCGCACAATGAGCTGTTGAGGCCAGAAGAAGAGAGTTCCCAGGAAGCCGGCTAGCAGCAATCCCAAAGGACTCCATCCCGCTAACGCGAACAGCTTGAGCACCGACTGGGATCCTCCGCCATCAATCCGTAGCGGGCCAGAAAACGGGGCAAATCGACCACCAGGCAGGTGTAGGATCCCTGCATCACCAGCCGCTCCTGCTGAGTGATCTCGACCTGAAACCGAATGCGTCTTCCCTCCACGGCCATGACTTCCACCCGAACCTGCAAGGGATCCCCCGCCACCGCTGCCGACCGATGTTCCAAAGCAAAGCGGATCCCGACCGCCGCTTCCTCCGGCTCATAGAAGGGCTGCAAGGTGTTGTGGCCGCACCGCTCGATCAGCGTCAACAAAGCCGGGGATCCGATCACCTTCACACCGGGGTTGCCCAGGGCCTCAGCGGTTTGTTCTGGGCCGAGGATCCCTTGCCAGGTGCCAAGGGTGCCTAGGGGAACGGGTTTCATCTCCGCACAACCAGAGTGCTCCGCACCGCTAACGCGAATAGCGGGTGGGGGCGTGCATTCTCCCAGATTGCCATAGGCTCCAGCCTTGCCAGAGCAGGAGAGCCAACGCCAGGATCCCGACCACCCCGGCTAGCACCAGCGCCCGTTCCAGGCGGGTGGCATGGAAGCCGGTTACCGTCCAATCGCGGCTGAGGTTGGATCCCAGAATGGCAAGCACAGCCAGGCCCAAACCAAGGACTCCGTCCGAGTAGCGCGAATGGATCCCTGGAGACTCCACCCTTCTTCCCTCCTGGGGCAGGGCGTTCCCGTCAGCAGTGCGGAGCACGTTGGGTTGCAGCGCCGCCAGGATCAAAGCAGTCATCAAAGCTCCCAATAGGAAGGCCGCTTGCGGCTGGGCGTGAATGAAGTAGCCTACCCCCACTGGCAGAGCCAGGCTGGCCAGCGTCAGGGCGATCCCCGTCTGCAGGGGTTTGTCCGGCCCATACAGCCAGTGAATGAGCGCCGCCAGCGCCATGGCCGCCATTCCCAGGTACAGCGCCGCCGACACATAGGGCTGGGTGAGGTCGATCCCGGCAACCTGCAGGTTGAACTGGTGCAACAGGTTTTGCAGCAGAGGGCGGGCCGACAAAAAGAGAGCTGCCATTGCCCCCCAGCGGCTGGGAAAAGCCAGACATCCCAGCCCCAAGAGCGCCGCCCCGTAGGATCCCCCCAGTCGCAGCGCCAGCAGCGCTCCTCCCCCTACCAGCGTTAGCCCCACACAGGCCCGCCAGAGCAGCCGTCCTTGTTGCTCCGCACCGCTGACGCGAGCAGGTTCCTCCGCCGGCGCAGGGATCCCCTGTCCCGTCTGGTTCTCCAAGGCAAGCAAGGCCCATGAGAGCAGTACCCCCACCCCGTAGAGCAAGGCCCAGAAGGGATCCTGGTATAGGCTGTTGCGGGTCAAGGCCAAGGCCAGCGCCAGCGCCACCAGCCACCCCACCCCATGCCCCACTGCCGACAGGAACCGGGGGGAGTCTTCTGAGGCGGTCAAGAGGGGCACAGTGCCTGCCACCAAGCTGAGGGCAGCCAGCCCCACCGGCAACACCACCTGCCAAGGGAGATCCGGCTGGGATCCCACTTCCAAAGGGCTCTGCCCTGCCAGTGCGAGCAGGCGGGATCCCCAGGTTAAGGCGGCAATGCCGCTCCACCCCTGGCCCAGCGCCATCAGCAAGGATAGGGCTTCTGTTGTTGCTCCGCAACGCTGACGCGAGAAGGACTCCGTCCCGCTGCCGCGAACGGCCAAGACCCCCAGCAAAGGGATCCCCACCAAGCCCATCCCCAGGCCACAGCCCCACAGAAACAGCATTCCCTGTGGCTCCGCAACGTTTATGCGACCGGGGGAGACGACAGCCAGGCTTTGCCAGGCCGCCAAACTGAGCAACAGCACCACCAGCCCTTGCCCGGCCCGACCGCAGCCACTCAACCCCAGCAACCCCACCCCCACCAGGCCCCCCAACAGTAGGGCCAGGGGGATCGGATCCGGCAACTGACCCAGCCAGCACCCCAGCGCCACCAAGGCCACCAAGCCCAGCCCCACCGCCGGTTGCCAACGGCGAACGGATCCCCAGCGGCGATAGCGAATTGCTTCCAACAGCAGAACCACCAAGCCAATCGCAGCCGCAATCCCCAAAACTCCGCCCAGCATGTGCTCCCTCCTTTCAAGCCCTGCACCAACTATCGCCTATCGCTGTCCGGTCATCATCGCCATTTGCAGAAGCGTTGCGTAGCGATAAGGTTTGTTCCTTGCCCCAGGCCTGCTAGAGAGCAGTGCTCCGCACCGCTAATGGGTTTGCCTTTGTGAAAGCGTCGCGTAGCCATAACGCAAAGATAAGCTGGAGAAGAGCAGCGAGCGGGCGTTCATGTCTTCAGAGCACTACAAGTTCGACCTTTTCTTGCGCTACCACCGAGAGCAAGCCCGGTGGGCGCGTCAACTGGCAGAGCGGCTGGATCGCGAGGGTTTCAAAGTCTGGTTTGACCGCTGGATGCTACAGCCGGGGGATAACCGCAAGCTGGAGCTACAACTGGCCATCGAACAATGCCGCTGGTTGGGAGTGGTGGCCTCTCCAGAGTTTGTTGCCGATCCCTGGCCCAGGGATGAGCTGTACAGTGGGTTTCCCCATGCCCCGGCGCGACAAAACCAGCGCCTGCTGACACTGCTGCACACCCCCACCGAGCTACCCCGCCCCCTGGAAGAGGCGCCCCTGCTGGATTTTACCGGCTCAGAAGAAGATCCGGTGCTGTTCGAGTACCGCGCCCTAGAGCTGATGCACTTTTTGGATCCCAGCTTCCCTGCCCCCGGGGATCTGCAGCGGTTCCGGCTGCAATACCGCCGCCGCGAGGGGAAGGAGTCCCCAGAAGAAGAAGAGGTGCGGGGATTTCAGGCTTTTTTGCGGGCCATCCAGATGGCCATCCTGCGCATTGCCACGGGTGAAACTCCCTCCGCCACGCCAGAAGAAGGGGCACGTCAGATCGCCATTCTGCAGTTTATTCAGCGGCTGTTTCAGTGGAACAGTGCCGACATCCAATTTGAGCGGGGGGAAGACTGGCGTCGCCGCGGCAACCTGACAGAAGCCCTGGCCGCCTACGACCGGGCTCTGAACATGGATCCCAACTTTGCCCTGGCTTGGAGCCGCCGCGGGGATGTACTGGTGCAGTTGGCCCGCTACCGCGAGGCGGTGGACAGCTACAACGGATCCCTGAGCATCAACCCCTACGACGAAGAAACCCGGCTGCGCCTAGCCCTGATTCTGGGGCGCTTGGGGCAATACAAGTCAGCGGTGGTCAACTACGACAAGGTGCTGGAGAGCAACCCGGAAGATGCTCTGGCCTGGCACAATCGCGGCATCCGCCTGCTGCAACTGAAGCGGTCGAAGCTGGCCCTGAACAGCCTGAACAAGGCGCTGCGCTACAACCCCAAACAGTCCCGCACTTGGCTGGCCCGTGGGATCGTGCTGCGGCGGCTGCGGCGGCCCAGCTCGGCAGCGGCCAGTTTTGCCCGGGTTTTGAAGCTCAACCCCAAAAGTGGGCGGGTTTGGCGTTACCAAGGCAATGCCCTCTTCCACTGTCACCGGCTGCGCTCGGCTGTTGAGTGTTACAAGCGCTCGTTGCGGCTGCGCCGCCGGGATCCCATCACCCTGCACAACTTGGGGGTGGCCCTGCTGCGCTTGGGGCAGTATCGGCTGGCCAGCAAGGCTCTAGAACGCGCTCTGCGCTACGATGCCGATAACTTCAAAAGCTGGTACGCCCGCGGCGTGGCCTTCCAGAAATTGGGCTACCTGAAAGAAGCCTGCATCCACTTCGAGGAAGCCCTCAAGATCCAGCCGGAGCACTTTCCGGCCCGCTATGCCCTGGCAATGGCGCAGCAGGAGTTGGGGCAACATGAGGCCAGCCTGCAGCATTTCCAGCGCTTGGTGCAGCAGCGTCCCGGCAGTTCTGCCTGCTGGTTTGGCCAGATCACCAGCCTGCGGCGTCTGGGCCGGCTGGAAGAAGCCCGTGCTGCCTGCCAGCAGATGCTCCGCCTCAACGAACGGGATCCCTGGGGCTGGTTTGCCCTGGGCTTGCTCTACGGCGAGCTAAAGGATCCCGAACAAGCTGTGCAAGCCTACTCGCGGGTCTTGCAGCTCACCCCAGAAGATGCCGTGGCCCTCAACAACCGCGCCTGGGAAGCCTTGAAACTGGGAAAGCTGGAACCCGCCCTGGCAGATGCCCAACAGGCCACGCACCTGGATCCGCAGCGGCCCGCCTTTTGGCACACCCTGGGGCTGATTCAACTGCGAGCCGGCCAGCGAGAAGCCGCCCAGGCCAGCTTGCAGCGCTGTCTGGAGCTGGATCCCCAATTTCAGCCGGCCCAAGCTGCCCTGCAGGACTTGGCCCAAGAAGACTCGGCCTTGCCGGCGGAAGTGGCTCTGCCGGAATTGGAAACCCTCACTCCCCAACCGCAGCCGGTTGACCCCAACCCCTAGCAGGATCCCCTGGGCCTTCAGACCCCCAAGGACAATACCCGCAGTGCGCCGACGGGAGCAGAACATGCCACACTGGATCCCACCCCCCAGCACCGACACCCATGGATCCCTGTCTGATTCCCGTTAAGCTCTCCAGCAGCTCCTTTCGCGACAGTGGGACGGAGTCCTACGACATCCTCATCCAGTCTGCGGAAGGCCCTAGCGGCCACAGCCTGATCCAGTTGGGATCCCAGATGCGGGCTAGAGGGCTTTCCGGCAAGGCTCTGGTGGTGAGCCATCCGGGCATTGCCAAACACTTTGCCGAGCGGCTGCTGCAGGGGCTGCATCAGGCAGGCTTCGCTGCCCACCTGTACCTATTGCCTGCTGGCGAACGCTACAAGACCCTCCGCTCGATTGCCAAGATCTACGACGCGGCCTTGGCCTTTGGCCTGGAGCGCTCCTCCACCCTCGTCGCCCTGGGGGGCGGAGTCATCGGCGATATGGTCGGGTTTGCAGCCGCCACCTGGCTGCGCGGGATTCCTTTTGTGCAGGTGCCCACCTCCCTCCTGGCGATGGTGGATGCGGCTATCGGCGGCAAGACCGGCGTCAACCATCCCCAGGGGAAAAACTTGATCGGGGCGTTTTATCAGCCGCGCCTGGTGTGGATTGACCCGACGGTGCTGAAAACTCTGCCCCCACGGGAGTTTACTTCGGCTTTGGCAGAGGTGATCAAATACGGCGTGATTCAGGCTGCCGATGTGTTTGAGTTTTTGGAAGATCGACCTCAACTGAGCCGCTACGCCGACTTTGCCCCTGACGATCTGCACTATCTGTTGCGGCGCTCTGCCGAGTGCAAAGCCTGGGTGGTGCAGCAGGACGAAAAAGAAGCGGGCCTGCGGGCCATCTTGAACTACGGCCACACCCTCGGCCATGCCTTGGAAACGGCCACCCACTACCGCCGCTACCTGCACGGAGAAGCCGTAGCCATCGGCATGGTGGCTGCCGGGGAGATCGCCCGCCGCCTGGGCTGGTGGAGCGCCGCTGAAGCCGAACGGCAACGACACCTGATCGAAAAAGCGGGATTGCCCAGTCAGTGGCCTGCCGGGATCCCTTGGGAGACGGTGTTGCGGGTGATGCAGGCCGACAAGAAGGTGAAGCAAGGGCGGATTCGCTTCGTTTTGCCCCGCCGGATTGGCCAAGCGGAGTTAACCGACCAGGTGGAATTGGTAGACATTCAGGCGGCTGTAGAATCCATCGCCTCTCCCAGAGCTTCGTAACACCCTAAAATAACCTGCAGTCCGATTCCTACAGCACGCTGGTGCAATTGCGCATTCGGCGACGGTGAGGTTTTCCAGCCCTGCCGCCACACCTAAAAACCGGGAGCAAGTTGAGGACAAAGCATGGGACGGCAACAACGGGTAGCCATTTTGGGAGCAACAGGGGCAGTAGGAGCAGAGCTGCTGATGCTGCTGGAAGAGCGTAACTTTCCTGTAGCCGACCTCAAGCTTTTGGCCTCTCCTCGCTCGGCAGGCACTTACCTGACCTTCAAGGGGGAACGGATCCCGGTTGAGCCAGTTTCAGAAGCGGCCTTTCGAGGCATGGAGCTGGTGCTGGCCTCTGCCGGAGCGGGCGTTTCCAAAACCTGGGCCAAAACCATTGTGGATGCGGGGGCAGTGATGGTGGACAACTCCAGCGCCTTTCGCCTGGATCCCGAGGTGCCTTTGGTGGTGCCGGAAGTGAACCCCCAGGAAGCCTTTCGCCACCAGGGCATCATCGCCAACCCCAACTGCACCACCATCCTGATGTGCGTGGCCATTTACCCGTTGCATCGCCACATCCCCCTCCGCCGTGTGGTGGCTGCTACCTATCAATCCGCCAGTGGGGCTGGAGCCCGCGCCATGCAGGAACTCCAAGAACAAACCCGCGCCTACCTACAGGGGCAGCCGTTTCCGCCCCAGGTGTTCCCTTACCCCATTGCCTTCAACCTCTTCCTCCACAACAGTCCCCTGCAAGAGAACGGCTACTGCCAGGAAGAGATGAAGATGGTGAACGAATCCCGCAAGATTATGGGATCCCCCAACCTGCGGCTCACTGCCACCTGTGTACGGGTGCCGGTATTGCGCACTCACGCTGAGGCCCTGAACCTGGAGTTTGAACAGCCTTTTGCGGTGGAAAAAGCCCGGCAAATCCTAGCCCAGGCTCCGGGGGTTGTGCTCATCGAAGATTGGCAGCAGAACCGCTTTCCCATGCCCATCGATGTGGCCGGCAAGGACGCAGTGGCCGTGGGCCGCATTCGCCAAGACATCTCCGAACCTAAGGCCCTAGAGCTGTGGCTGTGCGGGGATCAGATCCGCAAAGGAGCAGCCCTCAACGCCGTTCAAATTGCCGAGCTGCTTTTGCAGGACTAATACACCACAACCGTCCAGGTTACCGGCCCCGCTGTAGCAGGGGCAGCCTGATCGTTGGTCAATGTTACCGGGGAGTTGGGGTAGGTGTAGGTACCGGCTGGTGTCAAAGCTACCGCCGTTTTCACAGGGATGGTCACTGTGCAGGTTCCTCCCACAGCCACCGATCCTCCGGTGAATTGAATGGTGATCCCGCTCATTGGCGCCGTGAGAGTGGGGAGGCCGCACGAAGGTGTAAAAGTAGGCGACCCAGTGTCAACTTGCAAGCCAGAGGACGGCGCTCCCGGCAAGGTGTGGTTAAAGGCCAAGCCCGTCAGTGGAATGGCTGCGTTGTTGGTGATGGTAAACGTCAGAGTTCCAGTGCCGGTAATGGGATTTGGGCCGATTGGGCCAAGCGGGTTGGGAGCAAAGGCCATGGTAAAGGTGGGAGCTGGCACCGTTACCGTTAGGTTGATAGCCGCAGCGGTGGCATTGGGCGCTTGGCTGCTGCTGAGGATTACTGCTGGGCTGGTCAGGGATCCGGCTGTGGTGGCCGTAACTTGAAGATCCAGGCTGATGGTGCAGCTAGCGCTGGATCCCAGTGAGCCGTTGACCAACGAGATGGAATTGGCCCCTGGTGGAGCTATCACCGTCCCCCCACAGCCGTTGTTCAGGTTATCGGGGGTGGCAACGACCAGGCCGGCAGGCAAGGTGTCGGAAAAAGCTAGACCAGTCAGGGGCAGGGCAGCGGTGTTGGTAATCGTGTAGGTCAGGGTTGTTTTGGCAGTGGGGCCAGCAGCCACCGAGGTAGGACTAAATGCCTTGGCAAAAGTTGGGGCACCCGGCGTGGGTGTTGGCGTTGGAGTCGGGGTTGGTGTGGGTGTTGGAGTCGGCGTAGGTGTTGGAGTCGGCGTAGGTGTCGGAGTCGGGGTCGGTGTAGGTGTAGGCACTGTCGTCCCACCGCTTCCGCCTCCACCGCAGCCGGTCAGTCCTAGACAGGCCGCTCCTAGACTCAAGGCCACAAGGGTTGTAACTGCTTTTTTCTTCGTCACTCTCTTACTCCTCATCACCATCGGACTTGACTTTTTCTATCGACCTGCCTTGCTACAGTTTACTCCAGTCCAGGAGAATTGAGAAGCATTTGGCCTTTGTGGAGATTGGCTTGTGCATCCAATTGGGATGGGATCCCTGGCCAGCTTGATCGCCGGGTTGGCAACCGGCTTAGGGGCCTTGCCCGCTCTGTTTCTCCCCTCGCTCTCGGAAAGGGCGCAAGGGATCCTGCTGGGGTTTGGGGGTGGGGTGATGCTGGCAGCCACCTCTTTTTCCCTGCTGGTGCCGGGCACCGAGGCAGCCATAGCGCTGGAGTATGCCCCATTTGGGGCGGCTGTGGTGATGGTGGCGGGCCTGTTGTTGGGAGCGATCTTCCTGGAGAGTGCCCACCGCCTCTTTCCTCACGAACACTTTTTCAAAGGGGTAGAAGGAGAGAACCGCGCCCATTTGAAGCGGATTTGGCTGTTCATCATCGCCATCGCCCTGCACAACTTCCCAGAGGGATTGGCAGTAGGGGTGGGTTTTGCCACCGGCCAAGTCGGCGATGGGCTGGCGTTGGCGTTGGGGATCGGCTTGCAGAACATGCCAGAGGGGCTGGTGGTGGCTTTGTCGCTGGTGGGCCAGGGGTATTCGCGGCTGTTTGCTTTCGGCATCGCCCTGTTGACCGGACTGGTGGAGCCCATCGGCGGGATCCTGGGAGCAACGGTGGTCTCTCTGGCGCAGCCCTTGCTGCCCTGGGGGATGGCTTTTGCGGCAGGGGCGATGTTGTTTGTCATTTCCGATGAAATCATCCCTGAATCCCACCGGCAGGGGTTGGAGCGGGAGGGTACCTTTGGGGTCATCAGTGGGTTTGTGGTGATGATGCTGCTGGATATCACCTTGGGCTAGCAAGGGATCCCATCGCGAAGCGAAACGGAGTTTTATGTTAAGCAACGAACCCTTTTTGTGGCGAGGAACAGGGGAACACGCCTGTCTGCTGCTGCATGGGTTGGGGGGCGGTGTTTACGAGTTGCAATGGCTGGCAGAGCGGCTGTTGGCGGCTGGTTTGACCGTGCAAGGATTTAATTATCCCGGCCACGACCGCCCGGCTGCCCGCATGCCCCCTTCCCGCTGGACGGAGTGGTACGGGCGGGCCTTGGAGCATTACTTGGCTTTGCAGCAGGAGTATCCCCGCGTTTCCTTGGTGGGCTTTTCCACCGGCTGTTTGCTGGCTTTGCACCTGGCTTTTGCCCATCCCATCCATAAATTGGTGCTGCTGGCGCCGTTCTTTGCCATTCGCCACCGCTGGTACTATCTTTTTCGCCCTGAGCAGTACCTGAACAGCCTGGGTTGGCTATTGAAGGAGGTGCCCCGCCTCAGCTTGCCGATTCGGGACGAGGATGCTTGCGCCTTGGCCGAAAAGACAGCCTATTTCCGCAGCTTTAATCTGTCGGCGGTGCGCAGCGCCCTGGAGCTGATCGAGCGAGTCAAGGGAGAGGTGGCCGGCATCCAGGTTCCCACCCTGATCCTGCAATCTCGCCAAGATACGGTGGTGGATCCCGAACAGGCGGCGTGGCTCTATCAAGAGCTGGGATCCGAGACAAAGATCTTGTATTGGCTGGAGCGCTCCGACCACATCCTCACTTTGGACTGCGAGCGGGAAACGGTGTTTGCCCAGGTTTGCGCTTTTCTCAAACGGGATCCTTCTGCGCCCGAATCAGCGTAACCCGTTGCCAAGCACCGCGGGCATCGTAGTCCCGGATCAAACGCAAGAGATAGTGGCAGTCTTCCGGCTGCGGAAACCAGCTCAGGCTCACTGAAAAGCTGCGATCCCGGTGGACAGTAGGGATGGGCAAGGGATCCGGCCCGCCAATCCATAGCCCCCCAGGCAAGGGATCCCAGTTACTCAACCACTCTGTCCCCCAGCAGTCCACTTCGGTTTCGGCAAACTGGCCCTCAGCAATCGTAAAGCTCTGGGCGATCCCCCGCCATCTCCCCTGGAGGCAGGCCCTCAGTTGTTCTTTGCTCAAAGGTGAACAGTCGGCACCAGGATCCAAAGCTTGGCCGCGGCGCTCCAAAATCGTGGTCACCCCTGCCAGTTGGCCCTGAGCATCCCATTGCTGCACCACCCGCGCCTTGCGATCTCTCCAGAGAAAGCCTTGCTCAACGGCAAAATCGCTGAATGGCGCCAGTTGCATCCGCCCGTTGGAGAAGGATCCGTCGGGAAAAAACCGCAATCCAGGGGAAAAGTCCTGGTAAACCCAAGTGTGGGAGCTTTCTGGGGCAGGGGATCCCTGTAGGGGGTAGTAGGTGTTGGTTTGGCGGATGGCGATCCCTGCCGCCGGACTTCCTGAAGAAGAGGGCAGATCCAAGGCTGTAAAGGTGATGAGGCTGCGCTTTTGACCCCCCAGCTCCCAGCCGTCGGCGGTGGGTCGATAGTCGGAAAAGAGGCCGTGCCACTCTCCCAGGTGGAGAGCCAGACATTGTTTTTGGGTTTTCATAAAGCAATGTGAAGTTAAAATTGTGAAGACGTAACGCTGGAGAGCAAGACCCATGGAGAAGAAGCTTCGAGGTGGCATTTTACTGGTTTTGGGGTTTATGCTGTCTCCCCTTTCCTGGTGGAATGACTTGTTTTTCAATCTGCCGATTGCCTATGGGTTTGGCTACCTTTGTAGCTTGTGGCAGCCACAGTGGCTTTTGGGCGGAACCCTTGTGGGGTATTGGCTCTCCAACTTGATGGGCATTCTCATGATGCAATTTGGCGCTACGGATGTCGTCGAGAGAAGCGAAAAACCTCGCAATGTGAAACGCGATCTCTTGATTGGGCTGGCCTCTTCTACTGCCTATACTTTGGTCATTGTTGGGCTGCTTCAGTTTCACCTCGTCGATATCAGCGCCATCTTCCCTATTTCTTAACCTTATGCCGCTTGCAATTTTCTGGACAACTTTAGTTGAAGGGATCCTCGCTTTTGTTGCCACCCATATCGATGACTTTTTCTTGCTGGTTCTGTTGTTTGCCCAGGCGCAAATTCAACCTACGTGGAAGGGCTGGCACATTTGGCTGGGAGGCTACTTGGGCTTGGCAGGGTTGATCCTGATCAGCTCTCTGGGATACTTGGGGGGCCTGTTGTTGCCGCCGCCTGCGATTGGGCTGCTGGGGGTGATCCCGATTGCTGTGGGTGGTTGGAAATTATGGCGACCTGAACCTAAAGAAACTTTGGAAAAAGAGTTGGAAGAGTTGCAAGAGCGCCCAACCCAAAAGGCTTGGCCGATCCTTTTGCCCCCGCCAGTTCTGATGTCCATGCTCCTCACCTTTGCCAACGGCGGAGATAATGTCAGCCTGTACGTTCCTTTGTTTGCCGGTAGCACCCCTCTCCAGTTGGCCCTCTTTGCCACAATCTTTTTTCTGATGAAGGGATTGTGGTTTGCAATGGCTCAAAAACTGACGATGCAGCCTGCAGTGGCGAAGGTTTTAACGGAACGGACAGAACACTGGGTGCCCTGGATTCTGGTGGGTTTGGGGGTGTGGATCCTGTTCAAAAATGAGACTTGGAGATGGCTTCTGTCTTAGATCCCAAGATCCCAATCGCGATAGCGGAATGGAGTTCTTTTGAGGTCTAGTCGTTGTGTCGGTCTAGAGAGGGATCCCAGTCCAGGTCTTCATGGCGGTGCTCCCGTTCCCAGCGATGCACCCAGTCCCAGATGCGGTAGTGCTGCTCGGCGGTGAGTTGCTTGGGATCCTGGGCCAAAGCAGCAGCCTCTTCCGGGGTGAGCAAAGCAGCCAAGCTGCCGATCTCCACCAAATAGCGGCGTTCTTCCGCAGTGGTGTGGGACTGATTGAGCCGTTGAATTAAACGACGTAAGGTGGCTGCATCTTGACTCATAAGCCGATAGGAAAGAATCGACGAGCATCTACAAAAGACGGTAAGAATAGTTTAGGATCAGAACCATCAAGAGCACCCAAAAATAGACCAGAACAGGCAAAGTTAGCCCGCCCAACCCTCCTCTAATCCTCAAAGGATCCCAGAATGCGCACTTCTGGCTCCAAAAGCACCGACCATCGCTGATAGACCTTTTCCTGGGCCAAGCGAATCAGGCGGTAGATGTCCTTGGCGCTTGCCTGATTGCAATTGAGGATGAAGTTGGCATGGCGCTCTGAGATTTGAGCTCCGCCAATCCGGTAGCCCTTCAAGCCCACCTGCTCGATGAGCCAGCCGGCAGGGTGAGATTCGGGGTTGCGAAAGACGCTGCCACAACTGGGCAAATGGTAGGGTTGAGAGCTCAGGCGTTGGTTGAGGTGGCGCCGGGTTTGCCACTGCACTTGCGCCGGATCCCTGTCTGGGATCAACTGCAGCGTTGCCCCTGTCACCGTCCAGGGTGAGTCTTGCAAGCGAGAGCGGCGATAGCCAAACTGCAGATCGGCAGGTTCTAGGCGGCAGGGCTCCTGCTCTTCATCCAAAATCTCCACTTCCACCAGCACATCTGCCATGGCCCAAGCGTGGGCACCGGCATTCATCACCACGGCTCCCCCCAGCGTGCCGGGGATCCCAATCGCCCACTCCAACCCGCTCCAGCCTTGCTTGGCAGCGGCTCGCGACAGATTGACCAAAGGCTCTCCGGCAGCGGCCCAAATTCTCCCCCCTTCCAACAGTTGGATCCCCCGCAAACGGCGGGTGCCGATCACCAGCCCCTTTAACCCCGCATCGCTGATGAGCAGATTGCTGCCCGCCCCCAACAGTGTCGTGGGGATCCCTTCGGCTCGCGCCCAAGCCAAACACTGCTGCAGCTCCAGGTGGTTATGGGGCTCACAATACCACTCGGCTTTGCCGCCCACGCGAAAGGTGGTCAAAGGAGCCAACGGGATCCCCGACTGAATCCGTCCCGAGAGTCGGGCAAAACTTGGGGTATCGGGGCCACAGGAACCGCCCTGCGGGAGCACCACCGGAGCTGTAGTCATGATGTCAACACCTCAGAAGCCACCCTCTCCCCCACCCAGTTCTCGGCTTCTCCCGGCAGCTCCCCAGCTTGAGCCGCATATACCCGCATCGTAGCGGCTATCTGCTGATTCAGATCGCCTGCGCCCAAAAAAACGGCGAGATCTCCAGGCTGCAAAACAGACGCCAGCACCTCCGGTAATTGCGGCAAAGAGGCCACATGGCGCACATGGGGATGGTGCTCCGCCACCGCCACGGCCAAACGCAAGCTGTCGGAACCCTCGGGCGCCGGCTCTCCCGCTCCATACGTGGGCACGATCATCACCACGTCCGCATTCCCAAAGCAGCGGGCAAAATCGTGGAATAGGGCAGCCAAACGGCTGTGGCGATGGGGCTGAAACACGGCCACCACCCGCCGCTGTTGCAGACGGGCTGCCTGCAGAGTGGCCCGAATCTCGCTGGGATGGTGGGCATAGTCGTCGATAAAGGTGACTCCACCCACTTCCCCCTTGTGCTCAAAGCGGCGATGCGCCCCCCGAAATTGCGCCAAAGCTGAGGCAATCACCGCAAACTCCAAGCCCAACTGTCGCCCAACGGCAACCGCCGCCAGGGCATTGCTGAGGTTGTGGGATCCCAACACCTGCAGGCGAAGCTGGCCGAGCAGGGATCCCTTTTCCCAGATCTCAGCGCAGGTGGAATTGGCAGTGTAGAGGATCTGACGGGCTTGGTACTGGGCTTGGGGATGACCGGTCAGGCTGTAGCCCACATCCACCGCCAGGTGAGCCGCCACGTTGGGACAGTCCAGACAGGCCACTAGCGTTTGGCTCTGCTGCCCATACTGTTGAAAAGCCCGGATCACCTGCCCCAAATCGGCGTAATGATCGGGGTGATCCAGCTCGATATTGGTGATCACCCCAATCTTGGGGTAGAGGCGCACCAGGGATCCATCCGACTCATCCACCTCTGCCACCCAATACTCTCCTTGACCCAGACGGGCATTGCCATCCCAGGCATCCACTTCCCCGCCGATGATCAAGGTGGGATCCCAGCCCGCCGAGAGCAACACATAGCCGATCATGCTGCTGGTGGTGGTTTTGCCGTGGGTGCCGGCCACCCCAATGCCAGAGCGATGGTTAAACAGAGCCGCCAACAAGTCCGCCCGATGCCAAACGGTCAATCCCTTGCCCAGGGCAGCAGCCAATTCTGGATTGGTGGGGCGAATGGCGCTGGAATAGACCACCTGCGGATCCCCGGCCAGCCCCTCCGAGCTGTGACCCTGAAAGAAGCGCACCCCCAAAGCTTCCAGGCGGCGGGTACGGCCATTGGCAACAATGTCGGATCCCGAGACGCGAAACCCTTGCTTGGCCAGAATATAGGCCAGGGCCGACATCCCCACTCCACCAATGCCCACAAAGTGATAGGCAGAAAGCAAGGGATTCAAGGGATCCAAATGCAGGGGCAGAGGCTGAGACGGAACCGGCAACGGCGGGATGGGATCCCTTTCTCCAAGTGTCTCCACCATCGCAACTCCACCCCACTCCTCACTCCTAAAGATCACCACACCCCAGAAAGAGAACTGCGCTCTGCTGACGCGAGCAGCACCTGCATGCAGCTTCGAACAGGCCACATCATATCAGGAATCCCTAGGGCTAGGTAGGCCGCGCCCCACCGGTTGCCGTGATCTTCTGGCACCTTAGGAAACCCACAGGGGGTGAAAATACGGTGAAGACAAGCAACATAGAATACGGCTGGACATTTTCATCCCAAAAACTTTACATTTATTTAAGAAGAAACAAAGGCGGGGTTTGCCGTCTGCAAGGCCACAGCGGGTAAGGTAAAAGGCCATGAACCCACGAGTGCTTTGGTCGCTGGCAGGGGTTGGGCTGCTCAGTTGTGCCGGCCTGGCATGGCTGGGGTTGAGCCAACAGGGAGCCACACAATCGGTATCGGGAAGTGCAGAGGCAACGGTGGAAACGCGGCTGCCTCCCCAAGTGGGCGCTTTGGGTCGCTTGGAGCCGGAAGGGGAAGTGTTGCGCATTGCCGGCCCTCCCGGAGAACGGCTGGGAGAGCTGCTGGTGGCCGAGGGGGATCGCGTGGTGGCAGGCCAAGTGCTGGCCCGTTTGGAAAGCTACGCCGAGCGGTTGGCGGAGCGAGCGTATGCTGCCGCCCAACTTCAAGAGGCCCGCGCTCGGTTGCAGGCCGAGACCCGTTTCAGTCAGGCCCAAATCCAAGAGGCACGCACCCGCCTCAGCCGTCTGGATGAGCCGCAACAGATGCAAATCCGCTCCCAGGAAGCGGTGGTGGAGCGTCTCCGGGCAGAACTGGCCGATGCCGAGGCCAATCTGGTTCGCTTTCAGGAGCTCTGGCAGGAAGGAGCAATCTCGCAACAAGAGCTGGATCAACGCCGGCTGCTGGTGCGGCAACGACAGGAAGACTTGCGGGCTGCCGAGGCCACCCTGAGCCAACTGCGCCTGGCCCGTGAGCGGGATCTGCTCAATGCCCAAGCCCAAGTCCAAGCTGCCGAGGCGGGGCTGAGTTTGGCCCAAGCCCAAGTCCAACTGGGATCCCTGGCCCGCAATCTGGAACTGGCGGAAGCTCGCCTGGAGCGCACCCTCATCCGCGCCCCCCGGTCTGGCCAGGTGCTCAAGATCCACACCCGCCCTGGAGAGGTCATCTCCGCCGGCGAGGGCATTCTCGAGCTGGGCAACACCGACCAGATGATGGTGGTGGCAGAAGTCTACGAGACGGATATCCTGCGGGTTCGGCCAGGGCAACGGGCCACCATCAGCAACCGCGCGCTGGCGGAAGCATTGCAGGGGTGGGTGGAACGGGTTGGCTTGCAGATTGGTAAGAAAGATGTGCTCAACACGGATCCTGCCGCCGATGTGGATGCCCGCGTGGTAGAGGTGTATATCCGCCTGGATCCGGAGAGCAGCGCCCGCGTGGCTGGCTTGACCAACCTGCAGGTGGATGTGGCGATTGATGTTGAGGGGTAGGCTCAGCCCATGTACAGCCTGTTCAGTGTGGCTTTTATCGCGCGTCGGATCCCGCTGGCCTGGCTGCAACTGACGCGGGAGAAGATCCGCCTGCTGGTGGCCCTGGCGGGCATTGCCTTTGCCTGCATCTTGATGTTCATACAGTTGGGCTTCCAAGACAGCTTGCTGGAGAGTGCCATCCGCTTCCACGTGGCCCTGAAGGGAGAGATCTTCCTGGTTAGCCCCCAGTCCAACGCCCTGATTGCCATGAATACCTTCTCCCAGCGGCGGCTGTATCAGACCTTGGGCTTCGAGGGGGTGCGGGCCATCTCGCCGGTCTATGTGGGCTTTGCCCTCTGGAAAAACCCGGAGACCCGCCGCACCCGCAGCATTTTTGTGGTGGGAGTGGATCCCTCGGCTGATCTGTTGGACTTGCCGGAGTTAACACCGGACAAGCTGGAAGAGATCAAAAAGGCGGACGTGGTGCTGTTTGACCGCCGCTCCCGCAGCGAGTTTGGCCCCATCCCAGAGTGGTTGGAGTCCGGGCGAGAGGTGGTTACCGAGGTAGGAAACCGCCGCGTCCAGGTGGGGGGCCTGTTTGAGATGGGGGCCACCTTCGGAGCCGACGGCACCATCCTCACCAGCGACCTCAATTTCCTGCGCATTTTTCCGCAGCGGGGGCGCGGCCTGGTGGATATCGGCGTGGTGCAGCTTCAGCCGGGGGTGGATCCGGATCCCTTGGTGCGGCAGATGCGAGCTTTGCTGCCAGAAGATGTGCGGGTGCTCTCGCGGGCAGAGTTTATTGATATGGAGCAAACCTACTGGGAAGAGGGCACGGCCATTGGCTTTATTTTCGGCCTGGGGGTGGTCATGGGCTTCATCGTTGGCATTGTGATTGTCTATCAAATTCTCTACACTGATGTGTCGGATCACCTAGCAGAATATGCCACCCTCAAGGCCATGGGCTACACCGATACCTACCTGCTGGGGGTGGTATTTCAAGAGGCAATCCTGCTGGCTGGCTTGGGGTATATTCCCGCCTTTGCCCTATCGGTTTTGCTCTACGATTTGACGGCCAATGCCACGTTGCTGCCCATTGCCATGACCTTCAACCGGGCGGTGCTGGTGCTGGGGCTAGCGGTGAGCATGTGCTTCATCTCAGGAGCCATTGCTGTGCGACGACTGCGGGCAGCGGATCCCGCCGACATTTTCTAGATTTTGGCCATGGGTAAGTGTTGGTCAATGGTCTGCCAAGGGGGGTTGGATGGAGGGTGAATGGCTTGAACTCAACTGTCTAAAAACTTCTGGGATCCCCGCCAAGATCTCTGGCCAAAGGTTTCTCAAGGGTCTCATCTTGACAATCCCAATGACGGCCTAAGTGGTCAATAAGTTGTCAACGCAAAGGGTTTGAGATTTTGAGTTCTCTATGCTGACTCCTCTCCTTGATCAAGCTGCCCTTACTTCTGCCCAGAATGCCGTTGAACCGGTGGTGAAAGCCGAAGGCGTAAACCACTATTTCGGCGAGGGATCCCTGCGCAAGCAGATTCTCTTCGACATTAACTTTGTCCTACAGCCGGGGGAGATTGTGCTGTTGACCGGCCCTTCCGGCTCTGGCAAAACCACCTTATTGACGCTGCTGGGGGCCTTGCGCTCGGTGCAGGAGGGCAGCTTGCAGGTGTTGGGACAGGAGCTGCGGGGAGCTCAGCCCAGTACTCTCATTCAAATCCGTCGCCAGGTCGGGTACATTTTCCAAGCCCATAACCTGCTGCGCTCGCTGACGGCAGCTCAAAACGTGCGCATGGCTCTGGAGCTGCACAACGGCCTTGCTCCTCAACAGGTGCAGCAGCGGGCAGAGGAAATGCTGGCGGCAGTGGGCCTAGGGGATCGCGTCCACTCTTACCCTGAGCAGCTTTCGGGAGGACAGAAACAACGGGTGGCCATCGCGCGGGCCTTGGTCAGCCACCCCAAGCTGGTGCTGGCAGACGAGCCCACAGCAGCCCTAGATAGCAAGTCGGGTCGGGAGGTGGTGACCCTGATGGAGAAGTTGGCGCGGGAGCAGGGTTGCACCATCCTGATGGTGACTCACGATAACCGCATCCTGGACATCGCGGATCGGGTGCTTCACATGGAAGATGGACGGCTGGAGAGTCAAGCCGTTGCCTAACTTTGCCCAGCACACGCATGGCGGCGGTACCAGTCGATGGTGCGCTGCAGACCTTCTCGCAGGCCGACTTTGGCCACAAAACCCATCTTCTCTCGGGCTTTGGAGACATCCAGACAGCGGCGGGGTTGGCCATTGGGCTTGTCCGTTTGCCAGCGGATCTCTCCCCGGAAGTCCATCAGCTCGCAGATGAGGGCAATCAGATCCCGGATGGAGATCTCTTCGCCGGTGCCCAGGTTCAAGGGATCCGCCCCGTTGTAGAGCTGGGTGGCCATGACGATGCCGCGGGCCGCATCTTCGGCGTAGAAAAACTCGCGGGTGGGGCTGCCATCCCCCCACACTTCGACGTAGTTTTGGCCCTGTTGCTGCGCTTCATGCACCTTGCGGATCAAAGCCGGGATTACGTGGGAGCTTTCGGGGTCGAAGTTGTCCATCGGGCCATAGAGGTTCACCGGCAGCAGGTAGATGCCGTTGAAGCCGTACTGCTGTCGGTAGGCTTGCAGTTGCACCAGCAGGGCTTTTTTGGCGATGCCGTAGGGGGCGTTGGTCTCTTCCGGGTAGCCGTTCCAGAGATCCTCTTCCTTGAAGGGGACGGGGGTGAACTTGGGGTAGGCGCAGATGGTGCCCACGCAGACAAACTTCTCCACCCCGGCCAGGTAGGCGGCGTGGATGAGCTGGGATCCCATGATGAGGTTGTCGTAGAAGAGTTCTGCCGGCTTGGCTTGGTTGAGGCCGATCCCGCCCACGTGGGCGGCCAAGTGGATCACGATCTCCTGCCCCTGCACCACCTCTTGGCAGACTTCCCAGCGGCGCAAATCCTGGGTGCGCGAGCGCGGGATCCGCACCTGCTCCGGCTTTACCCCCAGCACCTGCAACTGTTCCAGCACATGCTTGCCCAAAAAGCCGCTGCCCCCTGTGAGCAAGATGCGCTTTTGGCTGAGATCGATGGAGCTGGGCAAGCTGTTGGGCATAGATCCGGCGCAGAGAACCCCCCGCTTTCATTATGCGGCAGACGGGATATCAGCATCTCAGACTGGTTCGGCGGTGGTTATCGAGAACAGGCAAGGCATCAACCTAAAACCTGGGCAAACCGCTCTGGAGAAAGGCTGGGGATCCATTCATCCGCTTGTCCATAGGCTTGTTGGGCAAAGCGACGGGCCAAAGCGGGCACGATGGGCAGGGGGTTGCTGAAGCCGGAAAACAGTTGCAAGCCTTCCCAGCCGGGCAGGGATCCCACCAGAGGCTGGTGATCGGCGCTAAAGGCCACTAAGCAGTGATACCACCGTCCGGGCAGGTGAGCCAATTTGGGCAGGTAGCGACCGGCCTGTTCCCGGATCTGGGCTTCGCTGGCGGCTGCATCCACCTCGGCATGGGGATCCGTCAATACCCGGCTGATCTGGCCCATGCGAATGCTGCCATCCACAAATTGCAGGATCCCAGCATCCAAAATCGGCGGGCCAAGCTCGTGCCCCGGCTCGTCCCAGAGGGGATCCCGATCGGGATGGGCAGCTTGCCGTTCCAGTTCCAAGCGTTGCACAGGCACACTCATCACCAACGCTCTCAATTGCAAACCCGGGGGATCCAGCTCCAGAGATTCGGCATGGGTGAAGTAGATGGGCACCCGGATCCCCGCTTGGCGCAACAAGGCTCGTGTCCAGCCGCCGGCGCACACCACCACCTGGCCTGCTCCGTAGCAGTCGGCTCCAGTCTCTACGCCTGTGATGCCCGCTCCCTGCCGCCGCAGGGCCGTTGCTGTTGTGATCAAGAGGGATCCCCCCAATCGTTGAAAAGCGTTTTGAAAGGCCAGCGCTGTCAGCAAGGGGTTGATGTGGCCGTGCTGAGCCCAGAGCACTGCTTCCAGAGCCGTCGGAGCCAGCAGTGGCTCCAGCTCACAGGCTACCTCCACCGAAATCCGCCGGGGTGGGATGCGACAGTCGGCCAGATCTGCCTCGACAGCCTCTGCGCTGTAGCCGGGGGCAATGGGCATGAGCAGATCCAGCTCGCGAAATTGGATATCTGCCTCCAGCTCCTCTGACAGGGTGCGGTAGCGTTGGATCCCTTCTTCCCCCAAAGCTTTGAGCAGTGGCGTTTTGCCCGCCCAATGGGCCAAGCCCCCGTAGCTGTAGCGGGTTGCCCCCTTCAGCGCTGCCTCTTGCTCCACGAGAAGAACGGATCCCCCTTGGCGGGCCAGCTCATAGCTCAGGGCTGCCCCAGTAATCCCGCCGCCGATCACAATCCAGTCGTAGTTGGCCATCGCTTCCCTCGTTGCCCTGAACCTCATCTTGCGGCAAAGTGGCTCCGTTCAGGGTAGCAAGCGCAGCAGAACCCAGGGCTGCAGCAGTGGCGGATACTGGCTGAAGAGGAACTCGCAAAGGGCTTCTTTGAGTCCAGATTGAGAGTCCCCTCGGCTTCAGAGTCTACCAAAGTCCATTTGTGTTCATCGTAGCCAATTGCATAGCAAGGATGGGGGTATGAACGAACTACTTCAAACCATCAACCGCAGTCTCCTGGAGATGGTGGGGCGAGGCATTGAGCTGTTGCCGGGCTTCTTGATTGCCGCGGTTATCCTCTGGGCTACCCGCTATGGCGTCCGGGCCGTGCGGCATCTGGTGGGATCCGCAGCCAATCGGTGGATCCCCAGCCCTTCCCTACAGATGCTGCTGGTGCAAATCGGCCAAGTGGGCGCCTGGGTGGTCGGGATCCTCGCAGCCAGCGTGGTGGCTTTCCCGGATCTGCGCTTGGGTGACCTCATCGGGCTACTGGGGTTAGGGTCGGTAGCCATTGGTTTTGCTTTTCAAGACATTTTCAAGAACTTCTTGGCGGGCGTGCTGCTGCTTTTGAACGAACCTTTTCAACTCAACGACCAAATTATCGTTGGAGAATTTGAAGGCACCGTTGAAGAAATCAGCATTCGCTCCACTCAAATTCGTACTTAATCAAGGGGAGCGCGTGGTCATTCCCAATGCCATTGTGTTTACTAGCCCGATCACGGTCTTGACCGATCGCCCCTTCCGCCGTACCGATCTGGAGATTGGCCTTGACTACAACACGCCCCTGCCCAAAGCTCTGGAGGTGCTACGGGAAGCCATGCAGGGGGTCGAGGGGGTGCTGGCGGATCCCCCCTTTGAGTTGGACATTGTGGGGTTTGCAGACAGTTCCATCGATTTCGTGGTGCGCTACTGGACTCGGCCCCGCAAGCCGGAGGTGCGGCGCGTCCGCACTCAGGTGATGATGGCTCTCAAACAGGCCTGCGACCGAGCCGGATTGGTTATTCCCTACCCGATTCGCACGGTCTACATGTTCGACCAGCATGATTTTCAGGATCACACCCCCAATCCCAAGGTTACTTAGGGATCCCTACCAGCGAGCCAGCAGCATCTGAAACCGGCTCTCCCCCAGCAGAATCGCGCTGGGATCGGGATAAGTCTCGCCGAACCAGGCTCGCAAGCGGGCAATGGCCGCCTGGAAGATCTCCTCTACGCCGAGAGGAAAGCTGCGGGTGGCATCGTAAAAATCAGCGGCCCAATCAAAACAGATGCTGTGGGATCCCACCATCGCTGCACGCTTCCCCGACAGGCAAAAAGGGGTCAACTCGGGCAGGGGGCATAACCCAAGAAACGGGCCGAGATCCCTTGGATCCCCCCTGCCCACTCCAGTCTAAAGAGGGCTGCTCTCAAGCGCTTTCAAGACTCTGCCAGGCGGGCGTAAAACAAGCCTTGAACGCGAACGGTGTGGGGTTCCATCGCTCCTTGCTCGGTGCTGGAAGGCTGAATGCTAACAAAGGATCCCGCCATTTCGCCGGTGCTGGGATCCACACGAGCGATCCGCAGCGACATTTTCCCCTGGGAAACCTCGTCCACCTTGCGGTTGGTGGCAAAATCATCTTTGGCAGCCTGTAGACCTACTGCAGTGTCGTAGCCGGTGTTGGATCCCCGCCCGCGTGGGTCGAGGAAAGAGCTGCTGTGGTAGCCGGGCACCAAGAACTCCCCTTCAAAATCCGTCGAAGGGTCAATGGCAGATCCCGGCGCAGTGGCAACCAAGTCCTTCACGCTAAACAGAAACGGCACCAGCTCGCGGCGGGGCATTTGGCCGGTGGTCGGCTGAAAGGTGATCCCATCCACCACTTTGAGCTCCAGCGCGCCGTCTTTGGGAGTCACCTCGGCTTTAATCGGCCCCAGAGTGGCCGCCGAGATCATGATGTTTTTGGCTTTGATGAACTCTTTCTCGCCGTTCCGCTTTTCTTCTTCCACCTCAATTTGTACCGGCTGGAAGCAGACATCCGTCAGCTTCAGGGATCCCCCCCTGGGCACCTCGATGCGGCCCCGGGCGTTGTCCGAGACGGAAGGGCAAATGGCGGCCTTACCGGTATTGCGGATCTGGTCATAGGTCAGCGGGGCCTTGGCAGCCTCAGCCCGAAAGGCAAAGACGCTCAAACAAAGCGCCAACAAGATGGCGAGCAGTGGACGGTACCGCATAATCAACCTCGAAAAACCTTTTTTGAATCTGAACGCTGCTGGGGGAAATAAGCCCGAATGCCCCCATTGTACGCAATCGTGATCCCCTCAGAGGAAGTGCCTCAAAATTAGCCACCCGCCAACAGGGATCCCAGCCAGCGCTCCCGAATCTGGGTGACCAACTCACGGATAGGCTGTTGGTTGACACGGTAGCTGATGGGATGGGCAATCAGGCGAGCTGTGCTCTCGAATAGGCAGTCTCGCTCAATCAAGCCATTTTCCCTTAGGGTGCGCCCTGTGGCCACCAAGTCGACGATGGCATCGGCCATGCCGGTGAGGGGGGCCAGCTCCACCGAGCCGTGGAGAGAGATAAGCTCCACCGGCAAATCCAGACGGTCAAAATACTCGCGGGCGCAGCCGACAAACTTAGAAGCCACGCGGGCATGAGCAGGCAACTGAGCTGCCGAGCGGTAGGGGCTATCTTGGGGAAGGGCCACCGACATACGACAGTGGCCAAACTGGAGATCCAGCAGGTGGGCCACCCGTGCTTCGCTGCCGGCATAGCGCTCCCGCAAGATGTCGTAGCCGACAATGCCCAACTGCGCCTGCCCATACTCCACATACACCGGCACATCGTGAGTGCGCACCAGCAGCGCTTCGTAGCGTTGCCCGTTCAGCCGGGTGGGGGATTCAATCCGCAGTAGGCGATTGCCGGGATCCAAAAAACGGCTGAAATCGATCCCCACCTGCTGCAGACATTGAATGGCCTCAGGTAGCAGGGCCCCCTTGGCCAGGGCAATCGTGATGGGTGGGCTGTCGCGACGGCCATCCAGCATCTTTGTCAGAATCTACATCTACTACATCTGTCTGAATCTTGGGCCAGGAGCAATCTATATGAGAGTGTTGGGATTTCCGTCTGCGGGTGGAACTCTCAGGAGAGACGGGTTAAAACGAGGGGCTCAGGGGAAACACTTAGGGAAATGCCCGGCGGCAGGCCGGTTCTCCCAGAAGAGCAAGCCCCCTTGATTGTAGGGGATCGGAATCCCGGCAGCGATCCCCCAGACTCTTGAAAGCCCCACCGGTTCCCTAGAATGCCGATCCTGGGATGATAAAGTCAGAGCACGGTTAGCCCGGAGGAGTGACAACGGCATGAAAGCCATGATCCTGGCAGCAGGCAAAGGCACGCGGGTACGGCCCATCACCTACATGATGCCGAAGCCGATGATCCCCATTTTGCACAAGCCTGTCATGGAATTTTTGGTGGAGCTGCTGCGGGAACACGGGTTTAACCAAATCATGATCAACACCAGCCACTTAGCCCACCAAATCGAAGACTACTTCCGCGATGGGCAGCAATGGGGGGTTCACATCGGCTTTTCGTTCGAGGGTCACTTCGAGAATGGCCAGCCGGTGGCCCAGGCCCTGGGATCCGCAGGGGGCATGCGCAAGATCCAGGATTTCTCTGGATTTTTCGACAGCACCTTTGTGGTGCTCTGTGGGGATGCGCTGATCGACCTAAACCTCACGCAGATCGTCAACTTCCACAAAGCCAAGGGAGCGCTGGCCACCGTGGTGTTGCGGGAGGTGGATCCCAGTCAGGTCTCCAGCTACGGGGTGGTGGTAACCGACGAGACAGGTCGCATCACTGCCTTTCAAGAAAAGCCCAGGCGGGAAGAGGCCCTCAGCCACACCATCAACACCGGCATCTACGTTTTCGAGCCGGAAGTGTTCGACTACATTCCCCCCGGCTGCCCCTACGACATCGGCAGCGATCTCTTCCCGGCCTTGGTAAAAGCGGGCGCTCCCTTTTATGGGATCACGGCTGACTTCCAGTGGGTGGACATTGGCCGCACCCACGACTACTGGCTGGCGGTGCAAAAAGTGCTGCGCGGCGAGATCAAGGGGGTCAAGGTGCCCGGGATCCAGATTCAACCCGGCGTATGGACGGGGATCAACATCCGCGCCAACTGGGATCGCATCCACATCGAGCCACCGGTCTACATCGGGGCCAGCAGCCATTTGGCGGACGGGGTCAAGCTCATCGGCCCCACAGCCATCGGCTACGGATGTGTGTTGAATGAAGGGTGTACCCTGGATGGCAGCCTAATTTTTAACTACACCCAGATCGCGGCAGGCGTGACCCTGCGCCACCAGATGGTGATGGGTCGCTACTGCATTTCCTCCGATGGCAATGCCATCGATACCGAAGAGTCCAACCTCACGTGGCTGATTGGAGATGCCCGCAGCAATGCCAACGGCAAATCCCCATAGCGCCCTCTACCTCTACGGGATCGTCGCTGCCCCCGGCCCGCGCCACCTGAGTGTGGTGGGACTGGACAAGCAGCCGGTGCAGGTTCACGGGCTGGGATCCCTGGCCTTCTTGTATTCCCAGGCCCGACAAGAGCGCTACCTGGCCAGCCGGGCCAACTTGCTCGCCCATGAAGCCGTGCTGGAAAAAGTGATGAACGAGGGACATCGCGCCCTGCTGCCCCTGCAATTTGGCCTGGTGGTCAGCGGCTGGGAGCAGGTGGAACGGGACTTGGTGCAGCCCCGTTTGGCGGATCTGCTGGCCCTGCTGGAGCGTCTAGAGGGCAAGCGGGAGGTGGGAGTAAAAGTCTTCTGGGATCCCGAGCAGGAGCTCAAGCTGGGGCTAGAGGAGAACCCTGCCCTCAAAGCTCGGCGAGACGAAATGGCCGGCGCTCCTTTGGGGTTGGACGCGGTAGTCGAGATCGGACGGGCTCTAGAGCAACTCTTGGAGCAGCGGCGTCAGCACATCGCCCAAGCCTTCACAGCAGCCCTCAGCCCCTTGGCCAGCGACCACGTGGAAGGAGATCTGCTCACCGAAAACATGGCCTACAACGGCTCGTTTTTGATCAATTGGGAAGATGAGCCAGTTTTTGCCCAAAAAGTGGAGGAGCTAGACCACACCTTTCAAGGGCGGCTGCGCATTCGCTACAACAACTTCACTGCTCCCTACAATTTCGTCAAACTCTAAGCATATGAGTCGAAGGCAGTTGCCCAGGCAGGGATCCTTTTGGGGATCCGCTCAGGTATTGTGGGGATGCGCACTGTGAGAAGCTCTGGAGCAGGTGGCCGCACAGCTAGGAATGCTGTTCTCTGCCCAATTGCCGGAAGAGATCCGATCCCGACTGGTTCAAGCTGGCTTTGGGCTGTTTGAGCAAGGCTATGGGCAGCGTTTTTATCATTCAATGTCCAAGCGGCTGATTGACGGCACTGAGATTGTCCTTTTTGATTACCAGTACACTCGGGGCGGTGGCAAGAGTTCCAGCACTTATCGCCAGTCCGTCTTCTACGCCTATCACGAGGATCTCCATCTACCCCGTTTTCGGCTGCACCCCGAAAATGCCTTTTTCCACGGCATCGCCAAAGCCTTTGGCATGCAAGATATCAACTTCGAGAGCCACCCTAAGTTTTCCCGGAGCTATCTCTTGCGAGGACAGGATGAAGCTCAAGTTCGGCTGCGTTTTCATCCCGGCATCCTCAGCTTTTTAGAGCAACACCCCAACCATTGTGCCGAAGGGGCCGGCACCCACCTCATTCTCTGGCAAAATAACCGACAGGTGAATCCCGAAGGGATGGCAGAATGGATGCGCTTGGGGGAAGAGTTGACGCAACGGTTGCGGCGTATGTAGCGGCAGAACTTAGGCGCAAGCAGTCAACCTCGGCCTAAACCTCAACCTGAGAGGAGGGCTCCGCTGCAACTCTGAAAATCCCTCTACTGGGCACCGAGAGCGGCCAGCAAGTCATCCGCCAGCAACACCGCCGTATAGACCAAAGCCTGTCGTTGCTCAGGAGACAAATCGCCGACAGGAGTCTGAGGGTTGCTCACGATACCCTGCAGTACTCTGCTGGCTATGTATTCTCGCTTGGAAACCCCCGGGCTGGAGATGGTGGGGTTATCCAGAGAGAACTTCTGATGGTGCTCGAAGGGGAAGGCGTATTCGGGGGCAACCGGCATTGCTCGGCTCCAGATCGGGTTTCTACACTATGCTTTGCCTATTTTCCCATCCTCTCTCCCCAGGAGTTTCAAAAAAGCAGGGCTCTAAACAAAGACACAACGGGTTATCGAAAACTGGGTCCAAAACCCCAGCCTTCCAGGACGGCTTTGGACATACTACACTGGGGCTAGGTGAAAAATGAGAACTGAATCTTTCACCTCGTCGTTCCCGTCAGCGGTGCGTAGCACTGAGGATGGAACGTCGCCCGACGTTAAACCGGACGTGGAGGGAGTGTAAGACCAACCTGGGTTGGCTGCTCTCGACGAATCGTCAAGAACCTTTACCCTTCAAGGCAGGGAGTACGTCAACAAAGAGATCCCTGTGTGGGGGAATGAACCGGGCTGCTCTCCCTTGGGAACAGTAGACATGCATTTGAGCGATTCTTTTCGACGCACCAAAATTGTCGCCACCATTGGCCCTGCCAGCTCAAATCCGGCCATTCTCAGGGAGATGATCCTGCAAGGGGCAACCACCCTTCGCCTCAACTTTTCCCATGGGGATCACGAGCTACACCGCCGCAGCATTCGCCTGATCCGCCAAACCTCGATGGATCTGGGCATTCAGGTTGCCATTTTGCAAGATCTGCAGGGGCCCAAAATCCGCTTGGGCAAGTTTGCCGAAGGCTCGATCACCCTCAAAGCCGGGGATCCCTTTGTGCTGACCAGCAAACCTGTCTTGGGATCCCAAGAGCGCAGTTGGGTCACCTACGACAAGCTGGCCCAAGAAGTGCCCGAAGGAGCGACGATCCTCATTGACGACGGTCGAGTGGAGATGCGGGTGGAAGCTGTGGATCCCGAAGCGGGCGAACTCTTCTGCCGCACCATTGTCGGGGGTACGCTCTCCAACAACAAAGGAGTTAACTTCCCCGGTGTGCGCTTGAGCATCCGCGCCGTGACCCCAAAGGACAAAGAAGATCTCTACTTCGGCCTCAACCAAGGAGTGGATTGGGTAGCCCTTAGTTTTGTGCGGGATCCCTCTGATGTGCTGGAACTGCGGGAGCTCATTGCCTCGGCCAAACGACCTTCTTCAGGCTCAGCCGACAAGCGGGTACCCATCATTGTCAAGATTGAGAAACATGAGGCCATCGAACAACTGCCCCAGATTTTGGCCCTCAGCGACGGTGTGATGGTGGCGCGGGGGGATCTGGGGGTGGAGCTGCCGGCGGAAGAGGTGCCAATCCTGCAGAAGCGGGTGATTGCCTTGGCCAACTCCCTGGGGATCCCGGTAATCACCGCCACCCAAATGCTGGACAGCATGGTGCACAGCCCCCGACCCACCCGTGCCGAGATCTCCGATGTGGCCAACGCCATTTTGGATGGCACCGATGCTGTCATGCTCTCCAACGAGACGGCTGTGGGCAAGTACCCCGTCGAGGCCGTTGCCACCATGGCCCGCATTGCCGTGCGCACCGAGCGCGATTACTTTGACCTGACCTACGCCGACCGACGACAACGCCTTCGCACCCTAGCCATGCAGGAGCTGAGCCAAAACAACGGCAACAGTCCTGCCGGGATGCGGCCCAAAGCCCTGATCACTGACTCGATCAGCCGTGCTGTGGGGGAGATCGCCCAAGAGTTGGATGCCGTAGCCGTGATGACCCTGACCAAAACGGGGGCTACCGCTCGCAATGTCTCCAAGTTTCGCCCCCGCACTCCCATCCTGGCTGTAACTCCCCATGTGGAGGTGGCACGGCGGCTGCAGTTGGTTTGGGGGGTACACCCACTGTTGGTGATGGATTTGGCCACCACCCGCCAGACCTTTCAAGCGGCCATCAGCTTGGCTCGGGAAGATGGCTTGCTCAAAGATGGCGACTTGGTGGTGCTCAGTGCAGGAACCCTGCCAGGGGTTGCGGGATCCACCGACCTGATTAAGGTGGATGTGGTGAAAGCAGTGGTGGCTCAAGGCAAAGGGTTTGGCAAAGGCATCGTCAGCGGCCCGGCCCGCGTCCTGAGATCCAGCCTCGATGCCAGCAAAATCACCGCCGGGGACATCTTGGTTGCGCAATCCACCGACGCCAACTATGTGGAGGCGATCAAACAGGCAGCCGGGGTGATTACCGAGGAAGAGGGAGCTTCCTCTCATGCGGCGGTCATTGGCCTGCGGCTGGGAGTGCCAGTGCTGGTGGGGGTCAAGGACGCTACCCGCTTAATCCGGGATGGATCCATCGTCACTCTAGATGCAGAAAAAGGCATAGTGACTGCGGGAGCCGATGGCCTGGGCTTTTAACCGGGCTCTGAAGTTATCTGCAATACAAACTTGTATCTCTTGCTACGAAACGAGACCCAGTTCTATGATGGGGGTGGCAGGGCAAGATTTTCCCGACCCTTCGGTGTGTCCTATTCATTCCACGTGTAGGTTAAGCTATGCCCACTTTACAAGCCACCCACTATGCGGTTGAGGCCATCCAGGAGGAAGCTCGTCGCCTTATCCGGCAGGGGGTCTTACGCCGCTCGGAAGCCATTGCCCACCTGCAACCCTTTTTCCCACAGCGGGAGTGGCAGGCAATTGCCCAAGAGCTGGAGCTGCAAGACTACTGCCCCTCGGATCCCCTCTGCGATTTAATCGGCGACTGCGAGGAGTGGGGCGAAGACTAAGCCTCGATCTGCCGAAGATGGCAAGCGGTCGGCGTTGGCAGACAGCCAATGCTTCCTTCTATCCCACCCGTTTTTTCCCTCTTGATCTGTCGGCGGTTAAGCTGGATGAACTATAGTCAGTAATCAAATATCCCTTTTCGCCGGGTTCGCATGGGTCAGACGGCTGTCATTGCCACCTCAGATGGAGGTCTTGACCTGAATAGCCTCGGTTTTGAGGTGCCAGGGTGGCTGTGTGCTCTGCTTGCCGGTGCAGAGGATCCTGGCGACGGGCTGCGGCCTTACACGGCTGAAGGAGCCAATCTGCTGCGCCGTGCCTTTGAGTTTTCTTATTGTTTGCATCAAGGCCAAAAACGCAAATCGGGGGATCCCTACATTGCCCATCCGGTAGCCGTGGCCACTCTCCTACGGGAGCTGGGGGGAGATGCGGTGACAGTGGCAGCGGGCCTTTTGCACGATGTTGTCGAGGATACAGAAGTTACCCTAGAGGCGCTAGAAGCTGAATTTGGCTCTGAAGTTCGCCTACTGGTAGAAGGGGTTACCAAACTCTCCCAGTTTAATTTCTCCAGCAAAACCGAGCAGCAAGCGGAAAATTTCCGCCGCATGTTTGTGGCCATGGCCAAAGATATTCGAGTCATCGTGGTCAAGCTGGCGGATCGCTTACACAACATGCGCACGCTGCAGTATCTCTCCCCCAGTAAGCAACGGCAAATTGCAGCCGAAACCATGGAAATTTTTGCCCCGCTGGCCAACCGACTGGGGATCTGGCACTTCAAATGGGAACTGGAGGACTTGGCTTTTAAGTACCTGGACTACGAGGCTTACCGGAAGATCCAGGAATTGGTCAATGCCAAGCGCGCCGAGCGAGAGGCAGAGATTCAAGCTTTTATTGAGGAGCTGCGGCAGAACCTTCTTCAAGCGGGGCTGGAACGCTTTGAGATCAACGGGCGGCCCAAACATTTGTACAGCATCTATCGCAAGATGCAGCAGCAGCGCAAAGAATTTCACGAGATCTACGATCTCTCAGCAGTGCGGGTGATCGTACAGACCAACAGCGAGTGCTATCGGGTACTGGCAGTTGTTCACAACTGCTTCCGCCCCATCCCTGGCCGTTTCAAAGACTACATCGGTCTGCCCAAGGCTAATCGCTACCAATCGTTGCATACGGCAGTAATCGGCCTGCAGGGAAGACCGGTGGAGGTACAGATCCGCACCGAAGAGATGCACCGCGTGGCTGAGTACGGGATCGCCGCCCACTGGAAGTACAAGGAGGCCGGCAGCACCACCGTTAAGCCGGATGAGGAGCGCTTCACCTGGCTGCGGCAGCTCTTGGAGTGGCAAAACGACCTCAAAGACGACAAAGAGTATCTGGACACCCTTCGCGAGAATCTGTTTGAAAGCGAGGTTTACGTTTTCACCCCCAAGGGGGACTTGCTGGCCTTGCCCCAGGGATCCTGTCCGGTGGACTTCGCCTATCGCATCCACTCCGAAATTGGGGATCACTGTGCAGGGGCGCGGGTGAACAACAAGATTGTGCCTCTGGATACCCGCCTGCGCAACGGCGACATTGTGCAGATCATCACCCACAAAAATGCCCACCCCAGCCTAGATTGGATCAATTTCGTTGCCACCAGCTCTGCCCGCAATCGCATTCGCCAATGGTTCAAGCGCTCGAATCGCGAGCAAAACATCGCGCGGGGCCGGCATTTGCTGGAGCGGGAACTTGGCAAGACTGGGTTTGATGCCCTACTCAAATCAGAGCGGATGCAGAAGGTAGCCGAAAAGCTCAACTACGCCAGTGTAGAGGATTTGCTGGCCGCTCTGGGTTATGGCGAGACAACCCCCACGCTGGTGATCCATCGGCTGCAGGAGGTCAGCAGGCCGGCAGTATCTGCTCCCACAGAGGAGGAATCGCTTGAGGGATCCAAGCTGTTGTTGCCGCGGGCTTCTGCGGCTCCCAGTTCTGCCAAATCCCAATCTCCCATTCTGGGGGTGGAGGGCCTGAAACACCAGTTGGCCAAGTGTTGTAATCCGCTGCCGGGGGATCCGATCTTGGGCGTGGTCACCCGCTTCAAGGGGATTAGCATCCACCACCAGGATTGCCCACGGGTGGCCCAGGTTGCGGGGGAACGGCTGGTGCCGGTACGCTGGAACGAAGAGCAACTGCGGCAGAGCGCCCAGATCTACCCGGTAGAACTCCACCTAGAGGTTATTGACCGCGTCGGGGTGCTGCGGGATATCCTTTCCCGCCTATCGGATCAAGGTATCAATGTTCGCAATGCCAAGGTACAAACTTTTGCCAACCGCACTGCCTTGATCGATCTCTGCATTGACGTACGCGACAAAAAACAACTCATGCAGGTTCAGAGTCAACTGCGCCAGCTTTCTGACGTGATTGTGCTACGTTCCCGCCATCACCAGAACGGATCCCGTTGACCTACGCCTGGCCCTTCGCGGGTACGGACTCTAGACCGCATCCCTATTGCGACTCGCTCCTGCAGCAGCCCAATTTTGGGTCAGGCGCTGTCCCATCCTCATCCTGACCTCCTTTGCCGCTTCTGGTGCGCAGAGCGCTTTCCTGCTCCTCTTGGGTCTTGCCAAAGATCCCGTGTCATCTCACAGGTAGCCAGGCAAGACCGACAAGCCCAGAGCAATATCCCAGGCTTTCTTCGACAGCCTGTGGAAAACCTGTGGAAATCCAGCGAAGCCCGCCCCAGCTCCGATGGAACCCCCAGCCATATCTAGGGGGAAGGATTCTCTACCTTAGGGGATCTCACACTGACTGTGCGTTAATTTTTATGAATTTGTCAGGAAATCATAACATTAGCCTGTGGAAAACCTGTGGAAAAACCTGGAAAATCTGTGGAAAACCTGTGGAAAAACCCCCCAAGTTATCAACAGGTATAAATACTCTGTGGAAAAGTGGTCAAGTTATCCACAGTTTTTCCACAGGTGGGGAATAAGCTCAAAAGCTCATGGCACAAGGTGTTGACGATCACTTTCCACAGTTTCCACAGCCCCTACTACTACTAGATCAAAAAATTAAATTCGATAGGGATCGCAATTTCAGATCTATCCTACGCGCGAGGCAAATTTTCCAAAACTTGCCCGCAAGGGGAGGGATCCAACCGGAGCAGTCGGTGTAGGATCTGCGTGTGCAGCCTTCAAGTGCTCCCCATGGTGCAAGCCCAGCGTTCTGTGGATCGAGAACTCGAAACCGAGTCGTTTACGCCGGTGTTGTCCAGCAGCAAGGCTGCAGCTCTCCATCGTGGGGAGGGGCACCTTGACGGGGCTGTGAACTCGTCTCTGGAGGGTTTCAGCTTCACCTGCGAGCAAGCCGATCTCAGCCACCACCTCGCTTCCGTTGGACGGGCTGTGGCCAGCCGCCCTGCCCTGCCCGTTTTGGCCAATGTGTTGGTGGAGGCCGACGCGGAAACTCAACGGGTTGCTCTGACCGCCTTTGACTTGAACTTGTGCATTCGCAGCGAGTTCGAGGCTCAGGTCAAGGGATCTGGCCGCACCACCCTGCCTGCGAAGCTGCTCAGCGACATCGTCAGCCGCCTGCCCAACGGCCCGATGACTCTGGCGCTCCGTGCCACCAACGCGAACAGCCGAGCTCAGGATGATGCCCCTGCGCTCCTTACGTCAGCAGCCGGCCAGTACCAAGTGCGCAGCATGTCGGCTGAAGAGTTCCCCACCTTGCCAGAGATATCGCTCCGCGGCGCCGACACAGATGAGGGTTTTGCAGGGGAAGAAAGCCCAACAGCTCAGGCTCTAGAGCTGCCCATCGAGAGCCTGTTGCAGGGGATCAGCCAAACCCTTTTTGCCGCCTCTGGAGATGAGACCAAGCAGGTGCTCACAGGAGTGCATGTCAAGCTCTTGCCAGGGGATCCCCCTTGCCTAGAGTTTGCAGCCACTGATGGGCATCGTCTGGCGATGGTGCAGGTGGAAGCGGACGGGATCCCGGTTGCATCCGCCGATGGGGGGGTTGGGTTAGATTTCACCATTCCTGCTCGCACTTTGCGGGAGGTGGAGCGCATCCTCGGCGCACAGACCATCGCCTCTACGGTGGAGCTGAGGTTTGACCGTTCGCGTCAGCGGGACGGAGTCCCTTCCCAGGTGCAGTTTGTGCTGCCCCCTCGCGCCAGCAAAACCCAGTGCCAACAGCGAATCACCAGCCGCCTTTTGGAGGGCCAATATCCGGACTACAACCGCCTGATTCCCAAGCAATTTGAGCGCCAGGTAACCCTGGAGCGTCGCCCTCTGATTGAGTCGCTGGAACGGGTGGGGGTGCTGGCTGCCCAAAGAAACGACATCGTCAAGTTCAATCTTTCTGCTGCAGCTCAAACCCTGCGCATCAGCACTGAGGCACCCGATGTGGGCAGTGGCGAGGAATCTTTGCCGGTGCAAATGTCTGGCCCTGACTTGGAGCTGGCTTTCAATGTGCGTTACCTGCTGGATGCCCTTAAGGTGTTTCACACGCAGCAGGTGAGCCTAGAGCTAAACGGTGCCACTCAGCCGGCCATTTGGAGGCCTCTTGGGGCAATGCGGCTCTGTTACTTGGTCATGCCGGTACAGCTACGGGCTACCTAGTCCTAGGGGAACTCCACCCAGCTCTACTCCGAAACCCCAAATCATCATCTCGACCCAATCTGCAGTCGTTTCAGGGTGAGAGGGAGAAGCCTGGGCTACTGAGAAGCGTCTTCTGGCCGGGTGTGCCCGACTTTTTGGTGTGGGTGCAGTGTCCCAGTTGGATTTGAAGAAGTGGATCTTGTTCCATGCTCGGAGAGTAAGTGGATGCCGATCCAGCTTAAACAAAGCGGTGGGTAAACTCCTGCACCAAGTCCACACGTCCTTTGCGCAAAACTGCCGGATCCAAGCGCTCAGTGGTGTTGCAAGTCATCAGCACCACCAGCCTTTGTTCACAGTCGGCGTATTCTGCATCAAGCACGCTTTGGTGGAGGGTACCATCCAGCAGACTGAGGATGCGTTCGGTTTTGGTGCTCCGCTGGGCCACTTCACTGGCCCGGTCTTGGGCGAGGTTGTCTGCCTCATTGACGATCAGGCACACCCGCTCCAGATAGGAAGGCGCAATGAACTCCTGCACGGCTTCATGATCCAAGATAAACACCACATAGCCCAGTGGTACCAGCAGCTCGTGGGCCACCGCTTGCGTCCAGGCGGTTTTGCCGGTACCTGGGATCCCGTGTACCAAGACCGCCAACCGCTCCTGCTGCAGAATTCGCTGTTGAACTTGATCGGTAAAGGCTTGAATCTCGGCGGGAAAAGAACTGATTGGATGTGGGCTTTGGATTTGCCCAATCCGGTTTTGGTAGCCGCTCACCATCACCGCCAGGTTGTAGGTAACCTTGCGGATCAAAGGCTTGAGATCGACCCCAATCAGGGTGTAGCGACGGCGGGTTTGATAGGTGGTCTGGATTTGCAGCCAAATCTGATGCTCCGGCCAAAAGGCATAGACAGTGCCCGGACTGCTGATCTGATCCCAGCCGTTGAAATGCTCAACCGGGTAGTAGAAGTAGCGATCCATGTACACTTGCACGATCTGTGCTGGTCGCCCCAGATGGGCCAAGATTTTGAGAACGATAACTTCTTGCAGACGATTCAAGACGTAATGAATGGGAATCTGGTCACGGCTCACCTGCTGCCGCAGCGGAGTTTCCGTCGAAAGATAGCTGCGAAAGGTGCAGTCGGGGCCGGGTGGGGGTGGGGTAATGCTGTTCCAGAATTCCTCGATCTCGTAACGGGTGTTCTCTGAAAACAGGTTAAGCAAATTGGCCAGCGGGCTATATTCGTTGCGTCCCACTGCGTTGGCGATATCGCTGCACACATCCAGAATTTTCTCGGCCAATTCCCAGGGATCGCGCGTAGCCAGTTGCCAGAAATACTCGACATCGAAATGGCGGAGCAGAGGTCTCCACCCGGATTGCAGGAGATTGTAGCTGTTGGTCTGCCGATAGCTGGGGTAATAGTCGTCGTAACCGTTATCCATGCAGGGTTAGGGGCTAGGAAAAGGGGGAAGCGGTGGGCTTGCTGGGGCGTGGATGCCTCTCCCACGAGAGCAAGACTAGGGCGGCCCGGCACTGGGGCTCCAAAAAGGGGGTAGGGCATGTATGTTAGCTTGCGTCCCCGGCTCAGAGGCAACAGCCCCACCGTTTTCCGGTGCCAGATTCCGTTGGGAAAGTGTATCCCAATTAGGTAGGGAGGGCTTCCAAATCGTTGCTGTGGGCTGCGGAGCTGGAATTGCCTTCTAGGGCTGCTTGGGCGTTGCGTCGTAGTCGGCGGGCCTTGAGACGGCGTAGGGCGGAAGCGGGAAACTTTTGGTGGAATTCCCCATCTTCCATCTGGGCCAGCTCCTGCAGATCGGGGGCAACATTCCAAGGGTAAGGCTGAAAATCCGGGATCCTGCTGGGTTGGGCAAAGCGCTGGTTCCAAGGGCAGACCTCTTGGCAAATGTCGCAGCCGGCCACCCAGTTGTGCAGGTTTTGGGCGATTTCTACAGGGATCCGCTCAGCGTGGCTTTCTAGGGTGTAATAGGCGATGCAGCGGCGGGAATCGACCACCCCCGGACTGACGATGGCCTGAGTGGGGCAAGCCTCTAGGCAGCGGGTGCAGGTGCCGCAGTGGGTGGTATGGGGCCGGTCAGGAACCAGCTTGAGGGTGGTCAGGATGACCCCCAGAAAAATCCAGGAGCCGTACTCGCGGGTGAGCAACAGGCTGTTTTTGCCGATCCAACCCAAGCCCGCCTGCATGGCCCAGGGCTTTTCCGCAACCGGGCCGGTATCCACGTAGAATCGACCCGTATGCTTGGGGAACCGGGCTTGCATCCAGAGGTGGAGTTGTTTGAGCCGTCGTCCCAACACGCGGTGATAATCTCGACCCCAAGCGTAGCGGGAGATCTTGCCTTTGCCCGGATCCCGACTGTGGTGGATGGGAGTGTAGTAATTCAAGGCCACACAGACCAGAGATTGCACCCCCGGCAGCACCCGCTCTGGATCCATTCGCCGGGGATCGGCCATCCAGGTCATGTCGGCGGCCATGCCTGCGGCCAACCAAGCTTGCAGACCCCGCAAGTCGGGGGGATCCTCTATGCTGGCAATGCCGACTTTGTCAAAGCCCAGCGCCAGCGCCTGTCGTTTCACTTCCTCTGTGATCCCAGCCCAGTCTGCTTCTTCTGGCCACACAGGGACATCCAACGCTACTCTGGCAAGCCCATCACCCGACGATAACGAGCTTCTAGATGCTCTGCCTGCTGGGATCGGCGGAAGGGATCCCAGGTGCTGTGAGTAAACAGATCTTGCCGCAGCTTGGCCACATCCACCGTCGTCACGGCTCCGCCGGACACCACCTGTTTTCCTCGCACCCAAACGCTATGCACTGCCTGGGTGGGCCGACCCAACACCAGCAGCCCAATGGGATCGGTACGGGGCAACAGCGACAGTTGGGTGAGATCGTACAGCACCAGATCCGCTTGCTTACCCACTTCCAGGGATCCCATCTGATCCCCCAGGCCCAAGCCGATTGCCCCACCTCGGGCTGCCATCTCGATGCTCTCGCGGGGAGAAATCCAGTGGCGGTAGTCGGGATCCGTGATGTTGTGAAGGATGGTGCCGATTTTGATGGCCTCTAGCAAATCCTGCGAATCGTTGCTGGCGGATCCATCGCAGCCAAAGGCCACGTTCACCCCTGCCCGGCGATAGTTCAAAATGGGGGCAATGCCGCTGCCCAGGCGCAGGTTGCTCAGGGGGTTGTGAACAACGGTAGAGCCGGTGCGGGCCAAGATCTCGATATCGGCATCGCTGAGCCAGACGCAGTGGGCCAAGGAAGTTTTCCGGTCTAGGTAGCCCAAGCGCTCCAGATGCTCCACAGCGCTACAGTCGTACTTTTCCTGGGCCAACATCTGCTGGGCGCGGGTTTCCAACAAGTGGGCGTGGCGGGGTAGGTCATACTTCTGGCTTAACTCCGCACAGCCCTTGAACAGCTCGTCTGAGCACAGTTGGATCCCTGTGGGGGCCACCATGAGGGTAATGCCCTCTTCTGGCCGGTGAAAGCGCTGCACCGCCTCTTCCACAATGGCCAGCACCTCTGCTGTGGAGAGGGGGTAGGTTTCCGGCTCCCGATCCCAAGAGGAGCTGCTGGGCAACCCCCGAGAGAGGGCTTGATCCTGGATCAAGGGGCCCACGAAGGCGCGGATCCCGACTTCTCGGTAGGCCCGTACCGCCGCCTCAATGGTGGCCAACTCTTGGCCTGGGATCAGCACCAGATGATCCACCACCGAGGTGCCGCCCGTCAGCAGGGTTTCCACTGCCGTCCCCAGAGCGCTGAGATAGATTTTTTCCGGATCCGGCGGCGCATACTCGTGCAGTTGTGCCAGCCACAGCTCCAGCGGATAGGGCGGTATGATCCCTCGTTGCCACATTTCGGAAGAATGGGTGTGGGCATTGACAAAGCCCGGCAGCAAGAGTTGGTTACTGGCATCCAGTTCCAGGCTGTCTGCGCCCGTTGCAGGCAAGCCTTTGCCTATGGCAGCAATCCGTTCCCCCTCGATTCGCACATCTGCGGTTTCGTAGCCGGTGGCGGTGGGAATTAACGCATTGCGCAAGATAAAACTCATGCCCGGGATCCAAAAAGGCCGTCTGCTACCTTAGCGTGCTGGAGTTAACCCTGCCAAGGCGGGAGGCTCAGAACATTTACATGCATAACCTAGCCTTTCCCCCAAGGGATGACCCAAGCGTAGTGGTTATCGGCTATTTCTTTTTCTTGGCGGAGCCTTTTTGGGCCGACTTGCTCTCAGCAGCAGGTGCCGGTTCTGGAGCAGTCTCTCCAGGAGGAGCAGGTGGGATCTCTTCTGCTTTGGGGGCCTCTGCTGGCTTGAGACCGGCTTGAGCGGCAACCTCAGCGGCAAAATCCACTTCTTCTTTCTCGATCCCCTCTCCCAGGACAAAGCGCACAAACCGCCGCACCCGAATGTTTTCCCCCAGTTTGGCAATATGCTGCTTCACCAGTTCCTCTACGGTGATCGAGGAATCTTTAATAAAGGGTTGATCCAACAGGGATAACTCTTTCAGCCGCTTTTCAATGCGACCCTGCACGATCTTCTCGCGGATGTTCTCCGGCTTATTGGCCAGATCTTCTTTACCCATTTCAATGGCTTTTTCCCGCTCCACCACTTCGGCAGGGATCTGGTCAACGCTGACGTATTCTACGTTTTGGCAGGCAGCAATCTGCTTGGCGATGTCTTGCACCAATTTCTTGAAGTCTTCGTTGCGGGCCACGAAGTCCGTCTCGCAGTTCACTTCCACCAACACTCCAATTCGATTGCCGAAGTGGATGTAGCTGTCAACTGCCCCCTCTGCCGCGACGCGACTGGCCTTTTTGGCTGCCCCTGCCAACCCTTTCTGTCGCAGCCAGGTGATGGCTTTCTCCATATCGCCACCGGACTCTTCCAGGGCTTTTTTGCAGTCCATCATGCCTGCGCTCGTCTTTTCGCGCAGCTCTTTGACCAGTTTGGCATCAATGCTCATGAGGGCTCCTCGAATGAAAGAACGGGAAGGAAGAATGTGGCGGGATATGAGTGAGAATGAGTGGGCTTCGGTAGAATTGTAAACCTAGATTTCAAGAATACACGCCTCTGGATAGGGAATAGGCAGGGAAGTGCCCGGATTGCACGGGATCCCTGCCCTCGGTCTAGCCTTCGTCGGCTTCTCCTTCTTCTTCGTCCTCCATATCTTCCAGGATGTCGTCGTCCAGATCCATCGCCCCTTCGTAGTCGTACTCATCCTCTTCAACGGTGTCGAGCTGCCCATGCCGCCCTTCGTAGATGGCATCCGCCAGCTTGCCTACAATCAGCTTAATCGCTCGAATGGCATCGTCGTTGGAGGGGATAAAGATATCGCTGAGATCGGGGTCGCAGTTGGTGTCCAGCAGAGAGATGATCGGGATGTTTAACTTGATACATTCCTGAACGGCGTTGGCCTCCCGCCGCTGATCCACAATGATCACGGCATCGGGGAGCTTGCGCATGGTTTTAATGCCGCCCAAGTACTTTTCCAGCCTGGCCAACTCTCGCCGCAGACGGCTGGCCTCTTGTTTGGGCAGGCGATCCAGAAGACCACTGCTCTCCATCTCCTCGATTTCTTTGAGGCGGTCGATGCGGGTTTTGATGGTGGCCCAGTTGGTGAGCATACCTCCCAACCAGCGCTGGTTGACGTAGTAGCTGCCACAGCGACGAGCCTCTTGAGCAATGATCCCGGCAGCTTGCCGCTTGGTGCCCACAAACAGGAAACGCCAACCCTTGTCAGCAGCATCCCGCACATACTCGTAGGCTTCGTTCAGATAGCGGGCCGTCTGCACCAAATCAATGATGTGGATGCCGTTCCGCTCGGTAAAGATGTAGGGCCGCATTTTCGGGTTCCAGCAGCTGGCCTTGTGGCCGAAGTGAACCCCTGCCTCCAACAGTTGAGGCAAACTGACTACGCTCATGAGTTTTTCCTCTCCTACGGGTTAGCCTCCGCCCGAACGGATCCCAGTTACGGCCTTCCCGCCGGTTACCTGCATTCCCAGAGCGCTCTACCCCCATTGGCAAGGAACTCAGGTGCTGTTGCAGCAAACCGCGAAAGGGCTGTAAGGACACCCGGTGGTTCAGGCGTGCGATTTCTTAACGGCTTAACTAAGCTAGCATGTTTTCTACGGGATCCCGCAGCTTGGGGTTAACTCTGGCCGCGATCCAATGCTAGACTGGCTAAGCACTTCATGGACTTTTGCCTGGGAGTGCACCGGGGCGTAGCGCAGCTTGGTAGCGCACCACTTTGGGGTAGTGGGGGTCGTGGGTTCAAATCCCGCCGCTCCGATACTGGGTAATCAGGAGAGGGCTTGAGCCGGACAAAGCCCACTATGCCGGAACCTTTAGAGGTACCTTGGCTCCGATGTCAATCCCTTGCCATTGGCTCCGTTGATCGACAGCCTTAAGAATCGGATCACAAGCTTGGCCGAACAATATGGGATCCCGGTTTTACGGTACTGGATCCCGATGCGGAGCCGACCTTGAACAATATGGGGTTTCAACGGATCTGGAGCGCTTGATCACGGCCCAGGATCCAGGCAATAAGGGGGGGATCCCTGTGGTCAAGATAATACCCGACGGCTAGGGTCAGGTCGATTTCCAGGTCGCGGTTTTGGATGTCGGTGATCATCCTGTGCATAAGCTCCAGATGGATGCGGTCGTCTTGGGTGAGCAGAGCATACTTGCCGTTGGGGCTGTTGTTGAGGGCGGCCAAGGCCGCTTGGGTAGCGGTAGCCGTTTTGGAAGGAGGCTTAAGGCGGGCATCTCGTAGCAAAAGGAATTGAAGCTCAGGGTGAGCAATCACCAATTGGTTGAAGTTATTGAGCTGTCCGTACATGCTGCCGGGATCCACTTGGATAAAGGCAATCACCCGCTTTTGGGTGGAGAAATAGAGGTGATCTGGAAGTTTACGTTTGCCCAGCCTCAGGGTGCTCATGGGGAGGGGATGGATCCCTTGTAGGGCATTGACGATGGTGCGCAGTTTGCCGATATCGGCTGTGCTGTCGATGATGGCCTCTTGGGGATAGCCAGTGCGGAGCTGAGCCTCAGTGGTGCGGAGATAGGGATCCAGCATCTCAGCAAGATCAGCAGATGGGCTGGGCTCCTGAAGGGGCGAAGATAAAGCGATGGGGGCGCTGGCAGGCAGAAGGGGGATGAGCAGTTGCTTGAGGGTTTGCAGCTCAGTCTCGAGGCGCTGGACGCGGGCGGGCAGATCGCTGGCGGTGGGTAAAGCTTGCACCAGTGGGGGAAGAGGAATCCCGTTGATGTAGTGGCAGTAGTAGGCTGCGGCCCGGTTGAGGATGGCGCGGATGGAGGGTTGGCTGAGAATGTCGCTGAGGTCATCGGCGGTGAAGAGAGCTTGGAGGTGGATCCCTGAGGGCAGGCGGGTTTGCAGAAGAGTTTGTAGCTGGGGAGTGGGTGGGGGATCCAAAGAGAGGATGGTTTGGGAGAGGCGATCGACGGTGGCCCGGTCAAATTGGGTTTGGAAATGTTGCCAACGGTCGGGGAACAGATTGAGGATAAACAGACTGTTGGGGATACGGGTAAAAAGCTCTTTCAGGGCATCGCCCAAGTTGAGGAGAATATCTCGATTTTCTTCTCGGCCCAAAGCTTCCAATTGGTCAAAGACAATGATGAGAGGTCGGTCGAGCAGCGAGAGCCTACCGATGACTTTCATTCCTTCTAAAGCAAAGGTGTTGCGATCCAGATCTGCACTCCAGGGGGGCAGTCCAATCAAGCTGGTATCCTCGGGATCCAGGTCGGTACCGCTGAGCCAGCGAATGATCTGTTGACGGCGGTTGGGATCCGCGTAACTGCAATATTTTTGATGATGCCCTTGAGGATGCTTTCGGTGGGGCCGGTGAGGAAGTTTTGCTCTGCCCACCAGCGCAGAACTTGTTTTTCAATGGCTTGCCATTGTTGACGACGACGCTCGCTGCCTTCTGCTCCCAGGCGATGAAAGAGATTGAGGGGATCCGCCGTGAGAAGGGAGAGAAGCTCTTCAGTTTTTGAGGTTTGGGGGAAGGTTTTCAAGATTTCCACAAAGCTCTTGGCAATCAAGTAGTCGAGCTGGGTGTGGTGATGGACATCTACCCGTTCGCGCAGGGATTCCAGGGTGTGGCTGTAGATGTGGTGGTAGATGTTGTCGGGGTGGGTGGGCTGAGGGATAAACAGGAGGCGGTTGTGGCGCAGGAGGTTTTGGGCCACCCGCATGATCAGGTGGGTCTTGCCCGATCCGGGTTCTCCCAGTAAGACAACCCCTCGGCTCTGGTGGTTGGGATCTCGTTGGATGTCCTGTAGAGTGGCGGTGAGCTGCTGGTACTGAGGCTGATAGATGGTGGTCTCATCGGGATAATGCTGAAAGGGATTGTCAACTCTGCTGTTGGCAAAAGGGTTGGGGATATTTTGGGCTTTGAGCTGGGCATGGGTGAGGTGGCGATAAAGGTGATAGGTAAAGAGAGCATCGTAGCTGGCATCGTGGGCCAGTTTGGAGTTGAAGTAGCCGCTCTCCAGTTGGATCCCAAAATGTTTGCTGAGATACTCCAGGCTGTAGCCGGCCAGGTCGGGAAACCATTGCTTGGCAGTTGACCAAGTGCAGAAAACAGGGTTAGGAAGCCAATCTTGGTTAACTTGGTCAAAGGCTTGTTTAAGGATTTTTAGGTCGTGATCTGCTTGGTGGAAAACGAGGGTTTTGCCCTGGGCCAAGCGCCGCAAGTCTGCAACAATTTGGGCCAAAGGTTTGGGCTGGGGGTGGTGGGGTGAGTATTCCTGGGTATAGGCGTGGTAGATAAGCTGGCCGCTGCTGTCGATAAGGGCGATCTCTTCCAGGTTGGGGTTGCCCTCGGTGTCGATAACCAAGTAGCTCATGGAAAGGCGGGATCCCGTGATGCTAATGTGTTTAATGTCTCAGTGTAATTCTGGATCATTGAAGCGATGGGGTTGGGTGGTTGAGGGCACTCTCTCCAAGGGATAAGGGGGTTGATTGAGGTCAGCAGCAAACAGGTTGCCGCCCCTGACCTTAAGATGGATCCTCAAACCAGGTGGGTTGATCCCAAACGGTTTTGGCAGCGTCCGGATCCAAGAGGGTGCGGCCTATCCGATGAAAGTGACGGCACATCCGTTGGCAATCCGAAAGGTCGGCGACTGTTATCTCAATCACCTACAACCATGCCAAACAGGCTAGAGTAAAGGGCTAGCCATCGCAATGGTACTCCTCTTGCGTCTACAAATACGGTGGGGCTAGTGTTGCCAGACTCTCATCTAACTCAGTAACTATTCTTGCAACACGGAGTCTCTCAATAAAACGATGTAGTCTTGAATCCCTTGCGGAAGCATTTTAATGTCGCTATCCATTTGTCGATGAACAGAGAGAACCTTAACTCCAACCAGTTGATTTTCCTTGTCGAAATCCAAAACAATCCCAGGGGCAATCTCCTCTGAGCTTTGGACTTGAGCTGTTGTTATATATCCAGCATCCATATCAGGATCAAACTCAATGAAAGGTCTCATGGCAGCTTTTTCCCCATTGTTAGATTTAGATCAAAAAAGACAGTCACTACTGTCCAAGGATCCGTTGATTCATTGTAAACAATCTTCAGGAGGCGATTGCCGTACTCTGGAATCCGACCATAGGCTTGCTTGAGCTGAGGATCTCTGGGATCCACTTGTACGTAGTTAGGGCAGCTCAGAACTCTCTCGATCCATATGACTTGCGATCTCTTGTTGCTGCTGCAGCCGTCTCAACGCATGCGCAGATAACCGAAAGTGCTCAGACTCTGACACGAGCTACCCAAATGAGATAAGGAGCCGCTGGCGGGAGCTGACAACTATTTCTCCTGCGATTAAAGAGTAAACCTTGCCATATCATTTCTCCACCGGATCTCGACCGTCAAACGGGGGGATCCCTGGGCAAGCTAGCTCTGAGATAGGCGCTTCACTTCAGCTCCAGAGAGCAGGCGATGGGCTTCTTGCAACAAGGCCGGGATCCGGTCGCGGTGGGGGCTGTGGATGAGATAGGGTCGCAGGGCTTCGGCATCCACCTTGTCTGCCCGCTGGCCGGGGAGCCAACTGCCGGCATTGCCCAACAGGTTGTAACGGCTCTTGGCATAGTCCACCAAGTCATAGGCCAAGACCAGATTGCGCAGCAGCAGAATAAACGGGATATTCACCTGTCCGGGGGTTTGGTCATAGCGGGGCAGGCCCTGGTGCCAAGTTTTGGCGTAGTGCTCTCCCACCTGCTCGATCAAGGCTTGCTCTAGGCGGGCTAGGATTGGCGGCAACAGCTCATCAGCCCGATCCAACAACTCCACCGCCTGCAGGTGCTCGTCAAAGTCGCTGGGTCGAGCTGCCCCAATGCTGAGGGTGTGAACCTGGGGATGGGACAGACAGAACAGGTCGTTGAAGACCATTGGGCTGAGGGGTTGGCACAACTGCACCAGCTTGGCGGGCGGATCGTAAAGCTTGCCCCCCTTATCCGAGGGACTGATGATGAATACCCCCATATCCTGCTGAGCGGCGGCCTCAATGGCAGGCCAGTTGGTCTGGTTGACAAAATACCAGTGCAGGTTGACATAATCGAAGCCCCCTGACCGTATGGCTTCCACGATCAACTCCGTCGGCCCATGGGTGGAGAAGCCGACGAAACGCACCCGTCCCTGCCGTACCAGACGCTGACACACCTCCAGGCACCCTCCCGGACGCAGGCTGTGTTCCAAGTCTTCCCAGGTATTCAACCCGTGGATGGCCAGCAGATCCACATAATCGAGGTTCAAGTAGCTCATCGATTGCTCGAACTTGGCCAGGAACTGCTTTGGGTCGGCGCTGGGGCCAATTTTCGTCTGCACAATCAGATCTTGGCGGGGAAAGAGCGGCAAAATGCGGCCCAACTGCATCTCAGAAGTGCCATAGCCGCGGGCAGTTTCGATGTGGTTGATACCCACTTCCAAGGCCCGGCGAATGGTCGCCTCCAGGTTCTGCTGGCTTGCTGCTGGGATCCCTGACCAAGGGGTATCTTGCCAACTGTGCTGATAGCGCATGCCACCACAGCTCAGCACAGGCATAGGCAGCTCGGTACGCCCAAATCTGCGATACTGCATGGTTTTTCCCCTGGACTCAGCCCCATTTTAGAGTGGGCTTTCCCTACCCCACCGCCGAAGCTTGAACCCCGAGCCAACCGCATTGCGCAGCAGTCACCATCAGCAATCAAGAAACAACCCAGAAATCAAATCAGTCTGGAGGTGGAAGAGCTGCAGGAGAGCGACTGAGCTAGAGTGTTTTCAGGAGTACGGGGCTGACGGGGCTCGAACCCGCAACTTCCGCCGTGACAGGGCGGTGCTCTAACCAATTGAACTACAGCCCCAATCGCTGCGAATATCTATTCTGGATGTGGACGAGGACTGTTGTCAATCATGGTGGTTAGTCTGGCAGCACAGGCCGCAACCCTTGTGGATACCGCTCCGCAAAATGGGATCCCAACGGCGGCAATGCAACAGGTGGCGGATGTGCTCACCCAGGTGGCCCAACACCTGGATCACCTGCAATACACCACCTTGCGCTACCCCGATGGCGGCTGGCTGACGGTGCGGGTGGTCGAGGATCCTGCTGCTGGCGACTTATCCTCAGAGGGATCCCAGCCGACGACCCATCTGTGGATCCCGGCCTTTGGTCACCTGGAAGATGCCCACACCACGCTGGCAGAGCTCAAGGATCGAGCGCCGGAGCTGGAGACCGCCTCTTTTGGGGTCTTGGAGCTGCTGTTCTTGGCGTTGGGCCTTTCCCGAGCCGATGGCATCGTCTTTTACGACCAAGCTGGGGATCGACAACAGGGCAAAACCGTAGCTTGCCGGATCCTGACGGAGCAGGTCAACCGATCGCTTCGTAGATGGGCCTCTCCACCCCCTTCGATGGCTTGATCTCTTGTTTATAGTCATCTCGATTCAAACCAGGACACTGTGCTCCCACTAAAACGTTAGTCGCGTTGTCGCGTCAGCGTTGCGGAGCAATAAAGATTGAAGATCACAACGCAAAAGCCCAGATCCGCAGTTCGCCCTGCGTCAGCTTAAAATGGCCCCCTGCCGGCGGGCAAACTTCCGCAGCTTCTCGTCCATCCGCGCTCCCCGCAGATCCGCCTTGCAAAAGTTGGTAAAGCGCTTGCTCTTTTCTTCTGGGTATCGAGCCAGATGAACCCTGCCAGCCATAGACCAGAGCACTGAGCTGGACACTACCAAAGCAATCCCAGCCGCTCCCAACGCATAAACCAAATTGCCCGTGGTCAGGCGGACAAGCACAAAGGCTAGGATCCCTGAGCCCAGCAGCCCCCCTAAGCCTGTCAGGATCCCTCCCAATGTTTTGGCCGATCCAGACAGTTGGCTCAAAGCCCGCAGCCACCAGGGTTGAGGGGTGTTGAAGAGGATCCCGCGCAGATCTGCCCCCTGCAAGTTGGCCCCTGAAAAATCGGCCCCCCGCAGATCGGCCCGGCGCAAATCATAGCCAGCCAAGTTTTGGTTGGCAAAGGACTTGCCCCGCAGATCGGCCCCTGCCATGGAAGGGATCCGCGGTGGGGTGGCTGGCTTGATCCGTCCGCCGCCTGTGATGCTGCTGGCTCGGCCCAGTTGGGTAAAACCGGTGGTGCTCCCCCAATCAGAGGGGATGGAGACCGGGCTGCTGGCTGTCATTCCCCCTGCGGTGGTTTGAGGTAGGGGGGTGGGGGAGAAACCGCCTGAGCGGCGCTTGGCCCAGTAGCCGGAGATCACCGATGTGCTGGGATTGGCAGAGAGGGGGGAGTTGGGCAACACAATCGGCGCCTCTTCCACCGGGATCCCTTGCAACGCCCGCAAGACCTCGGTGGCGGTGGCAAAGCGCTGGTTGATGGCCGGCTGCAACATGCGGTGCAGAATGGCGTCGAATTCCGGGCTGAGCTGTAGGTAATCCGACCAATCCCACTGCCCCGTTTCATGGTTATAAAACTTGGCCGGAGATTCCAACGTCATCAAGTTGATGCAGGTGGCAGCCAAGGCATAGAGATCGCTAGAGGGACCAACCGCCTGACCGGCCACTTGCTCGGGGGGAGAAAAGCCAAGGGAGCGGATTGCTGTCACTTCTGCCGCCTGCTCCTGGGCTGGCCCCAGTTCCTTTACGGCCCCAAAGTCGATCAGCACCAGCCGCTGATCCTCTTTGCGGCGAATGAGGTTGGCAGGTTTAATGTCTCGGTGAACCGTGTTGTGGCTGTGGACATAGCTGAGAATCAGCAGCACCTCCTGCATCACCTGCCGGGTTTGTTCTTCGGAAAAGGGCCCATTGCGACGCATCTCTTGGGAGAGGGTGGTGCCCTGGATAAATTCCTGCACCAGGTAGAACTTGCCGCCTTCCTGGAAATGGGCGTAGAGCTTGGGGATCTGGGAATGTTCCCCCAGGCGCTCCAACACTTGAGCCTCGCGATTGAAGAGCTCCTCCGCCAGCTTGGCCAGTTGCGGGGATCCCTCAACCGGGCGCAACTGCTTGATCACCCGCCAAGGTTTGGAGGGCATGTCCTCATCCCGCCCCAAAAAGGTAGAGCCGAATCCCCCCTGGCCAATGCGCTTGAAGGCCCGGTAGCGATTGCGCAGCAGGAGGGGATGGCCACAGGAGGCGCAGGTAGAAGCGTCCACCGGGTTTTCCGGTTGTAAACAGGCAGGGTTAAGGCAGTAGCAAGTGGGCATACCAGTTTGGGGTTACCGGCTGGCGACGCGGACAACCGAGACGAAGCCAAGAAGTCGGCAGGCAAGTTGCGAGAGATATATACAGGCTAAACCACGGAGAAACAAACCTTGCGCAACCGCCTCAGATAGGCTGATTTTAACGTTTGCCCGCCCTGAGGTTAATCGGACAAATCGCTTAGGTTTTCGGTGGATGGGACTTAGTGAAACGAAGTGAAGACAGCAAGGGCTGGACTGCCCCGCGGACGGAAAACTTAGAATTGATGAATACAGCCATCTTCGCCTGTCATGTTTCCAGCGCTTTCCGGTGCCGCCATTCGGCAAACTTTTCTGGACTTCTACGCCCAGCGAGGCCACCAGGTGTTGCCCAGTGCTTCCTTGGTGCCAGAAGACCCGACGGTGCTGCTGACCATTGCCGGCATGTTGCCCTTTAAGCCCATTTTCCTCGGGCAGCGGGATCCAGAGTACCCACGGGTTACCACAGCCCAGAAATGTGTGCGCACCAACGACATTGAGAACGTGGGCCGAACAGCGCGCCACCACACCTTCTTCGAGATGCTGGGCAACTTCAGCTTTGGCGACTACTTCAAAAAAGAGGCCATTGCCTGGGCCTGGGAGCTGGTGACGGAGGTGTTCGGCCTGCCCCCGGAACGGCTGGTGGTGAGCGTCTTTCGCGAAGATGAGGAGGCTTTTGCCCTCTGGCGAGATGAGGTAGGGATCCCGGCCCACCGCATCCAGCGCATGGGAGAGGCGGATAATTTCTGGGCTGCTGGCCCCACTGGCCCCTGTGGCCCTTGTTCTGAGATTTACTACGACTTCAAGCCGGAGCTGGGGGATGAGCGGATCGATTTGGAGGATGACTCCCGCTTTCTGGAGATCTACAACCTGGTGTTCATGGAGCTGAACCGGGATAGCGAAGGTCACCTGATGCCGCTGGCCAAGCAAAACATCGACACCGGCCTAGGGTTGGAGCGGTTGGCCCAGGTGTTGCAGGGGGTGCCCAACAACTACGAGACAGACTTGATCTTTCCCATCATTCAAACGGCGGCTGGGATCGCCGGGCTAAACTACTCCAAGGCCGACCCAGAGCAGCAGATCTCCCTGAAGGTAATCGGGGATCACGCGCGAGCGGTGATGCATTTGATTGCCGATGGGGTGCTTCCTTCCAATGTGGATCGGGGCTATGTGCTGCGGCGGCTGATCCGGCGGATGGTGCGCCACGGGCGCCTGCTGGGGATCGGCGAGCCTTTCACCATCCCGGTAATCGAGACCGCGATTCAGTTGGCCGAGGCTGCCTATCCTCAGGTGCGGGAGCGAGAAACCCTGATCAAGACCGAGCTGCAACGGGAGGAAGAGCAGTTTCTCAAAACCCTGGAGCGGGGGGAACGGCTGCTGCTGGATCTGTTTGCTGCCGTCGAATCTTCCCGTCGTGACAACGGGGCGGAGCACTCCACCGGCTCCCGAAAGCAGATCTCCGGCGCCGACGCCTTCAAGCTCTTCGATACCTACGGTTTTCCGCTGGAGCTGACCCAAGAAATTGCCCAGGAACATGGCTTCAGCGTGGATCTGGAGGGCTTTGAGCAAGAAATGGAGAAACAGCGGCAGCGGGCCCGCGCCGCCCACCAAACCATCGACCTCACGGCTCAGGGATCCCTGGACGAGCTGGCGGACTTCCTCAGCCAAACGGAGTTTTTGGGGTACAGCCAATCTTCTGCCCGCGGCGTGGTCGAGGCCCTGCTGGTCGGGGGAAAATCGGTGCCCCAAGTGGAGGCAGGGCAGGCAGTGCAGGTCGTTTTGGATCGCACGCCCTTCTACGCCGAGTCCGGTGGGCAGATTGGCGACCGAGGCTACCTCTCTGGAGACGGCCTGCTGGTGCGGGTTGAAGATGTGCAAAAGCAAGGGGATCTGTTCGTTCACTATGGTCGTGTGGAACGCGGCATCCTGCGGGTGGGGGATCCCGTCCAAGCCCAGATTGACCTGGCCTGTCGGCGGCGCGCCCAAGCCCATCACACCGCCACCCACCTGCTGCAGGCGGCCCTGAAAAGAGTTGTCGATCCCTCAATTGGTCAGGCGGGATCCCTGGTGGCCTTTGACCGCCTGCGCTTTGATTTCACCCTACCCCGACCAGTCACTCCTGAGGAGCTGGAACAGGTTGAGAACTTGGTGAACACCTGGATTGCCGAGGCCCATGCTGCTCAGGTGGCGATTATGCCCTTGGCCGAGGCCAAAGCCAGGGGTGCCGTGGCCATGTTCGGGGAAAAATACGGCGCCGAGGTGCGGGTGATTGACTTTCCGGGGGTGTCGATGGAGCTGTGCGGTGGCACCCACGTCAACAACACCGCCGAGATTGGCCTATTCAAGATCATCGCCGAGACCGGGGTGGCTGCCGGGATCCGTCGTATCGAGGCCGTGGCCGGGCCGGCTGTGTTGGAATATCTGAACGAGCGGGATAGGGTGGTGCGGGAGCTGAGCGCTCAATTCAAAGCCAAGCCCCAGGAACTGCCGGAGCGGGTTGCCGCCCTACAGGCGGAGCTGAAAGCTACCCAGAAGGAGCTGGAGGAGGTGCGCAGCCAGTTGGCCTTGCTGCAGGCCGAACGTCTGCTGGCCCAAGCGGTTGCCGTCGCAGATCTCAAGGTGCTGGTGGCAGAGCTGGGATCCACCACCCCCGAGGCCCTCAAAACTGCTGCCGAGCATCTGCTCCACAAGCTGGGGGAAGGGGCAGTGGTGCTGGGATCGGTGCCGGAAGCCGGCAAGGTCAGCCTGGTGGCTGCCTTTAGCCCTGCTGTGCAGCAACTTGGCCTGAAGGCGGGATCCTTCATCGGCGAGATTGCCAAGCTCACCGGAGGCGGTGGTGGCGGGCGGCCCAACTTGGCCCAAGCCGGGGGCAAGCAGCCGGAGAAATTGCCAGAGGCTTTGCGGGTGGCCCGAGAGCGGTTGCAAGCAGAGCTAATCTCCCGTTAGCGGAGCAAAGCCCCTTTGAGCAGCAACAGGCCGTCCATCAGCCACTACAGTCGTTTCAGTTTAGGATGAGACGCCTGGGCTACTAAGAAAAGCCCTCTGTTTCCCTGCATTCAGCATTTTGGGTGAGGATGCAGTGTCCTAGTTTGAATCGAAATGACCCTAAGTTAGATCTTCGGCCAGTGCAGTTTCTGACAGGTCTTCCAGGCTCAGTTGCACCTGCCGCTGCAGCGCCTGAATTGCTCGGTACTCCTGCTGGATGCTGGCCTGGTACTGGGCAGCCAGGGCGGTATTGCCTTCGGAAAAGGCTTGATCCCACAGTTGGGTCCAGTAGCGGTAGCGTTTCTGGCGAATTTCCAGCTCCATGTTGGCAATGGCAGCCCGCACCACCATCCGCGGACGCATCAGAGCTACGCGGGTATTTTCGTCCAGCCAAAGCAGATGGCTGAGGCGCTCGTTGAGCTGCTCATCTTGGGCACAGAGGGTGCGCAAAGCCGTCAACAACGTCTCTTCCTGCTCTTCCAGCTCTGGCTGAACCGAGATCAGCTCCAAGATCCGCTGCCATAACTCCCGGTGGGGGCGAAAACTAAATTGCAGCTCTCGCTCCAGCAAGGTTTGGCGAATTTCACGGCGATACTCGCTAAAATGCAGAAAAATTTGCAAGAGATGGGACTCTGTTCGCGCCAGCGGGGGGGAGCCTTTTTGCAACAGTTTGGATCCCTTACTGAGGGAAGGTTGCTGGGGTTTGGCCCAGCGGTATTGCCGCACGGCTCGGCGCAGGTCTTCTTCCAAATCTCGACTGAGGCGACCGTTGCCGCGGCTGAGCAATTCTGCCACTTTGTGCAAATACAAAGAGCGCCATTGTCCACCCAAACCGGCCAGCAGTTGCACAAGGGCTTGGCGGGCCTGCTGAAAATCGGCGGCCCGGCTCAGATCCCGACCGGCCAACACCTGTTCAATTCGCCAATCCAGCCACAGGGGGGCTTGCTCGATCAGGGTTTGCAGTTCAGAAACCGCTTGCGTCAGCGGGGCCAAGCCCTTGTGATCCCGCAAAAACTCGTCGGCATCTTTGCCCTTAGGAAGGGTGAGAATGTGCAGCTCAATTTCTCCGCGCCGCGCTTGTTCTTCAATAGCTTCAATGGCCCGATTGGCGGCGTTCAAACCGGCCCGATCCGCATCAAAATTGAGGATCAGCCGCTTCGATTGGGTGTAGCGCAGCAGGGTTTTCACCTGGTGGGGCGTCAAAGCAGTGCCCATGGCTGCTACGGCATAGGCAACCCCCGCCTGATGTAGGGCAATGACATCGAAATAGCCTTCCACCACCAAGACTTGATCGGCTTTGGCAATGGCATCGCGGGCAAAGTTGAGGCCATAGACCACCTGGCTCTTGTTGAAGAGTTCCGTTTCTGGAGAGTTGAGGTACTTGGGCTGTCCTGACTCCCCCAAGGCTCTGCCGGCAAACCCGATCACCCGCCCCTGCACATCGAAAATGGGCAGCATGATCCGGTTGCGAAAGCGGTCGTAATGGCCGGATCCCTGCTGGCGGGGAACCAGCAATCCAGCCTCTTCTAAGAGTTTGACCGGTTGGCACTTGTGGTTGACCAAGTATTCGTAGAGAGATTGCCAGCCGGGGGGAGCAAAGCCGATTTGAAATTTCTGCAAGGTTTCTTCGCTCAGGTGGCGGCTGTGCAGGTACTGGCGGGCGGCAGATCCCACCTGGGATCGAAGAGCATGCTGATAAAAATCGGCAGCCATGGCCAAAATCTCCAGCAGCTTTTCTCGGTGGGAGAGCTCCCGCTCATCAAGGGATCCCAAGGGCTGCGCCTCGGGGTTGCGGGTGGGCAGAGATATGTGGTATCGCCGGGCCAAGTGGCGCACGGCCTCGGCAAAGGAAAGATGCTCGGTCTGCATGACAAAGCGCAGCACATCTCCCCCTGCCCCACAGGAGAAGCACTTGTAGATCTGCTTGCTGGGACTGACCTGAAAACTGGGTTTGTGGTCGTTGTGGAAAGGGCAAAGCCCAACGAAGTTCTTTCCCTGCTTGCGCAGCACCACTTTTTCGGCCACCACTTCCACGAGGTCGGCCTTTTGGCGCACCAACTGAATGAAATCGGGGGGCAGACCGCTCATGGCTTTGGGGGATCCTGACCTTATAGTAGCCGGGGGAAACTCGACAGGCTGTCTTTTGACCTGGCCCAACGGGCTTGGAATAATGGGAGGGCCTTAAAGGCTAGTTTTGGGTCAATCCCTGAGATGAAAATGCGAATGATCAACCTTTTTATTGGGCTTTTGGTGGCAGTATCTGCCCTCTTTTTAGGCCCGCAGGTAGCTTCTGCTGAGCCCGATTTGGCCTTGGGAGCTAAGGTCTTTCAGGCTAAATGCGTGGGCTGTCACTTGAATGGGCGCAACACTTTGGTGGCAGCGAAAAACCTTTCTCTGGCGGCTCTTCATGAGTATCACGTAGATACCCCTGAGCTGATCCAGGCCCAGGTGAGAAACGGCAAAGGGGCAATGCCGGCTTTTGCCAAGATCCTCAAACCAGAAGAAATCGAGGCGGTGGCGGCCTACGTTTTGGATCGCGCTGAGCACAACTGGAGTAAAGGCTAGTGTCCAAAGAGAGGACTCAAGATCCCGCCTTGCTTCAGGAACGCCCCGCGGAGCGGCTACCTCACGAGCAAGGATGTGAAGGACAGGGATCCCGCCGCAAAATCTTGTCGGTTGGCGTGGGAGCACATGGCTTGGTGGCGGTGGGCATTTCCGCCCATGGGGTGGTGGCTATCGGCGTGGTAACTCACGGCATCCTCTCCATCGGTCTGGTGGCTATGGGGGCGCTCTCGTTCGGGCTGGTGTCGATGGGTTTGGCCAGCGCCGGCCTGGTGTCGATGGGCCTCTCCAGTTGGGGACAGCACAGCATGAGCATAACGGAATCCCACGGATCCCATCACCATCCCTAGGTTTTGACAAACAGGCACTGCATTTTTCACTTTCTGCACAGTTTTGCTGAGGAGCATTTGCAAATGTTCAGTCTGCAAAGTTACTTGACCCTGGCCAAGCAATCTCTGCTGGCCCTGGGAATGAGTTTCTTGCCCCTTTCTTCTGCCTGGGCCCATGTTACCGTTCATCCCAAGGAGGCCCCGGCGGGCAGCTTTGTTAAGCTTACCTTTCGGGTGCCCCACGGATGTGACGGATCCCCGACTGTTCGCCTGCGCGTGCAGATCCCGGAGGGATTCGTCTCTGTGAAGCCGGTGGTGCATCCCCTCTGGAAAGTTGAAACCGTGAAAAAGCCCCTGGCAACTCCCTACGAGATGCACGGAAAGACGATCACTGAAACGGTTGCCGAGGTGATCTGGAGCGGCGGCTCGCTGCCAGATGGGCTCATGGACGAGTTCAGCATTGGTGTGAAGCTGCCAAATCGCCCCGGTGAGGTTATCCCCATTCCGGCAATCCAGGAGTGCGAGCAGGGCATGTACCGCTGGATCCAAGTGGCTCAACCTGGCCAGGATCCCGACAGTTTGCCGGAGCCAGCTCCGCTGCTGAAGTTGACGGGTGGAGACAGTGGACATGGCCACGGGCACGGTCACGGCCACGGTCATGGACATGGTCACGGTAGCCGCTAGGCAGCCCGCTTGGAATCATGTTTTGTCCTAGAAGGGCCTTTGCTTGGATTTGGGCTGGGATCCTCTGCGCCTTGCTGTGGGTGGCCGGGATCCAGCCCGTTCTTTCTCATGCCAGCTTGCTGTCCACCTTCCCAGAGGATGGGGCAGTACTGCCGGAAGCTCCAGCCCAGGTGCGGCTTGTTTTCAATGAGCCGGTACAGATCACGCAGCTCCAGGTTTTGGACAGCAACGGACAAGCGCTGCCCTTGGAAAACCTGGTGACCAGGGGTGAGGCACCGCAGGGGGACTTACCGGAAGGGATCCCGGAGGGGATTTACATCGTCAGTTGGCGGGCCATTTCTGCCGATTCCCATCCGGTGAGTGGATCGTTTGCCTTCCAGGTGGGGGCAGCCGATCCTGGGCAATTGCAGGCGGCGAGGACAGCTCACGCCCAAAGAAGGGATCCCTTGTACTGGCCGCTGGTGGGGGTGCGCTGGGGAATCTACTTGGGTAGCCTCTTTGGGGTGGGGGTGCTGGGCTGGTGGCGACTGTTGTGGGAGCGGCAGGGCAGTTTCGCCGAGGCTGTTGGCGTCGGCAAGGCGGAGCCCTTATCTTGGGCTTTTGCGACAGCTTGGATCACCCTCAGCTTGACCGTGGTGGCCTTCAGTTTGCATCTGGCCCAGCTTTACCCCCACTTTAGTGGGCGAGAGCTGCTGGGGGTGATGCTCTCTCCCTACGGTTGGGGTACAGGGCTGCGGCTGGTGGGGCTAGGGATCCTGATCTGGGCCTGTGAGGGAGGTGCCGCCTGGGCCAGCGGTGTGGGGTCAGTGTTGGTGCTCGGCTCCTTTTTGCCCATTGGCCATGCCCTCACCAGCGAGCATCCGGTGGGGACAATGGCGCTGTTGGGGCTGCATCTGGCCGGTTCAGCTTTCTGGCTGGGGGGGCTGTGGGGGTTGGAGCGCCTGTTGAGCAAGGAATCTGCCCCCTACCCCTCTGTAGGCATTATTCAACGGTTTTCTGACGTGGCCACCTGGGCGGTGCCAGGGCTTATCCTAGCGGGGGTGGGAATGGGTGGGATCCACCACGGCTGGGACTGGGATCATCCCTATGGGCAGTATCTCTGGGCCAAGCTGCTGCTGGTGCTGATGATGGTGGGGTTGGGCGCCCACAACAAGTTTCGGCTGGTGCCGGCATTGCCACAGGGTGGGCAGACGGTGGGCCGGTCGCTGCGCCGGATTGTTCGCCTGGAGTTGGTGGGGCTGATCCTAGTGCTGGCCATGACCAGCTTCCTGGTGGCCCAGGCTCCCCCCAGTCATGGAAGGCACGGCATGGGATCCCCACTGGAGTCGGGTTTGCAGACCAGTTGTGAAGAGCGCTTGAACTGGCCGGAAGGCAGCCTGCACCTGAGGATTCTGCCCTGTCGTCCTGGAGACAATCAAATTCGGGCTGAGGCGAAAGGGATCCCGGCTCAGGAATTGACCCTTGGGTTTTCCCTGCCAGAACAGGGGATCCCCCCTCTACGCCGCACTGTGGCGCCGGATGGGCCTGGCCAATTTGTGGTGGAAAACGTGCCCCTGGCCCTGGCGGGGGAATGGCAGATCGAGGTGAGACTGTTGGTCAGCGATTTTGAAGAGCGGCGAGGTCAGGTTGCGGTTTCTCTCCGGCCCAGTCGTTCAAATCATTGAAGATCGTCAACAGAAAAAGCTGGAAAAGACCCTGGACAGGAGCTTAGGGGTTGCTCCGCCCGAAGGCGTCAGCCTGTGGCAGAATCGAGCCAGCTTGCAGGGGCAAAAGGCTGTGCCGCTCAGGCGACTGGTTCGGCTATGGAAGACAAAATCAGGGCGGGAACTGTACTCAGGGGACGCTATCGCATTCTCCATCCCCTTGGGGAAGGGGGATTTGGCGTAACTTACAAGGCGGTGGATCAAGACACCTTCGATAGCCCCTGCGTCGTCAAGCGCCTTCGCCCCCTCTCTACGGATCCCTATACACTGGCCACGGCTCGCAAGCTCTTTGAACGGGAAGCCAAGGTTCTCAACCAGCTCAACCACTTCGACCAAGTGCCCCGCCTTTTGGCCCACTTCGAGCAGGATCAGGACTTTTACTTGGTGCAAGAGTTTGTTGCCGGGCATGATCTCAGCCAGGAGCTGATCCCGGGCAAGCCCCTGAGCGAGGCTGAGGTTTTGCAACTGTTGCGGGATATTTTGGAGATCCTGCGCCATGTGCATGCCCACCAGATCGTCCATCGAGATATCAAGCCGGCCAACTTGATGCGCCGCGAGGCCGATGGCAAGTTGGTGCTGATCGACTTTGGGGCGGTCAAGGAAGTGGGGCGGTTGGTCAGCCACGCCCCTGGCCAAACCCAGTTGGCGACCGTGATCGGCTCCGTTGGCTACGTAGCACCGGAACAGCTCAGCGGCAAGCCCCAGCCCTGTAGCGACCTTTACTCCGTGGGGGTGCTGGCCATCCAAGCCCTCACCGGTCGCCCTCCCCACAAGATCCGGGATGATCCCCGCACCGGCCAACTCATCTGGCGGGATCTGGTTCAGGTCAGCGAGGAGCTGGCCGAGATTTTGGATCGCCTGATCTGCCCCCGCTGGCAAGAGCGCTTCCAATCGGCTGCGGAAGTGTTGCAGGCGCTGCGGCCCCTATTGCCTTTTCCCCAAGAGGCGACACTCCAGGACATTTCGGTGGATCAGGTTTTGGTGACGCGCCTGTTGGCCCGCGCACAGGAGAAAGCTCGCCAAGGGGATTTCCAGGGGTCGATTGCCGACTGCACGTTGGCCGTTCAATTGGATCCCCGAAACAGCCGCGCCTACAGCCAGCGGGGTAGTGCCCGCTACAAAAGTGGGGACTTGGCAGGGGCCATTGCAGATTACACCCAAGTTATTCAATTGGCAGGAGACGCCCGCGCCTATTTCAACCGAGGCATCGCCCGCTACCGGCTGGAGGACTACGAGGGAGCTGTTGCCGACTACACCCAGGCTCTCGGCCTCAACCCACAATGGGCGGTGGCCTACTACAACCGCGGCAATGCCCACCGGCAACTGAATCAGCAGCAGCAAGCCATCGAGGATTATTCGCGGGCCATTGAGCTCAACCCAGAGGATGTGCGGGCCTATTTCAACCGCGGTGTGGTGCGGGGCAGCTTGGGGGATGCCCAAGGGGCTGCCGCCGACTTCTCAGAAGTGATCAAACGGGATCCTCAGGACGGGGAAGCCTATTTCAACCGGGGAGTGGCGCGGGCCCAGTTGCTGGACCTGCAGGGGGCTATCGAGGACTATACCCAAGCGCTGCAGTTGGATCCTCGCCAGGGCAAAGCCTATTACCACCGGGGCCTGGCCCGGCAAGCATTGGGGGATCCCCAGGGGGCTGTTGAAGATTTTTCTCAGGCTATATCGCTGCGGTCTGCTGAGGCCACTGAGCTACCGGAGGCAGAGGCGGCAGTCCAGGCGGATCTCCACTTGCAGAGGGCCATGGCCTACCTGAGCAGCAATGCCCTGGAGTTGGCACTGGCCGATTGTGAACAGGCTCTTCGCCTGGATCCTAAGCTGTCGCGGGCCTATCTCTGCCGGGGCTTAGCCTGTCAGGGGCTGGGGGATCCCAGCAGCGCTCTGGCAGACTTCAACCGTGCCCTGGAGCTGGATCCCCAGATGGCCAAAGCCTACCTCAACCGAGGCATTGCCCAGCTGGACTTGGGCAACATCGAAGCGGCTTTGTCGGACTTGAGCCAGGCCATTGCTCTGGATCCCCAAGATGCCAGTGCCTACAGCAGCCGCGGGCGAATCCATTGGCTGCTGGGGGATCCCCTGGCGGCTCTGCAGGATTACACGGCTGCCCTGGAGCGGGATCCGCAGAACCCTCAGCTCTACTTCAACCGCGGCCAACTCCATGTTGAGCGGGAAGATTGGCCAGCAGCCTGTGAGGACTTCTCGCAGGTGTTGCAGTGGGCGGCAAGGCCTGGGATCCCCCGCGGGCCGGAGCTGCTGTTCAATGCCCATCTGCGCCGCGGTATGGCACGGCAACGGCTGGGGGATTGGCAGGGGGCGCTGGCCGATTTTGACCAAGTCCTGCAAGGGGATCCGACGCCTACGGCCCGCTGGCGCGAACAGTCGGGCTTGGCCCATTTCCACCGTGGCCAGGTGCGGGCTGCTCTGGGAGATGGGCCGGGGGCCATCCAGGACTATCGCCAGGCTTTGGCGCTGGGGGCGGCAGTGGCCCCGGCGGACATCCGCCGAGATCTGGCGCGGGCCCAGATCCAGACAGGGGATCTGCAGGCGGCCCTGGAGCAGTTGAACGAGGCGGTGCGCTTGCAGCCGGAACGGCGGGATCTGCGCCAAGAGCGAGCTGAGTTGTGCCGACGGCTAGGCCGGTGGCAAGAAGCAATTGCCGACTACGACGAGGTGTTGCGGCAGGATCCCCAGGACTGGACGGCTTGGCTGGGACGGGGCATGGCCCATGGGCAGGTGGGTAACTGGGCTGCCGCCCTTCAGGATCTCAGCCGGGTTTTGCAGCAGGATCCTGACCACAGGGAAGCGCTGTGGCACCGAGGACAAGCCCTGCAGCAGTTGGGCCAGACTGAAGCGGCCTTGCAAGATCTAAACCGTCTGCTGCAGCGGGATCCCCAGTACAGCATGGCCCGCTTGGCCCGCGGCTCTCTGTTGTTGACGTTGGCAATGCGTGGCACTGTTCCCGCGGCGGGCGTAGCCTTGGAGCAGGCCGAATCCGACTTCGACCAAGTCATCCAAGAACAAGCCCAAGACGGGGAACAGTCCCGGCAGGTCTATCTGGAGGCCCACCTGAAGCGGGCCCAAATCCGCCGCCTGCGCCACAACCTGGAGGGGGCAATGGCCGATTGGAATCGGGTCTTGGAGCTGGCTGGCCCAGGGGATCCAGAAGCGCTGGTCGCTGAAGCCCTGCTGTATCGAGGCTTGTGTCGCCAAGAGAGGGGGGATCTGGCCAGGGCGCTGGCCGATTTCACGGCGCTGATCCAGCAGCAACCGCAGGCTTCTCAGGCCTTTGCCTTGCGGGCAAGGGTACATCTGGCGTTGGGGGATCAAGAGACGGCATTGGCGGATCTCGACCAAGCCCTGAGTCTCGACCGAGACTGGGGGGTGGCCGATGCTGCCCTGGCCTACCGTCAACGGGGGGATCTGCACCGGCGGGCCAATCGCCCTGAGCTGGCCATTGCCGACTACACGCAGGCCCTGGCCTTGAACCCCCAGGAGCGCTCTGCTTTGCTCCACCGAGCTCTCTTGTGGGATCGCGGCGGACAGACGGACAAAGCTTTGGAAGACTACACCCAACTGCTGCAACTGGAGCTGGATCCCCAGGAGCGAGTCTGGGTTTTGAACAACCGCGGCTGGGCCTATGCCCAACAGGGGGATTTTTCGGCGGCCGTCCGCGACTACACCCAAGCCATCATGCTCTGCACTGCTAACGCGAAGGAGAGGGATCCCTGCCACCTCAAGATCCACTTCAACCGCGCCCTGGCCCGGGCTGCCCTGGGGGATTGGCAGGGAGCCTGCCAGGATTTCCAGGCTGCTCTCCAGATGCAAGGGTACGAAGGTCGGCTTTAGATAAGGAGTGAGGAGGGAGAAGTGAGGATGGAATCTCTTCTCTTTGCTCTTTCCTCTTTGCTCTTTTATCCCCTCAAGCCTCCTCCACCCCTTCTCCCGTCTCGGGCCGCAGCAGTGGAAAGGCAATGACATCGCGAATGCTGGGGGCATCGCACAGCAGCATTGTCAAGCGGTCGATCCCCACGCCCAGGCCACCTGTGGGGGGCAGGCCGTATTCCAAGGCGGTGAGAAAGTCTTCATCCAGAAAATGGGCCTCTTCATCGCCGGCTGCCTTTAGGGCCGCCTGGGCCTCCAGCCGCTGCCGCTGATCCACCGGATCGGTGAGCTCTGAATAGGCGTTGGCCGTCTCTCGCCCCACAATGAACAGCTCAAAGCGCTCCGCCAACCCCGGCTTGCTGCGGTGGGGCTGGGTGAGGGGACACACCTCCAGGGGATAGTCCAGAACAAAGGTGGGCTGGCGCAGGTGGCTCTCACAGCAGTGCTCAAAGGCTTTGACCAGCAACTTGCCAGGGGAGTCCTGAGGTGAGAGATTGGGGATCCCCCGCTCTGCCAAGGCGGGCAACAGCTCGGCAGTGGATCCCGTTTCCACGTCGATGCAGATCCCAGTTGTCTCCTCCACCAACTCCTGCAGCGTCACCCGCCGCCAAGGGGGTGTGAGGTCAATGGTTTCCCCCTGATAGGTCAACTGCAGGGATCCCCGCACTGCCAGCGCCGCGTTGCAGACTAGGGTTTCCGTCAGCTCCATCATGGTGTGGTAGTCGGCGAAGGCTTGGTACGCCTCCAGCGAGGTGAACTCTGGATTGTGGCGGGTGGAAATGCCTTCGTTGCGAAAGACCCGCCCAATTTCATAGACCCGCTCGATGCCTCCCACCACCAATCGCTTCAGGTGCAGCTCGGTGGCAATGCGCAGGTAGAGATCCAGATCCAGAGCATTGTGGTGGGTGATGAAAGGTCGCGCCTCCGCCCCGCCGGGGAGCACCTGCAACACCGGCGTCTCAATTTCCAAGAAGCCTCGGTCTTCTAGGGTTTGCCTTAGGGATCGGATGATCTTGGCCCGGTCGATCAGGGTTTGCTTGACCTGCGGATTGACGATCAAATCCACGTAGCGCTGGCGGTAGCGTTTCTCCACATCCCGCAGGCCATGCCACTTGTCCGGCAGAGGCAGCAGGGCCTTGGTCAGCACTTGGTATTCATCCACTCGCACCGACAGTTCCCCTTTTTCAGTGCGCTTCAGGCAGCCCTTGGCCCCCAGCCAATCGCCAACATCAATAAGCTTGTCCAGGTTTTTGAAGGCCAACTCCCCCATCTGCTCCGTTAGCCGTTTCTTGTCTAGATAAAGCTGAATGGTGCCGGAGCGATCCTGCAGGGTAAAGAAGGCCAGCTTGCCCATGACTCGCCGCGCCCGGATCCGCCCGGCCACCGCCACCTGCACATCCTCCCGCTCGGCACCGGGCTCTAGGTCGGCAAACTGCTCCTGCAGCTCGGCAGCCAAATGGGTGACGGGGAAAGAATAGGCGTAGGGCGGGATCCCTTGTTCCCGCAGATGTCGGGCTTTTTCCAATCGGGCCGCCCGCTGGGCAACTTCGCTGCTGCTGGGGAGAGTGGACATGGCAGTGGATAGGCGATGGACAATGGAAACCCCGTTAGGGGCAGGATCCCCTTTTTAGGCTTCCAGGGGCGCGATCCCGTGGGAACGCAGCAGCTCCAAGAGAGTTATAGAACAAACCGACATTGACTGGGGCCGAAAAGGGTAAGAATAACGCGACCAGCTCCCCGGTGTCTTTGGCCTTGGGCTAATAAAGAGCTGTAGAAAGCGCTCGTGAGCAGGCGCTGCAGCTTTTCCGTTCCCACAGCGGGCGTAGCCTTTTTTGAGGGTAACAAAAGTTTTCAGGAAAATTGATGATAAATGCGCCACCAGAGCAGCAGATGCCGCTCGTGCAGCGGGCGTAGCCTTTGGAGATAGGGCGCAGCAGAACCCAGCGCAAAGATGGTACAATGAGAGAGCTCCCTGTTCTTGGTCACCAAGGATCTCCCTACAGAAGAGCCTGAGATCATGCTGCTGCTTCGTATCTTCCTGGTGGCTCTGCTCACGCTCTTGACAGGTTGGTTCTCTCCACCTGCCAGCGCCCTGCTTAACGACGACCGTTACGATGGCAACATCTTTGCCCTCTACGGGGCCAACGGCGGCATGATCCCCCCCCGCGTTTCCCTAAAGCAAGCAAAAGAGCAAGGGATCCCCGCCATCCTTGTGTATTACATCGATGACAGCAGCGATTGCAAAAAATATGCTGCCACCATTGCCAACCTGCAAGTTCGCTACGGGCTAGGAGTTTATTTCATCCCCTATTCCGTCGATTCCCTCTTGCCCGGCGACGAGCGCGGCCAATACTACACCGGGCAAGTGCCTCAAACCCTCCTCTTCGATCCAGAGGGAAATCTCGTCTATCAATCCGTCGGTAACCGCCCCATCACCGAGGTGGAAAACGCCATTCGCGCCCTCTTCAAGTTGGATCCCGTTCCCCCAGGGGTGATCAAAGCCAAACCTTTCAACGAAATCCAAACCGGATTTGCCAGATCCCGTTCCCCCCAAGCCTACCTCCCCACAAAAGCCCAGCCGTGACGACCAATTCCAATCGCGATAGCGGGACGGAGTCCTTTCGCGATAGCGGGACGGAGTCCTCTCCCTCCGATCCTCTCGAGGCGCTGCAGGAAAAACTCCAGAGTCTGCAGGCTCGTCTTGCCGACCTAAGAGAACTGGAGCGCATAGCCCAGCTTTCCCCTGAACAATGGGCTGAAATCCAAGCTGAAGCCAGTCAACTGGAGCAACGCCTGCAGGCCTATGTGCTAGAGGTGTTTAATCCTGTCCCCGCTACCTTTTGGCAGGTGGTGCGCTTCGGCGGCCTTGGCCTGCTGCTCGGCATTGCCCTGCAGCGCTGGGTGCTGAGCTAGCCTACCTCTTAAGATAAAAAAGCTCTTGGATCCCGGAGCCCTGGCCCATGCGCATGCGACGCCCCAGATCATTCAGTCTTAAGGCAAGACTTGGCGCTTTCTGCCGCTGAAAAGCCCATGGCCCACTTACGCGATCGGCGTGCTTTTGGCGTTGCTGATCCCCCTGCCTCGTTGTCTGCTGGTTGTCCAACCCGGCTACGAAGCGGCAACGGGTGGATCTGGATGTTTCGGTGCGCTATCGCCTGGATCCGGATCGGGTTCCCGAAATCCATCGCAATGTGGGCCCCGACTATCTGAACAAAATCATTCGCCCTGCCTCCCAAGCCGTGGTGCGCAACGTTATCGCCCGCTATTCCCCCATAGAGAGGAAAGTTGAGAGTCAAGGCAACGGTTGAGTTAGCCGTGATAGGGTCAACAGGAGAGTTACCCCCACCATCAAACTTCCCCAAATCCATACAACCTGTCGCAACAGCCCCAAACTTTCCTGCACCACTTGCGGGGTCAAGGGGCGGGCCGGGATCCCCAATTTGGGTTTCACCTTCGGGATCCCCTGATAGAAATTGGTTCCTCCCAGTTGGATCTGCAGCCGCCAGGCAAAAGCCGCCTCGCTCCACCCTGAATTGGGGCTGGGATCTGCCTGCGCGTCCTGACGACACCGCTGCCAAAACCCCCAAGGATCCCGACTGAGCAGCGCCAGGGTGAGCACCGTTAGGCGGCAGGGCAACCAGGTCAGCCCATCCTCACAGCGGGCCGGCACTGTGCCCAAATGGGTAAAGGGGGGATGGCGGTAGCCCACCATCGAATCCAGCGTGCTGCTGGCTTTATAGGCCAAGGCCAAGGGTGCCCCTCCCAAGAAAGCGTAGAACAGAGGGGCAGTTGCTCCGTCGGGGGTATTTTCGGCCACTGTCTCAATCACCGCCCGCAAAATCTCCGGCTCCGTCAGGTGCTCTGTATCCCGACCCACATAGCGGCTGAGCCGTTGGCGAGCCTCCGGCAGATCCCCTTTTTCCAAGGGATCCAACACCTCCAACGCAGCAAAGCGCAGGCTGCGCCCTCCCAGACAACTGGCCATCAGGATCACCTGCACGAGGATCCCTGCCCAGGGATGGATGGCATTGCCGATGGCAATCAGCCCCCAGCCCGCGCCGTAGGATCCCCCCACCACAGCTAGGGTGAGAATTGCCCCACCCCACCGTTGTGCTCGCGGAGTTGAACAGTGCTTGAGGATATGGCTTTGCCCCCAGGCAATCACAGCCCCCATTGCCCGCACCGGATGAGGCCAGCCCCAGGGATCCGCCAGCAGATAATCCAAAGCCAAAGCTGCGGCCAGCACCACCGCGGCAGTCGGTTGGGCCGGAAAAAACAGCCAGCCTGCGGTATTAAACCACAAATCCACTCTCCTGATCCTGAGCCGCCTGCCAGCTACGGACATCAAAATACAGATCTTCCAAAGTGGTTTCCTCCAATACCTGCTGCACCTGTTGAGCGATCCGCTGCCACAGGGCTTCCGTCACCCAGTCCAGCCGCTCCGCCGGATGCACGGCTGAAGCATTAGAACTCCCCATGAGAGGATCCAAGGATTCTCCCACTGCCGCCAAAATGGCGCTAATCGGGATCCGCCGCGGTGCCCGTGCCAGCCGGTAGCCTCCCTGGGCCCCCCGTTGGGAACAAACCAAGCCGGCCTGCCGCAACTCAATCAGCAACTTTTCCAGGTAGGGAGCCGGGATCCCCTGTCGCTTGGCAATGGCCCGCACCGAAGCCAGTTGCCCGGAGCCGAGCATAGCCAGATCCAACAAAGCCCTGATGCTATAGGTGGCCCGTGTTGTCAAGCGCACCGGGATTCCTCCCCAGGGAGAAAAGAGCAGAGAGGAGAGAGCCTCCCTTCTCAATCCTCACTCCTCATTGTTGCTCCGCAACACTAGCGCAAAAGGCAGATGCTTGGGTATCGGGGTGCCGGTCAAGAGAGGCTAATCTGAGGTCTGAGGTGATCTCCAATTGGCTATTGTCTGGTTATTGGCAGCAAGCCCTTGCAGCAGAGAATAGGTCACCGGCATGGAACACCCCACCGCCAGCCTTTATTTGGTGGCCACCCCCATCGGCAACCGCGAAGACATCACCCTGCGGGCGCTGCGAGTTTTGCGCGAGGTGGATTGGGTGGCAGCAGAGGATACTCGCCACTCCGGCCAGCTTCTTAAACATTTTCAAATCTCCGCCCGCCTCATCAGCTATCACGAGCACAACGCTGCCCAGCGGATCCCTCAACTCCTGAAGTATCTGTCGGCGGGCCAGTCGGTGGCCCTAATCAGCGATGCCGGCACCCCCGCCATTTCCGATCCGGGAGAAGAGTTGGTGCGCGCCTGCATTCAAGCTGGGATCCCCGTGATTCCTGTGCCGGGGCCGGTAGCTGCTGTTGCCGCCTTGACCGCTTCGGGCCTACCTACAGGACGATTTGTGTTCGAGGGATTTTTACCTCTTAAACCCAGCCAACGACAGGCTCGCCTACGGCAGTTGGCCCAAGAGGAGCGCACCCTCATCCTCTATGAAGCCCCCCATCGCCTGCGCCAAACTCTGCAGGATCTGCTGGATCACTGCGGCCCAGAGCGGCAGATTGTGCTGGCGCGGGAGCTGACCAAGCTGTATGAGTCCTTCTGGCGGGGATCCCTGGCAGCAGCCTTGGAGCACTGCACTGCTCAGCCGCCCCGAGGGGAATTCACCCTCTTGCTGGAGGGATATGTCGGTGCCGTTTGCGACCCTGTCAAGAAAGCATTGCGGGGCAACAACCCTGCCAGAGGCGGAACGGAGTCTTTGAGTGGGCTGGGAGACGGTGCTTCGGAAGCGGAAATCCGTCAAGAAATGGCTCGGTTGCTGGCCGAGGGCCTGTCTCGCTCTGCAGCCAGCCGTCGGTTGGCCCAGCGTTTGCAGGGATCCCCCATCTGGACGCGGCGCCGCCTTTACGATCTATCCTTGCAGCTTGAGCTGCTCTCCAGTTCTGGCGGGACGGAGTCCTTTTCTGAGCACGTCAGCGCTCTGCCTCGTTTCCAAGACAACAGCGAGGCCGAGTCCTGAGGTGTTCGCGTTAGCGGGACGGAGTCCTTTCACGTTAGTGGGACGGAGTCCTTTCACGTTAGTGGGACGGAGTCCTATGGCACGGATTTTGTTGGTGGACGATGAAGTGGAGTTGGCCGATTCTCTGGCCCAGCAATTGAGGCGAGAGGGCTACACGGTGGACGTGGCCTACACAGGGGGGCAGGCCTGGGAGCTGCTGCAAAAGACGGGATCCCTCTCCCCAGCTCTACCCTACGATCTGTTGATCTTGGATTGGATGTTACCAGAGCTCTCCGGGCTTTCCCTCTGCCAGCGGGTGCGGCAGGTGGATGGCACCACTCCCATCCTGTTTCTGACCGCCAAAGATACCCTAGACGACCGGGTGGAAGGGCTGGATGCCGGGGCAGATGATTACTTGGTGAAGCCGTTCCAGCTGCGGGAACTGCTGGCGCGGGTGCGGGCCCTCTTGCGGCGAACCACCAGCTCTGGAGAAGGGATCCCTCGCTTGCAGGTCGGAGATTTGGAGCTGGATCGGGAGAACCAGGTGGCCTACCGGCAGGGGCGGATGATCCACCTCTCCCCAAAAGAGTTTCGCCTGCTGGAGTACTTCATGACCCATCCCGGCCAATTGCTCACCCACGACCAGATCTACGAACAGGTGTGGGCCGGGGAGGATCCCCCCAGCAGCAACGTCTTGGCAGCCCAAGTGCGCCTGCTGCGGCGACGTCTTAGGTTACCTGGAGCAGCAGAATTGATCCACGCTGTCTACGGCAAGGGCTATCGCTTTGGGCCTGCCGCCGGGGATCCCTATGCGTCCTGAACAGCAGCCAAACATAACTCCTCTCTTCCAAGAGGAGAGAGGCTGGGGGTGCAGAGCGCTTGGGGATCACTTGGACTTGAGCTTCTCCGCTTTCTCGATGGCCTCTTCGATGGTGCCCACCAGGTAGAAGGCTTGCTCCGGCAGATCGTCCAATTCTCCCGACAAAATGCGCTGGAAGCCCTTGATGGTGTCTGCCAGTTTCACGTACTTGCCGGGGGATCCGGTAAACACCTCGGCCACAAAGAAGGGCTGGGACAGGAAACGCTCGATGCGGCGGGCGCGAGCCACCACCAGCTTGTCTTCTTCCGACAGCTCATCCAGCCCCAGGATGGCGATGATATCTTGCAGCTCTTTGTAGCGCTGCAGGGTTTGCTTCACCGCCCGGGCAGTGTTGTAATGCTCTTCGCCCACAATGTCCGCCTGCAGGATGGTGGAAGAGGAATCCAGGGGATCCACTGCCGGATAAATGCCCTTGGCCGCCAAGCTGCGGGACAACACCACCGTCGAGTCTAGGTGGGCAAAGGTGGTAGCCGGGGCCGGATCCGTCAAGTCATCAGCAGGCACATACACCGCCTGCACCGAAGTGATGGATCCCTGCTTGGTGGAGGTGATGCGCTCTTGCAGGTTGCCCATTTCGGTGGCCAAGGTGGGCTGGTAACCTACTGCCGAGGGCATGCGACCCAACAGCGCCGATACTTCCGATCCGGCCTGCACAAAGCGGAAAATGTTGTCGATGAACAGCAGCACATCCTGCTTGTTAACGTCGCGGAAGTACTCGGCCATCGTCAGGGCGGTCAAGCCAACCCGCATGCGGGCACCTGGCGGCTCGTTCATCTGGCCATAGACCAGTGCCACCTTATCCAGCACACCCGATTCTTTCATCTCGTTGTAGAGGTCATTGCCCTCACGAGTGCGCTCTCCCACGCCTGCAAACACCGACAGGCCAGAGTGTTCCTCGGCAATGTTGTGGATGAGTTCCTGGATGAGCACCGTCTTGCCTACACCGGCACCGCCAAACAGGCCCACCTTGCCGCCCTTTTTGAAGGGGGCCAGCAGGTCGATCACCTTGATACCGGTTTCAAAGGGCTCTGGCTTGATCGTCAAATCGACAAATGGAGGCGCACTGCGGTGGATGGGGGCAAATTCTTGGGCTTGAACAGGCTCTCCTTGGTCAACCGGCTCTCCCAGCACATTGAAAATGCGCCCCAAGGTGGGCTGCCCGACTGGCACAGTAATGGGAGCACCCGTATCCACCACCGGCATACCCCGCACCAGGCCGTCGGTGGAGGACATGGCCACCGCACGCACGCGGTTATCCCCCAAAAGCTGCTGCACCTCAAAGGTGACGTTGACCTTCAGGCCGCTTTCGGTTGTGCCCTCCACCTTGAGGGCATTGTAGATTTCGGGCAGCTTGCCGCTGGGAAATTCAGCGTCGATCACAGGCCCGATGACCTGAGTGATGTAGCCAACATTGGTGGCAGTAGCGGTGGCAGTAACCATGATTGAGGTTCAGCTCCTTGTGTGCTCAGTTATCGACTCAGCAATGCCGGGTTGATAAATTTAAATCATTATCATCATACAAACATTATCATCATACAAACAAAGGGATCCCAGTTGCTGCCGCGCTTTTGCCTGTCCAGCCTACGAGGGATCCCCGGCAGAGCAGGCTTTTCTTCGCTACCCTAGAGCTAGGTTAGAGAGGGGGATCGCCAGTGATGAGCCACTACGGAGGCCGTACTGCACAGCTCAGCTCCGTTAGGTTGGGAGGACGGCGTTCCCGCCCACGTCGGGGCCAGGCCCTACAACTGGGGATCCTTGGCTTTCTGCTGGGGCTGGGGGCAATGGGGGGAGCCTGGTGGTACAGCAGCGGGCCGCGGCAGACGCTTTCCTTGTATTGGCTGACCACGGTCGACAACTCCATCTCCTACGTGGAGCAGCAGCGCTCCGTTCGCGCCTCTGACAGCCAAGAGGCCATCCGTCTGGCTCTAGAGGAGCTGATTGCCGGCCCCAGGGATCCCCACCTCACCAGCGCTATTCCCCCACAGACCAAAGTGCTGGATGTGCGGGTGGAAGGTAACGATATTTTTCTCAATTTTTCCCCAGAATTCACCCAAGGGGGGGGATCCACGGCAATGATGGGCCGGGTCATGCAGGTGCTCTACACCGCCACCAGCCAAAACCCCGGTGCCCGGGTTTGGATCTCGGTGGAAGGCCGTGCCCTAGAAGTGCTGGGGGGAGAGGGTCTGATTCTGGATCAACCCCTGACGCGGGCCTCGTTTGTGCCCAGCTTTCAACTGCCGGCAGAACCTGAGGCGGAGCCGACAACCCCAAAGGACTCGGTCTCGCTGATGCAGTCGCCCAAGCATCGCCCGGCGATAAGGGCCTCGTGAGGCGGAAACCATGAACTGGCTACAGAGGGTGGGCAGCAGTTTTCTCCTGACTGGTCAGGTGATTCTGCATCTGATGCGGGGTCGTATCCATCGCCGCAACACCCTGGATCAGCTTTCGGCGGTGGGGCTGGAGTCGCTGCTGATTGTTCTGATTACGGCGGTGGTGATCAGCGGTGTTTTCACCATCCAGTTGGCACGGGAGTTCATCAACTTCGGAGCCTCTTCCTTGATTGGGGGAGTTTTGGCAATTGCCCTTGCCCGTGAGCTGACGCCGGTGGTGACGGCGGTGATCTTGGCCGGACGAGTGGGATCCGCCTTTGCCGCCGAGCTGGGCACCATGAAAGTCACGGAGCAGATCGACGCTTTGCTGTTGTTGCGCACCGATCCGGTGGATTATCTGGTGATCCCGCGGGTGCTGGCTGCGGGGCTGATGTTGCCGGTGCTCACCATCCTCTCCCTGCTGACGGGGCTGGTGGGGGGGATGATCATCTGCGCTTCGGCCTACAACATCTCTCCTACAGTGTTTCTCAACTCGGCGCAAACCCTTCTGACCTCTTGGGATTTGCTCGTCTGTTGTTTCAAGGCAATGGTGTTCGGGTCTTTGATCGCCATTGTCGGCTCCAACTGGGGCCTTTCCACCAGTGGGGGGGCCAAGGGGGTGGGCCGCTCTACCACCGATGCAGTGGTCACGGCGCTGTTGGGCGTGTTTGTTACCAACTTTCTCATTTCTTGGCTGTTGTTTCAGGGTCCGGGGAGCGCCCTTGGCCGCGTGCTGTAGCCACTCCCGCTGTCCCGTTTTCGTGTGAGCGTTGCCGGGCAATATGGAGAGAGCTAGTATGGGATCCCCCTTCCCATCAGCGGTGCAGAACACTTTGCGAGTAGAATTTCAGATTTTCCGACAGTTGCCGCCGGAGCCACCCCGCTGGCAATCCTTCTGGCTGGAGACCTCCCCTGGCGCCACCATTCTCGATTGCCTCAACCGGATCAAGTGGGAGCAGGACGGCAGCTTGGCCTTCCGCAAGAACTGCCGCAACACCATCTGTGGCAGTTGCGCCATGCGCATCAATGGCAGGGCAGCCCTGGCTTGTGGTCGACAGGTGGGCGAAGAGCTGGATCCCCGCAGCCCCGAGCCACAGCCCATTCGGATTGGCCCTTTGGGCAACTTGCCCGTTCTGCGGGATCTGGTGGTGGATATGCAGCCCTTCTGGAATGATCTCAGCCGGGTGGATCCCTTTGTCAGCACGGCGGGGCGCCGCATCCCGGAGCGAGAGTTTTTACAGTTGCCTGCTGAACGGGAGCGCCTGAACGCTGCCGGTGGCTGTATTCTCTGCGGGGCCTGCTATTCCGATTGCAACGCCAAAGAGGTGAACCCAGAGTTCGTCGGCCCCCATGCTCTGGCCAAAGCCAACCGCCTCGTCCAAGACAGCCGCGACAGCCAACGGGAACAACGCCTACAGGCTCAGGATAGCTTGGCCGGTGTCTGGGGCTGTACCCGCTGCTGGAACTGCAACAGTGTCTGCCCGATGGGTGTGGCACCCCTGGATCAAATCACCGAACTCAAACAAGGGATCCTCTCTCGCCATGCAGACCAGACTGCTGCTCTGACCACCGACCATCCCCGCCAGCACGCTGTTCGCGCTATTCGGACGGAGTCCTTGCGCATAGCCATCCGCCACCGCAAGACTCTGGTGCAACTGGTGCGCGCCGGTGGTTGGATAGATGAGCGCCGCTTTGGCCTGCAGGTAGTGGGACGGGATCCCAAAGGGCTGCTCAGCTTGGTGCCTTTGGGGCTGCGCCTGTTGGCCAGAGGCAAATTTCCCTTTCGCTTCAAGCCCTCTTCAGGAACAGCGACGGTACGGCGGCTTATCGACACAGTTCGGCAGGAAGGAAGGGATCCCCTCTAGGCTGCGGCTTTGAGGTTGTCTTGGCCGGAAATCAATCTGGCACTCACAATCCGATCCCCCACTTTGATGTGGCGCAGCACCTCTGTTCCCTCGGTAACGTATCCAAACACCGCATAGCGGCCATCCATGAGGTTTAACCCTGCCGGGGTAAGATCTGGCTCGGCCATGAAGATGAAAAATTGGGAAGAAGCACTATTGGGATCGTCGGGATAGCGGGCCATGGCCACCGTCCCTTCGGCGGAAAAAGGTAAGGCCGGCTCCACATCCCACAGGCCCATCTGATCAAAAGTTTGGCCGTAGCGGGGCATCACCTCGCCTTTGGCGCGAATCTCCATGGGGATGGTGCGAATTTTTCCGGTGGTGGGATCCACATAGCCATCGGCAGGGCCAGGGGGATCCCCGGCCTGCGCCAGGAAGAAGGTTTCCACCCGGTCAAAGGTAAGGCCATCGTAGAAGCCTCGCTGCACCAGGTCGGCAAAGTTGCCGGCAGTGATGGGGGCGCTGTAGCCATCCAAGGTGATCACCATGCGCCCAGCGGTGGTGTTCAGCTCCACCTCTGCCCGCCCCAAGAGCTGGGGTTTGTCGGCGTACTCGGCAGGCACTGTGTAGGGGAAAGCCCCCACCCAGTCGTTTTCCAAGGATCCCAGGCTGTCCAACAGGCGGTCGTAGGCAGCACGGGCCTCTTCTTTCCCCTTGGATTTGCGCTCGCTGGCTTGGCTGATAACTTGCAACTCTTCCCGCAAAGCAGCGATCTCTCTAGAGGCAGTGGAAGCCCGCTCAGGGGGCAAGCTAGCCACTAGGGGATCGGCGTAACGCTCCAAGAGCCGCTCTACTTGGCGCACATCTCCCCGCACCGCCGACCAGCGGTTGTACTTCAGGTCGGTGTCGATTTTGGAGATGGCTTCATCAATTTCCAGCAGCTTCGTTTCCTGAATGGGCAGCGCCCGCCGCAACAGGGTACGGGGATCCGTGATGGCATCCCCTTGGGGCAGAGCCAAGGCTGGGATCCCCCAGAGCACCACCACGCAGAGTAGGGCAGCTACGCAGAAGCCAAACCGACAGACCTCTCTCCAAGACAGGGATCCCTGCCGCCAAAAGCCTTGGGCACGCTGCACCATGGTTTCCACCGACTTGCAAAACAACCACTCCTGTCTCAGCCTGACATCCCACCGTCACAGGCGGCAAGCGTTGATGAAGCCTCATGGTGATTTCTAACAACTGGCTTGCTCCATCTGGGGGAAAGTCGTTATCGCTACGCAGCGCTTTTGCAACCGCGATAGGGGGGCGGAGTTCGCTGAGGATATGGCTACACGGCTCTCCTACCTGGGAACGGTGACCTCGAAGCGGACGACACCGGCTGAGCCAGAACTGCCTCCCCCCACATTCACCACCACCACACCGTTGGGGTTGGTAATGCCCCCACAGGCAGGGGGCACAGCTCCACCCGGCGGAATGAAGGCTCCCCCATCCCCATCTTGGGCATCGCTAAGGGCTACAGGGGATCCCCCTGTGCTCACCGACAGGCTGCCCGGCACATACCGCAAACCCGCTGCCAAGGGGTCGCACACCACAAAGGTGGAAGCGGGCGAGTCCAGTAGGAAGTAGATGGCAAACTGCACCCGCGCTCCGGGGCGCACCGACAGGTTGATGGCCCCCTGCAGGAAGGTGGTGGCTCCGCCCGGCCAGGGGATCCCTGGGTTGTCGTTGGGGTCGGTGGGATCGTCGGAGAATTCGGGGATGGAGAGGCCGTTGAGGGCGGTGATCCGCTTGACCAGTCGGATCCCTTCGCCTGGGGGAGGTGCTGGGCTGGGTGTGGGCGTTGGAGTAGGTGTGGGTGTTGGAGTGGGCGTCGGCGTCGGAGTGGGTGTTGGGGTGGGCGTCGGCGTCGGAGTGGGTGTTGGTGTCGGAGTGGGTGTGGGCGTTGGGGTGGGTGTCGGTGTTGGGGTGGCGGCGGGAGTGACTGTAATAGTAATGGTTGCTTGGTTGGAAATCAGCCCTCCCGTATCCTTTACTGTATATTTGATTGGAGTGGTAGAGCCTGTGAAGCCCGGCACTGGAGTGAAGGTGACTTTCCCAGTGGTCAAATCGTATGTGCCTTCCCCGTCAACTGTCAGAGTGGTTTGCTGTCCAGGAGTGAGCGGGTCTAGGTCGATAGTACTGGGATCCAAGTTAAAGGCATAAGCTGTGTCATTGGACAGCACATTAATGGTGACCGGTGTGTTGGTTGGAGTAGTGGCCGAGTCATCTTTAGCAACGGGGTTGTAAGCAACAATGCCCCCTCCTGCCGTCATGTCCCAGCCGCCGCTAGCCTCTCTCGTATCTTTTGGAAACGCTGTGAAGTCCTTGATTGAGCCAGCCACATCATTCCCAACTACTGAGTAACCGAAGAACTTTTGATTAGGCTTTATGCCCAGATCCTGATAACTTACGAAAATGCCTGACAACTTCTGGTTATTTGGCTTAGCTGTAATGTTCGTATCCAGAACTTTACTTCCACACTCGTCGTTATGAACATTTGTAAATGGTATTAGCGTTCCCTTCCCCCAAGTAGCACCGGCTGCAATGACAGAGCCATAACCAAATTGTGTGGGGTCTGGATCAAAAGCCGTAATAGCAGCAATCCTAAAAAAGTCGTTTCCTCCTCTATCTAGAAGTAAAAAGCCAATCTTATCAAGGTTTGTAGAAGGAGCAGTTATTCCGCCTGGGGTTATAAAGTCTACCCTCTCAATATTGTTAATGTTCACACCGGTGGCGGTATTTGTAAATAGATTATCCGCGCCAGCCTTGATAACTGGGTTTGATGGGTTGATTAAGAGAACCTGCTCCATGGATGTAATTCCCAGAGTGCCAGGCTTGTCTGGCGGAATGACCCAGATAACGTTGCATACACCAGATCTATTGGAGTTATTAACTCTCCTCAGAACAACTTGATCGGTTGCACCGATTAGAGACAGCTTTTGACCACCCACCTCAATGTTTGTCAGTACAGATCCAGCATCTAAGGTGGGAATAGCAGCCGCTTGAAGTGTGTGCTGATAGCTGTGATCAATTACTCCTTCAACCACAATCGTAGGGGTAGTAACGCTGCCAGCCGTGGCTTCCAAAACCCAATCTGCTCCGGCTTTGGCATGGCCTGTGCGGTTTGTAGAAGCAGCAATATCAGCTCCTGTCAGGTGGGCCATTTGCTCTATGAAGAGTCTGCCCTCCGGCTCTGCTGCCACCTCGCAGCCGTAGATTAAAATGTCCGCATCATCCGCAAGGCTGGATTTCCAATCTGCCAGTAAGTCCGCGTATTCAGGCAAGTTTTCTCGGCTGAGAATTCTTCCACCCAAGGAGAGGGAACCTGCTTTCCCGTGAGACAGGATGTGTAGGGCTTTGATGCCTTTCCGTCCTCGCAGTGTCTCTGTGATCTGCTTAATCCCATCTTTATTGGGATCCAGAAAAACAACTTCCGTGCCAGGACGAATGCCTGCCAATAAGATTGCCAATTCCGGCAAGGTTTGATCGATAAAAACCAGCTCATCCTGCCTAGGGTGTTGCAGAGACGCTTCTTTGGATGCAGGGAAGCCAGCCTGCTCTACCCCCAAGAGAACCATCAGCACGGCTGTGGAAACGGCACCCAAGCTGCGACTAAAGAAGCAAAGCAATCTTTCCGATTGAGCAGGACGAGAGGAAGACAGTTTTGGGGTCAGCATTCAACACTCCTCGGCTCTCTCAGCGCGTTCTCTTGAAGCACAAAATCAGCTCACATCAAGCTTGACTAAAACGAGGCAATCATCAATTATCTACCCTCACCGAAACCGTGTTGCTAAAGAGCAACGATCCCGATGCTGAACGAACCACGGCCCTGTTGGTAATGATGGTGGGAAGAGCAGGAGCTTCAGGGGTAGGCACCCCTGTGGGCGGAGCAGTTGGAAACTCCACCTGTGGAGTGGGTCGAGGTGTTGGAAAGTCCGTCGGCGCAGGGGGTAGGGGTACGGGAATGCGGAGGCGGCAGGGCTGATCCGATTGATTGCCTTCTGGGGCATAGCAAACGCGAATGAGATCCTCCACAAAGCGAAGCTGATTAAAACTAAGTTGATCCGCTTGTCGAATGATGTCCGTAATGATTTCCTCCAGGTCTCGGGCTGTTCTGGAAAGAGGTACGCTGACAAACAAAATGTTCTCCAGATCCCTAACCTCAGGAGGGGCTAGGTTGGAAAAAGGCACTCTATCCCGCTCCCGCAGCAAGATGCGATAAAGGGCTTCGCTCCAAGGGGAAACATCCACAGCAGCACTGAAAGCAAATCCCCGCAGGGGTGTAGGCTGGCCGGACTGACGCCCTTGGCCCAATAGGTTGGACTGAACCGATACCAATCTCCCTGGCGGCTGAGTGATCGATCCGGAAAAGGGGATGGTGAACCGCAAGTTGCCATCCAAGGCAGTGGTTGACAGGGCAGGCAACAAAATGTCCCCTCTTGAGCTTAGGTTGAACAACTCAACCTTGTTGCCTCTTGAAAAGAGAGGCCCTCCCAGGCAAAGGGCGGCTGTTGAGCCTGGCGGGCAAAGCTGAGCAAAGGGATCCACCACCAACCCCAAAATGGCAGAAGCAAAGCCGGAGCCGGGATCCCTTGGCGACGACCCCACAGTCGAGGGGCTGCTGGAGGTGCCACCGCAACTTTTCAACAGAGGGGCTAGGCAGCCTGCCAGAGCAGCTAGGGCAAGGGCAGCCCGTTGATAAAACCGTTTGGAGAGTCTTGGTCGTTGAAGCATCTTCTTATCGCCCCGCTTTTTTTAGTCAGTAGGGTGGATATGTGAGGTCAAAAGCGTGCCAAGTTGCTCTAGCGGGATCCCACCGTGAGAACGGCGTCGTTGAAGGGCACTACAAAACGGCTTCCTTCTCTCTCAACCCGCAGCTCGCCGCTGAGAAGATAAGAACCAGCAGGTAGCGGAACACTGCTTTGCACCCTCACCTGCAGGCGGTGCTCCCCAATGGCGGCAGGGAACAAATTGGCAAAGGGAGCTTCCAACACTTCAGAAAACCGTGCCAGCACGAAAGTCCCCTCTGTAGCTGCGGCCAGACTTTGTAACTCCAGAAGATTCAAATCGACCCCTAACCCAACCACATACACGGTGAGCTTTTGTCCCCGCTCCCTGGCCAGGGCTGTCAGCTCCTGGGTAGCTTGGTTGATGGAACGGGTGCTTTCGTTATCAATACCATCGGTAAACACCACCAAACGGCGGTTGAAACGCTCGTTGGGCCGAAAATCGCTTAAGAAACGCCCCGCTTCCACCGTGGCATCGTAGAGGGCAGTGTTCCCCCCCGGAACAGCGCGCAAGACGCCTCGTCTTAGTAGCTCTTTGTCGCCGGTGAAGTCCTGTAGGAGCTGAGCTGTGCGCAGGGGCTGCCCCAAAGCTGTAAGGCCAAAACCTGCCCCCCGGTTGTCAAAGCGCAGAATAGCGCCCAAATCCAGAGGTGCAGGGCGAAATTGATCCAAGAGCCGAAAAACAGCCAGGAAGCGCCGAGATTGGGGATCCAAAACCAGCAGGCTGCCTGAGCCATCCATCAGCACAGCCATGAGCAAAGGCCGCTGAGCCAGATCCGACGGAGGGTTCTCGATCCGAGTGGGCGTTAGGGTCAAGGCTACCGGCTGCGGGATCCCCAGCAAATCGGTTACTCGGTTGACCTGCAAGCTGACCTGGCTGACGGAGAGCTGGGTTACTGGTTGGGGCGGATCCCCGCCTTGCAAGAGGGCAAGGTTGAACTCCATTTCCCCTTGCGTACCAGAAAAGGAGCGGGTTAGAGCGCCATTGAACGTCAGGCGAGCTTGGGATCCCACAGCAGACGGATCAATGCCTGTACCGCCAGAAGAGCCACAGCCGGCAAGGCAGCTTCCCACGAGAACCAGGAGAAACAGCCAACCGGTCTTTCGGTTTTTCACTCGACGAGGCTGCATCTTCAGACTCATTTCGGGTGTCGGTGTAAGTGTAGAGAGGGGTAGGAAGATCGGACATTACCACTCAGTAATTCCAAAAGCTACCGTAGCGCTGGGTATAAAATGTAAAGATCTTTTTACCACTCATGGGGAGCATTCTCGCCGACCAAATGAGGCCAGCGCTCTCTTCCATGACCTACAGTGCATAACAACTAGTGCATCACGGCCTGTCAATGGGGGTGTAAGCTCTAAAGGGATCCCCTGGGTGAGGAGGATGGCCGGATATGGCAGCAAAGCAACTGAAGTTCTACTGGAGCCCTCAATTCCAGCTCTTTAGCTGCGATGGAGCCAAGCTGGAGGGGCATGGTTTCATTCAAACCAACCCTTCCCACGATCTGGTGCATCTGTTCATTGCCGCCAACGGCAACCTGCCCTGGCAGCCGGTGGAAAGCCGCGAGCAAACTTGCTTTGCCGAGTACAACGCGGTGATGCTGGAGCACCTGTTGGTGAACTGTTTTAACGCAGGAGCCCTGGGATCCCTGCCCACCCAGCAGATCATTCCAGAGGCGCGGAAATTCTTGCGGTGGTTTGTTTCAGAACACTACGCCCCCTTTCCAGTTTCTGAAGAAGAGGCTTTTCGCCGCTTTGCCGAGCACCTGGATATTGAGCGCATTGTGCGTTTGTTCCCCTATTTTTACAGTCTGCGGGCTTGGGAATGCTTCAGCCCCAATTACCGCGCCGAGACCTACGATCTGGAGTTCACCTCCGAGGATGATCCCGTTCGAGAGGCCCCGGAATGGGCGGCGGATCCCAACATTTTGCAAACCCAAGAACTGGTGAGACAAAAACTGGCTGAAGCGGTGGCCGAGGCAAGATCAGGCTGGCCCAAGCCAGAGCCCGTTTTCTCGCCAACCCCCTCAACTTCACCGCCGTTCCATCCCCGAGCCAAGTCTGAATAAATCCGGGTAAGGACTCCGTCCCGCTGACGCGAACGGCTGCAAACTCGCTCGCCCTCGTTGGTCGCAAAAGCGTCGCGTAGCGATATGGATCTCCCTCACCTCTAGCCCATCTCCTGGAGGGAGCATGGATTTGAGGCTAGTCTGCACCCTCCACCAGCCGGCGAAAGGCTTTTTTGCCCACCTGCAAAACCCGTCCCGCCAGCTCCGAGGCATGGGCAAACTCCAGGTCGGGATCCTCCACCTTTTGCCCATCCAGCCGCACAGCGCCCCCTTGGATCTGCCGACGGGCTTCCGCAGCACTCTTGCACAGGCCGGACTCTCGCAGGATGTAGCTGAGCTTAGCAGGGTAGGACAGCCGATCGATGGCAAAGACGGGAATGGATCCCGTTTCCGCAAAGCTGCCTTCTAGCACCAACGCTTGAGCGGTGCGCTGGGCCTCTTCTGCCGCTGCAGGGGAGTGAAACTGGGCCACAAGAGTCTTGGCCAAGAGGATCTGCCGCTGGCGGGGATCCTCCGGCAGCTCCGACAGGGGCACCGAGGTCAACAACTCAAAATAGCGCTGCACCAAGTGATCCGGCACCTTTTCCAGCTTGGAGTACATGGTGAGGGGATCCTCGGTTAACCCCACGTAGTTGTTTTTGGACTTGGACATTTTCTGGTACCCGTCCAGCCCCTCCAAAAGCGGCACCGTCAGGCAAAACTGCGGCGTTTGGCCCTTCCAGATTTGCAGATCTCGCCCGGTGAGCAGGTTGAAGCGCTGGTCGGTTCCCCCCAGTTCCACATCGGCTGCGAGGGCCACCGAGTCGTAACCCTGCAAGAGGGGGTAGAGAAATTCGTGCAAGTACACCGGCGTCCCGGCTTGGTAGCGCTGGGCAAAGTCTTCCTTGGCCAACATCTGCCCCACCGTCATCTGGGCCTGGAGTTCGATGAGCTCACTGAGAGTCAGGCGGGCCAACCACTCGCTGTTGCGGCGCACCTCCAGTCGACCGGGGGTCTCAAAATCCAAAATCTTGCCGGCTTGCTCCAGATAGGTGCGGGCGTTTTCCTCCACTTCTGCCGGGGTGAGGCGGGGACGGGCCTCCGATTGGCCGGTGGGATCCCCTACCAGAGCTGTGAAGTCGCCGATAAGCAAAATGGCCACATGGCCCGCATCCTGAAACTGCCGCAGCTTGCGCAACACCACCGAATGGCCCAGGTGCAGATCCGGTCGGGTGGGATCGATGCCCAGCTTTACCCGCAAGGGACGATCCGCTTTCGCCAAGCGCTCCGCCAGGGCAGCAGCTCCTCCCGGAAAGATCTCGGCCACCCCCCGCTCAACAATTTGGGCTATCAACGGATCCCGGTACGTTGGCGAAACCGAGGCTGAAGATAGACTCAAATCCTGCTCCTCCGGCTGAACCCATGAGCCATTCTAATCCCACGCAAAAGATGCTCGGTTCTCAACTCAAGATCTTCTCCACCTGAACCTGGTTCGAGTTGTCGATGGGTGGGGTTGGCCATCCTGCCGCGCCGATAGACGCCGCCCTATAATAAGTCTGGCTTGTTGTTGCTTTGCAACACGGACGTGACAGGGTTTTTGACGTGACCTACGGTCGCAGACCATTGGCCCACCGGGCGAGAAAGCCAAGGGTAGAGCGTTTCTCCAGTTCCCCTTTTTCCCGATCGGGGTTTGACGAGCAGGCCGACTATGCCCCACCCACTCGCCCCTCGCGGATTGGCCAGGTTGCCGGTGTGGTAGGCAATCTGTTGCTGGGATCCCTGCTTCTGGGATCCACGGCGACGGCTGCCGGATTGGTGGGGTTGGCCATCAGCTTCCGCAACTTGCCGGATGTGCATCAACTGCGGGATTACGTGCCCATTGCCACCACCCACATCGTCGATATTCGGGGCGAGCCCATTGCCAGCCTACACGGGGAGGCCAACCGGGAAGTGATCTCTCTTGAACAGGTCTCACCGGAAATGAAAAAGGCTTTGCTGGCCATTGAAGACAGCCACTTCTACACCCATCCAGGGATTAATCCGGTCAGCTTGGGCCGGGCAATCCTGGGCAGTGTAGGGGGGGGTATAGGCTCGGCGGGAGGGGGATCCACCCTGACGATGCAATTGGTGAAGAACCTGTTTTTGAGGCCGGAGCGCACCCTCAGCCGCAAAGTTGCCGAGATCGTGTTGGCGGTGCGCCTAGAGCAGGTCTTCAGCAAAGATGAGATCCTGGAGATGTACCTCAACCAGGTGTATTGGGGGCACAACCTCTACGGCATTCAGGCGGCGGCCCGCAGCTACTTCAACAAGGATGCGGCTGAACTGAACTTGGCTGAAGCGGCGATGTTGGCCGGGATCCTGCCGGCCCCGGAAACCCTGAGCCCCTTTCGCAACCCGGAGGGAGCCAAACGGCGACAACACCTGGTGCTGGATCGTCTGGTGGAGCTGAACTGGATCACCCCAGCAGAAGCCCAGGTGGCCCGCGAACAAAAATTGACCTTGGGCCGTATCACCTCCTTTCAAAGCAACGCTCCGGCGGTTACCGATGCCATTGAGGCGGAGCTGCAGCGTCGCTATGGGGAACAAGCTCTCATGCAGGGAGGGCTGCGGGTTCAGTCCACCATCGATCTGCGTCTGCAACGCCTTGCCCAGCGCATTGTCAACGAAGATGGCCCTCGCATTGGGGCAGCTCGTCGTGCCGATCAAATGGCTTTAGCGGCGGTGGATCCCCGTACTGGCTACGTGAAGGCCATTGTAGGCGGGATCAATGCTCAGCGGGGCCAATTTAACCGCGCCACCCAGGCGTTTCGCCAAACGGGATCCACCTTCAAGCCTTACGTGTATTACGCAGCTCTGGCCAGCGGGCGCTATTCACCCGGCAGCATTTTGGAAGATACCCCCGTCACCTATCCCGGCTCGCCGCCCTACAGCCCGAAAAACTACGACAACACCTTTTATGGCCCCCTCACCTTTGCCCGGGCTTTGGAACTCTCCCGCAATGTGCCCACCGTCAAGTTAGCCGATGATGTCGGGATCCGCAACGTCATTGCAGCGGCTCAGGCCACGGGTATTACTGCCGAGATGTCCCCCAACTTGGCCACAGCTCTGGGCTCGGCCAGCATCAGCCCCCTGGAGATGGCGGCCAGCTATGCGGTGTTTGCCAACGGCGGGTATCGGGTGGAGCCGACCCTTTTGGCCCAGGTGGTGGATCGCAACGGCCAAATCCTCTTCGAGGCCAGGCCCCAGCCAGAGCGGGTTTTGGATCCCTGGGCGGTGGCGGTGCTCAATCAAATCCTCAAAGGGGTAGTGACCCAAGGCACCGGGACGGCGGCTCGTCTGGATGATGGGCGACCCGTGGCTGGCAAAACCGGCACCACCTCCGATTTCCGCGACGCTTGGTTCATCGGCTATGTGCCGCAACTGTCGACCGCCATTTGGATTGGCAACGACAACAACTCCCCCATGCTGCCCGGCACCGCCGGCGGGGCTTTTGTCGCCCCCACCTGGAAGCGCTTCATGACCGAGGCTCTACAAGGGATCCCACCCCAGGACTTCCCCAGCCCGTATCAATTTCCCCCTCCCCGACCATGAGCTATAGCGAGGAGCGGCTGGTGCGCATCGAGCGCACCGTCGAGGCCAATGCTCAGGCCATCGCCCAACTGGCCCGACAGAACCAAGAGGTGCTGCAGACCATTGCCGGCACCGAGGAGCGCATTGCTAGGGCTGAGGAACGCATTGCCAAAGCCGAGGAACGCATTGCCAAAGCGGAGGAACGCATCGAGGCCGAGATCAAACGGTGGGACGAGCGGTTTTTCCAGCTCAGCCGTGATACCCTCAACTTCACCCGCAATGTGGTTACCATTGCCGCCATCACGGCAGTTTTAATCCCCCTGCTTAGGGATGTCGCTCCCCTGCTGATTGAGCTGCTGCGGGAGGGATCCCGTTAGCCCCCTGTAGCCGGGACGATCTTGCTTTTCCGACGGCTGGCGAACGAGTGGTTATCGGCAATTGCGCTGAGACTACCGCGGTTCCACCTCTCTGGGGTCAAGCAGGGCTCCAGCCGGAATCGAGGTGTCCAAGGGATCCCAGCGCGTACTGATTCTGAGTTAAACTAAGACTGCAAAGAAAGGTAACGCCTTTTTCTGGTTATCCTGACCCTTCGCCGCGTTCTTTCTTGCATTCCTTGCACAAGACACAGAGGACAGACAATTATGGCTTTTGAACTCCCAGCTCTGCCCTATCCTGCTGACGCGCTGAAGCCCTACATGTCGGCAGAAACGTTTTCCTTCCACCACGGCAAGCATCACGCGGCCTACGTAGCCAACCTGAACAAGCTTATCGAGGGTACCGATCTGGCCAACCAGTCTCTGGAGGAGATCATCAAGACCACCTTTGGGGATCCCAACAAGACAGGTATCTTCAACAATGCCGCCCAAGTTTGGAATCACACCTTTTTCTGGGAATCCATGAAGCCAGGCGGGGGAGGCGCACCTACCGGGCCTATTGCCGACAAGATCAACGCTGATTTCGGCGGCTACGACAAGTTCGTTGAGGCTTTCAAGACGGCGGCTGCCACCCAGTTTGGCAGCGGTTGGGCTTGGCTGGTGCTGGACAACGGCACCCTGAAGGTCACCAAAACCCCCAATGCCGAAAATCCCCTGGTTCACGGTCAAACGCCCCTGCTCACCTTGGATGTGTGGGAGCACGCCTACTACCTGGATTACCAAAACCGGCGGCCTGACTTCATCACTGCCTACCTAGAGCACTTGGTGAACTGGGATGCCGCCAATGCCCGGCTGGCTGCCGCCTGACTCTACCTATTCTGGGATCCCTGGACGGGGGATCCCATTGAAGACTAGCCTTCTATCTTCTATCACTGTTGGCAAGGGGATCCTTAGGGATCCCTTTTTTGCGCCTAGTCTCTCCCCAAGCGTTCCCGCTCCTCGCGCAACCGCTCCAGAAAGCCGGGGGTAGGGGGTTGGGTTGGGGGTGCTGCAGAGGGAGCAGAAGTTGGAGCAACCCGGTTCATTTGGGGAAACAAGGGTTGATTGATGGGCTGCGGCGGGAGAGGTTGGGCTGGGACAGGGGCTGGAGAAGGTGGAGGAGCGGGTGTGGGCACAGCAACCGGTCGGGGCGGCGGCGCAGCAGGGGCTGGAGGGGGAGGTGACACCCGCGGAGTTGTGGCGGGGGGTTGAGGGGTAGGGGACACTGCCTCTGGCCTGGGTGTGGGCTCGCCAATTCCCAGATCTGGGGCAGGATCATCCTCAAACACCGGTTCGCCCCCCGGATCCCGCAGCAGCCAGTCCAGCAGAGGTTCAGGAGTTGCTGAGGGACCCCGCTCAGAGGACTCTGCACCGCCGACGCGCTGGGTGTCAGGTCGTTCAGGGACAGTTTCCCTGCCTGGGCCTGGATCCAACAGCAGACGCACGCCCCAGAAGGTGCTCCCCGCGATGGCAGCAAAAAGGGCTACCCCAACCCAGAGGGGAAACAGCTTGGCCTTGGGCTCTGCCTGGGTACTGAGCAGGTGCCCTGCATCTACCGCCGCTAGGGTATGCTCAGAGAAGATGGGTGCGGTCAGAGGCATCAGGAAGGAAGAGCTGGCAGCGCCCTGGGAGCACAGGGATCCCTCCAATTGGGCGCTGAGAATCTTCATATCTTGGGGCCGCCGGTCGGGATCTTTAGCCAGACAGGAGAGCACCACCTGTTCCAGCTCCGGCGGAATCTCATAGGGCAAATTTGAGCGATCGAAAGGCTGGGGCTGCTGGTAATTGTGGGCCTCGTACCAACCGGGGAAAGAATCACTCTTGGGTCGCAGAGGTTGTTGCCCGGTCAACATGCGGTAGAGCACCACGCCAAACGAGTAGATATCCGAGCGGGCATCCAAGGCTTCCCCGCGCACCTGTTCGGGAGAGGCATAGCGCACCGTACCCAAAAAGCCGGTGGTCTGGGTGCCGAGGGCAAGGGAAACGTCGCTGAGCAGCTTGGCAATGCCGAAATCCAGGATTTTGACCGTTTCCCCCAGCGTTTCATCTTTCAGGACGAAGAGGTTGCTGGGTTTGATGTCGCGATGGATCACCCCCTTGATGAGATGGCCATCCTGCTCGGTCTCCAGGTTATGGGCGTAATAGAGACCAGCACATACTTGGCGGGCAATCCTCACCACCTGTTGCGGCGGCAGCACCGGCTGCTTGAGCATCAGCTCCCCCAAACTGCGCCCTTTCAGGTATTCCATCACTAGGTAAGGTTGGTCGTTCTCTAGACCGTAATCCAGCACCTTGACAATGGCAGGGTGCTCCCCCAACAGCGTGCTGATGCGAATTTCCTGCTGAAAACGTTTGTGCAACTGGCGTCGGGTGTTGTCATCGCCTGCTAAGTTTTGGTGCAACAGCTTGACCGCCACCGGACGGTTGAACAGGCGCGTATCGACAGCCTTGAACACCCGCCCCATGCCACCTGCTGCAATGCTGTGAACCAGTTGATAGCGCTGGCCGATCACTTTTCCAGGAGCAAGCTGGTTCATAGGCAGCCCAGGAGCATGTACCTTCCGATTTTAATGCGTGTTTCTCTCGCCTTTCTCCGGCCCCCCGGCCCAGCAGTCTTCATTCCCAATGTATTTGATGTGGTTTTGATGTGCTTTTGAATACTTGTTAAACGCCCTGCCAGCAATTGAAGGCCGGACAAAGGCTGTGGGGCATCGAGAGCTACTTGGATCTGGAGGGATCTGATAGACTCATGCGGGCGCTTTGCCGGGTCTGTTCATTAGCTGTCTGTCGGGTGATTTATGCTGGCTAACTGGCTGCAAATTTCGGGGATCCCTCTGGCCATGATTGGCCCTGCTGAGAATCCGGTGCTGGTGTTTTTGATCATCCTGACCATCATGCTGGTGGCTCCCTTACTGTTTGAGCGGCTACGCCTGCCGGGGATCATCGGGTTAATCTTAGCCGGGCTGGTGGTGGGGCCCTATGGCTTGGGCATCCTGCAGCGGGACGAGACCATCATCCTGCTAGGCACAGTGGGACTGTTGTTTCTCATGTTCATGGCGGGGCTGGAGACCAGCCTGGAGGATTTGAAGCTTAATGCCGGGAAGGCCACCATCTTCGGGGCGCTCACCTTTCTGTTGCCGATGCTCATTGGCACAGCAGCGATGTTGGCCATTGGGTATGGCTTTCTGGCGGCGGTGCTGGTGGCCTCTAGTTTTGCCTCTCATACCCTGATTGGCCTGCCCATCATCTCAAAGCTGGGGTTGATGCGCCTGCAGACGGTAACGGCAACTTTGGGGGCCACCCTCATCACGAATGTCTTGGCTTTGTTGGTGCTGGCGGTGGTGGTGCGCGCCCACCAAGGGGAGCTGACGCTGCAATTTTGGTTGACCTTGATCCCTTCCATTGCCGTCTACACCTTTGCCACCCTCTGGGGAGTCCCGAAGCTAGGGGGCTGGTTCTTTCAACGCTTTGGCCATGACGAGGGAGCAGAGTTCACCTTTGTCATTGCCACGTTGTTTGTGGTGGCCTATGGAGCAGGGTTGATTGGCATTGAGCCGGTGGTGGGAGCTTTTCTGGCTGGGACGGCCATCACCCCCATCATCCCGCAGCTCAGCCCGCTCATGAACCGGATTCAGTTCATCGGCAATACCTTGTTTGTGCCCTTTTTTCTGATCTCGGTGGGGATGCTGATCAATCCCGGCATTCTCCTGGGGGAGCCGCGCACCCTGCTGGTGGGAGGGGTGATGATTGCAGCGGAGGTGGTGAGCAAGTTTCTGGCCGCTTGGATCCCGGCCCAACTGTTTGGCTGGCGCTTTGCCAGCACGATGATCATGTTCGGTTTGTCGATGGCTCAGGCGGCGGCTACCCTGGCGGCAATCACGGTGGCCTTTCAGGTGGAATTGGTGGATGAGCTGACGGTGAACGGCACCATTGCCATGATCCTGGTGACCTGTGTTGCCTCGCCTTGGATTGTGGCCCGCTGGGGAGAGCAAATGCAGCCAGCCGAAGTGGCGGCAGAGTCCACCGAATTGCCCAAGCCGGATTGGGGAGCTCGCGTCTTGGTGCCGGTGGCCAACCCGGATACCGAAAGCAACCTGCTGCAGTTGGCGTTGATTTTGGCCAAAAAGGGTGGAGGAACGCTGCTGCCGCTGCATGTTTTGTCTGACCGCGCCGGGATCTCACCGGCAGCCCTAGCCCGGCAAGAGCAGTTGTTGACCTTTGCAGAAGCTCTGGCCCACAGCGCCGTGACCCGAGTAGAGCCGATTCGGCGGGTGGATGACTCGGTGGAAAAAGGGATCATTCGCTCGGCGGCGGAACGGCAGGCAACCTTGGTGATCCTGGGCTGGAAGGGCTACTCCACCTATACAGAGAACTTTTTCGGCAGCATCATCGACGCGGTGGTGCGGCAGGTGGGGATCCCAGTCTTGATTACGCGGTTTCCGGTACCCATCGAGACAGCACGCCGCATCCTCTTGGTTGCACCGGAGCTGGAGGTCTCTCCCGGATCCCTGCAGCAGACCATTGGGCTGGCGCAAACGCTGGCCGGCGAATTGAAAGCAGGTTTGCAGATTCTGCTGGTGCAAACCCGACCCAGGCGGGAACGCTCCCCAGCCTTGGTGGCAGAAAGCTATGCCCACCTGCCGGTTCAGCGGGTGCAGGGGGGGGTGGTGGCGGAAGTCTTCAAAGCCCTGCAGCCAGGAGATGTGTTGGTGTTGATTCCCAGTGAAACCGGCAACCGGTCGCGTCTAGGCCGAGAGCCGGAGACCATTGCCCGCAACCGACCCAGCCTTCCCATCATCGTGGTGCATCTGCCGCGGGATTCAGCCTATCCCTTGCGCCAAGGAGATGGGGTTCTTGCGGCTACAGAGTCAACTTGGCAGTGATGGCAGTGGGGTATTGTCTGGCGGATTTGAGCTTTTGTCTCAACTCCGCCCAGCTCTTTGGTAAACTGGGATACCTCAGGTTCAGAACAGTCGTCAGCCAGAAGGAAGGCTTAGGGCCATAGATTATGTTGATTGAGGAAGTGGGGATAGCACCCTACGGAGCACAGGAGTATGGTTGCCTATTTACTGGAAGTTGGCTGTGAGGAACTCCCGGCCAGTTTTGTGGATTCGGCTCTGGAGCAGTGGCGAGCCGGGATCCCAGCCTCTTTGGCAGAGGCTCATCTGCAAGCAGAGCAGATGCAACTTTTCGGTACGCCGCGCCGCCTGGCGGTTCTGTTGCGGGGGTTGCCCACCCAGCAGCCGGATCGCACCCTGGAGGTGAAGGGGCCACCGGTTCAGGTCGCCTACCAAGATGGCCGGCTCACTCCTGCCGGGGAAAAATTTGCCCAAAAACAAGGGGTGGATCCCGGCAGCCTGGAAATCCGGCAAGTGGGCAAGGGATCCTTCGTGTTTGCAGTGCAGCGGGTGCGGGGCCGACCGACGGCGGCTGTGCTCCAAGAATTGGCGCCCGCCTGGATTACCAACTTGAGTGGGGAACGGCTGATGCGCTGGGCCTGCGGGGATCTGAAGTTTCCGCGTCCTATTCGCTGGCTGGTTTCCCTTTGGGATGATCAGGTGCTGCCTTTGCTGCTACCGACCCACGAGGGCAATACCATGCCGGGCTTGGTGGCAGGGCGGGTTAGCCGGGGGCACCGCATTTTGGGATCCCAGCAGGTCACTCTGGAGCGGGCCGAGAGCTACGTTCAGCAAATGCAAGAGGCTGGGGTCAGCCCCGATCCGGCAGCGCGGGAGGCGTACATTCAGGCCGAGGTAACCAAGCTGGCCAAGCAGGTGAATGGGGAAGCGCAGATCCCTGCCCCTTTGCTGCGGGAGGTGGTGCAGTTGGTGGAGTGGCCGACGGCGGTTTTGGGGCGCTTTGAGCCGGAATTTTTGCGCCTGCCGCCGGCGGTGATCGAGACGGTGATGATCACCCACCAACGCTATTTCCCGGTACGGGATGGCCGGGATCCCCAGAAATTGCTGCCCTACTTCATCACCATTTCCAATGGCCACCCTGAGCAGTCGGAGCGGATCGGGGCGGGCAACAGCCGGGTGGTACGGGCGCGCCTGTCGGATGCCCGCTTTTTCTACGAAGAGGATCGGCGGATCCCTTTGGCGGAGCGGGTGGAGCGCCTGCAGGCAGTCACCTTTGCCGAGGGGCTGGGATCCATGCGGGACAAGGTGGAGCGCATCCGCCACATCAGCCGCCTCATTGCCGCTGCCTTGAACTTGGATGCCCAGGAGCAGGCGCTGGTGGATCGCACCGCCCAACTGTGCAAAGCGGATCTGGTGACCCAAATGGTGTACGAGTTCCCAGAGCTGCAGGGGATCATGGGGGCCGACTACGCCCGGCAGGATGGGGAACCGGAGGCTGTGGTGGCAGGGATTGAGCAGCACTACTGGCCTTTGGGGGCGGGGGACGCTTTGCCCACAGCGCTGACGGGGCGGGTGGTGGGCTGGGCAGATCGCCTGGATACTTTGGTGGGCATGTTTCGCTTGGGGCGGATCCCCACCGGCTCCTCGGATCGCTTTGCCCTGCGGCGGGCTGCCAACAGCTTGGTGCTGGTTGCCTGGGATGCCGGCTGGACTTTTGACTTCAACGTGCTGTTGCAGAGCGTGGTGCGGGACTATGCCTTTGGCGATGTCCACACTTTGCGAGCCTTGCAGGAGTTTTTGGCCCAACGGATACAGACCCTTTTGCAGGAGGAAAAACGGATTGATTACGACTTGGTCAGGGCCGTGGTGGGGGATCCGGAGTCGGTCAAAACCGAGGATCCCCAGAAAGCCGAACTTACCTTGCGGGCCTTGGGCAACCTGCCCTTGACTTTGCTGCGGGCGGAGTACCTGCAACACCTGCGGGCCACCGGGGAATTGGCGGATCTCTATCCCACCCTCAATCGCTGTGCCCGCCTGGCGGTTCAAGGGGACTTGGACTACGCCGTGGTGGATCCGGCAGCCGCCGTGGATCCCGGCCAGTTGCAGGAGGCGGCAGAAAGGGAGTTGTACGAGGCTTGCCAGAAGATCTATCGCCTGGGGGTAGAGCCGGCCTTGCGGGGAGACTTTGTTCCCTTGGTGGAAGCCCTACAAGCGGCATCCCCTCAGGTAGCCCAGTTTTTTGAAGCCGTTTTGGTGATGGATCCCGATCCGGTGCGACGGGCCAGCCGGCTCAATTTGCTGGGAGTATTGCGCAACCAGTCGCGCCTGTTGGGGGACATGGGGGCTGTGGTCATGGCAGGGGAATCCTCGCCGGAGAAGACCCCCTAGCCGCTTCCGATCAGTTTACTTCGAGACAGATCCCCCTCACCCCCAGCTTCTCTCCCAGAGGGAGCTACCCCCCAAGGACTCTGTCCCACTGGCGCGAACGACTTGGGAATGGACATAAGGATTTATCCAAGAAATTGCAAACACTGCTGCAAAGCCCGCTGCACCGAGCCTAGGTAGCCCTCTCCAAACAGGTTGAGATGGTTGAGCCAGTGGTAGAGCTGGTAGAGGGGCTTGCGGTGGGGATATCCCTTGTCCAAAGGATAGGCCCGCTGATAAGCCCGATAGAACTCCGGCGGGAAGCCACCAAACAGTTCTGTCATCGCCAGATCCGTCTCCCGATCCCCGTAGTAGGTGGCCGGATCGAAAATCACCGGGGATCCATCCGCTAAGGCCCCGTAGTTGCCACCCCACAGATCTCCATGCAACAGAGCGGGCTCTGGCCTGTAGTCCTGAAAAAAGGTTTCTAGCTCCGCCATCACCCGTTCGGCTTGGGCCACCCATGCACCGCGATACCCCTGTTGGCAGGCCAACTTCACCTGGTAGAGCAGCCGCTGTTCCCGATAAAAGTCCGGCCAATTCTGCCGCCAACTGTTGATCTGAGGCGTAGAGCCGATGGTGTTGTCGCGCTCCCAACCGTAGCTGCCATTGGGGGATAGGGTGCGGTGCAACTGGGCCAATTGGGATCCCAATAAACCCGCAGTGTGCGGACGGGGTGAGGTTAGCTCCAGGTATTCCAGCACCAAATAAGCCTGCTCTCCCGCGGATCCCCAGACAATGGGCCGAGGCACGCGAATAGCCTGGGCAGCTGCTAGGGTTTGCAAGCCTGCAGCTTCCGCCGCAAACATCTCCAGCGCTCTTTCTCCCCCACGGGACAACTTGACAAAGTAGTCTCTTGCCCCCTCTGCGAGAGAGTTTTGGGAAGCGCAGGAAAACCGATAGGTGGCGTTGATGCTGCCCCCACCCACAGAACGATACTGCAGGGGCCGTAAGGGATCCCCTGTCGCTTCTGAAAGGTGCTGGGCAATGGTCTGCCAAAGAGTTTGCATCAGCAGCGAAAGTCAATTGTCGAAGAAAAACAGGTACTTAATCAGACCCGTAAGCACACCACCCACTGGGGAGTATGTCAACCCTTGGTCAAAGCAGACAGAGAAGGTAGAACATCTTCTCGAAAAGGAACCTCGTTTTGATTCACATTCTCCAGCTCGGCCAACATGAGAGGGTTAACCCGGTTCAGGTAGGGCACCAAAACCTGTTGCAGCCTTCGGCTATAAAAACGGTGGTAGCTGTACACAGGCGTAGCCGGAAATCCCCGTCGAATCTTATGGGATCCCCCAGCACCGGGATCAAAGTTGCGGATCCCTTCCCGAATGGCGAGGGCAATGGGTTCGTAATAGCAAACGTTAAAGTGTAAAAACTTCACCTCCTCCCGACAACCCCAGTAGCGCCCGAAGAGGCGATCCCCCTTACGAATACAAAAAGACATCCCCACAATTTCTGCATTCCGTTCCCCAGCCACCAACACCACCCGCTCCCGATAGTTGGGATAGAGAGACTCGAAAAAGCGACGATTGAGATATTTGCTCCAGTTCCAAAATTGAGCACAGGTGTTGCTGTAAAAGTCGTACATCAAAGACAACAGGCGGGGCGTGATCTCCTCTCCTGTATAAATCTTGAGTTCTAGGCCGCTTTTTTCCATTGCAGCCCGCTCTCGCTTGATGTTGCGCCGCTGGTTGGCATTAAACTGGCTCAAAAAGTCTTCGTAAGAGCGGTAGCCGGGGTTATGCCACTGGTAGTTGTGGGTGATTCTGGGCGTAAGTCCATCCGCTTCCAATTGGGCTCGCCAGTCCAGATCTACATAAAGCAAGCTAAACACCGAAATATCCTTTTCTTGGCAAAACCGGTCAATGGCTGCCAGCATCAACGGCCACACCTCCGCCTCTGAATACTCAGGATGGACGAGAATGCGATAGCCCGTGGCCGGGGTAAAGGGGGCCATGCCGATTAACTTCGGGTAGTAGCGTTCCCCCAGTTGGCCGGCGACTGCAGCCCATTCTTGGTCAAAGACAAACTCCCCCTGACTGTGGCTTTTCAAATACAAGGGGGCAGCAGCAACCAACTGACCGTTTGCCTCCACCAGTAAGTGACAGGGCAGCCACCCTGTCTTGCGGCTGGCACAACCTGAACTTTCTAGGCTGTGCAACCATTCGTATTCCAAAAAAGGAGAGGTGCGCTCCGTTTGCAAAGCGTGCCAGGCCACTGCCGGGATCTCGCGAATATCGTGGCACCAGCGCCATTTCAAACCGGTTGACATTTGCCTGCCCGGATTAGACCAACCCGCCGCGCAATCGCCTCAGCTTGACTGGGAAAAGGCCCCCAATGCTCTTGCTGGCTCAAGAGGGGATCCCCCGCCGCCAAACACAGCACTTGGCAGGATCCCTGCACCTGCTTGATCACATACCACCCTGAAACGGGAGCCGAAACCACGCTGCTGCTCCTTTGCCCGTCCACAACTTTTCCGGCGAAAAACTGCATTTTTGGGCTCTGGTTTGATTTTAATCGGGATCCCTGGGCTCGTAGTAGTGGTTGGCCAATTCCAGAGCCATCTGAAACTTCTGCTCGCGGGTGAGATCGGCCCGTCGGGCAATCTGGGCAAAGCGGTTGATATCTGGGGGCAGAAAGTCGAAAGGCCGCTGTTCCCGCACGATGTCCAAGACCAAATCGCAAAGGGCCTGCTGGTAATCGTTGTAGAAGATCTCTCCCAAAGCCTTGAGCCGTCCATCGGGCACCGGATTATTAAAGTCGATGGCCTGGAGCTCTCCCTGCTCGTCAATGAACAGCTCCACTGAGTTCATTTCATAGCCCAGAACCCGATTGATAATCCGACAGGTATTGATGACTTTCTGGCCCATTTCTGGGGTGAGAAATTCTGGATCGAACAGATATTCGCTGGCATCGAATTTGCGGAAGATGTACTTAATCGGGATGATTTTCCGGCCAATGCAGAGAGCGCGAATCTGCCAAGGGTAAGGGGTTTTGACCTTCTCTTGGATCATCATCACCTGGGATCCAGAGCGGTCGTAAAAATAGAGGAGCTGTTCCATGTTATGGGCTATTTCTACCCCAATGGCCTCTCGTCCCTCCGCTGGCTTAATCACAATTGGCCAGCCCAGATCTTCTGCCATCCCCTGCCAATCGAAAAACTTATGATACTTAAAGTCTTCTGCTTTCAATGCGGGGGCTTCTTTAGGGGGCAGGATGTAAGTTTTGGGGATGGAGATCCCCAACTCTTTGACCACCATGTAGGCAGCATCTTTGTTGCGCAGGTAGTAGTAAAAGCTAAAGGGGTTGTTGATGATATACACTCCCCGAAAGGCAAAGCCCATGAACAGGCCGATGGCTTGGGGGTAGAGATAGCTGAAGCGATCCAGGATCAGGCGATACTTGGTGCGGTAATCCAGGTTCACCTCGTGAATGGTGACATGTTCGGCCCGGATCTTGTAAGTTTGGCCGTTGCGAGCTTGAACAGGGGGAAGGGCATTGAGGCGGACCAGAGTATCGTCCCCGAAAGGCTCGCTGAAGTGCAGGCTGCCAACCCAATAGTCTTCAATCATCAGGGCTCTCTCGTTAAAGCTATTCCCTGCAAGGGATCCTACGCGAAGGCACGGATTTGCGCTTGCCAAGTGGGCCAGTCGTGATCCCCCTCCCATACCTCCAGTTGATGGGGGATGTCGTTGCGGCTAAGCACTTCCGCCAGACGCAGATTGTCGCTGAGGCAGTGGTCGCGGTGAGCGGTGAGCAGTTTCAGCTCGGTGTTGTGCCCGCCCAAGTGATCCCAGAGTTGCCGACTCATGTTGGACATATAGGCCAGCGGGTTGATGAAATACAGCTCCTGCTCTGCCTGTTGGGGATCCCAGCCGGTGATGGAGCCGAGAGCCGCCACATCGTAAGGCCCTCCCAGAGCCAAACAACGGCGCACTAGGCCGGGGTGCCGACAGGTGAGGTTGACTGCATGGGTGGCCCCCAGAGAAAACCCAGCCACCACCAAAAACTCATTTTGCGCTTCCGCTTTGGCATAGGGGATCAGCTCTTCTACCCAGTGCTGCTCCAGCAACAGCCAACGATCCCGCCGTTGAGGTAAGTCCAGATCGCGGTTAAAAAAGGTCTCCCAATCCAGGGTTTCCACGCAAAAAGCCTGCAAATAACCCTGTTCCAGATGATGGCTGAGACTGGCGATAATGCCGCGATCTTCCAAGTCAAAAAAACGCCCATTGCTGGTGGGCAGACAGATCAGCGGGTAGCCGTGATGCCCAAAGTGGAGCATCTCCATTTCCCGGCTCAAGATCTGAGAGGGAAAGCGCAAGTAGCGGCGAGCGTAGGGCATGAAAAACAGGGAAGGGATCCTCAAGAAACACCCAACTTTCTCTTCTCCAGGGGAAGCCTTTTGGCCCACCTAGCTGAGAAGGCTAAACTGCACCTTCTGGAAAGACCCATGCAGCCCTGAACAAAGCTGTTCGCGTCAGCGGGCTGTCCCTCAGCCCCCAGCCGGTACTTCTCAGCTAGGTAGGCATTCAACTTGCACAGGTTGTCTTTACCCAGTGTGTGGTAGCCGCTTGTGAGCTTTGCGTAGCAACAACAAGAGGTACCAGCAACCGGCTTGCCATCCAATCGCCATGTTCTTGGGCGCCATGGCTGGTAAGAATTGTGCACAGCGCCCCCAGCCCAGGATGGGAACCTTGTTCGCGCCGTCGGCACGGAGTGCTCTGGCTGTGGGGAGCCTTTGCTTAGCTTGCGGAGATCGTTGGCAAACTTCTAGCCCCCAGTTATGGGCAGGGCGGGCCACACCGGAGTGCTGGGCAGCCAAGGTTCTCTGTTTGTTGTAGAGGCTTTGTCCCCCTATCGAGAACAGACTGAGCTCTGCCCCAAACTCCAGCAGCATGCTTCCCCCCGTTTCCACAGCCGCTTCACACAGTTTACAGAAGAAGCTCAAAAACCCAAAGACCTAGTCCTGCCCCTCCAATCAACCAAAGGCAAGCGGGGTATCGTATGTATTGAAGTGTGGTCGCGTCTAGAACCCATCTCATCATGAGCGTCACCAGCGAATCTGCTGCCACCGCCGCACCCTATGTGATTTTAAAAGAGCCGGATGGCAGCCAGAGGAAACACATCCTTTCGGGAGCGACCGCTTGGACCCTAGGCCGCGATGAGGACAACGCCATCGTCTTGAGCGATCCCAGCGTTTCCCGCCAGCATGCCCTGCTGCAATACCTCGACAACAACAGCATCTATCTCATCGATCTCGGTAGCCGCAACGGCTCGTTTGTCAACAATCGCCGTGTCAGCATCCCCACCCTCCTGCAGGATGGGGATCGCCTTACCCTTGGACAATCCCAGCTTGAGTTCCACAGCGGATCCCCGGCCAGCTCAGAACCCAGCGCTGCGGCCAAACCTTCGGACACCCTGGTTCTACAAACCCGCTGGCTGATCTCGGTGGCAGTGGTGGATGTGCGAGGGTACGGACAACTGACTCAACAACTGGACGAGCGCCTGCTTTCCCAGGTGATGGGAGATTGGTTCCGGCGGGGTGGGGATATCATTCAGCAGCATGGGGGCACTGTCGATAAGTACATTGGCGATGCAATCATGGCCGTTTGGTTCCATGTGCCCCAAGCCAACACCACTCCTCTAGGAGTTGAAGCGCCGGGAATTCACCTCGATGTGAAGTCGGTTCTGCAGGCCATAGCGAAGCTGTTTCAGATGACCGAGCAACTGAACGGTGAGTTTCCGCTGCCTTCTCCCATTCGTCTAGGGGCAGGGGTTAACACAGGCTCGGCGATCGTGCGCCAGGTGGGCAACAACACCCGCCAAGAATATACGGCCCTGGGAGATACAGTGAATTTGGCCTTCCGCATTGAGAGCGCTACCCGCACCCTCAACGCCGACTTGGCGATTAGCCAGGACACCTACACCTGCTTGGCCAAACAACTGGGGCAGGCAGCCACCTGCTTCTCGCATCAGGCCGTAGAGCTGAAGGGGTACGCCCACCGTCATCAGGTGTACTACTGCGATGTGCGTTCTTTGCAAGCCGTTCTCAGTCTCTAGATCCTAGGGATGTCTTGCCGCGCGATGGGATCCCTTGTCTGGCAGAGCAAGCTGGGGGATCCCCCCTCCTGCTGCCCCTTGAGCCGATAGAATGGCAAGGCCCATTTGCACAAGAGCCCGGCCCATGAGTGTGGTGAATCGCCCTGAGGTGGTGGCAGAGCTAACCGAACTCTACCATCAGTACGAAGCTGCCCTGACGAGCAATGATGTGCCCACCCTGACTCGCCTGTTTTGGGATGGCCCCCAGGTGGTGCGCTTTGGTGTGGGGGAAAATCTCTACGGGGGAGAGGAGATCAAGGCTTTTCGCCAACAGCGCCCTCCCACGGATTTGCGCCGCGAGATGCTGCGTTTACAGGTAGTCACCTTTGGGGAAGATTGCGGCTCGGTCACCCTAGAGTTTCGCCGCCTGGTGAACGGGATCCCTCGCTTGGGCCGCCAAAGCCAGATGTGGTACAGGTTCCCCGATATCGGCTGGAAGATCGTCTCTGCCCACGTGTCCTTTTTGCCGGAAGATCAGGGGGAAATGCTGCGCAAAAGCTGGGGATCCACCTCGCCCACGTAGGTATTCAGCCCAATGGCCGTGGCGATCAAAGCCCCATCCACCTCCACCCGCCGATACTGGGAGATGGCCTCTGCCAGGGGCACATCCACCACCCGCCGATTTTGCCAGGCCACCATGCGGTCGTATTTGCCTTGGGCGATCAAATCCACAGCAGCCACCCCAAAGGCTGCTCCCAGCAGGCGATCCAGAGGAGAGGGCGTACCTCCCCGCTGCAGGTGGCCCAAAACCATAACCCGAGTTTCGATGCCGGTGCGCAGGGCAATCTCATTGCCGATGTAATGGCCGATGCCGCCGTAGAGAGACTGCCCCAGGCTGTTGGTGTAGGTCACCGGCTCCCCCGACTCCGTGCGAACCGCCTCCGCCACCACCACAATGCTGAAGTTGTTGCCCCGCTCTTTGCGGTCGCGGATTCTTTTGCAGACATTCTCCAACTTGTAGGGAATTTCCGGGATCAAAATCACATGCGCCCCCCCGGCAATGCCAGCGCTGATGGCAATGTGACCGGCATCCCGCCCCATGACTTCCATGACCATGACTCGGCTGTGGCTGATGGCCGTGTAGGTGAGCTGATCCAGGGCTTCCACAGCCACGCTCAAAGCTGTGTTGAATCCCACCGAGTACTCGGTGGCACCGACATCGTTGTCGATGGTCTTGGGGATCCCGACAAAGTTCCAATCTCCCTGCAGAGCCAGTTGCCGGAGAATGGCCAGGCTGCCATCCCCCCCCACCCCAATGAGGGCATCCAACCCAAGCCGGTGGTAGCCGGTGATCACTTCTGCTGAGCGATCCACCAAGCTGCCGTCGGGCATAGGGTAGGCGAAGGGGTTGCCTTTGTTCACGGTACCCAAGATGGTGCCGCCATAGCGCAAAATGCCGGAAACCCGCTTCACATCCAGCAGCTCCGCCTCCACCGGTCGAGCCATCAGCCCTGCCGTCGCATCTTTGATGCCATAAACTTCCATGTCGTAGTCGCGGGCCCGCCGCACCACCGCTCGAATCACGGCGTTGAGGCCGCCACAATCGCCGCCACTGGTGAGGATCCCGATTCGCTTCCGTTTGGGCATAGAGCTTGGGTTGGAGAAAGGTGAACATCCTAAACAGAGATATAAGAGTCTGTATCGATTGCAGAGACTCCCTACTCGACACAAACGACGGATGTGATCCAGTGGATCATTATCCCGATTATCTCGGTGCAATCGGCTCTGGAGAAACACCCCCCGGCTGAGGGACTGCTGAAATGAGGGACTGCTGAAAAAGGAGAAATTGAGGGATCCATACAACCCAGCAAGATTAAGTTAGCTTGCATCCCCGCTGGGGTTCGCAGTTGGCGATCAAGCCCAGCCGTTAAGTATTCTTCACAAAAAAATTAAGAAACATTGCCGCGCCAGCCGCTGATTGGAAAGGACTTCAGTATCTCTGAGGATAGATCTTTCCAAAAAGACTTGGGGGCAACGATCCACTCAAAAACTGAAATCATTTGTTAAGCAGGGATGATCAAAACCCGGTCAACCCGATGATAGAGATGAGGATAGAGATAAGGCATCCAGTCTGATTTGGGAGCAGCACTATGACTCAAACCATTGCCCAGTGTGCTCTGCAAGGAGCCTCAGAGTTGCTCAGCCGCTACCAGCGGGGAGAGCGCCATTTTCCCCAGTCCTGCTTGGAGTATGCCTTTTTGAGGGGGGCGGATCTGCGACGCGCCAATCTCGAGGGATCCGATTTGCATGGGGCCAACCTGCGCTACGCCAACCTGCGGGGCAGCAATCTGACCAATGCCGACCTGCGCTGTGCCGACCTGCGCTGTGCTGACCTTGAGGGAGCTTGTCTGGAAGGAGCCAATTTGAGGGGCTCCCTCTACAATCACAACACCTGTTTCCCGGTGGGGTTTGATCCGGTAACAGCAGGGATGCAGCCCTTTGAGTTTTGACTGCGGAAAGAGAGGGGATCCCTGATCCCTCAGGCCAGGGGAAAGCGCTCCCGCAAATCTCGAATCACCGGAGCGGGCACCAAATGATCGATGGGGCCACCTAACTTGGCGACTTCCTTCACCAGACTGCTGCTGACAAAACTGTGCTCGCTGGCAGTGGCCAGAAAGAGGGTTTCCAGTTCGGGAGCCAAAAGCTTGTTGGTGTGGGCCATTTGCAGCTCCACATCGAAGTCCGACAGGACTCGCAAGCCGCGCACGATTACCTTTGCCCCCCGTTGACGGGCATAGGCCACCGTCAGACCGGAAAACGTATCAACCTCAACATTTTTGAGATGGGCTGTGGATAGTCTAATCTGAGCTTGCCGCTGCTCTGGGCTGAACAGAGGGGTTTTGTTGGGGTTTTTCAAGACGGCAACGATCACTTTGGCAAAGAGACGGCTGGCCCGCTCGATAACATCAAGATGCCCAAGGGTAATGGGATCGAAGCTGCCGGGGTAGAGGGCAATCATGGTCAACCTCGTGCTATTCCTCACCCTACCTGGTCTCGAGCCCAAGCCAAATAGGTTGGGCTCACTTGGGTGGCTGCCAGAGCCAGGATCTCGGGCTCAGCGTAGGGGTGCAGCTCTCGCAGCCGTTGTTCCAGGCGGGGATAGGCGGTTGCGGGCAATTTGAGCAGGATGAGGAACTCGGCATCGGTCTGCAGGGATCCCTGCCAGTGATAGTAGGACGTGATCCCGGGCAGGACCTGGGCACAGGCTACATAGCGTTCGGCTACCAGGGTATGGGCTAAGCGATGGGCTTCGGCTTCAGACCCCACTGTGGTCATGACAACCGCGAGGGTATCGGGTGTGGTCTTATCGTCCATGGGGGGCGGGGCAGTGGTTAACCAAGCGGTTCCTCCCTATCCTATCGCCCGCCGAGTTAGACCCTCCTGGCTCAACGGGGGCCCAGATTTGCCAAAATAGGGCCGCTTCTGGTGCCAGCGCCAGGCAGTTTGAATGATCTCGGCCAAGTCGGTGTAGAGAGGTTTCCAGTTGAGATCCCGAAAGATAGCATCGGCATCGCCCACCAAGCGTGGAGGATCCCCAGGGCGGCGTGCTCCCATTTGCATGGGGATCTGTCTTCCGGTCACGGCTGCTGCAGTAGCGATGACTTCTTTGACGGAAAAGCCCTGGCCATTGCCCAGGTTGTAGGCTGCTTGTACGGGCCGACCAGAGGCCAGCGCTTCTATTGCCAACACGTGGGCCTGCGCCAGGTCGGTGACATGAATGTAGTCTCGGATACAGGTACCATCGGGGGTATCGTAGTCCTCTCCAAAAACCGTGATGTGGGGACGTTGGCCGCTGGCAGCCTCCAACACCAAGGGGATCAAGTGGGTTTCCGGATCATGGGCCTCCCCAATTTCCCCATCGGGATCGGCTCCGGCAGCATTGAAGTAGCGCAGGCTAATGGATTGGATCCCGTGGGCAACCTGGAAATCTCGCAAGATCTGCTCCACCATCAGCTTGCTCTGGCCGTAGGGGTTGATGGGACGTTGCGGATGACTTTCGGGGATGGGGATCCGCTCTGGCACCCCATAGGTGGCGCAGGTGCTGGAGAACACCAGGTAGGGGATCCCGTGATCTCGCATGGCCTCCAACAAACTCAGGGATCCGGCCACGTTGTTGCGGTAGTATTTGCCGGGATCCTTGACTGACTCGCCCACATAGGCATAGGCGGCAAAGTGGATCACCCCTTCCGGTCGATAGTGCTGGATGACTTGATCAAGCCGCTGGCGGTCGGCGAGATCCCCAATCTCCAAGGGTCCCCAGCGAACCGCCCAGGGGTGTCCGTAAACCAAGTTGTCGTAAGCAATGGGGAGATGGCCAGAGGCCGCCAGAGCTTTGCAGGTGTGGCTGCCGATGTAGCCCGCCCCGCCGGTAACCAGGAGACGCATACGCCAGCTTAAATAGGGATCGCACCCAGGATAAAGGTTGCCAACGGGATCCCTTCAAGCTCCAAAAGCTTCTTTGGCGGCGTACATGACCTCCACACTGATCTCGGTCAAGCCCCGTTCGCGGGCAAATTTTTCCGTGTTGCGCTTAACCTTGCCGCGCACAAAGCCGGGCACCTTGTTCAGTTCGGCTTGGGCTTCCCGCGTCCAGATAAGGTCGGAATCGGCGCTTAGGCTCTTGTGGATTGCCTCTTTGGTATCGTGGCCACCGAAGATCTCCAGCAGATGATCCTCCATGCCTAGGGTAAAGGAGTTGTAGATCAAATCAACAATCTGGTTGGCGCCCTCGTAGCCCAAAAAGGGCTTGTAGCCGATGGGAAAATCCTGCACGTGGATGGGAGCAGAGATGACCCCACAAGGGATCCGCAGCCGTTTGCCCACATGGCGCTCCATCTGAGTGCCGAAAATCGCTGCAGGTTCTGCCTGGGCAATGGCGTCCGCCACGCGGGTGTGATCCTCCGTCATCAAGACCTGATCGCAATACCCTCCCACCTCTGCCTGGAACCACTCCCCATCGTAGGTGCAATAGCTGCCCGCCCACACCACGTGGATCCCCATCTCACGGGCCAAGATCTTGGTGATTGCCGCCGCGTGGGTGGCATCCCCGAAGACCACGGCTTTTTTGCCGGTTAGGTTTTGGCAATCGATGGAGCGGGAAAACCAGGCCGCTTGGGAAATGTGCAGCGTTTGCTCCTGGATGTAGGCTTCATAATCGACAGGGATCCCTTGCTCATTCAGGATCTTCTGGATCTGGCGGATGAAGCGGGCCGTTTCCACCACCCCCATCGGGGTGATCTCGATGGAAGGCGTGCCAAACTCCTCCTGCAAGTAGCGAGCTGTCATCAGCCCCAGCTCCCGATAGGGCACTACATTAAACCAAGCCCGCCCCAGGTGCTTGAGATCGTGAACGCTGGCCCCCTGGGGGATCACCAGGTTGAGATCGATATCCAGATCTCGCAGCAGCGCCTTCAGCTCCCGCAGATCGTGGGCATGGTGAAACCCCAGGCTGGAGATGCCAAGGATGTTGCAGGAAGGACGCTCCGTCTTCTGGGGCGAGTCGTTCAGCTCCCCCTGTTTGCGAGCTTTGGTGATGTAGAACTCCACAATTTGGTGCAGGGTGCGATCTGCGGCCTGCAATTCGTTAACCCGGTAGTGGTTGACATCTGCCAGCATTACGTCGCAGTGACTGGCCAACTGGGCCTGCCGGACAAAGTGGTGCAGATCTTCCTGCAAAATGCTGGAAGTGCAGGTGGGGGTGACCACGATCAAATCCGGGTGCTCCTCCCCGTCTTTGCGGACGATGTTGCGAATCACCTTTTCGTCGGATCCCCGCGCCAACACCTGCCGATCGACAACGCTGGTGGTCACCGGAGTAAAGTCCCGCTCTCGCTCCAACATGGAACGCATCACGTTGAAGTAATCGTCCCCAAGGGGAGCGTGCATAATGCTGTGAACGTTTTTGAAGGAACTGGCCACCCGCAGCGTGCCGATATGGGCAGGGCCAGCGTACATCCAATAGGCCAACTTCATGGGCAGCCTCTCAAATTAGAGACATTAAAGACAAAGACAAGATCAGTGATCCCAATCCACACCCAGATGCGTACCCCCTGGGCATCTCTCCTGGAATTGTAGAACGCTCAGCAGCCGGGATCTGTTGACCGTTATTGTCTGTAACTCCCAACCGAGATCCTCCCAAGCCAAACTCGATCAAAAGAAAAACAACCCGGTCAAGGTAACTGGGATTACGGGGATCCCCCTACTCGGCCCCAAAGGCTTGTTCCATCCTAGAAATAGGGGCGATGGATACCCATCTGGCCCCGGAGCCCAAGCGGAGAAACCTCAGGGATCGTGACAGGCGAAGCGGCGGGAAGGCAAAAGCAGGGGAGTTTTTGTAGTTTTTGTTACATGTTAACTTTTGGAGACAAAACATGTAGCTCTACAACATTGAGCAGAGATTCTTGTTTACAGAAGCAAGCTTTCCGTTGGGAAAGGCAGACTAACAGAGGGAAGAGAGATGGCTGATGTTTCCCTCAATACAAACTCGACACAAAGAATGGTCGATCATTGACGATTTTGCGCGCCGCGATCGACGAAAGGTTGCTCCTTCTTCAAAGGTGTGAGGTGAAAGCTTATGGGTTCCACAACCATTTCCTGGCAACGTGCTCGCAAAGCTCCTCAGGAGCTGACCGGTTCCATGACTTCTGTGCACTTCAAATCTACAGCTCGCCTGCGCGACTGGTTGCAGGCTCCGTTGCGACCCATTCAATCGGCTATCGATAACTTCAGCATCCGCGATCCCCGTCTGGCCCATTTCCTTTGCCGGTGGATCCCGGCCCGCTGTCCCTTCGAGCGAGATGTGGTGTTGTTTGGCCACAAGGTGATGCACATTCCGCCCATGTGTAAGCTCAACCCCCTCTACGACCAAGTGACAGGGCTGCGCTTCCGGGCCTTGTCGTTTCTGGCAGAACGAGGAGAAGACATCAGCCGTTATGTGTAGGATAGGGAAGCACAGTCAATTCTGGCAGGGATCAGGATTGGGAAAACCACATTTTAGTTTTTGTAATTGCTGAGCAACTGGGGTATATACAAGCAGGAATGAAGCCGTTCCATTGCACTACTTCCTAGCTCCTGTCTTTTTTTGGGAGAGAGGTTAGGGGTGATCGTGGAAGCGGTGCCGAGCGTTTCGGCGGTACTGCAGGGCAGTGGGGAAGGGTCTCAACCTAGTTTGAAGAGGTACAGAGCAGTAATGCAACTGCAACAGCCTCTGAGGTGGGGATCCCTCCTGACTAGCCGCACAAATCAAACATCAGATCAGCACAGCGGTTGAGATCTGAGCAGTCTTGATCTAGTTGTTTCATAGTTGCTTCAGTTTAGGATGAGACGCCTGGGCTATTGATCGCGCCAGCGGGACGGAGTCCTTGAAAAGCCTTTGGCCACGTACATTATTGCTCCGCAACGCTATTGCTATGCCTACGGCAGGGGAACCGCAACGCTAACGCGAGGACGCGAAGACGCGACAACGCGACCAACGTTCTAGGTATGGGTGCAGTGTCCTAGTTTAGATCGAAATGACTGTAATCCAAATAAGTTTGCCTCAACAAATCTCAAAAGCTGCTTGCAGGTAGTCAACCAAAGCATAGCTTACTCCTTCCTCAGAGGCCCGACATTCTACCAACGCGACATCAAAACGGCAGGACAACTCGCAGAGGTGGGGATGCTGGCTCAAGAACACTTGGGCAGCCCGGATCAAGCGTTGCTGCTTGGGGATCCCAACCGCCAAAAGCCCGCCTCGATCCCAGCTACCGGGGCTACGAGTTTTCACCTCTACGAAAATCAGCACATCCGCTTTGCGGGCAACCAGATCCAACTCACCCCAACGGCAGCGCCACTGCTGGGCCAGGATCTGCCAGCCTTGCTGACACAGATATTGCCGCACCCAGCCCTCTCCGACGTTGCCTGTATTCTGGAGAGAAGCTCCTCTGGACGAAGGATCCATGAAAAAATCACCGGTGCCTGGCTCTAATGGGCAGAGCCATTGCCGTGATACTTATCGGTGTCGTAGAAGCCGTTGCGGGTACCGAAGTAAAAGCTCGCCAAAGAGAGGGCAAGAACAACCCCCACCAAGACTAACTTTGCATCCACGTGGTTTTCCCCTGATTTTCTTCTGAACCGAGACTATGATAGCTTGCTGCTCCTTCGCAATCCTCTGGCGAAGGGAGGTGCGGCACGAATATCGGCCAAGGCACAGCAGATGTTGGTGGCACGCTGCCAGGGATCCCAAAGACCTGCGGCCCGCTGGTGCGATCGGAGGGCTTTTCTTGATTAACTGCTCCCCTGTGGGGCCGATCATGCTACCATTCAAGAGGAAAGGGAGTAGTCAGGCGGCTTACCGCCCTCTGCATCGACATACTGGCTAAAAACAGCCCGGTGCAAGAGACGAAGCAGGCCCGTTGGGTTGCTTTGGTGACGAGACTTTCACTGAGTTCACGCAGAGGTGAGCTTGGTGAGTCCGTCTGACTTCTCCAGCCTTCACCTCCAAGCGTTAGCCAATTTCCCACGCAAGAGAGGTTGGAGGCTAGACAATGTGGGCCGGTTTTGCATCAAGTTTGCTGTTGGTTACGGTAGCGGAGTTTGGGGACAAAACCTTTTTTACCCCCCTAATTCTGGCTATGCGGCACCCGCGCCGCTGGGTTTTCTTGGGAACGTGGCTAGCTTTGGCCGTGATGACCTTGCTGGCGGTGGTGGTCGGGAAGATGCTTTTCAAGCTGCTGCCGCCGCTGAGCGTGCGAGTGTTATCGGCTGGGGTTTTTGCAACTTTTGGGCTAAGAATGCTCTGGCAAGCTTACAAGATGACTCCCCAGCAGGAAAAAGAAGAAGAGGAAGAAGCCCTCAGACTGGTGGAGCAGGCGGAAGAAAAAGGTGCGGGCCGCGGCGGTGCTTGGGCCATTGTGTGGGAAGCCTTTAGCTTGACGGCCTTGGCCGAGTTCGGGGATAAAACCCAGATTGCCACCGTTTCTTTAGCGGCCACCCACCCGGAATTCAGTGTATGGGCAGGGGCTACCCTCGGCCATGGGTTGATGGTGGGGTTGGCGGTGGTAGGAGGTCGCTTTCTAGCAGCTCACATCTCTGAACGCGCCGTGCATTGGGTGGGAGGCGGCTTGTTTCTGGTGTTTGCTCTGATGATCGGTTGGGAGCTACTGGGATCCGGGATCATCCAAATTCCTGTTCGATGATCCGCCATCTAGCAGTGATCACGCCTGGCTCTAGGCTGAGGCGGCTGACGACAAGTTCTAGGGCTTGGTCATCGCGGGTCTGGGTGACCAGCTCTGCTTCGACTTTGACCAAATCAGGCTTGTCCTCCAGGTCTTCGCTGTAGAGGGCGCGCAGTTTGAGATGGGTGGGAGCTATGCCCTGCAGGAGCAAGGCGCGGATATGGGTCTCTGCTTGGCTTCTGCAGATGAACGAACACTCGTAGACCAGTTCCAGTTCTGTGCCTTTCAAAGGCTGTTGGTTGATGCGGTAGCCCAGTGGACGCAGTAGGACGTTGGAAATCAGCACAGCTCCTGCCCCAATGACAGCTTGGGGAATGTACCCCGATCCGGCAAAGGCTCCCACCGCGGCTGCACACCAGATGGTGGCGGCGGTGTTCAGGCCACGGACGCTGGCTCCTTCCTTGAGGATCACGCCACCGGCCAAAAAGCCAATCCCCGATACCACCTGGGCGGCAATACGGGTCGGGCTGCTTTCATCAGGGGTGAGAACCGAGAGCATGACAAACAAAGCTGCACCCGTGGCCACCAAGGTGTTGGTGCGTAAGCCGGCCATACGTTGCCGCCACTGTCGCTCCAGCCCAATGAGGGATCCCAGAACAAAGGCAACGGCCAAACGCAAGGTGAAGTCAATCCAGGTCATGCTTCGGTTCTCGTGAAAGGCTAAGGTTTAGCCGTCCTCCTCTGGGATCCCAAAAGCTGCAGCCTCTTGTTCCAGGGTTTGCCACAGGGCTTCCAGTTGAGCAAAGGCAACTTCTGGGGCCAGCTTACCACCTGTTTCTAAGGCACAGGTTATGCCCACCCGATGAGCGTACTGCTGCAGCCAAGACCGAAACTGAGCAGCAGCCAAGGGAGATAGAACTTTCAAGGTCATGGCACACCTCCTAAATGTTTGCTGTAACCCTTCGTGGGTTAAAGGACACCCCTGAAAGGGCTCCGCACCGCCGTCGCGATGGCCTTGTGGCGAGACTCTAAAAGGCTGATTTCTCGATAAGAGCTGGATTGTTCCTTCCTGGAACGCGCTTTGCCGATGAGGGGCCTCCCCTGGGTAACTAGCGCCGGCGCAGCCTTAAAACTCGACTTCAACCCCGACCAGCCAACTCACCAGCGTGAAATACACCCAAAGTCCGGTGAAGTCTTTGATGGTGGTGATGAAAGGGTCTGCTCCAGGGGCATGGTCAAAACCCAGCTTTAGCATCACCCAAGGCAAAATGGCGCCCAAGACAGCTCCCAGCGTGATCACCACAGCCAGAGCCAAGCCCACCGCCAGACCCAGTTGCGGGATCCCATTGGGCACCCCCTGCCAGAAGTAGGCAATCACCCCAGCCGTGGCCCCCAGGAGCACCCCAATAATCGCGCCGATGCTGGCCTCCCGCAGCAAATAGGGGAAAAACTGCCGCACGTTGATGTGGTTCCAAGCCAGGCCGCGGGCAAAGATCGTCGTGGATTGGGTGCCGACATTGCCGCCCATATCCATGACCAAGGGGATGAAGATGGCCGCTGCCGTCACCGCCTCCAACACCTCCTCAAAGGTTTCGATCACCCCCCCACCAACATGCCGCCGATCAGGGTGATGATCAGAAACAAGATGCGCAGACGGACGGCATACCAACGGGAGCCTTTGACCAGGCGCTCGCTCCAGACCTTGTCTCGGCTGAGCAAGCTGCCCACCCCTGCTTGGGCCAGAGCGGCGTCGGTGGCTTCTTCTTCCACCAAGTTGATGACATCTTCAAAGGTAATATAAAGGTAATATCTCCCACCAAGCGCCCTTCGCTATCCACCACCGGAATGGCCGGCAAGCCGGAATCTTTGAGCAAACGGGCTGCCTGGAGATCCCGGTCGGTAACCCGAGCAACACTATCCGATCCTTCAATCAGATCCCGAATGGGCAAATCTGGATCTGCTTTTACAAGGCGCACGGTGCGAACCAGACCCTTGTAGAACCGCTGATCGTCCACCACAAAAATCACATCCAGCTCGTCGTCTCCCAGTTGGGAGTCCCGCACGCTGGCTAGAGCAGCTCCGACGGTGAGGGTGTCCCGTACCGACAAGTAGCGCAGGTTCATCAGCCGACCGGCACTGCGCTCCGGGTAGCCTAGCAAGATATTCACTGCTTCCCGGGCTTCTGGACTGAGGTTGGCAATGAGGCGCTTGGTTACTTTGGCCGGCAACTCCTCAAACAGACGCACCCGCTCATCCGGAGGTAAGGCTTCTACCAGCCGGATCACTTCTGGGCTCTCCATGCTGCGAATGAGATCCGCCTGTTCTTCGGGCCGCAGATACTCAAACACCGCAATGGCTTTGTCTTTTTCCAGCAAGCGGAAAGCCAAAACCCGCTGCCGAGGTGAAATCTCCATCAACTGCTGCATCAGCTCGGCGATGGGAGCGCGGTTGGCCTCTCGCTTGGCGGCTTCCAAGGAGGCAGGGGTTAGGAGATCGCGAAGAATGTTATGCCGCACGATAAACCTCCGAACGTTGGGGTCAGCCAGGATGAAGAGAACCCAGAGGTCAACAGCCAACCAGTGCTCCGAGGCTCACATGGAAGCCCTGAAACCCTTGGATGGTCGCGCAGCGAGCCGTAGGTCTAACGCCTCACCAGGCCCGCAAGCTCAGCTTGGATCTCAAACGCCCAAGCCGATAATAAGGAACTCCAAGGGATCCCCATGACCTACGGACAACCCCAAACCCCACAACGGGAAAGTCAAGGGGAACTCCCCCCGAAGCACTCCTGATTTCCCCTTTCGCAAACAGGGCTACACAAACCTGCTGCTCAGGTAAGGCTCTGCTCAGCTCATTTGTTCGTCGCCGACTGAGAGAGCCACCCAAGTCAAAAGCTAACCGAGAAGGCTCTCCCACCCCTTCGCGTTGGCGAAACGGGATCCTCTCAAACGACGACTGAAGCTGTCAGCCGGGAAAAGGAAGACACCAGGGCGAGCCCAATCTTCAAGAACGTGCTCCTCGAAGACCATCCGCTGGTGGCTGGCGCTACAACTACCGCAAGCGTCCATGCTGTTGAACGGTTTCCTCCAAATAAAACTGGAAAACCCGGACAGCCAGAAGAGGATCTCTTCAGCCCCTTTTAGGCTAGTTGCAGGAGTGGGATCCCGTCAACCCTTTTTCTCCAGCTCATCCGGTGAACAATCGGTGGAGCAGCTTGAGGGTAAGATCGGAGTGAGCAGCAATAGCCCCCTCGTGGTTCCTCTCGTCTCGACATTGCCCTCAGCCTGACTCAGCAGAGTCCACACCCCGGTAGCTTGCGACCTTGAGCAACCCACACCCTTCGCCACCTCTGTTTTTTCAGTACCCTTGCCCCAATGAGCTTTGCGGAGTGGGTCAGCTCTTCCCATCTTCTACAGGTGCCGATGTTCTTGAGCTTATGGTCTTCCTTCCCCTCGTTGCGGTGATCTTGGGCACACGGCCTGAAGCCATTAAGCTGGCCCCGGTGATCCAAGCCCTGCGTGCCAGTCCCCATCTGCGTACCGAGGTGATCTTGACCGGGCAACACCAGGAAATGGTGGATCAGGTAATGCGGCTATTCGGTCTGCAGGCGGATCGGGATCTGGCGATTATGCGCCCCCGCCAAAGCTTGACAGACATCACCGAAGCCACCTTGCGGGGCCTAGAACTCTACTTTCAAGAGCAACATCCTCAACTGGTCTTGGTTCAGGGAGATACCACCACCGCCTTCGCGGCTGCTTTGGCAGCTTTTTACCACCGGATCCCGGTCGGGCATGTGGAAGCCGGACTGCGCACCGATGATCTCTACAATCCTTTCCCCGAAGAGGCCAATCGCCGCCTGATCTCCCAGTTGGCCAGCCTGCACTTTGCGCCCACCCCCCAAGCTGTTGACAACCTGAAGCGAAGCCACGTAGTGGGATCCATCCATTGCACCGGTAACACCGTCATCGACGCCCTACTGCAGGTAGCCTCCCAAGGGATCCCCTGCCTCATTCCCGGCCTGGACTGGCAGCGCTACCGTGTCCTGTTGGTTACCTTGCACCGACGCGAAAATTGGGGGGATCCCTTAACTGCCATCGGCAAGGCTCTGCTGCAGATCTTGGCCGAGTTTCCCGATACCGCCCTTCTCTTGCCCCTCCATCCCAACCCCGTGGTGCGAGATCCCCTGCAAGCCCTGTTGGGATCCCATGAGCGGGCCTTTCTCACCGAGCCTCTGGACTATCCCCTCTGGGTGAGTGCCATGCAGCGCTGTACCCTCATTCTCAGCGACTCCGGCGGCATTCAAGAAGAAGCCCCTGCCCTGGGCAAACCGGTGCTGGTGCTGCGGCAAACCACCGAACGTCCTGAAGCGATTGCTGCCGGCACCGCTCGCTTGGTGGGCACCCATCCCGAAGGGATCCTGAAGGCAGCCCGAGAATTGCTCACAAACCCACAAGCTTATGCCCGCATGGCCCAAGCCCAAAACCCCTTTGGCGATGGCACTGCCGCCCGGCAAATTTGCCACATCATCGAGCGGTGGTTTAACCCGCACAGACCTCAAGAAGAACAAAGTAAGGATTAAAGACGCATAGACCGTTACCGGCAAAACCGTTTCTTTCCTGTCGCTCTCAATAAGATAAAAAGTCTGACTCCAATCCAATTGACCCCAGTCCAATAAAGCCAGTCCAATAAAGAAAGAGCGAGGATGCAAACCATGAGCACGACTGCAACTGCCACCACCGTTGTCCGGGTACCAATTGTGGATGCCACCCCAGAAAATGTGCGGCCCTTCGGCCAACTTTTAGGGGACGATGTGGCCAATCCTGGCCTGGGGATCCCCTTTTATCAGGAGCGTGTCCTGGAAGGACAAAACATCGACTTCCAATACACCGGCAGAGCTGTCATTCGTACCGCCAAGATCCTGCCCGGATATCCACCTGTGCTCTGGCTAGAGCGCCATATGCGTATGACCCAGTTGTTTGTCGGCCTGGGGCAAGAGCCGTTCATCATGGTGATGGCTCCTCCCAACCATCCCAAAGAAGCTCCCGATCTCGACAAAGTACAAGCCCTGCGATTCCCTGCCGGGCACGGGCTGCTGCTGCACCTCGGCACGTGGCACGATTTCCCCATTGCCTGCGAGCGCCCCGTTGTGGTGCTAACCGCCAACTCCGAAGAAGTGGTGGAAGCCCTGGCCAGCATGAAAGGTGCCCAGGAAATGAATCAGGGGGATGTATTCAAAATTTCCCTCCCCCAACGGCTGAAAGCCGAGATCCACCTGGAGTTGGTCTGAACGCAAACCTGGATCCCGGGTCTCCACAGGATGCTAAAGCCTCAGTTCTAGAAGCGGCCCTCTATCAGCCTTTGGCCAGGTAGGGGACTCGTCGCCTTGATTGGGGTCGGCCTCTTGTACCGAAACCACCCTTTGGGCTCTTTCTCCCTTGCAAGGGACAGCGCTCTGCAACAGATTCTGGTAGTGGTTTATCTCTCCAAAAAGGTGCCCCGGCAGCATCCCATTTTGACTACAGGAGGCCGGTATTCTCGGATACTTGAAAAGCAAGGCGCGATGTTCATTTTGGGCAATCCCGAATGTTGTTACAGCTCTTGTGCAGGTGAACGACGGAAGGGCTGCCATCTCGGGCCATCTCGGCAGCAGCTTGACCCATCCAAATTTTGTCTAAGTATTCGAGAACACCTATCCACCCAGCGAAGAGCTTTGAGACAAGTTCAGAGAGAAATGCCCCTGCGCAAGGGAGGATTCACAAGCAAAGTACGAGACAGAAGGCTGCCTAGATTCTGCTGACGGATCTCTATTTGGAGAGCCGTACCCAACCGGAAGATTCACAAACGTCTGCCAAGTTGGCATCTGAAGAGAGTTGCCTTATATTAAATCAGCTAGCATGTTCGATATTTGCCAGAATTTAAGTTATCGTGAGAGCTGACATGCCATCCAATTGGTCAGACATCCATCCTCGCAATCCTGGGCAAGGGCTCGATCAAACTCAGTCAACGCCTTCTCGTTGGAATGAGGGCTACAGGGGAGAAGGCTCTCACGCCGAGTATGAGAGGAACGGATCTCAGACCAGAGCGGCGGATCGTCCAGAGGAGATCATGCCGAGCAATGCCGCAAAGATTAAGGTTGTAGGCGTGGGGGGTGGGGGTGGCAACGCGGTCAGTCGGATGGCGGCCAGTAACCTCGTGGGCGTCGAGTTTTGGAGCGTCAACACCGATGCGCAGGCCCTTGCCCAGTCCTCAACAGTGAACCGCTTGCAAATTGGGCAGAAGCTGACTCGGGGCTTGGGGGCAGGTGGTAACCCAGCTATTGGCCAGAAAGCCGCAGAAGAATCCAGCGAAGAAATATCAGCCGCCATCAAGGGGGCAGATCTGGTCTTCATTGCCGCCGGTATGGGGGGAGGCACGGGCACGGGTGGAGCACCTGTCATTGCCCAAATTGCCAAAGCCAGTGGTGCCCTGACGGTGGGAGTGGTAACGCGGCCCTTTTCTTTTGAGGGCAAGCGCCGCAGCAAGCAGGCCGAGGAAGGGATCCAAGCGCTGCAAGAGGCAGTCGATACCCTGATTGTAATTCCCAATGATAGGTTGCTTTCGGTGATCACAGAGCAAACCCCTGTCCAAGAGGCTTTTCGCGTTGCCGATGATGTGCTGCGTCAGGGGGTGCAGGGCATCTCGGATATCATTCTCATCCCCGGCATGATCAACGTGGATTTTGCCGATGTGCGCAGCGTGATGGCCGATGCCGGTTCTGCCTTGATGGGGATTGGCATGGGATCCGGCAAATCCCGCGCCCGCGAAGCCGCCATTACCGCTGTATCTTCGCCGCTTTTGGAAACCTCCATCGAAGGGGCCAAAGGGGTTCTCTTTAACATTACCGGTGGCCCGGATTTGTCCTTGCATGAAGTCACGGTGGCTGCCGAGATCATCGCCGAAGCTGTGGATCCCGAGGCCAACATCATCTTCGGCACCGTCCAAGATGAGCGCATGCAGGGGGAAGTGCGCATCACCGTCATTGCCACCGGTTTCCAAGAAAAAGCCCGTCCAGCCGCCATCTCTGCTGCAACCAAAGTCTCTGCCTCCAGCAAGTTAGGGGGTCGTAAGCCCCCTCCTCCAGGCCCTGAGCTGCCGCCTCGACAGCCTCCGGAGCCTGAACCTCCAGTGTCGGGTGGCTTAGATATTCCTGAGTTTTTGCGCCGCCGCCGGCCCCCTTCGTAGGGTAGAGTCAAGGAATGCTGGTGTCTTGGTGCCAGTTGTTGAGGGTGGGGAGTGCTTTTAAGCCATGAACATTGTTGTCTTGGCAGGAGGTCGTTCGGCAGAACGTCAGGTTTCTTGGGTAACGGGTAAAGCCTGCAAACGGGCTTTGGAGGATCTGGGTCATCGGGTGAAGGTGATCGACCCAGAGGAGGATCTGCCTCTGCGCCTTTGGCAGGAACGGCAAGCCGGCTGCGACTTTGTTTGGATTGCCTTGCATGGCCCTGGCGGCGAAGATGGGGTGGTGCAGGGGATGCTGGACTGGCTGGGCCTGCCCTATCAGGGATCCGGGCCGCTGGCCAGTGCTCTAGCCATGGACAAGCTGATCTCCAAGCAGATCTTTCGCGCCGCAGGGATCCCTACCCCCGATTGGCGGGTTTGGGATGACCAAAGCCCCCTCACTTGGGCCGACTGTGCGGCAGAGTTGGGATCCCCACTGGTGGTTAAGCCCAGCAACAACGGCTCGACGGTGGGCATCAGCATTGTCCGGGATGAGCAGTCATTGGCTCAGGGGCTGGAGTTGGCTCGCTCGGTCTCGTCGCGGATTTTTCTGGAGCGCTATGTTCCCGGCAAGGAAATCACCCTCTCAATCTTGTCCGGCCAAGTTCTTCCGGCCATTGAGATCATCCCCACCCAAGGCGACTTTTACGACTACGAAGCCAAGTACGCGCCCGGTGGCTCGCGGCATCTGATCCCCTGTTCCCTCAGCCCAGCAGGATTGGCCCGCTGTGAGGCAGCAGGTCTAGAGGCTTATCGGGTGTTGGGGTGCGAAGGCTTGGCACGGGTGGATCTGCGGGTGGATCCCGAGGAAAATCCCTGGGTATTGGAGGTCAATACGCTGCCCGGCATGACCCCCACTTCCCTCTGTCCCGATGCAGCGGCGGCTCTGGGGTGGACATTCACTGAGTTGGTGGAGCGGATGCTGCAGGATGCCCTGCGAAAAGTAAGCTTGACCGGATCCCGGCGTTCTCAAAGTCCATCGGCGACTCTCGGCAACGCTCCCTGAGGCTTTTCCCAAGACAAGAGCCTCTACCCCAGTTTTTGCTCTCTCAGAGAAGGGCAACCAGCAAAAGAACCACCCCAGCTCCAACAATCAGCACAGCTCCCCCCAGCCACACCCAGGAGATGCGGGAGCTGCCGCTTTTGTTGGGTTTCCTGACAGGATTTTCCGGCGCAGGTTCAGGCTTTGAGTTGACCGCATCCGGGGCAACAACTGTTAGATCCTGCAACAGGAAATCGCCTTTTTTTTCCAACAGAACCGTGGTTTCTTCTGAGGCCAGCAGCGGGTTCAACAGAGAAGCTGTTTGCTCCCACTCGTATTCGGAATGTCCCGACTCACGCCCGTACACTGTAACCTGCTCCAAGCCGGGCAAGCCCAATGCTCTAAGCTCCGCCTGCACCCGTTCCATGAGATGGGGGTAGTCCACTCGAGCTGGGGAGGGCCGATTCAGGAGGACGTGTAGATGACCTTGGCGGCGTTTGACCGCAATTTTGACCGGGGCAGCCAACCGAGCCTGCAACGTTTGGGCAATCTCAGCTTCGGTCATGGGGCAGCATCCAGGGTACGCGGGTTAATTCTAATACAATTCTAGGACAACGATGCAGAGGGTTACGGGGCCTCGGGGTAGAATAGGATGCGCATTGGCGAAGAAGTGGCGGGCCTTAACAGAGCAGGGCGTTCATCTTTTCTCTCGCCGGATCCCTAGCCGGAAGTTCTATGCAGGAAAAAACCATTGTCCGCGATTACTTCAACTCCGTTGGCTTCGAGCGCTGGCGGCGCATCTATGGCGAAGAAGAAGTCAATTTCGTCCAAAAAGACATCCGCCTTGGCCATGCTCGCACGGTAGAGACGGTGTTGCAGTGGTTGGGGGATCCCTCAGGTTTACGCATTTGTGATGCCGGATGTGGGGTAGGCAGCCTCAGTTTGCCCTTAGCCGCCAGAGGGGCGCAGGTGTTCGCCAGCGACATCTCGGAACAAATGGTGAGTGAAGCGCGCCGCCGTCAGCAAATAGAGCTGGGATCCACAGACAACCCGCAATTTTGGGTCTCGGATCTGGAGGAATTGACGGGGGAATATGATGTCGTTATCTGCCTCGATGTGATGATCCACTACCCTGAAGCCGATGCCCTGCGCATGTTAAGGCACCTGACCCGCCTGGCTCGATCCCGCCTGATCTTCAGTTTTGCCCCCAAAACCCCCTGGCTAACGCTGCTGAAGAAAGTGGGGGAGTTCTTCCCCGGCTCCAGCAAAACCACCCGCGCCTATCAACACCGAGAGGCGATCTTGGTGAGCCAATTAACCGAATGGGGCTGGAAAGTGCAGCAGCGACAAACCATTCGTAGCCGCTTCTACTTTGCTTGGCTCCTCGATCTGGTTCGATGAACCTGCCACTCAATGGATATGGTCATTTCGATTCAAACTAAGACACTGCACCCACACCTAAAACGTTGGTCGCGTCCTCGCGTCAGCGTTGCGGTTCCCGTCAGGGTGCCGTAGGCATAGCAATAGCGTTGCGGAGCAATAATACAGGAAGCCATAGGGCTTTTCCCAGTAGCCCAGGCGTCCCACTCTAAGCTGAAACGACTATATCTTTTGCCGGAAGGCTCGCCCAAGTCGGTGATTCCCTGGATTTCCAGATGCTGGGAAGCAATCTCGAGCTAGCGGTATGACCAAGCTAGTCTGCTTCAGACTACAGTCCTCTTAAGGGGGAATAAATGTTCCACTGCATGGCTTCCTAGCTCCTCTCTCCCTTGGCCTAGGGGTAGTTGCGGAAGCGGCGCGGAGTGTTTGGGCGGCACCGCGGATCAGCTAGGAGGTGTCTCAATTAACTTGAAATAATTAACTTGAAATAAATTGTGTAATGTGTAATGAGTCAGCCCAGGTTATCCAGTTGCTCCACCAAATTGGGATCGGCCAACTTTTGCAGAGCAAGTCGCGCGTCATCCCGAACCCCCCAGTCAGGATCGCGGCTGGCGCTGGTCAGCAATTGCCTTGTTAACGTTGTGTAAACAGTGGGATCCTCGAGAGCCTGCCTCACCTGTTGCCCCAGGATCCCTAAGCTCCAGGCACAGTTGCCGCGTACCGCCGCGATTGGATCTTGAGCCAAACCCCGGCAGAGAGCCGCTGCCACTTCATGTAGTGCTGCGCTGGACAACACTTGTGCCTGAGCCAATTGTCCGAGGGCACTGGCAGCCCACAATCTCACTGCCGCGATATCCTCAGCCAACACTTCAAGCAGCACCGGGTAGGCACGGGGATCCTTGGCATTGCCCAACGCCCACACCAAACCCTTGCGCACATAGCCGTTCCAATCCCAGCGCAAGCCCTCGATCAGCACCTCCACCTCAGCCGGATCCGGATTCCGACCTAGGGCATAGGCCGCTCCCACCCGCACCAACGGGCAGGGATCCCGGACTAGGGCCAGCAGGGATTTAACGGCACGGGGTTCTTCGATTTCACAGAAGGCGCGGGCCGCCTGCATCCGCAAATAGGGATCCGGATCCTGCAACTGCTGCAGCATCAGCTCCACATCCACCTCTGGCGGCGAGTGAGGTGGCAGCTCGTCTAGGGGCTCCAGGGGAGAAAAAGCGTCTTCTTGCATGGAGGGGTGCCCAGATGTTGGCGGAGGGGGCGAGCGCAAAACTCTCCCTTCCCCACGGCAAAAGCCAGAGCAACAACAGCCGAACCAGCAGCAGAGTTGCTGCCCATCATAAACCGCCGGGATCCTCTGCCTGATCTGCTTTTTCCAAGTGGGATCCCGGAACCCTGAGCAAGTCCGCTCCTTCCAGCACCCGTGCCGAGCGGATCACATCTCCCACCTGCAGGCGATCCACCCACTCCATCCCCTCGATGACGTAGCCGAACACGGCATAGCGCCCATCCAAAATCGGCAGAGCAGAGAGGGTGATGTAAAACTGGGAAGAGGCCGAGTCAAGTGGGCTGGAACGGGCCATGGCTACCGCCCCCAAGCGATGGGGCAAGAGCAACTTACTCAGAGCAACGGGATCCTTGATCAAGGTGTTGTAGCGGGGGTAGGGTTCCCCACGCAATCGGATTTCTAGGGGGATGGTGCGCAGGCGGTTGCTCCCCGGCTCTGTTGCACCCCCTGTGCCGTCACCTCGAGGATCCCCACCCTGCACCACAAACGGCTGTGGATCTTTTTCCACCCGATGAAAGGTGAGGCCGTTGTAAAAGCCCCGCTGAACCAAATCCACGAACTGGCCGCCGGTCAGGGGTGCCGCTTCCCCGTGAATCTCCAAGATCACCTTGCCTACCCCCTCGGCAGTTTGTACCTCCAGCTCCACCACCGCCTTCCCTTGCAGTTGTGGGCGGTTAGCATAGGCCGCCGGGATCCCAGAGGGGGATTCTGACAGGGAGGGTGTACTGCGACAAGCCAACAGCCCAAGACAGAGGTATCCCAAAACCAAGGCCACTCTCACTCTGCAGCGGTTTATTCGCCCCAGCTTGGCGAGTTTCATCCGTCTCTTCTCCCTTTTCAATCTGCGCTCCCCTCCTCCCGCTGCTGCCACCGAGACCTCTCAGCCCAGCAGGGATCCCTATGCAGGTATTCAGATCCGCTGCGACAGTCCCAACTGCAAGGTGACGCTTTGAGCGCCATTGCTCACCCTCACGCCGTAGGGGCTGATGGAGGTAACCCGCCACTCTGCTTTCACCGCATGGCCAACAGCCACCTGACGTACTACGTTGTCGATCAAAATCAGGGCCTTGGGAGCACCTGGATCGTGGATCAATCCCACCAGCTTCATTTGCGGCACAGGCTGGGGTGGGATCCTTGCCGGTAGCGGAGAAGCAGGTACCCTGGTGGGAGAGGGGATACTGGCCCTCCCTGAAGCAGTAGGGGCGGCAACCGTTGGCGGTTTTGCCGGTTCGGCCAAGACAGCCTTGGCTGAATCCTTAGGGGGAGCTTCAGGATTTTCATCCACGTCAGCAACGGAGGAAAGCAAGGGCTCCTGGTGAGAATCGGAATGGGAAAAATCGGGTGCCTCAGCCAAAGGATCCCGAGCGGCCTGCGAAAAAACCACCGCCCGCGGGCGCAGGGTCATCCAAAAGGCCAGCCCTGCCACCAAAGTAGCGGCCAAAGCCATACCCAGCAGCAACCCTCCGGCGGCAGAGAAGTGCCGGGAAGGCAGCGGGGGCCGTGTGCCCAGGTAGGGATATTCTCCGGCTTCTGAAAGCCCCCCCTGCAAGCTGTTCTCCAGATCCTCGAACAGCTCATCCAACAAAGAATCTGCCTGCTTGACTTGGCCAGACCATGCCCAAGGAGAACGACGGCCCCTGCCTGCTGAAGCATCCAACCCGGACATACAACCTCCCTAGCCTGAACGGCGGGGGGATCCCCAGGAGTTGAGACACTCAGCCAACAGTTGCCGTCTATCGCCCAAAGACTCTTAGAGGAGCCGCATTTCCGGGTACTCGGTCAACAGCGCCTCTGCCGACAGGGTGTCTCCCTCCAACTGCGGCGTCCACAGCACTTCGATGGCCACAACCCGATCTGCCGGGATCGCAGCCAACTGCATCAGGCACTGCCGCAGATCCGCCGTGGAGTTAACTACAGGTAGTGTACCCGAGTTGCCACGATACGCAACCAGCAGAGTGACCACCAGATACTCGCCAACATCTGGGATCCCGGCAGCAGACCGCTGCAGCGCCGCTTGGGAAACCTGTTGGATTTGGTTATTGCGGTTGCTGAGGCTTTCGATGCTGAACTTGCTGCGCTCTTGTAAGGAAGCTTGATAGAACAGCGATTCGGCCCGGGAGAGGGGCAGCTTCTCCGCCTTGGCATGGCCATAGGCCCAGTAGTCGCTGTAGCGCATCAAGCGAAGGGTGACCTCTTGCAACAGTTGGCTCAGCCCTTCTGGCGACTGAGTATCCGCTTCCAGAGCCAGGGCGTTCATGTCTTTTTGCAGTTGTCGGGCGCTGGCCAGCAGGCCCACTTTCACCTGCGCAACAGTGACCTGGGGATCGCGAACCCCAATGCTATCGTCCCCCTCTTCGGATCTGGCTGCTGAGCGCAGCGTCTGCACCACAAAACTACCTGCCCCAATCAAGAGCAGCAGCGTGAGCAGGCCGCCACCACCCCCTCCCCAGAAAAAGGGCACCAGCAGCGGAAAACCGAAGCCACCCCCGTAGCTGGGGTACACGGGAGCTGAGTAGTGCGGGCCAATCGAGCGGGGGGCAGAGAACGTCGGCGACCGGAAAGATCCGCCGCCAATGCGACCGCCACTGCGTGCCCAAACAGCGCCTATGGGAGCCAAGGCCAAGATCAAGGCTAGGGCAATGGCCAGCAGGGGCCGGCAGACGCGACCGATGTGTTTCAGCATGTTCACAATGTTTTCGTCCATCACGGGGCTAGTCTCCCTTAATTCTATGCTTTCTAGTTGGCGGAAATAGGGGCGGGAACCGATCCCCCACCCGGCCATCTTATTCGTTTAATTCCCTAGTCTGGGTGTAGCTCTCTGTGAGAGCCAAGAGCAAGTACCCACCTCGTGTTAGCGGCGCAGAGCGCTCACTTGGGGGGAACTCATGCCTGTGCAGATTCCTCTGACGGGGTAGTAGGTGTCGAGCCTGCTGCTAGCCAAAGACCTACGGCCCACCTCGCGAGGGATTGCTGAAGCAGGAAGAAAGCAGAGATGCTGCGGAAGCTTGAGTAGCTTTTGTTAGCATTTCATAGGTCTTTTAGAGCAGGCAATGCAAACTCAGGCTAACCTCCAAGCCAAGGGAAAAGAGCAGGCATCTTCTCCACCCCGTGCCCAGATTCGGCTGTTGGTGGTAGATATTGATGGTACGATTGCCGGGCCTTCCAACCAGGTTTCGGAGCCGGTTCGGGAAGCCATTCGGAAGGCCAAAGCCGCAGGGGTGCGAGTAGCCATTGCTACGGGTCGTATGCATCGCTCTGCTGAGCGGTTCCACTACGCGATTGGAGCAGATATGCCCCTGTGCAGCTACCAGGGGGCTTTGATTCGGGATCCCGATAGCCAAAAAACCTTAAAGCACTGGAGCCTTGACTGGTCGCTGGCCGAGGAGTTGTTGCAGGCGTTGCAGGATCAGCCGGTGGGGGTTCACCTCTACATCGATGACCAGCTCTATTTGCGGGAGCTGAGTCCTCTCAGTCAGGCTTATGCTGAGCGCTCTCAGGTGCCGTTCCAGATGTTTTCTTCTGCCCAATACGGACGAAGCCCCACCAAGATCCTGGCTGTTTCCGAGGATACCGAGTTCCTGCAGGAATTACAGGGATCCCTGCGGCGGCGGTATTCCCCTGAGCAGCTCTACCTCACCCGTTCGGAGCCAATTTTTCTGGAGGCTACCCATCCGGCGGTGAACAAGGGCAATGCCGTTCGCTTTTTGGCGGAGGAAATACTGGGGTTATCGGCGGAGCAGGTGATGGCCATTGGCGATGGCGACAACGACATTGAGATGATTCAATATGCCGGGATCGGGGTGGCCATGGGAAATGCTTCGCCTGCTCTCTTACCCCATGCCGATTGGATTGCCCCTTCTGTGGCAGAAGACGGAGTGGCGGCAGCCATCGAGACCTTTATCCTCAGCTAGGCAGGGATCCCATGCTGGGCCTGGCTTCTTCTCCCTTTTCCGAGGTTACCCTGCGTCCGGCACAGCAACAGGCGTTGGCCTACCAATCGGGGCCGCTGGGGATCTCCGCCGTTCCGGGGAGTGGCAAAACCTTTATTCTGGAGCTGTTGATTGCTGATTTGATCCTGAATCGAGGGATCCCACCGGAGCGCATCGGAGTGTTCACCTACATGCGTTCGGCGCGGGGCAACTTGATCAGCCGCATCAATCAACGTTTGCAACGGGCGGGGTATCCGGATCGCTTTACCCAAGCTTTTACCCTGCATTCTTTGTCATTGCGGGTGTTGCGGGAGGCCCCCGGCCTTTGGGAAGAGCTGTCCATTTTGGAGGGATACGAACAGGAGCGGTTGCTCAGCCGCCTGTGCCGCGCTTGGCTCGCCCGCCATACTCAGCTTTGGGAGCCGCTGATCCCCGGTGACCCTAACCCGCAAAAGATCGCCCAAAACCGAGCTCAATTCCGCCGCAGCTTTCAGCGGATGGTGCAGACGGTCATCAGCAGGGCTAAAAATCTGCGCCTGGGGCCAGAAGCGATCCCCGGCGAGGGCTATCTGGGCTGGGCCGCTCCCATCTACGCCGACTATCAGGCGGAATTGCGTCGCCTGGGCAAGCTGGACTACGACGACCTGGGCTGGCAGGCAGTGGATTTGATCGAGGGCAGCCCGGAGCTGCGGGAACAGGTGCAAAACTGGTACGACTACCTGTTCGAGGATGAGGCCCAAGACAGTTCCCCCCTGCAAGAAGACCTGCTGCGGCTGCTTAGCCAACGCACCGGCAACCTGGTGCGGGTGGGGGATCCCAACCAGAGCATCATGGGCACCTTCACCACCGCCGAGCCACGGCTGTTTCGCGCCTTTTGCCAGGCCAGCCCTCAGGTGGTGCTCTTGGATGAATCCAGCCGCAGTGCCCCCCAGATCATCGCTTTGGCCAACCGTCTGGTGGAGTGGGTGAATCAGCAGCACCCCATCCCGGCTTTGCGCACTGCTCTGGCCCCCCAACCCATTCAACTGGCCACCTCCGGTGGCCAAAACCCCCCGGACAGCGAAGGTCGGGTGGACTTTCTGCGGGTCGTCGGATCCCCGGAGGAGGAGCTGCAACAGGTAGCGCGGCAGGCCATTGCAGCCACCCAAGCTTTTCCCGGCCAAACGGTGGCCATTCTGGTCACCACCAACGAAATGGGGGGCAAGGCCCTCAGCTATCTCCGGGAAATGGGGGCGGAGCGGGTGATCGACCTGCTGCGGGGCAGTCCCAGTCAGCGGCGGGTGTTGTTGCAACTCAAGGGAATTATCGACTGGTTTGCCCGTCCCACTGCTCCCACTCGCTTGGCTGCTGCTGTGGATTGCTTGGCGGATTGGGCCGGGATCCCACGTGCTGAGCTGGGGCCGATGTTGACCTGGATCCGCGCCTCTCTGCCGGAGCGGCTGCTGTTTCCCAACGTTGGTGAGGCTCCCTCTCTGCCCGATGACCCCTCTTGGCAAAACTTGGGCAAGCTGCTGCGCACTCTGGGGGCTTGGTTGCGGGCCGGGCGCTCCCCTTGGCCAGAGGTGCTGAATGTGATCGTTCAAAGCCTCTACCGCAAGCCGGAAGAGCTGTTTGTGGGTCGCTATGTAATCGACCAACTGGAACAGGTGCTGGGATCCCTGCCCGAGACCGATTGGCAGGAGATCGCCCAAGAGTTTCAAGCTATTCTGGAGCACCGCCTCAACAACTTACCTTCGGAGATCTTTGCCTTCGACCCAGAGCCGGGCAGCATCACCGTCACAACTCTGCATCGCGCCAAGGGGTTGGAATGGGATCAGGTGTTCATCCCCCAGGTATCGGCCTACGAGTTTCCCACCCAGTACGGGGAGCGAACCCTGGGGCTGAAGTTTTTGGATGAAGTGGACATGCAGGCAGAGGCCCTGGCCCAGTTGCGACAGCTTAGCCCCAAAGGCGGTTGGGAGCTGCAGGCCGACTCGGCCACCAAGCAAGCTTTTTTGGATTTGGCAGCAGAGCGGTTGCGGCTGCTGTATGTGGGCATCACCCGTAGCAAACGGCGGCTCACCCTCTCGGTCTCCAGCCAATCTCGATCTGGGGCAGAGCAAAGTTCATCTTTGGTGTTTCGGGTGTTAAGTCGCAGTTTTAGGGCCGGTTGACCGGGCGGATCCCTTGTTCTTCACAGATCGGCAACCTGCTAGCATGGCTAAGCCCGATAGCGCTAGCGTGGGGCGACGGGGCAGTCTTTCAAAGCCACAGGTCAGATCCATAGGTATTCTGCAATGCAACCTCGGCGTATTGCCCGCGAACTGGCCCTGCTGGGGGTCAATCAACTGCCGGCCACGGCAGCCAAACTGAGCGAGAAACAACTGCAAGACTTGCTGCTGGCAGCCATTCGCGCCCTGAGCGAAGAGACCCATGAAACCCTCTCCGCAGCGGCGGCGGAAATTCAACGCAGTGACCGTCTGTTGCACGAGAGCGATCCCCTGTTGTTGGCTGATTCGGATCCCAAGGAAGAGGGTGGGTCCCGCTCCGTCACTCTCCGCCTTCAGCAGGCCCAACGACACCTGCAGCGCCTGGAAATCACTCTAAAGGAGGCGAAGGTTCCTGACCCCAATGCCTTACGGGGGGAAGTGCTGGAGCTCATCCAGCAGGTGCAAGTGACTCTCAGCAACGCCGGCCAAGCCCTAGAACACCTGGAACAGCGGCTGCACAGCGTCCGCCACATCTTGGGTGAGGTTGTCCAGTTGTCTCAAAGAGCAGTCAACCGGGTGGGCGTTGCCCTGTCCATGCCGGAACTGTTGCACATCGCCCAGTCCCAAGAGGTGCGTGCCTACGCTTTGCAACTGCTAACCGCTCTGCGAACCCACAAGGAGGCGATCGATGCTCGTTTGCAAAAGGCTTTGGTGGGTTGGCAACTGCAGCGGGTTGGTCGGATCGAGCGAGATATCCTGCGCCTGGCGGTGGTGGAGATGGAAATACTGGCCAGCAGCCCCGTGAAGGTTGCCATCAACGAAGCTGTAGAATTGGCCAAAAAATACGGGGATCCTGAAGCCGCCGCTTTCGTCAACGGAGTGCTGCGACGGGTAGTGGACAGCCAGATGGAGACCCACTGGGGCCGGGATCCCTCCCTCCCTGGTTCTGGTTCCGGGGGCTGAGCAGATCACTGGGGATCTTCCTTGCCAGGGTAAAAGTCGGGATCCATCACCTGCTCAAATGTGTAGGGACACTGGGCAGGCAGATCTGCTTCAGACAATGGCGTTTCTCTCACCACCAACAGGATCCCGTCTTGGTGAGCCTCTTGCAGGGCTGCTGAAAGATCGGGCTTGAGGCTGGGACTGTCTCTGAGCAATCGCTGGATCTGGCGGCGTCGTTCGGTAATCGTTGCCCGCCAACTTTTGCCTCGCAGGTGGGGTTGCAGTTGCCACTTCAGCAAATGCCCTACCAGGATCCCCAGCCGGTGCAGCAATTCCCGGCGTTCTTGCCTGCCCAAAGCCTCGATTTCCTCCACCAAGTTGGCGATATCCAGTTGATCCCACTGCCCCGATTTCAGCAGTGCGGCTTGCTTTTGCGTCCAGGCATAGAAGTCGTACTCTTGACATACTCCCCTGCCTTTAGGCAGGGGATTCTAGTTCCTGGTTCTGCGACAGCACTTACCGCGTTGGGTTGCCCCTCCACGACAGCGGTGCTTGTCTCCCCAGGCGTTCCCCCAAGCGCTACGTGCCACTGACGCAAGCACGGGGCGGTTCCCTAATGCCCTTAGGTACCGTTGCGAACAACAACCACAAAACCTACCGAGGCTGCATCCAGTCGCTAGACTGTTGGGTTTAAGGCCTACGGCCCGCTTGCGCAAATAGAGCGGTTGACTACCCTGCCGCTGCGGGCAGCATAGCACAAAGCCGCCCTGGAAGGGCGGGGCTTTAGACCCAGTTTCTTGGTAAAGTTGCATGCTCTATTACCCCAAACTACCCCCTTCTGCCCTGAACTCATTGATTTCCTGGACAAGGTCAAGTCCGGGAATGCTTGGGGAAAGCAGGTTTTGTCGGTGGGTTGAGGGAAGCGGGCGATGAGACTCGAACTCACGACATCCAGCTTGGGAAGCTAGCGTTCTACCACTGAACTACGCCCGCGTAAATCCAAGCTTAGCAAGCTGAAGTCCTTGCCGCATCCAGTCTATCACGTTCCCGACCCCCTTGAGTAGGTAGGGAGTTTGGGGTGGTTCAGGGGCATATTTTGACCGCAATTCGACCGGCAGGGGGTTACATCGAGGGACAAAGCTATCGTGCATGTTGCGGCAGAGCGAGAGTTTCCCACGGGATCCCTGGTACAACTGAGGCAGTATTCTGCCTTCGGCCTATGTCCAGCATCCTCCTGCTCTCCGGTAGTCCCAGCACTCCTTCTCGCTCAGAAGCCGTTCTACATCACGCTGCCGGGATCCTGTCCGATCTGGGATTAACCACTCAGTTTGTTTCGGTGCGGGATTTGCCCCCAGAGGATCTGGCGTTGGCCAAGTTCGATAGCCCTCAGCTCAAGGCAATTCAGCAAAAGGTGGCCCAAGCTGCCGGGATCGTCATTTCTGCGCCCGTTTACAAAGCCTCTTATCCAGGCGTGCTGAAGGCACTGCTGGATTTGCTAGACCAGGACTCTCTTACGGGCAAAGTGATTCTCCCCATCGCCACCGGGGGAACCCTAGCCCATTTGCTGTCCATCGACTTTGCCATGAAACCTGTGCTGGCAGTGATGGGGGCCACCCATATCCTGAGAGGGGTCTATATCCTGAGTTCTCAAATTCAGTTCGACGCTGCCGGAACCCCACAGCTAGAGGCCGACATTGAGGAACGTTTGCGAGCCGGGCTGCAGGCCCTTGCCCAGGCGGTGAGATAGAAGAAATCAGCACTTCGGGAGACTGGCCGAATACCGGATTGGTGTCCTGGGCCCGGAGCCGGTTGCGGCAATCCATTCGGAAAACGGCATGGGTGATCGCCCAGTCAGGCCCAACAAGCCGTGGAAGAACCGACGGCAGGGGATCCCTTTTGCAAATATGCCCAGATTAAATTTCTATAAATCCCCCAAAAACCTGCAAAACCGTAAGTTATGATACAGACATAGGATAAATCGTTCATCTCTGCAGTTGGCTCACCGTTGGTTGGGAGCTGTGCAGAGACGGAAGTAGGGGTCTTCCCGAAGGAACGCGCCTCAACTGAATCGCGCCACTCTCTGCGTGGCCTACGGTTCAACAACAACAAACTCAACCCTTCGTTGATGGAGGCGACTTATGAAACTCTCTTTCCGTGGCAACACCTTTGACTACGTTCCCGCGCATACTCAGCTCAGTGATGAGGAGTTGCAAGCTCAGTATCGCGGTCAAACCTTCTGTGTGCACCACACCAGCAAGAAAGCGATGCCTCACCCTCATCAGCCCCTGACTTACCGGGGTGTAAGCTACTGAGGTGGATACGGTTTACCCTTGTTTCAGGTGAGCTGGGGATCCACTGGAAATCTCCATAGAGATTCGGAAAAGACCGAGCGGCCCCGTTTGGGGTCGTTTTTTGAGGCAAAACAACACCCGCAGAAGGGGTGGCTTAGGCAAGTCAGTTTGGATTCTCAAGATCGATAGCTTCATCTTCTTCCGCCAGCTCTTCTCCCCGGCTCAGGAGGGGGCTTTAGAGCCAGTTTTTGGGTAATGGGATCGGGAACCCACTCTTTCAGGAAGAATCCGGAAGAAATCGACTGTGGCTTTCTTCAGCCAACCCTTCAAGACAACAAGACAATGGGCGCGCTGATGCCCATACCGTCGATGGGCTGTTCCTGCACCACCCGTTCCGCCTCAAAAGAAGGTGGATGAGCCTGTCCTGCCGACTTGATGTTGAAATGGGAGCGATGCTGAGACAGGGTGCGCTAAGATGAGGTTCCAAGCGATAATGGCTTTGGTAACTGGCCCTACAGGGATCCGCTGCGATGGAAGCGTTTTTTGAGTTTCTCTGGTCGGCTTCGGCCATCTTACTGGTGATCTTGGTGCTGCTGCACAGCCCCAAGGGGGATGGGTTGGCGGGCATTGGCGGGCAGGCCCAATTGTTCTCCAGCTCCAAGAGTGCTGAACAAAACCTCAACCGCATCACCTGGACGGTAGCGACCCTTTTCCTCTCCATCAGCGTGGTGTTGGGGGCGGGCTGGCTCTCGGCAGCCACAGGACCATAGGGATCCCTTTCCGTGTTGGCCATTTACCTGCATGGATTTGGCTCTGGGCCCCAGTCGGCCAAGGCAACTTTCTTTCGGCAGCGGCTGCAGCAGGTGGGGATCCCTGTTCAGGTACCCGATCTAAACCAGGGCAATTTTGCCCAGCTTACCTTAAGCCGCCAGATCCAGCAGGTTTCTGACCAGCTTGCCGAGATGAACCATCCCCCTGTCACTCTCATCGGCTCTAGCCTGGGGGGGCTGGTGGCTGCCTGGGTTGCCGAACAACAACCCTGTGTGCAGCGCTTGGTGCTTTTGGCGCCGGCTTTCGGCTTTCTGGGCCATTGGCTGCCGCGGCTGGGGGCAGAGGCGGTGGAGACTTGGCAGCGAACCGGACAACTGATGGTGTTTCACTACGGAGAAGGCCGCCCTCTCCCTCTGGAGTACGGCTTTGTCGCTGATGCCCAACGCTACCCGGATGGGGCCTTACAACGGCCTGTGCCTACCCTAATTGTGCATGGGATCCAAGACGAAACCATCCCCATTCAAGCCAGCCGAGACTACGTGGCCCGTCGCCCCTGGGCCCAACTGGTGGCGGTGGAGAGCGACCACGCCCTGACCGATGTGTTGGATCCCATCTGGCAGATCACCAGCCGCTTCTGCGGGTGGGCGATGGAGACGGGGCAGTATGGTTGTTGAAGGGGATCCCTGTCCCGTGCTTGCCCATTCGCGAAGGCGTCGCGTAGCGATAATGTCTATGCAATCCCAAGCGTTATGCCTACTGCAGGGGAAGGCTGACGTGACTGCCGGCCTGCTCTTCGATATGGACGGGGTCATTGTGGATTCGGAACCAATCCATGCCCGTGCCGGAGCCATTGCCCTGCAACGCTGCCACCTATCCCTGGATTTGGCCCCCATCTCCCTACAGTTCAAGGGGCGCACCGACCGCGACATGTTCGAGTACCTTGTCCAACACCAGACGGACACCCCACCCGCGGAACGGCCCCTGCTGGTGCAGCGCTTGATCGAGGAAAAGGCCAAGGCTTTTGGCGAGCTGCTGGCGGAGGTACCGCTGGTGCCGGGGGTGCTGGAGTTTTTGGCGGCCAGTCGCCGGCGCTTTTCTGCCCTGGCTGTCACCACTTCGGCCATCCGTCGGGATCAAGTGCAGATTTTCCAGCGCTTCGACCTGCACCGCTGGTTTGACGCGGTGATTACCGCCGAAGACATTCAGCGGGCCAAGCCCGACCCAGAGCCCTACCTGAAAACGGCTGCCGCCGTGGGGCTGGATCCGGCGGTGTGTTTGGTGATTGAAGACTCCACCCATGGGATCCGCGCCGCCAAGGAGGCTGGCTGCTTTGCAGTTGGCCTCACCACGGCCTTCACCGCTGAGGAACTGCGCCACGCCGGGGCGGATGTGGTGGTGGACAGTTTTGCGGAGTTGGCTGCACTTCTGTTCGCGCCAGCGGGACGGAGTCCATAACTGCCTGCATAGGAACACAGCCCATTCGCGAGAGCATCGCGTAGCGATATGCGAGCACCTATTTTTTTGCAGCAGGCCCTGGGTCGCTATCCGTTTGCTTCGCGGCGACGGGTGGTGATGGGCAGACAGGGATCCGTGGCCACCAGCCAACCTCTGGCGGCGATGGCAGGCATGGAGATGTTCTGGGCGGGCGGCAATGCTGTGGATGCAGCGGTGGCTATGGCGGTGGCTCTGACGGTGGTGGAGCCGACCTCCAATGGCATTGGGGGCGATGCCTTCGCTCTGGTATGGGAGGGAGGCGAGAAGGGTCGGCTATACGGGTTGAATGCTTCCGGTCGCAGCCCAGCCGCTCTGACGCCGGAGCACTACCGGGAGCATGGGCGGATCCCTCCCTACGATTGGTTGGCGGTGACGGTGCCGGGGGCAGTTTCCGCTTGGCAGACCCTGCACCAGCGCTGGGGAAGGCTGCCGTTCCAGCGTCTGTTTGTGCCTGCCCTTCGTCTGGCGCAAGAGGGATTTCCGGTTTCTCCCCGGGTTGCTCAACTGTGGCAGGCAGCGGAGTCCATCTATTTGCCCCTACCCGATCCCCGCCACGAGGCCTTCAAGGCCGTTTTCTTTCCCCAAGGGCGTGCCCCCCGAGCTGGGGAGCGCTGGAGCAGCCCCCTGCATGCCCAAACCCTGAAGGCCATTGCCCACAGCGGGGGTGAGAGTTTTTACCGGGGGGAGCTGGCGGAGAAGTTGCTGGCTTTCTCGGAGGCCACCGGTGGCTTCCTGTCCCCCGCCGACTTGGCTGAGCACCGAGCCGATTGGGTGGAACCCATCCATACGGATTACCGAGGCTATACCGTCTGGGAGATCCCCCCCAACGGACAGGGCATTGCTGCCCTAATGGCACTCAACCTTTTGGAGGGTTTTGAGCTGGGGCAGATCCCCTACGATGCCGGCGAGCGCTATCACCTGCAAATCGAGGCGATGAAGCTGGCCTTTGCCGATGTGAGCCGACAGGTGGCAGATCCGGAGTATGTGCGGGTCAGCCCTGCCCAGATGCTGGATAAAGCCTATGCGCAGCAGCGGCGGCAGTTGATTGGGGTTAAGGCCATCCCTCTGGCTCCGCCAGGGCTGCCGGAGGGGGGAACGGTTTATCTGGCTGCAGCCGATGGGGAGTTGATGGTGTCTTTGATTCAGTCGAATTTCGATGGCTTCGGCAGCGGTCTGCTGGTTCCGGGCACAGGTATTGCCCTGCACAATCGCGGCACCGGTTTCACCCTGGAGCCCGGCCATCCCAACCAGGTGGGCCCCCGCAAGCGCCCCTACCACACCATCATTCCCGGCTTCCTATCTAAGGAAGGGATCCCCCTCGGCCCTTTTGGTGTGATGGGAGGGATGATGCAGCCCCAAGGCCATGTGCAGGTGGTGGTGAACTTGGTGGATTACGGCCTAAACCCCCAAGCGGCCCTGGATGCGCCCCGCTGGCGAGTGCTGTGGGATCAAGGGATCCCGCAGGTGGCGCTGGAAAGCACGGTGCCGCCTCAGGTGGTGGGCGAACTCTCAGCCCGCGGCCATGCAGTGCAGGTGGTGGACGCAGAAGCGGATTGCGGTCTTTTTGGCCGGGGACAGATCCTCTTGCGAGATGGGGATCACTTCATTGCCGCTTCCGAACCCCGTGCCGATGGCCTAGCCCTGGCGTGGTAGAAGGCTCAACTCATCACCATGCCGCCATCAATGGTGAAAACCTGTCCCGTGATGTAGGCCGCCGCCGGATCTGCCGCCAGAAAACGCACCAGCCCCGCCACTTCTGCCGGGGATCCCAGCCGCCCCAGGGGGATCTGGGCCAAAATCGGGCCCGGATCCAGCTTCTCGGTCATTTGGGTGGTGATGAACCCCGGTGCTACGGCGTTGACGGTGATGTTGCGACTGGCCAACTCCCGGGCTGCCGTCTTGGTGAGGCCCACCACCCCTGCTTTGGCGGCGCTGTAGTTGGCCTGGCCGGCATTGCCCACCAAGCCCACCACCGAGGTGATGTTGATGATGCGGCCCTGGCGCTGCTTCACCATGATCTTGGCGGCTGCTTTTAGGCAGAGAAAGACCCCCGTCAGATTGAGATCCAACACCGCCTGCCAATCTTCCGGCTTCATGCGCAGCAGCAGGGTGTCGCGGGCCATGCCAGCATTGTTCACCAGCACATCCACCCGACCCCACCGCTCCATCACCTGGGCAAACAGGCTCTCCACCGCCTCTGGGCAGGACACGTCGGCGGCCACAGGGATCCCTTCTCCCCCCAGGGCGGCAATCTCCTCTACCAGAGACTCGGCTTCGGCGGCGGAGCGGGCGTAGTTGATCGCCACTTTTGCCCCAATGGCCCCCAGGTGCAGGGCAATCGCCCGGCCAATACCTCGGCTGGCTCCCGTGACCACAGCCACTCGGTCTTGGAGGGAAGGCAAAGGGAGAAGCTCAGACATAAGCGGCAGATTCCTCGTGATTGGGACAGCCGCAACAGTATAGGATGCTTTGGAGCCCTCTGGTTGCCACTGGCTTCCCTGCGATCGCTTGCGCTGCGTCCGTCCTGACCGCCGTTCGCGCTACTCGGACGGAGTCCTTTGGCATGGGCAGGAGGGATCCCACGGCTCTGGTCAGTCACCCTGCCTGCAAGATGTGCTGCCGGACGGATTCCCAGACCAACGGGTAAGCAGAGCCAGATTAAGATCAAAGGCTAGGCCCCAGCAAAGGAACTGTCCATGCAAGTGGAGTTTCGCGAGTGCGATCCGGGAAATCTGTGGATCTGGTTTGAGTTTGCGGAGCCGCCGGTCGAAGCTGAGCTGGAGTACCTCAACGAGGTGCTGGAATCGTGGTACGTGCTGGGCAAGCTGGGGGGATTTAACGCCGAGCGCCTGGTGGCCCAAGAGGCAGAGGCGGATCTGAGCTATCTGGAGTACCCCAACGAATCGGATCCCTTGCCTTCCCTAATGCACAACATGGGATCCCTGGAAGAGAAGGACAACTGGGCCCGCTGCTGGTTTGATTTGGGCACTGCCGATGCCCTGGCGCTGGACGTGCTGATCAACGCCTTGCGCACCCTCAGCCTGGAATACATCAACCTCAGCCGCGTGATCATCGGCGGGCAAAATGAGGATTGGCCAACGGTAGATCCTGTTCACGCTAGCGGGATGGAGTCCTTGGAGATGGATGCCTACGATCTAAACGGCTATGTGCAGGATCATATGGGGGAAGAAGGAGGGCTGGAATAGCTACTCCAAGTAGCCCAGCTCCTGCATCTGCCGCACCAAGTCGGCATCGCTTTCCACATTCACCTTGCGAGGAGCCGTGCTGGGCCGCCGGGATTCTGCCCAGCTCACCCAGGCTCTCAGCCCATGCTGTAGGCGAGCCAGCCAAGCTTGGGGCCAGCCGGTCTCCACCGCCGACCCGTCGTGACAGCCTTGCGGATCAGCATCAGGGAGAGAGGACACGGGATCCCCGTTGCCGACCCAAAGCAGATCCCGCAGCTCCGCCGGATCCTGCTCCAGGTTGTAGAGGCTGGGGCGATCCCCCGTTTGGATGAGTTTGGTCATCCCCTCATAGAGGGCACGGCGGATGTCGTAACAGGCACGCGCCCGCAGCAAGCTGTCGTTGCGGTTTTCCATAGCCCGAATGAGAAGGTGGGGCGGGAAGGCTTCGCTGAGCACCGTCCCCTGCTCAGGATCTTCCCCTGCCAAGGTGCGGGCCAAGCTGAGGCGGGCGATCTCGCGGCGGAGCTTGAGGCTGACGCGGGGGGTGCTGTTGGCCAGGGAGAGGCTAGGGCTGTTCGCGCTACTCGGACGGAGTCCTGTCGCGTTAGCGGGACGGAGTCCTAAGCCGGCAGCTTCCAAGAGGGTGTGAAACAGGCGGCGGGTGGAAACAGGGGTGGCAATGCGCTTTCCTGCCGGGAAGTGGCCGGGATAGCGCAGGATGAGGGGCACGCGGATCAGCTCTTCGTAGACCACAAAGGCATGGCCGACGAAGTCGTGTTCCCCCAGCCCTTCACCGTGATCGGCGACGATGGCCACCAGCGTATTCTGCTCCAGGCCAGTGTGGCGCAGAGTGTCAAAGACGGATCCCAGCAGATGATCTTGGTAGGCCACCTCTGCATCGTAGATATCCCGAAGCACCTGAGCTTGCAGCGGGGAGAGGGGTTCCGGCAGGGGCGCCATCCAGCGGTAGGGTTGGGCGTTGTATTGGCGCAAAAAGTCACGGGCCTCGCGGTTGCTCTTGAAATAGGGGGCAAACTTCTGCACAAAGGGCTCTGGCGGCCAGTAGGGCAGATGAGGCTCCATCAGATTGACAAAGCAAAAGAAGGGCTGTGCTCCCGAATCCGACTGGCGGCGAGCCATCTGGTGCAAGTAGCGATTTAAGTCCGCAATCGAGGCGGCAGTGTTGCCCTTGAAGTTCACCAAGCGGGTCCAGAGGGAGGCAAACCAGGGGTGCAGCGCCAGTTGGAAGAGGGTGTCGGAGCGGGCAAAGGCGTTTTGCACCGGGTAGGAGAGCCGACGCCAAAATTGGGTGTAGGCAGCCAGCCAGTGATTCAGGGGGGTGGGCAAGGGGTTGCCCTCGGGGGGGCGGGTGGGCAGAGCACCGCCGTAGTTGTAAAAGGTTTCAAAGCCGCGCCGCAGGCCGTTTTTCAGGATCCCTACCAGGGGGTTGTTGCAAAAGCCCACGGTGGTGTAGCCGCTCAGCTTCAGCAGCTCTGCCAAGGTGGGCAGGGCGGGGCTCAGCTCCAGATCTGCTTGCACGGTCTGGTGGGTGCTGGGATATTCCCCTGTAAACAAGGAAGCGTGGGAGGGGATGGTCCATTGGGCGGGGGCAATGGCCCGCTCAAAGAGGGTGGATTCGGCAGCCAGCCGATCCAGGTTGGGGCTGGTGGGCACTTGGCGGGCACGCTCCGCTTCCGACCAGTAGCAGGAGAGACGATCCGCCCGCTGGGTATCCAGCACAATCAGCAGGATGTTAGGGCGTTCCCCGGCAGCAGCACCAGCCCTTGCAGGGAAAGGTTCTGTTCGCGTTAGCGAGACGGAGTCCTCAAAGCTCACCACAACCCACCCGTTTGCGTTAGCGGTGCGGAGCACATCACCTTATCTTAAAGGTATTCCTATCCTGCCGTCGCGTCAGCGGCGCGTAGCGCTTTGCTCTCGGCCAGCTTTCTGCTTCCGCCACGGCCCCCTCAGGGCAAAGTGAGCTGGGTTTGGCTGTTGCCTTGGATCCGAGCGGTGTTGGCCTGCCAATCCAGGATCCCTTGGTTGCCCCTAACAGTCAAAGCCTGGCCGGGCTGTCGGTAGCGCACGTTGCCCTGGGCTTGCAACTGGGTGGAGCCGATGCGCCAGCGAATCTCTTGGGCTTCCAGCTCTTGCCCTGTCTGCTCGGCTTTGGCCTCTGCATTGTCCAGCAAGCGCAGCAAGGACTCCGTCCCGCTATCGCGAACGGCAAAGGGCAGGGGAGCACGCAACTGCCCACCCCTGAGGCGCAAAGCTTGTAGGGGGGCGTACACCTCTACAGCCCCTACTGCCTGCACTTCCCCGACGCCGAATTGCCATAGAAAACGGCTGGCGGTCAGCTCCAGATCCGGATCCTGATCGTGCCGGCGGGACGGAGTCCTATATTCTGCCCGCACAGGCTGAGTGGGATCCAGGTTCTCCAACTGCATCTGGGCTTGGCCAAAGTCGACCAGCAGCCGATCCCCCCACAGGGATCCCTGCCCATCCAACAGCTCCACTTTCACCTGGCCCTCGGCTTGGAGGCGGCGCTGTTCCGGCAGCCATTCCACCCGCTGGGCCTGCAAACGCAGGTTGTCCCGCTCCGATTCCACCTCAACTTGACCCATCAATTCCAGCCGTCGTTCGCCGGGGTAGGCAGAGCCTCGCTCGGCACGGGTGCGGATGGCGCGGTTGTCTTCGTCGAAAAATTCTCCCTGAACAGACTGTAGATGGGCGGATCCCAACTGCACAGGAGCGGCCCCATTTTCTGGGGGGGACTCGTATTCGGCCAGGCGAGCCTGTAAGCGCCAGAGAATGCCACCATCAGGTCTGGCTTGGGTGAGGGTGATGTCTTCGTAGATCAACTGGGGGGTGGAGATGGGCTTGGAAGGAGCATCGGGATCCCGCTCCGGCCCACCACAGCCTGCGCTCAGCAGGGCCAAAACGGCCAGGAAACGGAGGATAGACAAAGACCTGGACTGCATGGATCTTCCTTGGGGGCTTTCTCTCCTACCCTAGCTTTCTTAGGACTCCGTCCCGCTGACGCGACAGGACTCCGTCCCGCTGACGCGAACAGCCGTACCCTTCCGCTGTGCTGGACGGGATCCCGCTCTCGGCCAACCCGTGGCATCATCAGGGCAAGGGGTTTTCGGGGGCAAGCGTGACCCAACTGTTGCAACTTTTCATTTACGGCCTCGTCTTGGGTAGCATCTATGCTCTGGGGGCAATTGGGGTATCCCTCACGTTTGGCATTTTGCGCTTTGCCAACTTTGCCCACGGGGATCTGATGACGCTGGGGGCTTACTTCGGCCTGACGTTTGTCGGGTTGGGTTGGCCAATCGGAGTGAGCCTGATCCCGGCAGCTTTGGCCACGGTACTTTGTGCAGTTGGGATCGACCAACTCATCTATCGCCGCTTGCGCCGGGAGGCCCCGGTGATCTTGCTCATTTCTTCTTTTGGCACCGCTCTGATTCTGCGCAGCCTGGTGCAGATCCTCTGGGGGCCCAACAACCAGGTGTACCGCAGCGGGATCCAGTTGCCGTGGCGGCTTGGGGAGCTGCGCATTAAGCCCGATTGGGTGGTGATCCTGGTGGGAACAGCCCTGTTGGTGGTGGCCCTGCATCTTTTCTTGCAACGCACACGGGTGGGCAAAGCGATGCGGGCCATGGCTGACAATTTTGAGCTGGCCAAGGTTACCGGCATTGATACGGAGCGAATCGTTCTCTGGACTTGGGCCATCGGCGCAGCTTTGGCCTGTGCAGCAGGTGTGTTCCTGGGTATGGATACCCGGCTGCACCCCACCATGGGCTGGCGGCTACTGTTGCCCATTTTTGCAGCGGCCATTCTCGGCGGCATCGGTCGCCCTTACGGGGCTATTGCCGGAGGAGTGGTGATCGGCCTGGCGGAAGAGTTTTCCACTCTGGTGATCAACCCGGCCTATAAAACCGGGGTGGCCTTCGCCATATTGGTATTGCTGCTGATCTTCCGACCCACAGGATTACTGGGATCCCCAGGTGGGGGAGAGGTCTGATGTTGAGCTACAGCATTTTCTTTTTGGTTTTGGTGGGGATCTACGGCGTGCTGGTGCTGGGCCTCAATATCCAGTGGGGCTACGCCGGCATGTTCAACATCGGTGTGGGAGCTTTTTTTGCCGTGGGAGCCTATGCCAGCGCCATTGTCACCACACCCCCAAGCGCCGAACATCTGGGCGGCTTCCATCTACCCTTTTGGGTGGGTTTTGCCGTAGCTGTGGCCGTCGCCGGAGGGATTGCCTTTTTGATCGGCTTGATTACCCTGAAGCTGCGTTCCGACTACTTGGCCATCGCCACCATCGGCATTGCTGAGATCATCAGCCAAATCCTGAGGAATGAGGGCTGGCTTACCAACGGTGTGCGGGGAATTACCCGCATTCCACGCCCCCTTCGCGGCTGGATCCCAGGTCAGGATACCCTCCTCTACTTGGGCTTGGTGCTGGTCATTTTGGCGGTGGTCTACTGGGCTACAGAGCGGGCCTATCGCTCCCCCTGGGGGCGGGTGCTGCGGGCCATTCGCGAGGATGAACCGGCAACCATGGCTGCCGGCAAAGATGTGCTCCAGTTTCGCCTGCAGGCGTTTGTGCTGGGATCCATGCTGATGGGGTTGGCGGGAGCCCTCTACGCCCATTTTGTCAATTTCATCAGCCCAGAAGCCTTTCAACCGGAGTTTGCCACCTTTATTGTTTGGGTGATGTTGATCGCGGGGGGCAGTGGCAACAATCGCGGTGCCTTACTGGGAGCGCTGGTGATCTGGGGGGTGTGGTCGGGCAGCGAGTGGCTCACCAACCGTTTGCCGCCCCAGTGGGCCACCCGGGCTGGCCCTCTGCGCATTTTGTTGATCGGGGTTCTGCTCCAGGTGATTCTTCTGACGCGCTCTCAAGGATTGCTGCCTGAACGTCCACCCAAGCCTGTTTTGAGCCCTTCCCCTTCGCCTCAGCAGAACCCAGCAGGATAGGATTGGCTCGGCTCCAGCCGTTGTTGATGCCTTCGAGACAACCCAGCCCTCTGTCACCATGACTCCGCGCCCCAAGGAAACTGACCCTTCCTGGCCACCCTGCAACTCTGACACGACGGGCTGCCCTCCTGATGCCGGATCACCAGGGATCCCAACTGCACCCATCAAGGAGGGCTATGCCCTGCCGGAGCAGTATTTCAACCGGGAGCTGAGCTGGATTGAATTCAATGCCCGGGTTTTGCAGGAGGCCCTGGATGAGCGCACACCTCTGCTGGAGCGGCTGAAGTTTCTGGCCATCTTTGAGAGCAACCTAGACGAATTTTTCATGGTGCGGGTGGCGGTGATCCGCCGTCAGTTGGAAACGGGTGTGTTGGTGCTAACCCCGGATGGCCTTACACCGCAGCAGCAGTTGCGGCAGATCTCGAACCACCTGCGCCCCCTGATTCGCAAATTGCACACTTGCTTCCGGCAGGAACTGGTGCCCAAGCTGGCGGAACAGGGCATTCACATCCGCGATTTTTCCGAGCTGGCTGAGCCGGAGCGGCAGGAGCTGCGGGACTACTTTGAGAGGCGTTTGTTTCCGGTGCTCACCCCCTTGGCAGTGGATCCCGGCCATCCTTTTCCCTACATCTCCAACCTCAGCCTCAGCTTGGCAGTGGTGGTGCGGGATCCGGAGACCGGCAAGGAACACTTTGCCCGCGTGAAGGTGCCCAATACCTTGCCCCGCTTTGTGCCGCTGCGGGATGGGGTGAGCTTTGTGCCGCTGGATCAGGTGATTGCCCACCATCTGGAAGCGCTGTTTGTCGGCATGCAGGTGCTGGAGTACTACCCCTTCCGCATTACCCGGGATGCAGATCTGGAAATCCAAGAGGATGAGGCGGACGACCTGCTTTCTGCCATTCAGGAGGAGCTGCGCAAACGACGCTTCGGCTCGGTGGTGCGCATGGAAATTGCCAGCCAAACTCCGGCAGCCATCCGACAGCGGCTCAGCGAAGAGATGCGCCTCAACAGTGACTCCGTGTACGAAGTGGATGGCCTCTTGAGCATGGGGGGGTTGATGGCGTTTCTCAGCCTGGATCGGCCCGATCTGAAGGATCCCCCTTGGGGGCCGGTTACTCCCCCTCGCCTGCGTACCGCTTCGGTGAGCGATGAGCCGGTGGATATATTCTCCGTCATCCGGGAAGGGGATCTGTTGGTGCATCACCCCTACGATTCCTTTGCCGCCAGCGTGGAACGGTTTCTGGAGGAGGCCGCCAACGACCCCCAGGTGCTCACCATTAAGCAAACTCTCTACCGCACTTCTGGGGACTCAACGGTGGTGAAATCCCTCATTCAGGCTGCCGAAAACGGCAAGCAGGTGGCCGCTTTGGTGGAACTCAAAGCCCGTTTCGATGAAGAAAACAACATTCTCTGGGCCAAAAAGCTGGAGAAAGCCGGGGTACACGTGGCCTATGGCCTACCGGGGCTGAAGATCCACTGCAAGCTGGCTTTGGTGGTGCGGGAAGAGGGGGGATCCCTGCGGCGCTACGTCCACATCGGTACCGGCAACTACAACCCCAAAACCGCCCGCATTTATACTGACCTGGGCCTGTTCACCTGCAACGAGGCCCTCTGCAACGACGTTACGGAGTTGTTTAACCTGCTGACGGGCTACTCGCGGCAACGGCAATTCCGCAAGCTCTTGGTGGCTCCCAGAACTCTGCGCCAAGGTATGGAAGCCCTGATCCGCAGGGAGATCCGCCATGCCCAAGCTGGCCAGCAGGGACGCATCATTGTCAAGGTCAACTCCCTCACCGACCCGCAGATGATTCAAGTGCTCTACGAGGCCAGCCAAGCCGGGGTGGAGATCGATCTCATCGTGCGAGGCATGTGCTGCCTCAAGCCGGGGATCCCCGGCCTGAGCGAGCGCATTCGCGTGATCAGCATCATCGGGCGCTTCCTGGAACACTCCCGCATCTTCTACTTCTACAACGGCGGCCAGGAAGAGTACTTCATCGGCAGTGCCGACTACATGACCCGCAACCTGGATCGGCGCGTTGAGGTGGTCACCCCTGTAGAGGATCCCGCCTTACAGCGGGAGCTCAAGGCGATCTTGGACATCTGTCTGACGGACAACCGGCAAGCCTGGGAATTGTGCCCCGATGGCACCTACGTGCAGCGGCAACCCAAGCCGGGAGAGCCTGTGCGCTCCACCCACCAACGCCTAATGGAGCGAGCGGCCAGCCGCATTTAGCTGGCTCGCCGGGAAGCCCCGCCCTCTCTGCGTCAGCAGGGTCGCGTCAGCGTCGCGGAGCGTTCGCGTAGCGTTGCGTAGCAACATAGGGTCGGGATGAAAGGCGGGGGTATTTGGGTTTTCCATATACTGGCGCAGAACTGAGACGGTGACTCCCCCACAGGAAGCAATGAAATAAGATTCATTCCACAAGACATCTTTCCAGTAAATCTTGCTGATGGAGTCCGCAAACTCGCTCCTAATCCTACGGCTAGAAACGGATTTGATATTTTTACCAATTTGGACAAGTCCATCTGCGGGTAATACTGGAATAGCAGGTGAATAGCATCTGCTTCGCCATTAAACTCAATAAGTTTACAATTCCACTTCTGACACAGGTCATCTAGAACCTCATGTCACCATTGCAATATTTCGCCAGTAAACACCTTGCGGCGGTACTTGGTAGTTAAAACCAAATGTGCCTTTATCGGATACAGCTCTACCGCTAGAAACAAAATCATTCCTCATAGCGCCTACATCCTTACTGGTGCTATAATCAGTGTCGCTTGTTTTCAGCACGCTTACTATGCGAATTGCCTATCAGTACCGTTTGCGTCCTACTTCTAGCCAGATTGCTCTAATGGAGCAATGGCTAGAGTTGCTACGCAAGCAGTACAACTATCGCTTGGCAGAGCGGTTCACCTGGTGGGAGCAAAACCGTTGCCCTATCAATGCTTGCCCCTTCATCTGTCATTTGCCTGAGCTGAAAGACAGGCCAGATTTCTACTCCCAGAAACGAGACTTGGTGAATACCAAAGCAAGGTTTCCCGAATACCAAGCAATTCATTCACAAGTCCTCCAAAACTGCGTAGAGCGAGTGCATAAAGCATTTGACCGATGGCTAAAAGGCGACTGCAATGGCCAGCGGGCAGGGAAACCCAGATTTAAGGGGGTGGGGCGGTATCGTTCCCTGACCTTCCCCCAGATGAAGCAAGACTGTATTCAGGGCAGGTTTATTCACCTGCCCAAGCTTGGGGCAGTTAAGCTGGTTCAGCATCGTCCTTTGCCTGAGGGTTTTGTCATCAAGACCGCTACCCTTACCCGTAAGGCGGACGGGTGGTATGTCACGCTAAGCCTGCAAGATTCACGTGTTCCTGAACTTACTCCTGAGCCGCCAACGCTGGAGAACACGTTCGCTTTAGCGGCACGGAGTGCTTTGGGGATTGACGTGGGGCTGGACTCCTTTTTGGTAACCGACGAGGGGGAGTCTGTTCCAGTTCCTCGGTACTATCGCAAGGCAGAGCTTAGGCTCAAGAGGTTGCAGCGGGCTTTGTCTCGCAAGCAGAAGAGGTCAAACCGCCGTAGGAAAGCCTTGAAGCCGCTAGCTAAGGCACATCTCAAAGTAGCGAATCAGCGCAAAGATTTCCACTACAAAACGGTCAAAAAGCTGGTCAGTAAAGGAAAGCATATTGCCTATGAGGCGCTCAATATCAAAGGTATTGCTGGAACCCGGTTAGCAAAATCTGCCTATGATGCTGGGTGGGGGCAATTCCTGCAAATTCTGGCAGTCAAGGCTGAGAGAGCTGGGCTGCGGGCCATTGCAGTGAACCCAAACGGTACCAGTCAGAGTTGTGCGAGTTGTGGTCAGAAAGTACCTAAGGGGCTTTCCGACAGGTGGCACTCGTGTCCACATTGTGGGTTGCAACTAAGCCGTGACCAGAATGCGGCCATCAACATCAAATACAGGGCGGTGGGGCATCCCGTTCTTAAAGCTCAGGAAATGTCCTTCACAGGAGTCACTGAGAAGCCCGCTCTCTTTATTGCTACGCAACGCGGTGCGACCGCTTTAGCGGCGCGGTTCCCGTCAGGGTGCCGTAGGCGTAGCGCTTTGCTTTGGCATGAGAGCGGGAGTATGTCACTCAGTTAGACTCCCCTGCCTACAGTCAAGGAGCAGCTTCACCGCTTTCGGGAATGGCCACCAAAGCTCAAGATCCGGTGGTCCTGGCGGCCTCGGCCTCTTCCTCGCCCAGTGCAGTCACCCGTTCCGTGGCCTGCAACGAAGACTGCAAGCTCTCCAACTTTTCTCGGCTGGAGCGGTTCAGCCACGACTCGATTGCGTTCACCAAGAGCTGATCCAAAGAGAACCAGCCGCCCCCATTCACAGCGAAGGCTAAGAAGATCGCTGCATAGATGGCCGATAGCTCCAGGTAGGGAATGCTAAAGCCGGCCACCTTGATGTGGTGGAACATGGCCACTGCCATCGTGGCAAACAAGCCCAACGCTGCTCCGCGGGTCAACAAGCCCAGCGCCACCATCGGAGCTGCGATCAGCTCGGTATAGGCAGCCACATAAGCAAAAAAGATCGGGAAGGGCAACCCGATCACTTCTACGTAAGCCGTCGCAAATCCTTCGATATCTGCCAGCTTGTCAAGGCCGTTGTGAATCATGAATAGCCCTGCCACCACCCGCAAAACGGTCCACGCTACTTGAGACCAGCGCGGGGCCACGCTGTCGTAACGCAAAGCCGAGGCGAGAAGCACGGGAAACTGCTGAGAGAGTGCCATAGGGTAAAACCTGCAATGCAAAGATAAGCAAAGATTCTAACTTATTGTAACGATTCTAAATTTCTGTAACAAGGGTGGGACTCAGATCTCCAGTGGTCAAGGGATCCCATCCAGAAACAAGGCCTCCAGCCCGCTTTCGCGAAAGGCCTCCGGCCCGCTTTCGCGAAAGGCCTCCGGCCCGCTTTCGCGATCGGTCGGGTGGGTTTCCGGCGAGCTTTCATCCCCGGCGATTGCACCACACTACCTCTGCTCTTGGCCTGGGACTTTTCCGGCCTTGCTGAGATCTGTCAACCTCTGTAAATAGATCCCTCATAATGGGTTCATTGGCTGCCCATGTCGCCATGATTGCCGAATCTGCCCTTGCCTCTGAGGTCAGCTCTGCCAAAGCCCAAGCTGGGAAACAAGAGGGCTCCCCGCCTGCCATCCGTTTGCGGAAAGTCAGCCGCAACTTCTCCGGGATCCAAGCGGTGGATGGGGTGGACTTAGAGGTGCAGCCGGGGGAGTTTTTTACGTTGTTGGGACCATCGGGTTCGGGCAAAACCACCTGTCTGCGGATGATCGCGGGCTTTGAGCATCCGGATGAGGGGCAGATCGAATTGAACGGCCAGGATGTTTTGGGTCTGCCACCCTACCGACGGCCTGTGAACACGGTATTTCAGGACTACGCCCTCTTCCCCCACATGACGGTGGCGGAGAACGTTGGCTACAGCTTGATGATCCGCGGCATACCGCCGAAGGAGCGCCAAAAGCGAGTGCAAGAGGCGCTGGAGCTGGTACAACTGCCCGATCTGGGATCCCGTAAACCCAGCCAACTTTCGGGGGGGCAGCGGCAACGGGTGGCCTTGGCGCGGGCTTTGGTTGGCCAACCGCAGGTGCTCTTGCTGGATGAACCTTTAGGAGCACTGGATTTGAAGTTGCGGCAACAGATGCAGTTTGAACTCAAAGCTCTACAACACCGCCTGGGTCTCACCTTTTTGTACGTCACCCACGACCAAGAAGAGGCTCTGACCATGAGCGATCGTATTGCCGTGTTCAATCGCGGGCGCATCGAACAGGTGGGATCCCCGGCAGAGCTCTACGAGCGACCTGCCACCCGGTTTGTAGCCAGTTTTATCGGCCAAACCAACTTGATCGAGGGATCCCTGGCGGAACAATGCGTGGGAGAAGCGGCTCTGTTTGCTTTGCGCCCGGAGCACATGCGCATTGACTTATCTGAAGAAGGGATCCCCGATGGCCACTGCCGCTTACGGGGACGGATTTGCGACACTGCTTATCTAGGGGCTTTCATTCGCTATCAGGTGTGGGTGTCGGGCTTCGAGGTAAAACTTTTGGCTGTGCAACCCAACCCCGGCCTGAATTCGCAGCAGTTACTGGAGGGGACGGAGGTGATTTTAAGTTGGGATCCCAGCCGGATGCACTGCATCCCCGGATAGGGCTCTCAATCCCGATCCCCTCTGGGGCTTGTCCTTCCGGCATCGGCGCTATCTTGCAGGCAGTTGACACTCCCGCCGACTGAAGTCGAGGGATTCTTACGTAGCCCAGAAACGGGCTCGCAGCGGCGTTGTCAAAGGGAGAAAAGCGGGCCATGATGCGCATTTCCATCCAGCCGGAGAGCGGGATCCCTGGCTCTGTACAGCTTTTTAATTTGCTCTGCTTTGCCATCGCCTGTGGGCAATTTCCTCCCGGCTGCCGCCTGCCCAGCACCCGTCAATTGGCCATGCAAACGGGCCTGCATCGCAACACCATCCACAAGGTTTACCGCCAATTGGAGGCCATGGGCCTGGTAGAAACTCGGGCCGCCTCCGGCATCTATGTGAGCAGCACTGCCCGGCATGCGGTCACGCGCTCCCCCCATGGCGTCAGCGGTGCGGAGCACTTTCTCAACCCAACTCTGGATCGATCCAAACAGGCCCTGCAACAGGTGCGTCAGGGCATCGATCAGCTTCAGCAGCAAGGCTTTTCTCTGGAGCAGGTACGGGATCTGCTGCTGGCGGAGATCGATTGGCGGCTGCGCTGCAGTGCTCAAGTGCTGGTGTGTGTACCCAACCGGGATTTGGGTACAGGACAACTAATGGCCCAGCAAATCCAACACACTTTGGGCATCCGGGTACAGTTGGTGCCCCTGGAGGATCTGGCCACCGTGCTGGATCAAATCCAGTCCGGCACTGTGGTGACGCTCCACTATTTTCTCAGCGCCGTCGAAGCCATTGCCCAGCCGCGGGGGGCCCGTGTTCTGACGGTGGAGGTGTCTGACTACGCCCGTGAAATTGCCCTGATCCGCCAATTGCCTTCCCATGCCTGTCTGGGGCTGGTGAGCATTAGCACTGCCCTGCTGGAGGTTGCCGAGGTGATTGTCCACAGTCTGCGGGGAGATCTGCTGGTGCTGACGGCAGTGATTTTCGATGCCGAACGGGTGGGAGCTGTGATCCGCCGCGCCCATACGCTCATCTGCGATGAGGCCAGCTACCCTACCCTGCGTGCCTTAGTGCGCCAAGCCCGAGCCGACCTGATCCGTACACCCAATCTGGTCTGCGCTGCCCCTCACATCGGAGAAGCAGCCATGGCCCAGCTGCGACGGGAATTGGGTGGGATCCCTGGAGTCGTAGGGGATAGAGACACAAGCAGCAGCGGTTTGCAGGGCAAAGAAACTCATTAAGCCTTGTTACAGGTGCGCTATTTTGCGGATGCCAGGCTGCCCAATATCGTGTTTAAGTGGAAACACGGTAAAAGACCACTTACTTTGATTCATCCTTGATCAGTCTTTACACGTATGGTGATTCTCGACTACGCCTCTGCCGATCATGACCATGTGGCGGTCACCCGGGAAGGCTTCTGGGAGGCCATCCGCTTCCAGAACCATTTTTACGTCCTCAACCGCAGCTTTTCTCGGCTGCAAGAGGCCATCGACAGTTGCCGCTACGACATGGATCGCAGATCCCTGATCAGCCTCGTGGTGGTGCGCCCTCGGAGCTATGAGGTGTGGTCCCAGGTGGGATCCGACATCCCTGTCTTGCCGAAGCAACTTTTGAGCCCGACAGCCAGGAACTCCCTCCTACCGGCGCGTTCGGTTCCATCTTGGCCCAAACGTCCTTTCTGGTCTTTCTGGCCTTGCGGATCCAAGGCTTATGTGGTGGATGGCGAACCGGCTGCACCCCAGCCCTTGTTCCACCATAGCCCGCGGCCCTACAACGCTCTACAGGCTTGAGCCAGAATCGGTCGCGCTGGCGTCGCGCAGCAACAGTTTCAGGGAACAGGACGGCTCCATGTGCAAGTTGAGATCCGGCTCTTCCACCAGTAAGGGCACGCGCTCGGCCACTTCCAGGCCAAATCCTTTTAGGCCGCTGATGTGACGAGAGGTATTGCTGATTAGGCGCATTTTGCGCACCCCCACATCCCGTAGGATCTGGGCTCCAATACCATAATCCCGCAAATCCATCACAGTCGGCGGCGCGGTTTCAGAAAGACCCAGATCTTGCAGGGCATAAGACTTAATTTGCTGGATAAGGCTGAGCTCCTGCTCTTGTCGGCGCAAGTACACCAACACCCCCTTGCCTTGGTGGTCGATCATCTTCAAGGCAGCGGTCAATTGACGGCGACAATCGCAGCGCAGGGATCCCAGTGCATCCCCCAGGGGACACTCCACATGCACGCGCACCAGGACAGGCTCAGAGGCAAATTGGGCGGGATCCCCTTTCACCAAAGCCAGGTGCTCGACTTGGTTGAGGCTGTCGCGGTAGCCGTAAACCCGAAACTGGCCGAACTCCGTCGGTAGAGTGGCAGCGGCCTCTCGGTGAACCAGTTGTTCGGTGCGCAGGCGGTACTCAATGAGATGGGCGATGGTGATGATCTTCAGATTGTGCTGACGGGCATATTCGATCAACTGGGGCAGGCGGGCCATGGAACCATCCGGGTTTTGGATCTCGCAGATAACCCCTGCCGGATACAGACCGGCCAACATCGCCAGATCCACTGCCGCTTCCGTATGGCCAGCCCGTTTGAGCACCCCCCCCTCCCGTGCCCGCAGCGGAAAGACATGCCCAGGGCGACGTAGATCTTCGGGTCGGGTATTCGGGTGAATGGCCGCCTGAATGGTGCGGGAGCGATCGGCGGCGGAAATGCCCGTGGAAACTCCGGCTTCCGGCCCAGCATCAATGCTGACGGTAAAGGCAGTTTGGTTGCTGTCGGTGTTCTGCCCCACCATCAGGGGGATCTTCAGCTCATCCAGCCGGGATCCCTGCATGGCCAGACAGATAAGGCCCCGCCCGTAGGTGGCCATAAAGTTGATTGTCTGCGGAGTGGCAAACTGGGCAGCACAGACCAGATCCCCTTCGTTTTCTCGGTTTTCGTCATCAACCACGATGATCATCCGGCCACACTTGAGGTCTTCGAGGGCTTCGGGGATGGAGTGGAAAATCGTCTCTATCTCAGCCTGGGGGATGGCACTCATGGAAAAAGGGGTGCAAAGCAGGAGAATTTGGCCCAGCCAGATCTGGGCACCGGATTACCGGATCCATGCTAGAGCAAACTGGGCAACCGCTAGGGATCCTAAGGCAGCGTCAGTACTTGGGAATCGAGGGATCGTAAGCCTCTGCCCAGGCGAGGATCCCCCCCCGCAGGTTTTTCCCTTGGATCCCGGCAGCTTGCAGGATCTTCAGGGCTTTGGCCGAGCGTGCCCCACTCTTGCAGTGAACGATCAGCTCCAAACCGTTGCCACTCCGCGCCGCTGACGCGGCGAGCAGTTTTCGCACCTGATCCACCCCATCGCCATTTTCAATTTGGGGCAAGGGGATCAGGTGAGCACCGGGGATCCGGCCTATCTCCCACTCATTTGGGTTGCGCACATCGACCAACACAAAGTCCTGCTGGGCATCGAAGCGGGCTTTCAGCTCAGCCACGGTGATCTCCGGGATCTCCGCCTGGCCAGCTTGTTCGGCAGCTTGGGCCCGCGGGATGCCGCAGAACTGCTCGTAGTCGATCAGCTCCGTGATGGGTGGGGTAGCGGGGTTTTTGCGCAGCTTCAGCTCCCGGAAGCTCATGTTCAGGGCATCGTAAAGCAGCAGTCGCCCGCTCAGGGTTGTGCCTATGCCCAGCAGGATCTTCACAGTTTCTGTAGCTTGAATAACACCGATGATGCCGGGGAGGATCCCCAATACTCCCCCTTCAGCGCAGGAGGGCACCAGTCCTGGTGGAGGGGGCTCGGGGTAGAGATCCCGGTAGTTGGGGCCGTCTTCGTAGTTGAAGACCGTCGCTTGTCCCTCGAAGCGGAAGATCGAGCCGTAGACGTTGGGCTTGCCCGTCAGTACACAGGCATCGTTCACCAGGTAGCGGGTGGGGAAGTTATCGGTGCCATCCACGATCACGTCGTAGTTGGCAAACAGCTCCAGAGCGTTGTGAGACTTGAGGGCAGTCTCATACACATCCACCTGACAGTAGGGGTTGATCTCCAAGATGCGGTTCTTGGCCGATTCCACCTTCGGCTTGCCCACCCAGGAGGTGCCGTGGATCACCTGCCGCTGCAGGTTGGACACATCCACCACATCAAAATCGACGATGCCAATCCGCCCCACGCCGGCTGCCGCCAAGTACAGCAACAGGGGAGAGCCAAGGCCCCCCGTGCCAATGCACAGCACCTTTCCGGCTTTCAGCCGCTTCTGCCCTTCTAGGCCCACCTCAGGCAGGATCAAATGCCGAGAAAACCGCTCCATCTCCTCGCGGGAGAGGCTGACTTGGCTGGTGTCTAGGGTCAACATGCTCACAACCCTCCGGCAATAGCAGGAACGATGCTGATAACGGCTTGCTCTCCCACGGGGGTGCTGTCGCCTTGGGGCAATGTGCGCACATCCTCGTCGTTGAGGTAGACATTGACGAAATTGCGCAGCTTCCCATCCTCAGTGTAGAGGTGGCGCTTCAGCTCGCCGTAGCGGGCGATGAGGTTGCTCATCACTTCGCCGACATTGCTGCCCTCGATCTCGACAGCCTCCAGGTTGTCGGTGTAGGGGCGCAGGGGAGAGGGGATCAGAACTTTGGTTGCCATGGGAGTTCGAGTAGAGATCTGGGGTATCTACTGGGGACTTTTGCGGATCCAGAGGATCTGGGCTGACCTATCCGTCTGGCCGATCTGGTTGGAGCAGTCTACGGATTTCGATGATTCAGCCATGTTACAGACAAGGTTCAGCACTAGACTACCGCTTTTTCCGGTGGCGCCCATCCCAGCTTTCCGGGATCCCGACTGAACTTGGACGTGAACTTCAGCCTGAGAACGGGGGGCGGCTCCCCATGCGGCAAGACCCCCCTTGCCGGAGCAAACGACTTTAGCTTGCCAAAGCCGGGAGCGAGGGGATCCGAATGTCTTCCAGCATCTGCATCGGTTCCCGTTGGGGCTGCCCCCGCTCATCCAAAACCCAGCTCACCACCTCTTCTGCCTTGCCATCGCGCACACTGACGATCACACAGGAAAAGCCCCAGGGAAAAGCATGCTGCCGATCAAACTCAGAAGGAATGGCCGCATGGTTGGGATGGGAGTGATAGGTGCCGAGGATCCCCAGCCCTTTGCGCACCGCATGGTCGTTGGCCCGCTTGAAATCCGCCGGATCGATCAAGAAGCGGCGGCGGCTGGATTCTCCGTCTGCCAAAGGGTTTTCGGCTTGATCCCAGGTGTTGGCTACTGCCCAAAGCTCGTGGATGATCTTGTCGGATCCCCGAATTTCCCCAATCAACATGCCGCAGCCCTCGTAGGGAAAGGCTTGTTCGCCGTGCTGACGGATGCTGCGAATGTGGTCTGCCGAGAGGTAGAGGGCCATGAATCTCGCCTTTGCCGATGGAATTACCGTCCTTTTATTCTGGCACAAGTTGGCCAGGGATCCCTCAACCTGGCTACAGCGGCGGTCTCAATTCGGATGTCATTCGGGCGCAATGGGCAGGCTTCCGGCGCTGCAAATGTTCTGCGAACGGTGTGGCGCGGTCAGACCTGTCAATCGGGTGAACCCAGAGGTGGCTCTGGCTTTGGAGGGATGACGGGAGCATAGTGGGGGCAACCCTGACACGGCCCTTGGGGATGAACAGCACAGCGCAACCAAGCGGAGTGGGCACTGAAAACACAGGAGGGATCCCCCAGGGGTGGGCCCAATTCGCCAGGCCGTTGACGGCGCAGCAGCACCACTTGCCGTCGCCAATCTTGCAAAAATCGGCTGTAGGCGCGCTCCCGCCAGCGACGCTTGGCCGCATGTTCTAGGACATGGACGGTAAGGTTATCCAACATGGAACGATCACCCAGGGAAGAGGCCAACAGGCTGGGAGTTGCGTTGGATTCGGCTTAGAACCTCAGGATGGCACACCCTGGCGAGAAGAACCCAAGAATTGCAAACTCTCCTTGAGATCAGTTTAGGTTTGTGACGTTTCTTCCAACGGCTTTGGCTGCTGGTGGCGGGCCTGGGCCCGTTGTAGGGCTTCCTGCACCACGGCAAAACCCGTTCCCCCAGCGCTGAGCCGCGCGGCCACCACCTGGCGGGGATCGATGACCGTCAAAATGTCTGCCTCAAAGACCGGGTGGAAAGTTTTCCAGCGCTGCAAGGGCAGATCCCGCAGCAAGATCCCTTCTGCCAAACAAATGCGCACAATCTGCCCCACCAAATCATGGGCCATGCGAAAGGGGATCCCTTTGCGCACCAAGTAGTCGGCCACATCGGTGGCGTTGGAGAAATCTTCCTGCACAGCAGCCGCCATGCGCTCAGGTTGAAATTGGATCCCTTCCCGCAGCAGAATGGTCATCGCCTCTAGGCAGGCTTTCAGGGTATCGACTGTGTCAAATAGCCCCTCTTTGTCTTCTTGGAGATCTTTGTTGTAGGCCAGCGGCAGACCCTTCAAGGTGACCAACAAGGCCTGGAGATGGCCAAACACCCGCCCCGCCTTGCCGCGCACCAACTCCGGCACATCGGGGTTTTTCTTCTGGGGCATGAGGCTGGAGCCGGTGGCACAGGCATCGGTAAGGGTGACAAAGCCAAACTCCTGCGAAGCCCAGAGGATCACCTCTTCTGAGAGGCGGCTGAGATGCACCAAAATCAAGCTGGCAGCAGTATGGAACTCCACCAGGTAGTCCCGGTCGCTGACGGCATCCAAGCTGTTGGCGCTGATCCGCTCAAACCCCAGCAGATGGGCGGTGAGCTGCCGATCAATAGGCAGAGAAGTGCCAGCCAAAGCCCCCGATCCGAGGGGACAGACATTCACCTCTTCCCGCACCCGCCCCAGCCGTTGCCAGTCTCGCCAGAGCATTTCTTCATAGGCCAAGAGGTGGTGGGCCAGGCTAATTGGCTGAGCCCGTTGCAGATGGGTGTAGCCGGGTAGGATCGTCTCCAGATGCCGCTCGGCCAAGTCCAACAGAACTCCGCGCAGCTCCCAGAGGGCTTGACGAAGGTGATCGATTTGATCCCGCAGGTAGAGACGTAGATCGGTGGCCACTTGGTCGTTGCGGGAGCGCCCAGTATGCAGTTTTTTTCCCACCTCCCCCACCAAAGCCACCAGACGACGCTCGACAGCGTAGTGGACATCCTCCGCCTCTGGATCGGGCCGAAAGGTGCCGGCAGCCGCTTCCTGCTGGATCTGCTCCAATCCTTGCCGGATCTGGTCAGCCTCTTGCCGGGTCAGGATGCCGCAAGCAGCCAACATCTGCACATGAGCCAGGGATCCGGCCACATCGTAAGGCAGCAGGCGGATGTCGAAGCCGATGCTGGCGTTGAAGCGGGCAATGGCAGGATGCAGGGATCCCTCAAAGCGCTGGCTCCAGGGACGAGGGGTGGAAGTTACCGTCGGCTCAGACATTGGCTGGGAACCGGGAGAATGGGGAGAAGGATTGACCACCGCAGGAAAACCTCACTGCAGTTGTCGAGAAAAAACACAGAAACCGGCTACCAACGGCCAAAACTCCGCCGGCTCAGGCCCAATGGATTCAGCTAGAGCAATGGCAACAAGGCCCTAGTGGGAGCTGGTGATGCTCTTGAGCATGTAGCCCACCACGATCCCTGCCAAGAGCGCCCAAATTTGGCCGGATTCCACAAAGCCATTCCAACCCTTGCGGATGTCGCCCAGCACATCCTGTCGGAACACCTGCCCGACAATCATTTCCGTCTGGAAAGCCGCGGGGGCCGGCAAGTAAACCGAAGCGGTTTCAGACTCAGAAGAAGAGAAGTTCATGGTTGTACCTCAAGTGTAGATAACACAGTGCAGCCAAACTGGTAGCTCCACTAGCTAGAGGGTACCCTGAGTTTGTACTTTTGCAGCTATGTAGCTAGGCTGGCTCAGAGTCGGGCAACACCTTCAGCACCACCAGCGTTGTGTCGTCCACGGGCTCAGGCCGCAGGGAAATCTCGTCCTGCAACCGGAGCTCTGGATCCTCGGGCAGCCACAGGGAGAGAGGGTGGGATCCCTGGCGGCCTCGGAAGGCATCCATCTGCGCAAACAAGCTCTCCAAGATGTCTTCGGGAGAGTCATAGCGACAGGCAGCATACTGGATGGCGTCCATCAGCCCAGAGGTTTCCAAGCGCTCGCCGCGGGTGTTGGCCGTCTCCGTGTAGCCATCGGTGTAGTACACCACCACATCTCCGGGTTGCAGTTGCACGCAGCTTTCCGAGTAGTGGCTGTTGCCCTCCAAGCCAATCAGCGCCCCCTCTGTGTCCAGAGGTTGAATGTCTCGGGTGCGGGCTTGCCACCACAGGGTGGGGTTGTGGGCCGCGTTGCTAAAGCAAAGGCGACGGGAGCGGGGATCGTACTCCGAATAAAACAGGCTGATGAAGCGATTGGAGTTTTCCAGATCGCTGTACATGGCCCGATTCAAGCGCTGCAAAACATGGGCCGGCGAATGGCGGTTGAGGGCTTCCGCCCGCACCATGGCCCGGGTCATGCTCATCAACAGGCCAGCAGGTACCCCTTTGCCCATTACATCTCCAATGACAATACCCAAGCGAAGGTCTTCAGCCTCCTCAGACGAGGCCGGATCCGATGTTTCCGGTCGTTCGCCGGGAATCTTGATGAAGTCATAGTAGTCACCCCCCACTTTGCTGGCCACCCGGCAACGGGCTGCCAGGCGAATGCCTTTGACTTGAGGGCACTCCTGAGGTAGCAGTTGGGTCTGGATGTAGGAGCCGATCTCCATTTCTTTTTCCAGGGCCATCTTGCGGCGCAAGGCTGCCGTCAAGCGATCATTTTCGATGGCCACCCCCGCCTGATCGGCGACCAAGCGCAACAGTTGCTGGCGGCGCTCATCCCAGTGGTAACCGGGCTGACGGCTGAAGACGTACAGGCGACCCTGGACGGAGCTGCGAATCAGCAGCGGCGTGCCGAAAAGGCGTACATCCGGCCCCAGGCTCTGGCGGAACCGTTCGTCCAAGAGGTGTTCCAAGGCAGGGATCTTAACCGCCAGGGATCCCTCCGTTTTGAGGATGGGCTCTTGAGCCGAGAGGTTTTGGGCAATCTGCTCCATCTCAGCCCGAATCTGCTCGCGGTGATTGAGATCAGAACAATGCAGTTGATCCAACTGGATGGTGCCGTTGGGATTGAACAAAACCAGGGCTCCCCCTTCAGCATTAGTCAGTTGGCTGGCCACAAAAGCCGTCAGCTCCAGGATCTGGTTCAAGTTGTTAAAGGAGCGCAGGGCAAAGGCCAGCCACGCCAGCAGATACTGCATCCGATAGTGTTCTCTCTCCAGTTCTGCTACCCGATCTGGCATTGCAGAGGCAGGCACAATGGCCGGCTTCACCCCCGGCAGCTCCCCATCCGCGGACACAACGTCACCCGAAGAGGTGGGATCCTGGCCAGCCTGAGCTGAGCGCAGATCCCCCGGATTGTCTGTGGGCAACAGTGACGGCGCATTGGGGGGGAGGGGACTTTTGCCTGAATCCTGGGCCAGCAAGGATTCTGACCCCGAAGAGCCCGACAGCCCGGCAGGGGGCTGCCCTGAAACGGCCTTTTGGGGGCTGTGATCGTCCATCGGGAAGGCTGGCGTTAATCCCCTGGAAATGCAACGAAACAGTCTAGCAAAAATCTCACAAGCTTTATCACACAAAGATTAGGATTCTAATTCTCCCTCACACCCGGCGAGGCTGACGGGATCCCTGGCACAGTTCTCGGTAGAGCTGTTCCACCTGGCTGATGTTGTGGCTGAGGGTGTAGCGCTCCAGCACCCGCTGGCGGGCCTTCATTCCCAGCAGTTGGGTAAACTCCCGTTGATCCCGCAGCAGCGGCAACAGCGTTTGCAGCTCTGCCGTCACTCGTGTCGGATCCAGTAGAATCCCGGCTCCATCGGCCAAAACCTCACCATCGGCGCCCACATCAGTGGCCACTGCCGCCAGCCCACAGGCCATCGCCTCCAACAAAGACAAAGAGAGCCCCTCGATCAAGGAGGGCAAAATAAACACATCGGCTCCTCGCAAGATCTCGATGCGTTGCTGCTCGTCGGCAATATAGCCCAGCCAGTGGATCCCATGTTGAAGGTTGTAGAAGGGCTTGAGGGTGTTGAGCAGGGGCCCATCCCCCACGATCAGCAGACCACACTTCTCCCCCATTTGCGAGTGTTTCCAAGCCTTGAGGAGGGCTTCTAGGTTTTTCTCCGGCGAAACCCGCCCTTGATAAACGAAGATCCGCTCCAGTCCCAACCGCTGTTTGAGGGTAGAGGGCCCAGGCGCATACTTGTCCACATCGACCCCATTGGGAATGACCACCACCTGTTGGGGGCTCACCCCCAGCTTGACCAAGATCTCCCGCTGCGTTTCCGAGAAGACAATGGTGCGGTGATAGTTGGCCAAACACGGTGCGTAGAGCTGGTAGGCCAAGTATTGGGTGCGGGAGGCGATGTTGCGCCGCCGTCGGTCGAAGGCAGGGTGGAAAGTAGCCACCAGCGGCTGGTTGAGCTCAGCACAGATCTCCGGCAGCACAAAGTCAATGAGAGAAATGGTCAGGGAGGCATGCACCAGATCCGGCTGCAGTTCCTTGAGGGCCTGGGTGAGCAACCGCTTGGCGTTGAGAGTGGGGATCGTGTAGATTTGTGATTTATACAGACAGGGGAGGGAAACGTCTCGACGATCCAGCTCCGCCTTCCAGCCTTCACTTCCGGGATCCAGAGCGGGCGGTTGGCCGTCGTTGGTGAAGTGAAAAAAGCTCACCTGATGTCCCCGATCCAAAAGGCCATTGGTCACCTCACGGCTGTAGGTGACGTTGCCACAGAAAGGTGTTTTTTTGCCTATCCAGGCGATGTGCATGGGCGGATCCCTGCGGAGCTAAAACGCTGAGCTGCAAAGGGAGTCTCGATTCTCAAACCTCTACAAGGGTAGCAGAGTTAGCTCCTGCCTTGGCCCGTCCCCCCAGAAGAGGGTATCCAGCCCGGCGCTGCGGTAGGGTTTATGGGGCCTCCCTACCCAATAGGCTCCAGGTGTACAGCCCCGCCAGCCCCGCCAGAACAGCCAGGCCCACAAACATCCAGGGAAGGCCAAAGCGGGCTTCTGCCAATCCCGTGAACACCAGCGGCAAACTGAGGGCAATGTTGGCGGCATTGTTCTGGAGCCCAAAAATCTTGCCTCGCAGATGGTCAGGTGTTTCCTCTTGGATCAAGGTTTGCATCGGCACTGCCACCAGAGCCCCACCACACCCCAACAGGGCAATCCAGCCCAAGCTGGGCAGCAACCAGTGGGTCGTCCAGGAGAGGGCTGCTAGAGCCCCACAGAGCAGCAGGGATCCCAGCCCAATCCAGGCGCGGCGGCTCACCCGTCGGCCCGTATGGCCCACCCAAAAGGCGCCAATCCCCATGCCCAGGCCAGCAGCGGCCAACAACACCCCGAACTGATCCAGCTTCAGCTCCGCCATTACTTCTGCCATGCGCACCGCCAACACCGCCAGCGCGGCAAACAGCGAATAAAGCACCACCACCTGCACCAAGGCAGCTCGGATCAGGGGCATCTGGCCGACATATTGCAGGCCCAGCCGGAGATCTTCCCAGAGGTGGGGGACTTCCCAACGCCGGGGCTCCAGCTTCTCGTGGGGTTGTAGCAGCAACAGCAGGGATCCCGCCAAGAGGTAGGCTCCTCCCACCAACAACTCCGGTCCCACTTCCCAGCCCGGCAACCAATGGCGTAGCCAACGATCCGCCAGGGTTAACAGCGGCTCCCCCACGGCAAACCCGACGATCAGCGAAGCCATCATCGTGGTGGTGTACAGGGAGTTGGCTGCCAGCAGCTCTCGCTTCGGCAGGATCAAAGGCAAAGTCGCCTGCTCGGCAGGAGCAAAAAACTGGGTCAGAACCGAGACGGCAAAGCTCACCAGCAACAGCCCCGCAAACCCCAAGGGGATCCCCGGCCAAAGGTCGCGCCCGGCGGTAAGCCAAAGCAGCGGCGGCAGCAGCAACACCAGGATCCCACGCGCCAGATTGGAGAGCACCAGCACCCCTTTTTTCAGCCAGCGATCCACAAATACCCCTGCCAGGCTGCCCAGTAGTATCGCCGGCAGCGTGAAAGCCAGCATGATGGCCGAGACCTGACCGCTGATGGAAGCTCCTTCTGGCTGAAATTCGCGGGCAACCAACCCAATCAGCAGCACCAACAGCACTTTGTCCGCCAACTGGGAACACACCTGCCCCATCCACAGCAGCAGGAAATTGCGTCGGCCCAGCACGGCAACAAAGTTTCTCAGGCCCGGCTCAGATAGACCTTGATCTTCCTCTTCCTTTTGCCCTTTTTCGGGATCCTCAGGAGGTGGCTCTGGCAAGGGATCCCCGGAAGAATGCTCCAGCGAGCTGAGGGTGGGGCTGGCTGCCGGCTCAGGCAAGAGAGCTTCTGACTTCAGTCCCCAAGTTGGCGTTGATGCAGGCGGAGAATTCTGGAGAGGGAAACTGGGGTGGCAGATCCCTGCCCCTTCTTCTGGCCAATCCCATTGTTGCTCCAAAGTCATCATGCTCCCCAGGTGACCTGGCCACTTCCGCGACGCCGGCTCCACAACTAGACGGGATCCATCGGCAAACGAAAGTGGAAATAAGGTGCCCTGATCTTATCCTGGCTTGTCCTCCCATCCTCCGGTTCAAATCTTCCGCAATCGGCAGGCTTATCTGGAAGACTGGGTCTAAAACCCCGCCCTTTCGCTTTAGCGGCGCGGTTCCCGTCAGGGTGCCGTAGGCATTGCGCTAAGGCCTACGGCCCGCTGACGCAACTAGGGCGGCTTTGTGCTAGAACCAACCCAAGGGAGAGGTAAAAACCAAGTCTTTCCCTCAGTCGGGATGGGGCAAAGCGCTCCGCGCCGCCGAGGCGAGCGCCCGACGCTTTCGCGTTAGCGGTGCGTAGCACTAAAACGGACGTGGAGACCGAGTAAGACTGGCTTGCCAGCGTCGGTCGATGAAGCGTCAAGAATCCCCTGCCTTTAGGCAGGGGGGTATGTCAACTTTCTGCGGCAGACAAGGAGCGCAAGGGATCCGGGATCGCCTGGCTTGGAGCCACAAAGCTGCCCTTCTCTACAAAGGTTAAGCGCAGGCTCAGCCAACGAATAAAATCCGCGTTGGTGGATACCACTGCCCCTAGGGGCTCCTTCAACTTGTCCCGCAGGGGCTTTAACTCTGGAGCTTCCATGAAGGCCGGCTGCGGCACCCAGAAGAAATCGACGGGGCGATGATGCTCCTCGCAGTGTCGACGACGCTCCTCTAGCACTTCTTCCAGGGGCTCAGAACGCAAAAAGGACAGGCTGGCAACGACAAAATGATAGGTAGTCGGTTCGGCAGCAGACATAGGATTGCTGTGAAACGGTTAAGAATAAAGGCTATAGCCGGGCGTCCATAGCCCCTTGCGGATCTTCTCCTTCAGAGAGGGGCAGATCTAAGCAAGTGCGGGGCCGGATCGCGGGAGCTACACAGAGGCTGACAGTCTTCCAACTGCCGGAGAACGGGCAGCCTTGCCATCACTTCCTCAGCAGGCATGGAGTGTTCTGAAGCCTGCTTGAGGGTAGGTAAAGCCTGAGCTGCCCATTCCCGAGCCCAGGGAGGGGACTCAGGAGTTTCCTTCTCCTCCAACAGCTCTTGGCAGAGGGCGGTTGAGCGTTCCAGGTCACCACTGCCCTGATAGGCCATGATCAGAGCCACACGAGCCAAAACGCATTCTTCCGGATCTGCCCTAGAGCCATTGCGCTCGCTCAAGCGGCGCTCTTGCCTCTCTTGGATGGAACAGCAGTAGCAGAACGATTCAAGAAGATTGATCGCCTCCAGGTAGCGCTCCTGCTTGAGAGCAGTAATACCGGCGCGGAGGGATCCATGAGGGTGAGACATGAGCCTAAGTACAAGAAAAGAGCTTAGACGGACTTACACCCGAGGGTTATCCAGTTAATGACCCGTCTTCTTATCCAAGGTTTCGTGTCTAAAACTACTATACACCCTCTGGACAAGTGACTGCCGATCCACTCCTCTTCTTAAGCTTGTGGAAAGGGCGCTCAACCCTTGCGAGCTAGGGTGTAGGCGCTGACATAGTGAGTTTCTCGGCGCAGCACCTCACAGCCTGCCTGTTGCAGGCGCACCCCCAGATCGTCGTGGATGTAGTCGCGGTAGTAGGGCTCGTGGAAGGTTTGCATAAAGGCTTCCATCGTCTCCTGCAGCTCTGGCGAATCCAGCAGTTGCACCGAGTCGCAAATGATCACCACACCCCCTGGCTTCACCACCCGACTCATCTCGTGGATGACATTTTGTCTAGCCGGGCCGGGCAGCTCATGAAAGAGAAAAACGCTGATGACGGCATCAAAGGTGGCATCGGCATAGGGCATGGCCTCGGCGTTGGCGCGGATAAGCTGGGGCAGCTCCCCCGGCAGCTCCTGCAACAGTCGGTTGGCCTTACGCAGATAGGCAGGAGAAAGATCCAGACCGTACAAAGCCGCTTTGGGCAGGGATCCCCGCAGCAGTCGCAGCATCCGCCCTGTGCCACAGGCTACATCAAGGATGTGGGGGCCGACCAAGGTGGGATCCAAAGCATCTTTGAGCAGGCGAATCACCCGACGGCGCATCGCATCCGCTGTGCCCCCAAACAGCAGCTCCACCTGCAGGTCATAGAGCTCAGCCGAGCTGTCGCTCAGGTAGCCGTTGGTTTGGTAATGAAAATTTTGCAGGTAGTATTTCGGATAGCCCTCGGTGGAGATGTCTTGAGAAAACTCTTGGTAACGCTTGCTGTGAACTCGCCGAGTAATCTGTGGCAAATCCAACCACACCTGCGGGTAATAGCGGGCAAAGTCCAGCCAGGGGTTGTCGAACAGGAGCGCGTGCGGGTAGTACCCTGCCTCAGCATCTTGCCAGTCCACTTGCAGGAGTTGTTCATAACGGGCCCGCAACACCTGTAGCGTGTCAGCGCTCACCCGCACCTTGGCCCGCGGCGGCGGGGTTCTTCCGGAGGAGAAGCTTTGCAGATCCCTGAGCACCGAGAGCATCAGATCCGAAGCTTGGGTGGAGAGCGCTTTGTGAGCGAAGCCGAAGACGTTTTTGCCCCACTGAAAAGCACGGTAGGCAGCTTCTCCGACCGGAGATGGGATCGGCAGCGACAGCTCAGGACTCAGTTGTAGGCTCATAACCCTGCAAGGTGCGAATAAATGCTTAACGTTTGTTTACACTCAATTATAGCAAGGCAGCCACGCCAAGCCGACAACCGCCGGGATCGAAGAGAACCCAGCAGAATGGGATCCCTGAGCACACTCCATCTGACCAATCGGGAGAGTACCCTAATGGTGTCCCCAATAAAGATGTCCCCGCTTGCCTTGTGAGCCAGAGGAAGGGGCTGGTCAGGTCGATTTACTGGGAAGAGGGAGCGCCTCAGCATGACAACCAAAACCGTGTTGGTCATTGACGATAGCATCATGATTCGCAAGATGGTGGCCAGCATCTTGGCCGATCAGTTCCAAGTGCTGGAGGCCAAAGACGGCTTGACAGGGTTGGAAGCGGCCAAAAAACATCACCCCGACCTGATCCTGCTGGATTTTGTCATGCCCAAGATGGATGGCTACGACACCCTGCAAGCCCTGCGTCGGGAAGATGACCTGAAGAATACCCCTGTGATCATGATGTCGGGGCTAAAGGAACAGGTGACTGCCCGCATTCCTGAGCCCTTTGTCGATTTTGACTTTATCGAGAAACCGTTTGAGGCGGATGCCCTTCTGTCACATATCCAAAAGGCCCTCCAGGTTGCCCCTGCCGCCACACCGGAGCTGGGATCCGAAACCAACACTCAACTGATTCTGAACCGGCTTACTGCCATCGAGACGCTGCTGATCCAGGGCACGGAGAACCTGATCCAGCGGGAGGTGGTGGCGCGGCTTTCTGGGATCAACCAACGCCTAGCGCGTCAGGAATCCCGCAGTGCCAATCTGGAGGCCCAGATCAGCAAGCTCGCCGGCGAAGTGGAGCGACACACTCAGGGTTTGGCTTTGATCGTCAAGGAGCTGCGGCACATCCGTAAGTTGTTGGAGGGATCCTGATGTCTGAGAGGGTCTTTGAGCGAGCTTATCGACACCTAGATGCAGTGACGGCTCTGTTTGTGGCCGTGCTGCTGATCTCCAACGTTGCTTCCAGTAAGATTGTGCTTTTGGGGCCCTTTACCTTTGACGGGGGTACCATTCTTTTCCCCCTCAGCTACATCTTCGGCGACATCCTCACCGAAGTCTATGGCTATGCCCGGTCACGACGGGTGATCTGGCTGGGATTTATCTCGGCGGCCCTGATGTCGGTGACGTTCATGATCGTGGGATCCCTGCCTGCAGCCCCCGACTGGCCCTATCAAGAAGCCTACGACCAAATCCTGGGCCTGACACCTCGCATTGTGCTAGCCAGCTTAATTGCTTATTGGGGAGGCAGCTTTGCCAACGCCTACGTACTGGCCCGCATGAAGGTGTGGACGCGGGGACGGTGGCTGTGGACTCGTACCATCGGCTCTACCCTGGTGGGCCAAGCAGTGGATACGGGGCTGTTTGTCACCTTGGCCTTTTGGGGGGTGTTCCCTGGCCTAGGCAGCTTAATACTTTCCAACTACGTGTTCAAGTGTGCCGTTGAGGTGGTGTTTACGCCCCTGACCTATGCCATTACCGGCTGGCTAAAGCAGCAAGAGCAAGAAGACTACTTCGATGTGGCAACCGACTTTAACCCCTTCCGCATCCAGCCTGTATCCAGGTGAGTCCATCAACTGCCTCAACGGATCTGGCCTTGAGAGGGATCCCATTTTGGTATAGTCAAAGCGTTATCCTTTCTATCCTGCTGCCGTCCGGTATTGCCGGGAGCTTTTATCCAAGACAAGACTTTTGTGAGGGATCCGCAAGATGATGCTCGTTTTCCAAATTGCTTTGTTGGTGTTGGTGCTTTACAGCTTGCTGTTGGTGGTGGCGGTGCCGGTGCTCTACAGCTCAGCCAGTGACTGGAGCCGAGCCAAGAATGTGATTTTGGTGGGATCCCTGCTCTGGGTGCTGATGGTGATTGGGGTGGGGGTGCTGAGTTTCCTCAAGTGAAGCCGTAGAAGAGCGGGGGCCAATCCACCGAAGGTCATCTTGTGGTCGCAATGGCGTTGCGTGGGAGCTGCACCGTAGGTGTGGCGGCCTAAGGACTTGGGCTGAGATCCTCGCCAGAACTACGCACTTCCGCACCCCGACAAGCTTTAAGCTCTCTCGGGAGAGGGGATCCCATCCTCTACAATGGACGGCGAGGCGGCGGCCTTGCCATGGGTCAGGCTGTCTACAGGTTGCACTAGTGAGCTTTGAAGGTGCCGAGGTGTTTCAACCAGCGGAGGTTTGGGTGTTGAGAGCAGTGATGAGAGCAGGGAAATGTTCCCAGGAACTTGGCCTTGCCCGGCAGGGAATGAGGCTAGTCTTGGCAGGCTTGTTGATGGGAAGCCTGGGATCCCTGATGGTGCCCTATTCTGCAGAGGCGCAGTCGGGTTTGGTGATCACCGGCAGCGAGGGGGTACCTGTCCTCAGCTATCGGCTGGATTTTGGCGGGGTTCGCAGTCGTTTGGATCGCTATCGCCTGACGATCCCTCCCCAGAATGTGGCGGTGGCAGAAGTGCAGATCAACGGGGACAGGAACTTTGATGGCCGCATCGATCCGGAAAGTGTCCGTCTGGAGGTAGAAGGCCGGCCCGTAGAACTGGATCAAGTGTACTGGAACGAAGAGTTTCGCTCCCTGGAGGTGGTGGCCCGTCAACCCATTGCTGCCGGTCAGGAGATCCGTCTGGTGCTCTCCAATGTGCGCAACCCCTCGTCTGCCGGTATCTACCGTGTGGAAGCGCGGGTACGGGGTACGGAACCCAACCCCCTCTTTCGGAATGTGGGTAATTGGCTGATTACCATTGAAGACCCGGAGCGGATCGGCTTCTGATCTTTTTTGACATACTCCCTGCCCTAAAAGGCAAGGATTCTGGTTCCTGGTTCTGCGGCAGCACTTACCGTATTAGGTCTCCCCTCTACGACAGCGGTGCTTGTCGCGGCAGCGGGCCTTAGGCCTTTCTCCCCAGGCGTTCCCTCTTTTGGCCTACGGCCCGCTAACGCGAACGAGGCGGTTCCCTTTTGCCCAGTCGCGGCAGCGTTGCGTAGCAACAAGGTACAGCGGTAGGGCGGGGCTTTAAACTCAGTTTTCTTGGTAAACTGCTCACGGCTGGGGCCGCGAGTTTTAGTAGCCCTGCAATTGACATTGACAAACCAAGCCCCTGGGCTGGTTTAGAAAGGCAGCCCCAAAAGCGCTCCGCGTTACTAACGCGAATGTCCTCTCCCAGTGCCTTGAAAGCTGTTTCTGGTTCCGCAGGATTAACTATACTCGAAAGTGAAAAGCCGTCCTTCTATCTTGCCAAGGCGAGCCGCGTAGCGATAGGTCGGGGCTTCTAGCCCAGTTTTTTTGGCGAAGCCAATCGGCAGTCGGTGACCAAGGCAATAGTTGAGGGGTTGATGGACATTCGCTCCACGCAGTCTGGGAGAGGGCCATGAACGAACAGGAAGTGGTGCAGTGGCTGGAGCAGGCGCTGGCCAATCCCCGCCTTAGGTTACAGGCCAAAGCCCAACCGCTCCAGGAGAGTCCCAAGGCTTATGCCCTCGTCATTGTGATCAATCGCCCTGCCGGCCTTGCTCTCAACTATGAGGAGTTGACGGCCTGGTTCCAAAGGGCGATTTCCACTCGTTACCCCCAAGTCAAACGGTTGGCTCTCTACAGCCGCCCCATTGGCCAGCAAGCTGCCGATTGGAAAACTCAGGTGAGGCTGGATCCGGAGCCGACGACAGACAGGATGGATCCCGGTCGCGGTAGCGGTACGGAGTCCCCAGGGAGTCCGGATCTAAGCCGCTACTGCTTTGTCAGCGATCGCCAGTTGCTTACCGCTGACCTTCCTCAGCCGCCTGGTTTGCTCCGCCAGGCGGTTTCGGGTTTTCACGGCCTCACTTCTGAGCAAAAACAGGAGGTTCTGCCCCTCCTGCCCACCTTGTTTCGCAATCCCAGCGCCGTCTCGACGGTGATGTTATCGGTGGAGGCAGCCCTGTGGCTGGAGCCTCTGAAAAGCCTGAATCCTCACGAGCTGCGTCTATTGAGCGTTTGGCTGAGCCGCTATTGCTTCAACCCCAGCCGCACCCTAGCGGAATTGGATCCCGCCACCTCAGGTCTCAAAACCGGACAAACCAAGCGCAGCTACCGCGCCCCTCAGGTGGGGGTTTCGCTGATGTTGGCCAGCTTTGCCGGCAACCTGACAATGGCCGCAGGCGTGACTCTGAGCCTGTTGTTCGGCATGGTGTTTGTGCTTTTCCTGGCCATCTTGGGCGTCTCAGAGGGGGGATTTTCTCTGGGCTTTTTCATCCTCGCCGTTTTGCTCACCCTCGCCTTCAACGCTTTGATTTTCTTTTTGTCTCCCTGGTTGATGGACTGGATCCAGCACAGCCTCTATGGCACCGAGTGGGTGAGCTTGGCAGAAATCGGGCGTCGCAGCCCAGAGAGTGCGGAGGTCATTGAACGGGTCTGCCGACAGTACAAGCTGAAGCAGCCGAAGCTGGGGCTGATCCGCGACCAAAACCCCACTGCCTTCACCTATGGCAGCCTGCCGGACACGGCCCGCATTGTTGTCAGCGAAGGATTGTTCACCTACTTGGAAGATGAGGAGGTGGCTACAGTTTACGCCCACGAGCTGGGGCATGTGATCCACTGGGATTTCGCCGTCATGACCCTGGCTTCCACGCTGGTGCAGATTCTCTACCTTCTCTACGTCTACATGCGCGATGCGCGCGGCGACGACAAAGTGGACAGAAGCCTCCGCGCCCTGGCCTTGGTCGCCTACTTTTTCTATGTGGCCGGCTCCTATTTATTGCTGTATCTGTCGCGGGTGCGGGAGTACTTTGCCGATCACTTTGCCGCCGAAACCACCGGCAACCCCAATGGGCTCTCGCGGGCTTTGGTGAAAATTGCCTATGGCATTGTGCAAGAAGGGGAACGGGAACGGGATGAGGAAACCCGACAGCGCAGTGCTCGCCTGCTGGAAGGGACACGGGCTTTGGGGATCTACGATGCCAAGGCTGCTGTTACGGCAGGGGCAGCTTACCGGGTAGCGGCGGATCCCGGCCAGGTGGGCAGGGTATTTTTGTGGGATCTGTTTAACCCTTGGGCCTGGTGGATGGAGCTGAACTCCACCCATCCCCTCACGGGCAAACGGGTACGGGCGCTGGGTACCTATGCGGAGCAACTGGATCTGCCCGTGGAGTTCGACATGGCCGACGTGGTCGCCCAGGGCAAGCGGCTCAACCGACAGCAGCTCTACGGGAACTTCCTCCTGGATGTGCTGCTGTTGCATGCCGAGTGGCTGGGGGCAATCGCGGGGGCGCTGCTCGGGATCCCGGCTTTGCGGATGGGCTTCTATGACATCTTTGCCGGGCTGACCCTGATGGGGGTGGGCTTGGGCCTGCTGCTGAAGATGACGGTGATGTACCCCAGTCTGGAAAACCCGCCGGCGTTGACCGTGTTGAAGGCAATGAGCAATCCCTACGCCAGCCCCTTGCGCGGGTTGCCAATGCAGTTGGAAGGGCGGGTGATTGGGCGAGGAGATCCGGGCTATCGCTTTGGCTCCGATCTCAAGTTCCGGGATGAGACCGGCATGATCTTCCTGCGCTATGCTTCCCGCTTTGGGCCGCTGGGCAACTTCCTGTTTGGGGCGCGCCAGGCAGGGGGGTTGATCGGCCAAGAGGGATCCGCGGTGGGGTGGTTCCGACGGGGAGTGGCCCCTTACCTGGATCTGGCCCGCTTCCAAACCTGCCACGGCCAACTGCTCACCAGCTACCATCCCTTCTGGCAGGCTGTGTGGGCTGTGCTGTTGTTGATGGTTGCCCTGCTGGTGATGCTGCTGTTCTAGCGGATCCCAATCCTCAGTAGCCAAAAGCTCGCTTAGGCCATTTGGGATGGGCTACTTTTGCCCACCGTTAACCCGGGCGTAGTCGTCGCTGAAGCGGACAATATCATCTTCGCCCAGGTACTGGCCGTTTTGCACCTCGATAATCACCAGAGGGATAACGCCAGGGTTTTCCAGACGATGCTTGGTGCAAGGGGGCACATAGGTGGATTGGTTGGCCGTAATGAGCTTTTCTTCGTCTCCGCAGGTGACCTTGGCGGTGCCGGCAACGACGATCCAGTGTTCGCTGCGATGGTAGTGCAACTGCAGGCTAAGGCGATGCTTGGGCAGAACCACGATTCGCTTGATTTTGTAGCCAGGGCCCTCTTCCAGCACCGTAAAGCTCCCCCAAGGCCGACTTTCAGCATTGCTCTCGATCAGCTTGTTGAGGGTTTCGGCAGAGAGGGAAGGCGAAGGTTTTTCGGGCGAGGCCAGATTGGCGTTGGGGGTTTCCAGCATGGGATGCTCTCCTTGGGAGGCCTACCTGTAGCTTATCTCAATAACCCACTCGGAGTCTGTTTGTTTATCTTCAGACCCACCAGCAGATTTGCTTCAGTTCCTAGGGATCCCCAGCCGGTTCGGGTTTGATAGGGCAGTAGTTAGAATCCTGTGGAATCATGAAAAAGATCTCTGCTCTGCAAAAAGGCCACTTCTCCATGCGTTCTTTTTCTTCTGCCCCTTCCTACCCAGTTCACATCCATGATCGCCAACGGGACACCCACTACCTGATCCAAGTGCCGGCGGATGAATACATTTTGGCCAGTGCCGAGGCCCAAGGGATCCAACTGCCCTTTGCCTGTCGCAATGGTGCCTGTACCACCTGTGCAGTGCGGGTACGACGGGGATCCCTGTACCAGCCGGAAGCCATGGGCATTTCGCGGGAGCTGAAGGAGCAGGGGTATGGGCTGCTGTGCGTGGGCTATGCCCGCTCGGAGCTCTGGGTGGAAACCCAGGATGAGGATGAGGTGTACGAGCTGCAATTTGGGCGCTACTTCGGCCAGGGGCGGGTCAGGCCAGGGATCCCCCTTGAGGATTAAGTGATGTCTTCTTCAGTACCGGTTTCGTCTCAACAGCCATTCCCGGATCCCTTGCCCTCTCAACCGCGGGGCTGGTTGCTGGCGGCGGCGGCGCTGATCCCGGTGCATCTGGCCCCCAGCTTGCTCTTAGCTTTGGGGGGAACGATCCAGAGTTATACCCGCTGTGGTGGCAGGATCCTGCGGGAGCCCGTATCTGGACTGGCGGCTCTCCTGAGCCTAGGTGCCGTGGGAGTGGCCTTTTGCGGTGAGGATTGGCGGCTGAGCCTGCCGGGGATGTTCAACTACTGGCCCTTTTTATTGATGCTGCCGGCCTTTGCCGCTGCGCTGGCCTCTTGTGGTAGCGGGACGGAGTCCTCTCCTGTGGGCCGTCGGCGGTTGGCCCAGGTGTTGGTGTTGGGCAGCGGACTGATGCTGCTTTTGGGTTGGGGAGAAGTGCTGTGGGGATGGCAGGGGCACTTCTTCTTGGGGCCAGTTTGGATTATGGGGGTTGCCGGGGGAGAGCGACCGGCGGCAGCCTTCACCTCCCCCAATATCCTGGCCATCTACCTGGTGATCCACCTGTGCTTGGCAGCAGGGCTGTGGCTGGATCAAGGCGGCAGAGACTGGCTGAGGGTAGCGGGGCTGGGAGCTGTGCTGGGGCTGGGATCCCTCTTGTTGCTGCTGACGGCCTCTCGCAACGGCTGGGGAGTGGGGGGGCTGGCGCTGGTGATAGGGCTGGCCCTGCGGCGCTGTTGGTGGGGGATCGGGATCTTAGCCGGTCTAGGATTGGCCAGTTTGGCCGCTGCTTGGGACTGGCCGGGCTGGCGGGCCGTAGTGCCCCGCTTGATTTGGAGCCGTCTGACAGACACCTTCGATCCCCAAGCGCTCCATTTTAGTTCCACCGCCAACCGGCTGGATGCTTGGCAATTCGCCCTGCAGATGGTGCAGGAGCGGCCCTTGACCGGCTGGGGCTGGCAGAGCTTTGCCGCTCTTTACAATGCTCAAGATCCGCCGGAGCTGCTGGGCCATTGCCACAATTTGTACCTGCACCTGGCGGCTGAGGGTGGGATCCCGCTGTTGCTGGGCCATCTGATCCTGTGGGGTTGGATTTTGGCGCGGGGATGGCAAGCTTGGCGGCGCTCTCAAGAAAGTGTTTTGTTGGGGATGCTGCTGGCCTTGACGGCATTTTTTGCCTCAGGGCTTTTGGACGTGGTGATGTTGGATGGCCGCATTCACCTGCTGGTAACCTTGCTCTTGGGGGCAGTTTTGGGAGCCGGACTCGAGGAGCGCTTGGGGAAGAGCCAATGCAACCCAGATCTGGGGTCGCTTTCCCCAAGAGGCCAGAGCTGAGCAGTTGCATGCCCCCTGCGCGTCGGCGTTGCAGGGCAACAGGGAATACCCCTCGACTCGGCAATAAATCCACAATCCACCGGTTGCCCACCTGTAGGGGATCTTCGTGGTGAACCTGTACCGAGATGTGTTGTGGCCTCTGCTTTTTTCTGGGCTGAGAGCTGACCCAGAAACGGTCAAGGTGGGCCTACTGCGCGCCTTGCATTGGATCGATACCACCCAGGCCACGGGGATCCTATCAGCCCTGGAGCGACTGTTTTGCTATCGGGATCCCCGCCTATCGGTGTCGCTGTGGGGCCTGACCTTTCCCAATCCCCTTGGGTTGGCTGCGGGCTTCGACAAAGATGGCCTGGCTTTGGGTGTCTGGCCCAGCCTGGGGTTTGGTTTTGTAGAGGTGGGCACCGTCACGCCTCAGCCCCAACCGGGCAACCCCAAACCTCGCCTGTTTCAACTGCCCCAAGATCGCGCTGCCCTCAATCGCATGGGCTTTAACAATCAAGGGGCGGCGGCTCTGGCCGAACGGTTGCGGCGGCTACGCCAACGTCCCATCCCCATTGGGATTAACCTGGGCAAAGCCAAAATCACCCCCCTAGAAGAAGCGGCTGCCGATTACCTGGCCAGCTTCCGGCTGCTCCAGGATCTGGGGGACTACTTTGTGGTCAACGTCAGCTCCCCCAACACGCCGGGGCTGCGATCCCTGCAGGCTGCTGAGCAACTGGAGCCCATCCTGTCAGCCTTACAGCAGGAAAATCAGAAGCGAAAACCCCTTCTGGTGAAGATCGCTCCCGATCTGGACTGGCCCGCCATCGACAGCATCCTGGAGCTGGCCCAAGACCATCAACTGGCTGGGATCGTGGCCACCAACACCACCCTCCGCCGCGACAACCTGAAGACCCGTTTCCTACCTGGCCGCGGGATCCCCTTTGCACGGGCGGAGTCTAGGCCAATCCTTGCCGAAGCCGGCGGGATCAGCGGTGCCCCTTTGCGGGAGCGTTCCACCCAAGTCATCCGCTACCTCTACCGAACCACCCAGGGGAAACTGCCCATCATCGGGGTAGGGGGCATCTTCACCTTGGCCGATGCCCTGGAGAAACTGGAGGCCGGGGCCAGCCTGCTGCAGGTCTATACCGGCTGGGTTTACGAAGGGCCGGGGATGGTGCCACAACTGCTCCGAGGCTTGGCCCGCTCTTTTTCTCCCAGCCCTGATGTTACACTTCCCCCAGAGAATCCCCCTGTGGGTCAGATCCGGGCGTAAGATCGTTAGGGATCCCTGAGGAAGTTCGCCGGTGAACCTGCTGCAACACCTTTTCAAAACCCCCCATCCGGTTATCGGGGTGGTTCACTTGTTGCCGCTGCCTACCTCGCCCCGCTGGGGGGGGGACTTGGAGTGGGTGATTGCTCAGGCAGAACAGGCGGCTACCGCCCTGGCTGCAGGGGGAGTAGATGGGATCCTCGTCGAGAACTTTTACGATGCCCCCTTTGCCAAGGATCGGGTGGACGCAGCGGTGGTGAGCGCCATGACCGTCATCGTCCAGCGGCTGAAAACCTTGGTCTCGCTGCCGGTTGGGATCAACGTCTTGCGCAACGATGGCTACAGTGCTCTGGCGATTGCTGCCTGTGTGGGAGCGCAGTTTATCCGGGTGAATGTGCTCTGTGGGGCGATGGTGACCGACCAAGGCATCATTGAGGGGAATGCCCACCGCCTGCTGCGCTATCGCCGGGAGCTGGGGGCCAATATCAAGATTTTCGCCGATGTGCTGGTGAAACACGCTCAACCTCTGAGTCCCATCAGCCTGGATGCGGCTATTACCGACACGGTGGAGCGCGGCCTGGCCGATGCCATCATCCTTTCCGGCTGGGCCACTGGCAAGCCACCCCTTCTCGAGGAGCTGGAGCTGGCCCGCAAAGTTGCCCCTCAAGTGCCGCTGCTTATCGGCTCGGGGGCTACTGCCGAAAACATCGGCAGCCTGATCCGACGGGCAGATGGAGTGATTGTGGCCAGTTCTCTGAAGCGGTCTTCCCGTTCTGCAGGTACGCCGGCGGGCTACTCGGATCCCTTTCCCATGATCGACCCGATTCGGGTGCGGCAGTTTGTGGAAGCACTGCACCTTGGGCTCCGCGAGCGGGTCTCCAACCATGCTTATTTGGCCGCTCCCGGTTCTGGTTCCAACTAGCTGTTGGCGCTAAGATTGAGATCCGACTACAACGGGGGGTTCCTCTTTAACTATGCCATCCCTTGATCTGGAGGGCTTGGATTCTGCGTACCACCCTTCTGGTTCAGCAGAAGAAGCCTTTTGGAGCTCTGTTCCGGCCCGGACTCCCCGCATTTGGGTTGTCGATGATGACCCAGTAGTCCATCGCTATATTGCCGATGCTCTCAAAGGCTCTCAGTACCACGTAGAAAGCTGGGAAAGCGCCCGAGCAGCTTGGGATCCCTTGCAAAGCTTGGAAGAGAGTGAGTGGCCCGACATGGTGATCTGCGACTGGGTCATGCCTGAGATGTCGGGGGTAGAGTTCTGTCGCCGTCTCAAGGGATCCAGGGCGGGGCAGTTTGTCTATTTCATTTTGCTCACGTCCCGTTCTGAGGTCGAGGCTCGGGTAGAGGGGCTGGATGCGGGGGCCGATGAATTCATCACCAAGCCGGTCGATTCCGAGGAGCTGCAGGCGCGAGTACGGGCAGGGTTACGTCTCCAGCGGCTCACCCAAGCTTTGGCCCAGGCCAACCGACAATTGCGAGCCCGCAATGAGCTGTTGGAGTCTTTGTCTTTGACGGATCCCCTGACGGGGGCGTTGAACCGACGAGCTCTGGATCAGGCGCTGCCCCATTTGCTCAAGCAGGTGGGGCCACGCGGGGAAGCTCGCTACCGCTATCTCTGCCTGCTGATGATGGATGTGGATCATTTCAAGCAGGTTAACGACAGCTACGGCCACTACATCGGCGACTGTGTGCTGCAGGCCATCGTCGGGCGGCTGCAAAGCCAACTGCGGCCTTCCAGCCTGCTCTACCGCTACGGTGGAGAAGAGTTTGTTTGCATTACGCCCGGACTTAGCCCCCCTCGTTGCAGTCGCTACGCAGAGTCTCTGCGGCAGGCCATTGCCAAACGGCCGATTGACATCTCCCCCAAGCGCAGCCTGCCGGTTACCCTCAGCATCGGTGGGGTCGTGCTCAGCGAAGACTACCGCCCAGAACTGGAAACCGCCTTGCAGCAGGCAGACAGCGCGCTCTACCAGGCCAAGCAGGCAGGGCGAAATCGAGTTCATATCTTCACCCCAACCTCAGAGGTTTATCTACCCTCTTCCAGCGGATAGCCAGAGGCCACCGCCAAGGCTTCCAGAGAGCGAACACCTGTGTAGATGCGGCCATTAATGATCCAGGTGGGATAGCTGGTGATCCCCGCTTCTGTGCATTCTTGGGCTTGGGGAGTGCCAGGACCATTGGGGGAGCACTCCACGTAGGGCACTTGGGCAAAAGCTGCCCCAAACAGCTCCTTCTGGTCTTGACAATGGGGACACCAATAGGCTCCGTACATGGTGCCGCCGATCTGCCGCAGGTGGGCTGCCAACCCTACCGCCAGGGGGCTAGGCGGGGGGACTTGGTTGGCGTACACCCCAATCGTGGTCACCAATGTGAGAAAGCCTATGAGAATGTAGCCAAAGACCAGCTTGCCCCAATCCAACCAGCGGTGACCCAGCACCGTTACCAGCCCCAGCCCCGCCACCAAGATGATCGCGGTGGTGCAATACAGGCAGAATTGCCGCAGCACTGCCACCATCAGGTAAAGCATGTACATCTCAAAGGCAGTCATGGCGGAAACCAAGCCAAACAGGGCCGGCCAGCGCCACCGCTTCACCAGCGGGATCCCATCCGGCAGCACCGCCAGTGCCAAGACTCCCAGAAACCCCAGCAGGCCAACAGCCGCGGTCGGGATCCCCAAAAACTCTGCCCAACGGCTGGAGAGCACCAGGTCACACCCCCCATCCCCCGTGCAGAAGGCGGCGGGCTGCTCCGTCAGCTTGGTGTAGGCGAGATAGGCCGTCAACAGGGATCCCAGGCCGGCCAAGATCGCCAAGATCAGACGGGAATGGCGCTGCAGCCAGGTCTCTTCTTGGGCTTTGAGTTTGAGATAAGAAGCCATGGAGTTTCAGGGGTTTCAGCAGTTGGACACCCCCGATTATAGTGGGGCAGAACCGGCCTCGTCCGTGGGCTCCGACGCAGAAGAGCCGCTTGAGCGCCGCACCTGGGCAGCAAACCTATCTCCCAGCGGATCCAGCTCCCACAGGGATCCCAGTTTGGACTCGGAGATAGGCCGGTCACAGAGACCCCAACGGCGGCGGAAGTAGCGGGCCAGATCTTTTTCTGCCAGGGCCAGGTAGACCGGGCGGCCATGAGGGCAAGTATGGGGATTGGAGGTGCGCTGCCAGGCTTCCAACAGCTTTTGCATCTGCTCCAGGGTCAGCGGGATCCCATTGCGCAAGGCCCCTCGACAGGCTACCGCTACTTGAGCTGCCTGCAAATCTTGACAGCGGCTGAGCTCTAGCAGGGATCCCTGCATCTCCCCCGGATCTTCCGACCTCAAGGCCAGAGGGATGCGTCGGATGAGATGGGTATTGGAACCGAAGGGTTCCGGCTCCAGCCCCAACTGCTCCAGCCGCTCTAGGGCTTGGGGGGAGAGCCCTTGCAGCGTTATGGGCGTCTCTGGTGCCACCAGTTGCCAATGCTGCTGGATGTACTCGTAGCGAACTCGCTCGTGGGCCAGGTGCTGCTCCACCAGCCATAGCCCCTGGGGATGCTCTGCCAAGATGTAGATCCGATGCAGTTGGGCCAGCGCCCTGAGGGGGGGCAGGGGAGAAGTTGGCCGGTCAGAGGGAGGAAGATGGCTCTGAAAATCGGGCGAGACTCGATAGACCATCTTGGCTTCGCTGGCTCGGATTAGATGTACAGAGCGGCGGCTGGCTTGCCCGGATCCCGGTTGCAGAAGAGAGTGCAGGTGTTGGCGCAACTGCTCCTGGCGGGCCGTCAAATTCTCCAGGTAGAGCTCGCTTTTGGCAGGATGACGGTTCCAATCCACCTGTTCTGGGGGCAGGCGCAGGTGAACGACCACCAGCGGATGGCGGTGCCGGGGCAGTGCGTGGTGAAAAACCGACTGGATCAGCCGTTGCCAGTCGGGCATCTGCACAAACCGTCCGTTTACAGCCATGCGGATCCAATCGGGGTGAGGGCGATGCAGACGATCCGGCAGGCCCAGCACCACTTCCCAATCGCTATCCCCATCCTGGATCCGCTGATAGCGCAGGTCTGTGGGATCCACCTGCGGCAACACCTGCAGCAGCAGATCTTGCAGAGACTTTCCCGGCCAGAGGCTGAGCAGCAATTGTCCTTCCTGATGCACCTGCCAACTGACCCAGGGATGGGCTAGGGCCGCATTCTGCACTAGGGTTAGGAGGGAGCGAGTTTGGGGCAAGGCCCGACGGCGCAGAGGCCAGTCGGCAAACAAATCCGCAACCGTAACCACCGTTCCCAAGGCAGTGGCTGCCGGCTGCTTGTGAGCCAGCTCCCCCTCTCGGTCGTAGGTAGCCAACCAGCCGTGAGCATCGGAAACGTGGCGGGTTTGGATGGCCAGGGATCCCAGGCGGGCCAGGCTGTGCAGAGCTTCTCCACGAAACCCTAGGCTGCGGCCTTCCAGTTTGCTGGTGGTATGGCGGCGGGCCACCTGCTCCAGTTCCGAGGCCGGGATCCCGTGGCCGTTATCCCCCACCCGCACCTGCCAGCGAGTCGGCCAGATCTCCACTTGGATGCGGGTAGCCTGGGCATCGAGGGCATTTTCCAGCAGTTCCCGCAGGGCTGCCCCCAGCGAGTCGATCACCTCTCCCGCCGCCATATGGGCAATCCGTTCCGGGGTTAGGGGTTGGATCTGGAACATGACACCCGTCCTGCCAATTTGATGGTCGAGGGCCGACAGAGCCTTAGCTTAACCTTCTCTTGCTGTTTCTGCGGCAGACCCCAGGAGCCTTGCACGCTTTGACCGGCTGAGGTCTGCAGAGGAGAAGTGTCCCCAACTTTCCGCCTACAATTTCTACCGATTTGTTCCAGAGAGGCAATCAAGGCCAGATAAGATTTGCATAGGAGTAACTTCCATGCTACTGAGGGTTTAGTCTCTTCTGATTTTTTAGGTTTCTAGAATGATTTTGTGTATTGGCAACGTTCTTAGCACAGCAGAACTACAACAAATCCTGAGCCTTTTGTCAGATGCAGATTTTGCGGATGGTGCCCTGACGGCTGGTTGGAATGCCAGGCTTGTTAAAAACAACAGGCAACTGCCCAAGGGATCCCTGCAGCAGCGGCAGATCCAGCAGATCATTTTTGCAGCTTTAGAGCACAATTTTCTGTTCCAGATGGCCGCTCGACCCAAGCTCATCCATTCCATTTTGATCAGCCGCTACGAAGCTGGAATGTCCTATGGCACCCATACTGACGATGCACTCATGGTCGACCAGCATCGGCTCATGCGCACAGATATTTCATTTACCCTATTTTTGAGTGCCCCTGAAGACTATGACGGTGGCGAACTGAAAATTGAGACCCCAGAGGGAGAGCGAGCTTACAAACTACCGGCAGGTACCCTGATCCTCTACCCTGCTTCGACATTGCACCGTGTTGAGTAGGTAACCCGCGGGATCCGCTATGCTGCCGTCAGTTGGATTCAGAGTTTGATTAGGGATCCGCAAGAACGAGAGATCCTATTTGATTTACAGACTGTGCGGCAGCAGATGTTTCAGGAATTGGGTAAGACGCGCCACTTTGATTTGATCTCCAAAGTCTATGCAAACCTGCTGAGAAAATGGGCAGAGCTGTAGCTAGAGAGTACGGAGAAAATAAATTAGGGCTTCTCTATCTTCGCGAGCCATATTCCGAAATATCTCTCGGGATCGTTCTGCCTCCCCCCCATGCCAAAGAATAGCCTCCTCAGGGCTGCGAGCACGGCCATCATGCAAGTAGCCGGAATGAGGCAGAACAGTTTGCGACAGACCAATACCCCACAGCGGCGGTGTACGCCATTCCCTGCCTGTGGCTTGGAAGTCAGGGCGGTGGTCTGCCAGTTCTTCTCCCATGTCGTGCAGAAGCAGGTCGGTGTAGGGGTGGATAACTTGGTTGGCCAGGGCCGCGATCTCGTGGGTGCCGGTGCGCAACTCTGGCCGATGACACTGGGCGCACTGGGCTTGGGCAAAGAGCTTTTCTCCCCGCCGCACCGTAGGATCTTGCCAAAGGACGCGGCCAGGAACTGCCAGGGTTTGCACGTAAACAGTTGTTGCTTTGAGAGTGGCCTCGTCAATGTCTTGGCTGCCATCCCCGGCAGGAAAGAGAGGATTCGTAACACCCATATCGTTGGCGTAGGCAGCAGCAGTTTGTTGCCTGAGGTTGGGGGCATTGGCTTTCCAACCAAACCGTCCCAGCACCAAGCGCTGTTGCTCTTGATCCCAGACGTAGTTGGGGCGGCCAGAGATGCCATCTCCATCTGCATCGTCAGGATCAGCCGCTGCTAGGATCTCAGACTCAGGAACTGCCTCCAGTAGGCCGACTCCAAACACTGGCTGAGGGATCCGCAGGGAGATGAGGACAGGATCAATGGGCGCTCCCTCCAGGGTTAGCAGCTTCACAACAGGGGAACGAAGCCTGTAGGCGGTTCCGTCGGCGTACTGTCCAGCCTGTTCTACCCACTGCAACTCCACCTCGGCCTCTGGCCAATAGCCCCGAACGGCCTTTTCTTGAACTTGCGTGCCGATGCCGGGCACAGGAAGAGTATTGCTATGAGGAGCAATGGCTTCCCATCCAGAGGGTTTGGGAGCAGCAACCGTATCCACCTGAGAGAGGCTAGCTTGGCTGACCCTAACCACCCGCTGTCCTTTCTCGGATTGACCACGGCCATTTTTGACATGGCAGCCGGCACAAGAGTTGTTGTTGAACAAAGGCCCCAAGCCGGGGTTAACGGGTGCTGGGGCCGTTACGAAGCTGGCCTCAAAGGCAATGTCCCCCAGAGCATGCAGCCTGGCCCAGCGGGGATCTAAGTTAGGAGCCGGTTGCCCGTAGGCTGTTGAGGTGCGGTTCCACAGGGTTGTTTCCCCGCCCGCTCGAGGGGGCAATGGCTGGGATCCAGTCTGGAGAGCCAAAACACTCCCCACCCAAAAGGATCCCACCACCAGCATCAGGATCTGTTAAGACACGACGCATAGGCTGTGGACATCGGGCTAGCGTTTTATGGGCCAGGGTTGAGATCTACTGCTGCAAGAGAGGCACAACTCCCTGAGAAAAGCTGTCAAAGGCGCGTTGGATTTGCTCTATAGCAGCGGTGAAGGAGCTACGAGCATTGGCATCACAAAGGCTTTTTTCAATAGGCGCAGGGATCCTTTGGAGAGCCGCTGCTGCTGCCTGAAACTCCGCCTGGATTTGAGTATCCAAATCGGGGTTGATGCCCCGGACAAATTGACTCAGTCCGCGGCCTTTTCTATCTCTAAATCCACCCAAATAAGCATATTGAACGCTGCGCACATTAGCCTGAAACTCCGGCAGCGAATGGTGGGCAAAGCGACTTTCCAAGAGAAAAGGATTTTGCCGGGCAAAGGCTTCGCCAATTTTGACGTTGCCCAGCTCGTCTAGCATGCCGAGAATACCTTGGGCTATTTCTTCAGCAGCAGCTTGCAGCGTGAGATAGCTATTGCTGCCCTCGCCTGCCCTCACCCATCCTTCGCGAAAGGGAGGTAATCCTTCCACCCCCTCTGTCCAGCTTTTGAGCAATTTTTCGCCGTATCCGCCAAAACCGAACTAACAGCAGCTAAATACTCCCGATCCCGCTCTGTAAAGTCCTCCAGGGACTTGTTGTTATCGACCCCGAAAAGCAAAAAAGCAACGGCATGAAATCCCTTTTGCCCGCTCTCTAAGTCCGCCACAATCTCCGGGGCGAGAGGATCCCCACTTTTTAGAACTTCCAGCACCTCCACCTCATTCAGGGGCCATTCGTCCAAGTTTGCATCTAGCCCCAAAGAGGCTGCCGGACCGAAGGCAAAAGCTTCGCTTTCCTCCCAAGTAATGCGAGCAACAGACCAAGCTTGGCGGGCCGCCTCTAAAGTCCGCGGATTGGGATCTTTGACAAAGGCCTGGATGGCTTGCGACAGCGCTTGGGTATCGGCTGCCAACTGCTCATAGGCAGGGATCACCACCTGATCCGCAAAGTCAACGAGGATTTGGCGATCTTGAAACTGCTGTTCGGGAGCGAGCACTACTGCTGGCCGGGTGGAGCCTGAGCCCAGAGAACCTCCCCCTTCCTCTCCTCCCTCCCCACCCCCTTCCGCAGGGATGGGCCGGCACTCTGGATTCGTCGAAGCCATGCTCAGAACTGGCGGATCGCCTCCAGCGCTCCCAATAGGAGGATCCCTTCGAGTTTCCCCACACGCAGCCCCGCTTACCAAAATGTAAAGCCCTATACCTGTCCAAAGCTTGAGATGCCCCGACATATGCCCTGGCTCCTTTCCTGCCAGCCCTGTCTGGCTTGGCTGAATGATGCCTCATTGGAATCCAGTTGTTGAGACTCAATCTTAAGAAAACCGAGATTTTTGTAATTGCTTACAATTTGCTCTTCCCCCTAACTGGTTCGCTAGGGGGGAGCCCTTGAGGCTTTTTGCCCTCATCTCCGGTTGTTAATAAAACTTAACTTCTCAGGCTTAAAAATATTTCTCAATAAGTTTAGGGTATATCAGGATCACTATTGAGATTTACTATCAGTAGTGGTCGCGCGTCTCGAAAGGATGTGTCCAGGAGGCCAGGGCCGGGCTTGAGGCGAGGTCTCTGGCCTTTTTCTGGAAGGAACTCGGAAAGTCAGGAGAGACGGATATGACAGCGACGACATCAGCGCAAGAAGGCCAGTCTAACTTGCAAAACCAGATTCCCTGGTGGGCAGGCAACGCCCGTTTGACCGATCTTTCTGGCCGACTGTTGGGGGCCCATGTGGCCCATGCCGGGCTCATCGTTCTCTGGGCCGGTGTCATGACCCTATTCGAGTTGGCCAATTTTGACCCGACCCAGCCGATGTACGAGCAGGGGCTAATCCTGTTGCCCCACTTGGCCAGCTTGGGGCTGGGAGTGGGATCCGGCGGGGAAATCCTGGATACCGGTATCTACTTTGCGGTGGGGGCCGTACATCTGATTAGCTCTGCTTTTTTGGGGTTTGGCGGTATTTTTCATGCCCTGCGGGGGCCGGCGGTGCTGGAGGCCAAAGCCTTTCCCCTGTTTAGCTATGACTGGCAGGACAAAAACAAGATGACCACCATCCTAGGGATCCACCTGGTGCTGCTGGGACTGGGGGCATGGTTGCTGGTGCTTAAGGCAACAGTGTTTGGCGGATTGTTTGACCCTGGGGTGGGAGAGGTGCGCACCATCCTTCCCAATTGGAATCCGTTTGGGCACCTGTTGGGCGCAGAAGGACGCCATTGGATTGCCGGGGTAGACACTTTGGAAGACGTGGTGGGCGGCCACCTCTGGCTGGGCTTGCTCTTGGTTGCAGGTGGCATTTGGCACATAGCTACCAAGCCTTTTGGCTGGGCAGAGCGAATTTTTGTCTGGTCGGGAGAGGCTTATCTTTCCTACAGCCTGGGGGCTTTGGCCTTGATGGGGTTTATTGCTGCCTATTTTGTTGCCGTCAACCCGGTGGTTTATCCCGAAGTTTTCTATGGCCCCCTGCTCCAGGTGGGCTTGGATCGCTATCCCTTTTTTGAGCAGGGAGGAGCTTTAACGTCTAGGGTTTGGCTGGCTAACGCCCACTTTTGGCTGGCCTTTTTCTTTCTACAGGGTCATCTTTTTCATGCTCTGAGGGCACGAGGGTTCAACTTTCGTACCGGCAGGGTGGAGCTCTCCGTTCAGCGAGCCTGACTGTGGCGTTGAGTTCATCTTGAAGTTGCAAGTTTGAGGTAGGAGAAATGGCAAAGGTAGGCTTGTTTTTTGGCACTCAAACCGGCAATACGGAAAGGGCTGCCGAGATGATCCAAAAAGAGCTGGGAGAAGAAAATGTCGATTTGATCAACATCTCAGAGGCCAGCATTGAGGATTTTGACAGGTATGACTACTTGATCATCGGCTGTCCAACCTGGAATATTGGCGAATTGCAGGCAGACTGGGATGGGTTTTTCCCAAACCTGGATGAGATTGATTTTTCCGGAAAAACGGTGGCCTATTTTGGAGTTGGGGATCAGTTGGGTTACCCCGACAACTTTCAAGATGCAATGGGGATCCTGGCTGAGAAAATTGCTGAGCGCGGCGGTAAAAACGTCGGATCTTGGCCTACAGAAGGCTATGAGTTTAATGAATCCAAGGGGGTGATCAATGATGAGTTTGTCGGCTTAGCTTTAGATGAGGATAATCAGCCAGAGCTAACTGAGAAGCGAATTAAAGAGTGGACAGCTAAGTTAAAGCTGCTCTTTAATCTGTAGTCTTTAACTTGGCTTTGATGTGTTTAACGTGTCAGTAACGGCTTTATTTTGGGAGTTTGATCATGACCAACGCAGCTTTATCCTCATCGCCTGCTTCTGTTGAGGGATCCCCCCAGGTTAGTTGGTTGGCGGGCAATGCTCGCTTGGTAAATTGGTCTGGAAAATTGCTGGGTGCCCATGTGGCTCATGCGGGGTTGATCATGCTGTGGGCCGGTGGGATGACCCTGTTTGAGTTGGCCCACTGGGATCCCAGTCAACCTATGTACAGCCAAGGGCTGATTTTGCTGCCCCACCTGGCTACGTTAGGTATCGGCGTGAATGCAGATGGGCTGATCCCAGATCCCTATCCGTTTTTCGTGGTGGGGGTGCTGCACCTAATCGCATCGGCGGTGCTGGGGGCAGGGGGAATCTTCCATGCCCTTTTGGGGCCGGAGGTGCTGCCCAAGGGGAACACCTTTGCCGACTTTTTCGGCTACGACTGGGAAGATGACGACAAAATGACCACCATCCTGGGCATCCACCTGCTGCTGTTGGGGCTGGGGGCTTGGTTACTGGTGGCCAAGGCCCTGTTTTGGGGAGGGCTGTATGATGCTCACCTGGGCCGAGTGCGGGTGATTGCGGATCCCACCCTGAATCCGCTGCGGATTTTTGCCTACCTGACGCCGCTGATGGGCCAGCAGGGCATGGCTGCGGTGAACAACCTGGAAGATCTGGTAGGGGGGCACATCTATGTGGGCCTGCTCTGTGTCCTGGGGGGATTTTGGCACATGGCCACGCGGCCTTTTGCTTGGGCAAAGCGGGTGTTGATCTACTCTGGGGAGGCTTATCTCTCCTACAGCCTGGGAGCCTTGGCCTACATGGGGATCCTGGCGGCCTATTTTGTCAGCGTCAATGAGATGGCCTACCCCGTAGCTTTTTACGGGCCGCTAGGACTGGCCGCTGACGAAAGGGGGATTGTGAGCAGCCGCACCTGGTTGGCCACCGCCCACTTTGTTTTGGGGATCCTGTTTTTGGCAGGGCACATTTGGCATGCCATCCGGGTTCGGGCAGCAGCCAGCGGTTTTGACTTTCAGCAGGGAGGCTGGGTGCGAGCCGGGGATCCACAGGTGGGCAATTTCGAGACGCCGGTTAACAAAGGGGATCTCACCCTGCTGCTGCTCCAGAACCTGCCCATCTACCGGGAGGGCTTGTCGCCTTTCCTACGCGGCTTGGAGATTGGAATGGCGCATGGATACTTCCTGGTGGGGCCGTTTTACAAGTTGAGTCCGCTGCGGGATTCGGAGCAAGCCCTGACGGCGGGGACACTGGCGGCCATTGGGTTGGTGCTGATCCTAACGGTTTGTCTGTCGATTTACGAACGGGTGTCTTTTCCACGAGCTCGGCTGATGGCAGTGGTCAACACCCCCTATGGAGAGGTGGCCTATCCCGCGCCGGGAGTGCAACTGATGGCGGAATCGCAGGGATCCCCTCAGCCGGTGCGTGTGCCGGCAGGATCGGAGGACTTGCCCGAAAACCTACGTACCCGAGGTGGCTGGAGCCAATTGGCCGGGGGATTCTTGGTGGGCGGAGTTGGCGGTGCCCTGTTTGCCTACATGCTCCTGAACAGCACAGATGTGTTTGCCCAAATGCTGCCAGGGCTGTGAATGAGATCTGAGGTTCCTCGGTTCGGGGATCTGCGGAAAGGAGGGGGGTATTGTCCCCTCTCCTCTATGCCCAATCTGCTTGGATCCCTTGAGCCGCAGCTTCCAATGCCAATTGCACCATTCACAATTGCATTGTCAACTGCACTTTGCCGGTCGGCTTCTGGCTGCTGAGTTTTGTAAATCTTTTGCTCGGTCAGCGGCCTTGGTGTTTTTACACAGTCAAGTGGAATGACAAACATGAGTTTAAGCTCTGCTTCTATGCTCCCTTTCGAGGCCCTGTATCTGGGCATTTCTCCCAGCCTAAAGCTTTTTGATCAGCCTCTGCTGGGATCCCTGGGGAAATGTTTTCGGATAGCCTACTGGGAGTATCACCAAACCCAAGATGAGCCTTGTAGCCTGGAGACTGTGATCACGTTGCTGTACGAATATCTCAAAGCTTGGGATCGACCCGTTCATCTCATCGGCCACGGTTTGAGCGGGGTGGTCGCTTATCTTTTTGCGTGCCATCACCCACAGCGGGTACAGTCTCTGACCTTGCTAGCAGTGGGAGGTCGGCCTGCCGCCACCTGGCATACCCATTTTTATGTACAGCGACAGGTGTTCTGGTGCAGCCGGGAACAACTCTTGGTGCGTATAGCCCAGAGCCTTCTGCCCACTTCAGAACAGTGGCGAGCGCGCTCATTATCCTGTGCTTTGGCTAAAGATTTGGATACCTCTCCGATCCCTCACTCCCTATTTCAAGTAATAACAGTTCCGGTACAGAAGGTGTCGGTGCCTATGTTGGTTTGCGGCAGCAAGGACGACCCAATTGCGGATCCTACTTCACTAGAGAAGTGGAGAAATCACTTAAAGCCAGGGGATCAAATTTGGTGCTGCCCTGGAGGGCGACACTTTTTTCATTACTCTTTTCCGAGTTTGGTCAATTTAAAAATAATGGATTTTTGGCAGGAACTGCGCAAACCCCAGCCAAGCACAGCTTCAAGAGGTCGGGCTTTCCCATGAGCAGTATGCATGGCGTCTTCTACTGCTTACCCAAAAAGGCTCCCGTTTCCGGTTGAGGCCAAGCGGCCAAGGTGAAGCCGCTCACATTGGGAAAATGGGCAGGGATGGGATAGGCTCCTTCAGCCCCCGGTAAAGTTGGTAGAATAAAATCAGTCTTCGCCTTGGATGGGGATAGGGACTGGGGTTGACTGTTGGGATCCTCGGCTATGTTCGACAAACTGCTCTTTCCCATCGATAACTCGCGTGAGACCAGCCACGCCTTGCCCTTGGTGGCAGACATAGCACAGCGCTACAAGAGCCAAGTGTATTTGCTTTCTGTGCTGGATGATACAGAGCTTGACCCGGAGCGAGCGGAGCAAGCCCGGCAGAACATCCATAACCTGCTCAAGCAAACGGAGTCTGGCCTGCATCAAATTGGCCTCACCAACGTCAAGAGTGAGTATCGAGAGGGGAAGGTGCCTTTCGTCATCTGTGATGTGGCAGACGAGCTGGAGATCAGCCTGATTGTGATGGGCTGCCGCGGCCTCACCCTGTCTGGGGAGGGGCAGAACAACTCTGTAAGCCACCGCGTGATCGACCTCTCCCCCTGCCCGGTTTTGGTTGTGCCCTGAGAAGAGGGATCCCATTAGCGGTATTCTGTAGAGTACGCCAAGGCTGGCTCTTGCTACGGCTCCTGAATGTTGCCTTGTGTAACAGCAAGGGCATAATCTTTTATCTTGCCTAGAGGTCTGCTGTACAACGAAGAGCGAGATACAGCTTTTCCCGACGTTGTGGGAGGTCTGTAAAGTCAGTAGAAGCCCGGCCCCGCACAGGTCTGTACTGACTTCGGGAGGTGTTGCCGGAAAAAGCTGTGAGCCCCATTGCTAGCAACAGCCGGTTAGTTCCACCTTTGGGAATCGTCATGGAAAGTCGTGGTTACAACAAGTCCTCACAGAAGAGCTTTGAGTTGATGCGGCATTTCGCAGAAACCTATGCCAAACGCTCAGAGACCTTTTTCTGCTCGGATCCGTCCATTACGACGGCGGTGATCGAGGGCTTGGCTCTGCACAAAGAGCAGTTGGGCGCCCCGCTGTGTCCCTGTCGTTTTTACGAAGACAAAGAGGCGGAAGCAAAAGCAGGCTATTGGAATTGTCCCTGTGTACCCATGCGAGAGCGAAAGGAATGTCACTGCATGCTGTTCTTAACGCCGGATAACCCCTTTGCCGGCACCAGCCAGACCTTACAAGAGGTGCCCCTGGAATACCAAACCACCCAATGACAGCGCCCGGCAGAGGTCGGGAAACAGAGGCAGGCTTTGGAAAGGTGACAGGGCTCGGTATAATCGAAAAGCTGTTGGGCAACGGTTATTTGCACGAGGAGGAAACGCTCTTATGACTCCCTCACTTGCTAATTTCCTCTGGAGCTTGGTGGCCGGTGCAGTTGTGCTGGGGGCTCTTTTCGGTGCCATCATCTTTGTTAGCCAAAGGGATAAAGTGCGTCGTCGCTGAGATCCCTGCTTGTCGGCACTTGCCCGCCGATGCTTCGCTTTTCCCTGTACCGCAGTCGCTGGGTGGGGGAGACGTGGGTGCTGAGATGTGGCTGCGGTAGGCAATCGCCGGAGTGCTTCGCCCCTGTTGTCAAGAAGCCAGCCGGGTTGGGTGACCCGCAGAGCATCCATAACACCTTATGATCAAAAGCTGATCTAGCGACACCCTGGGGATCCCTTGCCGGCATTGACCCACCCCTTGTATTACTGGCGGCAGAAAAACCGCTACTACCACGAGGATCTGGAGCGGCTGCATCGCTTTTTTGTCCCTGCCGGTTTGCGCATCTTGGAGATCGGTTCCGGCACGGGATTCCTGCTTAATGCCTTACAGCCCAGCGTCGGGGTGGGGATCGACCGGGATGCGGAGATTGTTGCCCAAGCTCAGGCAGAATTTCCCCATCTCCATTTCCGGGTGCAAGATGCTCACACCTTGGACAAAGAGGATCCTGTCCTCGCCGAGCCTTTTGATGTCATTCTGCTCACCAATACCCTGGGCTATCTGGCCGACATCCAGCAGGTTCTCCAGCAGTTGCGCCGCTTCTGTACCCCTCGCACCCGCCTGATCCTCTCCCACCACAACCCCCTCTGGGAGCCGATCCTGAGCCTGGCAACCGCTCTCAAGCAACGGATGCCTCTGCCGGCAGCCAACTGGTTATCGGCAGCCGATGTGGCCAATCTGCTGCACTTGGCGGGATACGAGGTCATTCAGCAGGGCAAGCGGCTGTTGCTGCCGCGGCGGATCCCCCTGCTTTCCACCCTGATCAACCGGGTGATTGCCCCCCTGCCTGGGATCAACGCCCTCTGCCTGACGGAATATACGATCGCTCGCCTGCAACCCGACCCGGCTTGGGATCCCCCCCCTGAGCAGCAGCCTTCCTGTACGGTGGTGATTCCGGCTCGGAACGAAGCGGGCAACATCCGCCACTGTGTGGAACATTTGCCCGAGATGGGATCCCGCACCGAGATCATTTTTGTGGAGGGGCATTCCAGCGATGAGACTTGGGCCGAGATCCAGCGGGTACAAGCGGAATACCAAGGGATCCGCAATATCCGGGCTTTACGGCAGGAGGGCAAGGGTAAGGGAGATGCGGTGCATAAGGGACTGGCTGCCGCTACAGGAGATGTGTTGATCATCCTCGATGCGGATTTGACGGTACAGGCAGAGGACATGCCCAAGTTTTTCCGGGCTGTAGCTTCTGGGCGGTGTGACTTCGCCAATGGTTGTCGCCTTATCTATCCCCTGAAACCGGAGGCAATGCCTCGGTTGAACCAATGGGCCAATCGTTTTTTTGCCGCTCTCCTCTCCTACATTCTCGGCATCCGCATCAAAGATTCCCTCTGCGGCACCAAAGCCCTGTGGCGGGAGGACTACCAGCAGATTGCCAAGCTGCGCCAAGAGTGGGGCAATTTCGACCCGTTTGGAGATTTTGACCTGTTGCTGGGATCCGCCAAGCGCACCCTGAAGATCCTAGATATCCCCGTGCGCTATTTTCCCAGAACCTATGGCCGCTCCAACATTCACCATGTGCGAGAGGGGCTGCGGCTGCTGCAGATCTGCGGCTTTGCCCTCAAGCGCTTTAAGGGGTGCTGAATGTTGCTTTAACCCAAAGGTGCCGGTCTGTACTCTTGTCGAGGCAGGGCCAGTCTCCGCAAGTGCTTCTCCGTATTTGGGATCCCTGCTCAGCTACCCAGAACTCGTTACAATAGTTGGTCAATTGGATCACTGTAACGTGTGGATCGGCCCTGATGGGGAGTGCCACAGGAACAAGCAATGGGAGAATCCGTATTGAGCAGGCTGGGCCAATGGATCTCAAACACCCCCCTGCGCTCCCTTGACCAAGCTTACGAGGCTGCCCTGCGCATTAAGGCCATCGAGGATCAATACTTCCAGGGAGGATCCATCGGCAGCAATGGGCAACATGGCCAAAATGTCAGCCGCTACTTTCAAATTCAACTGCGCCGGCAACTGCGCCAGATCGATCTGCGTTTGGCAGAGTTTAGAGCCAGCAGCGCCTTTTCTCGCCTGCCGGATCCTGAGCAAAATGGCAGCGGCCCTACTTCTACCCAAGATCAAGAACGCCATGCCGCTGGGGTCGACGCTCCTGAAAGCAGCAGCGAAAACTCTGAGAATGGTCGCCAAAGACGAGATCTTTCCATTTTGGAGAAACTGCAGTTTATCGATCAGGTAACTTCTCGATACAAACGCCCGACCAGAAAATCCCAGCCCATCTCTGGTTCAATTTCCGCTTCACCTAAGCCTCTCCAACAGCCAGAACAACCGACCTCAATCCAACCCAGTTCTTCTAATGTCTCTGTCAAGGCAGACTCCGGCAATGGCGCTGCCCCGGTCGCTTCCAAAGCTGCCATTCTGCCCCGCTCCATTCTGCGCACGGCCAGCCAAATCCGCCGTGAGCTAAGTTCCCAAGCCGAGGCGGAACTGATCCAGGAGTATCGGGAGGCTCGCACTCGCACACTGGTATCGATTCGTTTTCTGTTGTTGTTGGCCATTTTGCCTCTCCTCACCCAGATCCTCTCGAAAAACTTTCTGTTTGGGCCATTGGTGGATCACTTCCAACAACGGGAGCCTGCCATTGTGGCTCTAAGCCACGAATTTCAAGAAAAAGCCCTGTCAGAGTTCGAGTTTTTCAAGGAAAGAATAGAATTTGAGCGAGCTTTGCACCATCAATCTCCAGAGTGGGATCTGGAATCAGAAGAGCAACTGTCCATGAAGGCAGAGGAACTGCTGAAAAAATATAGCCGTAGGAACTCGGAAGGATTGAAGAATATCCTTGCTGACTTGCTTTCGCTGCTGGTGTTTGGCTGGCTTATCTTTATTGGGCGTGAGGAAATCGAAGTCCTTAAATCTTTTTTGGATCGTCTGATCTATGGCCTCAGCGACAGTGCCAAGGCTTTCATTATTATTCTTTTTACCGATGTGTTTGTCGGTTATCACTCACCCCACGGCTGGGAGGTGCTGCTGAGTAATTTGGCTGCCCATTTGGGGTTACCGGAGAATCGCGATTTTATCTACGGCTTCATCGCTACTTTTCCGGTTTTTCTGGATACGCTTTTTAAGTATTGGATCTTCCGCTATTTAAACCGTGTATCGCCGTCTTCGGTAGCCACCTATCGGGCTATGAACGATTAAGGGTTCGCAGTTCCACTTCAAACTAGGTCGAGACGCTTCCCAAGCGCTCCTTGCTGCTGACATGACCACCCACAGACTCTCTCCCACAGGAAGAAAAAGAAAGAAGTGGGGGATTGACCTGGCGAATCGTTTCATTGCTGTTTGAAACGACCCTCATTTGAGTTTCCTGAGTTAGCTACGCGGGCGCAAGGATTGTCGATGACAGAACCCACAGACAAACCAACGCTCCAATTCAGCGGCAGGGGTAGGACAGCGGCAGACGGGACAGGGGAACAGATTCTGCTGGGTTTGTTGTTGTTTCACCACCCTGGCCCAGCGCTCGAAGGCCACTTTCGGGTCGGAGGTGGGCTGTTTTGGATTGGGGCTGCGACAGGATCCAGGGCGCTGTCCATCTTGAGCTGCCAGGCGGGGAGGGCCATAAAACTTGCGGGTCAGCTCCGCATCGGGGTGGGGGGTAGCCGGGCCGGATCCCTCGTGCCAAGCACCGGGGCTAAAGCGGATGTCGCTGAGGGGAGGTTGGATGCGGCTGTTGAGTTTCTTGAGAATCAGCTGACGTTGCAAGGCTAAACTTTGCGCCCAGGCCGGGGTAGAGGTGGCCACCTGCAGCACCTGTCGGCGCACACGGAAGGGATAGGTTTGAGCAGCTACGGCCTCTCCGACGAGTTCGGGCCAAAGCTGCCGCAGGGTTTGCATTTGCTTCAGTTCAGCCCAACGGGGATGGCTGCCGAAGCTTCCCAGGGCCTCATCTAACCGCTGCAACATGGCGGTAAAGTTGACATACTCCCTGCCCCAAAGGTCAGGGATTCTTGTTCTTGGTTCCACGACAGCACTTACCGTATAGCGCTCCGCGCCGCTGACGCGAGTGCGGGTCGGTTCCCTTATGCCCTAAGGTACCGTTGAACCAACACAAAAAAACTTAGGCCAGTTCTTTAGCCGTTAGGCTATTGGGTTTTTAGAGAGGTTGATTACCCTCACCTCTGTTTTTAGCTTAGCACAAAGCCGCCCTAGTCGCGTCAGCGAGCCGTAGGCTTAAGCGCAGCCGCGCCGCTAAAGCGAGAGGGCGGGGCTTTAGACCCAGGTTTTTGGTAAATAGGGTGTCGATGGCAATGGCTTAGGAAATACCATTTTGGTCTTCCGGCGATTGAGCCGCTTCTTTGAGGGCAGAGTGAATGGAGTCGGCATCGGGCAAAGAAGGGGATCCGCCGTTTTGACTGAGGGGGGCAAATCCCTCTAGGCTGCGGATGTGAATGTCTTGTTGCGGGAAGGGGATGCGGATCCCCCGTCGCCGAAACTCTGCTTCAATCAGGAAGTTGAGCTCGCTGATCACGACCAGTTGATCTTGAGGACGGTTGATCCACACCAGCAATTCAAAGTTGAGCGCAGAAGGGCCAAAGGACTTAAGCCAGACTTGGGGGGCGGGGCTGCTCAACACCCGAGCATTTTCTTTGGCTGCGCTGAGCAGGGCTTCGGTGACCAGGGCTGTATCGGAGCCGTAGGCGACGCCGACCGGAATGTGGATGCGACAGCGGGGATCCCGATAGCTCCAGTTCACCACCTTCGATTCGGTAAAGCGGGAGTTGGGCACAATCACAAAAATGCGATCCAGGGTGCGCAAGACGGTGGCCCGTGGGCCAATGCGCTCCACCGTGCCGAGTAAGTTGTCCACTTCCACCAGATCCCCAATTTGGATGGGGCGCTCCAGCAAAATGGCAATGTAGCTGATGTAGTTGTTGGAGAGGTTTTGCAAGCCAAAACCGATCCCCAAACCCACTGCCCCAGCGATGACCGCCAAGGAACCCAGATTAAGACCGCTGAAGGGCAGAACCAGGAGAATGCCAAAGAGGGTCAGGATGTACTTGAAGATGGCTGCCGAAGACTCTTGGGTGCCCAGATCTAGCCCTAGGCGTGCCAGAAAGCGCTGCTTGAAGCCAACGCTGACGTAGTGGGCGCCGGTGAAAACCAAAATGGAAAGAACGAGGAAGACCAGCAAGCTGGCAATTGAAACGCTGGAGTTGGGCAAAGGTTGGGTAAGAACACTCAGAGCCGTGGCAACCACACGACCCAGGCCTAGGTAAAAAGAGCGCTGAAAGGGTCGCAGGGCAGGGATGAAGCTGATACCACGATCCAGCGAGATGCCGGCGATGAGGATCACCCCCGCGCCCCGCAGCAGCATCCCACCCACATCGATCCAGGTGCCCCAGGTCTCTCCGGCCTTGAGCTCCAACCAGCGTTGCAGACGGGTTAAGCTGCGGTCGAACAGCCGCCAGAGAAAGAACCCCACCACCAGGGTGGCGATCCCTGCTAAGAGGGTCAGAACCAGCACGCGCGGATCCTGGGCCCGTTGCAGAGCCAGCAGGTCTTCGCGGTAATTGGCAATCGCTTGCTCCAACCGCCGCGCCCAACTGTTGGCCACCAGACGCACGTCATTCAGGCTCACCTGACCCGGTGCTACCCTGCGCTCTGCGGCTGCATCGGCATAAGTGACGGTGAACAAATACCGTTGTGTGCGCTCAAAGCGGCCTCTTTCCCCCAGGCGTAAGATGTATTGCCCATTGGCATCCTGGGCCACCCGTACCTCTGGCTCCGGCAACTGGCCTTCTTCCAGAAAGCGCTCGATGATCGCCCGAACGTTGTCCGCCCGCACATCGCTGGGGTACTCTGCCGTCTGCAGGCGAAACACCGGGATGTTCCCCACCAACACCTCTGTGCCCTCTTGGCCGGTCAAAGGGAGCCCGACTGGGCTGGGGGCCGGAGCAGGGGATCCCTCAGGAATTGGCGCCTCAGCCGGTGTGGGGCGGGGATCCGTCAGGAAAAAGTTGGGATCCCGAAACTCGAGGGCTTGGGCCAAGGGGATGCCTGAAGGGGCAGAGGCAAGGGCAGGGGTAAGCCAGAGACCTATCCCTACCGCCAGCCCAACCACAAGAGCTACTCGCTTAAGTGGGACAGAGTCCTGCATGGCCAGTTTGCTGCGAACGCCCATCGATCAAGCAAGTGGGGATCCCTAGGTGCTGCCCTGTAAGCTCAGGGTGGCACAAGCCAATCTCAATTTTGGCCGATCTGAGCAAGGATTTTAGGTGCCCTGAGGGTGGCCCAGAAGGCGCTGACGTAGTTTTTTGATCTTATCTCGCAGCTCGGCGGCTTCCTCGAATTCTAGGTTTTTGGCGGCCTCTTTCATCTTCAGTTCCAGTTGGCGGATCAGCTCTGGAATCTCGGAGAGAGGGATCTCTTGCGCAGCTTGAAAGGCTTTTTCCAGATCTGAGTTGCTCAGTTTGCGGGAGATGGCCAAAAAAGACAAGATGGCATTGCTGTTTTTCTTGACGATGGGTTTGGGTGTGATGTTGTGTTGGCAGTTGTATTGCAATTGAATTTCGCGGCGACGCTGGGTTTCAGCAATAGCCCGGGCCATGCTGCCGGTCATGGTGTCGGCGTACATCACCACTGTTCCGCGGACATTCCGCGCTGCCCGCCCAATCATCTGAATCAGGGAGCGCTCTGCTCGCAAAAACCCTTCTTTGTCCGCATCCAAAATAGCCACCAAGGAGACTTCCGGCAGGTCTAAGCCTTCCCGCAGCAAGTTGACCCCCACCAACACATCAAAGGCCCCTTCTCGAAAATCTTGTAAGATTTCAATTCGCTCAATCGGGGTGATCTCGGAATGCAAGTAGCGAACTCGGATCCCTCGCTCCTGGAGATATTCTGTGAGATCTTCTGCCATCCGTTTGGTGAGGGTGGTCACGATCACCCGTTCGGCAGGCCCCTGCTGAGAGCGTTCCAATCGCAGATAAATTTCTCCCAGCAAATCGTCCACTTGCCCAGCCGTGGGGCGCACATGCACCTCCGGATCCACCACGCCAGTGGGCCGAATCACCTGCTCAACAACTCGACCGCTGCCTGGCACATAAAACCTCAAGGTCTTGCCGTCTTCCACCAGCGTTTCAAATTGGGCCTCACTCTGCTCCAGTTCCCAGTTGCCGGGAGTGGCCGAAACAAAGATGCATTGATGAACTTTGGCCCAAAATTCTTCGGCTTTGAGGGGGCGATTGTCGAGGGCGCTGGGCAGGCGAAAACCATGATCCACCAGCACCTGCTTGCGGGCACGGTCTCCATTGTACATGCCGCGAATTTGGGGCACGGTAACGTGGGATTCATCCACCACCAACAGCCAATCGTTGGCCTTGAAATAATCCACCAAGCAGGCGGGGGGCTCTCCTGCCCTGCGCCCCGTTAAATGTCTGGAGTAGTTTTCAATCCCATTGCAATAGCCCACTTCTCGCAGCATTTCTAGGTCGTAGCGGGTGCGCTGTTCCAGCCGTTGGGCTTCCAGGAGCTTGCCTTCTTTGCGAAAGAGGGCCAGTTGTTCTTCCAGTTCTTGCTCGATGTTGAGGATTGCCCGCTCCAATTGTGCTTCTGGTGTTACAAAGTGCCGAGCAGGATAAACCCTGAGGGCGCTGAGGCTGTTCAAAATCTCGCCTGTAACCGGATCAATTAAGCGGATGGCCTCGATTTCATCCCCAAAAAACTCGATGCGTATCACCCGATCCTCATAGGCCGGCACAATTTCCAGCACATCTCCTTTGAGGCGAAATCGCCCTCGCACCAGCTCCAAATCGTTGCGCTCGTACTGGATGCTGGCCAGATCTCGCAGGACATCCCGTTGGTTGATCTCCTGTCCGACTTTGAAGGGGATAGAAGCCTTCAGGTATTCCTCTGGCATGCCCAGACCATAGATGCAGCTCACCGAGGCCACCACAATCACATCTCGCCGCTCAAACAAAGAGCGGGTAGCCGAGTGCCGCAGCATATCAATTTCATCGTTGATGGAAGAAGATTTGGCAATGTAAGTATCGGTGCTAGGAACATAGGCTTCCGGTTGATAGTAGTCGTAATAGCTGATGAAGTATTCGACGGCATTGTGAGGAAAAAGCTCCCGCAACTCATTGCACAGTTGGGCCGCCAGCGTTTTGTTGTGGGCCATCACCAAGGTGGGCCTGCCGACCTGCTGGATGGTGTGGGCGATGGTAAACGTTTTGCCGGTTCCGGTTGCCCCCAGCAAGGTTTGGAAACGATGGCCTTCCGAAATTGACTTCACCAAGCCGGCAATTGCCTTAGGTTGATCTCCGGTGGGTTGATAGGGAGAAACCAGTTGAAACTCGGACATAGGTTTGATTTTCTAACAATCCTAAGCTGAGGGTTCAAATCCAATCCAAACTAGGGGATACTGCGTTCCAAATCGGTGGATTTTAGGATGGCTATACAGATTGATGATATCCAATCGACCTCGTCGGGATGGGGGTAAGTACAGGGATCCAGAAGGTATAGCCAAACTCTACCCACCCATCTTCCGGCTCAAAGGGAAGATGAAAAGAGTTGCTGAAGGTATAAGCCTGATCCGGCTTCAGCACAGGCACTTTTGGCATAGGGATCCGGGAAAATTCTGGGTTCACTCTAGCATTGGACTGAGGACAAGATGCTCAACAACCGGTTGGGATCCCCTTGCCACCGCTAGAATCCAAGAGGACAAAATGTGGGATCCCTAGAAAGCGGATCCCTCTTGCCTGGACAAGCACTGCTATGGCTTCCCCACAACTGGCTTGGGATCCCGGATCCCTGACCGAAAGCCCCAACCCGGCTACAGCCGAGATCGACCGTCTCAGCACCTTGGAACTGGTGAAACGGATCAACGCCGAGGATCGACGGGTGCCGGAAGCGGTAGCTGCTCAAGCGGAGCCGATTGCCCAAGCCATCGATGCCATTGCCGAGCGGATGCGTTACGGCGGGCGGCTGATCTATATCGGGGCAGGAACCTCAGGTCGTCTGGGGGTACTGGATGCGGCTGAGTGCCCACCCACTTTTGGCACTTCCCCTACACAGGTAGTGGCTTTGATCGCCGGGGGGGAAAAGGCCCTGACCCAGGCGGTAGAGGGTGCAGAGGATGACACCGAAGGGGCTGCCCGCGCGCTGGAGAGTCTTCATCTCCAAGCTCAAGATAGTGTTGTAGGAATTGCTGCCAGCGGTCGTACCCCCTATGTGCTGGGTGGGATCCGAGCTGCCAGAAGCATGGGGGCGCTCACGATTGGCCTGGCCTGCAATTCCCCTTCCCCCCTAACCGAGCAGGTGGATATTGCCATTGCCCCTTTGGTGGGGCCAGAGGTGATTCTTGGATCCACCCGCATGAAAGCCGGCACAGCTCAAAAGCTGGTGTTGAACACAATCTCCACCGGGGTGATGATCCGCCTGGGCAAGACCTATGGCAATCTAATGGTGGATCTCCAGGCCAGCAATGCCAAGCTCAAGCGGCGAGCGGAGCGAATGGTGGCCCTGGCCTGCAATCTGGATCCCACCACGGCTGCCCAATTGCTGCAGACTTGTGATGGAGAGGTGAAAACCGCGATCCTTGTGGCCTTAATGGGATGCTCTGCTCAGGAGGCCCGTCAGCACTTGCAGCAGGCCCAGGGCAAAATTCGCCAGGTGCTTGACTCCGCTCTGGCGCAGCAGCGGTGATGATGGCTTGGTGGCTTGTCCATGAGTGTTTGCGGCTACCTCTACACACCTTCCCACGCCCCTTTGCCAGAACAGGAGTTGGCCTGGCTCAAAGCACGAGGGGCCGATCCCATCCTGCACGATTGGGGATCCCGAACTGACCTGGAGGAGCTGTTCCGACGCATCACAGCCGGCTTGGTGCAGGAAGTGCTGCTCTTGCGCCTGTCGGATCTGGGGGATCGGGTGGATGAAATTCACGAGCGGCTGCTGCAAATCCAACACTGCGGCATCCGCCTCAGCTTGGTCACCGAATCCGGTCTGCAAACCCCCACCGAGGCTGCCGATTGGATCCCGCTGCTGGCCGAGATCCCCCATCAGTTGCAAAGCCGCCGCCTCTGCTGTAGCCAAGCCCAAAACCGCCTGGCAGGCAAACCTCCTCCTGGCCCTGCCCCCTTTGGCTATCGCCGCGAGGGAGAGCGCTACGTGCTGGATCGCCGGCAGGCCAGTATCATCCAAGATTTTTTCCAGCACTTTCTCCTCTATGGATCCCTGCGCCGGGCGGTGCGCTTTTTGGAAGAAAAACACCACAAGCGGATTTCTGTGGCCACCGGACGCAACTGGCTGCTCAACCCGGTGTACCGCGGGGATCTGGCCTATGCCGACGGCACCACCCTGCGGGATACTCACCCGGCCCTCCTCAGCCGTACGGAAGCCGCCCAGATCGATCGCTGGCTGAAACGCAACCAAGGGATCCCTCGCCGCAGCGCCAGTGCCCCCCGCGCTTTGGCCGGCTTGGTTCATTGCTGTTCTTGCGGCAGCCTTCTGCGCATTGTGCAAACTACCCCTCGCAAGGTGAAAAAGAACGGATCCCCCTACCTCTATCTGCGCTGCCAAACCTGTCGCTACAGCCTCTACTACACCGAAGTCCTGCAGGAGGTGATCCGGCAGGTGTGCGAACAACTGCCCCAACGCGCCCAGGAACTGGATCGACAAGCCCTCACTCAAGCCCGCCAAGAGCTGCAAGCCCAAATCCAGGCTAATACCGAGCGGCTGCGGCAATTGGAAGAGCTACAGCAATCTGGACTGATGGACGAAGCCTCTCTGGCTCAGCGTCGCTACCAGTTGCGAGCAGAGACGGCCCGCTTGGCCCAAAAGCTGGAGCAACTCCCCCCCGCCAACCTCACCCAGACCATCCAAACCCTCTCCATCCCCCCCTTCTGGCAAGACCTCAGCGAGACCGAACGGCGTGCCTACCTGCGGGAATTCCTGCGCCGTATCGAGGTGGATTCTACGGGAGCCGTGCGAGTTACCTTTGCCTTTGATCCGCGAGAGTGAAGGGTTCTCCCTACCTTCCCCGGAGAATTGAGATCATTCTTGATTCTTTCTCGACTCAGCCCTGCCTCAGCGACAAGCCAAGAGGACGGGATCCCACTCCCTTGAGCGCTGTGGGGTAGCTGAGTGGTTCCCGATGGGGGTGAATGGTTGTCTGGATAAATTTTCTTTTGATCAGCAATAAAATTATGTCTCAAACTAAAACTGGAAGGGATAGCAAAAATTCACTTGGGAAGGTCTGAGTATTCTCTTGAGTGAGCCTGGAAGATTTGGGAACTTCTGGCTTCTTGAGAGATTGACCTTTATTCTTCGCAACAGTTCTCAGGGGGCGGATCGGCTGCCGATAATGTCCTTTGTCCGCCCCATGGAGGAACGCGCTGTGAAGTTGGCAGTTTACGGAAAAGGTGGGATCGGCAAATCCACCACCAGTTGCAACATCTCGGTGGCCTTGGCCAGGCGGGGCAAAAAGGTCTTGCAGATTGGCTGTGATCCCAAGCACGACAGCACCTTCACCTTGACCGGCTTTCTCATCCCCACCATCATCGACACCCTGGAAGCCAAGGGCTATCACCACGAAGACATCTACCCAGAAGATGTGATCTACCGCGGCTACGGCGGCGTGGACTGTGTGGAAGCGGGTGGGCCCCCGGCAGGGGCCGGTTGTGGCGGCTATGTGGTGGGGGAAACCGTCAAACTCCTAAAGGAGCTGAACGCCTTTGATGAGTACGATGTCATCCTCTTCGATGTGTTGGGGGACGTGGTGTGCGGCGGTTTTGCGGCTCCCCTCAACTACGCTGACTATTGTCTGATTGTGACCGACAACGGCTTTGATGCCCTGTTTGCTGCCAATCGAATTGCTGCCTCGGTGCGAGAAAAGGCCAAAACCCGCAAGCTGCGGTTGGCCGGGCTGATCGGCAATCGCACCAGCAAGCGGGATCTCATCGACAAATACGTCTCGGCAGTTCCCATGCCGGTTATCGAGGTGCTTCCCCTCATCGAAGATATTCGCGTCTCGCGGGTCAAGGGCAAAACCCTTTTCGAGATGGCGGAAACGGATCCCAGCTTGGAGCCCGTCTGCCAGTACTACCTAAACATCGCCGATGAGCTGCTGGCCCGCCCGGAAGGGATCGTGCCCCAACCTGCCGAAGATCGGGAGCTGTTTGCTTTGCTCTCCGACTTTTACAACACCCCAGCCCGTCAACTGGCCCTGGTGTAATGGATCCCCTGCCAGCTTGGGCAGTGTGTCCAAGAATGAAGCCACTGTTTCAGAAAACCGTCGCAAACCTTATCAATTTGTTGTCCGATCCGCTTTCCACTCCAAGATGGATCCTGCAGGGATCCCTGGGGATCCCCCTTTAGAAGGAAATGGCACAGGAGTTGGATATGCAAGGACAAGAGCAACCCACCGTCGTGATTACCGGAGCTTCCTCGGGTGTTGGCCTGTATTCAGCTTTGGCCTTGGCCAAGCGCGGCTGGCACGTGGTGATGGCCTGTCGGGATCTGGACAAAGCCTACCGGGTGGCCCAACAAGTGGGGATCCCCCAGGGCAGCCATACCCTGATGCAGATTGATCTGGCCAGCTTGGCCAGCGTGCGGCGGTTTGTCGAGCAATTCCGCAACTGGGGCCGTCCCTTGGACGCCTTGGTCTGTAATGCCGCCATCTACATGCCCTTGCTCAAGCAGCCCTTGCGCAGCCCGGAAGGATATGAGCTGACCATGGCCACCAACCATCTGGGGCATTTCTTGCTTTGCCATTTGATGCTGGAGGATCTGAAACGCTCCACCTATCCGGATCGGCGGCTGGTGATCTTGGGCACGGTTACCCACAATCCCAAGGAGCTGGGGGGTAAGATCCCACCCCAACCCCACCTGGGGGATCTGCGGGGATTTGCCCAGGGCTTTAAGGATCCCATCAGCATGGCCGATGGCGGCAAATTCGATCCGGTGAAAGCCTACAAAGACAGTAAAGTCTGCAATATCCTCACCATGCGCGAGCTACACCGTCGCTTCCATGAGAGCACAGGCATCACGTTCCTCTCTCTTTATCCGGGGTGTGTAGCCACCACGGCTCTGTTCCGCCATCACTATCCCCTGTTTCAAAAACTTTTCCCCTGGTTCCAAAAAAACATCACGGGCGGATTTGTTTCTGAGGAATTGGCCGGAGAGCGGGTGGCCCAGGTGGTGGCCGATCCGGAGTTTCGTCAGTCGGGATTCTACTGGAGCTGGGGCAACCGGCAACGCAAGAATGCCAAGCCCTTTAACCAGGAAGTCTCTGACGAGGCAGCGGACGAGGCCAAGGCGAAATTGCTTTGGGATCTCAGCGAAAAATTGGTGGGTGTACCCCAGTTGATCGCCCTCTAGCTGCAAACGTTCCCTTCTTTTACATTTTTAGGAGACGAGCATGAATACTGCTTTGGATAGTGCCAATGCCCTTAACTTTCAGTGCGAAACCGGCAACTACCATACCTTTTGCCCGATTAGTTGTGTAGCTTGGCTCTACCAAAAAATTGAAGACAGCTTCTTTTTGGTCATTGGCACCAAAACCTGTGGCTACTTTCTGCAAAATGCCATGGGGGTGATGATCTTTGCCGAGCCCCGTTATGCCATGGCCGAGCTGGAAGAGGGGGATATCAGCGCCAAGCTCAACGACTACGAGGAGCTGAAGCGGCTGTGCCTGCAAATTCAACGGGATCGCAATCCCAGTGTGATTGTTTGGATTGGCACCTGCACCACCGAGATCATCAAAATGGATCTGGAGGGCCTAGCCCAGAAGCTGGAAGGGGAGATCGGGATCCCAATTGTGGTGGCGCGGGCCAATGGTCTCGACTACGCTTTTACCCAGGGGGAAGACACGGTTTTGGCCTCGATGGCTCAGCGCTGCCCAGAGCAGGTGCGGGCAGAGGAGCAGGAAACCCGCGGAGGTCTCCAGGCCCTTTTTTACGGGCTCCGCTCTGGAAGAAAGAAAGAGGAAGAAGACTTCCACAAACATCCCCCCTTGGTGATCTTCGGCTCGGTGCCCGATCCGGTGGTGACCCAACTCACCCTGGAGCTAAAAAAACACGGGATCCGCGTCTCCGGCTGGTTGCCGGCCAAACGCTACGGGGAGCTGCCAGCAATCGAGCCGGGCACCTATGTGGTGGGGGTAAATCCTTTCCTCAGCCGCACAGCCACCACGCTGGTACGCCGCAAAAAGGCCAAGCTCATCACTGCTCCTTTTCCCATCGGGCCGGATGGCACCCGCGCCTGGATAGAAGCCATTGCCCGCGAGCTGGGGATCCCGACTCAAGGCTTGGCAGAGCGGGAAGCGGAAGTGTGGAGCCATCCCCAAGTTCAGGCTTATCTGGAGCTGGTGCGGGGCAAAAGCGTTTTCTTCATGGGTGATAACCTGCTGGAAATCTCGCTGGCCCGTTTCTTGGTGCGCTGCGGCATGACGGTGCAGGAAATCGGGATCCCTTACCTGGACAAACGCTACCAGGCGGCTGAGCTGGCCCTCTTGGAGCGCACCTGCGAAGAGATGGGGGTACCCAAGCCCACCATCGTAGAAAAGCCGGATAACTACAACCAAATCCAACGCATCAAGGCCCTACAACCGGATCTGGTGATCACAGGTATGGCCCACGCCAACCCCCTAGAGGCACGCGGGATAACCACCAAGTGGTCGGTGGAGTTTACCTTCGCCCAGATCCACGGCTTCGGCAACGCCCAGGCTCTGCTGGAGCTGGTGACCCGACCGCTGCGGCGCAATGCAGCCCTGAAAGGCTTGGGTTGGGAGCGGTTGGTGCGGGAAGAGGCCCCTGTCTAACTCTCCGGCTCCTCATTGTCGAACAATAGGCCGTCCAGGTGATCCGGCAGTCGCTGCCGGTCGATCCAGACCATGCCCGCCAGGATAGCCTCGGCCTCGTTTTGAAAGTAACCGTAGGCTTTGGCGCCAATCTCCGACTGGAAAGCGCCATCTTCCTGGAGCAGCCGGCAGCGAAAGATAAACCCCTTCTCTGTAGCTTGGGTGGTGATGCTCCAGTTGCGGTGGATACGCTCGGCCATGACAGGGATCCCGGCTCGACAGGGGGGGTGAGGGGTGGATTCAGAGGGTGCTCAACACCTCTCGCGCTGCGGCCAAGGTTTTCTCCACATCGGCCTCTGTGTGGGCCAGGGAGGTGAAACCCGCCTCAAATTGCGAGGGTGCCAGATAGACTCCCCGCTCCAACATGCCGCGATGGAAGCGGGCAAATTTCTGCAGATCGGCAGTCTTGGCCTCTTCGTAGTTGCGCACCGGGCCGGCAGTAAAAAAGAAGCCAAACATGCCGGGCAGATGGCCCCCACACATCTCATGCCCTGTTTCCCGCGCGATCTCTAGCAGCCCTGTTGCCAACTTCTGGGTAATCCGCTCCAGATACTCGTAGGTGCCGGGGCGGCGCAAAATGTCCAGCGTCTGGATCCCTGCCGTCATGGCCAGGGGGTTGCCGGAAAGAGTGCCTGCCTGATACATCGGCCCTGCTGGAGCCACCATCTCCATAATTTCTCGCCGACCGCCGTAGGCCCCCACCGGCAGGCCGCCACCGATGACCTTGCCCAGAGTGGTTAAATCGGGGATGACCCCAAACTTGGCCTGTACGCCGCCATAGCTGATGCGAAAGCCGGTCATCACCTCGTCAAATACCAGCAGGGCTCCGTACTTTTGGGTGAGATCCCGCAGCCCTTCCAAAAAGCCCGGCTGGGGGGGAATGAAGCCGGCATTGCCCACCACCGGCTCCAGGATGACTCCGGCAATGGAGTCAGGATGCTCTGCAAACAGGGCCTTGACTGCTTCTAGGTCATTGTAGGGGGCAGTGAGAGTGGCGCTGGTGGCTGCCTTGGGCACCCCTGGCGAGTCGGGCAAGCCCAGCGTGGCCACCCCCGAACCGGCCTTCACCAAGAACATGTCTGCATGGCCGTGGTAGCAGCCCTCGAACTTGATCACCTTTTCCCGACCGGTGTAGGCCCGCATCAGGCGCAGCGCCGCCATGCAAGCTTCGGTGCCGGAATTGACAAAGCGCACCATCTCCACACTGGGCACTGCCTCAATGACCCGCTCCGCCAGTTCATTTTCCAGAACGCAAGGGGCGCCAAAGCTGGTGCCTTTCTCCAAAGCTCGGTGCAGAGCCTCAATGACTTCGGGGTGGGCATGGCCGACAATGGCGGGCCCCCAACTGCCGATGTAGTCGATGTACTGGTTGCCGTCCACATCCCAGGCGTAGGCCCCTGAGACGCGGTCGAACACCACGGGATCCCCGCCCACTGACTTGAAGGCGCGCACCGGAGAACTCACTCCCCCCGGCATGAGACTTTGTGCCCGGGCAAAAATCTGTTTGGAGCGGGTGGTGTTAAACGAAGTGGAGTGGAGAGTGCTGGTCATAGAGCAGGAGCTTTCAACGCATTACCAAGGCTAGCAAGCAAGTGAGCTTGCCGGTGAGCCCTTTTACTAACTGTGAACGTTGAATGAAACTACAAACCCATCCCTGCCAGTGTGTCGATCACCTGCTCCAGGATCAGGGTAAGGTTGGGATGCGAGGTCTCGAACAGACCCAGCGCCTCTCCAATGCGATCCCTGGGGCCTTGGCTCGGTTTGCTCTCGGTCGGAGATCCCAGCTCGGCCAGCACCGCTTCCACTTCTTGGCGAATGGTGGCAATGTGCTGCCGCTGCTTTTCGTCCAGGCCAGGGGTTTTTTGCAGCTCAACATCCAGATCGCGCAGCAGTTGTCGCAGTTTCGATTCGGCCATTCTTAAAGAGACCTTAACAAATTGAGAACAAATTAAGTTTTGACCACCCTGCCTCGATCATACGGCCTGATGGGTTGAAGCAGGGATCTCTTTGTCCAAGGTCTGGGGGCGGGGGAGGCGACGAAGGTGAACTTTGACCGCCGGGGATCCCAGCATTGGAGCAACCTTTGTAGGATGGGCAGTAGGGTCTATCCCCATGTCTGAGCTGGCATTGGCCCTAGTAGGGGCGGCGGCGGCGGCTGCCCTTTTCGTTGGGATTTTCGTCTGGGAACAAAGACGCAGCCAAGAATTGCTGCAGCGGTGGGCGGCAAAGCAGGGCTACTCCCTGTTGAGCCAGGAGGCGCGGCACTGGCGGCTGGGGCCTTTTTCCGGGAGCACTTCCAAGTATCAACGGGTATTCCATGTGCGGATACGGGATCCGTGGGGGCAAGAACGCACCGGCTGGGTGAGGTTAGGGAACTGGTGGCTGGGGCTTTTGTCGGATCAGGTTGAGGAGCGGTGGGAGTAGGCTGGGATTGAACCACAGAAGGGGAAAGCGATGAACGGGATCGAGGGGTGGAAAGGGCTGAAGAGGGTGGCGTGGCTGGGCCTGGTACTGGCGGTGGCAGTGTTGGGTTGGAACATAATCGCCGGAGGTGGAGCGATGGCCAGTCCTGGTGAGGGATCCCGAATGTTGACGGTTACAGGGCAGGGATCGGTCTCGGTGGAGAGCTCCATCGCCCTCATTCGCTTGGGGGTAGTCATCCAAGGGGAGACGGCGCAATCGGTGCAACAACAGGTGGCAGAACGCTCAGAGCGGCTGGTCAATCGCCTCAAGGAGCTGCAAGTGGGCGCTCTGCAAACCACCGGCATTTCCCTCTACCCGCAATACGACTACCGGGATGGCCAGCCTCGCCTGACGGGTGTGCAGGGGCAAAACAGTTTGCAATTCGAGGTGCCCGTGGCCAGAGCCGGGCAAGTGCTGGATGAAGCCGTGGCTGCTGGAGCCACCCAGGTGGAATCGGTCAGTTTCCGGGCCGACGATGCCACTTTATTGGAAGCGCGCAGCCGCGCTCTAACCCAAGCCGTGCAAGATGCCCAACGCCAAGCCCAGGATGTGCTGGGGGCCTTGAACCTGAGCATCCGTTCCGTCGAGCGCATCCAGATTCAGAGCGATGGCTACATGGTCCCGCCGCCGATCCCCTTTGCCCGCGCCGACTATGCCCGTCTAGAAACAGCATCCACACCGGTGGAAGGGGGACAGCAAACCGTGCGCGCCCAAGTTACCCTCGAGATCCGTTACTGAGCCCCTGCTCTGTTGCCTCGGATGATTCACAAATGTTCACCACACAGATTTCAGCTCTCCTGCCAAAGGGCTCCTGGTCAGAGCAAGCCTTGGGCAGCAACAGACACCAACTCCGTAATGAAACTTCTGTCAATGATCCAATTTGTTTAGTTTAACCAACTCGGCAAAGTGGAAGCGGCTGCTGTTCGCTACCGCATTAGACATTAGAATATCGATGGAGCTACCACATTAGAATAGCGATGAAAAGTTGCGGGTAGTTTGCTTTCCCGCGTCATCCTGACTCGGTATTATCTATGGATCCCAGCCCGGAGAGCATTGGTGCAACCCCTGTGACCGAGAAGGGGAAATCCATCTCTGGCAGAAGCCAAGACAGCAGTCTGCAGGCCCGTGTACTGATCGTGGATGATAGCTACATGGTGGCAGAGATGCTGTCCAACTTTTTGGGCAAGCAGGGCTGCAGTATTTCTTATGCCTTGGATGGCCTCTCCGCGCTGGAGCAAATTCGCCGCCAACCCCCAGATCTCATCATTGCCGATTGGGTTATGCCCTCTCTGAACGGCCTAGACCTGTGCCGCCAACTGCGGCAACTACCGGAATATGCCTGGGTGTACTACATCATCATGACTGCCCGCGAGGGCAGTGACAGCATGGAGCGGGCTTTGGAGGCAGGTGCCGATGAGTTTCTCTCCAAGCCCTTTCAGGCTGCAGAGCTGCTGACGCGGGTGCGGGCAGGGCTGCGCATTGTAGAAGGTCGCCGCCAGCAATATCTGCTCAAAACCGGGCAAAAATCTACTCCCTCTCCCCCCAAGTCGATTGGCTTGGAGGTGGGTAGCCGTCAAGATTTGGTGGCTCGCTTGCCGCTGCGGGTGGCCCAGGCCCGTGCCCAATCGGAACCCCTCAGCTTGTTTGTGCTGCGCTTGGCCAACCTCGGTTCTCTGGCACAAGAGCTGGAAGCCGACGGTCGGGGTGCTCTTCTCAAGCTATTTAGAGAGCGTTTGGCCAATAACCTGCGCGATGGAGACGACCTGTTTTGCTACAACGAGGGGCAATTTATCATTCTGCTGCCGGGGAGCACCTTGGCTGCTGCGCAAATTGCTGCCGAACGCTGCTGCCAGCGAATAATTCAGGATCCCTTTGTGGTGAATGGGCGGGCGCTGCCGGTGCAGCTCCAGTTTGGAGCGGCCAGCCTCATGGACAGCGATGACCCCAAGGGGGTGGCTCTGTTGCGCCGGGCTGCCCAGGCCATGCGAGATAGCAAAAACGCCCACAGCTCGGTGGTGACCGCTCCCCATCCCATCCCGGTTTCCGTTCGCGCTACTCGGACGGAGTCCCTAGAGCTGCTGAAACGCCTGCAGCGTCTGGAAAAAGAAAACGCCGAACTGCGCCGAGAGCTGGAAACTCGCCTCAAGCAGATTGAGGATCTCCGCCAACACCATCAAGAGCTCAGCCAAAAAATGCAGGCTCCTGCGCCGGAACTGTCCACAGCGGGATCCCTGGCCCATAGACCCTTCCGCTTACGGCGGCGAAAACTCCGGCAGCTTTGTCTGAAGCGTCAACTGAGCCGCAGAAGAAGACCGCGCCTGGCCTTGGGGCGGCTGACTAGGTAGCGATGGGCTGAGCGAACGGGAGAGATGGAAAGGAGGTGCAAAAAGCTATGATGGTCATTCTTCAGGGTCAAGTGGCCGGATCTGGGATCTGGAGACCAGCAGGAAGATGGTTCCTCAATAACATTGAGCTGATCTTGACAGCGGTGGGAATAGGGGTGATCCTGCTAAGTGGTTTTGTGGCCAGCCGCAGCGCTTTTAAGGACTCCGTCCCGCTGACGCGAACGGTGGAGACGGCGACGGCGGTCAGCGCCACTTTGGTAGGGGTCATCCACGGGATCCTCTTTTGGCTGTTGCGACGGCGGCAGAGACAGGTGAGGCGGGAGGCAATCCGACAGATTCGGGAGATGCTAGAGGATTTGGGCAAAAACCGCCTGCAAACCATCAAGATGAGCTTGCACATGGTGCAGGCGCGTCAACCGGAACAGGAAGAGCGAACCCGACAAAGCTTTGACCGCGTTTATCAGATCCTGGCGGAGATGAACACCTTGATCGACCACATTAGGAACTCCGTTCCGCTGACGCGACTGGAAGAATCTCTGGCCGGCTGGCGCCATCGCTACCGGCAGACTCTGCAGCGGGTTGAGTCGGAGTCTCAGTAGTCTTTAATCTTGAGTGACTTTTGAGTGAGAAGTATAGTTGCTTCAGTTTAGGGTAAGATGCCTGAGCTATTGTGTTGCTCCGCAACGCTGCCGCGACCGCGCTAGCGGGACGGAGTCCTTGAAAAGTCTTCTGGCCCTATGCATTGTTGCTCCGCAACGCTATTGCTATGCCTACGGCACCCTGACGGGAACCGCAACGCTGATGCGACGACACAACCAGCGTTTTGGTGCGGGCGCAGTGTCCTAGTTTGAATCGAAATGACCCTAAAGGGATCCCTTGAGGAGTTGGCTGAGCCGGTGGACGGTCGGATTTCGGGAAGCACCCAATTGCTCGGTCTGGTTGGGGATCCGGTGGCCCACAGCTTATCCCCGGCCATGCACAACGCTGCTTTGGCGGCTATGGGGGAAAACTACTGCTATGTGCCGTTTCCGGTGGCTCCAGAACACTTGGCGACAGCGGTGGCAGGACTGGCGGCCATCGGGGTGCGGGGATTTAACGTTACAATCCCCCACAAACAGGCCATTCTCCCTCTCCTGAGCCAAATTGAGGCGCGGGCAGCAGCGGTGGGGGCGGTGAATACGGTTTACCCCTTGCCAGAGGGCGGGTGGGCGGGCACCAATACCGATATCGATGGCTTTGTGCAGCCTTTGTTGGGCCTGGAAAAAGGGATCCCCACCCTCATTCTGGGATCCGGGGGGGCGGCGCGGGCGGCCATCCAGGGCTGTTTGGAGTTGGGGCTGGGGCCGGTGCGGGTGGCTGGGCGATCTCCCAACCCATTGCTGGCCTTGCGACAGACTTGGCCGCAGGTGGAGACGGTGAACTGGGCGGAGTTGGATCGCTACCTACCTCAGACGCGGCTTTTGGTCAACACCACCCCTGTGGGTATGCACAAGCCGGGATCCCATACCAATGGGGAGCTTTCCCCCCTGAGCCGAGAGCAACTGTGCCTGCTGTCTCCGGGCGCCATCGTGTACGACCTGATCTATGTGCCGGATCCCACTCCTCTGCTGCGCATGGCCGCCGAGTTGGGTTATACCCCCATCAGCGGGCTGGAGATGCTGGTTCAGCAGGGGGCCAAGGCCTTGTCGCTTTGGCTGGGAGGCAAGCCTGTACCGGTGGAGGTGATGCGGCAGGCAGCTCAGCACCAGTTGCCCCAGATTTAGGTATGAACTACTACACCGCATAGGCAAATGGGGTTTCTGATGCCCCATCCACTGTCGCTACGCGACGCTGCCGCGACAGCGCTATCCATCCCCACCCTGTAGAGGGTGGGGAATTCCGCACGTTTTGTTAAGTTAAGGTCACTCCAGAAAGCACTCCGTACCCCGAGAAGAGAGAAAAGAGCGAAGAGGAGAGATTCCTCCTCCTCACTCCTCCCTTCTCAATCCTCACTTCTCTCTTCTCATGCCGGCCTAACAATCCAAGGTTGTTTCTCGCTCCCAAGGGGTGATCTGACGGTTGTATTCCTGCCACTGTTGGCGTTTGAGCTTGAGGTAGGCATCTACAAAGGGATCCCCCAGTCTGCTGCGGAACAGGGTGCTTTGGTCTAAATGGTTGAGGGCTTCGACCAAAGAGCCGGGCAACATTTGGGCATTGGGGAGGGGATCCGTGTAGGTGTTGTTGTCGCAGCGGGGGCCAGGATCCCGTTGGTGTTGGATCCCGTCCAGACCGGCAGCAATGAGACCGGCAGCCAACAGATAGGGATTGGCAGCGGCATCGGCCAAACGCAATTCAAACCGCCCGGCATCCGGGATCCGAATGGCGTGGGTGCGATTATTGCCGCTATAGCTGATCGTATTGGGAGACCAGGTGGCTCCAGAGAGTGTGACGGGGGCATTGAGGCGACGATAAGAATTGACCGTTGGGTTGGTAAGGGCACACAAAGCAGGTGCATGGTGTAGCACCCCGCCGATGAAGTGATAGGCCAATTGAGAAAGCCCCAATTCCCCTTGGGGATCGGCGAATAGGTTTTGCTCCCCTTGCCAGAGAGAAATATGGGTGTGGCAGCCGTTGCCTGTCAGATGGGCAAAGGGTTTGGGCATGAAGGTAGCTCGGTAGCCATGCTTTTCGGCAATGCTTTTCACCATGTATTTGAAAAAGGCGTGGCGATCAGTCGTAACCAGGGCGTCGTCAAACCGCCAGTTCATCTCAAACTGGCCGTTGGCATCTTCGTGGTCGTTTTGATAGGGATCCCAGCCCAGCTTCTGCATACCATCGCAGATGTCTCGGATCACCGAGAAACGTCGCATCAAACTCTGTTGGTCATAGCAAGGCTTGGCCTGTCGGTCACGCTCATCGGAAATGGCCCACTCTTCTGGGGATAGAAGCATGAACTCACATTCGATCCCCGTCTTGACTTGAAAGCCCATGGCCTCTGCTTGGGACAACACCTTCTTCAATACCCAGCGGGGGGTTTGTGGCAAGGGATCCCCGTTGACCTGAATTAGATCGGCAGGCATCCAGGCCACTTCCGGCTGCCAGGGCAGTTGAAACAAGCGCTTGCGCTCCGGCTGGGCAAACACATCCGGATCTGCAGGAGTCAAGTCTAACCAGGCGGCAAACCCGGCGAATCCAGCCTGACCCTCTGCCATGAAGTCGATAACTGAGGCAGGCACCAGCTTGGCCCGTTGGATCCCGAACAGATCGGTAAAAGAGAGCAGAAAGTAGTTGATCCCTTGGGCGCGGGCAATTTCAGAGAGCGGCTGTGTCATGCACCCAAGCTAGGTCTTAGCTTCGGGTAGAGATGTGTCTTTCAGCACAGAAATCAATCTTTTTTGGGGTTGAAAGCCGTAAGCGATCCAGACTGCTGCAATGCCATTTTTGATGCTTAGGGATGTTTAGGGGGCCCAGCAGCAAGTGAGACTTTCCAGAAGAGATCCACCAGAAGATTGGGCTGGTCTTTTTTCGGATGGCCGCTCTCTAGGCGGGAGAGAAGTATGATTGGGGTCGGTGGAGGTTGAGAGTGCTGAGACTGCTGAAAAACCAACAGATCCGCTGGCTTGCGGGTGCGCTGGGCGCACTGATATTGCTGGGATGGGGGATCGCAGCCCATGCTCAATTTCTGTGGCCGGGCCATTCCCTTTTCCAGGGCAGCCAGGAACCGGCGAGATCCCTGGTCAATGCCTTCTGTCAGCAACCGCCTGCGGAAGTGGCCCGCAAATCTCAACTGCGCCAACAGGCCAGCCGGTCAGATGTCGCCCGAATCGAATACGCGCAGATTTTGGACGAGCATCGCGCTGCCCTGATTGCCTGCCGCAGCCAACGCTGGCCCCAGATCCAGGCCATCTGGGTACGTCTGCACCCTTGTGATGCCAATCCGGGCGTGTTGGATCAGGTATTCGACCAAGTGGTGAATCTGGGCTACAACCGCGTCTTCATCGAGACCTTTTACGATGGCCGCTCTATTTTGCCGGATGGCGCAGGGGGGATCTGGCCCAGCTTACAGCCCAACGCCGACTTGTTGGATCTGGCTCTAAAGGCAGCACGACGCCGCGGCTTATCTGCCTATGCCTGGGTGTTTTCCCTCAATTTCGGTTACAGCTACGGACAACGGCCCGATCGACAGGTGGCCCTGGCCCGCAACGGTCGCGGCATCACCACCGTCTTGGATCCTGCTACAGCCCTTTTGGAAGACCTGGACAGCCCCGGCGAAGTATTTGTGGATCCCTTTCATCCCTTGGCACGGCGGGATTTTGCCGAGTTAGTCCGCCGCATCCTACAGCGACAGCCGGATGGGATCCTTTTCGACTACATTCGCTATCCACGTGGCTCAGGGGGATCCAGCGTGGCGGCCACCGTCCGAGACTTGTGGATTCATGGAGAGGCCGCTCGGAAAGCCTACCTCGATTTGGCAGAAAATCCAGCGGGTCGGGCGCTGCTGGAGCGCTATTTGAGCCAGGGCTACGTGACGGTGAGGGACGTGCAGCAGTTGGATGCTGCTTACGCCGAGGAACCCCGATGGCGTCAGCCAGGGGATCCCTGGCCCAATCCTCAGCAGGTGCTTTCCCCAGAGCTTTTGGATCGGGGTGCCCAGAGAGAGAGCATAGCAACCGGTCAGCAGAGCGGAGATTTGCCTTCCATCCACTCATTGGAGTCACCGAAGCCATTGGGGGATCCCACCCCAACTCCTAGCGCCGCTCTTCGCCAAGAACGCTGGCAGCAGCAGCTTTGGCAGCTCAGCGTCGAGTTTGCCCGCTATGGGGTGCTCGATTACCTACGACAAGCTGCCCAACCCGCCCAGAGGCTGGGGATCCCAGCGGGGGCCGTCTTCTTCCCAGAAGGCAACCAGGCAGTAGGAGAAGGATTTGACGCGCGTCTGCAACCCTGGGATCGCTTTGATCCGGACATGGAATGGCACCCAATGGCCTATGCCAGGTGCGAGGATGCCACTTGTGTAGGCCAGCAGGTGGAGCAGGTCTTGGCCGTAGCTTCTCCCCAAACCTTTGTTTGTCCCGCCATTGCCGGCCTATGGGGACAGTCGCAACAACAGCGCCCCAGTCTGGAAGTGCAAATGGCAGAGCTGGCCCGCCGCTTTCCACAGTTGCCCTGTGTAAGCCATTTTGCCCTCTCTTGGATCGAGCCTAAAATGGAGCGCAGCCGCCGAACTTGCCAGCTCTAGCACCCATCGTAACCCGATCTGTTGATCCCAGCCTCAATCGAAAACTTATGACTCCTGAGCAGTTTGATATTGTTTGTTAACCGCCTGTTTCAACTCACCTTCCAGATCGGCGATCGCCTCGGCTGTGAGTCTTCCGATCCCGCTCAATTGTTGCTAACCCACCAACCTAGCCTGGAAGCATGCCACGTATACTTCCCCTCAGATTACGCTTACGAGGGACTTGATGCTGAGGTGTGGGCAAGTTATGCCGCTGAAGTGTCAGCCTTAGCACAGATGATTGAGATTTTGCAGACCTACCCCCTCACCTATGGCCTCTATCGCCAAGATGAAGTTTCGTGGTGGGTCTGTGCTTTTTGGATGGCCCAAGAGGACTTGGGAACCAACTTCCTACTGCGTGCGCATCGAGTCGAAACCTAGCAGTTATGTTGCTTGGGTCTTGCTGCCATTCATCTGGAACGCTATCTACATAGACTCCGGTGCACTTAAGCCGAGAATGCCGGTGAGTAGGTTAAACAAAACCTGTCGGGTAGCCTGCACCAACTGAATGCGAGCTTGGGCTAAGGGGGGATCCTCTTTTAAAAGGGGCAAAATACGGCAGGTGTCGTAAAACTTGTTGAAGTCGGCAGCAATGGCTTCCGTGTAGCGGATGATCTTGTGGGGGGCACGCTCTTCTGCAGCCGCGATCAGCTCATCCGGCAAGGCCAAAAGGCGCAGCAACAGGGTGCGTTCTTCCGGCTCTTTGTAGGGCAGTCTGTTTTGTTCATTCAAAGCGACTTTGCTGGTCAGTTGAACCTTTTCTTCTTCCTGTAGCCGCCGCAGCAGGGTACAACAGCGGGCATGGCTGTAGTGAACATACACTACGGGGTTGTCGAAGGTTTGTTTGACAGCCAGATCCAGGTCAAAGTTGATGGGGCTGTCCATGCTGTTGCTAAGTAAAAACCAGCGGGTCGCATCGGCTCCCACTCCAATTTCCGGATCTTCGATCAGGTCATTTAATGAGACAAAATTGCCGGTGCGCTTGGACATGCGCACTTCGGTTTTCTCGCCGGTTTCCGGGTCGGTTTTGAACAGCTTGACGAATTGACCGATTAAAATTTCCAGCTTGACATCCGGGCTAAAAGCCCCCACTGCTGCGTTCAAACGGCCGACATAGCCGTGGTGATCGGAGCCGAGAATGTTGATCAGCCGGTGATATCCTCGCTTCACTTTATCCCGGTGGTAGGCAATATCGGCGGCCAGGTAGGTAAAAGACCCATCGGCTTTTTGCACCACCCGATCCTTGTCGTCGCCGAACTCTTGGGTTTTGAAATAAACGGCTTCTTCTGCCCCTGGCTTGGGATCCTCACCCCGAGGAGCCTTGGCCCTGTAGAGAAAGCCGCGTTCTTCCAGCTCCTGTAAGGTCTTTTGGATGGCACTCAAGCCTGTCTCAGGATCCGGGGTGTGCAGGCGGCGCTCGCTAAACCAGTGATCGAACTCGGTGCGCAGTTGCTGGAGAGTTTGCTTCTGCCAGGCCAGCATTTCCCCGTAGGCCAAATCGATATACTCCTCTAGAGTGGTGGGCAGAGGGCGGATCCCGGCTTTTACCTGCTCCAAGAGACGTTGGGCTATCTCAATTAAGTAAGTGCCGTGATAGGCATCTTCTGGCAAAGCAATGTCTTCCCCCTGCAGTTGCCGCACCCGCACCTCGAGAGACTGGCCCAGAAGCCGCATTTGATTGCCGGCATCGTTGATGTAAAACTCCCGCTCCACTTGGTGCCCCGTCCAGCGCAGCAGGTTGGCCACTGTGGAGCCGACGGCAGCCCAACGTCCATGGCCCACGTGCAAAGGCCCTGTTGGGTTGGCGGAAACAAACTCCAGCAGAATGCGCTCCGGATGGGGGGTGGCTGTTTTGCCGAAGTTTTCCCCCAGCTCCAGCAGCTCCTGCAGGCGCTTGGCCAAAAAGGGATCCCCCAGGCGGAAGTTGATAAACCCGGCCCCCGCCACCTGGGTTTCGATGTCGGGCAGATCCAGATGGTTCTGCAGGGTTTGGGCAATTTGCGTCGGCGCCATGCGGCACACTTTGGCCATGCCCAGGGGGGTGGGACAGGCATAGTCCCCGTAGCGAGGGTCATTGGGGATCTGGATCACGGGAGCAATGGCTGTGGCTTGCGGGGGAGCCAGGGATCCCAGTTGGCCTGCCTCTGCCGCCCGTCGAATGGCCTCAGATACAGCACCGGCGAGAAAGCGAATCAGCGAGGTGGAAGGGGATTGGATGGTCATGGTTGAGGGGGCTAGAAGTGAGCTAAGAGCAATGGTGACCGGGATCCCTGCGGCAGTAGGAGCACTATCATACCGGCAACGAACCGGCCATGATCAAGGCAGAGTTCTCACCTTGGCTGAAAGGGGATCCCCCAGCAGGTAAAGGTATCCTCGAATACAGAAGTTTGACTCCGCCTTGCTAAGTTGGTTGCCTATAGTCTTAACCTTATTGTTTGCCGCATTCCCATTTGCGGATCCTTACTGAGCCAGGTGCTGTGGAGCATACAGATATGTCCATCCCGAAATCGTCGCGTCGCCAATTCATTCAGTCTGCTGCTGCGGCTGCTTCCCTGGCCGCTGTTGGGGGGTACAACCTAAAGGCTAGAGCCCAGAGCCGAGGGCCGCTGCTGGTTTCCCAGGGCCTGACGCCCCTGAAGTACACCCTCTCCTGGCTGCCCTCTTCTATGGATACTCCCCTCATAACCGCGATCCTGAAGGGCTACTTTGCCGAAGAGGGGCTAGAGGTCACCTACGAGCGGGGCTTTGGATCTGCCGATTCCATCACCAAGATCGCGGCAGGCCAGTACGACCTGGGAGAAGGGGATCCCTACTCCATGATTGAGTTCAATGCCAAAAACCCAGATGTGCCCTTGGTGGCGATCTATGTCCACTTCAATCGCTCTCCCTTCGGCATCTACACCCTGAAAGGCAAGGGCATTACGGAGCCTGCCCAACTGGCGGGCAAGAAGCTGGGAGCACCGGCAGGGGATGCGCCGCGTCGGCTCTGGCCGGTCTTTGCCAAGCAAGTCGGCATCGATCCGGGCTCAGTGGAATGGCTGACCATGGAGCCGCAGTTGCGCGAACCTTTCCTCATTCAGGGCCGGGTGGATGCCATCAGCGGCTTTATGACCTCGGCCATGCCCAATTTGGTGCGGGGCGGCGTTAGCTTGAACGATATCACGCCCTTCCTTTACAACGACTATGGCCTTGAGCTGTATGGTAATGCAGTCATCACCCGTGTGCAATTGCTGCGGGAAAAACCAGAGCAGCTTAAAGCTTTCTTGCGGGCGTATGTCAAGGGTTGGCAAGACACCATCCGCGACACCGATGGCAATATGTTGGCCCTTCTGGACAAAGCCAAGGCCGACGGGCAAGTGCTGGATACGGCAATTGAGAAATTGCGCCTTACCCTAGCAATGCCGCGCCTGTTTGTTACTGATGAGGTGCGACAAATTGGTTTGGGGGATGTGGTGCCTGCTCGTATGGAAACCTCGATTGCTCAGGTGGTGGATGGCTTTGGCTTGCCCACTAGGCCCTCTCTGGAACAAGTGTTTGATAGAAGTCTGCTCCCACCCAAGTCTGAGCGGATGATTGGATAATCTGGGTAATCCGACAACGATTTTGAAGCCTCTGTCTATTGGCTTGCCGGTGCAGCCAACTTATCCTGCTTGCTGGGAGGCTGTTTCCGGCTGCAGGTGCGGTCTGTGTCTCATTGGATCCCTCATTCGCGCGAAGTATCCCCAAAGCTTTTCGCGGCAGGGATCCCAGGCTGCTCCTGGAAGAGTCCGACGGTAGACCTGTTCCCGTTGGGGGACAGGAGATCGGAAGCGGTGCGGAGCAGTAGGGGAGTGTCTCGAACTTTGTTTAAGGTTACCCAAGAACGCCGTAAGGCCCCTGCCTTCGAGCATGGGGAGCATGTCAATGAAATCAAACCTGAGAAACAGATGTATTGGGAAGAGTAGCTTATGGGTGCTTGAGGTCGAGGTAACTTTTTTGATCCCGAAAAAAAGCTGAATAAGTTTGTGATGCCCAGGGATCCCTTTTAATTTTAATCTGAAGAGGATCGCTAGGGAGTTTAGGCCCTTGGAAACTTTTGTTCTGATTAAGCAAGTTCCCGATCAAAATGCCAAAGCGGGCATCAACAGCGACGGCACGATTGACCGGGCCAAGGCCAAGCGGATGCTGAACCCTTTTGATCGCTATGCGCTGGAAGCAGCCCTGCAAACCAAACGGCAGCATGGGGCAAGGGTGACGGCAATCACAATGGGGCCACCTCCAGCCATTGAGGTGCTCTACGAGGCGATTGCCCACGGGGTGGATCGGGGCATTTTGATGACCGACCGCCGCTTGGCTGCTTCCGATACCTTGGCTACCGCCTACACCCTGGCTCAGACGGTTCGCTATGCTGGCCGGCCCCATGTCATTTTCTGTGGGCTTCAAACCACCGATGGCGATACAGCCCAAGTGGGGCCCCAGTTGGCGGAGCGGTTGGGGATCCCTCAGATCACCTATTGCGAAGCCTTCGAGATTCGGGATGGGATTGTGGTGGCGCGGCGGGCCATTGAGGGGGGATCCCAGATTGTGATGGCGCCCCTGCCGGTTTTGATTACGGTGGCCAATTCCGCTCGGCGTTTGGCCTACCCCACCCTACGGGGTGTGCAGCGGGTGCAGCGGCTGATGCGGGATGAAGCGGCACGGGCTGAGGCAATCCAGATTCTCAACTTGGATGATGTGGGGGCAGACCCGGAGCGCTGCGGTCTCAAGGGATCCCCGACCATCGTGGCCGCCACCGAAAAAGTGGGGGAAATTGGCGGCAACTGTCAGGTCTTTCAAGGGCAATCCGTCCCCCAATTGGTCAGCCAACTGACCCAGGCTGTTGACCTCTTCCGCTACGCGGCAACTTCCTAGATCTTCCGCCTTGCATCCCTCTGGCCAATTCTCTTCTCAATCACCTCTCCATCATCATGTCTCATCATCGACCCCAGGGCGGCTAGCTGGCGAAAGCTCCTGGTTTTTAGGCGGTGAAAAGTTGACCCAGAAAGACTTTGCTGACCTCGTTGCAACCCCCAAGATTGCCCTCAACCCGATTCAATCCCGATCTCAATTTAGGAGTCACGGTTCTATGGATTGCAAGCGGATATTGGTCTTTGCCGAGCAGGTGAACGGGGAATTGCAGCCCATCGGCTTAGAGTTGTTGGGGGCCGGGCGACGGCTGGCCGATAAGCTGGGAGCCACCCTGAGTGCCCTTGTTCTTGGACACAACATTGCCCACTTGCCCCCAATCCTAATCGGTCATGGGGCAGATCAAGTCTTCATCGCCGATCATCCGGAGTTGGCCGAATACCGCACCTTGCCCTACCGTCGGGTGATCACAGACTTGATCAAAAGCTGGCCCCAACCGCCCCACACCATCCTGCTGGGATCCACCACCACCGGGCGAGATCTGGCCCCCCGCTTGGCCGCCCACCTGGAGACCGGCCTGACGGCAGACTGCACCGAGCTGGACATCGGCCCCTTCGAGTACACCAACAGCAAAGATCCGAGCAAGTCTGGCCTCTTCCCCGACTGCCTCTATGCCATCCGGCCCAGCTTTGGCGAATCCCTCAAGGCCCGCATCCTTGGCCCGTGGAAAAACCCACAGATGGCTACAGTGCGCCCAGGGGTGATGGTGCCCTTGCCTTGGGATGGATCCCGCCAGGGGGACGTGATCCCGGTACCGGTCAACTTGGATCCCGGCGACCTAAGCCTGCAGATTGTGGAAACGGTGCGCAACCTGTCCCAGGCGGTGGATCTCACCCGTGCCAAGGTGATTGTTTCCGGCGGCTACGGGCTGGGATCCCCAGAGGGATTTGAGCTGTTGAGGGAGTTGGCCGCTTGTTTTCCCAACAGCGCCGTCGGCTCCTCCCGCAAGGCCGTGGATTCTGGGTGGATCCCCTACGCCCATCAGGTGGGCCAAACCGGCAAGACCGTCCGCCCTCAGCTCTACATCGCCTGCGGCATTTCCGGAGCCATCCAACATCGGGTGGGCATGGACAAATCCCAAACGATCATCGCCATCAACAAAGACAGCTCTGCCCCCATCTTCAAATTTGCCCACTACGGTATCGTCGGGGATCTCTACCAGGTGGTACCCGAACTGATCCGTCAGATGCAGCAGATGAAGGGTGAGATCAACGAACGAGCCAACAGCCAGCCTTTCCAAAGCGCCGGTGAGCGGATCCCAATTCTGCAGGGTCGATAAAAGACTGCTAACCCAAACGCTCTCAGTGCAGAGCCATCGTCAGCAGCCCCTGCTGCCCCAGCAGCACCTCCCGCAACAGGGTAACCAGGCCCACCCAAACCACAGGAGCCATGTCCACGCCTCCCAGCGGCGGGATCAGGCGGCGGGTTGGGTGCAGCAGAAACTCTGTCAGGCTGACCACCAGCGAGTAGGGCAACCGGGAAGTATCCAGTTGCGGATACCACGACAGAAAGATGCGCAGCACAAACAGGATGGTGTAAAGCGCCAGCAGCGGGCCAAGCACCCAGGCAGTGAATATCGGCAGCATAGATTTTGCAGCAATCCAGCTTTAGGGGATACCCTAGATCCATTCTGCTCTGGATGGGAGCAACCTGTCGGGATCCCGAAGATGCCCCGGGGAATGCAGACGCTCGGCCCAAGTCAAACCCCGACTTTTTTAGACTTTAACTCTCTTCCCGAACATTCCCAAAAATAGCCTTGCCGACGGGGCGGCAACCGCAAAGACTAGCGTCATAATGGTCGTATCTTGCTGGACTTCAGGCAGGGATCCCATGCAGGGAAAACTACAAGAGATCGATATCCGCAGTATCCTTCAGCTCATCGAGCTGGGCCAGCGCACCGGTGAGCTTTTTGTAGAGGCTAGCTCCTCTGTCTACTGGTTTGTCTTTTTCCTGAATGGGCGAATCATCTACGCCTCTGAAGCGGAAGGGAACATTGCCCGCCTCAAAGACTACTTGCGCCGGTTCAAGGTGGAAGCTGCCCTTGAGGAAATTCAAATTCCCCACAAAGCTGCGGTCAATGCCCCCGAATACAACCGCCTCTGGTCTTTGCTAGAAAACCACAAGCTTAGCCCCAACCAAGGCAAGCAAATCCTGCTGGGCATGGTGCGGGAAGTCCTCTTCGACCTGCTCAGCCTTCACCATGGCTCTTTCATTTTCGAGGCCGGATCCCCCCTATCCCCCCAGTTGACCACCTTCCCCGTCACCCCCCTGCTCACCGAGATCGTAGCCCAAGTGCAGGAGTGGAAGAAACTGCACCCCTACATCCAAGCTCCCAACCAAGCCCCCACCATCGTCAACCCCCTGCCGCTCCAGCAAAATCTGCCTGCCCCCGTCTTCAAAGCCCTGAGCGAGTGGTCGGATGGCAAAACCAGTATTCGCCAGATGAGCCGCTACCTGGGTCGAGACACCCTCACGGTGGCCAAGGCCATCTATCCCTACGTCTGCCAAGGGGCCATTCAACTGTCCGAGCCCGTCTTGATCGTGGAGCCCAAGCCCAGCCGTCCCCTCAAACCCAGCGATAAGCCCAGCCACATCCTTTGCATCGACGATTCCATGGCCATCCAAAAAACCGTGGAGTTCATCCTGCAAAACGAGGGCTACCAGGTCACCACCATCGGCAATCCTCTCAAAGCCCTGGGACAGGTGTTTCTCCTCAACCCAGACATGATCCTCTGCGATGTGGCCATGCCCAAATTGGATGGGTATGAGCTGTGCGCCATGTTGCGCAAGTCTAGCCAGTTTCGCGAAACCCCCATGATCATGCTGACCGGCAAGGATGGTTTTACCGACCGGATTAAGGCCCGCATGGCCGGAGCCAACGAATTTTTGAGCAAACCCTTTGCGGAAAAGGAGTTGTTGACCATTGTCGAATCCTACGTGGGCCCTCCCCTCAAACGGGGCGGTGGCGAATAGGCGTTGGGGCAGCCAAAATATTGGCCCAGAGGACTGTGGGCGGAGTACTGGACAGAAGAGTGGCCTCACCGAAACAATAGGGGTAGCATGGCCGACCGGGAGCCATGGAGCCCGGTGAGGTTACAAGAGCAAACCTCAGTCAAGGCAGCCCGACGGTGGCGCGGGAGTGCAAAAGGAGCAAGGCGGCGATGAGCAAAGTGCTGGTGGTGGATGACAACCGTACCTACCTGGAGACCATTTCCAGCTTGCTTTCCAAGAACGGTTTGGAAGTCTCCACAGCAACAGACGGCATAGAGGCGATGGAGCTCATTCGTCAGCAAAAGCCTGATGTGGTGGTGCTGGATATTGTCATGCCGCGCATGAACGGCTACGAGGTGTGCCGGGAAGTGAAGGGGGATGAGAGCACCAAGCACATTCGCATCGTCATGTGTTCCATCAAAGACCAGACCTTTGATATCGAGTGGGCCAGGCGCAACCAGGCGGATGCCTATGTAACCAAGCCCTTCCAGCCCCAAGAGCTCCTGGCGACCATCAAACATCAATTGCGGGAGATGAATCGGAAATGAGTCGCGTTTTGGTGGTGGAAGACAGCCAATCTCAGCGGGAGATGATCAGCAAGCTGCTGCAGGAGAACGGCTTGGAGGTGACGATGGTGGGGGATGGCGTGGAAGCCATCGAAGCCGTGAAGCAGAGCAAACCTGATCTGATCGTGCTGGATATTGTGATGCCGCGCATGAATGGGTATGAGGTGTGCCGCCTTCTGAAGGCCGATCCCCTCACCCAGAAAACCCCGATCGTCATGTGTTCCTCCAAGGGCGAAGAATTTGACCGCTACTGGGGGATCCGCCAGGGAGCGGATGCCTACATTGCCAAGCCCTTCCAGCCCCAGGAGCTGGTGGGTACGATTAAACAATTGCTGAGAGGTTGAGAACCACTTTTCTGCCTCGAGACTTCTGGAAAGTCGAAGGGCTTTGTGTTTTGGCAGGGGGCGTGGGCGGAGACAAACTCTCCACAAGACTGTTACAGGCGGGGGAGCATCATGCTGGGGGATCTGGATTTATTGATGGGGGATGAAACCCAGGAACTGCAGGAGATGGAGGCTCCCGAGGGTGAGCTGTTCCTAAAGTTCAAGATTGCCACCGGGGAGGAATTTGCGCTGCCAGCGGTATCGGTTGTAGAGGTGATGAGCATTGGCCCAGAGAAAATCACCCCCATGCCCAATGTCGCTCCGGTTTTGCTGGGCACGCTGAATTTGCGGGGCGAGATCATCTGGGTTGCAGACCTGGGGCAATTTTTGGGGATCAGCCCACCCCTGAACATCGACCGAGCCGAGATTCCTGTGGTGGCCGTAATGGATCAACAGGATTTGCTGATGGGCTTGGCTGTGGATTTAATTGTGGGTATGGAGTGGCTGAAGACTGAACTGGTGCGGCCTGCCCTCACGGCTCCTGAGTCCATGGCTCCTTTTTTGCGAGGAGAATGGGTGGTGCCCGGAACGGGAGCGCGCTTGCCATTGCTGGATCAGTCGGCCATTCTGAGATCCCATCGTTGGGGTTGACAGACGGCCCTCTAGGAGCTCGGCGGGAGGAAAGTGTATAGTTCCTATCAAAGATCCAAGCTCACTCCGTTCACAATGGGGAAAGCTGGACTGACGCTATCCCCTACGGATGCGTGCCGAGGCGGTTGAGGGCAGGGTTGCATAACAGCTAAGCCCTAAGAGGGCGGCAGAAAGGTGCATTCTCGACCAAAAGGGGGCAGAAGGGGAGATAGCTTGCATTTATTCTATGGGGTTCTGAGGTGTTGGGGGCGTTCCGTTAGCATCTGTGTTGAAGCATGAACAGAGGTAGCCAAGCAGTCAAGGGAGGATCCATGGTTCCGAGCGCGAACAGTCAGAGAGACTACACCGATGCGGTGGCCGCCTTTTGGCAGGGAGACTACGTCCAGGCGGTGCGGTTGTTCAACCAAGTGGCCGCTGCTCAGCCGCAAGATACTACTGTCAAGCTGCTGCTGGCTTCAGCACAAAAACAAGCTGGGCAGTTGTTAGAAGCTCGCCAGACCTACAACACCATTTTACAAATGGCCAGCGATCCCGATGAGCTGGAGTCGGCCCGGAAGGGTCTAGAAGAGCTGTTGCAAATGGCGCCGGAGCTAGCGGACATTCCCGATTCCCCAAGAGTGGACGAGTTTCGCCCTCAAGATGAGTTTGCACCTGCGTCGGATGCCTTTTCAGAAGTGGCTTTCCCGGCTGCCGATCCCTTCTTGCAGTTCGAGGGGATGGGGGAAGCGGATCCCTTCGCTCAAGATCCGTTTCCGCTGGAGGCGGACAGCCTTGGCAGCGATAGCGAGGTCTTCATGGGAGAAGAGAGATTTAGGGATCCCTTTGAGACCGGCCTGCAAATGCCGGGGGCTGATCCACTGAGTCCATCTTACAAACTGCCGACCTATCCTCGGGTAACCCCGTCAGTCATCTCAGGATGGGCAGGCTCGCAAGAGAGTGGGCCTCAAACCAATCGGGTGGCTGAGAGTGACTTTGCCTTTCTCAACGAGTTCGATCGAGATCATCCGGAAGTTCTAGAAGGGGACTCCGATACGCAGTTGGCCGTCGATGCCGATTTTCCTGATGAGATGGGCTTCTCCCTGCCCGGTCTTGAGGAAGAGGAAGGGGGATCCCTGGATGAAGTCCTGCCGACCGAATTGGTTGCCCCCATGAGTGAGCCGATCCCTGCCCCTGATGAAGATACTGCCAGTCCCGGCTCTGCTCTTTTCGATCTTGACGAGCTAGACAGCCTGGATCGCGAACTTGCCGGCATGGATGGCGGCGAGCCGGTGGGTGCCTTCTACCCAGACGAAGGGGCGACCGGGGGAATGAGCCCAATGGTGGAGACCAGCAGTGGAGCGGCCCAAGTTTTGCAGCCGCAACGTCTGCCCACGGCCTTACTCCCCATCCCCGATGTAGGTGAGCAAGGGGCAAGAGCGTCCGCCGGGATTGCCAACCGACCGATTGCGGATCGGCAATTGGCCATAGCGCTTATCCAAGGAGCGGTGAGTTTGGCTGCCGGATTGGCGATTGGTCTTGGGATCCCGACTAATGGGGGAGCCCGCTTGATTGCCGGGGTGATCGGAGGCGGGGTGATCGGCACAGGAGCAGGGGTTATCCTTGGAGCCGGCAGTGCCAAACACGTTCGCTCCACCGCCCAAGAGCTGGCCAGTCATTTTGCCGCTTTGGCCCAGGGGAATTATTCAGTACGAGCCACAGCCAACACCCACGATGAGCTGGGGCGCTTGGCCGACAGCTTTAACCAGATGGCGGCTGCCATCGAAGCCAACTTCACCGAACTGAACCAGCGGGCTGCCGAGCAAGGGCAAGCCAAGGAAGACCTACAGCGCCAGGTGATTCGCCTGCTGGACGACGTGGAAGGAGCCGCCCGTGGAGACCTGACCGTGCGGGCAGAGGTGACTGCCGATGTGCTGGGGGCTGTGGCCGACTCCTTTAACCTAACCATTCGCAGTCTGCGAGACATTGTCAGCCAGGTGAAGCGGGCTGCTGCCGCCGTGAACGATGCCGCCTTGCAGAACGAGGACTTTGCCCGCAGCCTCTCTGCCGATGCCTTGCGCCAGGCAGAGGAGATCTCCAACTCCCTCAACTCCATTCAGGAGATGACGGACTCCATTCAAGAGGTGGCCAGCAACGCCCGCGAAGCGGCCAATGTGACCGCCCAAGCCACAGAAGCAGCCTCTCGAGGCGGAGAAGCTGTGGATCGCATGGTGAGTGGCATCCTGGAGATCCGCGAAACCGTGGCAGAAACCACCCGCAAAGTGAAGCGATTGGCGGAATCCTCGCAGGAAATTTCCAAAATTGTGGCTTTGATTTCTCAAATTGCCTCTCGCACCAACCTGCTCGCCCTGAATGCCAGTATCGAGGCGGCTCGAGCTGGGGAATCGGGACGGGGCTTTGCCATCGTGGCCGATGAGGTGCGACAACTGGCCGACCGAGCTGCCAAAGCCTCGAAGGAGATTGAGCAGATTGTGTTGCAGATTCAATCGGAAACCAGCAACGTGATGACGGCCATGGAAGAGGGCACCCAATTGGTGATCGAGGGGACGCGGCGGGCAGAGCAGGCCAAGAACAGCCTGGACGAGATCATCGAGGTCAGTCGCCGGATTGACGAGCTGGTGCGGGCGATCTCTCAGGCCACCGTGCAACAAACGGAAACCTCTCGCTCTGTGGCGCAAGTGATGCAATCGGTGGAGTTGACCGCCAACGAGACTTCCAAAGAGGCGCAGAAGGTGGCAACTTCGCTACAACAGTTGGTGAGTATTGCCCGTGAGCTGCAAACTTCTGTCGGTCGGTTCCGGGTTGGGGATGAATGAGCAAATTTGCTGTTTTGAGGGCATTCTAGGGGCAAGGATCCCCATGACGGAGAAGTCCCCGATTTGCAATGGCAGTGGGATCCCCCTGTTGCAACCGTTGGCCGGACTTTTCGCCCAGGCGAGCCTCGCCCTGTCCGGTCTGTTATTACTGAATGAAAACTTGTGGGCTGTAGGAAGGGCCTCCTGCCATGAATGAAGAAGCACAGAAGCGGATCCTCAGTTATTTCATCGAAGAAGCCCGCGACCACTTGGCAACGATTGAACAAGTGCTCCTCAGCCTGCGGGACAGCATGAGCGATCCCGAGCTGATCAACGAACTGTTTCGAGCTGCTCACTCCATCAAGGGAGGAGCTGCCATGCTGGGTCTCACCAGCATCCAACGGACGGCCCACCGCATGGAAGATTTTTTTAATATCTTTCGCTCTCGCCCAGGCGGAGTGCCCGTCGATCAGCACCTGGAAACCCTGCTGCTGCGAGCTTTTGATGGGCTTTCGATGTTGTTGGAGGAGCTGCAGAGCCCCCGCGGCCTCACCCAGGAAGTCAGCAACACCACCCTGGCGGAATTGGAGCCGGTTTTTCAAGAGACCGAAAAGCACATTCAAAATCTTCTTGGCGAAGGCCCTGTCTCAGCTCCCGTCTCACCGCCGCCGGTTCGCACCCTGCAGCAAGACATGGCGGAGGTGGTGCCGCAGCAGTTGCGCCAGATGCTGGAGCTGTTTAAACAACGGGATCAGCCAGATGTCCGAGAGCGTTTGGTGGCGGCGAACGCCGTTCTCAAGGAGATCGGGCAAGTCCATCATCTGGCGGGCTGGCAACAGTTAACGGAAACCTTCGAGCAAGCCCTGGGCAACCCCGATGCCGACCTGCGAACTTTGGCTTTGGTTGCCTTGCGGGATTTGAAGCAAGGGCAGCAACTTATCTTGGCCGGCAAGCCTGAGCAGGTTGCCCCCTCCTCAGAATTGCAACAATTGGCTCGTCCTGCCGCCCCTCCTGCCCCGCCGGATCCCCTCGAGGTGCTGGTGCATCAGCAGATCCCGGCCTTGTTGCGCCAGATGTTGGAACTCTTCAAACGTCCCGACGACCCAGCCACTCGACCGGCCCTGCAAGCGTTGGCGCAATCTTTGCAGGATTTGGGGCAATCCTCGGCTCTGGAACTGGGGGGCTGGACAGATTTGACCCGCTTGATCGGCGAGATTTTGGCGGATCCCGGCCAGGATTTGCGACAACTGGCCCTGCCGGTGCTGCGAGACCTGAAGCAAGCGCACCAAGCTCTGGCCAGTGGAGCGGCAAACACCATCCAGCCCTCGGCTGAGTTGCTGGCTTTCCGCCCTGTTCCGGCAGCCCCTGAAGAGCCAGAAGTCCCCGAGCCCTTCGACCTTGGCCTTGCTTGGGGGTCTGAGGCAGAGCCGCCATTCCCAGAACCCGAGGGTGCTGCAGAGGATTGGGCTGTGGCTGCTGGGATCCCTGCGGAGGAAAGCGCTGCCCCCAATCTGAGCTGGGAAGCAGTACCCCTGGCCGAGACCTCTTTTGATGGGGATGAGCTGGGAGCCGACCAATTGCCGGAGCAGGAGAGCGTAGAGACAAGCTGGGATCTGGTGGCAGAACAGCCCCCATCCCTTTGGGAAGTGGGCACCGCTGAGGACTCCGTCCCGCTGGTGGGAACAGATTCAGAGCCTCTGTCTTCTCCCGCGGAAGAGGGCAATCTAGGTGATCTGAGTTGGCCAGAGGTCGGAGCTGCAGCAGCTTGGGAAGAAGACCGGTGGGCAGCCGCTGGGTCGATAGAAAGCCCAGAAGAGGACGGGCCGGGGATCGACTTGCTCTCTGGTGCCGGCGACTTTGGTCGCGCTAGCGGAGCGGAGCTCTATGCCACCCCCTTGGATCTGGAGGAAGAAGCCACCTCAGCCTTTGACGAACTGTTTGCCAATGCAGAAGCGCTATCCGATATCGAAGAGTTCCCAACAGAGCTGATCCCTCCCTCTCCTGAGCCCTTCTCCCAGACCTTTGAGGATCTGAGCCCAAGGTTGGAGGAGGAGAGAGCCGAGGCAGATCTGGCGGAGTTGTTTGCCGAAGTGGTGGGTGAAGGGGCAGAGGGGGTCGTCTCTGCTGAATCTGCCTGGGATACCGCTGAACAGGAGCCAACTGCCCAGAGCGTTGCTGCGGAAATGAGCGAGGGATCCGGCTTTGCCCCAGAGGTAGCCGCAAGTGCCGGGGTAGAGGCGCTGTTTGAGCTTGAGGAACTTCCCCTGGAGAGCGCTTCCCAGCAAGAAGGGTCTCAGCTTCCTGACGTTGAGGCCGTTGCCGCGGCTGAGCTGTCTTCACCCCTCCAGGAAGCCCTTGAGGATGGGGAGATCGCAGCAGATCTTTGGGCTGAATTTCCCGCAGACCTCCAGCTAGAGGATTTTTCCCTCCCAGCAGATCATCTGGCAGAGTCGGGTTCCGACGAGGTGGGATCCCTGGAGGTTGCCGACCCTGCTGTCTTTGATGCTGCCGAAGACAGCCTGGAAAGCCTTTTTTCCACCCCTGCGGCAGAAGCCGATCCGGCTTGGTCGATGCTGGAAGTCGGTGAACCTTCCGTATTTTCTTTGGACATTGCCGAGCCTGAGCAACTCGGGGATCTCGTTGTTGGCGAACCCTTCCCCACGTTGGACGAGCTTGCCTCTCTACCCGACATGGCCAACGAGCCGACGGAATCGGCAATTCCAGACTTCAGGGCTGAGCTGAGCCTGGGGGATCTCTTTGCCGGTGAGCTCCCCGAGGAGGACTCCATCCCACTGACCCAATCAGAAGCTGGGGACACAGCGGAAGCCCAAGAGTGGGCGCTTCTGGAGGATCTGTTCCCGGTTCAGGAGGAGTCTTTTGCGGAGCTGCAACCCATGGCTGAGGAGGCAGTCCCCCCTTCCTCGGAGATTCCTTTCGACCGTCTCGATGCTCTGTTCACTCAGGAATCCGACGGATCCCTCTCGGCCTTGGATGCCGATGGCGGTCGCGCCAGCGGAGCGGAGCTCTCTGGCCAGGTGGATCTGGATGAGTTGAGCCAGTTCTTAGCAGAAGGGGAAGCGCCCCAAGAAGGGATCCCCTTGGATTTTGCCACCTTCCTGGGCGACACAGAGGCTTTGCAAGCGAGCAGCCTGGCCGAAGCGACCGTGTCTGAGCCAGAGCCGCTTGATGCCGCAGTGGAGGAGGACAGTGCCCCCCAACCTGCGGAGGACGACCTGGAAAGCCAGTTGGCCAGCCTGTTTGCAGAGGATGAATCCTTGGCTGTTCCTGTTGGCCAGGCTGAGACCCCAGAGGAAGAGGCGCTGGAAGCTGCTCCGGCTCCCCGTTTGGACGATTTGGCGGCTCTTTTCGATGCTGCTGAACCGGCGGCGGCTCTTGAGGAGACATTGGCTCCCACTCTAGAGCCTGCTGCTGCAGCGCTGGGCGATGCTGGAAGCGATTTTGAAGCCCAACTGGAGTCTCTCCTGGGGGATCTTGATCGCGTCAGCGGTGGGGAGCACTTTGTAGATCCCAAAGCACCTGCCGCTGCTCCCACCCTTTCACCAGTTGTTGCTGCTCCCACCGCGGCGGTGACTGGGCCAACCTCACGGCGAACTGCTGCCCTCAGCAACCCCGTGATGCGGGTGGAAGTACGTCACCTCGACTCCATCAACAACCTGGTGGGAGAGTTGGTGGTCATCCGCAACAGCATGGAGCAAAACCAAACCCGTCTGCGCCAGTTTCTGGATGGCCTGTTGGGCCGTGTGCAACAGCTAGGGGATCTGGGCCAGCGCATGCGGGATCAGTATGACCGCTCCCTGCTGGAATCGGCTTTGTTCTCCAGCCGCAGCGGCTCAGCCTATGGCGGCACGGTAACGGTGGGCTTTGGTCGAAATGGCGAGGGATCCACCCGAGGCAGGCGCGGCCATTCCTCCGGCCAAGAGTTCGACAAGCTGGAAATGGATCAGTTTACGGCCTTCCACGCTCTGGCCCAGGAGATCATTGAGCTCATTGTGCGGGTGCGCGAGTCTTCCTCCGACATCGAGTTTGCCGTGGATGAGGCAGAGCAGATTACCCGCCAATTTCGCCAGGTGACCACCCAACTGCAAGAGGGCCTGAACCGGGCGCGCATGGTGCCCTTCTCGCAAGTTGCCGACCGCTTGCCCCGCGCCATTCGGGATCTCTCCATCAAAACGGGCAAGCAGGCCAGCCTGGTGGTGGAGGGACGCGACACCCTTATCGACAAGGCCATCCTGGAGGAGCTCTATGACCCGATGACCCACCTGGTGAACAACGCTCTGGTTCACGGGATCGAGCCCCCTGAGGAGCGTCGCCGGGCGGGCAAGCCCCCTGAGGGCAAGATCGTCGTCAAAGCCTTCTATCAGGGCAACCAGACGATCATCATCGTCTCGGACGACGGCGCCGGGATCCCGGTGGAGAAAGTCAAGGCCAAAGCTCAAAGGTTGGGGCTGCTGGCGCAACAAGCCGACGAGGACGAAGTGTTCAACGTTCTCTTCCACCCCGGTTTCAGTGTTCGCGAGGCCAGCGAAGTGGACGACCTGGCCGGTCGAGGGGTTGGCTTGGATGTGGTGCGCCGCAACATCACCGATCTGCGCGGCAGTATCCAAGTGGATTCTGTGCGGGGCAAAGGAACCACCTTCACCATCCGTCTCCCCCTCACCCTGAGCATCTCCAAGGCCATGGTGTGTGTCAGCAACAAAGCCCTGATCGCCTTCCCCCTGGATGGTGTGGAGGAGATGCTGGATGTTCCTGCCGACGAAGTTCAGCCGGATGAGCAGGGGCGGCCCTCGATTCTCTGGCGGGATCAGCGCCTTCCCTTCCAGCCCCTCTCGAATTTGCTGGCCTACAGCCGCAGCCACAGCCGCAGCCGTTCTGAGGTGTACAGCATCACTCAGGAGGAGGGCATCATTCCCATCGTCATCCTGCAAAGTGCCGGTCAGTATGTTGCCCTGCAGGTGGACAGCTTTGTGGAAGAGCAGGAAATCGTGATCAAGCAACTGCGCGGGCCTGTGCCCAAGCCGCCGGGCATTTCTGGGGCAACGGTGTTGGGGAACGGGCGGGTGCTGCCGATTGCCGATATCATCGAGCTGGTGGACATAGCCCACGGTCGCCGTCGGGATCTCAACCGCTTCTGGCTGGATCACCGGGATGAGGAGCCGACCCCGGAAGAGGTGCGTCAGACCACGGTGCTGATCGTGGACGACTCGATTACCGTTCGGGAGCTGCTCTCAATGTCTTTCCAGAAGGTGGGCTACCGGGTGGAACAGGCGCGGGACGGCCAGGATGCCTGGGAAAAGCTGCGCGGTGGCCTGCCCTGCGACCTTATCTTCTGCGACATCGAGATGCCGCGCATGGACGGCCTAGAGCTGCTCGCCCGCCTGCGAGAAGACAGCAACTTCAAGCATCTTCCGGTTGCCATGCTCACCTCGCGGGGGGCAGAACGGCACCGGCAAACCGCACGGGAACTGGGAGCAACTGCCTACTTCACCAAGCCCTACCTGGAAGAGGAGCTGCTCAGCGCTGCTGCCCGCATGCTGCGGGGAGAACAGTTGTTGGCGCCTAACCCAACTTCCCAATCACAACAGTAGTGCAGTTCTGGCGGGGGTGCTGTAAGTGTAAGCATGGCACTCTTGTATCAGCGGGTGCCGAACAGGCGATCCCCTGCATCTCCCAGGCCGGGGATGATGTACCCGTGCTCATCTAGGCCATCGTCCACAGCAGCGGTATAAATCGGCACATCCGGGTTCTGTTTGTGGAAGTATCGGATCCCTTCTGGGGCGGCCACCAGGCAAATGAAGCGGATCGACTTGGGTCGGGTTTGGCGTAGGCGTGCCACAGCCGCTGCTGCCGAATGGCCGGTGGCCAACATCGGATCCACCACCAGCACCTCACGATCCTCGATATCGGTGGGCACCTTGAAGTAGTACTCGATGGGGATCAGGGTATGGGGATCCCGATACAGGCCGATATGCCCCACCCGTGCTGATGGGATCAGCTCCAGCATGCCGTCGAGGAGCCCTTGGCCGGCCCGCAGGATCGAGGCCAGCACCAGCTTTTTCTCTGCCGCCAACATCGGCGCCAACATTGGGGCCATCGGGGTTTGAATGGGCTGCAGCTTGAGGGGCAAATCGCGGGTTACCTCGTAGGCCATCAAGAGGCTGATCTCCCGCATCAGCGCTCGGAAGTCGGCGGTTGTGGTTTCAACGCGGCGCATGAGGCTGAGCTTGTGCTGTACCAGAGGGTGATCGATGGTAATCACCTGGGCCGCCATGCTGTGCTCCTGAGATAAAGGGATCCCGTGATGGATGCCAGAATAGCAGAAGCGCTTGCCCCCGGTGGGCCGAAGGCTTCCTCTGCTTGCTGTTGTCAAAGGGGAGTAATCAGTGCAGATCCGCTTTGCTGTGGTGAGCGATCCCCACGTCACCCTTCCTTCTACCCTTTGGGATCACCCCAGCCGATTTCACTTGGTAGAGGTGAGCATCCCGGCTCTGGAACAGGTTTTGCAGCATCTGGTGCAGTTGCCTTTGGATTTTCTGCTGTTGCCGGGGGATCTAACCCAGCATGGGGAGCCGGAAAACCATGCGTGGCTGGCGGAGCGGCTGGCTCGGCTGCCCTTTCCGGCTTTTGTGGTGCCCGGTAATCACGATGTGCCGCAGCCTAAGGGCAACGGGCGCTCCATTGGTTTGGCGGATTTTCCCCGCTACTACCAAGCTTTTGGCTATGAGGATGGACAGTCTTTGGATTACAGCCGGGTGTTGCGGCCAGGGATCCGCTTAATCGGCCTCAATTCCAACCATTTCGATGCTCAGGGTCAATTGGTGGGGTGTCTAACCCCGGAACAACTGACCTGGCTGGAGAAGGAATTGGCGGCAGCCAAAGAAGAGCTGGTGCTGCTGATGGTGCATCACAACGTGGTCGAGCATCTGCGCGGGCAGTCTCTCCATCCTTGGGGGCGTCGCTACATGCTGGACAATGCCCCCCAATTGCGGCGGCTGCTACAAACTTATGGCGTGCAACTGGTGTTCACCGGACATCTGCACATCCAGCACATCGCCCGGCGAGGGGGGGTCTATGACATTACCACCGGCTCTTTGGTTAGCTTTCCCCATCCCTACCGCCTTGTCGAGATCCAGTTGGATCGGGAGACCGGGATCCAAGTCCACATCCAAAGCTATCGGGTGGGATCCCTGCCGGATTGGCCTGATTTGCAGGCGTTCTCGCGAGAATGGATGGCCCAGCGCAGCGAACCGGCGGTGGTTAAGTTTTTAACTTCTGCGCCGCTGAATCTGCCCCTGGCGCAGGCGCAAGCCTTGGCCCCACGATTGCGCTACTTTTGGGCAGCAGTGGCTGCCGGGGATCCAGACCTCTCTTTCCCGGACTTTCCCCAACCGGCAGGCCGATTCTTAGAACGTTTCAGCCGTTGCTTTCGCTGCCCCCCTGATAACCAGGCCCAACTTCGTGTTTCCAAGTGTTTCCAAGTGTTTCCAATTTCTAGGGATCCCCCCGAAGGGGGAACGCGAGATCGCCCCCCAGGTCCCAGCTACTCCGCCGAGCCCTGCCAGTTTCCAATTTCTAGGGATCCCCCCGAAGGGGGAACCCATGCAGAATGATACGCACATTTAGATGACAGGTGATAAGGCGTTTCCAATTTCTAGGGATCCCCCCGAAGGGGGAACGAGGCAGATATCCTCCCGACCGTTGAGGCGTTACAAGCAGGTTTCCAATTTCTAGGGATCCCCCCGAAGGGGGAACATTAATGCTCATGTCGAGCCACTAGTATCGATCGGCTACTTGGCAGTGTTTCCAATTTCTAGGGATCCCCCCGAAGGGGGAACCGGGGACGGGCACATCCCAGGCGGGGGAATACTCGTCTACCGTTTCCAATTTCTAGGGATCCCCCCGAAGGGGGAACTTAAGTTTTATTGGGAGAGAATCTTTACACTTCGCTGGCGGTTTCCAATTTCTAGGGATCCCCCCGAAGGGGGAACGCGGTTCCGTGGCGGCGGACCGCGTCATAATTGTCTAGTTTCCAATTTCTAGGGATCCCCCCGAAGGGGGAACTCCATGCGGAAATGCGAGAGATGAGCCTGGTCGATACTGAGTTTCCAATTTCTAGGGATCCCCCCGAAGGGGGAACAGCAATTAAAGACAACCCGGCAGGAGGTCATTTACTATAAACGGTTTCCAATTTCTAGGGATCCCCCCGAAGGGGGAACACTTTTAATATTGTCCTGAGCAGAACCGAGTATCCTTTTGTTTCCAATTTCTAGGGATCCCCCCGAAGGGGGAACTTTAGACACCCTGCCAACCCGTGACTGGACATTTTTGTTTCCAATTTCTAGGGATCCCCCCGAAGGGGGAACAAACTTATAACGAATGGAGAACCAGGCAGGGTCTAGTTTCCAATTTCTAGGGATCCCCCCGAAGGGGGAACGAACCGGACCGTTGCAGTGTTGCAGGCGTTTCGGGGGGGATAGTTTCCAATTTCTAGGGATCCCCCCGAAGGGGGAACGACCTCGTTTATGCGGACCTGGGGGGACGTAGTAAAGCGGGTTTCCAATTTCTAGGGATCCCCCCGAAGGGGGAACAATTAAACGCTAGGAACTGGTCCGGGATTGGCGATTTACCCAGTTTCCAATTTCTAGGGATCCCCCCGAAGGGGGAACATGATCCGGAAAATCGGTACTGATTTATGGGCCGTCAAGTTTCCAATTTCTAGGGATCCCCCCGAAGGGGGAACTCCACCCCTATTAAACCCAAGCGGGGCAAGGAATGCAAGACCCATTTGCGAGGGATCCAGAAAAAAGGGGGCAAAAAGAGTTTCGGCGAGGGGGTTTTGGGGCCGGAAAGCCTTGTGGCACAAGGCGTCGAGGGATCCGACGAAAGAATGGGCTTTTCCGGGATTTTCAGAAACCCTCGCAAAAGCGTTGATACCGTTTCGGTGTTCTTTTGGAAACATTGGGATCCCTGAGGTTTGGCTAGGCTATCTGTTGGCAGGTGGCGAGCTCCTGCTAGGGTTGCTCGATATGAGAGCGGGGCTCCAGGTGGATGAGGATCCGCGCTGGCCCGTAGCGCTCTTGCAAGAGGTGTTCAACTTCCTCGGTAAGGCGGTGGGCGGACTCAATGTCCTGTGGCTCCACCACCAAGTGCATCTCGATAAAGACCATCTCCCCTGGGATCCCGCGGGAAGTGATGTCATGGCAGTCAAGCACGCCTGGCACGCTCAGGATGAGATCCCGCAGGACCTCGGCAGGGATCGCCACTCGATCTGTGAGGTAGGGAAGATTCTCCTGTAGCACTTCCCAGCCGCTTCGGAGCACCAGCAGCGCCACCGGCAAAGCCAGGGCTTGATCCAGCCAAGGGATCCCCCAGTAATGCACGCCAGCCAACCCCAACAACACTGTCAGCGTCACCCCAACGTCGCTGAGGGTATGGCGAGCATCGGCCAACAGCAGCGAGCTGGATAGCGCTTTGCCCCAACGGTGCTCGTAGAGGGTAACAAAGACGTTAATGCCCAGCACCCCCACCATCACCCCCAAGGTCAGCTCGTCAATCTGCAGGTGGGGCTGGGGCTCCCAAAACCGCTCCACGGCTGTGCGCAAGATTTCCAGGCTGGCCATCCCCAAAAAGGCAGCGATCCCCAGGGCTCCAATGGCTTCAAACTTGCGGTGGCCGTAGGGATGGTCGGCATCGGGCTCCGGTGAGGAAAAGCGCATGGCCACCAAGCTCAAAATGTTGCTGGCGCTGTCGGTGGAGCTGTGCAGGGCATCGGCAATGAGGCTCAGGGATCCCGTCGTCAGCCCTAGGGTGAATTTAATCAAAAACACCAGAACATTCAGTCCCAGCGTGACGTACAGCACCCTCTGCACCTGGCGCTGGCGGCGGCTGGCTGTGGCAACAGAATCCAAAAAGCTCACTACAGATCAGGCGGGGATCCGCAGATATCCTGCTTTATTCTGCCACCGACCTCAGTAGGGGTAAGGGATCCCAGGGGAGTGGGGTATCCTAACGGTGAGCTGCGGGGGCATGGGGGCTATCCGTTCGGGAGCAAACTCTGAGTATGCACGTTGCCGTAGTAGGGGCTGGATACGTGGGCCTGGTAACAGGAGCTTGCCTGGCTCACCTGGGGAATAGCGTTATCTGTGTGGACAACAACCCCGCCAAGATTGAAGGGCTGCAGCGGGGTCGCCTGCCCATTTACGAGCCCGGCCTAGAAGAGCTGGTGCGGGAGGAAACTGCGGCAGGGCGGCTGTACTTCACCACCGATCTGGGCCTTGGGATCCGGACCAGCGAGGTGGTGTTTATTGCCGTGGGCACTCCCGCTCTGCCCAGCGGGGAGCCGGATCTGCGCTATATGGAAGCGGTGGCGCAGGAAATTGGCCAGCACCTGGACGAGCGCTACCGAGTCATTGTCAACAAATCCACCGTGCCCATTGGCTCCGGGGACTGGGTGCGCATGCTCATTGTGGACGGGGCCGCTGAAGTCGCCAAGCAGCGGCTGAGCAGCCGGGAAGTGGGGAGGGATCCCGAGGCCAGATCTCTCACCTTAGAGCTCTCCCCTTGGACGCCGCAGTTTGACGTGGTGAGCAACCCCGAGTTTCTGCGGGAAGGCAGCGCCATCCAAGATACCTTCTACCCAGACCGGATTGTGATTGGCTCCAACAGCCCCCGCGCCATTGAAATCATGCGGCAGCTTTACGAACCCATCCTCAGCCGCCAGCAGGGTCTGGGTGGGGATCCCGTGCCTTTGCTGGTGACCGACCTGGCCTCTGCCGAGATGATCAAGTATGCCGCCAACGCCTTTCTGGCCACCAAGATTAGCTTTATCAACGAAATGGCCAACATCTGCGAGCGCACCGGTGCCGACATAACCCAGGTGGCCGAAGGGATCGGCCTAGATAAGCGTATTGGCCGCGCCTTTCTCAACGCCGGCATAGGGTGGGGCGGAAGCTGCTTCCCCAAAGATCTAGCGGCTCTCATTCAAACTGCTGCTGACTATGGCTATGAGGCCAAGCTGCTGCGGGCCACGGTGGAGGTCAACCGAGAACAGCGGCAGCGTTTGGTGGAAAAGCTGCAGCAGGCCCTTAAGGTGCTCAAGGGGAAAACCATTGGCCTTCTGGGCCTCACCTTTAAGCCCCACACCGACGACCTGCGGGATGCCCCCTCCCTGACCTTAATCGAACAACTGCACCGCCTTGGGGCAAAGGTGAAGGCGTATGATCCCATTGTGTCCGCTTCAGGGATGCGAGAGGGTCTGGCCCATGTGGTGGTGGAAACGGATGTGTTCCGACTGGCTCAAGATTGCGATGCCCTGGTGCTGGTAACGGAGTGGCCGGAGTTCTTGTCACTGGATTACCGACGGATTGCAGAGCTTATGCGGCGGCCCTTGCTCATCGATGGCCGTAACTGTCTGGATCGGGAGGCGGTGCGGCAGGCGGGCATAACTCTCATGGGAGTGGGCTGGTAGGCGCTGAGAAACAAGGGGAATTCATGAAAATCTTGGTTACGGGGGGCTTGGGATTTATTGGATCCCACTTGGTAACCCGCCTTCTGCAAGAAGGCCACTGGGTCATTTGCCTAGACAACGGCTCCACAGGCCAGCAGCTCAATGTCCAGGCCCATCTGGACAACCCTGCCTTTCAGCTTATCTGGCACGACGTGGCCGATCCCCCGCCGCCCGCTTTGGAAGAGGCCGGGATCCAGCAGATCTACCACCTGGCCTGCCCCGCTTCCCCCCCCCACTACCAAGCGGATCCCGTTCGCACCATCCGCACCAGTGTCTGGGGTACTTACCACCTACTGCAACTGGCCCAGAAAACAGGGGCTAGGTTCCTGCTGGCCTCCACTTCAGAAGTGTACGGGGATCCTCAGGTGCATCCCCAACCGGAAGACTACTGGGGCCACGTCAACCCCATTGGCCCGCGGGCCTGCTACGACGAATCCAAGCGCTTGGCAGAAACCCTTACCTTCGACTGGCAGCGGCAATACCAGACGGAGATCCGGGTAGCCCGCATCTTCAACACCTACGGCCCCGCCATGCGGGAAGACGATGGCCGCGTGGTGAGCAACTTCATCGTCCAGGCCCTGCGCGGGGATCCCTTGACGGTTTATGGGGATGGCTCCCAGACCCGCAGCTTCTGCTACATCTCCGACTTAGTAGAGGGCTTGATCCGGCTGATGAACAGCCCCTACCCCGGCCCCTTTAACCTGGGCAACCCAGAGGAGTTCACGATCCTGGAGCTGGCCCAGCAGGTTCTCGCCCTTACAGGCAGCTCTTCTCCCATTGTTCACCGGCCCCTGCCGACAGACGATCCCAGACAACGGCAGCCGGATATTGGCAAAGCTCGGGTTTTATTGGGGTGGGAGCCGCGGATCCCATTGCAAGTTGGTCTGCAACAGACCATCCCTTACTTTCGTCGGCGGCTGGGGCTGGACTAATCATCAGGTGCTCCCGACAACCCCAACCCGTTTGAGAACCCTTTTCGCCTTAGCTCGATTGACCTGGGTGAATGGCTGCCAGCGGCTCCAGTTGGCGGGCTTGCTGTTGCAGCCGGCTCACCAACTGCCGACATACCACTTCGCACAGCTCAAAGCACATGGGATCCGCAATTTGGTAATAGACACTCACCCCCCTGGGCTGACGGCTGACGATCCCTGCCTGGGCTAAGATTTTCAGGTGCTTGGAAACATTGGCCTGGCCCATGCCGGTGGCTTCCAGAATTTGGGTCACGTTCTTGGGCCCAGAGCGCAGCTCACACAGGATCTGCAGCCGGCTGGGTTCCGCCAAAACCTTGAAGTACTCCGCTACACTGTTGAGAACCTGCGGCGTCAGGATTGTGCGACACTCATTCACATCCGCTCTGCTCACTAGCTTTTCCCCCATCAACAAGCCTGCTTGCGCCGTCCGTTAACTTGATTTTAGCACTAGATAGTTATATAGTGTTCCTAGAAAGCCCAAGTTCATGTCAGGCTTTCGATACCCGACAGGAGGGCACTATGCTATTTCGCCAACTGTTCGACGCAGAAACGAGCACCTACACCTATTTAATCGCGGATCCAGCAACCCGCGAGGCTGCACTGGTGGATCCAGTGCTGGAGCAGGTGGAGCGGGATTTGAAGTTGATTCAGGAATTGGGTCTAACCTTGAAGTACTGCCTAGAAACCCACGTTCACGCGGATCACATCACGGGAACCGGGAAGCTGCGGGAATTGACCGGCTGCCAAGGGGTCGTGCCAGTACAGGCTAAGGCTCAATGTGCGGATCGCTTCATCGATCATGGGGAAACGCTCATGGTGGGATCCATCCCCATTGAGGCGATTGCCACCCTGGGCCACACTGACAGCCACATGACCTACCGTGTCAATGGAGATCGCATCCTGACCGGAGATGCCCTGTTGATCCGCGGCTGTGGCCGCACCGATTTCCAAAGTGGTGATCCTGGCTTGATGTACGACCACGTCACGCAGCACTTGTTTACGCTGCCCGACGAGACTTTGGTCTACCCCGGCCACGACTACCGCGGGCACACCGTCTCCACCATTGGCGAGGAGAAGCGCTGGAACCCCCGCTTTGTGGATCCGGAAACAGGCAACCTGCGCTCGCGGGAGAGCTTCATCGCCCTCATGAACGGCCTCAACCTGCCCCAGCCGAAGAAGATCCAGGAAGCTGTGCCGGCCAACGAGCGGTGCGGCCAAGTGGCAGCAGCGGTTTAATCTGTTCTGGGCAGGGAGGTGCGGGGCAAGCCCTCGCCAGTTGGGGAGCCCATGGGAAACTTCGAGGATGAGGGCCTGCTGCTCCGAGTAAACTTCTCTCAATTGGCTTGCCAGAAATGGGGAGTTTGAGCGTGGATCGAAAAAATCTCTATGAGAGGGATTTCTATGCTTGGATCCAGCAACAAGCCCAATTTCTGCGGGATCGAGCCTGGGAGAAGCTGGATCTGCCCAATTTGATCGAGGAGATCGAATCGTTGGGCAGGCAACAGCGGCAGGAACTGCGAAACCGACTTGCGGTTTTGGTTGGGCATCTCCTCAAGTGGGAGTACCAGCCGGAGGGGAGATCCGCAAGCTGGCTCCTCACCCTCCAGGTGCAGCGGCAGGAAGTTCTGGAGCTTCTTGAAGAAAGCCCAAGTCTCAAGCCCTATTTGCCGGAGGCCATCTCCAAGTCTTACTTGGGAGCGCTGAAGCTGGCCCTGGAGGAGACCAAGCTGCCCAGAAAAATTTTCCCCAAAACCTGTCCTTATTCCTCAGAGCAAATCCTGGATAGCCGGTTTTACCCCGGTGAGCCCAGCAGTTTGTTGGAGGAGAATTATGACCGCATCTCAGACAATCCCAAAAGCAAGGAGACAACCATGACCGTAACCCAGCAAAATTCTACGCCTTCTGCTCAGCAAGGACGGGATCCCCGTATCAAGGAGATCGATGCCCTGACCTTGAAACAGTGGCTGGATCAGGGGCGAGTGCAGCTTATCGATGTGCGGGAGCCGGGAGAATATGCCGATGAGCGGATCCCAGGAGCCATCAACCTGCCCCTCTCTACTTTTGATCCCGCCAAAGTGCCTGCTTCTACGCCAGAAAAGCCGGTGGTGTTGCAGTGCCGTATGGGCAGCCGTTCCATTCGCGCCGGTTGTCAGTTGCTAGACCACGGTTGGCCAGAGGTCATTAGCCTTAAGGGAGGGATCGAGGCTTGGAAAGCGGCTAAGCTGCCCGTTACCCGCACCCAAAACGCTCCCATCTCCATCATGCGGCAGGTACAGATTGCGGCGGGATCCCTGGTGCTTACGGGAACCCTTTTGGGGGCGTTTGTCAACCCCTGGTGGCTGCTGCTGAGTGGCTTCGTGGGTGCCGGGCTGGTGTTTGCCGGGATCACCAACACCTGCGGCATGGCTCTGTTGCTGGCTCGCATGCCCTGGAACCGAGGTCAGTCCCTATGAATGGGATCCCTTCTACTTCCTCTGCGGGGCAAGGGATCCTGGCGCGGTACTTGCCCTTTGCCAAGGAGTCTTTCTGGGTATTCCACTATCGGCGATCAGATTTGCCGGGAGATCTGATCGCGGGCCTCGTGGTGGCCATTCTGCTGGTGCCCCAGAGCATGGCCTATGCCCTCTTGGCTGGGTTGCCCCCTCAGGTGGGCCTGTACGCCAGCATTTTGCCGGTGATCGTCTATGGGCTACTGGGATCCAGCCGTGCCCTGGCGGTGGGGCCGGTGGCCATCATTTCTCTTTTGGTGGCGGCGGGGTTGGAGCCCCTGGCCGGTCGCGTCAGCGGGACGGAGTCCTTGCCGGGTAGCCCGGAGTACGGGCAGTTGGCTTTGGGCCTGGCCCTGGAAGTGGGTTTAATTCAAGGGGCGATGGGGTTGCTGCGGCTGGGATTTTTGGCTAACTTTCTCAGCCATGCGGTGGTGACTGCCTTTGGCAGCGCGGCAGCTTTGATCATCGGCTTCAGCCAGCTCCGGCACCTCTTGGGGGTCAAGATTGCCAATACGGAGTCTTTCTTCCTCTTGGTGCAGCGGCTGTGGCAGAGCCTGGATAAGGTAAACTGGGTAACCTTTGGCTTGGGTCTGCTGGCCATATCCCTGCTGGTGTACGCCCAGCACAAGCTGCCCTACCAACTGCGCCGCTGGGGCGTGCCTCCAGGTTGGGCCCTGCCTTTGACTAAAGGGGCACCGCTGGCGGCTGTGCTTTTGACCAGCCTGCTGGTGTGGGGTCTAGACCTATCCGAGAGGGCAGGGGTATCCGTTGTCGGCTCCATTCCCTCCGGACTACCTCCTTTGAGCTTTCCCCAGTTGAGCTGGGAGCAGTGGATAGCGCTTCTGCCCACCGCCTTGGCCATTAGCCTGGCGGGCTTTACGGAAAGCTATGCCGTTGGGCAATCGCTGGCCAGCCAGCGGCGGCAAAAGGTGGATCCCAACCAGGATCTGGTGGCTTTGGGGGCAGCCAACTTGGCAGCAGCCTGCAGTGGCGGCTATCCAGTAACAGGGGGCATTAGCCGGTCGGTGGTGAACTTTCAAGCGGGAGCCAACAGCGGCCTGGCTTCCCTGATCACGGGTCTGTTGGTGGCCTTGACGGTCATCTGGCTGATGCCGTTGTTCACTTTCTTGCCCCAGACTACGCTGGCGGCCATTGTTCTGGTGGCGGTGCTGGCACTGGTGGATTTTCACCCGCTGCTGCAAAGCTGGCGCTACGACCGCGGCGATGCCCTGGTTTGGCTCGTTACCTTTGCCAGTGTGCTGGGGATCGGGGTGGAGCCGGGGATTGGAATAGGGGTGTTGGTTTCCATCCTGCTCTTCCTTTGGCGGGCCAGCCATCCCCACATTGCCATCGTGGGTCAGGTGCCGGGCACCGAGCACTACCGCAACGTGCTGCGCCATGAGGTGATCACCGATCCCCGCATTCTGGCGGTGCGGGTGGACGAAAGCCTGTTTTTCGCCAACGCGGCCTACTTGCAGGAGTACCTGCTGCGGGAGGTGGCGGCGCGGCCAGAAGTAGAGCAGGTGCTGCTGATTGCCAGCGCCATCAACTTCATCGACGGCAGCGCCTTGGAGGTGCTGCTCCAGTTGGTGGAAAGACTAAGGCAAGCAGGGGTGGGCTTTGCCATGGCTGAGGTGAAAGGGCCAGTGATGGATCGCCTCAAAATGGCAGGCTTTGTGGAGAAAATTGGCGCCGAGCGCATCTTCCTTTCCACTCACCACGCTATGCAAGCCTTGGGATCCCAGGCGGTTTCTAGTTAGACAGCTTCGGCCTGATCAGCACAAGGGGGGTTTGTTCAGCTGCATTCCCGGCAGGGTTCTTGCGCAGGGCCTGCTCCACCAGCTCCCGCTCCACGCCAGGGCTAGCGGCCAGGATCCTCACCTGCCCCAGATCGTTGGCGTCTGCGATGGCCACCTCGTAGCCCGTCTGCTGATGGAGATTGGCTACCAGCTTAGCTGGCTCTCGCGGTCCCAGGACGATGAACTGGTCATAGGGAGGCAGGGTGCCGGTAACGTCGTCGATGAGATCCGCTTGCTCCCCCGCCAGGGCATAAAACACCCCTGGGATCCCCAGCAGTTTGGCCAGGGATCCCACCCCAAAAGCCGCCAGTACCCGCCAAGCTCCGGAGCAGTCGATCAAAGTCTGCATGCCGTAAGAGCTGGAGAGGCTGGTCTTGGAGGGGAAAAAGTAGCACAGGGTGCGAGCTAGCCAGCTGGGTTGGATCTGGAGGGGATGGCGGAAATTGCCCTGGACAATGGCCACTGCGCTCTCAGAAATGGCCACCACATCGCCTGCCTGGATGTGAGGGCCCACATACCGCCGCAGCACCTCGGCCAGGTCGTCGCTGGGGGTCAGCAGGTGGGTGGGCACAGGGGCCCAAAGGAGGGATCCCTGTTGCTGCCAGTTGAGCTCCGGCAAGGGATCCACCTCTTGCAGCGGCAGGATGAGGTGGCTGGTCTTGAGGGTGCGCCGCTGCCGCCCATACTGGATGTAGTCCACCTCCAACCAGGCCGAGTGCAAATCCGCTAGTTCTTTCCCCTTCAGCTCGATCTCAACCTCTAGGCCAGTCTGGTTCTGGGGGGTGATGATGTAGGCCTGCCAGTAGTTGTCTTGGCGGGGGGGAAGATCCGGATGGCGAGAGCGCAGGCGTAGGCGGGTGTGGATGCCTTCTAGGGATCCGGCGCTGAGCAAATGCAGTCGTGGCTCCACCTGGGCCAAGGTGACTTCTAAAAGGGGGTTGAGGTTGCGGGCCACAAACTCGGCTTGGATAACCCAGTGCTCAGGGGTGTTGCGGCTAATGCGCCAGCTCTGCGGCTCCACCACCAGTTGATCGGCGGGGCGGGTTTTGAGCCAGTAGAGCAAACTACCCAGGCTTAGCAGCAACCCGGCCACCACCTGAGCCCAGCCCCAGGGATCCCATAGCCAACGCCAAGCCCCCCATAAGCTGAGTCCTACCCCTGCCAGCACTGCGGCCAACACGCCACGGTTCACCATGCTGCTACTTGTTGCCATTGGGATCCCACTCCTCAAAAGACAAGTCCTTAAACCCTGCTAAAGTCTGCCCCTTTGTCCGCCCCAACACCCTAGACTACAGGTACGCTCTAGCTCTTCTCCCAAACCCTAGCCATCCTACCGGGAAACCGAAGCAGGCCGTAGCGGGATCCCTACCTAATTTTTAGCCTCAAACAGTTAGCTTGCAGATAGATTTCATTTCAGGCTTTTCAGAACACTCTGGGAGTTTCCTATGGCGCACAAACAGCAATTCAAAAGTTTTGCCGACATGATTCAGGGATCCAAAACCCCGATTCTGGTGGATTTTTATGCTTCTTGGTGCGGCCCTTGTCAGGTCATGGCACAGGTGTTGGAGCAGGTAAAGCCTCAGGTGGGGGATGCAGTCACTTTTGTGAAAGTTGACACCGAGAAGTACCCGACCATTGCTGCCCGTTGGGGCATTCAAGCAGTGCCAACGCTGATTCTCTTCAAAGATGGGAAGCCGGTTGACCGCATTGAGGGGCTGTTGCAGCCGCGAGCCCTGTTGGAGCGCTTGCAGGCGCAGGTCAACTAATCCATAACCTCAGTAAACCTTTCTGGATCCCCCGTGCAACTGCCGCTTCTGCAGGTTCACCTGCCGGGTGAAGTGCCCTACCGTACCGCTTGGGCTTGGCAACAGGCAAGACTGACCCAAATGATCCGGGATCCGCAGATGCCCGACGGGCTACTGCTGCTCACCCATCCCGCGGTTTATACCCTAGGGGCAGGAGCCGATCCCAAGTTTCTCAAGAGCCTTTCTCAGCCGATAGGATCCCCGGCTGTCCACCCAGAATCCCCTTCTAGACAAGAGCCGGAAATCCTGCGGGTGGAGCGCGGCGGCGAAGTGACCTACCACGGGCCGGGGCAGTGGGTGGGCTATGCGATGCTGAACCTGAAGCGCCATTGCCCAGATCTCCACGGCTACCTACGCCAGCTAGAAGAGGTGGTCATCCAGACTTTGGCCCACTTCGGTCTACAGGGGGAGCGGATCCCTGGCCTGACAGGAGTTTGGGTGCAGGGCTGCAAAGTGGCGGCCATCGGCATCAAGGTTTCCCGCTGGGTGACCTACCACGGCTTTGCCTTAAATGTCTGCCCCGATCTGTCGGCCTTTGAGGCAATTGTGCCCTGTGGGATCCCTGACCGACCCGTGGGATCCCTGGTGCAGTTTTGTCCGCGAGTAACGATGGCGGCAGTGGCCCCAGTACTGGTGAAGTCCTTTTGCCAGGTCTTTGGACTGCAAGCTCAGGAAGTTTCCCTATCGGAGTGGTTGGGGGAACGCAAGTCTTTAAAGACTCAAGGCTAATCCACCCCCAATTGGCGCAGCAGTTGTTGCATGATGGTTTGGTCGGCAAAGTTGCCGCTCTTGGAGAAGAGAGCCAATGCCTGGCGAAAGTCGGCCATCGCTGCTTCCCGATCCCCCAACTGAAGACGGGCCACCCCGCGGCTAAAGTAGGCTTCCGGGATCCCTGCATCCAACTGAATGGCCCGCTCTGCATCGGCCAGGGCTTCTTCCGGCTGGCGCAACTGGTTGTAAACGTAGCTGCGGTTCACATAGGCCGGAGCATAACTGGGATCCAACTGCACCGCTCGATCCAGATCTGCCAGGGCACCCAGGGGATCTCCCCGCAGCAACTTGAGGGATCCCTGCCAGTTGAGCTCGGAAGCAGTTTTTGACCCTGAAGTGCTCTCAGCAGGAGTTGGCAAAGAGACGGCAGGAGCGGCAGCCAAGAATGCTGCTAGAAAACTTACCAGGGCCACCCTTGCCAATTTACGCTTCATGTGCTCCGCACTGCCAACGCGAACGTTGCTCTCTTGGGATCCCAAACCACTCCAGCATAAACTGCTGGCAAAAGGGGCGATCCTTGAGCTGCAAAGGAAAGCTTTTGGAAGGATGATCAACCGGTAGGGCAAATCTGGGAATGACTTCTTCACCCCCCAGAAAATCAACCGATTGCAGGAGACGAGCGGGCTCTTGAGAGCTGTGATACACCAGGATGTAGTACTCGCCGGGGTAAACAATCTAACAATCTAAAACAATCCCCAGCTTTGTTGCAGGCCAGGCCCTGTCGAGCTCTCAACTCGGGCAAGGACGCCAAACGCTAGAATAGCTTGGCTTACCCTATCGCATCGACGGAAAGGGCACCTTGATCGAGCGCTACACTCTGCCGGAAATGGGACAGATTTGGTCTGCGGCCAACAAACTCCAGACCTGGCTGCAAGTTGAGCTAGCCGTCTGTGAGGCGCAAGCGGAGCTGGGGCGGATCCCACAGGAAGCCCTAGAGGAGATCAAAGCCAAAGCTGCCTTTGATCCGGCGCGGGTTCTGGAGATCGAGGCAGAGGTGAAGCACGATGTTATCGCTTTTTTAACCAACCTCAACGAGCATGTAGGAGCGGCGGGGCGCTACATTCACCTGGGCCTGACCAGTTCCGATGTGTTGGATACCGCCCTATCGCTGCAGTTGGTGGCTTCGGTGCAAGTTTTGCAAGCCCGCCTGGCCGACCTCATCGCTGCCATCCGCGACCAGGCCCGAAAGCACCGGCAAACCTTGATGATTGGCCGTACCCACGGTGTCCATGCTGAGCCCATGACCTTTGGCTTCAAGCTGGCGGGGTGGCTAGCAGAATGCCTGCGCCATCAGGAGCGACTGGAACGCCTGCAAGAGGTGGTGGCGGTGGGCAAGATCTCGGGGGCAGTGGGCACCTACGCCAATGTGCCGCCCCAGGTGGAGCAGTTGGCTTGTGCTCGCTTGGGACTCAAGCCGGATACCGCCTCAACCCAGGTCATCTCCCGGGATCGCCACGCGGAATATGTGCAGACCTTGGCTTTAATTGGCTCTTCGCTGGAGCGCTTTGCCACCGAGATCCGCAACCTGCAGCGGACGGATGTACTGGAGGTGGAAGAGTACTTTGCCCCCGGCCAAAAGGGATCCTCCGCGATGCCCCACAAGCGCAATCCCATCAAGTCCGAACAGCTAACCGGGATTGCCCGCCTTCTGCGGGGGTATGCCCTTCCGGCTTTGGAAAACATCCCCCTCTGGCATGAGCGGGACATCTCCCACAGCTCGGTGGAGCGGGTCATCCTGCCCGATGCCTCCATTCTGTGCCACTACCTGCTGGTGAATATGGCCGACCTGGTGCGCCACCTGCAGGTTCACAGCAGCAACATGAAGCGTAACCTCAATATCTACGGCGGCGTCATCTTCAGCCAGCAAGTGCTCCTAGCCCTGGTGGAGAAGGGCTTGAGCCGGGAGGAAGCCTACCGCCTGGTGCAGGAAAATGCCCATCGCGCCTGGAACCAGCCCCAGGGAGATTTTCGCGCCAATCTGCTGGCGGATCCGCGGGTAATGGCCCACCTGAGCGACGCGGAACTGCAGGACTGCTTTGATCCGCAGCGCCACCTAACTCACCTGGACGAGATCTTCGCCCGCTTGGGCATTTGAGGGATCCCCTATGGTTTGGCAGCGGCAGCACGTCTTGGGCTTGGCGGATTTTACTCCCGAAGAATACCAGATGGTTTTGCAGACCAGCGCCAGTTTCCAGGAGGTGTTAACGCGGCGGTTGCCCAAGGTGCCTACCTTGCAGGGGAAGGTGGTGGTGACGCTGTTCTTCGAGCCTTCCACCCGCACCCGTTCCAGTTTTGAGCTGGCGGCCAAGCGCCTTTCGGCAGATGTGCTCAACTTCTCTCCGGGCACTTCTTCCTTGAGCAAAGGGGAGACGCTCTTGGATACGGCTCGCACCTTTCTGGCTATGGGATCCGATCTCTTAATCGTTCGCCATGCCCAGGCGGGGGTGCCCCAACAATTAGCTGCCGAGATCGACCGCCGCGGATCCCCTGTGGGCGTTCTCAATGCCGGGGATGGACTGCACGAACATCCCACCCAAGGCTTGCTGGATTTGTTTACCCTCTGCAGCCATCTGGATCCCCGGCGTCCCCGTCTGGAATTGCTGCAAGGGATCAAGATTGCCATTGTCGGCGATATTCTCCACTCGCGGGTGGCCCGCTCCGATATCTACGCCTTGGTAGCTGCCGGAGCTGAGGTTCACTTAGCCGGCCCTCCCACCCTGTTACCCAAAGATTTTGCCCAGTTTGTGCCCGGCCACACGCTCCCTGTCCATTGGCAGCTAGAGCCTGCTCTAGAAGGGGCGCGTTTTGTCATCACCTTACGCCTGCAACAGGAGCGCATGAGCGAGTACCTCCTGCCCACCTTGGAAGAGTACCACCACTTCTTTGGCATAACTCGGCAGCGGCTGCGCCTGTGTCACCCCCAAGTGAAGGTGCTGCACCCTGGGCCAGTGAATCGTGGCGTGGAGCTCAGCTCCGAGGTGATGGAGGATCCCGGCTTGAACCTGATTGAGCAGCAGGTTACCCACGGCGTGGCAGTGCGCATGGCCCTGCTGTACCTCATGGGGGGTGGGCGGATCCCAGCTTAGAGCCCAGATCTTTCTCTGCTCGGGGAACATGTAGAGCTGCCCCACGTCTGGAGTGTTGAAGTCCATCTCCTAGCTAATTCTCCCTGTCATAAAGTCGGAAGAAGCTCTGGCCAGAGCTTTTCCCGCCCTGCTGAAATTATGTCCAAGCTTGCCGAGAGGGGAGCAACATCTTTGTCTCAAATTTTACACATCTCGGATCTGGATCGAGTTTTTTTGCAGCCGTCTAAGCTTAGCTCTTATTCAAGTTGTGTCCGTTTGATTGGTTGTCAAATGAGATAGAAGTTCAGCAGCATAAGCCTTTTCGTGGATCCTGGGCTCCAGGATCCTGATTTTGCTGAAATCCAAACTGGCCAAAACCACCAGATGGAAAATCAGGGTTTGGAAACGAGCCAGCACACTCAAAAAATATCGATTTTTCTCTTGACTTAACCCAAGGTTAACCTTTAGATATTCCTCCGTTAACTTTGAGGTTATAGGGTTGAAAATGTTGATTCGCAACAGATATTACCCATGCGAACTCTGTTTTCTGCTTCTCTCTTCTCCCTAACTGCCCTGACAGTAGGGCTTCTAACGGCGACCTCGGCTCAAGCCCAAACTGTGCAAATCTCCGGGGCGGGCGCGACCTTTCCGGCTCCGCTACTGCAACGTTGGTTCGATGCCTACAACCGCACCGTAGACCCCACTGTGCAAGTCAGCTATCAGTCTGTCGGCAGTGGTGCTGGCCTAGAGCAGGTGATCAACGGCGCTGTGGACTTCGGCGTTTCCGAGGCACCTTTCTCCGGTGCTCGTCTGGAAAGCTTCCGAGCCAAGTATGGCTATGAGCCCCTACAGTTGCCTTTGGGGGGAGGTGCCATCGAGTTTGCCTATAACCTGCCTGACATTAAAGACGGAGAGCTCATCCTGAAGCGGGAAACCTACTGTGGCATCGTGACTGGCGAGATCACTCGCTGGGATGACAATCGCATCAAGGCTGATAACCCAGACATAGCAAACAGGCTGCCACCCCTGGACATCACCTGGGTACACCGCTCTGACGGCTCCGGGACGACCTTTGTGTTCACCAACCACCTCAAAGCGGTTTGTCCCAACTGGACTGCGGGCGCAGGCACTTCCGTTGAGTGGCCTGTTGGCATTGGAGCTCAAGGGAATGAGGGGGTAGCCGCCACCATCAAGCAGGAGCCAGGGGCGATTGGCTACGTGAACCAGTCCTATGCCAAGCTAGAGAACATGGCCACTGCTCGCCTGGAAAACAAAGCGGGTAACATTGTTGAATTCTCCACTGAGGCAGCTACCTCAGCGCTGGATGCTCCCATTCCTGATGACTTTGCGCTGTTGGTGCCCGACCCGGAAGGGCCAAATGACTACCCAATTGTGGGCTTGTTCTGGGTGATGCTGTACCGTGAGTATCCCGACCAGGAGAAATTGACCAAGCTGGTGGAAACGCTGAAATGGACTCAGGGGCCAGAGGGTCAGGCTATTACCCGTGAGCTGGACTACATTCCCATGCCTGAGGCGGCTATCCAACGGATCTTTGCCGAGCTGGATGCCATTACCGTTAACCCCAATGCGGTGCGATGACCGGGTTGCAGCCTGAACTCTACTGGAGGGTAGCCGGTGGCCGGCAGAGAAGGCAGTTGTAGGCTTTCTCGGTTGGCTGCTGGCTTCTGCTTTTCAGGATGGGATGCTTTGGAAAAGATTTGAGACCAAGAGAGAATTTTGAGCCGAAGATGAGCAGGGGAGAGAGGCTATGACTTCAGCGGCTACGGGTTATGGTTCACCGCCAAACCCGGATATCGATGTTGACATTGAGAAAAAGGCAAGCCCGTCCCGGGCTGTTGATGTGGGTTTTGTCCGCCTGACGCTGGCCTTGGCAGGGTTTGCCGGCATTATTCTCATCTGGGTGATTCTTCAAACCACCGAAGCTGCTCTGCCGGCGATCCAGCAGTTTGGCTTGGGCTTCCTGGTTACTGCCCGCTGGAACCCGGTGGAAAACATCTACGGGGTACTGCCGCAGATTTATGGCAGTTTGATGACCTCTCTGGTGGCTTTGATTTTCGCTATTCCTCTGGGTATCGGCACAGCCATCTTCCTGACGGAAGGCTTTGCTCCCAAATGGGTAACAGCGCCGATTGGTTTTGCCATTGAGCTGATCGTAGCCATTCCCAGTGTGGTGCTGGGGCTGTGGGGGATCTTTGTGCTGATTCCAGCAGTACGGCCCATCTTTCGAGCCATCAACCAGACGCTGGGCTGGATCCCTTTCTTTGGCGGCCCGGCTCCACGGGGGCCCAGCTTGTTGATTGTGGCTATGGTGCTGGGGATCATGATCTCTCCCATCATCATCTCCATTACCCGCAGTACCTTTGAATCGCTGCCACGCAGCCTAAAAGAAGGAGCTTTGGCTTTGGGGGCAACCCGCTGGGAGACCATCTTAACGGTGATGATCCCTGCTGGCTTGTCGGGTATCGTCAGCTCGATCATGCTGGCGCTGGGGCGGGCCCTGGGAGAGACCATGGTAGCGGCCATGCTTTCCGGCAACGCCAACCGCATCAACATCTCTCTGATGCAGCCGGGATCCACCATTACCGCCTTGATTGCCTCTCAGTTTGGCGAGGCAGGACGCTTGCAGGTGTCGGCTCTCATGTATGCCGGCGTGGTGCTAATGGTGCTGACGTTATTGGTCAACATTGTTGCCGAGATCATCATTCGCAAGTTTCAAAACTTGGAGCAGTAACTTCGGAAGCAGAAAGAAGATGAAGGAGCACTGTTATCATGTCCGACTCAGCACAGCTTGCCCCTGAGAAGGTTGATATTGACATTACCCGTGCCGCCATTGCCCCTGTCCGCAATTACACAGGCATTGTCCTAACCCTGCTGAGTGGCCTCTTTGTGGCGGTGATCATAGCTTCCCTATCTTGGGTGCTGTGGGATGTGGGCAAGGAAGGCATCCAGAGGATAAGTTGGGATGTTCTCACCCAGACCCGCTACCCTGCCCCTGGCCTGACGGAAGGAGGCTTTGGTCACGCGATTGTCGGCAGTTTAATGGTGCTGGCTACGGGGGCAGCTTTGAGCTTTCCCTTTGGCATCTTGGCGGCAGTGTACTTGTCCGAGTTTGGTCGCGGCACCCGCTTGGCCTATCTGGTTAAGTTTTCCTGCAATGTGCTTACGGGGGTACCCGCCATTCTCTGTGGCCTGTTTGCCTATGCTGTGGTGGTGCGGGGATCCGGCTTTTCAGCTTTCTCAGGAGGGGTGGCTTTGGGTGTGCTGATGCTGCCGATCGTCATCCGCTCTACCGAGGAGGCGTTACTGTTGGTTTCGCCGGATATGCGCCTGGCTTCGATTGGTCTTGGCTCTACTCGCTTTCAGACCACAATGCGCGTTGTTTTACCGGCAGCGGCACCGGCGATTGTAACCGGGCTGATCCTGGCTTTGGCCCGAGCGGCGGGCGAGGCAGCACCTCTGCTCTTTACCGCCTTCAACAACAATTTCTGGTCTACTAATCTATTTGGCCCGGTGGCTACCTTGCCGGTGATGGTCTACTTTTTCTCCATCATTCCCTTCAGGCTGCAGCAGGAGCTGGCTTGGGCGGGCGCTTTGGTTTTGTTGGCCATTGTTTTGGCGGCCAGCTTGATTGCTCGCTTTTTGGTGCACAGAACCAGGAGGTAGCCTGAGGATTCTCAACAAAGTCTTGAATCGAATACTTTGCCCAACCCTAGCTCTTTTTGCGAGTGCTGCTATGCAAACTCAATCTCTTAACCAGACCTCTTACGTTTTTAGGACTGAAAACCTGAATGTTTACTATGGATCCAACTTGGCGGTGAAAAATGTCACCCTGAACATTCCGGCCCGGCAAATTACTGCGTTTATCGGCCCTTCTGGCTGTGGCAAAAGCACGATCCTACGTTGCTTCAACCGCACCAACGATTTGATCCCCGGTGCTCGTGTAGAGGGCAAGCTCACCTACCACGGCAAGGATCTCTACGCCAAAGAAGTTGATCCGGTGGCGGTGAGGCGGCGTATCGGCATGGTCTTCCAAAAGCCCAACCCCTTCCCCAAAAGCATTTACGACAACGTGGCCTACGGTCCGCGGGTGCTGGGGATGAAGGTGGACTTGGACGAGGTGGTGGAAACCTCGCTGAGGCGGGCTGCCCTTTGGGATGAGGTGAAAGATAAACTGAAAGAAAACGGCCAGTCGCTGTCGGGAGGTCAGCAGCAGCGCCTATGTATCGCCCGGGCTCTAGCGGTGAAGCCGGATGTGATTTTGATGGATGAGCCCTGTTCGGCGTTGGATCCCATTTCCACCCGCCGTATCGAAGAGCTGATGAAGGAGCTGGAGGAGGAATACACCATCATCATCGTCACCCACAACATGCAGCAGGCCAGCCGCGTCTCGGATATGACGGCTTTCTTCAGCGTGGAGCTGGTGGGATCCAACCGGGTGGGCGAGCTGATGGAATTTGACAGAACTGAAGTCATCTTCAACAGCCCCACCAAGCAAGCCACAAGAGATTATGTGGAGGGCCGCTTCGGCTAATTGAGCTGGCCGGACAGGGATCCCTCCATACTGTTCTCGGCAAACCCTTTTGTAGGCAATTTCTGCCGATGATGGAGTCTGAAGAACCGTTGCACCCCAATAGGGATACCTATGATCGCTGCCGCTCCTGACAAGCTGCAGGCTTTGCGTTCTCACTTAGAGGGCATTGAGATCATCACCGATCCGGCTCAAGTGGCCAAGTTGTCGTTGGATTTTTACCACTACAGCCCCGTGCTGAGCCGACAACTGAGCGACAAGCGGGGAGATGTGGTGGTGCGCCCCGCCGATGAGGCCGAGGTGATACGGGTGGCGGCGGCCTGTGCCAAGCTGCGGATCCCGGTTACGGTGCGCGGTGCCGGTACCGGTAATTACGGCCAATGTATCCCGCTGGCCGGGGGCGTGATCCTAGACATGGGCAAGTTGAACCAGGTGATCTGGGCAAAGCCGGGCTTGGCGCGGGTGCAGGCGGGAGCCAAGTTGATGGCCATCGACAAACACACCCGGGAGATGGGCTGGGAGATCCGCATGGCTCCTTCCACCTATCGCACGGCCACCATCGGGGGGTTCATTGCCGGCGGCAGTGGTGGCATTGGCTCTGTGACCTACGGCCAACTGCGGGATCGGGGCAACATCTTGGGTTTGCGGGTGGTCACCCTGGAGGAAGAGCCGCGGGTGCTGGAGCTGCGGGGAGACGAGGTATTCAAAGTGAGCCATGCCTGGGGCCTAAACGGGATCATCACCGAAGTGGAGATTCCGCTGGCGCCTGCTTACCCTTGGGCGGAGCTGGTGGTGGCTTTTCCCCCCGCAGGAGGGTTTATGCCCTGTGCCCATTTTGGTCAGGCCCTGGGTGATGCGGATGGGATCATCAAGAAGATGATCAGCCTGCACGCTTGGCCGATCCCCAGCTACTTTGCACCCCTGCGGGGCTATTTGCCAGAGGGATCCGCCGTGGCCCTGTTGATGGCGGCCGAATGCAGTGTGGAGCCGCTGTTGGAGCTGATCCGGGAACATGGGGGGCAAGTGGTCTACCACAAAACTGCCCAAGAGGCCGCCAAAGGGATCTCACTGGGGGAATTTTCTTGGAATCACACCACCTTGCACTGCCGCAGCGTGGATCCCAGCCTTACCTATTTACAATCGGCTTTTCCCGCCGACCGGGAGCTGAAGCTGGTGCAGCACATGTACGAGTATTTTGGCGACGAAGTGCTGATGCACCTGGAGTTTATTCGCATCAACGGGCAAGCTACCCCCGTCGGCCTACAAATTGTCCGCTTTACCACTGAAGAGCGCCTGAACGAGATCATGCGCTACCACGAAGCGCAGGGGGTATTTATTGCCAACCCCCACACTTTCATCATCGAAGACGGTGGGCGCAAAGTGATGGATCCCCGTCAGATCCGTTTCAAAGAAGAAGTGGATCCCTATGGGTTGCTCAACCCGGGCAAGATGCGCACCTGGCAGGAGCGAGCCTCTGCTTGAGGAATAGCAGGTGTAGACTGTCAAACTTCCGGCAGCCAGTCCTCTGCCAACACCAACTCTGGAGAGTAGGGACAGACATCTGGAAATGTCGAGATTTCTATCCCCGTTTGCCTGGCTGCTTGGCGGCGCGCCCGTTGATAACTTTCTTCAAATTGCTCTACCAGATAACCTTTTAGGCTGGGGCTATCTTCTATGGCCAATTCAATTTGGGTTCGCGCATCTGTGATGGAATCTAGCCAGCTATCTGAACGGCGCTGAGGTTGATATTGCCACTTGAGTAGATGCAACAGAAGGCGAGTTAATTGACTGGCAATCCCTCGTCGTTCGCTCTTGCCCAAATTCTCAACCTCTTCAATTAAGTGTGTTATGTCAATTTCATGCCAGCGCCTTTCCCGCAATAGCTGGGTTGTTTGCTCAATCCACAAGTTAAAGTCTGTCGAGTATAGATTGCTCATAGCTTTGTCCTGCTGACAATAGAGTCGCGATAATTATGAAATTCAGACTACGTCCTTCTTGAGTTTACTACATAACATCTATAACACCTGAGTTCTCAACCGTCTGGGAGCGGAGCCCTCTAGTGACAAACCCTATCCAGCAACTTATGGTCATTTCGACTTAAAGCAGGACACTGCACCCACACCCAGAATGCACGAGCCAGAAGGCTTTTCAAGGACTCCGTCCCGCTGGCGCGGTCGCGGCAGCGTTGCGTAGCAACACAGTAGCCCAGGCATCTTACCCTAAACTGAAGCAACTGTATTTGACGGAGAGTGAATGGAGAGGGCGTCCCTGCGGAGAAGGATTCGAACAAATGCTTTAGCTGCCATAGTAGTTGATGGCTAAAGTTCCCACCAGGGTAAACTGCAAGGTCAAGATCACGAAGTAGAAAATGGCGCGGGGCTTGAACAGAGTGAGCATCAAGCCTATGGCTTTCAAGTCCACCATCGGCCCAAACACCATGAAGGCCAACAGGGATCCCGGCGTAAAGGTGGCCGCAAAGGAGAGGGCAAAAAAAGCATCCACCGTTGAGCAAATGGAGATGATCGCGCCCAGGGCTATCATGATCAGGATCGAGAGCAACGCATCTTGGCCGTAATCCAACAGGAACGAGCGAGGGATCACCGTTTGAATCAGGGCGGCCATCGCCGAGCCCAAGATGAGCACGGATCCCAGTTCGCGGATCTCCCTGGCCCAGGTCTGTAGCAGGAGAACTCCTTTTTTTTGTCGCCTGGAGAGAGAAGGCGCAGCGGCCAGAGCGGAGCGATACACGTCTTCAGCCGTCTGTAATGTGGCCAGGGATCTGCTAGAGGCTCCTTGAGCATAGCCCTGGGATCCAATCCAGAAGGTGCCTCCCCGCAACAACGGCGAGCAGGAGGTGCTTTTCGGATCCGCCTCTCGGGAGCGATTGCGCTGCAACTCCCGCCAGACTGCCGGCTGCAACAGAGGCTGGAAATCCTTTTGCAGGCTGAAGATCAAGCCGATGACTACCGCAATGCCGAAGGAAAAGAGAACCCGGTAGATCACCAGCTCCGGCATAGAGCGAAAGGCAATCCAAGTGGAAAAGATCACCACCGGGTTAAACACCGGCGCCGCCAGTAAAAAAGCCACCGCCACATGGGGTGGGATCCCTTTGATGACCAGTTGACGGGCCACCGGCAGGTTGCCACACTCGCACACCGGGAAAAAGAATCCCAAAGCACCACCGGCTATCGCGCTGCCCACTTTGCCTTTGGGTAGGAAACGGGCCAACTGGGATCCTTCCACAAACACCGCCAGCAGCCCCGACAGAAACACCCCCAGCAGCAAAAATGGCATTGCCTGCACCACAATGCTCAGAAATAGGGTGAATCCGTCCCGCCAAAGGGGAGAGTCCAAAAGGCTCAACGCACCACCTCACACACGATTTGGGCCTTACTGAGTTTGGATCCCGGCCCGGCACCCTGTCAAACGGCCCTCAACCCCGCTCTTCTATGGGGATATAGCGTTGCTGACGCTCGCCTGTATACACCTGGGTGGGTCGGAAAAGCCGATTATCGGACAATTGCTCCCGCCAATGGGCCAACCAACCCGCCGCTCGGGCAATGGCAAACACCGGTGTAAACAGATCTTCCGGGATCCCCAGCTTGGCGTAGACCAACCCTGAGTAGAAGTCCACATTCGGGTAGATCCCCTTCGGCCCCAGCAACTCCTCGCACACCCGCTCCACTTCCAGGGCGATGTCGTAGTACTTGTCGTGGCCGTAGCGCTCAAACAGCTCTTCGGCCAGCCGCTGCAGGATGGTGGCCCGCGGATCCTTCACCTTGTAAACCCGATGCCCCATGCCCATAATGCGCTGTTTTTTGGCCAGCTTCTCCTCGATAAACGAGCGCACATTTTCCACCGAGCCGATTTGCCGCAGCAGCATCATCACCTGTTGGTTGGCCCCCCCGTGCAACAGCCCCGAAAGGGTACCCACCGCCGTGGCCAGGCTGCTGTAGGGGTTAGCCAGCGTGGAAGCACTCACCAGAAGGGCAAACGTAGAGGCATTGACTGTGTGCTCCGCGTGCAGGATCAAGCAGATGTCGAAAATGCGGGCCAGCCAGGGATCCGGCTTCTTGCCCGAGAGCATGTACAAAAAGTTGGAAGCGTGATCCAGACTATCGTCCGGGGGAATGGGATCATTGCCCTGTCGCATCTGGTGGAACATTGCCACCATGGTTGGCAGCTTTGAGAGCAAACGGGTGACGGTGCCGAACACATAGTCGGGATCCATCTCCCGCAGCGGGTAAAACAGCCCCAAGCCCGCCACACAGGTTTGCAGAGCATCCATCGGGTGGCCCGACTCCGGAAACGACTTGATCATGTCGCGGATGCGGTATTTCACCCGTCGATGACTGCGGATCGCCTGATCAAAGTTGTCCAGCTCCGCTCGGGTCGGCAGCTTCCCAAAGATCAGCAGGTAGGCCGTCTCCAGAAAGGTACTGTGGGCGGTCAATTCCTCGATGGGGATGCCCCGATATTCCAGGATCCCCGCCTGGCCATCGACAAAACTAATGTTGGAGCGTGTGGCCGGAACGCCTTCCAACCCAGGTCTGTATTCGCCATCCGCCATAGTCGGATCCTTAGGTATTTCCCAAATGATGAACCCAGGGTTGCCGAAGGTGCTTGGAATCCAACCCCTTGCTCCCCTCAGGCAGTACTGACCCCGCTTCGCTACATTGACACACCCCTGCCTTTGGGCAGGGGGGTATGTCAAAGAGAGCTGGGCTGAGATCCACCTTCTATCTTGCAACAGCTCCCGCTGCCCGACGCAAAAATTGTTGCTATGGTGAGAACTGCGTCCAGCTTGAGGGATCTGGGTGCTTGCCGGAGCCGCGAAAGTTCACTCCCCCGCTTGGAGATTGGCATTGATGTCGGATACTGCTCAAACTCACCTTGGCTCTAGCCCAGTGCAAGGACTGGAGTACGTGGTGCTGGGAGTGGCCACTTGCTTCCAGCAGGATCAGGAAGGTCGCCTGGTGGAGGTTTTGGTGGCCGAGCCGGTGCCTGCTGCCGATTTGGACTGCCTGGCCCAAGAGCGCCGCAGCACTTCCTATGTCCTCCTCTACGCCACAACCTACGCCGAGATTGTGAACAACGGGATCCCCACCTTGCCTGCCGATGTTTTCCCGCCAGGGGTGTTGTTGGGAGAAAACTTCGTGGAACGGGTGCAGGCAGCGGCCCGCACCTATCGCAGCAAGCCCCAATTTCGCCACATCCCCCTGCACCAAACCTGCACTCCAGAGCGGGGGGTGTTTAGGCTCAATCACAGTGTCGAGCCCCGGCGCATCCTCAATGCGGTTGTGGAAGTGAAGGATGCCGACAACATCAAACAGCACCCCCACACCCATCGACAGCTCTGAAGAACCCACTCAGAGGAATTGGTGGCTTTCAGGCTGCAACACTATCTCGCTCGGTACAGCACCGGCGGGCGCTGTGAGGGCAAAGTGGATGGCTTCCGCAGCCGTGGCAGGGCTGAGCATCTTGTCTCGTTGCACCTTTAGGCTGATGGGATCCCAGAAGGGCGAGTCAATGCCCCCAAAGTAAAACAGTGTAAACCTGACCCCAAAGCGCTTCAGCTCGTCGGCCATACACTTGCTAAACCCGACCACCCCAAACTTGGCTGCACAGTAAGCAGAGGCCATCGCCATAGGATGACGTCCGAGGATGCCGGGGAAGTTGAGGATGTGGCCGGATTTTTGCTCCCGCATGGGGTTGGCAGCCAGTTGGCTGGTGTAGAAGCTGCCCTTCAGGTTGACTGCTATCATCCGCTCCAGGTCTGCGGGGGTTAGCTGCGGAGCAGGCTTGAGGATCCCGGCCCCTGCTAGGTTGATCAGCACGTCAATACGCCCATGCTTTTGCATTGTTTGGTTGACGAGGGCCTCTACCTGGGCATAGTCCGTCACATCGGTAGGGATCCCCAATCCAGAGGCAGCCCCCAGAGACACCGATTTCTCCACCAGAGCTCGCAGAGGCTCCTCTCGCCGCGCGGCCAACACCAGATGGGATCCGGCCCGAGCCAGCAGAGGCACAAGGGCGCTGCCAATACCCCCTGTTGCCCCCGTGATCAAAACAACTGCCTGCGATAGTGGAGAAGACACGTTACGTTTCTTAAACTCTTTCTCCCATCATACACAGGGATCCCGACAAGCCGGTTACCTCTGCAACAGGGGTCATCTGAACGATGCAGAAGACAGGAAAGGCTGGCACAGCCACAACCCACTAAACCCCAGAGTCAGCAGAGTGAGGGGCAGGCCAAAGCGCAGATGTTCCCCAAACGAAAGCACATAGCCCTTTTTGGCCGCTGCCTCGACGGTGATTAGATTGGCCACCGCCCCAAATAGAGTCAGATTGCCCGCCAAAGTGGAGCCGGCAGCCAGCAACAGCCAAGCAGTGGTCTCCTGTCGAGGGAGCAACGATTGCAGCAACAGCACCGCCGGCACATTGGAGATGATGTTGGATAAAATGGCCACACTGCTCAGCAAAGTGAGGGGGGATCCGGCCAGCCTCTCCGTCAAGGATCCCAAGCTGATCCCCCAAGCAGTAACCAGCTCTCGTGTTGCCCGCGTTAGGATAAACAGCCCGGAAAACATCACCAGCAGATTCCAGTCCACCTGCCCCAAAAATCGCTCCGGCTTCAGCCTGCGGGTAATCAACAACAGGGCCGCTGCCACCAAGGCTGATTCTGCCAAAGGAAGTCCGGCTGCAAAGGCCACAAACAGCCCCCCCGTAATCACCACGCTCTTGCGCAAGAGGGGCGGATAGAGCCGCAGCGGCAGCCAAGGCACCTGGGCAAAGGGTTTCAACGAGCGCACCTCAGGGTAGTACAGCCACAGCAACCCCACTTCCAGCAGCAGTCCCACCATGGCAATGGGGGTCATCTGGGCAGCAAACTCCAGATAGCCAATCCCAGAGAAGGAGCCGATCAAAATATTCTGCGGGTTGCCGCTCAGGGTGGCGACGGATCCCAGGTTGGTGGCTGCCGCCAAGCCCAGCAGATAGGGAATTGGATTCAACCCCAACACTGTTGTGACCTGCAAAGTGAGGGGAGTGAACACCAGGGCCAGTGTGTCGTTGAGCAAAAAAGCCGAGAGCAGCCCGCTGCCGAACACCAGCATGATCAACAGGCCAAAGGGGCTACGGCTCACCCGAATCAAGCCCAGCAAAGCCAACTGAAAAGCCCCCCCATAAGACAAGCTGGCGTTCACCACCATCATGCTCAGGAGAAACACAATTGTGGTCGGGTCAATGGCTTCCCAAGCCTGCCGTAGCGACAAGGCCCCCAAGCCGATCAACAGAGCGGATCCCACCAGGGCGATGGTGGCCCGGTTCATGCGCAGCCTGGGCAGGGATCCCAGTCCCAACCCGACATAGCTCAAGCCCAACACCAACCAAGACAGCCCCTGCACCTCTTGATCCCTCCCATGCTCCTTTCAGGATCCCTGATGGGTTTAGCCAATGGCAAAGGCTGCAGTTGAAACAGGCCCAATATTCCCGATACCCGATAGGTCACCAAGAAAACTGGGTCTGAAGCCCGGCCCTAGCGCCTACGGCCCGCTGACGCGACAGGGCGGCTTTCATGTGTGTACAATACAACCATGCAACAGACTCTAACACTGGTTTGTAGGCTCCAACCCACACCCGAACAGATAGCCAAAATACAAGCCACACTCCAGGCCTTTGCCGCTGCTTGCCACTACACCAACCAAACGGTCAAGCCAAATATCTGCAACCCTGTAGCCATTCAGGCACAGGTGTACCAAGCTATCCGCAAGGAGTTTGGACTCAGTGCCAACCTAGCCGTTAGAGTCTGTGCAAGAGTGGGAGCTAACCGCAAGACTGCCAAAGCTCAAGGTCACCCCGTCAAGACCTTCAAGCCCACTTCCGCCGACTACGACGCTCGCCTCTTCTCCTATCGGGAACAGGACGAGACGGTCAGCCTGTGCTTGGTAGGGGGACGGGAACGAATTCAGTTGTGTTTGGGCAACCACCAAAGGGGCAAGTTGCGGGGACAAAAGCCGACTTCTGCCCAGCTTGGCCGGCATCGAGACGGTTGGTACTACATCCACATCCAGCTGACCGGGCAGGTGCCTGAGCCAAAGCAGGCCGTTCAAGTCAAAGGACTCCGTCTCGCTGGCGCGATCGGGGTGGACTTGGGCAGGCGAGAGATTGCCAAAACCAGTACCGACAGGGAGTGGGATGGACAGCAGTTGAATCAGACCAGAGACCGGTCCAGCCGAGTGCGTAGGTCGCTGCAGACAAAAGCCTCGAAAGGCACAAGGTCGACACGCCGCAGGGCGAGACAAATCTTGCAACGGTTGTCGGGGCGGGAGCGACGGTTTCAGACTTGGCTCAACCACACCATCAGTGCTTCGATTGTCTGGGAAGCGCAGCAGAAGCAGGCAATCCTTGCCCTTGAGGACTTGACGGGGATCAGGGAGCGCATCAACCGACAGCCTCGCAGCAAAACTGAACGGCGCAGGGGCAACAGTTGGGCGTTCTACCAGCTTCGTCAGTTTCTGGAGTACAAGGCTCTGCGTGCGGGAGTTTTGATTGTTCTCGTTCCACCTGCATATACCTCGCAGACTTGCCACAAGTGTTTGCATATTCATCCCGACCCTGCGCAATCCTATCGCAGTGGGAAGCAGTTTAAGTGTGGGCATTGTGGATGGGAAGGGGATGCGGACTTGAATGGGGCAAATGTGATTGCCATTCGCGCAGCGGCGCGGAGCGCCAAACTTGGGGCTGCCTTTGTAAACCAGCCCAGAGGTTAAGCCTACGGCTCGCTTCGCGAACGTGGTTGGCTTGCCAACTGCAGGGCTACTGAAAGCCTCCGCCTTTAGGCGGGGGTAGTTTACGGTCAGGAATCTTTCAAGACAGTCCAACAGCTCCGCTGGGCCAGCGCGTTCGCCTCGGCAAGCTGCAGGCTGAGCAGAGGTGGGGAGGATATCCTCGGCCATCGTTCGTAGGATAATGGGAGCCCGTAGGCACTAACCCGCAAACACTGAGTTGCCTGCCGTTCGCTGAGGAGTTGTCCCCTTGGTCAAAGAACGAGTAGAGGTGATCGTCCCGGCCACCACCGCCAATTTGGGGCCAGGGTTCGACTGCATCGGTGCAGCCCTAGAGCTCTACAATCACTTCCATTTTCGCGAGATCCCTTCCGGCCTCAGCATCCACTACCGTGGCAGCGACCACATCAGCCAGAGCAAGGACAACCTGGTGTACCGGGCCTTCTGTCGCGCCTTTGAGCTGCTGAGTAAGCCTGTGCCGGGGGTAGAAATCGAAATTACCCTCAACGTGCCCCTGGCGCGGGGGTTGGGCAGTTCTGCCACCGCCATTGTCGGCGGCTTGCTGGGTGCCAATGCCATTGGGGCACTCAACCTAGCTCCCGAAACCCTCCTACAACTGGCCATTGCTTTGGAGGGCCACCCAGACAATGTGGTGCCTGCCTTGCAGGGCAGTTGTCAGCTCTGTGTGCAGGGACAGCAGGGGCAGTGGGTGTTTTGTCCGGTGGAGTGGCATGAGAGCATTGGCATCCTGGCCGTGGTGCCCAATTTTAAGCTTTCCACCCAAGCGGCCCGCGAGATCCTGCCCAAATCCGTCAGCTTGGCGGATGCGGTTTTTTCCAGCAGCCATCTGGGCCTGCTCATCCGCAGCTTGCAGTCGGGCCGGGTGGACTGGCTGAAGGTGGCCCTGCAGGATCGGCTGCACCAGCCGGCGCGTATGGAGCTGATCACCGGGTTCAAAACGGTTCAAGCTGCAGCCATGGCTGCCGGAGCCTATGGGGTGGTGATCAGTGGAGCTGGCCCTACCCTCTTGGCCCTCTGTGCTCCTGAGAATCGGGAACGGGTGGGATCCGCGATGGTCAGCGCTTGGGCACAGTTGGATATTGAAGCAGAGGCCAAACTGCTCAATCTGGATCGGCAGGGGGGACGGGTGGTGATCCACTCCCAGCAGTCTGGATAGGAAACTTCCTGTCCAATCGGGGAGCTACCCTACTGCCGGGAAGCCATCTTGCAGCAGCAACACCAAAGGCGGAAGAAACAGCCAGGCTGCCACCATCAAGGATGCCACTGCCGCCATCAACACGGCTGCTGCCGCGCAATCTTTGGCGATCTCGGCCAAGAGGTGATACTTGCTGCCCAGGGTGAGATCCACCACCGCTTCCAGAGCAGTATTCACCAGCTCAAGCGCCATCACCAAACCGCTAGTCAGGCTGATCAGGGCCATTTCCACGGCGCTCAGCCGCAGGCCCAGCCCAAGGCCAAAGGCCATCACCGCCACCCCCATGTGGATGCGGAAGTTGCGCTGAGTGCGGATGGCATAGACCAAGCCCTTGCCCGCGTAGTAAAAACTTTTGCCCAGGTTGTCGGCCACTTGCCAAGAGGGGGGGCGTCGCCAGGGATCCATCCCCGAAGGCTCGGCATTCACTGCAGGATCGGCCTCTGATGGAGGTGCTGGGTCTACACCGGTGAGCCGGGCATGAATGCGCCGCCGGAACACCACCGGGCGAGAACGCTCCGGCAGCCGACTAGGGCTGTTGGCCATGGGCCACCTCCCCGTCCAGTGGAATGGCTGCGAGCAACTGTCGCTGTTGCTGCAACATGCGCTGTAGGGACAGTTCATCCGGGTGATCCCACCCCAGCAGATGGAGCAACCCGTGGCTGGCCAGCCAGGCCAACTCTTGCGAGAGACGATGCCCCTGCGCTTTGGCTTGTGCGCGAGCGGTGGGCACCGAAATCACAATATCCCCCAGCAGGCGTACCCCCGTTACGTCTTGGATCTCGAAGGGGGCAAACATCTCCTGCGCGGCAAAGGCCAGCACGTCGGTAGGCTCGTCGAGGTGGCGAAACTCGCGGTTGAGCTGGCGGATGTGTTCATCGGAAGTGAGGCAAAGGCTGAGCTCGCATGGCTCCTGTACTCCCAGCTCTTTCAGCCAGATCTCGAACCAATGACGCCAAGTGGCTTCTTCAACTGGGCTTGGGATGTTGAACTCCAGATAGAGATCTAAAAGTCCATCCATGCGGGCCTCACTCACACCACGCCCCCTATTCTACCGGTTTGCCCAGATTGGGCCAGGTTTTGCTTCTTTGCCCTGCCAGCTGTCTCAGCGCCTGTCGTAGTCGATTCTCCAGCTCATGGCAGTCTGAATGCAGATCCTCTGTCGGGAACAGATCCCCGGCAACGCCGACCGCCCAGGCCCCTGCTTGTAGGTACTCCGCTGCCCTGGCCAAGGTGACTCCCCCTGTGGGGATCAACGGCAGGGATCCCAGCACCGATTGTAGATGGCGCAGGTAGCGGGATCCCCCCATACTCTCCGCCGGAAACACCTTCACTGCCGTTGCCCCCGCCTGCCAGGCCCTCCAGATCTCACTGGGGGTAAGGGCACCGGGCACGATGGGCAGCCCCACTTCCCGACCCCAATGGATGACTTGCTCGTCGGTGAAGGGGCAAACGCAAAACTGGGCTCCTGCCTGCCAAGCCTGCTCCGCCATCTGTCGATCGAGGACAGTGCCCACCCCTATCCAACACTGCGGGTGGTCTTGCCGCAGTTGGGCAATCAGCTCCAGATATTGGGGAACTTGCGTGGTGATTTCAATGTGGCGGATCCCGGCCCGGATGGCCAGCATGGATCCCTCAAGGGCCTGGGCTGGGCTGGCACGGAGGCGGATCACCGCAATCAGCGGCTGCTGCCACAGATGGAGTAGCCAGGGGTGCTGTGAACCTTTCCTGAAACCGCACTCAAAATCCTCGAATACCATCTGTGGGGAAATACCCTCTCATCGGTTTCTCATCTTTGCCAGACGTTGAGGTCGCTGTCGCTTGCCAGTGGGTTGGGCTGCCCACCATCAGACCCATGAAATCCAAAGGTTAGTACGAGCCTAACAGCGGTGTGGTTATTTCAAACGGGTTTGAGACAGTTCCCGGCTGCCCCTTGCCCCCAACAAAGCAGCCATAACCGGCAATAGCCAGCTCAGGCTCGATCAGATCCGTGGGGATCTTTGTATCCTTAGGGTCGATGGATCAATGGCAGAGGGTGTGGGGAGTGACGAGTCTGAGTCGTGGGTCACGCAGACTGAAAGCGTGGGTGATGCTTGGATTGCTCACCCTCTTGCTGTTGGGGATCCTGTGGGGGGGTGCCTCCTCTCAGGCGCAGAATGTCAACCAATTGCAACAGCGGCAGCAGCAGATCCAGCAACAAATCCAGAGCACTCAGCGCCGCCTGGGAGAACTGCGCCAAGCAGAAGAAGAAGCCCGTCGCCGCATGGGATCCCTGCAGCAAAATATTCGACAGACCGAATCCAGCCTTCGCGACAATCAGTATCGCCTAGAACAAGCTCAGAAAGCGCTGGAGCAAGCTCAAAAAGAACTGCAGGAGCTGGAAGACCGTCTGAGACGGCAGCAACAGGGCACGGCTGCCCGTTTACGCTACATGCAGCGACAGGGGGCTGAACATTGGTGGGCTTTGCTGCTCACCAGCCGTGACTTGAACGAGTTTTTTGACCGCCGCCATCAACTGCAACTGTTAATCGAGGCGGATCGGCAGTTGATCCAAGAGCTGCAAGCAATGGCCAAAGAGGTGGATCAACAGCGCATTGCTCTGGAGATGCAGCGCAACGAGATTTCCTTGATTTTGCAGGAGCTAGCCGCCCAGAAGAATCAACTGCAGCAGCAGGCCGCCGCCCAAGAGCAACTGGTGGGCCGCTTGGCCAACGAACGCGCGGCCTATGAAGCAGCCCAACGGCGGCTGGAAGCCGATTCTCGCCAGCTCACCAGTCTGATCCAGCAACTGATTGCCCAGCAGGCGCAACAGCGGGGGGGCAGGGATCCCGTTCAAGGGACAGGCCGATTCATCGCTCCGGTGCGCGGGCCGATCACCAGCGGCTTTGGCTGGCGGGTTCACCCCATCTATCGCAGTCGCCGCTTTCATGCGGGGATCGATTTTGGTGTGCCCACCGGCACCGCAGTCAGAGCCTCAGACCGGGGCACCGTCATCTACGCCGGTTGGTACGGCAGCTATGGCTACACGGTGATTGTGAATCACGGCGGCGGCATCACCACCCTGTATGCCCACAACAGCCGCGTCGCCGTTGGGGTAGGCCAGCAGGTACGGCGGGGGCAAGTCATTGCTGCTTCCGGCTCCACCGGCCTCTCCACTGGGCCCCATGTTCACTTTGAAGTGCGCGCCAACGGCCAACCAGTCGATCCCCGCCGCTACCTCTGAAGCAAAGCCTCCGCCGCCACCGGCTTCAGGGATCCCGCCTCTAATGTCCACCGCACATCGGCAATGGAGGACAACTCCTCGGGGTCGTGGGAAACCACCAACACCGTCCAGGTGGACTTTAGCCGGGCCAACAGCTCGATCAACTGCCGCCGCACCGACCAATCCAATCCCGCCGTTGGCTCATCCAGCAACAGCAAAAACGGGCCACGGATCAACTGGACAGCCAGAGCCAGCCGCCGCTGTTGACCTCCGCTGAGGTGATTGGGGGACGTGTGCAAAGGGATCCCTTCCAATCCCACCTGTCTGAGGGCATTTTCGATCTCTGTTCTCTGGAGCTCCGGGTGGCCAAAGCGCATTTCCTCCAGCACCGTCAAGCCGCAAAAGTGCCGCTCCGGGAACTGAAACACCAATCCCGCCATGCTGCGCAACCGGTTGGGGGAGAGTTCTACCCCTCCCCAGGCAATCCGTCCCTGAGTGGGCCGCGCCAAGCCGGCCAAGATTTCCAGCAGGGTGCTCTTGCCCGCTCCACTTTTGCCCACGATCAGCCCCAACTGGTTCAGGCCCAACTCAAAGGAGAGATCGTCGAGAATGGGCTGGGAAACGGCTGCCGGATGGTAGGAAAGATGCTGAACTTGCAACATGAGGGGCAAAAGAGGAGATGCTGTCGTTATTTTGGCACCGGAAGATCTCCACGCGACAGCTATGGCCCTTCTTCAGCAGGAAGGTCGAAGCTTGGGAAACCCATCCGTCTGGGAGGCAGAGTGACATCCTTCCGACGCTGACCCTACGGGTACACCGCGGGATCTTAATAGCTCTCCGCACCCCTCAAAAGTTAAGCTAGCCTGAAGTTAGGGTAAGTTATCGTTCTGGTTGTCCTGATGGCACAGCCCTCTTCTGCAGATTCCCCTTCAGTTGGGGCAGGATCCCCCCCGCAGGTGAGCTATACTCGCCTGGCCATGCGTAACATGGTGCGCAAAGGCAAGACCTCCCTGCTGCACTTCACCCTGACGGCGGTGGGGTTGGTGGCCTTGCTGGTGGGGCTGGCCTACCTGTTTCACTAGAGTTCTGTGAGAATGTCCGGGCAACACCCTCCCGCGGTTATTCCTGGGGCAGTAAAGACACACCCTGAGAGGTCTTTCTTGTTACACTCCGTGTCTCTTCTTAAGCTTTTCCCAAGATTAGGTGTTAGGAAGGAACAGGCAGCAATGGCTCCTACGGTTCGAGCGCACGGCAATCCCGGCTGCTGAAACGCCAACCTTTGGCTTTTGGATTTTAGTCTATGCAGACTTCGCCAGATCTCACCTCCGCTCGTTCTGTCATTCGCCTGCTATTGTTCGCCAAGAATCGAGCTGTCGTTGCTGAACTTGAGGAACATCTGCGCCAGCACATCCAGGGATTGCCAGGCCAATACCCTGCCCAACTGGAAGTGGTGCCACTGGAGGAGCACCCCTACCTAGCAGAACATTACAAGCTGGTGGCGACTCCCGCTCTGGTCAAGGCTGAGCCCTTGCCTGCTCAGGTTTTGGCAGGCGAAGACTTGGCGACGCAGTTGGAAGTGTGGTGGCCCCGTTGGCAAGGCCAGGCGGCTTTGGCTTCCCATCAAGAGGGGGCAGGACGGGATCCCACCTCCCCTCCAACCACCGAGGCGCTGTTGCAGATGTCGGAAGAGGTATTTTTGCTGCGGCAGGAGCGGGCCCAATTGCGGGAGCAGTTGGACTTCAAAGATCGCGTTCTGGCGATGCTGGTGCATGATTTGCGCAGCCCCCTGACAGCCACGGCTTTGGCAGTTGAAACCCTGCAGCAGGGGCGCGAGGGATCCCTGGACAAAGCCTTGGAAGGGCAGTTGTTCGACCACGCCCGCCAGCAACTGCGCAAGATGGACAGCATGATCACCGATATTCTGGAGTCGGCCCGTGGCGCTGCCTCAGAGCTGAGAATTCGAGCCGTAGAAACCCAGTTGCCCGGCCTGTGTCAGACGGTGATCGAGGAGCTATGGCCGCGCATTCAAGGCAAGCGACTGCAGTTTCAAGCGGATATTCCCGTAGATCTGCCCTCCGTTCACGTGGATCCTGACAAGATCCGCCAAGTTCTGTTCAACTTGCTAGACAACGCCATCAAGTACACTCCCGCCGGGGGATCCATCCGTCTCGATGTTCTCCATCGCACCAGCCAAAAGGTGCAGGTGACCGTCAGCGATACTGGGCCTGGGATCCCGGAAGCCGACCAAGAGAGCATCTTCTCCGATTCTGTCCGTCTGTCTCGGGATCAACAGCAGGAGGGCTATGGCATCGGCCTTTCCCTCTGCCGACGGATTGTGCGCGCCCACTACGGCCAGATTTGGGTAGAGTCTTCCTTGGGCAAAGGCAGCAGCTTTCATTTCACTTTGCCCGTATACCGGCTCTGCAAGCCCTAGCCAAGAGCTGGCTTCCCAGTGGTGTGAGCCCTCAGAGAGAAGAGATCTGACAGTTTTCCAGCATCAAGGAGTTGCCAACACCGGTAGAATGGGCACCGGAAGCTGGAGGATGAGTGAAAGACTCCACTCTGCCTCTGGCGGGGTTGTTGCTATGGGAACCGCAACGCTGCTGCAACAAGGCCGCGAGGCTGCTCTGCGCTGCTAATGCGGACGTGGAGGCGTTGTGTGGCAATAACGGTTTGATGGGCGTTTTGCAATCTGGGTCAGGTTGGCCAATTTGTGGGTTTAATTAAACCAAGCTCACCGAAGTTGAGTCGGTGAAACGGTCAGCATTGTCTGTTAGGAGCATGGTGTTAGTGCTCCGCACCGCTGGCGCGAGAGTGCTCCGCACCGCTGGCGCGAGAGTGCTCCGCACCGCTGGCGCGAGAGTGCTCCGCACCGCCGATGCGTTCGCGGAAGTGTCGCGTAGCGATGGAGTGCTATGCCTACGGCACCCTGACAGGAACCGCACCGCTGTCACGAAAAGGCAACTGTTCTGATGACCAAAGCAAGGGAGAGGAGAGGCGCTGACCCGTTCACACCGGCAGGCCGTAGGCCTTTGCCAGAGAAGTCTCGGGATCCCCGCCGCCCCCCACAACCTGCCAAAGATACCGTCCCACCTCCGGCGGAGTCTGGTCGCCTGCTTCCTGCCCCCAGGGGATCCCTGTCGGTTTCCCGTCCTCGACCGCTGCGTCTTGCCCGCCAGAAAGCCATTGCCCGTCTGCGCCAACGGGCTGCCCAGCCCCGCCGCTTGAGACAGTCTCCCTCTCTCGGACAAGTATTGCTCAGGGGACTAAGCTTAAGTCTCATCCTGGGCCTAACGATGGCGGGCCTCTCGCAACTGCTGCAATCGACCACTGCTGTCCGGACAGAACAGGCCACGACGCAGCTTGGGGATCCGCCCCCGTCGGCACTACCGAGTGACACCTTGCAGGGAGAAGCGATCCCGGCTTTGCAGGAGCGCTTGGCTGCCTTGGCCAACCAACCGGGTTTGACGGCAGGAGCCCTGTTTTGGGAGGTGGAAACCGGCACCTTTGCGGGGGTCAGGCCGGATCAGGCTTTTCCTGCCGCCAGCGTGATTAAGATCCCCATTCTCTTGGCTTTTTTCCAGGCTGTGGAAACCGGGCAGGTGCGGCTGGATGAACAGCTCACCCTGCGGGAAGATCTCAAAGGAGGGGGGGCAGGCGTGCTGCAAACCCGCCCGCTGGGATCCCAGGTTTCTGCTTTGGAAGCGGCCACCCTAATGAGCACCCTCAGCGACAACTTCGCCACCAACCTGATCATCGATCGCCTGGGTGGACAGGAGGCTCTCAACCAAAAATTTCGTCAGTGGGGGCTACAACACACGCAAATTTCCTGGTGGCTTCCCGATCTAGAGGGCACCAACACCAGCAGCCCGCGCGACATGGTTTGGTTGCTCAGCCAGGTGGAACAGGGGCGCATGCTCAGCCGCCGCAGCCGCGACCGCTTTCTGGACATTCTCTGGCGCACCCAACAGCCCTCCTACTTCCGGCCCAACCTGGGTCAAGAGGTGCGCATTGCCCACAAAACAGGAACTCTGCGCTCAGTGGTGGGAGATGCCGGGATCCTGGATTTGCCCAACGGGCGGCGCTATGTGGCGGCGGTGTGGGTGAAGCGAGAAACCCCCAACGATCCTAGAGCTGAAGAGCTGATCGCCGCCCTGTCACAAGCAGCCTACGAGTTCTGGTCTGCTCCTGGATCCGCCCTTCCATCTGGAACAGACTCCACTGGCAACCCGCAGCCCTGAGTCCCCACTCCACAAATCTTTCCATATTGTTCCATATTGCTACGCAACGCTTACGCGAACGCAGTAGCGGTGCGGAGCACTCTCGCGCCAGCGGTGCGGAGCACTCTCGCGCCAGCGGTGCGGAGCACTATTCTAGGCAAAGCGTAAATGCCAGAGTGGAGAAATAGGCGTTGAGGGAAAACGATGGGGCACCTGGTCAGCATCAACCCCGCCACCGGAGAGGAATTGGCTCGCTACCCAGCTTTCGATTCCCAGCAGATCCAGACCTGTATTGCCCAAGCCCATGAGCGGTTCCAGAGCTATCGTCGGATCCCGTTTGCTCAACGATCCGCCTGGCTGAAGCGAGTGGCAGGGATCTTGGAGGAGCGCAAAGCGGAGTTTGGCCGCCTGATCAGCCTGGAGATGGGCAAAACCTTGGCCTCTGCTGTTGCGGAAGTGGAAAAATCCGCTTGGGTTTGTCGCTACTACGCCGAGGAGGCAGAAGGATTCTTGGCCGAGCGCTCCATGTTGCTGCGCAACGCTTACGCGAATGCCAGCGGTGCGGAGCACTTTGCCAGTCGCAGTGGGATCCGCTACCAGCCGCTGGGGGTGATTTTGGCGGTGATGCCCTGGAACTTTCCCTTTTGGCAGGTGTTTCGCTGTGCGGCCCCGGCCCTGATGGCAGGCAATACCCTCCTGCTCAAACATGCCTCCAATGTGCCCCAATCGGCTTTGACCCTGGAGCGGATCTTTCAGGAGGCAGGATTTCCACCAGGGGTCTTTCAAACCCTGCTGATCACAGCAGCCCAAGTGGCAGAGGTGGTGGCGGATGAACGGGTGCGGGGGGCCGCCCTCACCGGGAGCGAAGCCGCCGGCTCCAGCCTGGCCCGTTTGGCCGGTCAACATCTGAAAAAAACGGTGCTGGAACTGGGAGGGAGCGATCCCTTCATCGTGCTGCCCAGCGCCGATTTAGAGACAGCAGTTACCACAGCGGTCGCAGCCCGTCTGATCAACAATGGTCAGTCCTGCATTGCCGCCAAACGATTTATCTTGCACAGGGCTATCGCCGAACCTTTCACGGCTGCCATGACGGAGCGATTTCGCCAGCTCAAGGTGGGGGATCCCTTGGATCCGCAAACGGATGTGGGGCCTCTGGCTACCGCCAACATCCTGCAAGAGGTGGACGGACAGGTGCAGGCTTTGGTGCAGGCAGGGGCCAAAGTTCATGTCGGCGGATCCCCCTTGGGAGGAAATTTTTACCCGCCCACAATCCTGAGCGAAATCCCCCCTGATCAGCCGGTGGCCCACCAGGAGGTGTTTGGACCAGTGGCCCTGTTGTTTACGGTGCCGGATGTGTCGGCAGCCATTGAGCTGGCCAACAGCACACCCTTTGGCCTAGGTGCCAGCGCCTGGACAACCGATCCAGAGGAACAGGAGCGCCTGTTGGAGGAGCTGGAGGCGGGATCCGTGTTCATCAATGGCATGGTCAAGTCCGACCCCCGCCTTCCCTTCGGCGGCATCAAACGCTCAGGGTATGGACGGGAACTGGGCCGGGAAGGGATCCTGGAATTTGTGAATGTCAAAACCATTTGGGTGAAGTGATGGTGGAGACTCCTCAAAGGGATCCCCAGCCGGCGGCGGATCCCACAATTAAACTGGATCAGTTTCTCAAGTTGGCCGGGGTTGTTCCCACCGGTGGGCAAGCCAAGCAGCTCATCCAAGCGGGGCAAGTGCGGGTGAATGGCGAGGTGGAAACCCGGCGGGGACGCAAGCTGCGCCTTGGGGATGAGGTGGCCGTGGGAGGTGGAGTTTGGCGGGTGCGCCTGGATGAGGTCTCAAACTGAGATCAATGCCATGGGATCAAAAGAAGCATGGCCAAGGCTCCGATTCCTCCTGCCACCGCAAACTGCCATTCCAGTCCCCACAGCAGGCAGGCAACTCCGGCCAGGATCTGGATCCCACCGGTAATCCAGTAGGGGAGACGCGGCGGATCCACCAGGCCGTTGAGCCAGTGGCCTAGCCCCATTTGAAACAGCCAGAACACCCCCAAGTACTGGCCCAAAGCTGCCAAAGGGGTACGCCCGACAAAGGGCAGCACCGAGAGGATCATGCCCTGGGCAATCACCAACGTCCACACCAAACCCACAAAGTAGAGGTGAGCCAGTCCGGCTGTTCGAAACTCCGGCAAGCTGGTCTGCCGCACCATGTAGCCCAAGCCAACCAGGGAAATCACCAACCACAGCCAGTTGATGTTGGCCTCCTGGTGAAACTGGGTGGCGGCGAACCCCATCCCCAGAAGAATCGCCCAAACCAGGTACACCCGCCGACAAATGTTCCAGAAGGGAAGAGGGGTTTGCATGGCCTCCACCTAATCGACGATGACAATACGGCCCACCATGCTGGGGTGGATCTCGCAGAAATAGTCCTGGATGCCGGCCACTTCGAAAGCCACTGCTTTGCTCTCGTTGCGCCTCAGCCGTCCCGTTCCTTGGAATTGCGCTCCCTCTATAGGAGTAGCCGTGTGGGGGGTGGAATCCAGGTTGGTGAAGGTCACCTTGCCGCCCCGCTTGAGGATGATCTCCGGGGGCAGGTATTGAAACCCGCGAATGATCACCTCTGCTTCCGCCATTGCCTCGACAGGATCTCGCCCCGCAACAGAGCTGGCTTGTCGCCACCGATCCACGGCCAAGATAGCCCCCACATTGAGCAGGGATCCCAGCCCACTCAGCAACAGCAGCCGCCGCGTCATCGGCATAGGACTTTCTCCACACAGATGCAGGAAGAGAACAGGAAGAGAAATAAAGACTGAGACGCTTATGAAGGAAGGCGGTTGCGCCAGCAGTGCAGAGCACTTTAATCTGCAAGCCTCAAGATCCTACAGAGAACCTTGGAAGGCTTCGCAGAGATCATCGCTGGCAGGGGCTCTACACCTTCAGGATCCAGCGCTCCCGAGTCTCGGCACTGACAAAGGGGGCAGGCACCACCAGAATGCTGGGGTCAAGGCTATGGAACACGGCCCGAATCGCGGTGGCATGGGCAACTTCGTTGGGGCCAATGGTGCTGGCAGCAGCCACCAGGTCTTTGTTGGAAAGCTGGACAAAGGCATCGTTGTAGGCTAAGGCCGCATCGAACTCCAGAGCCAGGGCCAGCTTGGCGATGTTGGCATCGGAATCGAGATTGCCTTCTTTGTTGTCGATGTAGGTGGAAAGGTCGTAGCTATCCCGCGCCCGAGAGGGGATCCCTCCCAGTTGCCGCACGGCGCCCGCCAGCAGATCCCGGTGCTGTTCGTGATCCTTCAGGTTCTTGGTGGCCACTTCCAACACGATCTTGCCCACCTCGGTGTTGCTCAACTTGCCGGCAGCGGTTTTGTAGGCCCAGATCGCCTGCTGCTCCAAGTCGATGGCGGCGTTGAGAATGGCAATATCAGCAGTGTTGGACTGAGCGGCACCGGGCAGGCTGCGCGCCCCGATCGCTCCTCCCACACCCGCCAGCAAACCGGTTAGCAATAGGTTGCGGCGGGAAGTTGCAGTGCCGGGATCCCATTCGGCGGCCAATTGAGGCAGAGCGAAGGGAGTCTTTGAAGTCTTCATCTCAAGTCTCCTGTCTGGAAAGAGGGCAACCAACCTTCGGGAGCTTGCTCTCGGGCAATTCCCTCTTGGCCTGGTCTGATGGGAATACGCCGCTGATGTCGCCGTGGATGCCTAGGGGAAGAGATTTGGGTTGTGTGCTCAGCTTTTGGGATAGGCTACTTTGAAAGCTGCGTCCAACAGCTTCATTGGAGACAAGTGAATGGCCGGTGGTGGTGTCATTAGCCATCCATTCGATTCTGGGCGTGAACTTACACATTGCTCTGCCGGAGGCCAGCTTGCAGAGCTACGCCACGTGGATTGAGGCGCGTATCCGGGAGGGGCAGGGGGCTCAGGTGGTTACCTGCAACCCGGAAATGATCATGCAGGCGCAGCGGGATCCCACCTTTGCCCAGGTGCTGCAAGCAGCAGAGCTGGTGATCCCCGACGGCATCGGAGTGGTGTGGGCCTTACGGCGGCAGGGGATCTGCGTCCAGCGGGTGCCGGGGATCGAGCTGGCAGAGGCCCTGATCCCGTTGGCGGCAGAACGGGGGTGGCGCTTGGCCTTGGTGGGGGGAAGGCCGGAAGTCAACCGGGCGGCGATTCGACATTGGCAAGCCCAGTTTTCTGGTTTGACCATTTGGGGCTACCACGGCTACTTCTCTGACACTGAAGAAAAAGAGCTTCTGCAAGCTCTCCAAGAATTTCGACCGCAACTGGTGTGGGTGGGGCTGGGATCCCCGCGCCAGGAGCTGTGGATCCAGAAGTGGCGTCCCCTCTTGCCCCAGGCTATCTGGATGGGGGTGGGGGGCAGCTTTGACATTTGGGCCGGTCAAAAACGGCGAGCGCCCCGTTGGTGGCGTGACCATCACCTGGAATGGTTGTATCGTCTCTATCAGGAACCCTGGCGCTGGCGACGCATGTTGGCTTTGCCCAAGTTTGTCTGGCAGGTGCTCTGGGATCCCTCTTCTCGTTGGCGCCCCTAGTCTGCCGGCGCTCTCTCCCTCCTCTGTCTAGGCGCTCCCTATGATGATTGGTCAGCACATCAGCCATCCTCCTCGCTTGCACCGTTGGGCCGGTACGGCTCCGACCCCTCATCTTCCTGCCCCAGCCAATCCAGAGGCCACCCTGGGCTTTTACGGCAGTACTCAATCTGGATCCCTGCAAACCCCGGCTAGCATGGTGTCCTTGCGGGGCGTGAGCAAAGTCTTTCCCAACGGCAGCCTGATTTTTCAGGATGTGAACTTGGAGGTGCGCCGCGGCGAGTTTGTGTTCGTAACGGGGGTCTCCGGAGCTGGCAAGTCCACTCTTTTGCGACTGCTCTACGGGGCGGAACAGGCCACCGAGGGCACGGTCATCGTCGATCAAGTCTGTCTATTTTCTTCTGAAGGGCGGCGGCGACCCTATCGCATCCCACCTCGTCCTCTGGCTATGTTGCGGCGGCGCTTGGGGGTGGTCTTTCAAGATTATCGCCTTTTGGCCAACCGCACCCTGGCGGAAAATGTGGCCTTTGTGCTGCGCGCCCAAGGGCTGTCCCCTGCAGAAATCCGCCGTCGCATTGGGCCAACTTTGAAGATGGTGGGGCTGACGGAAAAGCGGGATCGCTTTCCCCATGAGCTTTCGGGGGGGGAACAGCAGCGCCTTAGTCTGGCCCGCGCCATTGTCAACATGCCGGTGCTGCTGCTGGCGGACGAGCCAACGGGGAATCTGGATCCGGAAAACTCCCTCCTGGTTCTCCAGATTTTGGAGCGGCTCAATTCCTTTGGGGTGACCGTCATCATGACCAGCCACGACCCTTACCTGGTGGAGCGGGCTGGTCACCGGGTGGTGCGCATGGAGGGAGGGCGCCTGTATGATCTGCGCTGAGGGGCTACCGGGATTCCTACTTTGCTCTTCACAAGCTTTTTGAGATCCCGGAGAGCAGCTTTGCCGGTTGCATCAGCAGACCATGAGCCCTAAGCCAGCCGCATCAGCACAACAGCGGCACCACCCGCGGCGACTTGTCAAGCCAGCCCGACCAGTTACATCAGCGGGTCGTGGGCCTTACTCGCGCAGACCGCTCCGAAAGACCTACACAACACTAGACAAAACAAATTTTTGTCCAGCATTGTTGCTCTCTTCCTGCTTCAGCGACTCATGACTAGCGGTAGGTTTTAGACCTACCACCCCGCCGGCAGAGTCTCCACAGGCGTCAATTCCCCCAGAGCTTGGGGTACGTCTCAAACGGTAGCTGAGGTCTAGAAACATAAACCTAACTACCCCCTCTTTGTATAGTCGCACAACCGCCTAGCGTTTGTACATCAAGCTGTAGAGAACTGTGCAGCAAAGTGAGGACTCGGTTCCGCTATCGCGAGCAGTCAATTGGCGATTAGAGGCTGCCCTCAAGTTGGGTTTCCAGAAGCTCCTCCCCTAGCTGATGAGCGGCAGCCACCATATTTTTCAGTGCGGGGATCACCTCCTCCCAGCGGCGGGTCTTGAGGCCACAGTCGGGGTTAACCCAAGTTTGCTCCACAGGGAGGTGGGCCAGTCCTGTGCGCAGCTGCTGCAGGATTTGTTCGACGCTCGGCACCGCAGGGCTGTGGACATCGTAAACGCCATTGCCCACCTGGTGGCGATACCCAGCCTGGGCAATTTGCAGCAGGGTTTTGTTGTTGCTGCGGCTGTTTTCAATGGAAAGCACGTCGGCATCCAGCCGCTCAATGTGCTCGATGATGTCCCCAAACTCCGAGTAGCACATGTGGGTGTGAATCTGGGTTTCCGGCTTGGCCCCGCCGGTAGCTAGGCGAAAGGCATCCACTGCCCAGCTGAGGTACTCTGGCCAGCGTTCTTTTTTCAGAGGCAACCCCTCCCGCAGTGCCGGCTCGTCCACTTGCACCATCACCGCTCCAGCCGCTTCCAGATCTGCCACCTCAGCTCTCAGGGCTAGGGCAATTTGAAAAGCCTGCTCCCGCCGGGGAATATCGACACGGGGAAACGACCAGTTAAGCATAGTCACTGGCCCCGTGAGCATGCCTTTCACCGGCTTTTGGGTGTGGGACTGGGCTACTTGGAATTCCCGCACCGTCATGGGTTGGGGGCGAAACACGTCGCCGTAGAGAATGGGAGGGCGCACGCAGCGGCTGCCGTAACTCTGCACCCAGCCGTGTTCAGTAAAGGCAAAGCCTTCCAGCTTCTGGGCAAAGTACTCCACCATGTCGGTGCGCTCAAATTCCCCATGCACCAACACATCCAGGCCAATCTCTTCTTGAATGCGGATGCACTTGGCAATCTCAGCATCGATGGCTGCTTCGTACTCCGCCTGCGAAACCTCTCCTCTTTTGTACTTAGCTCGCCACTGCCGCACCTCTGGAGTTTGAGGAAAAGAGCCAATGGTGGTGGTGGGCAAGGGCGGTAGCTGGACCTGCCGACTTAGGCGCTGCTCGTAGGGCAGGGATCGCTCGAAGTCCTGGAGCTTGAGGTTAGCCAAAGCCTGGCGTACTTGGGGGTTGGGGGGGCTAAACTGCGCAAAGCTCTGCCATTGCTGCCGGATTTCCGCCTGCTGGGCAGCAGTGTCTTCGCCGTTGAGGGCTCGCGCTAGGAGAGCTACTTCGGCTAGCTTCTGTTCGGCAAAGCTGAGGACATTTCTGAGGGGTTCCGGCAACTGGGTTTCTAGAGCAGCGTCGTGGGGCACAAATTGCAACGAAGCAGAAGGCTGTACCCGCAGGTTGGGAGCTACCCCCTGCAGCTCCTGCAGGCCAGCCAAGACGGCCTCGGGCTGGATCTTCCAGACATTCCGAGCGTCCACCACGCCAGCACCTAGGATCTTGTCAGCCGGAAAGCCATAGGTTCTGACTAGATCCAGGTTGTGGCCACGGGTAAAGTCAAGGCTGATGCCGGCCACCGGCAGTTGCACCACCCAGGGGTAAGCCTCCCCCAGGTCATCGAAGTAAGTGACCAAGTGGACAGGGATCCCGACGGTTGCCAACTGGCGGTAGGTCATCTCCACGGCTTCCTGCAGGCCACTTCCCTGGCTGGTAACCAAAATGGGATCGTGAATCTGGACTTCCGGGATCCCCAGCTGTTGTAGCTCCTGGAGGAGATCCCAGTACAAGGGAAGGAGCTTTTCCAAGTCCGCTCGCAGATCTCCAGATCGTTGGCTAAGGCAGAGCAAAGTCACTGGACTGAGGACAACGGGGCTGGTGCGCTCCCCTAAGATCCCTTGGGCCCACCGAACTCTTTCCAAAAAATCCCCAAAGTTAGGACTGGGATCGGCTTCCGGTTCAATTTCGGGTACCAAGTAGTGGTAGTTGGTGTCAAACCACTTGGTCATTTCCAAAGCCGGCAGGCCCTCCCGCCCCCGTGCCATAACAAAGTAGCGATCCAAACCCGACAGGCCTCGGAACCGAGAGGGGATCAGCCCCAGCCAGGTGGCCCAGTCCAGTACATGGTCGTAGAGAGTCTGCTCCCCTACCGCAATGTAATCAATCCCAGCTTGCAGCTGAGTCTGCCAGGCTTGGGTCTCCAAATCCCAAAAGGTAGCCAGCAGAGCCTCTGACCCTAGAGCACCACTCCAAAAGCCTTCCAAAGCTTTTTTGAGCTCGCGGCGCTTGCCCATGCGGGCATACCCCAATGTCATGGTTTGTGCAGTCATGTCGTGTGCCATCCCAAATACTGAGTTTTCTAATTTTCCTGCGTTCAATTCGCCCTCAACTGGGATCCCAACCGCCAAGGAAGAAACCAGCTGTTCCTCTCTTGCCTCTGGAACCCCAACAAAACACTGCCTTTTGCGCAAAAAAGTCCTCAACGTAGCCAGCTATCGAAATGGCTACTTGCCAGCCTACCAATTAAAGTTAGGAAGCCTGACATCTCACTCTTTCCTTCGCGTAGGCGGGCTGTAGATCTTGGTAGATCTTGGTGCAACAGCACCCAAAATTTACTCTCTCCCGGCCAACTGGCTCAGAGTCTTGCTTGGGTTCTTGGACTTATTTCTACTGCTGAGGAGTACCGAAAGCTTGTGGGAGCAACGCCGGGAAAATGCTCAGGATAACGAAAGCAGAAACAAGCTAAAGCCAAGACAGTTACCATCTGTACCTCGCAGATGTTGTGAAGTTTAGAAAAACCATCGGTGGGCATTCTGACTGACACGGTTTTGGGGGACAAGATCTGGATCGGCAGCGAATGACTCTAGAGATTTGCTGCAGGACTTCTCCTAAACCGGATCACAGCTGCGGGACAGCGACAGATTCTCACTGCTCTTTCCCCGTTTCCTCTGGCGGCTGATCCCCGTCAGAACCGATAGCTGAGCTACATCGTATCACGGAGTTCAGAGACGGGAGTAGAGCGCTTCAATCATCACCAAGCCAGCAGCCTTTGGAGCTGTCAGACCTTACCTGAACGCGCCGTAAAGCCCCTGTCTAAGCACTCTGCACCGCTAGGGTAAGTAGGCAGGGGATACATAAGGCGCACTGCTTTTTTCATCGGTCATTCGCCGTTATGTTGATTACCTGGTAAGCGGGCCAGCCACCGGGTGATGCCCATGGAGGGAGGGCGCCTGTATGATCTCCACTGAGGGGCTGCCGGGATCCCTATTTTGCTCTGCACAGGCTTTGCTGAAACCCTGGGAGCGGGGGATCTTGAGCGCATTGTTGGACGGTGAATACCATGCAATCTCTCTCCCGACTTCTCAATAAGATTCGCTACCTCCTACAGGAGACTTTTTTAGGGTTGCGGCGGGGAGGCTGGCTGAATTGGGCTGCGGTGAGCACCCTGCTGGTGTTGCTGTTCCTGGTGGGGATCGGCCTTGAGCTGTCCTGGGGCGTGGATGCAACGGTGCAGTCTCTGGGGGGGCAACTGGAGATCTCCGTCTATCTGGAGCCGGAACGACAGGGGGTGGAACTGCAACCCCAGGTTGCCCAACTGCCTCATGTGGCCGAGGTGAAGGTCATCACCAAAGACCAGGCTTGGCGCACCCTCTTGATCGAGATGGGGATCCAGGACGAGGCAGCCATGGAAACCCAGTTGGGGGAGAACCCCTTGGTGGATGCTCTGCGGGTTAAGGCGGATTCCACCGAAGCCTTGGGGGAAGTGGCGGAGCGGATTCGCCAACTGGAAGGGGTGGATGAGGTGTACTACGGCGACCGCATTGTGGAGCAACTGGCCCAGATCCAGGACATGCTGCGGCTGGGATCCCTGACCCTCACCGGCGTGTTGGCCTTGACGGCGGTGGCAGTCATCACCACCACCATTCGCCTCATCGTCATGGCGCGGCGGCGGGAGATCGAGGTGATGCAGTTGGTGGGGGCGACGGCGGCCTGGATTTACTTGCCCTTTATTTTGCAAGGGTGCCTGTTTGGGGTGATCAGCGCAGTGGGAGCTTGGGGATTGGTCTTGGGATCCCAGCAGTTACTGCAGGAGCTGCTGGAGCAGTTGATTGCCTTGCCCTTCCTCAAGGTGATGCAGGCAGAGCGCAGCCAACTGGAGTTTTGGTTTTTGCCACTGATGTTATTGGGGATGGGGGTTTTTCTGGGCACCACCAGCAGCTTAATCGCGGTGCGTAAGTCAGCAGGGCGCTGAGGCGCACCGGCAGGAATGCTGAGGAAGACCCTACTGCTGCGCAACACTTTCGCGTCAACGGTGCCCAGCCCTTTGCAAATACAAGAACTAGAGGGTTCTTTGCTAGGATTGGGATCCCCGTGGCAATAAAATTAAGACCAAGATCAAGCCAAGTTCAAGACTGCAATGATGGCTGCCTACAAGAATCAACTGGCTATTGACAACGACGAGCTGATGCGTCGGGTAGAGGCTTTGATCAACGCTTCCAAAAATCGCTACCGCATCACGGTACAGGTGGCCAACCGCGCCAAGCGCCGCCGCTACGAGGATCCGGACGATATAGAAGATGGCTGGATGAAGCCAATTCGCCGCGCCGTCATCGAAATGTCGGATGAGCTGACCGAGCCGGAAATCATCGGCGACGAGTAGTCGTTAGACCTGCAATCTGCTGGCGCGACCGCCCTGTTGAAACTGCTAGCTCAGCGGCTGGGGGTGGGAGCCCTCGGTAGCTATCTATTTCGTCAAGTCGCTTGCAACGGGATCCCTTTCCCGCAGGCGGGCGTCGAGCCGCGATTCCATTAGGTGCAGCAGGCGGTGAGTCTCCTCTGGGCTGAGGCCCTGGATGCGCATCTCCAAGGGGCTGTGGAACCAGAGGGTCTGCTGCGGGAAAGGAATCTGGATCCCTGCTTGATCGAAGGCGTGTTTGAGGCGACGGCGGTATTCCCGCGCCACCCTCCACTGCTGCAGGGGCTGCACCTTGATCCAAACACGCAACGTGATCCCCCGCTCCCCCAGATCATCGACACCGTGCATTTCGGGGGGCTCGAGGATTTGTTCCCGCCAAGCTGGATCCCGGTACATTTGCAGAGCCACCTGCTCGGTGATGCGTATTGCCTGTTCCAAGTCGTTTTCATAGGCGATCACGATCCCCAAATCCACCCGTGACCAGCCGTTGGAGAGGTTTTCCACCACTCGAATGGCACTGTTGGGAATAGAGATCAAGCTGCCTTCGGTGTTGCGCAACTGGGTTAGCCGCAGATCCATGTGTTCCACGAGGCCGCCCCGCCCGTCCACCACGATCACATCCCCTTCAGCAAATTGATCTTCAATCAAAATCAACAGCCCATTGATCACATCTTTGATCAGATCCTGAGCAGCCAGGGAAATCCCCAGGCCAATAAAGCCCAAGCTGGCCACCAAGGGACCAATGTTGACCCCCACCGAGGCCAGGCCAGCCAGGGATCCGAGCAAAACCAGGGTAGTGGCTGCAACTCCTTTAGAGACGCCGGCAAAGGTGCTGAGGCGTTTGCTGAGGCGATAGGTGGAGGCATTTTGCCACTGCTCTTGGCGCAGGGCAGCAAAGAGGTTATCCAGCACCAGTCCACTCAGCCAAACACTGCCATAGGTGGCTAGGCCCACCCCTACCAACCGCAAGAGGGGGCCGCGCAGCGAAACCAGGAAAAACGTTTGCAGGGGTCGCGTTTGCGGGAAAAGGCCCAAACTCACCCCAACTCCGCCCACCCACAGGCCAATTTGCACCAGGCGCAGCAGGCGAATTTGCAGCTCCAAATAGGACTTCTGCCGTTTGCGTCCGGCTTGTTGTTCGACCAAGACGGGATCCACACCCGGCTGCTCTTCCGCCGCTAGGTGCTCCTGAACCTCTGCTTGGATGGTCTGGTATTCCGTCTGCAGGGCATCGCGTTTTTGCTGCAGCCGTCGCCGTTCTCGCTGACAAAGTTGGCTCAGGCCCCCACCACAGCCAGGAGGCCGAGGGCAATCATCGCTTAGCGGCGCAAAAATTGCGGCTGCCGTTCCCGTTGTGAGGTGCGCAGCGCTTCCTCAACAATGCCGGCTACCTGCTCAGCCCAGTCCATGGGTTGGGCGCCCTGAAATTGAGCATCGAGGGAGGTGATGGTCAGCAAATGTCGCCCATTCACCCGGATAACAGGCTGGTTGGTCTGGCCGTCCAGGGTGACTTCAACCTGCAGCGCCTCTGGATCGAAGCCAGCACTGACCAACTGATGTAAGGTCTGTTCAATGGAGCGCACCCGCTGCGACACCGGAGGCAGGTTGCCGGGATCCCCCTGCGGAGCGGTAACCACGAACAAACGCCGCCCATCCAGCATCACGGCCTCCGCCTGCATAGAGGGGGTGGGGAGGCTCAGCGCTTGCCGCAGCTCTTCTAGGGCATTCAAACGGTTGAGCAAAGGCAGGTTGGAGACAGTGCCGTTGTTTTCAGCAGTTTCCTGCCCCCATGCAGGCCCGCCTGTGGGGAATAGGGCAAGGGATGCACTGAAAAGGAGAGGCCACAATAGGGATCCTGTTTTCCCCGGCTTCGGCCTGTCTACCATTCGCAGTTTGCGCAGCATGAGCCATTCACTTCAGCGGTGCAGAGCACCTGAACAATCTCACTCCAGAAAGAAGAAGGCAATCCCGAGGATGGCATAGGTGGCCAAGAGGAGTAGCCCTTCCAGCCAGTTGGAGCGCCCATCGCTGCTGACGGAATTGATCAGCAGCACTGAGACGGCAATGGCCACCAACTCCACCATGCCGAAACTGAAGTTCATGGGCTGATGCAGCACATCCCCGGCCAGCACCAGCAGAGGTGCCACAAACAGGGCAATTTGCATCGTTGAGCCCAATGCCACCGAGAAGGACAGATCCATCTTGTCTTTCATGGCCACTGTGATGGCCGTCGCATGTTCTGCCGCGTTGCCAATAATCGGCAACAAAATCACCCCCATAAACAGCGACGTCATGTGAAAGTGTTTCAGCGTATCTTCCAGGGTGCTCACCAGCAGTTCCGACTCCAGGGCCACCAGCACCGTCAACCCCAAGAGGGCCAGCACCCAAAACCCCAAACCGGCCTGCTCGGGCGGAGCCGTCAACACCTGGGGAATGGATCCCTCCGCCTGCAAAACCGGATTGAGGGCCAGGCGGCTGGCCGCCTCATCTTCTGCGGCTTCCGCTTCGTGAAGGGTGTAGAGGTAACTGTGGGTTTTGAGGGAAAACAGCAAGGTAAGACCGTAAACCCCGATCAGCACCAGGGCTACCGCCGTGGACAGCTCTTGGATAGAGATCTCTCCCAAGTTGGCATCGGCATAGGTGACCACGCTGGGCAGGATCAAGGCCACCACCGCCAGGTTCATCACCGAGGCATTCATGCGGGCCACCTCGGGTCGAAAGCTCTGCTCCCGAAACTTGATCCCGCCCAAAAACATGGCCAAGCCAGCCACCAAGAGCAGGTTGCTGATGATCGCGCCGGTGATGGAGGCTTTTACCACATCCACCAGCCCCGCCCGCAGTGCCACCAAGCCGATGATCAACTCTGCCGCATTGCCAAAGGTGGCGTTGATCAGCCCCCCGACTGTCGGCCCTGTCAAGGCCGCGATCTCTTCCGTAGCCTGACCCATAAACTTTGCCAAGGCCACCACCGCCAAAGCCGCACAGAGGAAGACCAGGTTGGGATCCCAGCCCCGGAAGTGCCCCACCCAAGATAGGGGAACCCCCAACAGCAGCAGGAACATTATGCTGTTCAGACCTCTCTGCCAACCTGCCGCAGAGCGATCCGGCGAAACCAAAGGATTTGCATTAGCCAGGGTCATGATTCACAAGAGGAGAAAAGGTAGCGACGGTAGAGGCTGTTTGGATTTCGGGGAGCCAGATCCCCCATGGCCAGGAGTGACCATCTCCAAGAGTCTAACGGCTGCGAGGGGAGGTTGGATAGGTGCTGCTGGCTAGAGGGAGATAACCCGGTTGCGCTGCAACTGCCGGGCGATCTCGGCTCCCAGTTGATCAGGCAGGCGCTGGGGATCGGTGATTTTCAAAAAACTGCTGCCCTCCACCTCAAAGGGAAAGGATCCCTCGATGCCGTCGCGGGGGAGTTGTACCAGCAGCAATTGTTCAGGGCGCTTCGATTGCAGGGCATAGCCCAACTCCAGACAGACCTGGGGGCTGGGTAGGGGACGCCCCCGGCTATTCACCTGCACAGGGGTCACATCGGCCACCACCAGCAACGCGTGCTTGAGCTTGCGAATCAAGGCCGCGTCAATGAGCGGGGTCTCAGCCTCGGCAGGAAGGGATCCCTGAAGCTGTAGAGGCACAACCGGTCTGTGGTTGCGATTGAGGGTCTCGACCACGGCTTGCAATGCCCGCTGCAGAGTGGCGCTGGAGTCGGGGTAATCCGATTGGCCGCAGAAGTAGATGACAGGCTCCGTCATGTTCAGGGTAGCCCGCTTATTAAAATAGATCTCGCGGCTAATCAAATCGAGGTTGGAGATGCTGTAGGCGCCGCTGCCCTCGATGTAAAACTCCACCGGCTCTCCTTCCAGGTAGCGCTGCCACCACAGGGAAGCCTTCACCTGCTCCACATCGTCGAGAAAGTCGGCCCGCATCGCCGTTTTCAGGAGGCCGGTACGGCTCAGGCGCAGGTCGGGGGCCCTCTGTTGAACTTGAGAAGCAGACAACACTGAATCCAAATACCAGGCTTTCAGGACGATGATCGCCATGGGATCCCTCTGCGCTTAGCCTCAAAGGTACCTAATTTTTGGCGAGATCGTTAATCGTGGTGTCGAAGTTAGCCCAACTCCAATTGCAGAGCCAGATCCAGCAGCCGGTGGGCCAGGGTTGGCTTGGCTGCCAATGGGAGCCGTTCTGGGCTTCCTTGCTGGGGGATCCAATAGCCTTGGTTGTGGCTGCTGCCAAAGCCGCTGTCGGGTTGGTCGATGGGGTTGGCCACAATGGCATCCAAACCCTTTTGGCGGAGCTTCTCTCTGGCCGGTGGTAAGGGATCCCCACTTTGGGCAGCAAAGCCGATGAGGCGTTGGCCAGGGCGTTTGTTGCCGGCCAAAGCTGCCACCAGGTCAGGGATCGGCTCCAACGGCAACATCTGAGGTAGATCGGCTTTGGGTAGCTTCCCTGCGTAAACCTGGGCGGGGCGCACATCCCCCACAGCAGCAGCCATCCACAAAAGATCCGCCTGGGGAAATTCCGCCTGCAAAGCCGCCTCCAGTTGGGCTGCTGTTTCCACCCGAATGGCCCGAATGCCAAAGGGTTCCGGCTCAAAAGGGATCCCCAACGGCCCATGGGCCAGCGTCACCGTCGCCCCCCGGCAGGCTGCCGCCACCGCCAATGCCACGCCCATCCGACCGCTGGCCGGATTGCCGATAAAACGCACTGTGTCAATGGGCTCCCGTGTCCCCCCCGCCGTCACCAACACCCGCTTGCCTTGCCAATCTTTTTTCCCCCCTGTCCAGAGCAAAGCCCGCACATACTCCTGCAGCGCCTCCGGCTCCAACATGCGCCCTTCCCCCACTGCATCACAGGCCAGGCGGCCACTGGTCGTCGGCAAGGCCCAAAAACGGGGATCTCGCTGCAGCTGCTGCCAATTCTCGGCCACCTTCTCCGCCTTCCACATCTGCGTATTCATAGCCGGTGCCACTGCCACCGGACACCGGGAAGCTAAAACCACATTGGTGAGCAAATTATCTGCCAGCCCATGAGCCAACTTGCCCAAGGTGTTGGCCGACAAGGGCGCAATGAGGAGAGCCTCTGCCCATTCCCCCAACTCGATGTGCAGCGGTCGCCCTCGTGTTGCCTGCCAAAAGGCGGCATCAGTGAAAGCCGGTTGGCGAGACAAGGTGGCAAAAGCCAAAGGAGAAATAAAATGTTCCGCAGCTTTTGTCAAAACCACCTTGATCTCTGCTCCCTGCTGCGCCAGAGCAGACACCAAAGCTGCCGTTTTGTAGGCAGCAATCCCCCCACTCACCCCAATGAGGAGACGCCGCCCTGACCAAAAGGGATCCATATCGAGTGACACGCAAACAGCCTTGTTTCCAGTTTCCCTAGTTTTGCTCAATTCCGGCGGCCCTTGCCCAAAGATACTTTGACTCAGACGGATGACCCTGTCGAGAATAGGGCCTGAGAGCCTATCATTCCCAATTTCAGCCAAAGTCTCCCCCACAGGTTCTGGCCTTTAGAGGGAATTCCCCACTGCTGTTTTGCGCAACCACCCCTCAGATCCCATTGCAGTCGCTGACTTATTCCCTCTAATAGGAAGAATTGGATCAAACTCTATTGCAATCGCTGTTTGTTTCTGGCTACACTAACAGTTGTCCCTAAAACCATCTTGATATGGCTACAACCAGTAAACCAAAACCACTCACTGGCCAAGAGCTCCTCGACAAGGTAACTTCAATGGGAAATGCGGATCGCAAGGAAAAAGCTCGCGCCTGTGGTTATGTCACCTACACCAAGAATGGTCAGGAGCGAGTGAATCTGATGCAGTTTAACAACGCCCTGTTGAAGGCCGTTGGCGTGGATCTCGGCGCTAGTGACGAAAATGGATCCCGTGGCCGCGCTCCTACCTTCCGGGTTTCGGTTCATAAGAATGGCAATCTCCTGATCGGAGCTGCCTACACCAAGAAGATGGGCCTTAAGCCCGGAGATGAGTTCGAGATCAAGCTGGGCCACCACAACATCAAGCTGGAGCGGGTTAACTGATTTGCTGTCTCCCTGTACCGCTTTTCCCTGCTGGTGATCTCACCTTAGCTTGGGTAAAGCCCTCAGTATTCTTTTCAGCCTTTAGGGGCTTGGGGGCAGCAACTTCTTCCCTTCGCTCCAATGTTCACTGTTTCTCTACTTCCCAAGCAAGGGATCCTCATGATCCGCTGGGGATCCCTGGCAGTTTGTACCTCATCAATGGCTGAAGTGTGGGTAAGTTCGCTATTCTGACAACAGTTAAATTGGGTCTGCGGCAATGAACACTCCGACCGTACCAAATGTCTTTCGCCATTGGCGGCGGTGGCGAACTGGGGCGGGGCTGTTGTTGTTGGTTGCAACATTCTTTGTCATCGAGTCTCATCCGCGGGTTTGGCCTCAGTCGAATGCTGCTTTAGAGTGGGTGTCTTCCCAGCCTGCTCCCGAGCAGCAGGATGTTTTTGTAGATGGGGTCATTCGGCTGCAATTCGATCGGCCACTGGATCCCAATCTACAACGTCTGGCGGTTCAGTTGGATCCGCCGGCAGCGGTTATTTTTGATGTGCAGGGAGACGAGTTGTTGCTTAAGCCTCGGGATCCCTTGCGCTTTAGCACCCGTTACACCCTTACGCTTTCTCCTCAGGAGGGGCTTCCCCTCCAGCAGGCCATCCAACTGAGCTTTCGCACCGAACCGCAATTTACCTATGAGCGGGATGTCAAACCGCTGTTGGAAGCCAGTTGTGTGGGTTGTCACCAGCCGGCAGGACGGCAGCGCACCCAGTTACTGGACAGTTACGAGGCCACAATGGCCTATGTCAGGCCCGGGGATCCCAATAGCGAGTTGATCAATCCCCGGTGGACGAGCCGCCATGCCTACATCCTCAACGCCAATAATCCCAACCGCCCCCAAGCTCGCGGCGGATCCCCTGAGATCGCCTACATTCAAGCCCGTGGGCTGCCCCTATCCCGTCTGGGCTTTTGGACACCTGAAGAAGTGGAGATCGTCCGCACCTGGATTGTGCAGGATGGTGCCCCTCGCACCAGCGCCCGCTTACAGATAGGCAACTGAATGAGGCCTCTGGAACCCCATCCCCATGACCCCTCCTCAACCTTTGGCCACCGTGATTCAGGGATCCCTGAGTCGAGGGCTGGAAGCTCGCCTCAATCCCGGCGTCTCGGTAGAAGACTTGCGGGTGGGCAAATTCGTGGTGATCCAGGGGCAGCGCAACCGCTTCTTCGGCCTGCTTACCGACGTTACCCTGGAAACCAGCAACCCCCAGATCCTGGTCAACCCCCCCCGTCCTGAAGAGACCCTGCTGCGGGAAGTGCTGGCCGGTACCGGCACCTATGGCATTATTGCCCTCACCCCCATGTTGATGTTGGTGCCGCGAGAAAGGGAGGAGGAACGGGAGTATCTTCTAACCCATCCTGACCTGACAGAGACTCAAACAGCTCACACCATCCCCAGCCAAGAACTCCGTCCCACTTGCGCGATGGAGCTGCTGCCCGTGAAAACGGTGCCCGCCCATTTTTCGCAAGTGTATGAGGCACGGGAACTGGACTTTCGCACCGTCTTCGGCTGGGAAGACGACCCGGAGCGGCGCAACTTTGCCATCGGCCAGCCCCTCGACATGGCTGTGCCCATCTGTTTGGACTTGGATCGCTGGGTGGAGCGCAGCAACGGCATTTTCGGCAAATCGGGCACCGGCAAATCCTTCCTGGCCCGCCTGATCCTGGCCGGCATCATCCGCAAACGGGCGGCAGTAAACCTGATCTTTGACATGCACTCCGAGTACGGCTGGGAAGCGGCCAGCGAAGACAAGCACGCCACTACTGTCAAGGGCTTGCGGCAGCTCTTTCCCGGTCAGGTGCAAATCTACACCTTGGATCCCGATTCCACCCGGCGGCGAGGGGTGCGAGATGCGCAGGAGCTGTTTATTGCCTACAACCAAATCGAAGTGGAGGATCTGGCCCTGTTGGCAGATGAGCTGAACCTATCGGAAGCCAGCTTGGAAAATGCCATCATCCTGCGCAACGAGTTTGGCCGCGACTGGATCAGCCGCCTCTTGAGCCTTTCCAACACCGAGATCCAAGAGTTTTGCGAACAGAAAATGGGCAACAAAGCCTCGATGATGGCCCTGCAGCGCAAGCTCACCCGCCTTGACAACCTCAAGTACATTCGCAACACCCTGCCCCACAACTACATCGGCCAGATTTTGGATGCCCTCAGCCGCGGCATTCACGTGGTTATCGAGTTTGGATCCCAGTCCAACTTGCTCTCGTACATGTTGGCCGCCAACGTCATCACCCGCCGCATTCACCAGGCCTACGTGCACCAGACGGAGCGGTACCTGCAATCCAAAAATCCCCTCGACAAGCCCCGTCAACTGTGCATCACCATCGAGGAGGCCCACCGCTTTTTGAATCCGCGGGCGGCCAAGCAAACCATTTTCGGCACCATTGCCCGCGAGATGCGCAAGTACTTTGTGACGCTGCTGGTGGTGGATCAACGCCCTTCCAGCATCGACAGCGAGGTGATGTCGCAGTTGGGCACCCGCATCACAGCACTCCTCAACGACGACCAAGATATCGAGGCGGTGTTCACAGGGGTGGCGGGCAGCCAGAACTTGAAAACGGTGCTGGCCAAGCTGGACTCCAAGCAGCAGGCTCTGATTCTGGGCCATGCTGTGCCCATGCCAGTGGTGGTGCAAACCCGCCCCTACGACCAGCGGTTCTACGCCGAAATTGCCGATCCTGACTGGGCCCAGGCTGAGGATGCAGAGGTGCTCCTGGCCGCCCAACAGGCCAAGTTCGAGCTGGGGCTGTGAGCGCACCCCAAAAATTCAGGCAGACAGAAGGTGAGCAAGGGAGCAATCTGGGCAAACAAGTGTGAGGTGGTTCCTCAACGCCCTGCGCCGTTAGTGCCCTCACCCCCAGACCCTCTCCCTAAGAGAGAGGGGAGTTAGGGATCGAGGCAACAAGTCGTTTCACTGCCGTTTGAAATGGCCGTAGCTGCAGGCAAGGCTGCCCGCACTGCTCGGAACATGCCAAAGCGACATAGTCCTGTGCCGAAGGCCAGCCGCATCAGCAAAAAGGTAGGTACCTCCCGCAGGGACTTTATGAAACCGATCAAGCCAAACCTAAGAAGGCCCTCAGGGCGGACAACACCCTGCCAGATGGAATCCAGCCAAGAGGGAAGGGTCTCCTGAGTCCAATCGGCGGTTTCCACCCGTCCTGCCACCAGCCCGGTAGCCTCCAACTGCTCGGCAAACCCTTCAATGCTAGAGAAGGAAGGGTGCGACCATTGATCCAACAACTGCCGCATCACCAGCCGTTCCCACAGGTTGAGGGGCTTTTGCCGGTCGTCTCGCTGGTTCCAGTCGGCCACCACCAGGATCCCCCCCGGCTTCAACACCCGCAGCATCTCTTGGGCATAGCGGGCCTTGTCCGGCATGTGGGGCCCTGCCTCAATGGACCACACCACATCGAAGCTGGCATCGGGGAAGGGCAGATCAAGGGCGTCGGCCACCCGAAATTCAACTTTGAGATCGGGAGGGGTTAGCTCCTGTGCCCGCTTCACCTGCTGAGGACTGATGGTAATGCCGGTAACAACAAAGCCGTAGTCGCGGGCCAAGATGCGGCAACTCCCGCCAATGCCACAGCCCACATCCAACACGGTTGTCCCTGCAGGCAGCCGATCCAACCCGCCCCAGCGTACCATCTCGTGAACAAAGTCGTGCTTGGCCTGCAGAAAATCTTTCCGTTGGGGAGGAGAGCCGTAGTGGCCGAGGTGAATGTGTTCGCCCCAGTAAAACTCTAGGATCCCATCGCGAGTCCACTCGTCGTAAGACTTGGCCACAGAGGCGGGAGATTCGTATTTGCGAGCAGTCAATAGATAAGCTGCCAAGCCCACAGCCAGCAGCAGAGCTATGCCCAAAGCCCAAAAGATTGGATTCATCGGATCAACCATGAAGTTTCTGTGAAGTCGCTTTGCGGGGTGGTGATCATCGGCAGTTGGACAGTGGAGCCACAGGCGGAGTGCTTTCCGGTGTGGGGCCTGCCAATCCAGCCCAGCAAAGGCGCAATCCCATCTTGCCCCATCTATCGGCTCAAGATGGAGTCTGGGATCCCGGTAAAGGGCGGTTGGGCAAGATTTTTCAGCACAATCCTTGTATCAACTGGGATCCTCGCGATACCTGCTGGCTGGGATGTTCTGACCAGACAAGAGGGTGGCGGCATAGCAAGCAGCTCCCTTCAGCCCCACCTGCGCATTCACCACCACTTGCACCGACAGTTGCTCCAGGAGAGGACGCATCCGCCCTTTATCCAAAAACGAGGACAAAAACTCCCCTTGGTGCAGTAGGCGCAAGAGTTTGGGCGCAATCCCCCCGGCGATGAACAGGCCCCCACGCGGCAACAGGTGTAGGGCAAAGTTCCCGACTGCAGCCCCGTACAGGCTGATGAAAAGCCGCAGACACTCCACCGCCAGGGGATCCCGTGCTTCCATGGCGGCGTTGGCAATCTGGGCTGCCGGGTCGATGGGCTCGGCCCCCTTTTCCCAAGCCTCAATTTGGGCCAGCAACTGTTTTTCTCCTTGGCCCCACTGGCTATCCCGCAAAAATTGATAAATGGCAACGATCCCCTGCCCTGAGACCACCCGCTCGGTGGAGACACGTCCGTGCCGTTTTTGCAAATACCTCAAGAGCTCCCACTCCAGAGGGGTGCGCGGGGAAAAATCCACGTGCCCTCCTTCGCTGGCATGAACCTGGTAGCCCCCTTCTCCCCAGGTGAGGTAAGCCTGCCCCAAACCTGTGCCTGCTCCTATCACGCCAATCGGAGCCCGAGGTTGACGCTCACCCACTTGCAGGGTGTCCAGCTCCTGATCGCCGAGGGTAAGCACGCCATACCCCACGGCGCTGAAGTCGTTGATCAAGGCTACGCGCGGGATCCCCAACTCTGCGGCCAATTGGCTCGACTGCAGATCCCAGGGCAAGTTGGTCACTTTGGCAGTCTGTTCCCCGGCCCCTGAGTCCCTCGTTTCCAGAACCGGGCCTGCCACTGCAAAACAGGCGGCAGCAGGTTGTGGATCTCGCCCCAGCTCCCGCCGAGCCTGCGCCAGAAACTCTTCCACCATCGGGGCAAGGCTGGCGTAATGTTGGCTGGCATAGCGGCAGTGGTAAAGGCTGTGCTCGGGATCCTCGGCATTGACAAGGCTGAGGCTGGTTTTGGTGCCCCCGATATCTCCTGCCAACAGCAAGTCCATACAGTTTCCTCCGGCCAGCACCTCCTTCCCACCCTGACATCTCTGGAGAGGGAATGCCAATTTTGGCCCACAAGGGATCCCAGGGCTTCCTCCCTTCTGCAAACGAACATCCGCTGCCGAGAAGAAAGAAGGGCGAAAAAGTGCTATGTTAACTAATGTGAAGTTTTTTAATATCGCCTTTTGTCTTCTACACCTTTTTTACCCCCTCTCCAGGATGAGCCTTGGCTGTCCTCTGAGCATTTGGCTGGGCTGGATCCCCACCCTCTCTCGGTTCAAAGGCGTTTCCGATCCCACCATGCCGTTGGGGGGATGGCAGCTCTGCTGGTGTGCCTACCCGTTTTTGTGCAAGCGCCTTTGGTGCGATATGCCCCTTGGGTCAGTTTGGTGATGTCTTTGGGCTGGCTGGGCCTGAGTTTGCATCTCTACTCTCAGCCTCGTACCCGCCTGTGGGGAGATTTGCTGTACGGCTTTACCCTGACTTGGCTGACGGGATCCCTGTATTGGGGATGGCTGCGCTTTGAGCCTCTCTGGCACATGCCTGTGGAAGCCTTGGGGATCCCGATTGTCTGGTGGGGGACACGGCAACGGTTTGCCCGCATCGGCACCTGGTTTTACCTCGGTTCCCTGTGGGGTACAGCGATTACGGATCTTTACATTCACTCGGTGGGGCTGCTGCCTGAGTGGCGGCAGGCGATGCGGTTTGACCGGTTGGATCAGGCGGCTGTTCCTTTTGGGGCCGCCCTCGACAAAATGGCCACTCCCTGGGGCCTGGGCTGGGGCATCGGCTTGGGCCTTCTGTTGCTGGGCGTTGGGTTGTGGAGCATACAGGGATCCCGCCGCTTGCACCATTGGGCCTTTGCGGGAGCGGTGCTGAATACCCTATTGGTGGATGGGCTATTCGGCTGGGGGGCAGCTCTGCTGCGGTGAGCTGGGATATCCCCACAGCTCTGCTTCAGGTGGGAGCAGTGGTGGAGCTGGGCCGGTTCAGGGCTTCATCGGACTGCATCCTGCCAACATCAACGACAGCAGGTGCAGTTGCCGGCATTGTAGGTTCTGGCTTGGCAGGAGACCACTCCGGTGCCAGGGCAGGCTGAGGCAAAAAGTCGATGACTTTCCAGGTCTTGGAATCCGGTGAGCTGTAGGCCAGCAGCCATCGTTCGGGCACAGTTTCAACGCCGTCGGACTCCTGATCCCCTGACCATTGCCTAGCAACCGTTTGTGCCTTTTGGTGGGCCAGGGTGATCTGGAAGGGATCCCCTTTGCGGCGATAGGGACGGCGGGATCCCGGCGGATGCACGATCAGGGTGTAGGTACCGCTGAGGTGATGGCCTTCCAGCGTTTCTCCTGAGACTAACAGCAAAGGTTCACGGCGATCCTGGCGGATTTTCACGTCCTGCACTTCCAGCCGGGCTGGCAACTGGTCAATGCCCACCAGGGATCCCACCGGCCCGGACACATGAGCAATCTGATAGGCAAGGGCCTGCTGCACAATCGGTTTTGGCGGTCTGGGCCCACAGCCGACCAGCAGCCCCACCAGCACAATAACCACAAGGCTAAGCGCGCCGCGCAGAACTGCTCCCTGACCCCTGCACCCCGACTTTGGCATCTCGCTTCTCCTGAGGCCCTCAGATGGTGACTAAGGTGGGGTGTTGCTTCAAGTATTCCGTATTCACACCGGACTCGCGGGTGAGAGCCACCAGGCCGGTACGGGCGATCTCACGGATGCCAAAGCTGGTTAACATCTTGATGATGGCCACCATTTTGCCGGGATCCCCAGTTACCTCGAGAGTCAAAGACTCCTCTGCCACATCCACAATCCGGGCACGAAACATTTGCGCCACATCCATAATGGCGGAGCGGGTATCGGGGCTGGCGTTAACTTTGACCAGCATCAGCTCGCGTTCCACACAGGGAACATGGGTAATGTCGGTTACTTTCAGCACATCGATGAGCTTGTAGAGCTGCTTCGTCATCTGCTCCACATCGTGTTCGTCGCCCTGCACCACCATAGTGATGCGAGAGATCCCCGGTCGTTCGGTGGGGCCAACGGTGAGGCTGTCGATGTTGAAGCCGCGACGGGCAAACATCCCCGCAATGCGGGTTAAAACGCCAGGCTGATCCTGCACGAGGGCGCTGAGGGTGTGTTTCACGGCAACCAGAGGATAAAGAAAAAGCTGAGCAGCGGTTGGGGAAGTAGGCAGAATGGACTTGGAACAACCCTACTCTAAGGAAATTTTACGCCAATTTTACGGGAATGTTTTCCATATCCTCTACCCAGGGCATGGCTGCACATCCAGCCTCGGCAACCGCAGAGAGTATAACAGACGTTAGCTCTCTAAAGAACCGCGCGTAACCCCCAATTGACTGTGCAGCTTTAGCTCCTGCCACAGTTGGGATCCGCTGAGTTGGCCTTGCAAGAGTTGTTGATAGCGGTGCAGGGTTTGTTGAATCTCGGCGGGGGATTCATGCAAAAATTCGATGCGCAGATAGCGCAGGCCCAAGGCCAATAATTTCGGCACATACTCTGCCCCTGTTTGAGCCTTGCCGTTGTAGAGGGTATTCCGACAGCCGGCATCGGCCTTCAAAATATGCTCGACATTGGCCCTGTCCCTCAGCTTCACTTCATGTTTTTCGCAAGGGCGACCACAGTTGGTGTAATCCGTTCCGCTGGATAAAAAGGCGCAAAAGACACAGTGCTCCATGTGGAACAGGGGCATGTGTTGATGAAGGGTAACCTCGTAGCCATCGGCGGGGCCGGCTTGCAACAGGGATCCCAGTTGCTCATGGTTGAGGTCATAGGAAGCCGTCAAGCGCTCCAGGTTGTAGTGGGTTTTGAGATAGTGAGCCGTGATGGGATTGGCCACATTTAGGGAAAAATCCCCAATACAGCGCTGCCCGGCAAAAAAACGGAGATGGTCATAATTTCTCACCAGGTAGCCATCGGCCCCAGCGGCCAACACTTGCTTTAGGATCCAGGTTTCTCCCGGCTTGGTGATGCGGGGCGGAGCGGCCCACAGTTCCACCTCAGGATGCGCGGCTTTGGTTGTGCGGATCACCTCCCGATAGCGGCGGGGATCCTCAAACTCCAGATAGATCTGCCGGATACCACTGGCTATCACCGCCGGCAGTTGCGCCGGATCCCGCACCAACACCACCAACTGCGGGGATCCCCTCTCGGGCTCCTTCTGAGAAGGCACCAGATCTTGCCAGCGAGCTTCAGAGTTGAGTCGCCAGCGCGGGGGCTGGGCCCGCAGAGCTTGTAGGCGTTCCACCGCTTGTCGGCGCATCTGGTTGAGGATGCTCACCGGCAGCATCACCTCCCCCTGCAGGGCATTGTGCAGGGATCCCAACTTGAAGGGAGTAGAGCCCAAACGACCCAGTTGCTGTTGCAGTTTTTCGGTGGTCAGGGGTTGGTGGTGGGCAGCCTCCAGAGGCAGCGGCGAATCCACCCGCACCGTGTGGCCCTGCTCATCCCGCAGGATTAGCGTCAGCGGGGATCCCAGTTGGCCGTGAACCTCCATGTGGACGGGCCGCTGAAAGCGGGGGTGATCTCCGGCGTAGCTCTGGCGCAGGCGCTTTTCCAACTCCGGGTCGCTGGTCTTCCAGAGGCGATCCCCCACCCGCAGACGTTTGAGGTCAATGGCCCCCTCTCCAAAGCTGAGCCAGGCCAGCCCCTGCTTCTTCTGCACGCGGTAAACCCGCCCCCCCTGCTCCGGCAATTCCGGCTGCCCCTGATCAAACACCACACCGTCTCCTGCTTTGAGGGGTGCCTCCAGCCGAATCACCACCTGATCCTGTTGGATCCCCACCACCTGCCCCAGGTAAACCCCCCGTTTCTTGCCAAACCGTGCGTGCACCAGCTCCTGGTTGTTGATGCCCCGCAGCCAGCCCGTATACAGCCCGCGAGAAAAGCTCATCTCCAGCTCGTAGCGTTCCTGCTGCGAAGGCTGCCACGGCTGCCCCGCTCCCAGCGCATCCAACGCCTGCCGATACACCCGCGTTACATTGGCTACATATTCTGGGGATTTCAGTCGGCCCTCAATTTTCAGACAGCGGATCCCCAGCTTCACCAGCTCCGGCAGCACCTCCAGCCCGGCCAGATCTTGAGGGCTCAGCAGATACCGCTTTTCGCCTAAGTCGCGGCGGATCCCGTCTACCACTAGCTCATAAGGCATGCGGCAGGCTTGGGCACATTCCCCCCGATTGGCCGAACGTCCTCCCAGCGCCTCGCTGGTCAGACATTGCCCCGAGTAGGCCACACACAATGCCCCATGCACGAAGACCTCCAGAGATAGAGGGGATCCCTTCTCTTCCAGATAGGCCCGGATCTGGGCAATCTCCTCAAGGGAACATTCCCGCGCCAGCACCACCACTTCACAGCCCAGCTCGGCGGCAAACTCCGCTCCCACTCCGCTGGTGATGGTCATTTGTGTAGAAGCATGGATGGGGAAGTCGGGAGAAAGATGTCGAACCAGGCGGGCGATGCCGATATCCTGCACAATCACCCCATCCACCCCCGCCGCAATCATCGAGCGGACGTATCCCTCAGCTTCCGTCAGCTCTCTTGGAAAAACCAGAGTATTTAAAGTAACATAGCCCCGTACTCCCCGCCGGTGCAGCCAGGCCATCAGTTCTGGCAAATCCGCCTCTGTAAAGTTGCGAGCGCGCATCCGGGCGTTGAAGCGCTCTAGCCCAAAATAGATGGCATCGGCCCCGTTTTCCACCGCCGCCTTGGCACACTCCCAGTCCCCCGCCGGAGCCAGCAATAGGGGCAGCTCAGCGGCAAGACCATCCGTTTCTACGGGGCTCATCCCAAAGGCACTCATCGAGAAGCGCTGTAGGTGAGGGAGAAAAAAGCAAGGGATCCCTAACCCATTCAAAAGCAAAAGACCTGAGAGGAGAACCCCCCTTTCCCAGGTCGAGCAGACAAAGCCCGCAAAGTCTCAGAAAACAAGCTGTCCCCAGAAGCTTGACAACTCTTGCGTTCTACCAACGCGAACAGTAAACCAGAGAGCCGCCAGCGCATCCTAGGATCTGGCTGAGGATGCCGCTGAACAGGGCCAGAGCAAGCAGCGGGTTAAAGGAAGAGCCAGGTATGCAGTTGGTCAAGTGGATCTGCATCTAGTGTGGATCAGTTCCATATAACTCCGTATATAGTATTGGGTGATGCGGGATCCCCACCCAAAATAGGAGCTTTGCCCCTCGACAGAAGTCGAGCAGATGTTCTAACCTTGGCTTCTAGGGTGGCCCAAGAGCGCTCTTCAAGATAGGTGTGCCGGGGTGTTGTCAGCGATGGCCAACCGGGATCCTAAGCCTGAGAGTGTGCCGCATCGCTAGCCTAAGCCCTGCCGAGCAGGTTCAATCTGGGCAGATTCTGCTCTGTTCCAGGCTGTTGGTTAGTACTTAAGGGATCTGACCCCATAGCAACCAAAACAAGGCGCGATGCCGGGAGTTGAGATGAGAATGATGCGCTGTAATGGCTGTAATGTAGTGTTGCCTATGCGCCTCCTCTGCCGCCGTGCAGCTCAGGTGGGCGGTGTAGCCGGGATCCTAATCGGAACAGCGTGGGGGGGCTTGGCCGTGGCTCCCGCTTGGGCTCAGGAAAGCGCTCTACTGGCTCAGGCAGCGGCAGGCCCCATGAGCCGGCAAGAGGTGGCGGAGCGGCTGAATCTGGTGCCTGTTTTTGCCATTGTGTCCCAAAACGGTACCCCTGTTGTCGCCAATGTGGAGCGGGATGGCCGCACCATCCAAGTGGTCTCCTTCTGGCTGGATCAGGCCCAGGCCCAGCAAGTGTTGGAGCAGGTGAAGGCCAGCAACCCCGAGATAGCCAAGCAAGCCCAGGTAGTGCCTCTCTCGCTGGGGTATGCCTACGAAAAATCGGAAGAGGAGCGCGCCAAGAACAGCAATCTGTATTTTGAGGTGGTGCCTCGGGCTTCTGATGTGGAGGCAGCCAAGCAGGTGCTGAAGGAAACCGGGCAAAATGTGCCCCCGGAAGCCATCGGCGTGCCTCTGTTCTATGGCCGCTCTGGAGAGGGGCTGCTGACCATCGAGCAGGATGGCCATGAGGTGGTGCCCTTCTTCTTTGACCGCAACGATTTGCGGCGAGCCTTGGATCGGGCGGCAGCGCAAAACCCGGATGTGGTTGGGAAAACCCAGATTGAAGTAACCTCGCTGGCCATTGTGGTGGAACGCATGCTGGCCCCCGATGCGCAGGCCGATGTGCAGAAGATTGCTTTCATCCCCTCTCGCTCGGCACTGGAGTACATTCAATCGCTGTCCCGGCCTGCCAATCCTTCCGCAAGTCCCCAGCCTCAGCGTTGACCCTTCCCCTGATGGGATCCCCCTCTGCTTTGGTGAAGCGGTTAACAGAGTGGCGTGCCCAGGCTGTGAGGGCGGCAAAAGCGGCTGGGATCCCTGCCGAGGAAGTGGACATTTTGCTCAAAGAACGGCTGGGGTGGGGGCCATTGGAGCGGTTGATGGGTCGTGCTCCGGCTGGGGAGGGGGATCCCCTGGAGGAGGTGCAGACCCTTTGGCGGCAAAGGGTGGAAGAGCGCATCCCCCTGCAGTACCTGTTGGGCAAAGCTGAGTGGGCGGGCTTGAGTTTACGGGTGACGCCAGCAGTGCTGATCCCGCGTCCGGAGACCGAGCTGCTGGTGGAGCAGGCTTCCCTTTGGCTACAGGCCAACTCTCTGCCGCCGGGATCCAGTTTTGCCGACCTGGGTACAGGCAGCGGGGCAATTGCCATTGCCTTGGCCCATCACCATCCCCAGTTGCGGCTTCTGGCTGTGGATTCTAGCCCAGAGGCCTTGGCCGTTGCGGCAGACAACGTGGCAGCCCACCATCTGCAGGAGCGGGTGAAGTTACTGCTGGGATCCTGGTTTGTACCTTTGGATCCCTGGCGAGGACGGCTGCGCGGTCTGGTTTCCAACCCTCCCTACATTCCCTCTGCTGAGCTGGCCTCTCTGATGCCAGAGGTGCGACTGCACGAGCCGCGACAAGCTCTGGATGGGGGAGAAGACGGCCTAGCCCACTTGCGGCTGTTGATCCAAGCAGCACCGGATTACCTGGCCCCGAACTCCTTTTGGGCAGTGGAAGTGATGCGAGGCCAAGCCCCTTGGGTGGCAGAGCAGTTGCGAGGTAGGGGCTGTTATCGGCAGATCCAAGTTCACCGAGATCTGGCCGGGATTGAACGGGTAGTCAGCGCCCACTTCGTCGGATAGAAAAGGGTAGGATCCCATAAGATGGGGTATTGCTGGAGCCCGAACTGTCCAAAACTTAAAGCTCCGAGCCCAGAGATCTGAGCACGGATGGGATCCCCTGTCCTTCGTCGGGAGCACCTCTTGAGGAAACCCTTGCCTGCAGCCAAACCCGATCCACCCCCTCCGCAGGCCGCCCCTACCGATAGGCAAGAGGCCATGGATTGGCAATTTGCCTTTGAGCGCTCTGAGGTGATGCGAGCCTTTCAACAGGAGTTGCTCGTCAGCATCGGCCACGAGCTGCGCAACCCTCTCAGCAGCCAGATGGGATCCCTGCAGTTGGTGTTGTCCGATCTGTGTGATTCCCCCGAAGAGGAGCGGGAATACCTTCAAAGTGCCAAAGAGGCGGTGGAGCGCCTAATCAAGCTGCTTGAGGAATACACCCGCCTGGCTCGCCATGATCTGCCCATCCAACCTTTGCGACCGGAACCGACCCGACTACGCCCTCTCCTGCAGGATGTGTACAGCCTAACTCGCCTACAGGCCCAGGATCAGGGCATTCGCTACGAATGGCCGGCCCTACAACCCACCTCGGCCTTTGAGGTGCCCCTTCTCCCCGACAGCCTCACCGTTTGGGCGGATCCCCACGGCTTAGTACAGGCGCTGCTGGGGGTGTGTCGCTGGGGCATTCGCACCCTACGCTATGGTTCGATGGCTCTACACCTCTATTCCACCCCAGAAGAGGGGCGGCTGTGCTTGGAGTGGAACCTTGAGGGGCGATGCCATGTGCCCGTTCAAACAGAGGGCTGTGCCGTCTGGCGGGTAAGCGAGCGGCTCCTGAGAGACATGGGAGGCTATCTGGAGCTTTGCGAAAGCGGTATCTACCGAGTTGGCATCAAGGTAACCCTGCGCCTCGCCCAGTGAATTTCAGGACAAAGGGGCTTGGGCCTACCGGCTTCGCAGACCCGGCCAGTTGGCATCCGCCTTCTCGATCAAGCCGGGGATGTCGCGCTCCCAGTTACGCTGTACCCGCTGGTTGGCATTCAGGTACAGCTTGTCATTGACAATCTTCCAGGCAAAGGGATCCACCGGGTAAAGGTAATTGTGGGCCACGGCCCAGGCACAAAACCCGCCGTACTGGGGGGCAAAGCGCTCTGGGTTATTGCGAAACCGCTCCCGGTTCTCGGCGCTGGCAAACCTCCAGGTCACCCCTCCCCACTCCCATTCATGCTCCGGGGATCCCTTAACGGGCTTGCCGTCGATGAAGTAAGCCACCGGGTCATAGCCCCGCAAGGCCAGGCCATCCGTTGCAAAAAAGGGGCCTGGGGATCCCTCCTCAGCAGCCCCAACGACCTGCCCTTGTACCGGGAGAGACAGGAGCCAAGCTGGATGAGAAGCAACAGCCCCAACCATCAGCAGCAGCGAGATCCAAGCCCAACGATTTTTGACCATCACAACCTCCCAAGTCCTCAATCAAGATGGAAATTTCCCCTGCTTTCAAGAAAACCTTAGCTTCCCTCCTCAGGTTCCCAAGGACATCTGAGGAGGTGCTGGCTTCTGTGAACTGGGAACAGTCTGGCCGCAGCGGGGAAATTTGCCTGTGATTTGGATCTGGGAGATCTCAAAAACTCAACCTTCTCGGCGCAGGGCCAATTCCGCCCGATCCAGTTGCATCAGCACCCGCTCCACCTTTTCGGGGTTGAGAGGGCGGTTGGAAGTGCGGTACTGGGAGGCCAGCGTATTAAACACCGTGCGCAACGTGGTAAAAGACTGCAGCTTATCGTAGCGATGGCCGTGGTAGCGCCCAGAAAACTCCTGGATGGCCTGCAGGGCTTCCGCTCGCGCCTCCTCCGGGTTCATCAGGGGATCCCCTCCGGAAAGGACGGTGCGCAGGGTTTGGATCAGGGTCATGCTGTCCTCGTAATACTTGCCGGTGAGACGGGCAGCCTGAGCGACTGAGCTCGCCGAGGCCAGCAAGAGGGCCACAGACAGGAGCAGGCTGACAAGACGCAGAAAAAAAGTCTTAAGCATGGGGAACCTAATGTAACTTATCTTTAAGCATAGGCCACAGCAACACCAGAGGAGTCATCCAAAAGATGCTGTTCACACCCTTCAGCGACTTTCTGCAGAAGCTAAGCCAGTACGGATCCCATTGGACCATCTTGGCCCTGATCTTGGGATTTGCCTGTGCTCACAGCGGATTAGCCTACTTGCGGCCCTGGGGGGAAAAGTGGTTGGGATCCCGTCTGTACCGCATCTTCTTTGCTCTGGTGAGCCTCAGCTTGGCACCGCTGTTGCTGATCTATTTTTTTAACCATCGCTACGACGGGGTGATCCTCTGGGATCTCCAAGCTGTTCCGGGTATCCGCACCACCGTTCTTCTTTTGTCTGCCCTCTCTTTTTTCTTTTTGTATCCGGCCACCTTCAACTTGCTGGAGATCGCTGCCATTCGCAAGCCGGAGATCCACTTGTTTGAGACTGGGATCATCCGCATTACCCGTCATCCCCAAATGGTGGGCCAGGTGATCTGGTGTGTGGCCCATACCCTTTGGATTGGCTCCAGCTTTATGGTGGTAACCTCGCTTGGGCTCATTGCCTACCACCTGTTTGCGGTTTGGCACGGGGATCACCGCCTGGAGCGGAAATACGGGCAGGCCTTCCGCGATCTCAAGGCGCGTACCTCGGTGATCCCCGGCTTGGCCATTCTGCAGAAGCGACAGCAACTGCGCCCGCGAGAGTTTCTGCGCTGGGCCTATTTGGGGGTGTTCAGCTTCGTAGTGATTCTTTATGCTTTCCATCCACAAATGGTTTCTGCAGCCAGCCGAGTTGCCTGGTAGCATGATCCCAAAGAACTTCTTTAGTTTGGGAGTGATGGCCTTGCAAGTTGCTTTAGATGCTTTTAATCAAGAACTTTTGACAAGTGATGGGTTGGTTCTGGTGGATTTTGGTGCCCCTTGGTGTGGCCTGTGTCGCTTCATCCAGCCGATTACCGACCGCCTCATAGCAGAGTGGGGAGGGGCGGTCAAAGTGCTGCGGGTGAATGTGGATGACAATTTTTGGCTGCCGCGCCGCTATCGGGTGCGCTCTTTGCCAACCCTAATTTTGTTTGAGAAGGGTCAAGAAGTGCAAAGGCTGGAGCACTTCGCCAACCGCGATGAGGTGATCCGCCGCTGCGAGCAGTTGTTTCTTGACCACCTGCGCTACCTGGGTTCGGGAGCCTGCTCATCCTCGCTTGAGCCCCAAGCCCCGCCGCCGGGTGTGTAGAGGGTGATCACGTCACCGGCTTTTAAGGATCGGCTGATTTTGCCGGGCAAGGGATCCCCGTTGATGAGGTTGATCCCCACTTGGCCCGGCCCACCCCCCTGTTCTCCTTGGGGGGCATAATGGCGCCGGTCTGTGAGCAGGGAGAGGGTGCAATCTTGCAAAGTCTGGATGGATCGGATCAGTCCCCACCCGCCCCGCTGTTGACCATGGCCGCCGGAATCCTGGCGCAGCTCGTAGCGCAGCACCCGCAGGGGATACTCCAACTCTAGGGCTTCAATGGGGGTGTTGAGGGTATTGCTCATGCCCACGTGAACGCCATCCAGGCCTGGTCGCTGCCGGCTGGCCCCCTGACCACCCCCCAAGGTTTCGTAGTAGGTGAAGCGGCGGTTGCCCAGCACACAGTTGTTCATGGTGCCCTGTCCCTGGGCGATGCTCCGCAATCCGGCCACGGGAGCCAGAGCTTTGAACACCACATCGGCAATTCGTTGCGAGGTTTCCACATTGCCCGCCACCACTGCTGCCGGAAACTCGGCGTTTAGCAAGCAGCCAGGGGGTGCCACAATCTCAATGGGATCCTCCAGGCCGACATTGCTGGGGGCTGTGGGATCCAACAGACAGCGCAGGGCAAACAACACCGCCGAGCGGGTAACGGCCAGCGGCGCATTGAGGTTTCCCGCCATAGCTGGAGCAGTACCGGTGAAGTCCACCCGCAGCTTCTCGCCCCTTACCTCCACCTGCACCCGGATCTCGATGGGTTCAGGCGGATCCCCGTAGCCCTCCAACCAATCCTCAGCGGTGTAGATCCCATCTGGCAGAGCCTGAATCTGCGCCCGCATCCGTCGGCGGCTGTATTCGATCACCCCCGCGATCAACTGCCAAGCTTCCTCTTCTCCAAAGCGGGCCAGCAGCTCCCGAAACCGGCTCACCCCAACTACATTGGCCCCCACTTGGGCCTGCAAATCCCCCCGCCGCTGCTCGGCATTGCGCACATTGGCCAGGATCAGGCGCAGCAGATCCTCCTGCCAGTGCAACGCTCCTTCCAGAGAGAGCCTAGCCAGCCGTACTGGCGGGATCACCAGCCCCTCCTGCCAGATTTCGCTAGAATCGGCGGGCATGGAGCCAGGGCGCATCCCCCCAATGTCGGCGTGATGAGCACGGTTCACCGCATAGGCACAAACCTGGCTGGGATCCCGCCAGCCGGGAATGGCTGCGACCACCGTGATGTCCGGCAGATGGGATCCCCCCTGGTAGGGATCGTTAAGGACAAACACATCTCCGGGTCGGGGGTCGGCTGCCACCACCGCCCGCACCGCCTGCGAAAGAGCGCCCAAATGCACCGGGATGTGGGCTGCCTGGGCAATACAGGCCCCTTGTGCGTCAAACAGAGCCGTGGAGCAATCCCGCCGTTCCTTGATGTTGGCCGAGTATGAACCGCGGATGAGGCGCGCCCCCATCTCTTCGGCGATCCCCGCCAGAGCATTGGCCATGACCTGCAACCGGATGGGGTTGGAGATGGGGTGGTTGCTATCCATACCTCTCCAATCAAAGCCTGCGCCCCAGCCAAACAGCCACTCTACGGATCCCTTGCCAGAACTGCAAACGACGCTGCCAGCGGGCAAGGGTGTGGCGATTCTCGCGCAGGCGGTCTCTTAGGCGTAGTAACTCAGCCGGGGTGGGAGCCAAAGCCTGCTGAGCTGCCTCTTGCCAATCGGTCATGGCCCGCTCTGTAACCCCAAGAGCTGAGTGCAGGCTCAAGATGGCGGGAATGAGGGCAATCAGGGCCAAAAACAGCAGGCCATTAAAGCCGCAAACTGCCCAGACGGCCCATGCTGAACTCCAATTGGTGTTCACGGAGATCTTTGGGCAGGGATCCCGACAAGCCTCACTGCTGCTGCAGCATCAGGGGGCGCAACACACGGCCATCCCCCACCACAACCACCGTTGACAGCACCTGCCCGCCGCGACGGAAGGTAATCGGCACCGATTGACCCACCGGGGTGTTTTGAATAATTTGCTGCACATGCTGCACGGAGGTGACCCGCTGCCCATCCACGCCGATCAGGATATCGCCCTGGGCCAGACCGGCTCGTTGAGCAGGACCATCTTGGAGCAAGCCGACCACCTGCACCCCTTGAACTTGCGGTGCGGGGCCGAACAGACGACGGCTGATGGCGCTCTGAGCCTGCTCGCCGTTCACCGTTTCGATGGCAACTCCAATGAAGCCGTTGCCTACAGCAGAGGAGGCAGGCGACCCCTGAACCCCGAAGCTGTTGGCGTCGCTGCTGACCTGAACCGTGGGGCTGTAGGGATTGTAAGCTTCACCCCCAACCGAGCCGCAGGGGTAGGCCACAACTGCATCTGCCAGCAAGAAGGAGGCGGGCAGGGCTAGGGCAAGCTTGAACAGATGGGTTGGTTTCTGCATGGTTCGACCCTGGAAACGGCAAGTAAAGGTAAGCTCGGATCCGAAAGACTCTCTAGGTGGATGCATCAGCCAGATGCAAACAGCGGAAACCGCCGACCGGGCAGCTTGCACCGCCCTTCCCTCAGTGATAAACCCAAAATCGCCAACTGTCGATAGGCTTGGCTGTGCTTTTGGGCTGGCTCCCGAGGTTTTGTCGGCCTTCCTGTAGCAATTCTTCAAGGTCTTGGGATCCCTGGCAGCACTCGGCTCACTCGGCCTAGTTCAAGAGTTCATAGATTGGCAAAGCAATCGGTGGCCTCCAACAGGGCAGTGCGGATCCCGGGTTCGGTGATGGAATGGCCAGCATCGGGGATCATCCGAAACTCCGCTTCCGGCCAAGCTTGATGCAGTTCCCAGGCAGAAATGGGGGGGCACACCACGTCGTAACGTCCCTGGACGATGACAGCCGGCAGATGGCGCAGCCGCCCCACTCCCCTGAGGAGCTGATCCGCGGGATCCAAAAAACCGCCGTGGACAAAGTAATGGCACTCAATGCGGGCAAAGGCCTCGGCAAACTCTCCTCGACCAAAGCGCTCGATGAGCTCTGGGCTGGGGATCAACTTGCTGGTGCTGGCCTCCCAGACAGACCAGGCGCGAGCTGCCCTCAGCCGTACCTGGGGATCTGGGTCGTTGAGGCGGCGGTGGTAGGCTGCCAGCAGGTCATCCCACTCTTCGGGGGGGATCGGCTCCAGGTAATGTTCCCAAGCATCGGGGAAAAAGTAGCTGGCTCCCGACTGGTAAAACCAGCGGAGCTCAAAAGGGCGCAAGAGAAAAATGCCCCGCAAGATAAACCCCAGGCAGGATTGGGGGTGGGTTTGCCCGTAGGCCAGGGCGAGAGCGCTACCCCAGCTCCCTCCGAACACAAACCAGCGATCAATGCCCAGATGCTGACGCAACTTCTCGATGTCTGCCACCAGATCCCAGGTGGTGTTCTCCCGCAGCTCGGCATAGGGGCGGCTTTTCCCGCAACCCCGCTGATCGAACAGCACCACCCGCCAGCGGCTGGGATCGAAATACTGCCGGTAGATGGGATCGATCCCACCTCCAGGCCCCCCGTGCAAAAACACCACCGGCTTGCCTGCCGGGTTGCCGCACTGCTCGTAGTACAGGGTGTGGAGGGAGGAAACCGTCAGAAAGCCTTGATCGTAGGGCTCGATGGGGGGATAGAGATCGCGCAACATAACTGGAAGCTCTGCTGGTCATCACGTTCAGGGTCTGCGCAGGGCAATGGTGGCCTTCGGAGGGATCCCTTCCTGAAAAGTCTCTCCATCGGCGGCCAGGATGACAAATTGCAGCTCCTGCCCCGGCTGGGCACCCAAATTGATCCAGGGGATGGCCACCTCCAAACAGGCATCCACCACCGCCTTCACTTGATGGCCGATGGCGTGCCAGGTGTGGTACTCTCCTGCCTGCAAGAGCTGGGCTTGCACCTCTGCCGGATGCTGGCCGGTGCCGGGAGGCGGCAGCGACAACCGCAACAGGTGGCGGTAGTGGTAGTTGAGAGGGGCTTCTGCCGGCAACCCCTGCAGGGGAATGGGGCTGTTGACGGTGACGCGGTTGGGATAGAACCACAGCACCAGCAATTGCCTGGGCCGCTGCACTACCGAGTTAAAATCCAGCCGCAGATAGAGGTTGAAGTGATCAAACCCGTACCAGAGGCGGCGAACGGCGCTGTTGCGGTGCATGGTGCCTCGGGCCGCTCCAATTTCCACCCGCCCGGCTTGGCTCCACTCCCGTTCTGCCGGACGACCGTTGATGGCCGGGTGGATAAACCCCTGCGGCAGGCGATCCCCTAGGCCGTCATGATCCTCTAGGGGAAATTGCAACACGGTCGGCACCGCCTCTCCCAAAGCAGTGTAGAGCGCCTGCAGGTGCTCCCGAAACAACTGGTCGAAAACGGCATCATGGGCGGAAGAGTGGCCTGCCCCGAACCACCAGAACCAATCGGATCCCTCGGCGGCCCAGAGGGCTTCCCAGGCTTGGGGATTGGCGCGGGGATGATCCTGAATCACCTGGCGGGCTTGGGCCAGAAGCTCCCAAGCGCGGTTTTTCACCGGATCCCCAATCCAGGTGGTGAAATCCGCCTCAATCCAGGAGCCACTGTGAAGTTGCTCTGCCGGCAAAAACTCGGTGGGCGGAAACTGATCCAGAAACTCCGAAACGGTCACCAACCGCAGAGAGGGGTGCTGGCTAAGGCGGGTATAGAGGTTTTCCAAAAAGGGCCTGCCATCTTGGGGGTAGTACTCCCAGCAGTTTTCCCCATCCAGAGCAATGGTCACCAGCCAGGGCTGCTCCTGGGGCAGGCGGTTGCGGATGCTCTCCAAATGGCCGATGAGATCTTTGGCGGCAGCATCGGCGGGCATGGCGCTGTAGCTGAAGCCGATCAAATCCGAAAGGCGGTGATCCCGAAAGACAATGGCCAGATCCCCCTGCTCGGCTTCCAGGCGGTAGGGGCGGTAGAGCTTCTCCGGCTCCAGAATGTGGCCCTGCCCGTCGCGGTGAAACGGTTGACCCAGGCTCCACCCCAAAACCCCTTCGTCGGAGATGATCCACTCAAAGCCCTGTTTCTGCACAATCGGCACAATGGCAGGACTCACGGATTGCTCGGAAGGCCACAGGCCCCGCGGATCCCGGCCAAAGCGCTCCCGATAGATCTGCTTAGCCCGCTCCAGTTGGCTGTGGACATCCTGCTCCCAGTGAAAGGGATAGCGGGGCAAGGGCAGGCCTGGCCGGGCTACCCGTGCCGAGCGCTCACTTACCAACAGGGGCAAGATGGGGTGGGTATAGGGGCTGGTGGTCAGCTCCAGTTGGCCGCTGCTCTGCAGTTTGGCGTGCTGGGGCAGGATGGCGCCGAGGATCTGTTGTTGCTTGGCGTAGATCCGCTGCCGATCTGCCAGGGTAAAACCGGATCCCATCTTGATCCAGCCCTCGATCTCAGGATCCTCCTGAAAGAGAGGATCAAACCAAGACAGGTTGTGCCAGGCCAGCAGATCGCTGAAGTCCTGTGGAGTCCAGTACTGCAGACACCAGTTTACCCCCTGCGATTCCCGTTGGTTGTAGAGCTGCCGATAGCGGGGATAGGGCTCGATCATGGTGGGGTAGTGGCTGTCGAAGAAGCGCTCGACCACAAAGCGCAGTTGATCGGGGCTGAGCTTTTCGACAGGGGATAAGGTCAGTTCCAGGTAAGGATCAAAAGCCGAGCCGGCCACGTACTCTTCGATTTGCACAATCAGGGAGGGCACCAAGTTGACGGTTTGGTGCAAGCGGGGATAGCGCTCCAACAGCAACACCAAGTCCAGGTAATCTTTGATCCCGTGTAGGCGCACCCAAGGCATGCGATATTTACCCGCCACCGGACTTTTGTAGAGGGGTTGGTGTTGGTGCCAAACCAGGGCAACATGCAGCGGGTAGGTCATGGGCGGTACGGGATCCAACCATCACCCGGATACTAGCCCATCTGTCTGGCCGGCGATCGTAAGAAACTCTTGAATGTCTGGTTGAATGTCTGGGCTCTGCCGGTGTCGCTGGCGGTGGGGAAAAGCTTGCCATTCAGAAAATTCCTCAGGAGAATGGCGGCAAAAGGAAGAGCTGAGCCATGACTGCCGCTACCCACCTTCTGGAACAGTCGATCGTTGTCTTTTCCCAAAACTATTTGCCTATCAGCCGGGTTAACATCAAGCGGGCAATCGTACTGCTGCTAACAGGCAAAGCAGAGCCGCTCTCGATGATGCATGTGCCGGTGTGGAAGGTGCGCTCCCCCAGCCAGGTCATCGAGGTGCCCGAACATATTCGCCTGACCATCAAGGGCAAAGAGCGCGCTTGGCGTGTGCCCCCTGTAAATCGGCGGGAGGTTTTGCGGCGGGATCACCACACCTGCCAGTATTGTGGCAGCACCCACAATCTAACCCTGGATCATGTCGTGCCCCTCTCCAAAGGGGGATCCCACAGTTGGGACAATGTGGTGACGGCTTGCGAACGCTGCAATCAACGCAAGGGCAACCGCACCCCTGAAGAGGCCAACATGCCCCTGCGCAGCAAACCCCGTGCCCCTCTCCACCCAACGGTGGCTTTTGCAGAACAGTTTTGGCGCGAGCACCAAAGTCGGCAAGATTGGCAAGATTGAGAGTTGCTGTGCAAGCTAAGATCGGCAAACCCTGTTCATCGATGAGGATCCACGTCGGCCATGATGACCGTAATGGAGTTTTTCGCCCTCAGTGCTGGGGAGTGGATGTGCCAGCGCACCAGCCATCATTTGGCTTTTCGCCGCTCTGAGGGGGGAAGGTCGAGAGTCCAAATTGCAACGCTTTCGGCAACCGATCCGGCAGTCATACGGGTTTGCGAGTTGTTCAAGGTGGATCCCCGACGAGCTGTGGGAGCAGCGCGGGTGCAATGGGATGGCGAGCAGGAGTGGGATAACGAAGAGTACAAGGGAGATGTGGTGCTGGTACCTATCCCCAATGAGACCGATCCGATGCGTGGGCAGTTGCTGCGGGATCAGGGTTACGCCGAGAAAGTGCCGGTGGCGGGTACCTATGTCATGGGATCCGATGGCGCCCTCACCCTCTACACCCAGTATGAGATGACCGAATCGGAAGAGCGCATTTGGTTTGCCAGCCCCAACTTGCGCCTGCGGGCCAGCACCGTCAAGCGGTTCGGTGGCTTCAGCATGGCCTCTTTCTGCTCGGAGGTGCGCAAACTCTCCGCCGGCCCTTCTCCCACCCCTAGGGTGGCCGAGTCCAGCCCTTTCCGCAGCTAGAGCTTTTTCTCCTCAACTGCAACGCGGGTTGTGCTATGCACCAAGTCTTGGATCTGGGGATTAACCTGCTCCACGCCAATCAACACCAGGCCAACCACAACCGGGAGCATTTTGATGCCTGGGGGGTGACTGTCTGAACCTCATGAGCGCGCCAGGGGCGGGTAAGACCTCTTTGCTGGAGAAAACTGTAGCCGCTCTGGCTGGCTCGCTGCGCCTGGCGGTGATCGAGGGGGACATGACGACCCAACTGGACGCGGAGCGGCTGCGTCGCTACGGGATCCCGGTGATTGCCATCAATACGGGGCGGGCCTGTCATTTGGATGCAGCCATGGTGGCCGGGGGTTTGCGGCAATTGGAAGCGCTACTGGATGGGCAGCAACTGGATCTGTTGTTGGTGGAAAATATCGGCAACTTGGTCTGCCCGGCAGAGTTTGAGGTGGGGGAACACGCCAAGGTAGCCCTGCTTAGCGTCACAGAAGGGGAAGACAAGCCTCTCAAATACCCAATTATGTTTCGAGAGGCGGATTGTCTGCTGATCACCAAAGTGGACCTGGTTCCTGTTTTGGAGGTGGATTTGGAGCGGATCCAGGCCAACATCCGCGAGATCAACCCTTCTGTGCCGATTTTTTGTCTTTCTGCCAAGACAGGTGCTGGGCTGGAGCCCTGGCTGGGCTGGATCCGAGAGCAGATTCTCCTTGCCCAACACCGACGGCAGCTGCAGTGAAGGGTATCATACTCAGCAAAGGGTATCATACTCAGCATCTAGCCGTGGAACTCTCCTCACCTGAGCTGGCCAGGCAGGGGATGAGTTAGCACCTCTGGCGGGTCAATTTGCAGACAACTTGTGTGGATGGAAAATCCCGGCTATGGCCAATTTAAGCGACTTTGTACAGGGTATTGAGCAGTTGATCGAGCTGGCTCAGAAGCTGGATGAGAAAAAGCAAAGTGGAGAACTGCGAACCGAAGTCCGCATCCAGGCCCGTCCTCTGGGCAGTTCTATCCCCCCTTCCGGCTCCATCCCCCGCCGCCGCAGCCATGCCCAAACGGGGGATCCCCCCTGGAGCAGCGAGCCCCGAGTGGTGTCTGCAACCCGCTTCCAGGAACCATTCCAGGCTGCTGTGCCCGACTCGCCATCAACTGCTGCCGACCGCGTAGAGTCTTGGGCTGGGCCACGCCTCAAGGATGTGGGCGGGCTGAGGGAACAGTTGCAAATCCTGCGGGAGATGGTGGAGCTTCCCCTCAAGCGGCCTGATCTGCTGGCCAAGCTGGGGTTGGATCCACCCCGCGGCGTGCTGCTGGTGGGAGCCCCAGGCACCGGAAAAACCCTCACCGCCCGTGCCCTGGCCGAGAGCTTGGGGGTGAATTACATTGCCGTTGTTGGCCCGGAACTGATCGGCAAGTATTACGGCGAGGCGGAAGCGCGTCTGCGGCAGCTTTTTGAAAAGGCAGCCAAATCGGCTCCCTGTCTGGTTTTTATTGACGAAATCGACGCCCTGGTACCCAACCGCGCCACTGTCGAGGGGGAAGTGGAAAAGCGTCTAGTGGCCCAAATGCTGGGGCTGATGGATGGATTTGTGGCCCAAAAAGGGATTGTGGTGCTGGCAGCCACCAATCGGCCTGAGGCTCTGGATCCGGCTCTGCGGCGACCGGGGCGCTTTGACCGAGAGGTGATCTTCAAGGTGCCGGATCGGGAGGGGCGGCGGGAGATCTTGGCTATCCACACCCGGGACATGCCCTTGGCGGAGGATGTGGATCTGGACAGCTTGGCGGATCAGACCTTGGGCTTTGTGGGGGCAGATCTGCGGGGGTTGTGTCAGGCGGCAGCCTACGCGGCTTTGCGGCGGCAAGTGCCCGATTTGGGATCCCCCATCCCCGACTCGTTGACAGTCTCGGCGGCAGATTTTCAACAGGCTCTGCAACAGGTGAAGCCGGCGGTGCTGCGCTCGGTGGAGATCGAATCCCCGCAGGTGAGCTGGGATCAAATTGGCGGTTTGGATGACGCCAAGCAGATTTTGCAAGAGGCCATTGAGGGATCCCTGCTTCACCCCGAGTTGTATGAGCAGGCTCAGGCCCAAGCGCCCAAGGGGATCCTCCTGAGCGGGCCACCCGGCACCGGCAAAACCCTACTGGCCAAAGCCATTGCTTCCCAGGCCAAGGCTAACTTCATTGCCGTCTCCGGCCCGGAGCTGCTCAGCAAATGGGTGGGATCCTCCGAGCAGGCCGTGCGGGAGCTGTTTGCCCGTGCTCGGCAGTGTGCCCCCTGCGTGATCTTCATCGACGAGATCGATACCCTGGCCCCAGCGCGAGGCAGCTACTCTGGGGATAGTGGGGTCAGCGACCGCGTTCTGGGGCAACTGCTGGCAGAGCTGGACGGGATCCGCCCCAGCCAAGGGGTATTGGTGGTGGCCGCCACCAACCGCAAGGCCAGTTTGGATCCCGCCCTCACCCGGGCCGGCAGGTTGGAGTTGCACTTGAGCGTGGAGCTGCCAAATTGCAGCGGGCGGCGGGAAATTTTGGCAGTTCACAACCGCAAGCGTCCCCTGGGGCCCGATGTGGACTTGCAAGGGTGGGCCGAGCAAACCGAAGGTTGGAGTGGTGCCGACCTTGCCCTGCTCAGCAACCGCGCTGCCATCGCTGCCATTCGTCGCCACCGATCCACCTCTGGGGGGGTGGATGCCAAAACCCTGGTGATCCAACAGGAAGACTTCTGTCGAGCCTTTGCCGAGCTGCAGCAGCAACGCCAAGCTGGCTGACGCCAGCCTGAGGTCTACATCACGTTCAAAATCAAAAGACTGGGATCCCTTGCCATTCCGGTCGGCTGTGGGCGTGAGCTGACTCACCACAGGTACGGGGGGTAGGGAAGATCTTGCCGGGGTTGGCAATGTGCTGGGGATCAAGCACCTGCCGCACCCATTGCATGCTCTCCAGATCCGTGGGCGCAAACATTTCCGGCATGTAGCAGCGTTTGTCTGCCCCGATGCCATGTTCGCCGGAGATGCTGCCCCCCAAGCGCACACAGAGCTTGAGGATCTCGCCCCCCAACTTCTCCACCTGTTCCAGGGATCCCGGCACTGACTCGTCGTAGAGGATCAGGGGATGCAGATTGCCATCGCCAGCGTGAAACACATTGGCCACCGGATAGCCGTACTCGCGGCTGAGGCGCTCGATTTCCTTCAAAACAAAGGCTAGCTGGCTGCGGGGGATCACCCCATCCTGGACATAGTAGTTAGGGCTAAGCTTGCCCATGGCTGCAAACGCTGCCTTACGCCCTTTCCACACCCGCGCCCGCTCTTCTGGGTCGGATGCGACTTGCACCTGTCGTGCCCCATTTTTGAGGCATAGCGCCCTCACCTGTTGGCTGGCTTCCTCCACCTGCAGCTCTAGCCCATCCACCTCCACCAGCAAAATGGCCGCCGCATCGCGCGGATAGTAGCCCAACTGAACCACATCTTCCACAGCATTGATGCTGAAGTTATCCATGATCTCCAGGCCAGCAGGGATGATCCCGGCAGCAATGATGTCGGAGACGGTGGATCCTGCTGCTTCTACGCTGTCAAAGTCTGCCAGCAAAACCTGAACCTGAGCCGGAGCCTTGACCAAGCGCAGGGTAATCTCGGTGGCAATGCCCAGGGTGCCTTCGGATCCCACAAACAGACCCACCCAGTCGTAGCCAGGCATCTCCGGGATCTTGCCCCCCCAGCGCATCACCTCCCCGTCCGGCAGCACCACCGTCAGGCCGAGAATGTGATTGGCCGTCACCCCGTATTTGAGGCAGTGAACACCGCCGGAGTTCTCCGCCACATTGCCGCCGATGGAGCAAACCGACTGGCTAGAGGGATCCGGCGCATAAAAGTAGCCTTGGGCAGCAACGGCCTGGGTAATCCAAGTGTTGATGACCCCCGGCTGCACCACCATGCAGCGGTTGTCCAAGTCGATTTCCAGGATTTGCTTCATCAGGGTGGTGGCAATGACGACGCTATTTTCCACCGGCAGGGCCCCCCCCGATAGCCCGGTACCGGATCCCCGGGCCACAAAAGGCACTCCGTAGCGGCTGCACAGCTTCACCACCTGCGCCACTTCTTCTGTTGTGCGGGGCAACACCACCAACGCTGGCCTTTGCCGGTAGCTGACCAGCCCATCGCATTCATAAACCAGTAGCTCCTCCGGCTTGCTGATCACCCGCTTGGGATCCAAAATCTTTTTGAGCTCAGCCGTCAGCCTAATCCAGTCGAAGGTGAGGCCGGTTTGCAGAGGATGAGAAGAAGTTTTTGCGCTGGCAGTGCGAAGCACTTTCATAACAGTAGGCTCAGCAGGAGCTTGGGAGGGGGGATATTGTCACTATAGTCTTGCTGGATCCAACAGATAGTCCATGCAGCCCAACTCCCCCAGCGCCGAACAAATCCTCAACCAAGTGCGGCAGCTCTACGAGCTCTACCCTTTCCCCCCGCAGCCCGTCAGCACTGTTCCCCCGCCGGGGTGGAATTGGCGCTGGAGTTGGCCCCAGGCCCATGCCTTTTGTACGGGATCCCATCCGGGTCGGCGCAAGGTGCGCATTCTGGATGCCGGCTGTGGATCGGGAGTGGGAACGGAATACATCGCCCACCAAAACCCCAACGCAGAAATTTGGGCCTTTGATCTAAGTAGCCGCGCCCTGGAGATTGCCCAGGCCCGTTGTCGAGCTTCCCAGGCACCGCCGGTGCAGTTTCGCCAGCTCAACGTTTACGACATCGATCAACTACCAGGGCAGTTTGACTTCATCAACTGCGTGGGCATGCTCCACCACCTGCCCGATCCGGTGGCAGGGCTGCAGGCTTTGGCCAGCAAATTGGCTCCCGGCGGGATCTTGCACCTGTTTGTGTACGGCGAGCTGGGTCGCCACGAAATCCGCCTCATGCAAAAGGCCATCCGCCTGCTGGTAACAGGTTCGGAACACCAAACCTTCACCTCGGCAGAGCAATTGCAGAGGGGTCTCCAGGTGGGCCGCCGCCTTTTCGAGATCTTGCCGGAAACCAATCGTATCCAGCAGCAAGAACGTGCCCGCTGGGCCATTGAGAACGTGGACGATGAATGCTTCGCCGATATGTACCTGCACCCGCAGGAAGTGAATTACACCATCGAGACCCTGTTTGAGCTAATCCAGGCTTCCGGACTGCAGTTTTTAGGCTTTTCCAACCCAGAGTTTTGGCGGCTGGAGCGGGTGTTGGGTCAGGATGAAGCGCTGCTGGCGCAAGCTGCTCAACTGCCAGAGCCAGAACGCTATCGCTTGATCGAGCTGCTGGATCCGGTGGTGGCCCACTACGAGCTGTTTCTCGGTCAGCCCCCCATCTGCCGCTGGGAATGGACCAGCCCAGAAAGTGTAGCATCGGCCATCGCCCACCTTAGCCCCTGCCTGGGCCTGTGGCCGGGGCGGAGCATTTTCAACTACGCCTACGAAGCCATCTCCCTGAGCGAAGAAGCCTTCGCCTTTCTCCAACAGGTGGACGGGATCCGCACCGTCCAGGAGCTCCAGGCTAGCCTAGAGTGCCCCCTGAGCTGCGAGCAACTGCAACGCTTGCTGCGCTGGCAAGTGCTGCTGCTGGAGCCACAAAACTCCGTCTCTTGAGAGTTTCTCGACTGCTTTGACATTCTCCCTCGCCTAAAGGCGAAGGATTCTTTCTCAGGTTGCGGGAGAACTCCCACTTCCTGTTCGCGTTAGCGGTGCTTAGCACCCGCTACACCACCCTTGCGTAAACAGTGGTGGGGGATGCCATAACCCCAACCACTGGGATAAACTCCCAGATACTTGCTTGAGCTAACGTTGCGCCATACTCTAGCTGGCGGAACTCAAAATAAACCATAACAGAACCATAACAGAAAGCCGCCGTAAACGGCGGGGCTTGAAACCCAATTCTTAGGTCATTTGCCTCGGGCGGGACGAAGTCCTTGGCATTTGCCCTCTTGTTCTTCTATGGCTTATTCTAGGAAACTGTGACCTCTAACTCTGGCCCCGCCTATTCTGGGGTTATCACCATGCCCAAAATCAAAACCCGCAAGGCAGCAGCCAAGCGCTTCCGCCTAACCGGCAGCGGCAAGTTTATGCGTCGCAGGGCCGGGCACAACCACTTGCTGGAGCACAAAACCACCAAGCGCAAGCGCAAATTGGCCGGTGTGGCCCTAGTAGACAAACGGGATCTGGTCAATGTGCGCCTGATGTTGCCCAACACCCACTAGCCGGGATCCCGCTCGCGTCGGCAAGAAGATTTCAGGGGCTGGTCTTGGCGACAGCAGTTCCGATCGCGCTAGCGGGATGGAGTCCTTCTACCCTTCAGTTTGAGTTTGTTCAAGTTCCTATTGAGTTACTGCCATGAGAGTCAAACGGGGCAATGTTGCCCGCAAGCGCCGCAAAAAGATCCTCAAGTTGGCCAAAGGCTTTCGGGGAGCTGGCTCAAAGCTGTTCCGCACCGCCAACCAGCAGGTGATGAAGGCTTTGCGCAGCGCCTACCGGGATCGCCGCCGCAAGAAACGGGATTTTCGCCGCCTGTGGATTGCCCGCATCAACGCGGCTACCCGCGCCCAGGGCCTGCGTTACCACGAGTTCATCGATGGCCTGAAAAAAGCTAACATTCAGCTCAACCGCAAAATGTTGGCTCGCCTGGCCATGCTGGATCCGGAAGCCTTCGCTCAGGTGGTTGCTGCAGCCCGGCAGTCCCGCCCTGCCTGAGCCAATGGGATCCCTGCCTGCCCCAGTGGGTTTTCGGCTTACACCGGCGTTCGCAACAGTGGGGCGGGGTCTTTTCGGTTTGGTGGGACGGAGTCCCCATCGGGCGCTATGCGGCCTCTCTCTTCTCTCTGCTGGCTACTGAAGCCTGTGTTAGCAGCCGGGCTGGTTTTGGGTTGCCTGCCAGCGGAAGCTCGTCCTTGGTCGGAGGTTGTAGATTCTGGGCGGCTGCGGGTTGCCGTAAAAGACAACCTGAAGCCGTTGGGGTTTCGCACTCCCCAAGGGGAGCTGCAGGGGTTTGAGATTGACCTGGCTCGAGAGCTGGGATCCCGGCTGTTGGGGTCGGCAGAGGCTGTGGAGTGGGTTCCAGTCTCCAATGTAGAGCGGCTGCAAGTGCTGGCTGACGGCCAGGTGGATTTGGCCATTGCCCAGATCGGCATTACACCGGATCGGGCGCGCCAGGTGGAGTTCACCTCTGCTTACTATCAGGATGGCCCCAGCTTGGTTGTGGCTCGTTCCCACAACTGGGAAAGCTGGTCGGACTTGCGGGGCGGTCGCGTTGCAGTCTTGCGCGGTTCCAGCGCCATTCCCCTACTGAATCGGTACCTGCCAGGGGTGGAGTTGGTGCCGGTTGATTCCTATCAGGCAGGAGCAGAGCTGCTCTTGGAAGGAGCTGTGCAGGCGTGGGCAGCGGATCGGTCGGTGCTGGCAGGGTGGCTGGTCGAGCATCCTCGTCGCGACAGCATTGCCGAGCAACAGTTTCAATTTTTGGGATCCCCCTTGGGAACGGTGGGGCTGGGCATTGCCATGCCCAAGGGGTTAGAGCACGCGGAATTGCGGCTGCGGGTGCGCCGAGAACTGGAGAATTTGCGGGCTGAGGGCTGGCTGGCAGAGCGGGCCAGAGCTTGGGGGTTGCCCTAAGGAGTAAGAAGTGAGGAGTAAGGATACTCTTTTCTCGCTACTCTCCACTCTTTTCTCACTTCTGAGATGCGGGCTCAGTGCAGAAAGTGACGTATGCCGGTGCAAACCATGGCAATACCGGCAGCGTTGGCAGCGGCAATGGAATCCGGATCCCGAATGCTCCCTCCCGGCTGAATGATGGCGCGGATCCCGGCTTGGGCAGCCCTCTCCACACTGTCGGCAAAGGGGAAAAAGCCATCACTGGCCAAAACGGCTCCTGCCGCCTGGGATCCCGCCTGCTTGAGGGCAATCTCCACTGCTCCCACCCGATTCATCTGTCCGGCTCCGATGCCAAGCGTCTGTCCCTGCTTGGCGACGACAATGGCATTGGATTTCACATGTTTGCAAACTATCCAGGCAAACTCCAGATCTGCCCATTCTGCCGGAGTGGGCTGGCGCTGGGTGACCACTTGCCAAGAGGGGGGGCTGTCGGTTCGCGTCGGTTCCGGGTCGCGACAGCGTTGCAGGGCAACAGGTGAGTCGGCGTCTTGCACCAGAAAACCCCCGGCCAAGGTGCGGATGGTTTGGTCAGGCCCCACACACAAATCTGGCAAGATTAAGACCCGCAAGTTCTTTTTGGCTGACAGTAGCTCAGCCGCCTCTGGGGTGCAATCGGGAGCCACTACACACTCCAGAAAAGGCTCTACCAGCCGCCGGGCGGTCTCCCGATCCAAGGGTTGGTTGAGGGCAACGATGCCCCCAAAGGCCGAAACCGGATCGGCAGCCAGCGCAGCCTCCAAGGCAGCGGCCAGAGAGGGGCGCAGAGCCACCCCACAGGGGTTGTTGTGCTTGACCACCACACAACAAGAGGAGTGAGGACTTAGGAGTGAGGATCCTTCCTTCTCACTGCTCCATACTCTTTCCTCTCTTGAGATGAGCCGTGTCGCGTCAGCGTTGCAGAGCAATAAGGCTAACTCTGCCGCCAGGGCGCGGGCCGCCTCCAGATCCAGCAGGTTGTTGTAGCTCAGCTCTTTCCCCTGCAACTGTTTGGCCTTGTGCCAGCCGGGGGCAGACGGATCCGTTACATACCAAGTGGCAGCTTGATGGGGATTTTCCCCATAGCGCAGGGTTCGCCAAGGGATCCCTTGCAGTTGAAACCCACCTGGTTGCGTCAGCGTTGTGGAGGAACAAGAGGAGTGAGAAGTGAGGAGTGAGGATGCTTCCTTCTCGCTACTCCCTCCTCTTTTCTCTCTTGAGGGGGGATCCGGACACAACTCTGGCCGGGCCAAGTAGCTGACGATGGCACGGTCGTAGGCCAGCACCTGCTCAAAGGCACGGCGAGCACACTGGAAGCGAAACTCCAGCCGCTCCGTTTCCCCATGGGCGCCAGAGAGCAGTTGCAAATACCGGGGGTATTGGCTGGGATCCGTCAGCACCGTAACGTGGGGATAATTTTTGGCTGCCGCCCGCGCCAAAGTGGGCCCGCCGATATCAATTTGCTCAAAAGCTGCCGCCAGAGATACCCCTGCTTGTGCCACCGTCTGCTCAAAGGGGTAGAAATTGACCACCACCAGGGAAATGGGAGGGATCCCCAGCGCCTCCAGATCTGCTTGGTCTTCACTGCGTTCCAGGCGGGCCAAAATGCCGGCGTGAATGCGGGGGTGCAGCGTTTTCACCCTTCCTCCCAGGATCTCCGGTGCGCCGGTATAGGCAGAGACAAGGGTGACTGGGATCCCAGCTTCTGAGAGCGCCTTGGCGGTTCCTCCACTGCTGAGCAGTTGAAAGCCATGATCCTGGACAAGGGCTTGGGCCAGTGGGATCAGTCCGGTTTTGTCGGACACGCTCAACAAAGCCAACGGTACAGAATCCTGGTTGCGACAGGGTTGCGGAGCAACAAGGGACATCGGACGGCGTTACCCAATGGAGATCAGAGGAAAAAGCTGGCCAGCGCTCTCACAGCATACCTTGAAAGCTGGATCCTCTTGTCCAGCCACTTGCTTCATATTGACACTCCCGCCGACTGAAGTCGGGGGATTCTAAGGCCTACGGCCCGCTGCCGCGATCGGAGCAGGTTGGCGGCGGCATTAGCATCTGCATTCACCAGCCAGCCCTTC